>FWWM01000009.1_pt1:0-605000 | contig 606728 bp, 528 predicted proteins | sample 2228351 | NCBI WGS metagenome assembly FWWM01 (sample SAMEA103939774, study PRJEB20133) | metagenome | reverse complement strand
CTGGAGATTCCAGCCAAGCCCGCACTCCTGATACTCTCCAAAGCCGACCTCGTCCCGCAGAGCCAGCGGCCTGCTCCGCCACCGGGAGCCTGCTTCGCTTCAGCTACCAGTGGCGAAGGAATCGACCAAATCCTGCAGTGGTGCCGCCAACAAGCTCCCGAAGGCGCGTTCCTCTACAACCCCGAATACACCAGTAGCCAACCGCTGCGGTTTTTCGCCGCAGAGTTCGTGAGAGAAGCCGCCTTCTCACTACTGGGAGAAGAACTCCCTTATTCCGTGGCGGTCGTGATCGACGAGTTCCGGGAGAACTCCAACCCGGTATATATTCGTGCTACGGTGTACGTGGAACGCGAATCGCAGAAGGGAATGGTGATAGGAAAGCAAGGACGAATGATCAAGGCCATAGGTAAACGCGCGCGTGCCACTATCGAGGGCTTCATCGGCAAACCAGTGTACCTTGACTTGCACGTGAAAACCCTTCCCCAATGGCGACGGCGCCCCGAACAGCTCAGACTATTGGGATTCCAACTGCCAAAGGAGAGGAAACGATGAGCCTGCCCCAAGATCTTCTGGACATTCTGGTCTGCCCCAAATGCAAAGGGGAACTCGAATACCGCACCGAACCCCAAGAAGAACTGGTGTGTCACAACTGCCGCCTGATCTACGCGGTGGAAGACGATATCCCTATCATGCTCATCGATGAGGCCAAGCCTTTCTAGGCTCTCTCTGGCCTGGAGCTTAACCTGCCTGCCGAGCCCGGCAGCACAGCTACACGCCCAAACAAGCGATAGGGTAGCCGAAGGAGGGGCCGCCTTCCTCCTGGTGCCGGTAGGGGCCCGGGCCGTCGCCCTGGGACAGGCAGCGGTGGCAGACTTCGGAAGCGGCGAGCTCGCCTTCTGGAACCCCGCGGGACTCGCCCTGCTACCCCAATCGGAAATCGGAATCCACCACGCGAGAACCTTCGCCTCCAACAACACCGCCCTAGCCGGCTACGTCACGATCCGCCCCCTGGGTACCTTTGGCGCAGCAGCTTACTTGGTCGACTTCGGCTCCCAAGAGGTCCGCCCCGGGCCGGGACCGCCCACCGGCAGAACCACGGTCAGGAACATCGAACTGCTGGCCTCGTATGCCACTACCTTGATTCCATCGCTCACAGTCGGGATCAACTACAAGCTGATCCAGTTCCGCAACGACTGCTCGGGCGACTGCGGCCTCTTTCCCACCGAAGTGGGCACCACCCACGGAGTGGACCTGGGAGTACAATACCTGCTAGGCGTGGGAAACGGTTTGCGCCTGGGATTGGCGATCCAACACGCCGGCTTCGCACTGCAAATCGAAAACCGCCCACAAGCAGACCCTCTTCCCACTAGAGTGCAACTTGGAACCCAATACGAAATTGAGCTCCCCACACCCGAGAACACGGACCGGGCATACGCCAGGATCCTACTCGACCTCCAGGACGCCTGGGGCAGCTACTCTGACCCGGAAGCACGGGTGGGGCTGGAACTGGGCCTCGGCACACTCATTCGCATGAGAGGAGGGTACGCTTTCCTCCACTCCGAAAACAGGGGGCCATCCATAGGCGCGGGAGTCACCTTCGGACGCGTCACGGTGGACTTCGCCCGGGTATTTTTCGAGAGCGGGAGGTTCGATGAACCGGTTTACCTCAGCCTCCGCGCCGCTTTGTGATCCGCGCCGGATAGTGCGGCTACCGGCAAGCGCCCTCTGCTGGACTTCGGTGGCCATCGCTGCAGGCGCCGCGCCAGGATACGCCCAAGACCCGCCGGACGACACCAAGCCCCTACCTACGGTCGTCTGGTCCTTCCTGGCCGATCCCTCGAAGGCCCTCTGGATCAGACCTTTGAGCTCCGCCGTGATCCCGGGAACGGGACAGCTGCTCGGAGGCCGGGACCGGGGAGCGGTCTATCTCATAGCCGAAACCTTCTTCATTGCGCGATTCGCCGCCGAACAGCACGAAGGCAATCGGGAGGAGGCACGCTACAAGGACCTGGCCTTTCGAGTAGCCCGCCGGCCCTATAACCCGACCATCCGGGACACCGCGTTCACCTATTTCGAAGAGATGGCAAAGTTCATCGAAAGCGGACCGTTCGATACCGACCCAGGACCAGCTTTGGTACCCCCACGGGACGAGAGCACCTTCAACGGTTGGATTTGGAAGCTCGCCCGAGAAACTTTCTTCTCCAATCCCGACTCGCTTCCTAGTCCGGAGTCCATAGAATACCAACGGGCCCTGGAATTCTACCGCAGGCGGGCTGTAGGGCCCAACTTCCTCTGGTCTTGGAGAGGGGCCGCTTTGGAACACGACCTGTTCAGAGTGAGGATCCGAACCAGCGACCTGGCGTTCCGCAGTGCTACTCAGTACCTAGGATTGGTTTTGGTCAACCATTTGGTCAGCATGGTGGACGCCTTCATTACCGAGCGGTTGGGTGCGGATCGGGCACGGGTCCAACTCGGCCCCACCGTGCGGGAGCTTCCCGGCAGCGGGGGAGCGGAGATCGGTCTTGGGGCAACGGTGCGCTTCTAGGAGCTTGGCTAGCCTTAATTTGACTTATATGACGGCAGCGCCTAACTTTTGGCGTTCCTTGCAATTACGAGAGGAGATCGATGCGGCCGGCTCCCACGGTGCTGTTCTATTCTCCGGCTGATCGCCCGGCCAACGAGTCGATCAGGAGCTGGCTCGAAGCCCAAGGCTATCCGATCGTTCAGCTGACAGAAGTCGGGGCCGTGGAAACGGCCGCTCGCCGCAAGTTGCCGGTTCTGGTACTGATCGATGGCGACGGCGCAACCGGGGAATGCGAGAAGCTGTGCCGAGCCTTGAAGCACGATCCCTATACCGGGGCGATGCCCGTAGCCATGCTATCGTCGCGTCATGACGCCGAACTGGTGGCGTGCTGGTTCGAGGCGGGTGCCGACGAGGTGATCAGCCCCTTGTTCGAGCCCGCGGAACAACGCAGCCGGCTTGCGGTACTGATCCAGCGCACGGAACGGAGCTTAGCCGTCCACCCTTCTACTCGCCTGCCGGGTGCGACCGAGATCGAGCGGGAATTGAAGCGCCGCATGGACCGGGAGGAACGCTTCGCGGTTTGCTATGCAGACATAGATCACTTCAAAGAGTTCAACGATCGCTATAGTTACTACGAGGGCGACCGGGTGATCTATCTCTTGTCGCGAGTGTTGCGCGACGTGGTGAAAGGGCTCTGCCCCAAGGACGGGTTCGTAGGACACATCGGCGGAGACGATTTTATTTTCGTCATAGATCCTCGCCAAGTACAGCTGGTGTGCAGCGAGATTTTGGACGTGTTCGACACCCTGATTCCCTACCAGTACAGTCCCCAAGACCGAAGGGCGGGCTACTTTTTCGGCAAGGACCGAAGAGGCCACCTTCACCGGGTTCCACTGATGACCCTCTCTATAGGCGTGGTCACCAACGAGCAGCGGCGGTTTCAGCATCCGGCGCAGATCAGTGAGCTCGCTACCGAAATGAAGAGCTACGCCAAGACGCTGCCGGGATCGGTTTTCGTGGTGGACCGCAGGCGCGATCCGGAAATGATCCAGAGTGACACAGCCCCAGCTCGGGAGGCCTGAGGATGAACGTGCGCTGTCCCACCTGCGAGACGATTTACCGGGTGGATCCTGCCAAGGTACCGCAGGGAGGCGTCAAGGCAAGGTGTGCCGTGTGCTCCGGGATCATCCCGGTCATCCCGAGTGGGGAGCAGGGAAGGCCCGCTGCGCAGCTTGAGGCAGCCGCGCGGACTCGAACCCCGGTGACCACTCCACCGACTCCGCGGCCGTCGATCGGTATCCCGTCGCAGCGGCCAGCGGCACCAACCGCCACGCCGAGTGCGCCACCGTCGCAACCCAGACCCGGCCCTCAACCTGCGCGGCCCCAGGTCCCGCCCAGGCCCTCGGCCCCGGTTTTTAGGCCGGCACCCGCCTCTTTGGCCAGCAGCGGGGCGGCCCAAGCCGCCCGGCCTGGGGTTTCTTCCCCAGCTGCTCCAAGGGTTCCCGGAGCGCAGCCGCCCCCGACCCGCCCGACTCCGGCCCCCCCGGCCGCGCACATAAACCCTTTCCTGGCGCAGGACCCCAAGCAGAAAGCTAGGCGCCTAGCGCGGGCCCTGATCTCGGACATGATCGTCTACCAGCCGGAAAAGCGACAGCGGGCGCTCAGGGAGGGGAACCTCAAGGAGGCCTTCGCCGAGGAGATAAAGAAAAGTTGGGAAGAGTACGTGCTGCAGGTGGGAGAGGAGCTAGCCAGCTCCACGACCTACTTCACCGACGCGTTGAACGAGATATTGGCGGGGGGGCAGAAAATCTTCTGACTGCGCTATTTCGATTGTGCTAACCCGCTGAGAAACTTATATTTGGCACTTAGTGGAGCCGTCTCCCCGGGAGCGGGGCTGACGGCTCGAATCGTGCCGGAGCTTTTACGGAGGTGAAGACGAAAGATGGTGCAGCAGGTCTTGCAACGGTTGGATGACCTAGATCGGAGACTGGGCGAACTCAGGAGCTATCTTTGACCTGGACGCCAAGCTATCCCGCCTCAGTGTTCTGGAGTCCTCGATGGTGGCACCGGGTTTTTGGGACGATCCCGAGAGAGCCCGGGCCACGGTGGAGGAGATGCGGCAGATTCGCCGCTGGACCGAGCCCTTTGCCGATCTTTGGCGGCGCGCACAGGAGGCCCGGGAGCTGGCCCAGCTTCTAGCTTCCGATCCCGACGCCGAGCTAGCCGAGAGTCTAGAACGCGAAGTCCGCATCCTCGTTTCCGAGCTGGACCAGTTCGAGCTCAAAAACCTGCTTCAGGGACCCGACGACAAGCGGGGTGCTATCCTCACCATCCATCCGGGTGCGGGAGGGACCGAATCGCAGGACTGGGCCGAGATGTTGTTGAGGATGTACACCCGCTGGGCGGAACAGCACGGCTACGAGGTGGAGATTTTGGATCTTCTGAAGGGGGAGGAGGCAGGTATCAAGTCGGCCACGGTGGAGATCCGAGGCGACTACGCTTACGGCTTCCTGAAAGCGGAAAAAGGAGTTCACCGGCTGGTGCGGATATCGCCTTTTGACGCGCAGGCACGGCGGCACACCTCGTTCGCTTCGGTCTTCGTGTACCCTCTGGTTGACGATACGATTGAAATCGACCTGAGGGAGGAAGACATCGAGATGGAAGTTTTCCGGGCTTCGGGAGCCGGGGGACAGCACGTGAACAAGACCTCCTCGGCGGTGAGGTTGCGGCACGTCCCCACTGGAATCGTGGTCTCGTGTCAGCAGGAGCGGAGCCAGCACAAGAATCGCGCTACTGCGCTCAAGATGCTCAGGGCGGCGCTCTACCAGAGGGCGGTGGAGGAGCGCGAGAGGAAGAAGGCTGAAATCGAAGCCACCAAGCCCGACGCCAGCTGGGGCAACCAGATCCGCTCTTATGTGCTCCAGCCTTACACCATGGTGAACGATCACCGCACCGGGCTGAAGGTGACCGACGTGGAGCGGGTGATGGACGGCGAGATCGATCCTTTCATAGAAGCTTATCTCAAGCGCTTCGGAGGCAAGGCTGCGTGAGCGTTCCTACGCGCTCGTTCGTCGAGCAGGCCCGTCGGGAGAAGCTGAAGCTGCTGAAAGAGCTGGGGATCGAGCCCTTCGGCTACCGCTTCGATCGCACTCACACTGCTGCGGAGGCTCTCGCCGCGTATCGCCCCGAAGAGGAGCTGCCAGTGCGCGTGGCGGGGAGGATCGTCTCGCTCCGGCGGCACGGCAAGACTACTTTCGCTCACTTGGCGGATGCCAGCGACAAGGTTCAGCTCTACTTTCGCAAAGATCGGTTGGGCGAATCCGGCTACCGACTGGTGGAGCTGTTGGATCTCGGAGACCACGTAGGGGCCTCGGGCCCGCTCTTCACGACCAAGACCGGCGAGATCACCGTTCGAGTTGAAGAGTTGTTTCTCTTAGCCAAGGCGCTCCGCCCTCTGCCCCTGGGCAAGGAGGACGAGAGCGGCGAACGGCACAGCAGGCTCAGCGATCCGGAGACGCGCTACCGGCAGCGCTACGCGGATCTGGCGGTTCATCCGGAAGTAAGGTCGGTATTTCGGTTGCGGGCCCGTACCGTCGCCTACATCCGGAGGTTCCTGGACGATCGGGGCTACGTCGAGGTCGAAACCCCGGTGCTGCAGCCTACTTACGGTGGCGCGCTCGCCCGCCCGTTCGTGACCTATCACAACGCGCTGGACAGCGGTCTCTATCTCCGGATAGCCACCGAGCTTTATCTCAAGCGTTGTATCGTGGGAGGCCTGGAGAAGGTGTACGAGCTGGGCAAGGATTTTCGCAACGAGGGTCTAGACCGCCTCCACAATCCAGAATTCACCATGCTGGAGTTTTACGAGGCTTATGCCGATTACCTGAGGATACTCGAGCTGGTAGAGAGCCTGGTTCACGGCGCGGCGGTCGAGGTCTGCGGAAGCGCGGTGCTGGAGCGGTTCGGGAAGAGATTCGACCTTTCCCCGCCGTGGCCGCGCGTCGGCTATGTGGAACTGATGAGACAACATGCAGGTATCGATCTGTTGGAGGCGAGCGATGATCTCTTGCGGGAGCGAGTAAGGGCAGGGTTGGAAGCCCGAAAGGGCGGGGATTCCGAGGTCTCCGCCCAGGTCGAGGGGATGTCCCGAGCCAAACTGGTCGACGAGGCGTTCAAGCTGTGGGTGGAGCCTCACCTGGTACAGCCTACCTTCGTGCTGGATTACCCAGTGGAGCTGTCGCCTTTGGCCAAGCGTAAGCGAGGGGAGCCGCGGCTAGCCGAGCGGTTCGAGCTCTATATCAACGGTTGGGAGATCGCCAATGCCTTCAGCGAGCTCAACGACCCGGACGAACAGCGCGAGAGGTTCGAGGCTCAGCGGGCTCTACGGGCTGCGGGGGACGAGGAGGCGCACCAGCTAGACGAGGACTACCTTCGCGCGCTGGAATACGGGATGCCCCCGACGGGAGGTGCGGGAGTGGGCGTAGACCGGTTGGTGATGCTGCTGGCGGGCCAGAGTTCGATTCGAGACGTGATTCTCTTTCCCCTGCTGAAGCCGGAGGAATGAGCGGGCCTTCGTTGGAGACGGGTGGAGCCGCGGGCGCGAGTGCCGGAGCGATGTCGAGGGTAAGCGCCGCACGGCGATCCTGGCGCTCCCTTCTGGGACTCGAGCTTACCATCGCGGGGCGGTATTTGCGTAGCCGCCGCTCTTCCCGCCTAGTCTCCCTGATCACCCTCATAGCAACCGGAGGAGTGACAGTCGGGGTAATGGCCCTGATCGTGGTGTTGGGGGTTATGAACGGTCTCCAGGAAGATCTGCGGGGGAAAATCCTGGTTGCGAGCCCTCACCTACGGATCCTGACCTACGGTGAGGGATTGCGGCTGGACGACTGGGAGGAGGTGGCGTCGCGGGTGAGGGAAGACCCTGGAGTCTTGGCGGTGGCGCCTTTCGTCATAAGCGAGGGTCTGATCTCGGCGGGGGCCGACTATGCCCAAGGTGTCAGGGTGTTGGGGATCGAGACCGATACCGGGACGATGTCGGTTACCGACCTGCCGCGCCATTTCGTATATGGGGACTTGAGCTTTCGCACTCGGAGGGAGGGGATCGACGGAGGGATAGTGCTGGGGCGAAGGCTCGCCGAGCGCCTTTCGGCATACCCTGGGGACACGGTGACGGTGGTGTCGCCGGCGGGGAGTCGCTTCAACGCGGCGCTCGGGGCGTTCATCCCGCGCTTTTGGACCTTCGAGGTCACCGGCCATTTCGAGACCGGTATGTACGAGTACGACAATAGCTACGCGGTGCTTCCCCGGCAGGTGGCGCAGCGATTCGCCGGTCTCGGCGATGGGGTCAGCGGTTTGGATGTGAAGCTCAAGAATCCGTGGGAAGCGCCGCGGGTGGGAGCGGAGTTGGAGCGGCGTTTAGGCTATCCCTACCGGAGTGTGGACTGGCAGACGCAAAACGCCTCTTTGTTTTCGGCGCTTCAGCTGGAGAAGTTGGCGATGGGGTTGATCCTGCTGCTAATCGTAATCGTGGCCGCTTTCAACATAGTCAGCACCCTCACCATGGTGGTCACCGACAAGACTCGGGAGATCGGTATCTTGCGGGCTATGGGCTTGTCCGCCGGCTCCATAAGAAGGGTATTCGTCTGGCAGGGCACGGTGATCGGGGTAGTGGGCACTTTGTTGGGCGCGGGGCTCGGCCTGAAACTGGCTTGGCTGATCGACCGCCGGCACCTCATCAAGCTGGATCCGAGCGTATATTTCATAGACCACCTGCCGGTGAAGGTGGATCCGCTGGATTTCTTCATAGTGGTGGCGGCCAGTGTGACAGTGGCGATTTTGGCTACGATCTACCCTGCGCGGCAGGCGGCGATGATGGCACCGGTGGAGGCGATTCGGTGGGAATGATGCCGTTACTGGAAGCTCGGGGATTGCGCAAGGTTTACACTGGAGGCGATGGGGCCCCGATCGAGGTGCTCTCGGAGGTGGATCTCGGTGTGCGCCGTGGGGAGGTTGTAGCGGTGGTGGGGGCGAGCGGCGCGGGCAAGAGCACGCTGCTGCATTTACTGGGGGCCCTGGACGAGCCTACCGCTGGCGAGATCTGGCTTGACGGAGTGGCCTACAGCGCTCTGTCGGCCGGGGAGAAGGACATTCTCAGGAACCGGCGGCTGGGGTTTGTCTTTCAGTTTCATCATTTGCTGCGCGAGTTCACGACTTTGGAGAACGTGATGATGCCGCTGCTCATAGCGGGCGTTCCCGGATCCGAGGCCCGGAGCCGGGCCGAGGAGTTGCTGGGGATGGTGGGGCTGGCGGGGAGGATGGCACATCGCCCACCCCAGTTGTCGGGGGGAGAGCAGCAGCGCTGCGCCGTGGCTCGAGCTTTGGTGCACGACCCTGAGGTTCTTCTGGCCGACGAGCCGAGCGGCAATTTGGATCATGCGCACAGTGGGGCGTTGCACGATCTTCTGCTGGGTTTGGCCCGCACGCTGGAGACGGCGATGGTAGTGGTGACTCACAATCGCGCGCTGGCGGAGCGGGCGGATCGGGTCTTGCTGTTGGAGAACGGCCGTTTGCACCCGGTGCGTACGGCCGAGGCGGTTTGGTGATGAAGTGCGATAGTTGTGGCGAGCGACCCGCGGCAGTGCATTTGACGCAGATCGTCAAGAACTCGGTTACGACTGTGCATCTTTGCGAGGTCTGCGCCGCGGAGAAAGGTGTGCAGACTGCGGCGAGCATCGCCAAGTTCCCGCTGTCGGATTTTCTGGCGTCGATGGGCAAGGGGGCAGCCGGTGCGCTTCCCTCTGGGGTGGAATCCGAGCCGTGCGGTTTCTGCGGGGCACGTCTGAGCGACTTTAGAGAGACCGGAAGGCTGGGCTGTCCCCACTGCTATGCGACGTTCGAGACTCATTTAAGGGATTTGTTGCGCCGGCTGCACGGTTCCAGTCAGCACGTCGGGGAGGTGTACTTGCCGCCGGATGCGGCAGTGGCGGATCGGCGCCGGCGGCTGAACGAGCTGCGGGATCAGCTGCGGCGCGCGGTGGAGGCGGAAAACTTCGAGTTGGCGGCTGAGCTGAGGGATCGAATCAGGGTTCTGGAATGACGCTGGACTTGAGTCTACTACCCGACGGCGGGATCGGCTGGGCCGACGCCAGCGGTCCCGAGGGACAGATCGTACTGTCCTCCCGGGTGAGGTTGGCGAGGAATCTTCAGGGACTGCCATTCACAGTTCGGGCCCGGGACGATCACCGGGAACTGGTGCTGGAGCAGGTGGTGAAGGCCGGACGGAGTACTCAGCAGTTGGCGGATGCGGCGGTGGTCAGGTTGGACCACCTGGAGCGAAGCGAGCGGCAGCTGCTTTACGAGCGGCACCTGGTGTCGCGGGACTTGGCGGGCTTGGACGCAGCCGGAGGAGTAAGGCCAGCCTCGGCCTTGCTTCTGGGAGAAACCCTCGGGTTGATGGTGAACGAGGAGGACCACCTCAGGCTCCAGAGTCTGCAGTCGGGTTTCGCGGTATCGGAAGCCTACGCCGAGCTGGATCAGTTGGACGGCGAGTTGGGAAGGCAGCTGTGTTTTGCTTTCCATCCGGAGTTCGGCTATCTCACCGCCTGTCCCACCAATGCGGGGACGGGTCTTAGAGCTTCGGTGTTGATACATCTCCCCGGCCTGGTTCTCACCAAGGAGATCGGGAAGGTGTTGCAGGGTCTCTCGCAGGTGGGGCTCACCTTCCGGGGGTTGTACGGGGAGGGAAGCGAGGTGGTGGGGAACTTCTTCCAGCTGTCGAACCAGACGACCCTGGGCAAGTCGGAGGAGGAACTTCTCGACCACTTGGTGAAGATCGTAAGGCAGGTCATACAATACGAGCGCTTGGCCCGGGAGAAGTTGTTGACCGAGGCGCCCAACGTGGTGGAGGACAAGGTGTGGCGGGCGTACGGCTTGCTGCGCTATGCGCGGAGTCTCTCCTTCGAGGAGACCATGAATCTTCTGAGCGGTGTTCGGCTGGGCGTGGCGATGAACTTGATTAACCAGGTCGGGGTATATACTCTGAACAAGCTCATGATATTCACGCAGCCGGCCCATGTAGCGCACCTGTCGGGACGGCAGCTCTCCGATCCGGAGCTGCCGATGCTGCGAGCGGAATACGTGCGTAGCTTGCTGGAGGAGGATGCGCGGAGGCTCGGAGGCGACGGTCCACGAGCATCAGGTAAGTGAAGGAGTAAGATGAACGGTTACAACTTCACCGATCGGGTCAGGAAAGTATTGCAGATGGCGCGGGAGGAAGCGGCGCGCCTGCACCACGAGTACGTAGGTACCGAGCACATCCTCCTAGGTCTCATCCGCGAGGGGGAGGGAGTGGCGGCGGCGGTGCTGACCAATCTCAATGTGGACCTCGACGAGATCCAGCAGAAGATCGAGGAGACGGTCAAGAAGGGAAAGGCGCCGGCTCCGGCTGGACCGGATCTGCCCTACACGTCGCGCGCCAAGAAAGTGCTGGAGTTGGCGATGACCGAAGCGCGCGAGCTGAATCATTCCTATGTAGGCACCGAGCATTTGCTGCTGGGTCTGCTGAGGGAGGAGAAGGGTATAGCGGCGCAGGTGCTGGCCGATGCGGGCGTGAGCTTGGAGCAGGCCCGGGCGGAAACGTTGCGCTTGTTGGGCAGCGACCTACCCGCTGGTGGCAAGGGAGCGGGAGCCAGTGCGCCGCGGTCGGAGAAGAAATCCAAGACTCCGGCTCTGGACCACTTCTGCCGCGATCTCACGGCACTGGCCGCCGAAGGCCAACTCGACCCGACTATCGGGCGGGAAAAGGAGATTCAGAGGGTTATCGAGGTCCTGTCCCGCCGCAAGAAAAACAATCCGGTGCTCATCGGTGAAGCAGGCGTGGGCAAGACGGCGATCGTGGAGGGTCTGGCCCAGATGATCGCATCGGGGAACTGTCCTGATGTGTTGAAGAACCACCGGGTGCTGGCGCTGGACATGGCGGCGGTGATCGCGGGAACCAAATACCGCGGTCAGTTCGAAGAGCGCCTCAAGGCGGTGATGAACGAGATCGCCCAGAACAAGAACGTGGTGCTTTTCATAGATGAGCTTCACACCCTGGTCGGGGCCGGCGCCGCCGAGGGCGCGATCGATGCGTCGAACATGTTGAAACCGGCCCTGGCTCGCGGCGAGCTTCAGTGCGTGGGCGCCTCGACCCTGAACGAGTATCGCAAGTACATCGAGAAGGACGGAGCGCTGGAGCGGCGCTTCCAAACAGTCATCGTGGATCCCCCAACGGTGGAAGAGACGATCGAGATCCTCAAAGGGCTCAGGCAGCGCTATGAGGAACACCACCGGGTGATAATCCCCGACGCTACTCTAGATGCCGCGGCACGGCTGTCGGAACGGTACATTACCGACCGGTTTTTGCCGGACAAGGCGATCGACGTGATAGACGAAGCGGCTGCCCGGGCGCGGCTTTCGGCTCAGGCGCCACCTCCCGACGTTGCCGAGATGAAGGCGCAGCTCGAGGCAATCACCAAAAAGAAGGAAGCAGCGGTCAGGGACCAGAACTTCGAGCTGGCGGCTGCTCTCCGGGACGAGGAGCGCGAGCTCCAGGCGCGGATTCGTAGGCGGCAGGAAGAGTGGGAAAGAGAGCGCCAGACCTATCGGCCGACGATCACCGAGGAGGACGTGGCCTTCATCGTATCCCGCTGGACGGGGATACCGGTGACCCGCTTGCAGGAGGCCGAAACCCAACGGCTGCTGCGGATGGAGGAGGAGCTGCACCAGTCGGTGGTGGGGCAGGATCACGCGATCGAGGCGATAGCCCGGGCGATCAGACGCTCGAGGGCAGGGCTCAAGGATCCCCGCAGGCCGATCGGAAGCTTTGTCTTCTGCGGCCCAACCGGGGTTGGCAAGACGGAACTGGCGCGTGCGCTGGCGCGTTTCCTGTTCGCTGACGAGCAGGCCTTGATTCGAGTGGATATGTCGGAGTACATGGAAAAGTTCAGCGTCAGCCGCTTGATCGGCGCTCCTCCAGGCTACGTGGGGTACGAAGACTCCGGTGTCTTGACCAAGGCGGTGCGGCGCAAGCCCTACTGCGTGGTATTACTGGACGAGATCGAAAAAGCGCACCCCGACGTATTCAACATCCTCCTCCAGGTGCTGGACGAGGGCCGCTTGACGGACAACTACGGGCGGGTGATCGACTTCAAGAACACGGTGGTCATAATGACCTCCAACGTGGGGGCTCGAGATATCACCCAGTCCAAACCTCTCGGCTTTGCGCCGCCGGACGCCAAGATGACCTACGAGCGCATGGCGGAAAAGGTCAGGGACGAGATCAACAAGGTCTTCAACCCGGAGTTCCTCAACCGGCTAGACGATATAATCGTCTTCCACCCGCTCGAGCGACATCACATAGCACAGATCGTAGGCATACTGACGCGCGACGTGCAGGCGCGTCTGGCTGAAGGAAAGATGACTCTGAAGTTGACGCCGGCAGCTACCGATTTCCTGGTGGACCACGGTTACGACGAGCGTTACGGCGCCCGCCCCCTCAAGCGGGCCATACAGCGCTACCTCCAAGATCCGCTGTCGGACAGGATCCTGAGCGGAGAGTTCCAGGCCGGAGACGAAATCGAAGTGGACGCAAGCCCGGAGAAAGACAAATTGGTGTTCCGGGCGCTGTCCGGCGCCAAGGCGTAACCATGCCTCTCGGGCGAGGGAGCCTGGCTCTGGCACTCGCCTTGGCGGCGACTTCGCTCGAGGGGCAGGTTCGGCCCGACGAAACCACCGTCATCGACAGCATCGAGGTGGTGGGGGCGAGCCGGGTCCCCCGGAGCACGGTCGTAGCCCTAATCGACATCCCCACCGGACGGCCTATCTCCTTCCGGGACGTGCAGCGCGCGATTCAGACTCTCTACGCCACCGGTCAGTACCAAGACGTTAACGTCTACCAGGGTACGGTCAACGGCAGAGAAGTGCTGCGCTTCGAGCTGATCGAGCGGCCGATGCTGGCCGGCTACAGTATCCGCGGGGCGGAGCAGATACCGGTCGCCACTCTAAGGAGCCGCTTGAGGCTGTACGAACAGCAACCCTACGATCCCGCCGCGGCAGCGCTGGCACGGGCCACCATCGACTCGATCTATCAGCAGCGGGGCTACCCCCTGGCCTCGGTAGATATGCGCGAGCTGCCCCAACCCAACGGGACTGTGCGGCTGGTCTTCGAGGTCGACGAAGGCTCCCGAGTCGCCATAGCCCAGATCACGGTGAACGGGAACAGCCGTTTCAGCGACGGTCAGATAGTGGACGCCATGAAAACCGGGCCGGAGGGGTTCTTTTGGTTTCAGAAAGGAGAGTATAAGGAGGAGGAGCTGGACCGCGATCTCCGGGAGCGGCTACCGAGTTTCTACGGGCGCAGGGGCTTGGCCGATTTTCAAGTCCTGAAGGACACCCTTATCGTTCACCCCGAGACCGGCAAGGCCGCGCTCCACCTCACAGTGGAAGAGGGTCCCACATACCGAGTGGGGAGTTTCGAGATCGTAGGCAACCGACAGTTCCCCACCCAGTACTTGGAGCAGTACTACCCCTTTGCCGACAGCGTCAGCCGAGGGTTCCTCGGGTTCGGAGGCTCCCGGGGCTCCCCGGTGTTCGACCGGGAGGAGTGGGAGCAGGCTACTCAAAACGTCCGCACGCTGTACTACAACAATGGCTACATCTACGCCGACGTGAGACCGGTAATCACTCGGCGTATTGACCCGGACGGCACCCATTGGGTGGACCTGCGCTGGCAGATTGCGGAAGGCTCGCCCGCGATCGTCAACAAGATCATCATCAAGGGCAACACCGTAACCCACGAAGACGTGATCCGCCGGGCAATCGTAATGGTGCCGGGAGATGTATTCCGGCAGGAAGCTCTGATCCGCTCGTACCAAAACATTTCCAACCTGGGGTATTTCGAACAGCCGCTCCCACCGCCCACTTACGAGCCGGCCAACGAGCAGGGAGACGTGAACGTCATCTTCGAGGTTCGGGAGCGCCGGACGGGCAACATCAACTTCGGCGCCTCCCTGGGCCAAGGTACCGGTATCGGAGGTTTTATCGGCCTGGAGGAAAACAATCTCTTCGGCAAGGGCAAGCAGATCCGGCTACAATGGCAGTTCGGAAGGTTCATCAACGATTTCAACGTCTCCTACACCGATCCCGCGTTATGGGGTAGCCTCCGCAGCGCCACGGTGAGCCTCCACAACTCTTTCCTCCGCTACGCCGTGGGGGATCTGGGGCGAATCCGCACTCGGGGGATCACGCTGCAACTGGGTCAGCCTCTTTTCGGATCGCGCTATAGCCGGCTCTTCAGCTCCTACGTACTGGAGCAGAATCAGTACGATCTGACCCAAAACCTCCAGCCGGTCTTCGGATGCCGCAACTGCATCCTTTCGAGCCTGGGCTTGAATCTGCTTCGGGATACCCGGATCGACCTTCCGTTCGCCAGTTCAGGTACGATGCACCAGTTCCAGCTGGCGCAGGGGGGCGGTCCCCTGGGCGGAAGCGGCAACTTCCAGCGAGCCACTTTCGAGGGACGCTGGTACGCCACCCTGGCTGAATTCGGCGGCAGTGTCACCAGCAGCCCGCTGAAGCTCATAGTGGGCCTTACCACCAAGGCGGGGGCGGTGTTCGGTGACGCCGGACCCCACTTCCGGCAACTGTTCACCATGGGCGGCACTCAGTTCGGCGTGCCGCTCAGGGGCTACGACGAGTTCTCGATCACCCCCACTGGGTTCGATCCCGGGGCCAAGGGCTCGGTGGCCAGAGGGCCGGATTCTTGGGGCAAGGCGTACTTCGCCACTACGACCGAGCTAGGTCTTCGCATCAGCCAGGCGTTCTACATTAACGCTTTTCTGGACGCGGGTAACGTGTGGGCGTCGGCCGGGCAGATCAACCCCACCAAGCTTTTCCGGGGTGCTGGGATTGGCATAAACCTCATCTCGCCACTTGGGCCTATAGGCCTGGACTACGCTTACGGCTTCGACCGCACCGACGAGGCGGGTAATCCCAAGCCGGCCTGGAAATTCCACTTCAAGCTAGGCAACCTGTTCTAGCTGCCCTCGGGCTCGGTGGGCAGAATGCCGAGCCGGGGTTTAAATTTCCTTCAGTGGAGCTTATTGGCTGAGGACCTTTACTTCGCACTAGGGAGATAGCTATGAGCCGTTGGGCCTTGCCGGTGTTAGCCCTGGGGTCGTTGGTGACGGTTGCCGCCGCGCCCTTGGTGGGTGGAGGGGAGGCACCGCAGCAACCTGCCGTCAGGGTAGCCTACGTGAATTCACAACTGATACTCCAGCAGACCCCGGGCTACCACCAGGCCGAGTCGATTTACACCCGGGAGGTGCAGAGCTACCAACAGGAACTCGATCGCCTGCGGCAGCAGCTGGATTCGACCATTCGGGCCTACAACCAGCGAGCGATCGGGCTTTCCCAATCGGACCGGCAGGCGAAGGAGCAGGAGATCAGGGAGCTGCAGCAGCAGCTGGATCAGCGGACGAGGGAGCTCACTGAGCGGGCCAACGAGCGGGAACGGGAGTTGGTGGCTCCGCTGGAGGAGCGGGTAAAGGCTGTCATCGAGGGTCTGAGGGCGGAGCGCAACTTGGGGATTATCTTTGACGTGGCCGCTCCCGGCAACGGAATCATCGCCGCTGACCGATCGCTGGACCTCACGACAACCGTCATACAGCGGCTTCGCGAGAGCCAGTAAACCGACCGCGGTGTCAGCCGCCCCTTCGCTCAGCGCGGCCCAAGTCGCTGAACTGGTCGGCGGCGAGCTCATCGGGCCGGGCGGGGTGCTTCTCAGAGACGTGAGGTCTCTCGAGGAGGCCACGCCCGAAAGCCTCTCCCTTCTGGTCTCACCCCGCTACGTGCCGTACTTTCAGCGATCGCGCGCGGGAGCGGTGCTCACCACACGCGTGCTCAAAGACGTCCGGCCGGGACCAGAGACCAGGATAGTGGTCGGCAATCCCCAGGAGGCTATTCAAAAGGCGGCGAAGCTTCTGTGCCCCGATCCGCAGCCGCTTTGGGGGATCGCACCGGGAGCTCGAATTGGCAAGGGAACGACCTGGATCGGGCGGATAGCCCTCGGCCCGGGAGCGATCTTGGGACGCAACGTCACTCTAGGTTGTGATTGCGTGATCGGGCCCAGTGCCGTAGTCGAATCCGGCGTGAAGATGGGGGACCGATGCCAGATAGGAGCCCACGCTTTGATCTCCTCCGATGTGACTCTGGGCAGCGAGGTTAAAATCGGTCCGGGAGCCCGAGTCGGGACTGCGGGATTCGGTTTCATCCGGGCCGAAGGGGGCTACGAACGAGTCTTCCACCGCGGCGCCTGCCACATATCCGACGGGGTAGAGATCGGAGCCAACGCTACAATCGACCGGGGTAGCCTAGGTGCAACCTGGATCGGGAAGGGCACCAAGATAGACAATCTGGTTCACGTGGCGCACAATGTCCGCGTGGGGGAGCGTTGCCTGATCATGGCTCAGGTAGGTATCGCTGGCAGTACCGTGGTGGAAGACGATGTGATCCTCGCTGGACAGGCCGGCCTCGCCGACCATCTTACGGTGGGCCGCGGAGCCCGCATTGCGGCGCAGGCAGGAGTGATCGGAGATATCGAGGCTGGGGTGACGGTCTCGGGCTATCCGGCGCGTCCGCATCGAGAGGTATTGCGCCAGACGGCCGCGCTGCGCCGCCTGAGCCGGATGGTGGACCAACTGGAAAAATTGGTATGCGAGCGAGTCCATGAACCAGGGCGTTAGGCGTTCGGTTGCCAAAAAGACCTCGGTAAGCGGAAGGGGGATACACACGGGAGCGAGTGCGACTCTCACTTTCTCCCCCGGAACTCCCGGGCAGGGCATCGTCTTCCGCAGGACCGATCTCGAAAGCCGGCCGGAGATACCCGCCACGGTGGAGTACCTTGAGACCGCGGACCGCAGAACTGTGCTAGCCAACGGTGAGGCCAAGGTCACGACCGTAGAGCACGTGCTTGCGGCGGTTTATGCGCTCCAGATCGACGACTTGACGATCGAACTGGACGGACCCGAGCCGCCGGTTTTGGACGGCAGCGCCGAGCCCTATTACCGAGCACTCCTCTCGGCGGAACCTACTGCGGTCGAAGGAACCCCGCATTGGCACCGGATCGCCACGCCTGCAGCGGTGCGGGAAGGGGAGTCGTATTATCTGATCGCTCCCGGCAAGGGACTGCGCCTTACGGTCACGGTGGAGTGGTCCCATCCCCTCATCGGCAGGCAGTCGGGCTGCTTCGACATAACGCCGGAGGCTTTCGCAAACCGACTGGCGGGAGCGCGAACCTTCGGCTTTGCCGCGGAACTGGAGGGGCTCAGAAGTCAGGGGCTAGCCCTGGGAGCGGGACCGGAGACAGGGATACTCCTGACAGAGTCGGAGGTGGCGAATACCCAGCTTCGCTGGCCCGACGAGTTCGCCCGCCACAAGGCGGTGGACCTTCTGGGAGACCTGTGCCTGCTGGGCCGGCGGCTAGAGGGCGAGATTGTGGCGTTCAAGCCTTCCCATATGGGCAACGCCGCCTTGGTGCGGGCGATAAAGCGGTCTGGGGCTTCCAACATCGCGCTGATGGGGATCGAGGAGATTCTAGGAGTGATACCTCATCGCCAGCCGATGCTTCTGGTGGATCGGGTGGTGGAAATAGACCAGGGAAAGCGCATTGTGGGGATCAAGAACGTCACCATCAATGAACCCTTCTTCGAGGGCCACTTCCCCGGCCACCCCATAATGCCGGGCGTATTGATCCTCGAAGCGATGGCGCAGGTGGGCGGACTGCTGCTTTTGGGCCAAGTCGAGGATCCCCAAAACAAGCTGGTTTACTTTATGTCCATCGACAATGCCAAGTTTCGCAAGCCAGTGGTCCCCGGCGATCAGATACGATTCGAGCTGGAGATGGTCCAGTTCAGGGGCAAGACGTGCAAGATGAGAGGCGTCGGTTACGTTGACGGACAGGTGGTGGCCGAGGCCGACCTCATGGCCCGCGTGGTAGATCGTTGAGCGCCGCAATCCACCCTACGGCGCTGATCGACCCTACGGCAATTCTCGGGACCGACGTGCAGATCGGAGCCTACGCTATCATCGGCCCCAGGGTAATCATAGGAGACGGAACCCGGGTGGGACCGCGTGTTACCATAGCGCAGGATACCGAGATCGGGAAAGGGTGCGACGTGGGGGTGGGAGCAGTGCTGGGTACCGAGCCCCAGGACTTCAAGTACCGGGGAGAAGCTACCCGGCTGGTGGTGAGGGACGAAACGATCATACGGGAGTACGCCACGCTGCACCGGGGCACCGAGGCGAGCGGATGCACGACGGTAGGCCGCCGCTGCTATCTAATGGCGTACTCCCACGTGGGCCACGACTGCGTCTTAGAAGACGATGTAATCCTGGCCAACGCCGTGCAACTGGGCGGGCATGTGTACCTAGAAGCTTCAGTTGCGATCGGAGGTGCTAGCGCGGTGCATCAGTTCGTCCGGATCGGCACCCACGCCTTCATAGGCGGTGGTTCTCGCGTGGTGCAGGATGTGCCGCCCTACACCAAAGCCGCCGGGAACCCCCTCAAGCTGTACGGCATCAACTCCGTAGGTCTCGCGCGTGCGGGTTTCGATCCGCAGAGACGCTTGTGCCTCAAGCGAGCCTGGCGGGTGCTCTTCAACTCCAGACTCATCCTCTCCGAAGCGATAAAGCGGGTTCGAGCAGAATACGGAGAGCTCCCGGAAGTCCGGCGTCTGATCGAGTTCATCGAGCGGTCACGCAGGGGTATCACCGCGTGAGAAGCCCCGCGCCCAGGATCTATCTATCGGCAGGCGAAGCGTCGGGCGATATGCATGCCGCCGAACTGGCAGCGGCACTGAGGCAAGAGATCCCGGACGCCATTCTGGAGGGAATGGGCGGACCGGCCATGGCCGCCAAGGGAGTCAGACTGTGGGCGACGATCGACGACTGCCAGGCTAGGGGACTGGTCGAACTCCTGGGAAGCCTTCGCACCCACTGGAAGCTCTTGAAAAGCGCCGCAAAGAGAATCCAGGAGAATCGATACGACCTGGTAGTTCTGGTGGACTATCCGGGCTTTCACCTCCGGCTACTCAGGGAGGCGACCGATTCCAGAACCCCGGTGCTGTACTACATACCGCCGCAACTTTGGGCCTGGGGATCGTGGAGGGCGAGGGCTCTGCGCTCGCCTCTGGTACGCATTGCGTCGGTGCTGCCGTTCGAAGCTGAGAGGTTGCAGGCCTTGGGACTGAAGGCAGAATTCGTGGGGCACCCGCTGCTGGATCGTCCCGCGCCACCCGGTCGCGAGCCTGCCCGCAAAGAGCTGGGACTAGACCTTGGACGCCCGGTAGTGGCCTTGTTTCCGGGCAGCCGGCCCGACGAGGTACGGCGCATCTGGCCGGTGATGAGAGACGCTGCGGCGAGGTTCACCGAGAGGAACCACCAAGTACAGGTCGTGGTAGCGGGTGTGGGTGCCAATCGCTATCCGGGAAGCGAGGGATTTCACATCCGGCGCGACGATGCCAGGACCGTCTTCGGCGCTACGGACGCGGCGCTGTGCAAGGCGGGTACTGCAAGTCTGGAGGCTGCCCTTGCCCGCGTACCCCATGCCATCGTGCAGCGGGTACATCGGCTCACTTATGAGGCGGCTCGCAGAGTGGTTCGCGTACCGCACATCGGCCTGGTGAACTTGGTGCTGGCAAAAGAAATCGTCCCCGAACTGATCCAAGATCGAGCGCGACCCGAGGTATTGGAGCTCGTCCTGGAAGCTCTGCTGGACCCCGATTCGGAAGAGCGGGCAAGACAGCTCGAGGGGTTTGCGAGGCTCCGCCCGCTCCTGGGCGCGCCGGGCGTGGCAGCTAGAGTGGCGAGGATGGCTTTGGAGCAACTAGGCGCGGTAGCTCGCCACCCGCAGGCGGCGATGAGTTGAGGGGCAAGATGGTCGAACTTTGGGGAACTATTCTGCTGGAACTCCTGTGCCGGACCTGGGAGTTCGAGCCTCTGGGGGCCGATCGGCTGTCAGCGTTGAGAAAGCGCGGGGTACCGCGGCTTTTGGTTTTGTGGCATCGGGATCTGCTCCCTCTGCTTTGGTTTCATCGGGGCTATCACACCACCATCTTGGTGAGCCGCAGCAGCGACGGCGGGTACCTCGCCGGGGTCGCCCAGAAGTGGGCTTATAACGTGCTGCGGGGTTCCAGCAGCGCGGGTGGCAGTAGCGCTTTGAAAGGGCTGATCCGGGTTCTCCAGGGAGGGGGAGAGGCGGCTTTGGCGCCCGACGGGCCGCGCGGTCCGGCTTGCCGCGTCAAGCCCGGTGCGGTCCTGGCTGCACGCCGCACGGGAGCTTACGTAGTGGCGGTTGCGGCTTGGCCTTCGGGAGGCTGGCGGGCGGGTTCGTGGGACGGGATGGTCGTTCCGTATCCTTTAGCCCGAATACGAGTGGCTTACTCGCGTCCGGTACGGGTCCCGGCCGAAAAGAAAGCAGCCGCCGCGGGCGTCCGGATGGTCGAGTCGGCCCTCAGCGAAGCGGTTACTCTAGCCCAGGGATAAGGCTGGCTGTGTCGCTTCTCGTCCACTCCCTGTGGCACAGTAGAAACCTGGCTGCGCGTCTGTGCCGGGGCGTGTTGCTAGGCCCATCGATCATTTATCGAGCAGCCGTGGCGGGTCGGATTTGGGCTTACCGGTTTGGTCTCTTGTCCGCAGGGAGGCCGGGATGCCCGGTGGTATCGATAGGCAACCTCACCGTAGGTGGTACCGGAAAGACGCCACTTAGTGCTTGGATAGCTTCCTTCTTTGCCGAGAGTGGGCTGACACCGGCCGTGGTGTTGCGGGGATATGGAGGGGACGAGGCGCGAATCCACCGAGCGCTGGCTCCGGGGGCAAAGGTAATTGAAAGCCCGGACCGTCTGGCCGGGATCCGTCGGGCTCTGAGGAAAGGTGCGGAGGTAGTCGTTCTGGACGACGGTTTTCAAAGGCTGGACGTAGCCAGGGATCTGGACGTCGTAGTGGTTAGCGCCGAGTCTCGGCGTGCTGCCCCCTGGACGCTCCCGGCGGGGCCTTGGCGCGAGCCACTCAGCGGTTTGGCTAGGGCAGACTTCATGGTAGTGACCCGCAGGTGCGCCCCGCCCGAGGAGGCTGCGTCAGTGCTGGAGAAAGGAGCGGCCTTTTTGGGCCGGGAGCGGGTAGCGCAGGCGCAGCTGGCCATATCCCGGCTGGAGCCCATCGGTGGCGGCAGTTGGCTCGACCCGCGAGAGCTCGCAGGGAAGCGGGTACTCGCGATGTGCGGAATAGGAGACCCAGTGAGTTTTCGGGCGCAACTGGCTAATTTCGAAGCCCGGGTAGAACTGGTGGCCCGGCGAGACCACTACGCGTACGGCCCGAGGGACGTCCGGTTGATAAGCGCAACTGCGGCGCAATTTGATTACGTTGTAGTGACGCTCAAGGACAGCTGGAAGCTGGCACGGTACTCGGAGAAGCTGAAGGAAAAGGTGTTGGTCGCCCACCAGGAGATTCGATGGGAATCGGGCTTTGACTACTTCAGGCAGTGTCTGGAGTGTATAGTGGCTTTGGCGGGCAAGAGGGAGAGCAGAGTTAGCAAGTTATGACCCAGATTACCGAAGCGGAGCAGGGAATAGCGAATGCCCCTCAGGCCGCTGCACACGGCCAGGAGCCATTTTCGGGAGAGGAAAACCCCTTCGAGGCGATGATGGTCCGGTTCGACCGGGCGGCGGAGCTGCTGGCTCTCGATCCGGGCCTTTATCGTGTACTGCGGCAACCCGAGAAGCAGATCATCGTGTCGGTTCCGATACAGCGCGACAACGGCGAAATCGAGGTTTTCACCGGCTACCGGGTGCTGCACAACACTTCGCGGGGTCCGGCGAAGGGAGGTATCCGTTTCGACCCCAAGGTGACACTGGACGAAGTGAAGGCCCTAGCTGCGTGGATGACCTGGAAGTGTGCCGTGGTGAATATTCCCTTCGGCGGCGCCAAGGGGGCCGTGGTCTGCGATCCCTCGGCGCTTTCCATTACCGAGATCGAACGCATTACCCGACGCTATACCGCTGCACTGATCGACGTACTGGGCCCTGATTCGGATATTCCGGCACCGGATCTGAACACCAGCGAGCGGATAATGGCCTGGATCATGGACACCTACTCGATGCACAAGCGGCACGCGGTGACCGGAGTAGTTACCGGCAAGCCGATCGAGATGGGAGGGTCGTTGGGAAGGCGTGAGGCTACCGGGAGGGGCTGCGTGATCGCGATAAAGCAAGCGGCCCAGCACTTGGGGTTCCAACTACAGGGTGCCAGAGCCGCGGTTCAGGGATTCGGGAATGTAGGCTCGGTAGCAGCGAAAATGTTGGCCCAGGAAGGGGCCAAGGTGGTGGCTCTAAGCGATATCTCGGGAACCTACTACCGTGCTGAGGGGATCGACGTGGAGGACGCCCTGAGATGGGTCCAGGACCACCGCTACCTGGCCGGGTATCCCCGGGCAGAGGCTATTGGCGGAGAGGAGCTCTTGACCCTGGACGTGGACATCCTCCTTCCGGCTGCGGTGGCAAACGTCATCACTCGGAAAAACGCCAGGCAGATCAAGGCCAAGGTGATCTGCGAAGGCGCCAACGGACCTACGACTTCCGGGGCCGACCGGATTCTGGAGGAAAACGGAGTTTTCGTAGTACCCGACATTCTGGCGAACGCCGGAGGAGTCACGGTAAGCTACTTCGAGTGGGTGCAGGACCGGGCAGCCTACTTCTGGGACGAAGAAACGGTAAATCAGCGGCTCGAGACCATGTTGTGCCGTGCTTTTCGGGACGTGTTGTCGGTGTCGCAGAGGTATGGGGTAAACTTGCGGACGGCTGCATATATGTTGGCGATAGAACGGGTGGCGGCGGTGCACCGCTTGAGGGGCCTGTACGCCTGAGCCGTGGGGCGAGTGGCCTTGGGGGAGCTGGGTGGAAAAAGGATGGGAAGTTGCCTTCATCATAGGAGGCACTTACGGTTTCGACTCCAACGTTTTGGAACGCTGTGACTTGAAGTTGAGTCTCTCGAGGCTGACCTTTCTGCACGAGCTGGCCCGCCCGATTCTGTTGGAGCGGCTCTATCGCGCTCTTAGCATCGAGGCGGAATCTCCCTATCACCAGGCCGCCGGGCCGACTTTGGCAGAGTGACTTTGGTATTCGAAGCCACCCCGTTTGCCGAAAAGGCGGTGGTGGATTTCCGCTCGCTGGCGACTGGGCGCAAGCGGGCCTTGGACGCCAGCCTGAGGAGCGCGTGCGTTGCTTCGGGACGGGCGTCGGAGAACTTGGAGCTGCTGTTTTCGGGGGACGTGCTTTGTGTGACCACGGGGCAGCAGCCGGGCCTTTTTACCGGTCCTATGTACACCGTGTACAAGGCCTTGACCGCGGCGGCGGTGGCTCAGCTACTGAGCGAGCGGCTGGAGGAGCCTGTGGTACCGGTCTTCTGGGTTGCGGGGGACGATCACGACTTTGCCGAGGCGAACCATACCTACCTCCTTACCGCGGCGAACGAGGTCGAGCGCCTCAGTTTGAGAGAGCGACCAGCCGAAGCTCCGCTGACTCCCTTGTACCGCGAAAAGGTCGGGGCCGAGGTCGAAGAACTCCTAGAAAGATTGGCGAAACTCACTCCGGAAACCGAATTCCGGCCGGCGGTGCTGGAGTGGCTGAGGAGGCATTACCGTCCGGACAGCGATCTCGATTCGGCATTTTCTGGAGCTGTGGCAGAGTTGGTGGGCGACTTCGGAGTAGTGGTATTCAGAGCGACGGATGAGCGGGCCAAGCAGGCGATGGCTCCGTTTTTCGTCCGCCTGCTGGAGATGGCCCCGGAGCTGGACCGCGCGCTGGCGGAGCAGGCAGAGTGGCTCCGCAATAGGGGGCTGCAGGTTCCGATCGAGGTTGGAGACGGAGCGTGCATGGTGATGCTGGAATGCAGCCTCGGGAGGGACCGTTTGATCCTAGAGGACGGCTACTTCATCGCCCGCAGAGCAAGGGAACGCTGGTCTCTCAGCGAACTGATCGCCATGGCAGAGCGGGAAGCTGTGCGGTTTTCGCCGAACGTCCTCGCCCGTCCGGTCATGGAGGCCGCGCTCTTGCCCACGCTGGTATATGTAGCCGGGCCAGCGGAGCGCGCGTACTTGAGGCAGTGCGAGCCTCTCTACCGTGCCCTGGGCGTGGCGCAGCAGGTAGCTTTGGCCCGATGGTCCGGTCGGGTAGTTGAAAAGCGGGTGGGCAAGGTTCTCGAGAAGTACGGCATTACTGCCGAGGATCTGCAGCTGCCTGATGGGCAGCTGGAAACTAGGCTGGTGCGGGAGGAGATGCCGAACCAAGCGCAGGCTGCACTGGGCGAATTGAGGGTGGTCTTGCAGCGGGAGTACGGGCGCCTCGAGGAGGCCGTGAAGGAGATCGATCCTACCTTGATCAAACCCGTGCAGTCGGCGCGCAACGAGGCGCTGGTTGCGAGCCAAGAGCTGGAGAAAAAGATCGTGCACCATCTAAAGCGCGAGAACGAAATCTTGGTGTCCCAGCTGGCCAAGGCGCGGCACAATCTGTTCCCTCTGGGCAAGCCACAGGAACGGGTGTTCAACGTAATTCCCTACCTCATACGCTACGGGCGAGAGTTCCTAGGTCAAGCGTTCGCCGCTTGCAAGACCCATGCCCTTGCCACCTTGGGGGGCGACCCATAGAATGCGGTCATGATCTGGGTCATCGGGTTTCTCATACTGTTGGTAGCTCTGCTGATCCCCCTATTGGCCATAGTGCTGGATTCCCCCGCGGTGCGCCAGGTATTCGAGCGTCGCGGGGGAGCTACCAGCCGCGAGATCCGGGAGCTGGCCGACAAAGTTCGGCTATTGGAAGACCAGGTAGAAGACCTGAGCCGCTCGTTGGAGTCGCTGAGAGAAGAGACCGAGTTCTTGCAGCGAATCCTGGAGAACCCCGAGCAGCGACCGGCGCAGCGATCGCTTCCTACGCCCCAATCCTGACGCCCTTGCCTCGGTGCGGCGGCCCGGCGATCGTCGCGATTGCCGGAGCTTTGGTCGAGCTCGACTCATGGCGGGCAGCCAGGGACGACTAGCCGGCAGCATCGCAGCCGGGATAATCGTCGCCCGCCTGCTCGGCTTCGTCAGAGAGCGGGTCTTCGCCCACTATTTCGGAAACAGCCTGGCCGCGGACGCCTTCAGGGCGGCGCTGAAGATTCCCAACGTCATCCGCAACCTGCTGGGCGAGGGGACGCTGGCGGCTTCTTTCATCCCGGTTTACGCCGCGCTGCTCGAGCGGGGGGAAAAGGAAGAGGCCCGCAGGCTAGCCAGCACCATGGCGAGTCTCCTAGTCCTTATCACGGCCGCTGCCGCGCTGTTGGGCATACTCCTGGCTCCGGTCATCACCGACTTCGCCGCTCCGGGATTTTCGGGCGCGACCCGAGACCTCACCGTGCGGCTGGTGGAAATTCTGTTCCCCATGTCGGGAGTGATGATTCTCTCCGCCTGGTGTCTGGGCGTGCTCAACACCCACGGAAAGTTTTTCCTTTCGTACGCGGCCGCAGGAATGTGGAACCTGGCTCAGATCGCCGTACTGGTAGCCTTGGGCGGATACCTCTTGGGAGCCCGGTTGGTCACCGCCTTGGCTTGGGGTGCCCTAGCGGGCAGTCTGCTTCAGGTGGCGGTACAGATTTCGACCGCCCTCAAGCTGATGGGCGGGCTGCGCTGGGAACTGGGCCTCGGCTTAGCCAGCGTGCGGAGAGTGATCCGTAACTGGGGACCGGTGGTAGTCGGGGCGGGAGTAGTGCAGATCTCGAGCATCGTGGACACCCAGCTGGCATCTCTGTTGAGCGGTGGCGCGGTGGCGATGCTAGGTTATGCCCAGCTGCTAGCTACCTTGCCCCTTTCACTCTTCGGAGTGAGCATCGCCGCCGCGGCCCTTCCCGGGCTGAGCCGAGACGCTGCCTCCGATGCCAGACAAGAACTGGCCGGTCGAATTTCCGACTCCATGCGACGACTGGGATTTTACATAATACCTTCGGCCTTCGGTCTGGCCTCCCTGAGTCCGTGGCTGGTTGCCGCACTGTTCCAGACCGGCCAGTTCGGCACTTCCGATACCGAGTTAGTTGCCGGAGTGGTTGCCGCCTACGCCATCGGGCTGCCTGCCCAAGCTTCGGTCAAGCTCTTGGCATCGGGGCACTATGCCCTGGGTGACACCAGGACGCCGGTTCGAATAGCGGTCGCGTCGGTGGTGACCTCCGCGGCCCTGGCCTTTGCTCTCATGCAGTGGCTGGGGGTAGCGGGGATCGCCCTCGGCTCAGGGCTGGGAGCCTACCTGAACCTGGGCCTGAACTACGTGACCCTGGAGCGCAAAGTTGGGCCGCTTTGGGGAGCGAGACATGGACGCGACTTCGGGGTTGCGGGCCTGGGAGCGATGCTGGCCAGCGGAGCAGGGATCCTGGCAGGCTCACACCTGGGTTCGCCGTGGGCCGCAGCTGTAGCTTCGAGTACCGGCTTCGGTTTAGTTTTCAGTCTGGTGACTCTGGCGGGGGCGCACCCCGACGCCAAGGCTCTGGCTCGAAGGTTCAAGCTACGATCAACGAGAAGCTAGAACGGAAGATCGATGCCTTGCCCGACCAACCGGGGGTCTATCTCTGGAAGGACTCCCGGGGCAATGTGTTGTACGTAGGCAAAGCCAGGAATCTCAGGCAGCGGGTGCGTAGCTATCTGGCCGGCGATTACGAGACCAGCCCCAAGAATCGCCGGTTGCGAGCCTTGATCGCAGATGTGGACACCATCGTGGTGTCCTCCGAGTCTCAGGCGCTGCTTTTGGAAAACAACCTCATCAAGGAGTACTCGCCTCGGTTCAACATCCGGCTGAGAGACGACAAGACCTACCCCTCGATTGCGGTCACTGTAGCGGAGCCGTTCCCTCGGATAGTAGTGGGGCGGAGACTAAACATTCCCGGAGCCCGTTACTTCGGGCCATATACCGACGTAGCCGTGCTCCGCCGCACTCTGCAAATAATTCGTCGAATCTTCACCGTGCGTTCTTGCAGTTACGACTTGCCCGAGGAGGCACCGAGCCGTCCCTGCCTGGATTATCACATCCAGCGCTGCAAAGCGCCTTGCGTGGGATACCAAAGCCAAGACGGCTATCGGAAGATGATCGAGGACGTCTTGGCCTTCTTGGAGGGAAAGACGGTCGAGGTGAGGGCTCGCCTGCGGCAGCGCATGGAGGAGGCGGCGGCTCGGCTGGAGTTCGAGCGGGCGGCAGAGTTGAGGAATGCGATTCGGTGGTTGGACCAGCTGGAGCGGCCCCAAGTAATAGAGACCGTGGGCGGGCCGGATGTGGATGTCCTCGGCTTCGCGCGGGACGGAGACGACGCGGTGGGCGTGGTGCTCAAGGTTCGCGAGGGGAAGGTGGTGGCCCGGGAGCGACAGTTTCTGCACAACCTCTCGGACGAGCCCGACGAGGCGGTTCTCAGGACGTTCCTGATGCTAGGATACCGCCCGCTCCAGGACCGGGTTCCGGAAGCACTGCTCCCCTTCGAGCCCGCCGATTCGGAGCAGTTAGCCGAACTGCTACTGCCGACGCGGTTCTCGGTGCCACAGCGCGGCAGCAGGGTCAGGCTGGTGGGGCTGGCCGACCAAAATGCGCGGCACCTGCTCGAGAGCATGCTCATCGAGTCTCTGGTGACCGACGAGCGAGCGGAAGACCCGGTGTACGCGCTGGGTCGAGATTTGGGATTGGCCAAGCTTCCTAGATCGATGGTTTGCATCGATATCTCGACCAATCAGGGCCGGGACACGGTCGGCTCGCTGGTTTGGTTTCAGGGAGTGCGGCCCAAGAAGGCCGAGTACCGTCGCTACCGGATCAAGTCGCTAGCTACCGATGGGAGCGCTGAACAGAACGATTATGCAGCGATAAAGGAGATCGTCACGCGCTTTTTGTCACGCCGGCTGCAAGAGGGCAAAGAGCTCCCTGACCTGATGGTGATCGACGGTGGAAAGGGACAGTTGAACGCCGCGCTGGAGGCGGTGCAGCGCTTGGGGGTGGAGAATCTGCCGGTTATCAGCCTAGCCAAGCGTCAGGAGGAAATCTTCCAGCCCGGTAGGTCCCGGAGCCTGGTCCTGCCGCGCCGCTCTCCGGGACTGAAGTTGCTACAGCGGCTCCGGGACGAGGCCCACCGCTTCGCCCTCACGTATTCCCGGAAGCGACGGATTCGGCGCATCGTTACGTCCGAGCTGCTGAGCGTCCCAGGAATCGGACCTAAGCGCCGGCGGATCTTGCTCGAGCGGTTCGGCAGCCTGGCCGGAGTACGGCTCGCCAGCGTCGAAGAAATCGCAGCGCTGCCGGGCTTTTCGCTCGAGTTGGCCAACCGCGTCCTGGAGCGCGTAAGAGGCTCGTGAGCCGCAAGCTACCCTGGAAGCTCTGCTGCTCGGGGTGCGGGACCCGCCAGAGCGCTGAAGGCCTGCCGACCGTCTGTCCGAGCTGCGGATCTCCGTGGCTGGTGGAGTACCACAGGCTGCCGGAAGAGTCTTGCAAGGCGGCTTTGGGACGAGCACCCCGGTCGATGTGGCGTTACCGGGCGTGGCTGCCCATCCTGGAAGACGAAGATCCGGTAAGCCTGGGTGAAGGGATGACCCCGTTGCTACGGGCACCAGCCCTGGAACGGGAGTTGGGACTCGAGCGGGTATGGGTCAAAGACGAATCCCGCAATCCCACCGGCTCGTTCAAGGCCCGGGGGTTGTCTGCCGCGGTGACCAGGGCGAAAGCGGCGGGGGTGACGCGCTTCACGATTCCCACCGCGGGCAACGCGGGAGTTGCCCTGAGCGCTTACGCCCGCAGAGCAGGGACGACAGCGCGGGTGTACGCCCCTGCCGACACGCCGCCAACGATTCTCGAGCAGATTAGCGCCAACGGCGCCGAGTTGGTCCTGCTCAAGGGACACATAGGAGACTGTGGGAAAGCATCGAGGCAATACGCCGCTGATTCCGGTGCGTTCGACGTCTCCACGTTGAGGGAGCCCTACCGGATCGAAGGCAAGAAGACGTTGGGTTTCGAACTGGCCGAGCAGCTGGGATGGCGCCTGCCCGACGCGGTGGTCTACCCAGCCGGTGGAGGGACCGGGCTGATTGGAATTTGGAAGGCGTTCGAGGAGCTCAGAATAGCGGGTTGGGTACCAGAAAGCCGAACGCGTCTCTTTGTGGTCCAATCGAGCGGGTGCGCTCCGGTAGTTAGGGCCTTCGAAGCCGGGATGGAGCGAACGGAGGAGTGGAAGGATCCGGTGACGGTCGCTTGGGGGCTTAGGGTGCCGGCCCCGCTTGGGGGTAGCCTCATGCTTCGGGCTTTGCGGGAAACGGCCGGTGGGGCGGTGGCGGTAAGCGACGAGTCGCTGTGCGCCGCCCAGGTCGAGTTAGGCTCAGAGCTCGGGATTGACGCATCGCCCGAGGGCGGGGCGACACTCGCGGGGCTCAGGGAGCTAGCGCGGCGGGGAGCGATAAAGAGGAGAGAGACTGTAGTTCTGTTCAACACCGGCGCTGGCTGGCTTTATCGGTGAATTCCGGCGATATTACACAGCTAGACCCAAATTCTCGATGCAGATCGCGATACTAGACCCGGCTGCTGGAATCAGTGGCGATATGATCTTGGGGGCTCTGGTGGACCTGGCGCCGGACTCGGACTGGTTGCTCTCGCTGCCCGAGCGTCTGGGTTTAGGTGGGGTCGAGGTCGATATACGTTCTGCCGAGCGCTGCGGGGTGCGGGCTACCAAGGTTGATTTTCGCGTGCAGCAACGCGACGGTGACGGGATCGGGGCTCACGGGGCTCATGTAGCTCAGCTAATCGACCTGGTTAGGAGCGCTCCGGTTTCGAGCTGGGTGAGGGAGAAGGCGGTTCGTGCCTTCACGCTCATCGGCGAAGCCGAAGGGCGGGTGCACGGGAAGCCGATCGAGAAGGTACATCTGCACGAAGTGGGAGCGGTGGATGCGGTTCTGGACATAGTAGGTTGTTTGGAAGGTTTCGAGCGACTCGAGGTCGATGCGGTTTATAATCTCCCCGTTGCTCTCGGAACCGGTTGGGTAGAGGCGAGTCATGGCAAGCTCCCGGTACCCGCTCCGGCTACGGCGATCTTGTTGGAGGGTTGCGAGGTGAGCACCGGCTCTCCGGTGGAAGGGGAGGCCACAACCCCGACTGGGGCTGCTCTGTTGCGGGTCTTGTCCCGGGGAGCACCGCCGGCGAGGTGGCGGATAGTTCGCTCGGGCTGGGGTGCTGGCAACCGGGACCCTGAAGGCTACCCCAACGCATTGCGGCTGATCTTGGCGGAATCTGCGGCGGAGGCGGCCGAGGTGGAGACCATAGTTACTGACATCGACGATCTGCCGCCGGAGTATGTGGAGCCTCTGAGGGAGGCCCTCCTTGCGGCGGGAGCACTGGAGTGTACTGTTTGGGCGACCCAAGGGAAGAAGGGCCGGGTGAGCTTGCGGATCGAGGTCCTGGCGCCGCTGGAGGCTGCCGAGCGGGTGGTGGATGCGCTGTTCGCTAACAGCAGCACGGCGGGTGTGAGGCGCTGGCGCAGTGTGAGGAGGACTGTAGCCCGCCGGGAGGTAGCGGTGGAGATAACGCCCGAGGTTTCGGTGAGGCTGAAGCTGACCGAGGGGCCGTCCGGCCCCCGGCTGAAGGCGGAGTATGAAGACGTGATTAGGGCTGCGGACCGGCTCAAGCGGCCGCCCCTGGATATTGCCCGGGAGGCGGAGCGGCGCGCTTACGCGGCTTTGGGCGACGGCGCAGGCGAGCGATGACCTTTACTAGGGAGCAAGCGAGGATGAGCAAGCAGGCTACTTTGGCTGCAGTGGGAGCTTTGGTGCTGGGGCTGGTTCCCACTGCCTGGGGACAGGGTGAAGCGGGGCAGTGCGACATCAAGACCACGCACTTTGCAGTGACCCGCGCGGTCCTCTACATCCAGAACGCCACGGGAACAGAGGACACGCTGAAGCGGCGGGAGGCGCTCGAAGGCGCGCGCCGCTCGCTGACCGAAGCGATCCAGGGCGGATTGGCCGGGGATCCCAGCGCATGGTACTTCATGGGCATCTATTACGCCCTGACCGGCGACGGTGAGGGCGCAGACAGCGCGTTCGACAAGACTGAAGCGGCGATGCCCAGCTGCAAGGAGGACATAAGCCAGTATCGCCAGATAGTGTGGGCAAGGGTGGCGAATCAGGGTATCGAGGGGATGCGCAACAACGACTACGAGCGGGCCAAGGAGCGCTTCCGACTGGCCAACGAACTCTACCAGGGGGATCCCACGGCGTCTTTCTACCTCGGCACCATATTCGCGACCGAGGACAACGCCGACAGCGCGCTTCACTATTACAAGCTGGCCGCCCGGATCGGTGCTGGGGACACCGCCCACGCAGAGATACACGAGAAGTCGGTCCAGAACGTGGCCCGGATTTACGAGGTTCTAGAGCAGTGGGATTCGGCTGCCACGTGGTTCGCCGAATACCGCAAGGTCAGGCCTGACGATCCCGAGGGGCTTACCGGTCACGCCCGATCTCTACTGGCAGCCGGAGATACCACGGACGCGATCCAGCTTTACGACAGCATTCTAGCGCAAGCGGACATGATCGACCCGCTGGATTTGTTCCGGGTGGGTGTGTCGCTGTTCCGCACCGACAACGCGGGGCTGGCCGCCAAGGCGTTCGAACTGGGCTTGCAGCGCAACCCCTACTATCGCAACGGGCTGTTCAACCTAGTCAACGCCTACTTCCAGCTGGCTCAGGATGCGCAGGGCAAGCAGCTGCCCGACTCGGTAAGAGTTTACGCCTTTCGGATGCTGCCGGCGGCACACCGGCTCAGGGGGGTGGATCCCCAGAACCAGCAGGTGGTACGACTGATCGCCGCCGCCCACCAGCTGCTGGGCAACGACGACTCCACCGACGTGTGGCTTCGCCGAGCCAACCAGATGACCTTCCAGGTCGAGGTTCAGGTCGGTCGAGAGGCAGCGGGCGGCTACGAGGTCGTCGGTACCATCTCCAACTTGAGGAGCCAGGCCACGAACGTTCCTGCCATAATTTTCGAGTTCCTGAACTCCGAAGGGCAGGTAGTGGCCAGCGAGACCATTTCGGCTCAGACGATCGAGCCGAACGGGATCAAGCAGTTCCAGCTGACTCCTAGCGGGGAGGGGATAGTAGCCTGGCGCTACAAGACCGGATGATAGCGTAGCGGGCCTTTGGGCTAGCTACCGCTTGACAGCTCGAGGGGAGGGTAGAGATACTCCCTGTCGAGCGCGCGGGCGTAATTCAGTGGTAGAATGCCAGCTTCCCAAGCTGGACGTCGCCGGTTCGAATCCGGTCGCCCGCTCTGGTACGGAAGGCGGGAAGTGCGAAGCGGGAGGCACGAGCTCGAGGCTTCCCGCTTCACTCTTCCCGCCTTGTAATTGGGAAGGAGCTTATGATTCGCGTTGCCTCGGTAACCCCAGGATCGGTGGCCGAAGAACTGGGCATCCGGCCCGGCACCGAGCTACTGGAGATAGACGGCCGAAAGCTGGAAGATTTCCTGGACTGGGAGTTTTTCAGCGCCGAGGAGAGATTCACCTTGCTGGCCCGCCACCCGGACGGCGGGCTGGTAGAGTACGACATCGAGCGCCCGGAAGGCATCCCCCTGGGCGTAGAACTGGAGCCTCCCAGGATCCGCCGCTGCGGGAACCGATGCGACTTCTGCTTTGTGGACGGCCTCCCCGAGGGTCTCCGCGACACTCTGTACGTCCGGGACGACGACTACCGCCTGTCGTTTCGCTACGGCAACTTCGCGACCCTCACCAATCTCAAGGCTAAAGATGTCGAGCGGATCTTGGCCTACCGCCTCTCGCCCCTGTACGTATCGGTCCACGCTACCGATCCCATCATAAGACGGCGCATCCTCCGCAACCCCCTGGCCCCGGACATCATGGAACAGCTCCGCAGATTCGCCAGCGGAGGGATAAGATTCCACACCCAGATCGTGCTCCAGCCGAAAGTGAACGACGGACCGGTCTTGGAAAGGAGCCTCGAAGACCTCTACTCCCTAGGCGACGCGATCCTTTCCACCGCGGTGGTGCCGGTGGGACTGACCAGCTTCAGCAGGCATCACCTGGTGAGAGAACTGACCCAGGAGGAGTGCCGTGCGGCGGTCGAGATCGTCCACCGCTTCGGTGATCGCGCCTTCCGCGAGCGAAACAGGCGCTGGGTTTACGGCTCCGACGAGCTTTACCTCAGAGCCGCGCTTCCCCTGCCACCGGCCGACTGGTACGACGAATTCGAGCAAGTGGAAAACGGCGTTGGAAGCGTCCGCTACCTGGAGAAACAGATTGCAGAGTCGGGACCGCTGCCGTCACTGAGCGGACTCAAGATAGCGGTGCTGACGGGGACCGCCATGGGGTGTCTGATGCCGGAAGTGCTGCGCACCCTAGAACGAGGCTGCCGAGCGCAGTTCGAGTTGATTGTCCTCAGCAACGAGCTTTTCGGCCCGTCGGTCACCTGCGCCGGCCTCCTTCCAGGAAGAAGCTTCATCCGGGCTCTCCGCGACCGCAGCGACCTGGATTTGGCGCTGCTACCGGGCGAGGCGCTGAACCAGCACGGCCGATTCCTGGACGACATTGCCTGGAACGATCTTGTCGCTAGCGTCCCTGTCGAGTGCCGGGCCTCCTATCACTTCACCGACGCTCTGCACGAGGTCCAGGCGGTGTGAGGCGGGCTACGGTGGCCATAGTGGGCCGGCCCAACGTTGGGAAATCGACCCTCTTTAACCGTATCGTGGGGCGCCGCGAAGCCATAGTGAGCGAACAGCCGGGCGTCACCCGCGATCGCCATTTTTCACCGGCCAGCTGGCGAGGCAAAGAGTTCTGGCTGGTGGATACCGGAGGCTGGATTCCCGGAAAGGGAAATGCTTTAACCGAAGCGATTCGCCGGCACGTGGAACGGGCGATAGCAGAGAGCGATCTGGTGCTGTTCGTGGTGGACTGTCAACTTGGACTCCAACCGGCGGATCAGGAAATCGCCCAAATCCTCAGACCCTACGGTGACCGGGTAATACTGGTGGCTAACAAAGCCGACCAGCTCCCCGAAACCACCTCCCACTACGCATTCCACTCCCTCGGCCTCGGCGAACCGATCCCGGTCTCGGCGGCGAGCGGCAAGGGAAGCGGCGACTTGTTGGACCTAGTCGTATCCCGCCTCCCTAAGCTCCAGATCCCGCAAGAACCTGGCGCCATCCAAGTGGCCATCGTGGGCCGCCCCAATGTGGGGAAATCGAGCATCGTCAACCGCCTGCTGGGAGAAGAACGCAGCATAGTAACCCCCGAGCCCGGCACCACGCGGGACCCTATCGACTCCCTCTTGCGGTATCGAGGTCTGGTGCTCAACTTCATAGATACCGCGGGGTTACGGCGCCGATCGAAAGTAATAGATGAGATCGAGTTCTACTCCGCTCTTAGGACCGAGCGGGCGATCGAGCGGGCTCATGTTTGCGTGCTGGTAGCGGACGCCACGCTCGGAATTCAGTCGCAGGACGTAAGGATTGCGCGCCGTGCCTTGCAACAGGGCTGCGGTCTGATCGTGGCGGTCAACAAGTGGGACCTGATTGCGGATAAGGACGCGGGGACGGTGGCGCGAGGGGAAAGGTGGATAAAGGAACGGGTGCCGGAACTTCAGCCGATTCCCTTTGTGTACGTTTCGGCCCTCACCGGACTCAGGGTGCGCAAGATTCTGGATCTGGTGCTTTCGATCGCCGAGCAGCGGGAGCGGAGGGTAGCCACGGCCGAGGTGAACCGGCTGCTGCGCCAGCTGGTGGAGCGCAACCAGCCACCCCAAAAAGGGGGTCGCGAGGTAAGACTGTTGTACGCCTCGCAGATCGGGGTGGCCCCGCCCACGTTCGCGGTAGTGGCCAATCGGCCGGAAGACATTCCGGAATCGTACCGGAGGTATTTGATAAGAGGTTTCCGAGAGGCGTGGGGGTTCGAAGGAGTGCCGATAAGGATTCGCTTCAAGAAGAAGCGGAGCAAGGGTGTTACGCGGGACTGACCGTTGAGACTGGTTGCAGGAGTACTAGTCGCTTATTTGCTGGGCTCGATTCCGACCAGCTACGTCGTGGCCAAGTTAGTCGCCGGGATCGACCTCAGGGAGCACGGCAGCCGCAATCTCGGCGCTACCAATCTGTCCCGGGTACTGGGGTGGAGATACGCCGTGCCGGTGGGGCTATTTGATGCTCTCAAGGGAGCGATACCGGTTCTGTGGATTGCGCCATGGAGCGGCAGCTCTCCTTGGCTACCGGTCGTTTTGGGAGCGGTTGCGGTGTTGGGACACGTGTACTCCGTCTTTGTGAGGTTTCGCGGGGGCAAGGGGGTGGCAACGGCAGCCGGGGTGGTGGCCGCTGTGGCTCCGCTGGCCTTTGCCCTGAGCGCGGCAGTATGGCTCTTGGTGGTCTGGACTTCGGGATACGTGTCCCTGGGCTCGATCAGCGCGGCGTTGTCCTTCCCGCTCGGCGTGCTGCTCTTCGGACCGCAGGAAGAGCGCATTCTCGCCGTGGGGATCGGGCTCGCCGTGCTGATCGTCTACACTCACAGGGGCAACCTCCAGAGGCTGCTTCGGGGCACCGAGCCGAGGCTGCGCCGTAGACAGGCTCACCTATGAAGATCGGCGTCGTAGGGGCGGGGAGCTGGGGCACCACCCTGGCCCATCTGTTGGCCGGCTCGGGCCACGAGGTCCGCATTTGGGCCAGGGAACCGGAGGTAGTGGACACCATAAACCGGATTCACGAGAACTGCCTGTTTCTACCGGGCGCTCCGCTGGTACCGACCTTGGTGGCCTGTTCCGAGCTGGAGCCGGTGATTTCGGAGGCGGAGTTGATCGTATCGGCGGCGCCCTCGCACGCGGTGAGAGTTGTGAGCCGGCGAATGAGAGAGGTCCTGAAAGGATCTCCTATCGTGGTGAGTGTTTCCAAGGGACTGGAGCCCGGCTCATTAGAGACGATGACTGCGGTGCTGGAGGAGGAACTGGGAGGGTTGCCGACAGTGGCGCTTTCCGGGCCGAGTTTCGCGAAGGAGGTCTACCAGCAGCAGCCTACTGCGGTGGTCGCGGCCTCGGCTGACCGGTGGGCGGCGGAGAAGGTGCAGCAGGTTTTTTCCAACGGGTATTTCCGGGTTTACACCAGCAGCGACGTGTTGGGAGTTCAGCTCGGCGGGGCGCTGAAAAACGTGATCGCCATAGCAGCGGGGATCCTGGAAGGGATGGGGCTGGGAAGCAACCCTCGGGCGGCGCTCATCACCCGCGGGCTGGCGGAGATGACCCGGCTAGGAGAGGCCATGGGAGCGGACCCGGCCACGTTTGCCGGATTGGCGGGCATGGGGGATCTGATCCTGACCGCCACCGGAGCCCTCAGCCGCAATCGGTCTTTGGGTGTGGAAATAGGGCAGGGCAGGAAGTTGGAAGAGATTCTTCGGGAGCGGCGTACCGTGGCTGAAGGCGTCAATACTACTCGGGCGGCGGTAGAGCTCTCCGGCCGGGTGGGGGTGGAGCTTCCCATAGCCGCCGAGGTCGAGCAGGTTCTGTTCCTGGGCAAGGAGCCTCAGCGGGCGATCGCCGAGCTGATGGAGAGGGAGCTCAAAGCGGAGCATTGGCGGTGACGGTATCGCGTCCGGTACAGGAATTTTTCTCCATCGGTGACGTTTGCCAGCTCACCGATCTCAAGCCCCACGTGCTCCGGTACTGGGAAAGTCAGTTCAGGTTCTTGAACCCGGCAAAGAATCGATCGGGGAACCGAGTGTACCAGCGGCGCGAGATAGAGCTCATCTTGCTGGTCAAGCACCTACTCTATACCGAGAAGTACACCATAGAGGGGGCGCGCCAGCGAATCGAGGAGTATCGCAGGACCGGCAGCCTCAAGTCCGAGGCGCGTCTTGCTTTACAACTGGAAACTGTAGAGAATTTGCGGGCGGAGCTGAGGCAGATCCTGGATATCCTCGACGGCAAAGTCCCCGTTGAACATTCTGGTCAGTAACGACGACGGCATCCTGGCCCGGGGTCTGGCGCTTCTGGCCGATGTATGCCGCACTGTGGGAAGCGTCACCGTGGTGGCGCCCGACAGGGAACAAAGCGGGACCAGTCACTCGCTCACCCTTACCCGCCCGCTTCGCCCGGTGCGCCGACCGGACGGAGCCTTCCAAGTGGACGGAACACCCACCGATTGCGTGCTCTTGGCGCTGGGGGCACTGCTCGATGTGCGGCCCGATTTCGTTTTCTCGGGCATAAACCACGGGCCCAATATGGGTGAAGACGTGCTATACTCCGGAACCGTCGCCGCGGCTATGGAGGGGCTCTCCCTGGAAATACCGGGCATAGCGATCTCCTTCGCCGGCCAAGATCTGGAGCTGATGGATACCCAGCGGGAGTGGCTGGAACGCCTGGTGCGGGGCATAGTGCGGGTCCCGAGGTTCCCCAAGGAGACACTGCTGAACATCAACCTGCCCAACCTGCCAGGCGATAGAATAAAGGGGATCCGAGTAACCACACTGGGCCGCAGGGTGTTCAGCGAATCGTTGATGGAAACCAAAGACCCCTGGGGGCGGCGCATGTACTGGATCGGAGGGGGCCAGATCTCCTGGTCTGGAGGGGAGGACTCCGACTTCCGAGCAGTGCAGGACGGCTACATCTCGGTGACCCCTTTGCACGTGGATTTGACCAATTACGACCTCTTGGAAGACGTCAAACGATGGCGGCTAGAAGAATAGGACCCCCTAAGGACGGCTACACCGGCTATCGGGAACGCTTGGTGGAGACGCTGCGCGCCAGCGGAACAGAGAATCTGGCGGTCCTCAGGGCCTTCGCGGAAATCCCCAGACACTTATTCGTCCCGGAGGCGTTGCGCGCCCGAGCGTACGAGGACGTGGCGCTACCAATAGGCTGGGGCCAGACGATCTCCCAACCCTCCACCCAGGCACGCTACCTCGAGGCACTAGAGCTGAGCGGCGGCGAGAAGGTGCTGGAAGTGGGTACCGGATCGGGCTATCAGGCGGCCCTGCTAGGGTGTCTGGCATCCCAAGTTTTCACAGTCGAACGGGTACCGCAACTGGCCAGGAAGGCTCAATCGACGCTGAAGGCTGCGGGGTTGCAAAACGTGACGGTCCTAGTGGGCGACGGAACTCTGGGCTGGCGGCCTTATGCCCCCTATCAGGCCATACTGGTGGCGGCGGCAGCCCCGCAAGTCCCCAGGCCCCTCTTGGAGCAGCTGGACGAGGGCGGACGCCTGGTAATCGCCCTGATGGGAGCCGGCGGGCAGGAACTAGTGCGGATCAGGCGCGAAAGCTCCAACATCCGAACCGAACCGTTGGGTTCGGCGAGTTTCGTGCCGCTCATTGGCCGCTACGGAGTGCAGCCTACTACCAGCGAGGATCGCTAACACCCATGCTCGAGAGCGTCATCTACTGGCTCACCGAGACGATCTTCGCCTTGGGGTACCCAGGCATCGTGGTGCTGATGGCCCTGGAGTCTTCTTTCTTCCCGTTCCCCAGCGAGGTCGTAATGCCCCCCGCCGGTTACCTCGCGGCGCAGGGTAAAATGAACCTCTGGGTCGCCCTCGGCTGCGGCGTCGCGGGAAGCCTACTGGGCGCAGCATTCAACTACGCGCTGGCCCGGCGGCTCGGGCGCCCCTTGCTGCACCGCTACGGCCGGTACTTCTTCGTGAGAACTGAGACGCTGGTACGAGCCGAAGCTTTCTTCCAGCGTCACGGAGAGATCGGGACCTTCATTGGAAGGCTTATCCCATTGATAAGACAGTACATCTCGCTGCCAGCCGGTCTGTCTCGAATGAGGCTCGATCGGTTCGCTCTCTACACAGCGGCAGGGGCCGCGATCTGGTGCACAATCCTGGTCTGGATCGGCTGGTTCATCGGGCAACACGCCTCGGTGCTCGAACAGGAAAAGGTAAGGAAGCTCAGTACCTGGGCTACGCTCGCGCTGGTACCGTTCATAGCCATTCTGCTAGCCTGGTACATCCGCCGCCATCGTCGGCAGCAAAAGGGCCAAAACCTAGCTGATACCCCGTGGCCGTAAGATGGGTAATATCGGGTCTGGTTCAGGGCGTTGGCTTCCGCTGGTACGTCAAACGGCGAGCCGACCGCCTAGGGCTCGAAGGATGGGTGAGGAATCTGCCGGCGGGGCAAGTCGAGGTGGTGGCAAAGGGTCCGGAGGAGGCGCTTAGCCAACTCGAGGAGGTTCTCAAAAAGGGGCCTCCAGCAGCTTTAGTAGAGAGAGTGGAAAGATCGCAAGTATCGGATGAGCTTGTGCACGATAATTTCTTTGAAATCAGATAGTTAGGAACTTTATCCACAAGTTGAAAACAAGTTCACATCGGGTGTTAAATGTCGATAGTTCGAACGAGCTACCCGCGCACCCCGAGAGACCGTTTCAGCGGCACCGGGTGGCAACGTGTCCCGCGTGCAGGTCTGTGATGTGGATAAGTGCAAAGCGCGGTTCATCAGAGGGCGAGTTCCAGCTGACTTCAATCACAGGGCGGTAGTGGTTAAGTTCCTGTGCCGAAGCCCCTGTAGCTCAGATGGATAGAGCAGCGGTTTCCTAAACCGTTGGTCGGGTGTTCGAGTCACCCCAGGGGCACTGTGGACTAGGGGGGCTAGGTCAACGACCGCTAGAAGAACAGACGAGCACACTGTCGAGCGGCCCAGAGCGCTCGGCCGGACGAGCGGCCGAGCCCACAGCGACCCCAAAAAGACGTTACCTAGAAAGGTGCATAGCCCGTGGCGGTTCAGACCAAAAAATCTCACGTAGGAGGGCTGGCAGAGGCCCGGCCTACTCAGTTAGAGCAGCTCGGTCGGCTGTTGCAGGAGAGGCGTAGGCAGCTTTTCATTGCTGCGGCGGCGGCAGTACTGGTTGGCGGTGGCATCTGGTTCGCACAGAGTGCGAAAGCCCGCCGGGAGGCGTTCGCAACGCGAGCCCTACAGGATGCCAAGTCGGCGATTGCGGCCGGCAACATTCCGCTGGCGGCGAATGACCTCTCCCGGCTGGTTTCAAGTTACGGCGGCACGAGCGCGGCGGGAGAGGCGGCCCTGTTGCTGGCTCAAATACGCTTGGGCCAACAAGAGCCGGAGCGGGCCATTGAAGAGCTCAGGCGCTACTTAGAGAGCGATCCTCCGAATCGCTTCCGAGCAGCAGCGTACAATCTCTTGGGAGCCGCTTACGAGCAGGCCGGGCGCATGAGGGAGGCCGCCGAGGCATACGAGCAGTCTTCGACTGCGTGGCCATACCTTTACCTCAAAGCGCAAGTTCTCCTAGATGCGGCGAGGGCCTATCAGCTGGGCGGGGACACGGCTAGCGCGGTAGCTGTCTACCAAAGAATCATACGCGAGTTCTCCGAGGCACCCAGCGTGCTCGAGGCAAAGTTGAGACTAGGCGAGCTTAGACCCACCGGATAGGGTAGTCCCTCGCAGCGCCCGCCGTTCCGGCAGGGCACTCGGCATTCAGTGGTCTGCTGGCGGCGCCTTCTGGACCGACCGCAGGTTACCAATCGATAACCCCGCTCGGAGTTCCTTAGCGCTGCCGTGGGGGGCTCCGGGCTGGGCCCTCTTACACCGGCCTCAGATGCATATATTATGCGTATAATAGATGTTATGTTACGTTGGTCTGAACACAAGTGTGGATAAGTATTCTGGGACCGCTCTGGCTGTCGTTCTAGTCCGTTTTTGGCGCAAGGAGTTATTGAGCTAGAGACTCAGCGCCCTAGTGATAGGAGGCACGCTTTGAAGAGAATTCGCCCCTCGCCTTGAAGGCGGGCCCTTACGAGACCGCCGCTGAAGTCTGGCTCACCGTATACCCTTAGCACCTCCCCGGAGGCGGTCAGGATGGCGAGCGGGAGATCTTTGATGACACCCGAGCGCAGCAGGGCTGCGGCCACCGCTACCGCACCTGTCCCGCAGGCCAGTGTTTCGCCCTCTACGCCCCGCTCATAGGTGCGCATGCGCCAGCTCGGTGCGTCGCTTGCGGACTCGCCGGCCGCGTGCTGTGGCGTCGGGCTTACAAAATTGACGTTGGCGCCCTGGGGCGCCAAGGCGGGGTCCCAGCGCAGCGCCCTACCCCGCTTCTCGAGCTCCACGGCGGCCACTTCCGGCACCTGTACTACCAAGTGGGGGACGCCGACCACGACCAGGTGCGCGGGTCCTTCCGGATCCTCCAGCTTAACCGGGTGAGCTTGCGGCGGAGCCACGGGACCGAGCTCGATCTCCGCCCGGTGGTCCGAACCCGGCAGGCATCTGGTCCGGTAACACCCGGAGTCGGTCTCGAGAAGCATCCCGTCCGGCGGGGCGAGTTCTAGGTATGCCGCCAGCCGGGTGGCGCACAGCGCTGCGTTGCCGCACATCGCGGCCCTTCCCCCGTCGTTGTTGAAAAAGTGAAATCTCACCGCCCCGGCCCGGCTGCCCGCTTCGACAACCACCAGGCCGTCGGCTCCGACACCGTTGTGGCGGTCACAGACCTTCCTGATCGCTTCCGGCGTCCAGAAATCGTGGGGAACCGACCGGCCATCGCAGATGACGAAATCGTTCCCCGAGCCGGTGACCTTGTAAACCACTAAGCCTTTCATAGTCTGCCGAGTATAGCTTTGAGCCTGAGCCACCAGACCATCCAGATCGCCTCTCTCACTATGGCTCCGGACATCTTGCTGGTCCCGTCGGTGCGGTCAACGAACACTATGGGTATTTCCACGATCCGGAAGCCCAGGCGTGCCGCGCGGAAGCTCATCTCTATCTGGAAAGCGTAGCCGTTGGATCGGACCCCGTTGAGGTCGATCTTTTCCAGCACTTCTCGGCGGAAGCACTTGAAGCCGCCAGTTGCGTCGAAGACGTTGAGGCCAGTAACCAAGCGGGCGTAGACGTTGGCGAAGTAACTCAGCAGCAGGCGGCCCATGGGCCAATTGACGACCGTTACCCTCCCCTTTAAGTACCGGGATCCCAGAACTAGGTCGGCGTCTTGGATCTCCCGGAGGAATTCGGGCAGGTGCTTGGGGTCGTGGGAAAAGTCCGCGTCCATCTCGAATATGTAGTCGTATGTCTGTTCCAGCGCCCAACGAAACCCGGCGATGTAGGCGGTTCCCAGACCTCCCTTAGCAGGTCGGCGCAGCAGGTGAACCCTGGGATTGGTGCGGGCGATATCCTCCACCAATTCGCCGGTGCCGTCGGGTGAGTTGTCGTCCACCACCAGCACTTCGATCCGCGCATCTTGTTCCAGGACTTTCGGGATCAACTGGCCGATGTTGGCCGCCTCGTTGTAGGTGGGGATGATGACCAGGGCTCGCTCACTCACCGCTGCCGCCTTTTTCCATACTGCCGGGCTTCGCTCTCTTTACGGCCGATGCCGCAGCCACCACCAAGACCAGTAGCGCCCCCAAGCTTACCATCCGCCCCGCCTGGTAGGTCGCCGAAGAGAACTCCAGTTCTACTATCCTACTGCCCTGGGATAGAGGCACCGCCATCAGGGAAAACTGGGCTCTCAGCACCGGTGCTGCTGCGCCGTCTACGGTGGCCCGCCATGCGGGATACCAGTTTTCCGAGACGAAGAGATACCCGGGTTGCTGAAGCGGCTTATCGAGCTCGAAGCGATATCGGCCTTCGGCGAGCTGCACGGCTGTCACTGCGATATCCACGGACGGAGGCAGTGCCTCGAGGTTTTGGACCCCGGCAGGAGCGTCCGGGGGCACCAGGAGAAGCCGGTTCGGGTCGAACCTGGGGTCGCCGAGAGCTTCCAGGGCCTGCTCGTCGGGTACCTTCAGAGCTTGGGATACGACGCGGGCGTAAGGCTGGGCGTCGCGGTAGCGGTACAAGTACACCCGCTGTCCCTCGTAGGTCAAAAGCGGAGAAGCTGTCCCTTCCCCGTTCGCGCCGACCGGATCGAGACCGGGGAAGTTCACCGGCTGATCGAGCACCACGTAACGCACCGCCAGGAGTTTCCAGATGTTGGGGTTGCCGATGTTCCGCCAGACATTCTTACCCCCCAGAAGCTCATCGTATCGGTGGAGCTCTGTGCCTTGATACCCCAAAACGGTGCGGATGCTGTGTACCATGAAGTAGTTGTCCTGGGCGTACGCCGTGGGTATGGGGAGCACTCGATAGATACCCGAATCCGACTCCACCGCCCGGACCACCTGGTCCGGTGCGAAAAGCTCTTCCACTCGAAATCCAAACCGGATGTGGCGTCGTTCCACGCTCCACAGGTCAAACAGGACCAGAAAGCCGGCGATCAGCGCCCAACTCTGCGGTTGCAGCCGCTGCTTCTTGAGCAACAGTATGCTCCCAGCGAGGGCACCGGCCATGATCAGCACCCTGACAGAATCCCAGGCAAAGACCGGGTAGTTGTTCTCCACCAGCGAAACCCGGCCGGCGGGTACCAACGACAGCATCCAGCCTTTCCATCCTCCGGCAAGTGCTAACAGGGAAGCGGCTGCTAGAATTCCCAGCCACGACAACAGCGGGCGGAGCCGCACCTGTCCAAGTGAGCGGGATAGCCGCTCCGCCCCTAGGGCCGCCAGGATGGAGACGCCGAAGGAGGTCAGGAAAAAGATCATCGAAGGTGCCCGCGTCAGTTTGATCCCCGGGAGGAGATGGTACGGGATGCGGTAGAACGGGGTGTGCCCGCCCAAAGCGAAGAGGGTCGCATAGACGATCAGGAAAACCGCGAACCACACCAACCGGCGTCGCTCGCTAGATGCCAAGCCTAGGGTGGCCAGAACCAGCGCTACCACCCCCAGGTACTCGCTGTGGAGCTTGAAGAAGTTGCGCCCCCAGTAGTTCTCCAGCATGCCGGAAAAGGTGGGCCACAGAACGTTCAGCAGCTCCTCTGGGGGCATGGCCCACGAAGTAGCATATTCCCAGCCGGTACTGGTGCTACCCGGAGCGCCTCGCGGGGAATACCCTATGTATTCCGCGAATGGGATCAGCTGTACCGCGGCGAGGGCGAACCCTACCACCAGACCTGCGGCGAACAACAGGCCCGATCGGAACCATCCGTGGGAGGGAGCCTTCTCGCCGCTCAGCGCCACCATGAAGAGCCAGAAAAACCCGGCAGCCATCAGCAGGTAGTAGGTCATCTGGACGTGAGGGGAAAGGAGGCTCAGCCCCACCACCCCTCCGAATCCGAGATACCATCGCCAGGCGCCCAAAGACACCGCTCGATACAGACAGAGCAGAGCGAGGGGCAGCAATGCGCTCACTGCCAGCTTGCCGTCGTGCCCCGCTGTCACTAAGGAGACAAGCTGACCGGTGAACATGTACGCCGCTCCCCCGATGAAGGCCGGCCCCCACTCCAGCTTCCAGGCGCGCAGCAAGAGAAACGTAAAGCCTCCCGCCAGCACCAGGTGGAGCAAAAAGCCGAAGGCGATACCCAGATCAACCGGCAGGATCAGCCTGGGCAGTATGCCCAAGGGATAGAACGTGTCGCCGTTGGTTACGTTCGCAGCGAAGGGCATACCGCCGAAGATGTAGGGATTCCAGGGAGCGGCATCGGCGTGCCGCTTCCAGTACTCCACCGCTAGCTTCCTAAAGGGATAGACCAGGATCTGATCGGAGTAGGGATTTATCAGGATCCGGCCTCCCCAGAACGGCAAGAAAGCCAGCCCCACCGCCGCCGCGTAAAGACCCAATGCCGAGGCGGTCGGAGCCCGGCGCACGAGGCGGGCTAGCACGCTCGGGTCGTGGAGACTCGCACGGCGAGCCGTGCGCGGCGGAAGTGCTCGGAGGTCATGGCAACGCTCAGCGTTTTACGAAACGGTAAACGATCGACCGCGAGGCCAGAGGAAAGGGAGCGGGGATCGGAGGGTAGAAGTACGTGCTCCGGAACCCGTCCAAGCGGAAGCCGTTCATTTCCCCGAGGCGCGTAATCGTCTGGCGGGTCCAGCTGTAAATGTGGCCCTGCTTGTCCGGGACGCGGAAAAGGTTCCAGATCAGCTCCTTCAAGTGATAAGGGTTAGGCACCGAAACGATGAACGCTCCATCTGGCCGCAGTACCCGGTGTACCTCCCCCATGGTCTGATAGGGACAGGGAACATGTTCCAAGACTTCGATCATGAATACGAAATCGAAGCTGGCGTCGGGAAAAGGGATCCCGGACGAGATATCGTGAATCAAGATCTCAGGTGCTTCGAACTCCGGGGCTATATCTATGCCTTGGTACTTCACATCCCGTGGCAGGTACTTTCGCAGATCGCCGTTTCGGCTTCCGATGTCCAGCACAGCCTGCCCGGGCTGGACTCGGGCGAGCTTGGTGGCGCTCCGAAAGCGCATGCGCTCTTCGCCCGCGTTGCGCCAGTTGTAGCGGGATCGGTAGAACTCTCTGAGTTCGGTCGAAGAGGGGGCTATACGGCTGCTCATCGAGGTGGCAATATAACATCGTCGCGGGCAGTTTTACTACGTGCAAGCGCCGCAAAGCGTCGCGACCCCGTGAGCCGAATCTACTTACCAAGTAGTTTCCCTGGGTGTTACCAAGGGGTTTCCCTGGTGGGCGAGCCAGATCTCACCAGGCGATGGACTAGCAGTACTGCGAACGTCACAACCAGCTCCAGTACCAAGAGCCACAGCCGCGCGGCAACTGCGAGGACCAGCGCCGCAGCTCCTCCCATACTGGGGGACAGGGTCGCCACCAGTGCGGCTTCCCGTACCAGAAGTCCTCCAGGAGCGAAGACCGCCAGAACACCGAGCAAGTAACTTGCTACGAAAGCCGTCCCCGCGAGCATGGGACCCGGAGCTGAGGCACCGAAGAGAGAGCGAGTGAACAGCCAAAAGGCGAGGCCGTATAGTATCCAGACGGGGAACATGCCGAGGAGGTATGCAGCCAGCGCTCTACCGGGAGGGGCGGGCCAGCTGACGCGGCGCCTGAGCAGCAGTGCGGCGATACGGCTCACCAAGGGTATCAAGCGGGGCACAACTAGCACCAGCAGCGCAGTTGCCGCCGCTACGCTGGCTAAAGGAACCGAGGCAGGCGCGCGCGCCGCCCAACCCCCCAGGAGCGAAGGTGCCACGGCCGCTATGAGGCCCGCTCCGGCCAACAGCAAAAGCACCTGCTGGAGCACGATCCCGCCGCTAGCCGCTATCGCCGAGACTCCAAAGGGCCGAACCAATGCAGCCAATCCGGCGAACTGCCAGACCATCCCCGGTATGAAGCGGGCCAAATTGGTCACGAACCATATCCGCAGCGCCTCTATCAGAGGGGGACGCGGCCCCCACCAGCCGAGGGAGATCAGCCACCAGACTACCACGTAGATGTAAGTGGCCGCGGTGATCAGTGAGGCAACTGCCAGAACCGAGGTCGCGGGCCTGATCGCGGTCAGCGACAATTTTCCCCAGCTGGCCTCGGCGGTGCGGAGCAAAAACCACAGAGCCGCGGCTATGGCCGCAATCTGAATCGCGCCGCGAAACCATCTGGCCGATCGCATGGCGGCGAAACATCGGAGCGAACCGCCCTGTTGGCAAGGGATGCGCGGGGGCTCACGCTGTCGCCCATTCCCGTCTAATATTCGCCTGGTGAGAATCCTCCACATACTGACCGCTTTCCCCCGCTACGAGGGCGACGTCATCGCCCCCTGGCTGGTGGAGTTGCTGCTGCGGCTCACACGGCGAGGACACGAAGTAGAGGTTCTCACTTCCGCGTATCGTGGAGGTGGCAACCGATCCTACGCCGGAATCCTGGTGCATCGGTTTCGTTACTTCCCCGCCCGGTGGGAGGATTTGACGCACGACGAGGCAGCCCTCCAACGGATCCGCCGCTCCTTACGCTACAAGCTGGCCGCGGCGTGCTACATCTTGTGCGGAATCCTGGCAGCTCGGCGCCTCGGTCGGCGGAAACAGTTCGATGTCATCCACGTTCACTGGGCCCTCCCACATTTTCTCTTTGGCAGGGGAGCGGCGCGCGGCTCGCCGGTGGTGACTACGTTTTACGGCGCCGAGTTGAGCTTGGCCAACTCTTCCTTGCCCGGGCTGAGGCGGCTACTGATCTCCGCGGCCAGGAGGTCGGATCGCACGGTTGCCATTTCGCGACACACCGCCGGGCAGGTGGAAAGTTTGTGCGGCGTACGACCGGAGGTCATACCCTACGGAGTGGGATTGCCTGTGTCGGCTGGGGGCGACAGGGAGCCTCTGCCGAGTTCTCCGGGGGGCGACTTTTCGGTGCTTTTCGTCGGAAGACTGGTGGAGAGGAAGGGGGTCGATATCCTGCTTCGCGCGGCGGCGCAGTTCTCCCAATCGGAATCGGCACGGCTGGGGCTCGTTATAGTGGGAGACGGTCCTGAACGGCACCGCCTCGAAAGCCTAGCGCGAGAGCTCGAGCTCGACCGCTGGGTGGAGTTCAAAGGACGGGTCGGTAACGCGGAACTGCAGAGGTGCTATCGGTCCGCCCGGGTTTTCGTCCTGCCCGCCATCGTGGACCGCAGGGGCGACACCGAGGGGCTAGGAGTAGTGCTTCTGGAGGCCATGTCTTACGGCATACCCGTAGTGGCCAGCAAAACCGGAGGCATAACTGACATCGTCGAAGATGAAATCAACGGACTCGTAGTAGAACCGGGCGATCCCGCCGCCCTAGCAGCCGCTTTGGAACGATTAGCGCGCGATCCCGCTCTGGCCTCCCGCCTAGGAGCAGCGGGACGCTGCACGGTAGAGAGTAGATTCAGTTGGGACGCGATTGTCGAGCGCTGGGAGCAGCTTTACTCCGGACTGCTGGACCGGGAGTCCCCTGCGTAACCGCTTCGGGTCTGTCTCAGCTCCCGGCTGAGCGTTCTGAGTTCTTCTCGCATTCCGGCCAGCATCTCACCTAAGAATCCGAATCCGAAAAGCGCGATACCGGAGATGACCAGCACCATGACCAGATCCAGCAGCGGTCTAAAACCCATCCCGAATCCGAATCGCAGGACCAAAGCAATGACACCCACCAAAAAACCCAAAGCGAATAGCACTCCCCCGGAAAGGCCGAAGAAAAGCATCGGCTTGCGGCCGAAGCGCAGTTGGAACCAAACCGAGAGAAGGTCCAGCACCCCGACCGGGACCCGCCCCAATCCGAACTTGGATTTCCCCGCCCGGCGCGGGTAAAGCTTCACCGGTCGCTCGGTGACCCGGAACCCGTCGGCCGCCGCAATCACTACCATGAATCGATGCCAGTCCGGTCGTGTGGGCATGTCCTCCATGACCTCTCGGCGGTAGGCTTTCACCGCGTTGAGATCGCTCACCCTGACCCCGAACAGCCACCGGCACAGCCGGTTGTAGACGCCCGAGACCAACCTTTTCTCGTAGGTGCCTTGCTTGGTCCCGGTCACGATGTCCGCCTCTTCCGACCGGATCGGTTCTACCAGAGCCGGGATCTCAGCGGGCAGGAACTGAAGGTCTGCCGGGTAGAAGACCAAAATCTTTCCCCGGGCCGCATCCGCTCCGGTCTTCAGCGCGTCGGCGATACCCCTTTGGTTCCGGTGGCTCACCCAACGCAGGAAGGGATAGCCCCGCGACAGCTCACCCAACACCTTCTGGGTGTCGTCCTCGCTACCGTCGTCGATGATCACCACTTCGCAGCTGTAGGGGAGCGGAGCCAGCGCCTCGGCGCACTGGCGCACGAACTCGGGGAGGTTGTCCGCCTCGTCCTTGGCCGGCACCAGTACGCTGACCTCGACCTTGGAGCCCGCCGCCGCCAGGCTCATACCCGTCTGCGCATCCGAGCCGGCAGAATTCCCAACTGATCTCGATACTTGGCGACCGTTCGGCGGGCGATCTTTATGCCTCGCCCCGCCAGAGCCTTCACTATGTCGGAATCGGTAAGAGGAGACGCTGGGTCCTCTTCGCTCACCAGCTTCTGGATGTGCGCTTTCACGGCCCGCGCGCTGGCGTCCTCGCCGGAGGTAGTGCCGAGGCTCGAGGAGAAGAAAAATCTCAGAGGAAGCACTCCTCGGGGCGTCTGTACGTATTTCTGGCTAGTGACGCGGCTCACCGTGGATTCGTGCAGCCCCAGCGCCTCCGCCACCTCCCGCAGGGTGAGAGGCTTGAGGTGCTCCACACCCCGTTCGAAGAACTCCCGCTGCCGGTCCACGATAAAGCGCATCACTTTGAGCATCGTCTGTCGGCGCTGTTCGATCGCCTGGATGAGCCAGGTGGCGCTGTTCAGTTTCTCGGTGATGAACTCCCGGTTCTCTCCTACGAACTTTTTGCGATCGGCAGCTAGCTCGCGGTACATCCTGCTGAGCCGCAGGCGGGGAACACCGGAGTCGTTGAGGAAGACCCGGTACTCCCCGTCCACCTTCTCTACCAGCAGATCGGGAATCACGTAAGCGTCCTCGCTGCGGGAGAACCTGAGGCCCGGCTTGGGGTCCAACTTCGCCAGCTGGTCTGCAGCCTGCTGCACCTCCTTGGCACTCACGCCGTAGCGCTTAGCGAGATCGCTCCAGCGATGAGCTATCAGATCGTCGAAGGCTTCCTCCACCAGCCGGTAGGCCAAGTTCCCTTCCTCACCCAGTTCCCTGAGTTGGATCAGCAGGCACTCCCTCAGATCGCGCGCCCCCACCCCCGGCGGGTCCAGTTGCTGGATGATGCGTAACAACGCTTGCGCCTCTTCGAGGCTGAACGGCCCACCCAACTCCTCTCCCAACCCGGAGGCATCCAGCGCCCGGTCGGCCCCCGATACCACTTCTTCCAGCGTAGCCTGGAGATAGCCGTCTTCACCTATGTTTCCCAGGAACTCGTCCGCCAAGAAGCGCTGCCGGGGTGTGAGATCGAGCAGCCGAGTCTGCTCCCTCAGGTGATCGGCCAGATCCGGCACCTCCACCGGCACCTTTTCGTAGGGCTCGATTTCCTCGTACTCGCCCCGGTCGCTGGCAACTCGAAAGCCGTCCAGCAGGATCTCTTCCCAGTCAACCTCCTCCCCGCCCTCCTCCTGCTTGGCTTCTTCGGCTTGGTTCTTTGCAGCCGGCTCGAGTGCTCCCTCCTCCTCCGGCTCCACCAGCTCGAGGAAGGGATTGGTGAGAAGCTCTTCCTTCAGGTGTTGCTGCAGCTCTTGCAGGGGCATGTAAAGGAGGTCCATCGCCTGGTACAGGCGAGGATTCATGCGCAGTTCCTGGCGCATGAGCGTCTGCTGATGAAGCGACACCTTCACGCTGCAGCTCCCAAACGGGCCCGCAGTCGGGCCGTCAGAGTGGGACCTAAATAAAGATCGGCTACCCGGTCGTCGAACACCAGCTCCCGCACCGTACCGGATACCTGGATTCGCCCCTCGAAGACGATATACGCCCGGTCCACGATATCCAGGGTCTGCTCCACATTGTGATCGGTTATGAGCAGACCCATCCCCCGCCTTCTGAGTCCGGCGACGATGGTTTGGATATCGTGCACCGCAATTGGATCTACCCCGGTAAAAGGCTCGTCCAGCAACAAAAACTTGGGACGAGTGGCCAAGGCTCGGGTGATCTCCAGACGCCGCCTCTCGCCGCCGGAGAGCTTGTATGCCAGAACGTCCCGCAGGTGCTTGAGAGACAGCTCCTCCAGCAACTGCTCCAACCGCTGTTTCCTCGCCTCTTCTCCGATAGGCAGGGTCTCCAGTATCGCCAGGACGTTTTCCTCCACGCTGAGCCTCCTGAAGACCGAAGGTTCCTGGGCGAGGTATCCGATCCCCCGCCTGGCACGCTGGTACATTGGCAAGCCGGAGATATCCTCTCCGTCCAGATAAATCCTCCCCGCATCTGGCCGAACCAAGCCGACGATCATATAGAACGTGGTGGTCTTGCCGGCCCCGTTGGGGCCGAGTAGGCCTACGATCTCTCCCTGCCGAAGTTCCAGGTGAACATCGTCCACCACCTTGCGACGGCGGTAGATCTTGGTCAAACCCTGCGCCGAGAGGACGCTTCCCTCGATCCTGTGCTCGAGGGGGGCCCCTGCAGTCTCGGCTGCGCGTATCTGCTCCAAAGCCAGCGACAGAAGCTCCTGCCGAGCGACCCGAACGTCCTCCTGCACCACGAGCCACAGCTCCGGCTGGAGCCGTATCGTGACTTCGTCGCTTATCCCGTCGGGCAAGGAAGCTAGAAGACCGTCGGTCGCCAGTCTGGGCAAGACCGAATCGGCCAGGTGCCGACGCGCCTGATCTACGGACAACACTCCCGCTTCTTGGCGGCTCTCTCCGAAGGCTTTACGGCGCAGATCCAGATGGTCCTCGCGGTACGCCACCGCGAGATCGCCGAATCTGGTTTCTCCCTCCGCGCCGGCCCGGCCCAGAAGCGCGGCCAACGCCAGAAGAACGGAGGGATCTTTTCCCTCGACCGCCAAACGTAAAGCTTCGATCACGGTATCCGTCGGGGCTCCAAGTAGATTCCGTCCCCTTGCCCAATTACCTGTACCCGATGCAGGGCGCCGTCGCTGAAAAAAGCCTTTATCCTGGCTCCCCTAGAATAATTTATCCCTGCCAGAGTCTGGCCGTCCGCTTCGTACACTCGGTAGTAGGACCTAGCGTGGCCTCGGGCATCTAGCTCCCCGATCACCCGCTCTCCGGAGGATGTGGTGTCGAATAGCGCCACCAGCGTATCCCCAGCCACCCAGTCCGGCTCACTAGCTTCCCGCTCCCCGTAAGCCATGGCCAGCGCTTTGCCGAAGCCCCGTATCTCTCGAAGTTGCTGTTCCGACGCGTCGATCGCCAGAGAGTCCGCCTCCATGGTGTAACTGGCGGACACAGCCTTGGGTCTAGATTCTCGCCCCCAGGCACCGCCGTACTGGATTCGCTGGTTATCGAGGTAAAACTCGACCGTGTCCGCCGCCAGGTCCCAATCTTCGCTCGCCGCTCGAGCCCGGCCCTGAGCCTGGACCCACCTCAAGCGCCCTTCTTCTAAACGCAAGACGATGCGCTCGCCACTCAGAGTGTAGCTCCGCTCCCCCCTTCCCTCGATTCGGGCCCCGCCTATAAGGAGGCCAGTTCCGTTGTCGAGATCCAGCTCCGCGCTGTCGCCAGCAGCTCGAAGGTCGGTCCGGCTGACGGTCACCGATCCTGCAGCCCAAGCGCGGCCTTCTCCCTTGAGCCTGACCCGCTCTCCTACGATGACGTACGACTCGGGCCCGGTCGTGTCTCCCGCTTCCCGCTGCTCCCTATACCACACCGTCGGCCGGTCCGAAGCCAAAAGGTCGCTGGTGTCACGGACTCCTTCTATTGCCCGCCAGTACGCAAGGTTGGGACCGCGCAGCTCGGTGCCGGTGCTGAGGTTGAGCAGCTGTACCATTCCGTAGGCCTCCAGCCGCTCGTCCCTGGTGTAGTAGCTGGCCCGGTCGGCGTGGAGCAGAACCGTACTGTCCTCGAACCGGGTCCTGCCGATGAAGTCCACTCGGGCCAAGTCCGAATACCATGCAACGCTGTCGGCGTAGATCGAGGTGCGCTGATTGCGGCAGCTCGCCCACACTCCCCCGCCTCCGTATTGCCTCACAACTCCGGGACGAATCTCCTCGTAGCGTCCTATACCGCCCACGCTGTCGAGCTGTACTCGGCAGCCCGAGGGTGCCTGAGCGGGTGCCGACGCGGGGGCCGTGAAGATCAGCATTCCGGCACCGACGATGGGGGGCACTCTCCACATCAGCGCGGCACCCGTTCGCCCTCGATCCTGCCGCGTCGGGGACGGGTGGTCACCACGTTGCGGAAATCGGGGTCCGAGGTGAAGCCGTCGCCCTCGAGATGCCGGTCGGGCGCGTCGAAGACGAACGGCGCCGGTCCTGCGATCCGGTTGGAGGCCCGGTCGTAGCGCAAAATCGAGGTCGTGAGCCTGCGGCCGTCGGGAGTGACGGCCACCACGTCTCCGCGCGCCTCCATGTTTCCCGTCCGCCAGTCATAGCTCCCTTCCCGGGAAGTGAGTCTGGAAGTCTCCTGCCCCGTGGGGGAATAGAAGATTACCTCCACGCCCTTCAGATCGGCGCGTTGAGTCTCCTGGTAGAAGTAAGCGGTATCGGCTCGCACGTTGGCTCTGAGCACTCCATCCAGAGTCAGATTGTGCTCCAAGCCGAAGAAGACCTGATCGGCACTGTCAGCTGTACTCAAAGTGAAGGTGGGCGTCTCCGTCCCTCCGCAGCCGACGGCGATCGCTCCCGCGACCGCCGCCCACCATCGGCGGCCGCCGAATCTCCTCCGGGGTTCACCCGGCACGGTCGACTTCCCCAACCCGCTCACCGCGTTCTCGCAGATACCGCTCCACCAGACCTTGCCACTCGCCCCGGGCCCGCAGCAGAGTTTCAGCGAACTCTCTAACCGCTCCGAAGCCGCCCCGCGCCCGGGTGATGCAGCGGGCGACGGCCTTCACCGGCTGCGCCGCGTTGGGGACCGCCACCGGCAGCGCCACTCTCCGCAAGACCGGGATGTCCGGTAGATCGTCCCCCACGAATGCAACCTGTTCGAACTCGACCCCCAAGCGGCTGAGCAACGCTTCGAAGGCCGGCAGCTTGCGGGCCGAGTCATCCTGGATTACGTCGGGGATACCGAGGTCCCGGGCCCGGACCAGCGTAGCCGGAGATTCGCGGCCGCTCAACAGGACGACTCGAATACCAGCGTCCTGCATCAGCTTGATCCCGATTCCGTCCTGGATGTCGAATCTCTTGAACTCGCAAGTTTCCCCGGCCACCATCCCCATGTAGACCGCGCCGTCGGTGAGAACGCCGTCCACGTCCAGTCCCACGAGCCGAATCTTTTTGGCCAGTTCGGGCTCGATCATACCGCTGCGCCCGAGCGCCCCCGTGCCGCATGCCACACCTCGAGGGCCCGTTCGACCAGGTCGCCCAAGGCGGCAAGGGGCCACACTGTAGCCCGATCGCTGGGCGAGCTCTCCGGATCGGGATGGGTCTCTAAGAAGAAGCCGTCGGCGCCAGCGGCGGCAGCTGCCAGCAGCAGCGCCGGTATCTGTTCCCTGCGCCCCCCGCTTTCGCCCTGCGGTCCCCGGCCCGGCTGCTGTACCGAATGGGTGGCATCGAAGAGCACGCAGACGCCGGTGGCCCGCTTTAGGCGGGCGAAGCTGCGCATGTCTACCACCAGATCTCCGTAGCCGAAGAACGTCCCTCTTTCGGTCACCGCGATGTCGGCCCTTTCCGTCCGGGCTCCTTCCGCTGGCACAGCTCGACTCCGACCCCGTTCCACCTTGGCGACCGCTCCGGCCATCGCCTCCGGCGCCATCCACTGTCCTTTTTTGATGTTTACCGGCTTACCGGTTCGTCCCACAGCTTCCAGCAGATCGGTCTGGCGGCATAAAAACGCTGGCACCTGCAGGGCGTCCACCGACTGGGCTGCCCGAGGCGCTTGGTCTGGCTCGTGGACGTCGGTGAGAACCGGAAGGCCGACCGCCTCCCTTACTCGAACTAGCGCCTGCAGGCCCGCCTCCAGCCCCGGACCGCGGGGTGCGTCGGGAGTGGACCGGTTGGCTTTGTCGAAGCTGCCTTTGTAGACCACGCGCAGGTCGAGCCGCTGGCCCAGCGCGGCCAAAACCTCGGCTACAGTAAGATTCACGCGATCCGATTCAAGCACGCACGGGCCGGCTATCAGCACCGGGAGCGGCTCGAACAGCGAGCTCATGTCACGGTCGCAATTCCACCAGCTCGCTCACCGCGGTCCTTTGCTTCTTGTGAGCCAGGGCCGCTTTTACGAAGCTGGCGAACAGCGGGTGGGGGTGCATCGGGCGGGACCGGAGCTCGGGGTGGAACTGGCAGCCGACGAACCAAGGGTGCTCGGGCAATTCTACCATCTCCACCAGCGATCCGTCGGGCGACAGGCCGGTGCAGCGCAAACCATACTCCGCTAGAAGATCGCGGTACGCGTTGTTCACTTCGTAGCGGTGCCGGTGCCGCTCGCTCACCTGCTCCGCGCCGTAGATCTGGGCTACCAGTGAACCGGGACGCAGCCGGCAGGGGTAGGCGCCCAGCCTCATGGTGCCCCCCAGATCTTCGACGTCCCGCTGAGAGCTCATGAGGGAGATCACCGGATTCTCGCACTCCACCGCGAACTCGCTGGAGTTGGTCTCGGGAAGCTGGCAGACGTTGCGGGCGAACTCGATGATGGCCACCTGCATCCCCAGGCAGATACCGAAGAACGGCAGCCGGTTCTCCCGCGCCCACCGCACCGCTTCGATCATCCCTTCCACACCTCGGACCCCGAACCCCCCTGGCACCAGGAGGCCGTCCACCCCCTGAAGGAGGAGCGCCGCAGCTTCCTGATCGGTGAACTCGTCGCTGCCTATCCAGCGCAAGTTTACCCTGGCGTCGTTCGCTATTCCGCCGTGCGTCAGAGCCTCGCGGACCGAGGTGTAGGAGTCTGTAAGGTCGGTGTATTTGCCCACCACTGCTATTTCAACTTCCTGGGTGGGTTGCAGGATTCGCTGCACCATCGCCCGCCAGGGTCTGAGATCGGGTTCTTTTAGGTCCAGCTGCAAGCGCCGGCACACTTCCCGGTCCAGTCCTTGCTCGTGGTAGAGGAGCGGTACTTCGTAAATCGTTCTCGCATCCCGGCCTTCTATGACGCAGCCGAAATCGACATTGCAGAACAGAGCTATCTTTCGCTTGATCGGCTCGGAGAGTTCCTTCTCGGTCCGGCAGATCAAGATGTCGGGCTGGATCCCTATCTCCATCAGTTCGCGCACCGAGTGCTGGGTCGGCTTGGTCTTCAGCTCTCCGGTAGCGGCGATGTAGGGAACCAGAGTCAGGTGAATGAACAAAGTGTTATCCCGGCCCACCTCTTGGCGGAACTGCCGGATCGCCTCCAAGAACGGCAGCGACTCGATATCGCCCACGGTACCGCCGATCTCGGTGATGACCACGTCGTGGTCCGGGGCCAGACGCTTGATCGCCGCCTTTATCTCGTCGGTAATGTGGGGAATGACCTGAACCGTGCTCCCCAGATACTCGCCCCGCCGTTCCTTGGTGATGACCGAGAGATAGATTCTGCCCGTAGTCACATTGTTCATCTGGGAGAGGGAGCGATCGATGAAGCGCTCGTAGTGTCCCAGATCCAAGTCGGTCTCCGCTCCGTCGTCGGTTACGTAAACCTCTCCGTGTTGAAACGGAGACATGGTCCCGGGATCGACGTTGAGGTAAGGGTCGAACTTCAGGATCGTGACTTTGAGGCCCCGCTCCACCAAAAGCCGGCCCAAAGACGCGGCGGCGATGCCCTTGCCCAAAGAAGAGACCACGCCGCCGGTAATGAAGATGTACTTGGCACTCATCCGTCTCACCCCCGGGGCACTGCCCCCAGTTGCCGGTCGATGGCCTGCAGGTCCGCCTCGGTATCCACTCCGTGGGGCACTGGTCGATCTAGAAGGCTGACCTCCATCCTCATGCCGTAAGCCAAAGGCCGAAGCTGCTCCAATCGCAAGATCTCCTCCTCCGGTACCGGCTCCAGCGCCACCCAGCGAAACAGGGCGTCTCGGGTGTAGGCGTACACCCCAATATGCTGATACACCGATCCCGCACGATCTGCCCAATTGGCTAAAGTCCGGAAAAAGCTCACCGCCTTCTTGCGCCCGTCCACCGCCACCTTTACCCGGTCCGCGCTCCACAGGTCCTCACCGTTCAGGACCCCCGCCGCGGTCCCGATTTCGGCCCCTTCCAATACCCGCTCTATCGCCCCCGCGGCCGCTTGGTACGGCAGCAGCGGCTCGTCACCTTGCACGTTCAGCAGGATGTCGTAGTCAGTATAAAGTCGGGCAACGGCCGCAACCCGCTCGGTTCCCGATCGGTAGGGGTTGCCGTCTACCACGGTCCGCAGGTCCAGATCCATGACCGCATCAGCCACCCGGGGATCGTCGGTGGCCACCACCACCGGACCCAACCCGAACCCCAGGACGCGCCTGGCCACGCGCCGTACTAGCGGCTCGCCGGCAACAAGCCTCAGCGGTTTCTCAGCTAACCGAGTGGAACCGATGCGGGACGGTATTACGCAGAGGACGTGCACGGTGGAAGTTAACCACAGCTGGCTGCCCTGTCAAAAGTCGTGCCGGACTGCGGTCTTGGCCCCTTTAACTCGCGCCCGCGTAACCGGTCAGCTCCACGAACCCGGCTAAGATCGTTTTCCCCACGGCAGTTCCTACGGACTCCGGATGGAACTGTACCCCGAAGACTGGGTGCACCTTGTGTTGTACCGCCATGATCTCTTCTCCCTTAGGACGGTCCGCCGTCCACGCGGTAACCTCGAGCTCTCCGGGGAGCCGTTGGGGATCGATCACCAGGGAATGATACCGCATCGCATCGAAGCGCCGCGGCAGGCCGCTCAGGATCCCTTGACCGTTATGCTCTATGGTCGAGGTCTTTCCGTGCATCAGTCGCGAGGCTCTTATCACCCTGCCGCCGAAAGCCTCGCCTATCGCTTGGTGACCCAAGCACACTCCCAGTATCGGCGTGCGCCCGGCGAAGGCTCTTATCAGCGGTATGCTGATGCCCGCTCGGGCCGGGACGCCCGGGCCTGGGGAGATGACGATCCCGGCCGGCCTCAGGGCCTCGATTTCTTCCAGCGTTACCTGGTCGTTGCGTCGCACCACCGGCTCGGCGCCCAGTTCGCCCAGGTATTGGACCAGGTTGTAGGTGAACGAGTCGTAGTTGTCTAGGACCAGTATCATGGAGCCTTATGCTCTAGGGTGATACTTCTTGTGTACCGTGCGCAGGTACTCTCGATCCACGTGAGTGTAAATCTGGGTGGTGGAGAGGTCGGCGTGTCCTAGCATTTCTTGAACCGCTCTGAGGTCTGCGCCCCGTTCCAAGAGGTGGGTGGCGAAGGTGTGCCGTAGGGTGTGTGGTGTGACCCGCTTTCCTATCCCGGCGCGTTTTGCCGAGCGCTTGATTATGCCCCAGGCTCCCACGCGCGAGAGAGGTGTGCCTCTGCGGTTGAGGAGGAAGCGGCCTTGGCTCCATCCCTTGTCCAGGGTTGGCCGGATCTCGCGGCCGTAGACCGCCGCGGCTCCCAGTGCGCGCCTGCCTATGGGTACCAAGCGCTCTTTGTTGCCCTTCCCTATCACTCGCAGCAGCGCTTGGTCGAACCAGATGTCGGAGTCTCTCAGGCCCACCAGTTCCGACACCCGTAGCCCGGCGCCGTAGCCTATCTCCAGCAGCGCCCGATCGCGCCAGCCCAAGGGATCGTCCACCGAGGGAGCGGCGAGGAGCGACTCGATCTCGGAGAGGGAAAGGACTTCGGGTATCCGGCGCCAGCTCTTCGGCGTATCCAATTTCGCCGTCGGGTCGCGCGCCAAATAGCCTTCTCCCACCAGGAAGCGGAAATAGGTGCGCATCGCAGATATCTGACGCCGGATGCTGGAAGGACTGAGTCCCAGATCCTTGAGCTCATAGACGAAGTCCCGGACGTGGGAGAATTCGACTCGGTCCGCCCGATGCACGCCGTATCCCTCGAGGCACTGTATCATACGTCGGATGTCTCTGGTATAGTTCTCCACGGTGTTGTGGCTGTGCCCCGCTTCCAGGGAGAGGTAATCGGCGAACTGTTCCACGTAATATGATCGTTCGATCGAGTCGCGGCTCCCGGAGATGCCGGTCGATCTCATCTTGCCCTGCCCCGGTGCAGCACTAAGTACCAAGCTCCCAGTAATACCGCCGCGAGCAGGGCCGCTCCTGCCGTTATCAGGTTAACCTGTCGCAGCAGCCGTCCGATGTCTTCCAAGCGTTGTAGCAGGGTGGCCGCCACGTAGGTTAGGACGCCGTACCAGATGCCTGATGCCGTGGTCACGGCTCCGAGGTAGCGGGGCCAGCTCAGCCGGGCCAAGCCGGCGAAGGGAGGGACCACCGCTCGGACGGCCGGTATAAAGCGACTCAGGAAGAGGCCCCAGGTTCCGTGGCGCTGGTACAAGCGCTCGAGCTTTCGGAGCCGCTCGGGGTGCAGGAGTCGCCGTCCCACTCTCCCGGTGAAAAACGAGCGCCCTACGGTGCGGCCGGCCGCGTACACCGCGGTCGCACTGGTCACGTTGGCCACCCAAGTCACAATAAACACCGTGGGGGCCGAGACCACGCCGGTCTGGGACAAGAAGGCTCCCAGGGCTACCGCCGTGTCTGCCGGTACCGGCGGGAACACATTTTCTACCGCGGCCAGGATGCCGATCACGAGATACACTGCCGGTGCCGGTAGCGTATTTAGCCTGTCCAGCAGTTCTGGGAACAGGTCAGGCGCCTCCTAGCGATGCGACCGCGAAGACCTGGAGCCCTTTGCCTTCGCCCACGGCGTCCATCTTTTCGTTGGTCTTGGCCTTGACCGACACTGCATGCGGCGGGATCCCGAGAGCTCGGGAGAGATTCTCGCGCATGGCCGGGATATGGGGCGCGAGCCGCGGCTTTTCTGTCACCACCGTCACGTCCACGTTAACGATGGTGTAGCTCGCTGCGATCAGGCGGCGCTTTACTTCTTTCAGCAGTTGGATCGAGTCTGCGTCCTTCCAGCGCTGGTCAGTTTCGGGGAAGAGCTGGCCGATGTCGCCCATGGCGGCGGCGCCCAGGAGGGCGTCGATTACGGCGTGGGCTACGGCGTCGCCGTCGGAGTGGCCCAGGAGTCCGGTCTCGTGTTCGATGGTCACTCCGGCGAGGATCAACGGCCGCGCGGCGCCGAAGCGGTGGGAGTCGTAGCCGATTCCGAAGCGCTGGCGCATGGTGGGATGATAGATGGCTTGAGCCTTTCGCGGTAGAGTTGCGGTTATGCTCCTCAGCTGCGCTGGCGGGTGAATTCGGTCTCCTTGCGCCTAAACTGCCGCTCCAAGTGCAGAACTCCGGCTCGGAGGGCTTTGTTCAGCAGCTAATCGACTGGGCGCTCAGGCCGAGCGAACCGAGCTGGGCGCCAGGGCGCGGAGACGACCGCAGGCCTCGCGCAAAAGCTCGGTGGTCTTGCAAAAGGCGAACCTGACCTGCCTGCGGCCCATCTCCGGACGGCTGTAGAAACTCGATCCCGGAACCGGCGCCACGCCGATCTCCCGGGTCATCCAATAGGAAAATTCGTCGTCAGGTAAATCGCTGATGGCCGAGAAGTCGGCCATGATATAGTAGGCACCTTCCGGTGGCAGGCACCGAAACCCCGCAGCCACCAACCCCTCATACAACACATCCCGCCTCTCCCGATACTCCGCAGCCAGAGTCCGGTAATAATCCGGGCCGAGTTGCTCCAAACCGGCCGCTACCCCTTCCTGGAGCGGCGCCGGTGCACCCACAGTGAGAAAGTCGTGCACTTTCCGAACGGCGGCCGTCACCTCCCGCGGAGCTACGATCCAACCCACCCGCCACCCGGTGACGCTGAACGTCTTCGAGGCCCCGCTTATAGTGATGGTCCGCTCGCGCATCCCGGGCAGGGTGGCGATGGGGATGTGCTCTCCCTCGTAGTAAATGCGCTCGTAAATCTCGTCCGTCACGGCGTAGCAACCGAAGCGTCGGCAGAGTTCGGCAATCCCTTCCAGCTCGCCCCGACTCAACACCCGTCCCGTAGGATTGTTGGGCGTGTTCACTATTATCGCTCTGGTCCGACGAGAACACGCAGCCGCCAGCCGCTCGAGATCCAACTCCTGCCCAGCAACCATCGGCACATAGACCGGCCGCGCTCCGCAGAGTATCGCATCGGGACCGTAGTTTTCGTAAAACGGCTCGAAGACGACGACCTCATCGCCGGGATCCACGATAGCCAACAGCGCCGAAGCCATAGCCTCCGTCGACCCACAGGTTACGCTGATCTCCTCCTCGGGATCCACCTCCATCCCGTACCACTCGGCGTACTTCAGCGCCAAAACGTCCCTCAGCCGCTTGGCACCCCAGGTAATGGCATACTGGTTGATGTCGGAGCGGATCGCCTCTGCTGCGGCCTCTTTGAGGACTTCGGGAGCTGGAAAGTTGGGAAACCCCTGCGCTAGATTGATCGCGCCATGCTGGGCAGCCAGCCGCGTCATACCCCGAATGACGGATTCCGTAAAACCGTGAGTTCGGTGGGCGGTATGCATCGGTCTGAAAAAAGAGCTCAGCAGCGCAGGATGCGAAGCGCTAGCAACGCGGCGTTTTTGGCGTTCCCTATACCCACTGTACCGACAGGACATCCCGGCGGCAGCTGGGCTATTGCGTAGAGCGCATCCACCCCGCGCAGCGGACCCACATCGAGGGGAAGCCCCACCACCGGCAGATCGCTGAGCGCCGCCATAGTCCCAGGGAGCGCCGCTGCCAACCCCGCGGCCGCTATGATCACACGATAGCCGTTCTTTCGCGCGTCTTTTGCGATCTGAGCGGTGCGCTCGGCATCGCGGTGAGCCGAAGAGACCACGAAATCGTAACCCACCTTGGCCTCGTTCAGCACATCCAAAGCCCCTTGTACCCGCTCCCGATCGCTTTCGGACCCCACGATTACCAGTACCAGTTTCTCGCTCATATTAGGCTGCAATCTCGTCAGGGATGATGGTGTAGTCCTGCAGTCTCCGCGCCGGTTTGAAACCGGCGTCCAAGATGTGCCGCCTTATCTCCGCTATAGTGGTACGATGCGTGGTGCCGGCGGCAGAAACCACGTTCTCTTCTATCATCAGCGATCCAAAGTCGTTGCACCCGAAGCGCAACGCTATCTGGCCGACCTTCAACCCCATAGTAACCCACGAGGCCTGGAGATTGGGTACGTTGTCCAGCACCAGACGGCTGATGGCCACGGTGCGAAGGTAGGTGACCGCGTCGGTCTTCGGGGTGCCCGCCATGGCAGTGTGCTCCGGCTGAAGCGGCCAGGTAATGAAAGCGGTAAAGCCCCCGGTCCTCTGCTGTACTTCCCGAACCCGAAACAGATGCTCAATCCGGTCCGCGTCGCTCTCGCCCAAGCCGTACATCATGGTCACCGAAGTCTTCATACCGAGGCGATGAGCAATCTCCATGATCTCCAGCCACCGATCGGCTCCCGCTTTTTTCCTGGCGACCCGATCGCGAACCTCCTGAACCAGAATCTCTCCGCCACCTCCGGGAATAGAATCCAGGCCCGCCACTTGGAGTTCCCGGATTACTTCCTCGGCGCTCATCCGAAATCGAGTAGCGAAAAAGTCAACCTCGGAGGGAGAGAATCCGTGAATATGAATGGGATGATTGCGCTTGATGTACCGCAGCAGATCCAGGTACCACTGGAAGGGGATATAAGGATTGTGCCCCCCCTGCATGAGTATCTGTACCGCACCCAGACGTTTGGCTTCCTCGATCTTGCGCCCGATCTCTTCGAAGGAGAGCACATACCCTTGGGAGTGCTTCGGCCTGCGGTAGAAAGCGCAGAACTTGCAGTCGGCGACGCAAACGTTGGTGTAGTTTATGTTGCGGTCCACTATATAGGTCACCACACCGTCCGGGTGGAGCTCTTTGCGCTTGGCATCGGCCAGCTGCCCCAGCTCCAAAAGCGGCGCTCGCTGGTAGAGTTCCAGAAAGCTCTTGAACTCGGAACTGGTGCGATCTACCATCGGTCAGGCCCTCCTGCCAGCGGTGCTGACCCGCGAATCACCGCCATCCTCCTACGCCACCGACAAGAACGCCAGCGTCCCGTCCCGCACCAAGCCTCGGGCCGCCAGCCTGCGGAGAAAGCTGGTGAGCCCCTCCAAGTGACGGTAACTGAGCCCGTAGTCGAGGCCGCTCAGGTACTCCAAGCACGCGCTGGCCGCGATCCCGGTCACCCGGGCTGCGTCTTCCGCCAGGAGGTCCAGATGATTCAACCCCCATTCTCGCGAGCGCAGAAGCAACCGATGCGCCGCTTTCACCGAGCTGGGATCCGCATCGCGCCGGGCAGCCCAGACTGCGAACACGAAGGGAAGTCCGGTCCACCGCTTCCATTCCTCCCCCAGATCGTAACGCAGGGGATAGGCCCCCCGGACTCCCAGGAGCAGGGCGGGATCTCCGATCACCAGAACCGCATCGTGAGGCAGGCCGGAAAGAGCATCCAGATCAACCGCCTCTGCGCGGGCCACAGCGACCTTAGGACGCACCCCCCAAACCTCCCAGCACAAGAGCTCCAAGAGATAGACCGAGGTCCGTGAGGACGCGGACACTAGCACGGTGGCTCCGTCGAGTTCTGCCGCCGGCCGGCGGGAAAACAAAAGCACGCTTCTTACCGGGCCGTCACAGGAAACTGCCAGGTCCGGGAGCAGGTGGTACGACGCCGCGTTGCGGGCATACTCCACCGCCGAGACTACCGACACCTGAAGCTCTCCCGCAGCCAACAGGTCGTTTAGCTCCGCGGGCGTCCCGGTAATCATCTCTCCCGGAGCGGGTACCACGCCCCGATCGATCGCCCGATAGACCGGATAGCAGTTGATATACCCGATCCGGCCCACGCGCAGCTGCTTGCCCCGCGCACCAGCGACTCCGGCCAAACTCACGCCCTCCCGGTCCCCACCAGCTCCACCAATTCCCGTACCGCGCCCGAACCCATGGTGGATCCTGAAGCGGGCTCGAAAATGGGATCGTCGGGTGAGAAGGTCCGCACCACGCGGTACCAAGAATCCCGCTCCACCGGCTCCTTTCCCGCTCCCTTGATCAGACGTACCAGCTCCCCGTAGGAAAGCATCATGGGGGTATCGGCCCCAGCTTCATGGTAGACTCGCTCGTAGACCACCGTTCCTTCCACGTCGTCGCATCCGAAGTGGAGGGCTATCTGCGAGAGGAAGGGCGTCACCATGGGCCAGTGGGTCTTGATGTGCGGTACATTGTCCAGGAAAAGACGGCCTACCGCGATGTTCTTGAGATCGTCGAAGCCGGTGGTCGCCGTGCCTTCCCTTCCCAGCTGCTTACCTAGCTCGTTGTGATCCGGATGGTAGGCTAGCGGTATGTAGGTCAGAAACCCTCCGGTTTCGTCTTGCAGCTCCCGGAGGCGGGCGAGGTGCGCTACCCGATCCTCCAGCGTTTCCAGGTGACCGTACAGCATGGTGCAGTTGCTGGGAATGCCGAGCTCGTGAGCTTCTCGGTGCACTTTCAGCCACTCCTCGGCCACCAGCTTGCGGTCCGCGATCGTGGCCCGTACCGCGGGGCTGAAGACCTCAGCACCTCCGCCGGGGAGGGTATCGAGACCCGCTTCCTTCAACTCCAGCAGAACCTCGCGGGTCGTTTTCTTTTCTATTCTCGCTAAGTGGGAAATTTCCACTGCAGTGAGGGCCTTGATTTGCACCCCGGGAAACCGTTCCTTGAGCCCTCTGATGAGATCGAGATAGTAAGAAAGCCGCAGCTTGGGATGGAGCCCTCCTACTATGTGGAACTCCCGCGTGGGCTGGTGCCGGGCCGCCTCGGCTTCGTCGAAGATCTCCTCCAGCGTGCGAGTGTACGCCCCCTCCTCCCGGGGCGTCCTTGCAAAGGAGCAAAAAATGCACGTGTGCCGGAGAACGCACACGTTGGTGGGATTGATGTGCTGGTTGGCCGAGAAGAAAACCCGGTCTCCGTTTTTCCGCCGGTTGGCCAGGTCGGCTAGCCGGCCCAAGCCCAGGAGGTCCGAGGTCCGGAAGAGGACCAAGGCGTCTTCGGGGCCGAGTCGCTCACCAGCCTCGACCTTGACACCTATGGGTTCCAGCGCTCGGTCTTCCAATCTCAGCGGCAAGATCTCAGCCCTCGAACTTGCGCACGGCGAGGCAGACGTTGTGGCCTCCGAATCCGAAAGAGTTGCTCAGTGCTACCCTCACCTCCCGCTCCACTGCCCGGTTCGGCGCGCAGTCCAAATCGCATTGGGGGTCTGGCTCTTCTTGATTGATGGTGGGTGGAATCTTGTCTCGCTCTACCACCAAAACGCAAATGGCGAGCTCCAGAGCTCCAGCCGCGCCCAGTAGATGGCCGGTCATCGATTTGGTCGAGCCGAACACCAGTTTCCGGGCGTGCTCACCGAAAACTCCTTTGACCGCGGCAGTCTCTGCCACGTCGCCCTGCGGGGTGGAGGTACCGTGAGCGTTGATGTAGCCTACGTCTTCCGGTTTCAGAGCAGCATCCCGCAGGCAGAGCTGCATCGCTTCCCTGGCGCCGACGCCGTCGGGGGCCGGGGCGGTGATGTGGTAGGCATCGGCGTTCATCCCGTACCCCACCACTTCCGCGTAGATCCGGACTCCGCGCCTGCGAGCATGTTCCAACTCCTCCAGTATCAGCACCGCCGCTCCTTCTCCCATCACGAACCCATCGCGGCCCTTGTCGAAGGGCCGGCTGGCACGCTCCGGCTCGTCGTTGCGCTCGGACAGTGCCTTCATGTTCGCGAAGGACGCGATGGCCAGAGGCGTTATGGCGGCTTCGGACCCTCCCGCTATCACCACCTCCGCCTCTCCCATCTGGATTAGCCGGAAAGCATCTCCCACGGCATGCGCCGAGGTGGCACACGCGGAAACCGTGCAGTAGTTGGGTCCAGCGTAACCGTAGCGCATGGACACCAGCGCGGAAGCTGCGTTGGGCATGAACATCGGGACGAAGAAAGGAGACACCCGGTCAGGGCCGTGCTCCAAATAAACTCGGCACTGCTCCTCGAACGTGGCGATTCCCCCGGTCCCGGTTCCGATGATCACCCCGACGCGTTTGGGGTCGGGCTTAAACTCTGCGGCATCCAGGCAAGCGTCCTTCACTGCCTGTACTGCCGCCGCGATGGCGAACTGGGAGAACAGGTCGTAGCGCCGGATCTCTTTCTTGTCCAGGTAGAGACCCGGATTGAAACCCTTGACCTCGCAAGCGAACCGGACCGGCAGGCGGGAAGGATCGAACCGGGAGATCCGGGCGGCTCCGCTCCTGCCGGCGAGCAGGGCATCCCAGGTCTCCTCCGTGGTGTTCCCCAGAGGGGTCACGAGCCCCAGGCCCGTGACCACCACACGCCGTCTCACCCTACTTTCCCAGCTTCTCGTGCAGATACCTCAGGGCGTCGCCCACGGTGCGGAGTTTCTCGGCCTCCTCGTCAGGAATGTCGATGTCGAACTCCTTCTCGAACGCCATCACCAGCTCCACCGTGTCCAGGCTGTCCGCACCTAGATCCTCCATGAAGCTGGCGTTCTCGGTGAGCTTCTCCCGTTCTACCCCCAGCTCCTCGACGATGATGTCTTTGACCCTTTCTTCGAGATCGCTCATGACGTCCTCGTAAAGTGGTTAGGAGTTACGCGATCATACCGCCATCGACTACAAGCACGTGGCCTGTAATGTAGCTAGCCAAATCGGATGCGAGAAAGAGTACCGCCGCCGCCACCTCCGACGGCCGGCCCAACCGCCCCAGGGGGATCCTGGACAGCTGCTCCTCCCGCGCCTGCGGCGTAAGGTCCCGAGTAAGATCCGTCTCTATGAAGCCCGGCGCCACCGCGTTCACCAGCACGTTGCGGGAGGCTAGCTCCTTGGCCGCAGCCTTGGTCAGCCCGATCAGACCAGCCTTGGACGCGGCATAGTTGGCCTGCCCGCGGTTGCCTCGCATCCCCACTACGCTGGCGATGTTTATGATCCGGCCGCTGCGGCGGCGGATCATTTCCCGCGACACGTACTTCATCATGGTGAAGGCGCCCTTGAGGTTGGTATCCATCACCACGTCCCAGTCCCGCTCGGTCATGCGGGCCAGCACGCCGTCCCGGGTGAAACCCGCATTGTTGACCAATACTTCCACCGGACCCAGCTCGCGCTCCACCCGCTCAACCGCTCGCTCTACCTGCGCCGAATCGGACACGTCCGCCTTCACGGCTATCGCCCGCCCTTTGCCTTTCAAACTCTCCGCCACCTTGAGCGCCCGCTCTTCATCCCGGGCGACGATCGCCACGTGGGCGCCAGCAGCGTACAGCTGCTCCACTATGGCGAGCCCGATTCCCCGCGAACCGCCCGTTACCAAGGCAACTTTGCCCGTGAGGTCGATCACGCACCCTCCAAGAACCGCTCCACGTCCGCCGCCGTGCCAATACTCACCGCTCTGGCCTCGGGAACGATTCTCTTCAACAACCCGGCCAGGACATTGCTCGGCCCGATCTCCACGAACACCGCTTCGGATCCCGCCTCCTCGACCGCTGTTCGCATGCAGTCGACCCAGCGCACCGGGGCCGTAAGCTGTAGCGCCAACAGCCGGCGCGCAGTTGCGGCATCTCTCACTAGCTCAGCAGTAACGTTGGCGATCACCGGAAACTCTGGATCCTCTAGCTCGACTTTGCCCAGCTCTGCCTCGAGCTCGAGGCGCGCCGGTTCCATCAGGGGTGAATGAAACGCTCCGCTCACCTTCAGAGGCGCGACTCTTTTCGCCCCCAATTCCTTGCACCGCCTCCCGGCAGCTTCTACCGCGGCCGGATCGCCCGATATGACGACCTGTTCGGGAGAGTTGAAATTTGCCACCACCACCACACCGTTGTCCCCGCTCGCCTGCCGGCAGGCCTCTTCCACCAAGGCACAATCCAACCCCAGCACCACAGCCATCGTCCCCGGCCGCTCCTTACCGGCGGCCAGCATCAGCTCGCCCCTTCTGCGCACCAGCCGGACGGCGTCTCTAAAGGACAGCGACCGCGCTACGGCGTAGGCACTATACTCTCCCAAGGAATGCCCAGCAGCAGCGACCGGGGCTAGCGATCCGCGTATCGTCTCCAAAACCGCCATGCTGTGCACTAGAATTGCGGGCTGGGCGTTGTGCGTCAGCGTGAGCTCCCCTTCGTCTCCCTCCCACATCAGGCGGGAAAACGAAATCCCCAGCTCCTCGTCAGCCACTGCGAAAATCTCCCGCGCCGCCGGAAAGTTCTCAGCCAAATCTTTACCCATCCCCACCCGCTGCGAGCCCTGTCCCGGGCAGAGGAGCACAACCCTTACCACCGCACCACCATACTCGCCCAAGTAAAGCCCCCGCCGAAGGCCACCAGCAATACGTTGCTCCCCTCTCTTATCCGGCCGCAACGTACGCACTCGTCCAGCGCGATGGGGATCGATGCCGCCGAAGTGTTGCCGTAGCGGTCAATATTGACATAGACCTTGTCCATGGGTACGCCGGCGTGTTTGGCGGTGGCTTCTATGATCCGAATGTTAGCCTGATGGGGGATCATAAGATCGATCTCCTCGCTGGTCAGCCCAGCCTTTTCCAAGGCGCGGTCGCAGGCTTCCGCCATGGACCTGACGGCGGACTTGAAGACCTCCCTGCCCGCCATCTTGATGTAATACGAGCGATCCGCCAGGAGTCTCTCATCCGGAGGGTGGCAGCCGCCCCCGCCGGGACGGTACAACAGCTCCGCCAACGTTCCATCAGACTTGAGATATCCCGACAGAATACCCCGGCGCCCGTCGGTGGCCCGCCGCACCAGCGTAGCGCCCGCGCCGTCGCCGAAGAGAATACAGGTGGAACGGTCCTGGTAATCAGTGATGGTGGAGAGTCGCTCCGCACCGACCACCAGAACCTGCTCTGCCATTCCGCTGGCGATCAAACCCTCCGCCACCGACAGGCCGTAAACAAATCCGCTACAGGCAGCCTGGATGTCGAAAGCCGCGGCATTCTTGGCGCCCAGGATAGCCTGGAGATCACAGGCGGTAGCCGGCAGTAGCCGGTCCGGCGAAGCAGTGCCCAGGACTATTGCGTCGATATCCTCGGGGCCGATACCGGCCTCCTCCAGTACCTGTTCCGCGGCCAGCCTCGACATGTACGCCACAGACTCGTGGGGCTCGGCGATGCGCCGTTCCCGAATCCCGGTACGCTCCCTGATCCACTCGTCCGAGGTATCGACCATCTTTTCCAAGTCAGCGTTGCTCAGCACCTTGGAGGGGGTATAGCGCCCGGTACCCACCAGCTCCGCAACCGGTCGTTTCATGCCACCGCCCCTCCTTCGGCAAACTCTGCGCCGATGTGTTGGCTCAAGTGACTTTCCACCGCCTGCTTGGCTACCTTTATGGCGTTCTTGATCGCTCTGGCCGGCGAGCTTCCATGGCAGATGATGGCAACCCCGCGGATACCCAAGAGCGGAGCCCCACCGTACTCGGAATAGTCCAAGATCCTGAAGACTTCGGCCATCCCGGGGCTTTCCATCGCCGCGGGTTCCATTTCTCGCTCCAACAGCCGCCGAAAGAGCCGCGCTACGGACTCGTAGAACTTGAGCACCACGTTACCCACAAACCCGTCGCAGACCACCACGTCCACCGTCCCCGAGAGAATGTCCCGGCCTTCCACGTTCCCTACGAACCTGAACCCGGTGCTCTGCTTCAGCATGGCATGAGCTTCTTTGACTACCGCGTTACCCTTTTCCTCCTCCTCGCCTATGTTTAGCAGGCCCACTGCCGGGTCCGGGCGCCGGAGCACGTCCCTGGCGTAAACCGCTCCAATGTGGGCGAACCCGCAAAGCTCCCGCGCGCTGCAATCGACGTTGGCTCCGCCGTCGAGCACCAAGACGGGCTTGGCTCCCGTGGGAAACAGCGCACCGATCGCCGGCCGATCTACACCCGGATGCAACCCCAAGAGAAGCGTACTCGCCACCATCACGGCCCCGGTGTTCCCCGCCGATATGAACGCGTCAGCCTCCCCTCCCTTCTGGAGCCTCAGTCCCACGTTTATGGAAGACCTCGGCTTTCCCCGCACGGCGGCCAGGGGCTTCTCGCTCATGCCAACCGTTTCAGGAGCGTCTATTATGGGAAAGGCTTCCCCTCGGTAGCCGTGTTTCGCCAGGGCCCGCTCTATCTCTCCTCTTCTACCCACCAGAATGATCTGGCAGGAATCACCCAGCTCGGCAGCGGCCTCCAGCGCCCCCTGCACCGGAACGTCGGGGGCGAAATCGCCACCCATGGCATCGAGGGCTACTCGGATCACGCTTCGAGGTCCTCTACCTCCAGGCGCTTGGCCCCCGCGTAGTACCCGCAGGTGGGGCAAACGCGGTGCGGCCTGCGAGGATCTCCGCAACGAGGGCAGGGTTGCAGGGCCACCGGCGCCGCTCGGTAGTGAGTGCGACGCTTTCGCTTGCGACTCTTGGAAGTCCTCCGCTTTGGAACCGCCATCTCGATCTAGCTCCTTACTCGGGCAGCAACCGCCGCAGCGCCTCCAGCTCGGACCAACGCTCATGAGGCCGCCTGCAGGTACAGCTCCCCAGGTTGAGGTCCTGACCACACTGATCGCACAACCCCCGGCAGTCCTCCCGGCAAAGGAAATACTCCGGAACCGCGAATATCAGCTCCTCCCTCACCGGGTCCCCCAAATCCAGCTCCACCGAGCGCTCGGGAATCACCCACACCGAAGGGTCGTCCTCCTCGCGATCCTCCGTGAACCACAACGACACCGGCACTCGAATTGAGATCTCCACCTGCTCCAAGCACCGGCGGCAGCTGCCACGCACCACGGTTTCGATCTCGGCACTCCAGTAGTACCTGCCCGGGCCGGTCATCGACAGCCTACCGGCAACCTTGACCGCCTGCGCCGGGACGAAATCCAGGTCGGCAAACAGCGGATCGTCCGCCGCAAAACTAGTCTGGGTGGCCACAGGAGCCCGAGCGGCAGCCCTAAGGTCGACTCGAAACATAGCCGGTGAATGTATCTGCCGTCGTAATTTAGGTCAACCGACCTGGTCCGCCCACAGCCGCCTCAACTCTCCCTCGGGGAAGAAAAAACCAATCTCTCTAAGCGCGTTCTCCTCGCTGTCCGAAGCGTGGATCGCGTTGCGTTCTTTGGACTCCGCATAAAGCTTCCTGATCGTCCCCGGAGCGGCTTCCGCGGGATCGGTCGCCCCGATGACCTCCCGCAGGTACTGAACCGCATCTTCATGCTCCAGCACCATCGCACAACACGGGCCGGAAGTCATGAACTCCACCAGCGATCTGAAAAAGCCGCGCTCGCGGTGCACTTCGTAAAAGGCCTCCGCTTCGGCTCGGCTGAGGCGCACCATCCGGGCCGCCCGCACCATGAACCCCGCCTCTTCAAGGTGGGCTATGATGCGCCCTGTTTTGCCCGCCTTCACGGCGTCCGGCTTGATTATCGCCAGCGTGTACATAGCTCCGTTTCGAAACGAAACTGGGAAGCGTCCCTCCCCGGCTGCTTCAGGGACCGAAAATCCGGCGCACTATATCTCCCCTGGTGATAAATCCTACCAAGATGCCGTCTCGCACCACGGGAAAGCGATCTATTTCCTTAGTGGCCATGAGGCTCGCCACGTCAGCCAGCGTCTGGCCCTCGGAGATGCAGAGCACACTCCGGTCCATCACGTCCCGTACTGGCAGCTCTAGGGGATCTTCCGCGGCGCGTCCCCTCAGACTCGAGGCCACCCACTCACCGCTGCTCACCCTCTTGACGTACTTCGGCAACACTACCCGCAGCAGCTCCCGGTGGCTGACCATGCCCAATAGCTCGCCCGATTCCGACACCACAGGTAGCGAGGGAACGCGGTGCTCTATTATCAGCCGCGCCGCTTCCCTGAGCTTCGCGTCAGCTCGGACCGAGATCACTTTGGGGATCATAAAGTCTCGCACCATCAGTTCCTCGGGAATCACCGCTTCTCTCAAGGGCGAACTCGCGAGCAAGGCTTCGGCGCTAGCGGCAGAAGTCATAGCCTTTACTGCCTCGGACCGCGATACCAGCCCGGCCAGCGCGCTCACCGCCCGCAGGTACAGCGCCGAGTCCTTCGGCGGCGCTACGATCATCATTACCACCCTCGCCCCCTTGCTCGATCCCTTCTCTCGGGCGATCGGCTGCTGCCCCACTCCGATCGCCACGGCCAGTTTCCGCATCGCATCGGTGCGAAAGTGAACTAGAAACGCGCCGCTGGCCACGGTGACGAATTCGGGAGGAAAACTCTCCTCCAGCTGCCGGCGAAGCTTCTCCGGATCCGCCACCTGGGAAGTCCGAGAGAGCGCCTCTGCCAGGGAAAGCGCCGCCTCCCGAAGAACCGCGCCCCGAAGCGGTATCTCTACCGCTCCGGCAGGCACGAGATCGACCAACTTCACCGCCAGATTCTCTCTCTCAGCAACGGCACCACCTCCGAGGGCCGAGCCATGACCCCGATCCCGGCCTCCCTGAGAGCCTCCATCTTCTCGGCAGCGGTTCCGCTGGAACCCGAGATGATGGCCCCTGCATGACCCATGCGCCTGCCCGGAGGGGCGGTCTGCCCCGCTATAAAGCCCACCACCGGTTTGGTCATGTGCTCCTTAACATAGCGCGCCGCCTCCTGCTCGTCAGTGCCGCCGATCTCCCCGATCAGCACCACCGCCTCGGTCGCAGGATCGGCCTCGAACGCCGCCAGACAGTCGATGAAGCTCGTTCCGATTATCGGATCGCCTCCGATCCCCACGCAGCTCGACTGACCCATGTCAGCCCGGGAAAGCTGATGCACGATCTCATAGGTCAGTGTCCCGCTGCGGGAGACCACCCCGATCGATCCCGGCTTGCAAATCTGGGCCGGAATGATTCCCACTTTGCTTTCTCCCGGGGAGATCGCTCCGGGACAATTAGGACCTATCAGCCTGCATCCGCGCTCCCGCACATAGGGGAGCGCCCTGACCATATCCAGCACCGGGATTCCCTCAGTGATGCAAACGATCAGCGATATCCCGGCATCCGCAGCCTCCAAAATCGCATCCACGGCAAATCTCGCAGGCACGTACAGCACCGAGGTATTGGCTCCGGTTTGCGCGACCGCCTCGGCGACGGTGTCGAAGATCGGAATCCGCCCGTCGAACTTTTGCCCCCCTTTCCCCGGGGTCACCCCGGCCACCACAGCGGTTCCATAGTCGATCATCTGGCGGGTGTGGAACGATCCGTCCCGCCCGGTGATTCCCTGCACTACCAGCCTGGTATCCCTATTTACGAAGATGCTCATCCTCGCTCCTTGGCCAGCGCCACCGCCTGCCTTACCGCCTCGTCCATATCGGTCAGAGCGCTGAAGCCAGCCTCTTTCAAAATCGCCACCGCTAGCTCTTCGTTCGTTCCCGTAAGCCGGATCACCAGTGGGCGGTCCAGCGGCATCATTCTCGTAGCCTCCACGATGCCCCGGGCCACATCGTCGCAACGAGTGATCCCACCGAAGATGTTGAACAGGATCACCTTGACGTTCGGATCACCGGTGATGATCTCCAGCGCCGCAACCACCTTTTGGGGATTGCTGCTACCGCCGATGTCCAGGAAATTGGCGGGCTCGCCGCCGTAGTACTTCACCAGATCCATCGTCGCCATGGCGAGACCGGCTCCGTTCACGCAACAGCCTACTTTCCCTTCCAGCTTTATGTAGGAAAGACCCGCCTCCCGGGCGCGAACCTCTTCGGGGGCTTCAGCCTCCAGGTCCCTCAAAGCTGCGATCTCGGGCCGCCGCTCCAGCTCGTTATCGTCCACCACCAGCTTGGCATCCAGAGCCAGTAGCTTGCCGTCCGGCGTAGTCACCAGGGGATTGATCTCGACCAGAGAGGCACCGCTATCCAATAACACCCTATAAAGCTGCTCCAGAATTCGGGCAGCAGCCCGCACCTGTTCGATCTCCCGATACAGCTTGAAGGCGAGACCCATTGCCTGGTGGGAGAGTAGCCCGTAGCGAGGATCTACCGAGACCCGGAAAATCTTCTCCGGCGTTCGAGCGGCGACCTCCTCGATGTCCATGCCACCTGCGGGACTGACCATCACAACCGGTCTCTGACTCGCCCGGTCCACGATGATCCCAGCGTAGCTTTCCGAGGCGATCTCGGCCGCTGGAACTACCAGCACCCGCCTGACCACCAAACCCTTGATAGTCATCCCCAAGATCTCTTCAGCCCGAGCCCTAGCCTCCGCCAAAGTGCCCGCCAACTTCACGCCTCCCGCCTTGCCGCGCCCCCCAGCGTGCACCTGCGCTTTGATCACCACTTTCCCTCCCAGACGGCGCGCCGCAGCTTCCGCCTCCTCTGGTGTACTCGCTACTTCACCGTCAGGCACCGGTACCCCGGCTGCCTTGAGAATCGCTCTCGCCTGATACTCATGCAGATTCACCGCTACCCTCTCAGTATGGTAGTCTGGGTCGCTCCCCTCAGGGAGCCGATCTCTTGGACAAGTCCACTCCGCCCAGCTCCGTCTCCGACCGCACCGCACACCCGCTTCCACCCTCGGTCTCGTCGAGCTGGCTTCCGGCTTACAGATCCATCACCGCACCGTATCGGAAATCGCGCTGAGCAGGCGCCTGATCTCCTCGTACGCCCGCCCGAACTCCGCCCAATCACCGGCCACTCGAGCCGCCTCCATTCGGTCGAACCATTCCTTGAGCTGCCGCCATCGGACCCCGCGGTCGGCCGTAGAGCGCAGCGACTCCAGGGCGGCCCCGAAGGCGTTCTCCTGCCGCGCTCCTCGCCCCGAGGCTGCTCCCAAATGCACGGAAACCTGCCATATACGAGGAGCCTGGTCTCCACTCTCGGCCGAATACCAGGTGCGAGTGAAGGCCAGCAGGTCGGGATAGATGTAGCTCCGCACTCTGCCCCCGAAACGAGCGCCCGGAACCAGTTCCCTTTCCAGCACGCCAGGTGTCGGACCTCCGAAGGGACGCACCAGCCGGATTACGCTGAACCGCTGATCACCGTCCACAATCGCCCCGTCAGCCACTGCCACTACTCTTGGAGGATCGCTGGCTTCCACCACGGCTCGCAATCTCAACCGCCGCACCGGATCCACCGGTGACGATGCCACTAACCACACAGGAAAGCTGAGCCCATCTCCGCCCCGTAGCACCGGCAGCGCAGTCGAAGTGTCGCGCTGCTGCAATGCGAGCTGGATTTCAAAAAGCTCTTCAGGGTAGCGCCGCTGCGCCTGCAGTTCAACCGGTAGCTGGGATCGGTCGCGCACCACGTCTGGCGCCAGTCTCGCCCATTGGCCAGCTAGCGGATCGTTCGCTACCATATAAACCGCAGTAGCTCCCGAATGGGCGTCCACCACCCCGAGGAACGGAGCTCGCAGATAGCGCACCTGACGGCCGCGCCATCTGACCGATATCGAGAAGGGGAACGTTCGGGAGGATACGTATCCCTCTGCCAGCCAGTACAGGCGGCCATCTGCGACAGCGGGGTACGGTCGCCCGAAAGCGGCGAACGGAGCGTACCGCTGCAGGCGTTCGCTCACTGCCCGGCGCCACACAACACGACTCTCTCCCTCGGGAGACCTCCCGAGCAGTGAAGCACTCTGCAACACCCAGGCGAGCGCTAATCGCCGACCCATCCCCTCGAGGGCGATGCCCGTCACTTCGACGGTATCGGGCAGCACCAGGAAGGACGACGCTGCCTCGGTGAACCTTGCCGGTCCCCCTGAGAGGGTCAACTCCACCGGTTGGGCGCTCCACCGAAGAGGTGAGCTCCAGTCCCTGATGAACCAGGGAGTGCCCGAATCGCTAACCGCTGCCGCCGCCACAGCCAGAACTCTCGCACCTTCACCGCTCGACGCCCGATCGCCCTCGTCCACCGCTAGCAAAGCCGGCGTCCGGGTTCGATCCCGGCCGGCCACCAGCGCCAGCGTGGCGGTGCGGAAGCGTTCCTGCGGAAGAGCCGCTCTCTGGTTCAAGAAATCCACCAGGATCTGGCTATCCCACAATGTTCCCGAAGCGAGCTCCTCGCGGTGAGCGACTGCCGCCTGGGGCTCGGGCACGTTTGAGGGATCCGCCAGCAGCTCCTCGCCCTCGATTCCGTATGCAATCGCCAGCATTTTCCGCTGCGTTTCCCAGATCTCCGACTCGATTCTGGTCATCGCAGGCTCCGCCGCGGCCGCAAAGGCCGGAGCCGCGTAGCGACCTAGAAAGACACCCCCAATCAATAGGCCCCAAGAAACTCCCACTACTGCCGGCCTCCTGAGCCAAATCCAAGCTAACGATCCTGCGGCGGTAACCAGCGAAAGTGCCGCGAGCATTTTGGAGGCGGAGACTCGCACTCCGGATAGGATACCGTCATAGGGTACCGAGTTAACTCCGGCTACGTACTTTTCCGGATCCAAGCGGAAGCCGAAGGACAGTGCTGCGGCACAGACGGCGAGCAACACCCCAATGTGCCGGCGCGGGAAGTCCCCCACCGCTATGCCGCCTCTTTCCTTTCGGATGCCGCCGATCGCGATGTAAAGCAGGATCACGAGGACGGCTGCCGCACTGGTCAGTCGGAGCAGAAAGTTCTGTATTTCGGTCAGCCAAGGCAGGGTAAAGAGGTAGTACGCCACGCTCTGCCGAAGCAGCGGATCGCGCGATGATTCGCTGGCGGATCCTCCCAGAAGCGCGAACTCGTCCCACCATCCGGCAGAGCCGCGGCTCACCCAAAGCGCCGCCAGGATTCCCAGCCCCACCGACCCTAGCAGCAGATACCGGCGAGGTACAGCTTCGCCGATTTCTAGGTTGCCGAGCCGGCGCGGTATCTGAACCGAGCCGATGGAGCGATATATGAGGTACAGGTTACCGACGCACCAAACCGCAGCGGCAGCAAAGGCCAGCAGCGCCAGCTGGGCCCGCAGGAAAATCACTGCCCGGTGAGTGGCCTCCGAGCCCAGAGATTCCGCCCACAGAAGCTCGACCGAAGTAGCCGCGACCCACCGCCCTGCGATCAGGCCGACGAGCAGCAGTACTAGAGCGGCTTGGGCCCATCCAGCTCGCGCCGCCCGCAACATCGACATGGAGCTACTGCATCACCCCCTCGGCGCGCAGCCAATCTTCTACCTCCGCTCGATACGCATCCAGAGCTTCGGGTGAGGTAGCCTCGAATCGCAGCACCAGGACCGGCTGGGTGTTGGATGCGCGCAGCAATCCCCACCCCTCGGCGAACGAAATCCTCACACCGTCGAGGGTGACGACTTGGTACCGCTCGCCGAAATGTTTAGCCGCCCGCTCTGCAACCTCGAATTTGCGCTCCTCGGGGCAATCGATTCGGATCTCCGGAGTGGTGAAAGTCCGCGGTATATCTGACAAAAGCTGCGACAGGGGACCCTGGTGGCGGGACAGGTAGGCCAGAAGCCGAGCGGCGGCGAACAAGGCGTCATCGAAACCGAAGTAGTCGGCCCCGAAAAACATGTGGCCGCTCATCTCGCCCGCCAACGGCGCTCCTAGCTCCTTCATCTTGGCCTTGAGCAGGGAATGACCTGTCTTCCACATCACCGGCTCTAGACCCATCTCCTCGAGTCCCCGGCTCAAGATGTCCGAACATTTGACGTCGAAAATCACCCGGTGCCCCCGCCCACTGCGCTCGACCAAATCCCGGGCCAGGAGCAGAAGCAGAATGTCGCCGTAGACTACCGAGCCGGTCTCGTCGACCACCCCGATTCGATCGCCGTCTCCGTCGAACCCGATCCCCAGCTCGGCACCCACCTCCCGCACCTTGGCCTGAAGATCCACTAGGTTTTCCAGCACGGTCGGGTCCGGATGGTGGTTGGGAAAAGTCCCATCAGACTCGCAGTAAAGCCCCACCACGTCCGCCCCCAGCTCCCTGAGGATGCGCTCGGCTACCAAGCTCGCAACGCCGTTGCCGCAATCCACTACCACTTTGACCGACCTGGGCAGCGGGCCGTTGCGGCTCACCACCGCCTTCACGTACCGGTCCAGCAGACTGCGGTCCGCCTCTATGGTCCCGGCTCCGTGGGCCAGGTCTTGAGTTTCGATCAGCCGTCTCAGTTCCTGGATGGCATCGCCGTAAACCGGGTCTCTCTCGATGACCATCTTGAATCCGTTGAACTCGGGAGGGTTGTGCGATCCGGTGACTTGGAGACCTGCGTCGACCCCGATTTCGACTACCCCCAAGTAGAGAGCCGGGGTGGGAACCTGCCCTACATCTACTGCAGTCCCCCCGGAAGCTGCTATTCCGTCGCGAACCGCCCTGGCTAGAAGCTCGCCGGAGGGACGGTTGTCCCGGCCCACGGCGATTTTGGGACTGCGCCCCGTGCGCCGGCTGACCCAGGTCGCGAACGCCCGGCCTATGGCATGAGCCAGCTCGGAGGTCAGCTGATCGCCTACCACCCCGCGAACGTCGTATTGTCTGAAGACTACCGGAGGCACTTTCATCCTGTCTCCCAGGAACCGGGGCGGGGGCGGCTTATTACCGCTCACGGTCGGTCGACGGTGTAGACTGCTGCGGGCGTTAGCCCGGTGGACCCTTTGTGCGCCGCCTCCAGTGCAGCGTTGGGCCAGAAACCGAACAGTACCAGCAGCACTGCACTGAAGGCCACCACCAAGCGCGCGCTCCCGGCCACCCTGGTCTCCGAGTGCGCCTCCGGTGAGCTAGGAGGGCGCATATACATGGCCATCACCGGTGGCAAATAGTATCCGGCCGCAATTACGCTCGTCAGTACCAGCACGATCGCCAGCACTGGTTGGTCTGCCTGGATCGCCGCCGACAGGATATACCATTTCCCTATGAAACCGGCTGTTCCGGGAAATCCCAGCAGGGAAAGCATGAAAACCGTCATTGCGGCTGCCAACCACGGCCGCCTGCTGCCCAGACCGTCGAGGTCGTCTACCGATACACTGCGCTCCCCACCGCGCCCTGCTGCAGCCAGCACAGCGAAGGCACCGATAGTCATGAGGACATAGGCCAGCGCGTAGAACAGAAAAGCCGCGACGCCCGCGCTGCTGCCGGAGGTAACGGCGGCCAGCAGGTAACCGGCGTGGGCAATGGAGCTATAGGCCAGCATTCTCTTGAGCTGGCGCTGAGCCAAGGCCACGAGGTTCCCCGCCGCCATCGTGATCACCGCCAACCACCACAAGGCTTCGTGCCACACCACCATATCTCCGAAGGAGTGAAACAAAACTCTGAGAAGCGCGGCAAATCCGGCAGCCTTCACCGCCGCAGCCATGTAACCCGTAACCGGCGTAGGAGAGCCGTCGTAGACGTCCGGCGTCCACATGTGGAAGGGGACGGCGGCAACCTTGAAGGCAAAGCCGACCAGCAAGAGTCCCAGTCCCAGCAGCGCCATCAGGTTGGACGCCAGGGCAAAACTCGAGACCTGCGTTCCGATCAAGACCAGGTTGGTAGTCCCGGTGGCGCCGTAAATCAAAGCGATGCCGTAGAGGAAGAACCCGGAGGCGAAAGCTCCCAACAGGAAGTATTTCAGCGCCGCCTCGGCACAGAAGGCGCTGCGCCGATCGATTCCGGCCAATACATAGACCGCCACCGACATCAGTTCGAGACCCAAGAAAATGACGATCAGGTCAGTCCCGCCACCCATGAACATCATCCCCAGGGTCCCGAACAAGAGCAAAAGATAGTACTCGGGAATGCGGATCCCCTCGCGCCTGAGGTATCCCAGGGAAAGTAGCACTGTAAGAATTGCCCCCAGCAGGAAAAGCCCCGCGGTGGCGTATCGGTAGGGATCCAGCGCCATCATCCCCGCTAGCTGGGCCGCTCTGACGTCTTGAGACCAGAGCCAAAGGACCGTCCCCAGGGTCGTGACCAATCCCAAGAGGGACAGTAGCCCGGCGACCCACTGATCCTCGAAACTTTGGTGTCGCCAGGCGACCCAGATCATGACCGCCAGGCACCAGCCGCTCAGTACCAGTTCCGGCGTCAGGGCCAGCAGAAGGCCGGAGGTGCTGTCCAGGTCAATTACCATCGCCCACCTCCGGCAGTGCCGGCTTAGTAGTCGCCGATACTGCGCTTCGCACCTCGGTAACCAGCGCTCGCGTGGCTGGCTCGATGCGCCGCAGGAACGGGGCCGGATACACGCCGATCCAGAGGATCATGGCCACCAGCGGCGCCAAAACCAGCACTTCCCTTCGGGACAGGTCGGAAAGGCGCCGGTTTGCTTCTTTGGCCACCGGCTCGAACAGGATCCGTTGCAAAGCCCAAAGTAGATACGCCGCGGCGAAGATCACCCCGGTCGTAGCCAACGCCGCCGCTATCGGATGGGTGCGGAAGGTCCCCAACAACACCAGGAATTCGCCCACGAATCCATTGGTGCCGGGCAGGCCGATAGAGGAAAGAGCTACCACCATGAGAACGGTGGCAAAGCCGGGTATCACCCTGGCGAGCCCTCCAAATTCGGATATCGCCCGGGTGTGACGGCGTTCGTACAGCATGCCGGCCAAAAAGAACAGGGCGCCGGTGGAAATGCCGTGATTGATCATCACGACGATCGCACCAGCGACACTCTGCTCCGTCAGCGCCCATATCCCGAGCATCACGAAGCCGAGGTGGCTTACCGAGGAGTACGCGATCAATTTCTTGAAGTCAGGCTGCACCATGGCGACCAGCGCCCCATACACGATCCCCACGATCGCAAGAACGACCACCGCGCTAGCTACGTTGGAGGACATCGCCACTTCCGGAAAAAGGGGCAGAGCGAACCGCAGGAAGCCGTAGGCGCCCATTTTCAACAGGATCCCCGCCAGTATCACTGAGCCTGCCGTAGGAGCCTCCACATGGGCATCGGGCAGCCAGGTGTGGAACGGGAAGACCGGCACCTTGATAGCGAACGCTAGGGCGAAGGCGGCGAACAGCCAGAACGCGGCAGGGCGCAGGTACCCGGCATTCCGAAGCAGGTGGTCGTAAGCGAAGGAGTACTCTGCCGTGGCCCGCCCCACTAAGTAATAGGCCACCAGGATCGCCACCAGCATCAACAGGGATCCCAGGAAGGTGTAGACGAAGAACTTGATCGCCGCGTAGAGCCGTTGCTCGCCTCCCCAGACCCCGATGATAAAGTACATAGGTATGAGCATGAGCTCCCAGAACACGTAAAAGACAAACAGGTCTAGGGCGATAAAGACCCCGATCATGCCCGTGGTGAGCAACAGCATGAGAGCGTAGTAGGCCCGTTCGCGTTGCGCGATGTAGTTCCAACTCCCCAGAATAGCCAGGGGCATGGTGAACGTGGTCAGCAGGACCATGAACAGGGAGATTCCATCTACCCCCAGCCGGTAGAAGATCCCCCAGTCGGCGATCCACGGCCGAACGACCTGGAACTGCATCCCACCGCTGGGGTCGAAGCTCCACCACATCCCGAGCGAAACTCCCAGTTCCACCAGAGCAACCCAGAGCGCGACCCATTTCGACTCCCGCTCGGGCAGCAGCATCACGATCGCGGCCCCCGCGATGGGGATCACCAACAACGCGTCGAGCACCCAAGCCTGGTATCCCATGCCCTCGAGCCAGCGTGTCATCTCAACCCACCATCACCCTCAACAGGATCAAAGTGCCGAGTACGAACAGAACCACATAGGTACCCACCTGACCCGTCTGAAGCCGGCTTCCTATCCAGCCGAACACCCGTGTCAGGCGGGCCACTCCGTTCACCGCAACGCCGTCGATTAGAATCGCGTCTACGGTGCGCCACAGCACCCGCTCCGAACACCAGATCAAGGGGCGCACGATCAGGGCATCGTAGAGCTCGTCCACGTAGTACTTCCTGGCCAGTACCAGTTCGATCCCCCGTTCCGGGACGGCTTGGCGCGCCGCTACCAGAGTTTCGGGTCTCAACAGCCGCCATGCCACAGCGATCCCTACTACAGCGATCCCGCTGGCGAGCATCAGCAGCCCCCACTCGGTCCCCGCGGCCAGGTGCGTTTCGGGAAGGAAGAGTTGTCCCAGACTGGTCACCGGATCGAGCCACTGCTCCAGCCATCCCGCCGCGGGAAGCACGTGGGGCAGGTTAAAGACCCCGGCGAACACGCTTCCCAGCCCCAGTACGAGCAGCGGTCCGGTCATCACCGCCGGCGGCTCTCGCAAGTGACCGCGCTCGGCCTCGCCCGTACGATTTGGCCCGTGAAAGGTGTAGATCAACAACCGCGTGATATAGAGTGCGGTGAACAGTGCTCCCAGTGCGCCCAGGGCCCAGAAAAGGTAGAAAATCGGTGCCTCGTGACCCCGAGCGAAGGCGGCGGCCAGGATGGAGTCCTTGGAGAAGAATCCCGAAAACGGAGGCAGCCCGATGTTGGCCAGACCGCCGATCCACATCAGCGCCGCCGTCCACGGCATGTAGCGGTGCAGTCCTCCCATGTTTCTGAGGTCCTGGGCGTCCTCCTGGCGGTGCGTGGCGTGGTAGGCCTGGTGCAGAGCGTAGATCACGTTACCCGCGGCCAGGAACATCAGGGCCTTGAAGAAAGCGTGGGTCACCAGGTGGAAGATTCCCGAAACATACGCCCCCACACCTACGCCCAAGAACATGTAGCCGAGCTGCGACACCGTGGAGTAGGCGATGATCTTCTTTATGTCCCATTGCTTCAAAGCGATGGTGGCGGCGAACAGAGCGGTGAGCGCTCCGATCCCTGCAACCACCGCGCTGGAAATAGGCGCCATTGCGAAAAGGACGTTGGTGCGGGCCACCAGATAAACGCCCGCAGTCACCATGGTGGCGGCGTGAATCAGAGCTGAAACCGGCGTCGGACCGGCCATGGCATCCGGGAGCCAGGTGTACAGGGGGATCTGGGCGGACTTCCCGACGCAGCCCAAGAATAGAGCCAGGGTGATCAAGGTGATTAGCGTTCCGCCCACCTCGAAGCTTGCCGGCGCCAGCCGGAAGACTTCGCTGAATTCCAGGGTTCCCAGCGAGTCGAAGATCAAAAACATGGCGATGAGGAATCCTGCATCGCCTATCCGATTCATGATGAAGGCCTTCTTGCCCGCGTTGGCATTCGCTTTGTCTTCGAACCAGAAGCCGATCAGCAGGTAGCTGCACAACCCTACCCCTTCCCAACCCACGAAGATCACCGGAAAGCTGGAGCCTAGCACCAGCACCAGCATGAAGAAGATGAACAAGTTCAAGTAGGCGAAGTAGCGAGCATAGCCCGGATCCTCGCGCATGTATCCGACGCTGAACAGGTGAATCAGCCCGCCTACGCCGGTGACTACGAGGAGTATCACTACCGAAAGCCGATCGACCTGGAATCCCAGGTTGAGGGCCAACTCCCCCGCCCGCATCCAGGACCAGTAGGTCAGCACCATGGGCTGGTGAGCGCCGGAGCTGGCCAATCCTCCAGCCACCAGGACTGCGACCGCGAAGGCCGCAACCACCGTCCCCACTCCGATAGCTGTGACCGCCTTGCGAGCTTGCGGCCGGAACAGGCTCAGCGCCCCGTTAACCAAGAATCCGAGCAGCGGAAGCGCCAAAGCCAGCCAGACGAGCTTTACCGTACCTGGTATCTCGGTCATCCGCGCAGAAGATTGACGTTTTGAATGTCCACCGTTTGCCGGTGCCTGTAGATGGCTAAGATGATGGCCAACCCCACCGCAGCTTCGGCCGCGGCCACCGCCATCACGAAGAAGACGATCACTTGTCCTTGAGGTCCGAGCTGCTGGGCCAATGCAACGAACGAAAGGTTCACCGCATTGAGCATCAACTCCACGCACATGAAGATGACGATTGCATTGCGGCGCAGGAGCACACCTGCGACGCCCAAGGTGAAGAGTATCCCAGAAAGCGCCAAAGACGGACCTAGTAGCATCTACAGCCTCCGCTTGGCCAAGACCACCGCACCCACTATGGCCGCGAGAAGCAGCACCGAGGTCAACTCGAAGGGAATGAGATACTCCCGAAACAACGCATCGCTGATCAGGTGAACCGGCCCTTGGGCCTCACTCATCCTCGCTATGGCACCTTCGGGAATCCGGAGGTGTTCTTCGGGTGCCCAGGTGCGCACCGCCCACAGCTCCGACGCCAGCAGAACGCCGAGGGCGATCGCAACCAGGCGTCCCGGCCATCCGCGCAAATCGCTAGATCCCTGTCGCCCGAGGTTCAGCAGCATGATCACGAAGAGGAAAAGGACCATGATGGCACCAGCGTAGACCAGCACCTGAAGGGCGGCGATGAACTGCGCGTCAAGCAACACGAATATTCCCGCCAGCGAAAAGAGTGTCAGAATAAGCCACAGGGCGCTGGCCACCGGATTGCGCCGGGTAATGCACAGCAAGGCAGAGACGATGGCGACCCCGGCGAACACCCAAAAGACCCCTAATACCATCGGCTACTCGCCTTTCGGATCCGACGGATCCCAGAGAGCAGAGACCGGATGAGTCTGAGCGCACAAGCGCTCGAGATCGTAAACGAAACGACCCCGCTCGAACTCGGAGTTTTCGTAGTGCACCCCGACGTGGATCGCCTCCTCGGGACACACCTCCTGGCAGTACCCGCAGAAGATGCACCGAAATTCGTCGATCTCGTAGATCAATGGGTACCGATGACCCTCTTCATCCTCCCCGGGGACCAGCTTGATGCAGTTGGCGGGGCAGATCTGGGGACACAGCCCGCAGGCTACGCACTTGGCTCGCCCCTGCTCGTCGGTGAGCATCCGGTGCGTCCCCCGCCATCGCGGAGAGATGGTCCATTGCGGAGTGGACTTCTCCTCCGGATACTCCATGGTCACTTTAGGACGGAACAGGTGAGAGAACGTAAGAGCCATCCCTCGGAGGGTAGCCCGCAGATAACTGACCTCCCGCTCGGGTCGCTTGACTACCTTCACTCCTATAGCCATCAGCTCGCCGTCCTCGTCCGCTGCCGGCTCACACCGACCAGCAGCCGACCCCTGTCGAGACCCCACAAAAAGAGCGCAATGAGAACCAAATTCACCGCGAAAAGGATCAACCCGTAGCTCAGATCCCGTTCCACACCCGCCTGGTCCAGGAACCAAACCGCCGTGGCCATCAAAACTATGTACGCCAGCGCCACCGGGAGCATAACCTTCCAACCCAACTGCATCAGCTGGTCGAACCTGAAACGGGGCAAGGTCCAGCGAACCCAGATATAGGTGAACACCAATAATCCAGTCTTGAGAGTGAACATGGCAACCGTCGCCGCCCATTTCGCCACCGAAGGCTCACCCTCATCCCAAGTGGTAAACGGAATATCCCAGCCGCCGAGAAACAGCGTGGCCATCAGCGCCGACATGGTGATCACATTGGAATACTCAGCGATGAAGAACATCGAAAACTTCATCGAGCTATACTCGGTGTGATAACCGGTTATCAGTTCCGCCTCCGCTTCCGGCAAGTCGAACGGCAACCGATTAGTCTCAGCAAACGCGGCTATCACGAAAAGGATGAACCCGAGCGTCAGAGCTAGGACGAACCACACCGACTGTTGCTGCACCGCGATCACTTCGGAGAGGGTGACGTTGCCCGCGACCAGCAGCACCGAGATGACCGCCATCCCCAGGGCGATCTCGTAACTGATCATCTGAGCGCTGGAGCGCACCCCTCCCAGCACCGAATACTTGCTTCCCGAGGACCACCCAGCCAAGACGATTCCGTAAACACCCAAGCTGGAGATGGCCAGGATAAAGAGCAATCCGATCGGAATGTCCGCGATCACCATGGGGACCGGGCCGTGGATGGTTATGTGGCCGAGTAGCGGACCGATAATCGTCCACCAGGGAAGTATGCCGTCGAACTCGATGGGCAGAGGAGCACCGAAGGGAATCACGGCATAGAGAATTAGGGCGGGCGTGAAGGACAGCACTGGGGCTAGGAAAAAAAGTACCCGATCTGCCTCGCCGGGTATGGTCTCCTCCTTGAAGATGTTCTTGAGACCGTCGGCCACCGACTGCAGCAACCCTTCAGGGCCCACACGGTTCGGTCCCAGGCGATCCTGGATGAAACCGCTGATTCTCCGCTCCGCCCAGATCACTAGCATGACGCCCAGGTTGTAGGCGGTGAACACCACTACGATCTTGAGTGCAGCGAGCAACAAATATCCCTTGAGCTCGGGACTCACCGCAGCACCCCTACCTGCGCCGATACATCTATGAGAGCGCCCTTGAGACCCAGTCTGTCGTAGCTCAAGCCGGAGAAGGCCGGCTCTTCGGCCGCCAAGAGGTCGAACGCTTGAGCCGCACTTAGGAGCTCTTCCCCGGCTCCGGTCTCCGCCAGTAGCTGGCCCAGCACCCACCAGGCGGGACGGGCCATCCCCGGAGCCGGTTTGGCCTGGAAGTAGCGCTGCACCCTTCCGTCACAGTTCACCAAAGTCCCGTCCTCCTCGGCTACGTTGGCGATCGGCAGCACCACCTTCGCCCCCCTAGCAGCCGTTGGAAGCACGGTGCCCAGGTAGACGAGATTATCCACCTCCGAGAGCGCACCCTCGGTCAGCCAGTCGAGAGGATCGTCCAGCACCAGCACCACGGCCGCTTCATTGAGCAAAGCCACCCCACCATCGCCAACTTCCGCGTAGCCCAGGACTCGAGCCCCGGTTGCGTTGGGAGCTCGCTCGCTCCTCAGAGCGAGATTCGGAACGCCGGGCAGAGGAATCTCCCCTTCCACACGCTCCACTCGGAAGTAACCTGACCACTCGAATCGGGACAGCAGCCGCCGGGCCAGAAACAAAGCTTCGGTGGAAGCCTTGGGCGAAGCTAAAACCACCGCCTTTCCGTCCGCTCCCTTGAGAATCCGAGCGGTGCGCTCCAAGGCCGTGTCCCAATCCGTGGCCACCAGCCCATCGAAACCCCTGATAAGCGGCGCCTCGATTCGGTCTCCCCGATTCATCCAGCGGTAGTTGAACCTCCCGTAGTCGCAGATGAAGTATTGGTTCACCTCCAAATTCGGCCGCGGGCGAACGCGCACCACCGCGTTGTGCCGAGTGTCGAGATTGACGTTGCATCCCTGGGAGCAGCCGGTGCAGATGCTGGCGGTTTTGTCCAGCTCCCAGGCGCGAGCCTTGTGGAGAAAATCCTTGGAAAGGAGCGAGCCTACGGGGCACAGGTCGACTACATTGCCGGCCCACGGATGGTCGAGCTTGCGGCCCGGGTGGATCCCGATATATGCCCGATCTCCGCGCTCGCTCACGTTGAGGATCGAGTCTTGGGCCAAGTGGTCCATGAATCTCACGCACCGGGTGCAAAGGATGCAGCGGTTGGGAACGTAAAGCACGTCCCCGCCGAACTCCTCCACTGGACTGAACCGCTTGGGATAGGTAGGAGTGTATCGGGTGCGAGAGCGTCCTTCCTGGAAAACATAGTCTTGAAGTTCGCATTCTCCCGCCTGGTCGCAAAGCGGACAATCCAAAGGGTGGTTGATGAGCAGAAACTCGAGTACGGCGCGGCGCGCGGCCCGGGCCTGCTCCGACATCACCTTTACCACCTGACCTTGAGCCACCTGGGTGGCGCAGGCGACGGCCAGCTTCGGCATCCCCTCGATCTCCACCAGACACATCCGGCACACCCCCGCTACCGGTAACCCAGGATGGTAGCAGTAGTGGGGGATCACCACTCCGGCCTGCTTCGCCGCTTCTATGACGAGCGTCCCCTGTGGGACGCTCACTTCAACACCCTCTATGGTCAGCGTTACCGAAGGTTTCTCGCTCATCTCACTCAAGCCAACGCCATTACCGGCCGTCGGTCTCCCTTGATATAGGCCTCGAACTCGTCGCGGAACTTCTTGATCCCGCTCACCACCGGCGCCGCGCACGAATCGCTCAGCACGCAGATCGTCTTTCCGGTCATCTGCTCAGCGAGTTCCAATAGCAGATCCAAATCTTTCCTCTCCCCTTCCCCGGCGAGGATGCGCTGTAGAATTCTCACGGTCCACGCCGTCCCCTCCCGACACTGGGTACATTGGGCGCAAGATTCGTGAGCGTAGAAGCGCGCCAGCCGCATAATCTGATAAACCATGTCGGCACTGTCGTCGAAGACGATCACGCCTCCGGAACCGAGCATGGTTCCCTTCTCGATGCAACCCTCGTAGTCCAAAAGACAGCTCTCGGTCTCTTCCCGGTTGAGAATGGGCACCGAAGAGCCACCCGGGATGCAGGCCTTGAGCTTTCTGCCCTCTCGCATTCCCCCGCAGAGGTCGTAGATGAGCTCGCCCAAGGGGAAGCCCATGGTAACCTCGTAGTTGCCGGGCTTTCTCACCTGACCGCACACGCTGAAGAGCTTTGTCCCGGTGCTCTTGGGGCTCGACAAGTAGAGGTTCTTGTACCAAGCCGCGCCCCGATTGATGATATGCGGCACCGCGGCAAGCGTCTCTACGTTGTTGATGGTGGTCGGCATTCCGAACACGCCGTAGGCCGCCGGAAACGGAGGCCTGATCCGCGGGGTCCCCCGCCGCCCCTCTATGGAATTCATAAGGGCAGTCTCTTCGCCACAGATATAGGCGCCAGCACCCCGGTGGATGTACATGTCCAGGCGCAGGCCCTTCTTTCCCATGGCGTCCTTGCCCAGAATCCCGCGGCGGTAAACCTCTTCCAAGGCCCGCTCCATGATCGCCAAAGGTTCGGTGAACTCGCCCCGAATGTAGATGTAGGTCACCTCGGCCTGGATTGCGTACTGTGCGATAGCGCAGCCCTCGATCAGTGCGTGGGGGGTCCAGCGCATGATCTCGCGATCCTTGAAAGTGCCTGGCTCCGACTCGTCAGCGTTGCAGCACAGGTAATGAGGCTTGGTCTTCTCCTTGGGCATGAAAGACCATTTGAGCCCCGTCGGGAACCCGGCCCCTCCCCGACCCCTGAGTCCGGATTCCTTCACGATCTCGATGATCTCCCCCGGCGTCATGGCAAGGGCCTGTTCTAGAGCGGTGTAGCCGCCCCGTTTCTTCCAGCCATCGTAGGTCCGCGCCTCGGGATCGCCAAAGTACTGGCTCAGTACTACGGTCTCTCCGGGATGCGGCGGATGCGGATATCCCACGTCAGCCCTCCTCCAAAGCGGTGCCCGAAAAGCTCATCGATATCGCTTAAGGATCTCGGGCACCTGCTCAGCGGTTACATTTTCCAAGAAGTCATCGCCGATCAGCACCGCGGTTGCAAATCCGCAGGAGCCCAAACACTCGGCTTCCACAACCGTGTACTTGCCGTCCCGCGAAGTGGCCCCCAACTCCTCGCATCCGGTGTGTTTCAGAAAGGCGGCGAGAACCTCCCCCGCACCGCACAGATTACAGGGCGTAGTGGTGCAGACCTGGATGAAGTACTCGCCCACCGGGTGCTGGTGGAACATGGTGTAAAATGTGACCACGCCCTTGACGTAGGCCGGGGTCAGATTCAGAAGCTCGGCCACCTCTACCATCGCCTCTTCCGAAATCCAGCCCCTAGCCTTCTGTACCATCCAAAGCGCCGGCAACAGCGCTCCCCGCTTGGTAGGATAGCGGGCCATGATCGACTCGAGCGCCTTCAACCGTTCCCCGGTAAATACCGGCTCGTAGGGTGCCTTCTCGACTGCAGGGCTCACCGGTCCACCTCCCCCATGACGATGTCCACGCTGGCATTGATCGCAATCAGGTCGGCCAGCAAGTGCCCTTCGGCCATCTTGGGCAGGGCCGACAAGTTGATGAACGAGGGAGGACGAATCCGCCACCTCACCGGCTTGGCGGTGCCGTCGGAAACCAAGTAGTTGCCTAGCTCACCTTTGCCGTTCTCGATGGGGAAGTACGCCTCACCCACCGGCGGCTTTACGCCCTCCATGACCTGCTTGAAGTGAAAGATCATCGCCTCCATGTCGTTCATCGCGGCGCTCTTGGAAGGCAAGATAACCCGCGGATCGTCCACGTTTATGGGGCCGTCGGGAAGTCGATCCAAGGCCTGCTCCAGTATCCTGGTCGATTGGCGCAGCTCCTCGAATCTCACCAGGTAGCGATCGTACACGTCCCCGTGCTCCCCCACCGGAACCTCGAAGTCGTAGGTTTCGTAGTCCAAGTAGGGCCGGTCCTTGCGAACGTCGTAAGGGACGCCGCTGGCCCGAAGCATGGGACCCGACAGCGAGTGATTTATGGCTTCCTCGGCAGTCAACGCGCCTAGTCCCTGCGTCCTGGCGCACCAAATGCCGTTGCGGGTCAGGACCCGATCGACCTCGGCCAGCGTCTTGGGGAAAGAACGGCAGAATTCCCGCAACCCTTCCACGAACCCGTCGGGGATGTCAGCCATCATACCGCCCACCCGGGTCAAGCTGGTAGTCAACCGCGCTCCGGTCCAAGCCTCCTGCAGGTTGTAGATCCGCTCCCTCTCGTAAAAGGTCCAGAGGAACGGGGTGAACGCGCCGATGTCTATCGCGGTAGTGCCCATCCAGACCAGATGGGAGATGATCCGGCTCATCTCGCAGGCGATCACCCGCAACACCTTGCACCGCTCGGTGATCTCGATGCCCATGAGCTTTTCGGCCGCCATGGCGAAGCCCACGTTGTTGGCCATGGGCGACAAATAGTCGGTACGATCGGTGAGGGGCACGATCTGGTTGTAGTGACGATACTCGCCCAACTTCTCGAAGCCCGAATGGAGATAGCCGATGTGGGGAATGCAACGCACCACCACTTCGCCGTCCAGTTCCACCACCAGGCGGAGCACGCCGTGAGTGGCGGGATGCTGAGGCCCGATATTGACCAGCATGTGATCCCCGCCGAAGTCGGGCTCCTCTGCCACCGCGGCCGCACCCCGCGAGGCGGGTGCGAATGCAGCACCGCTTTCGCCCACGGTAAGCTCCAGTGTTCTCGAGATGCCGCCGCTTGCGGTCCTCAAGACCCCCTGGCGAACCAAGCGTTCCCTCATGTCCGCGGGAAGGTCCTGGTAGAGATCCGCAATCGAGAGCTCTGCCATGGAGTAGTGGGCCTCGAGGCCGGCGCTGAGCGCCTGGCGAACCTGCTCCGAGCGCGAAAACCGACCCCTCAGAGGAAAGTCTTTGCGCAAGGGGTAACCCTCGCTGTAGGTCTCCCACATGAGAATCCGCCTGAGATCCGGGTGCCCGCGGAAAGTGATGCCGAACATGTCATAGACTTCCCGCTCCAACCAGTTGGCGCCCTGCCAAATCGGAACCACCGAATCGAGTTCCAGCGGTTGGTCCTTGGGAAGCTCCACCTTGACGCGAAGCGGCACCTCCCGGTCCAGAGAAAATAGCTCGTAAACCAGCTCCAAGGGTCTTTCCGGGTCACGGTACTCGATGGCGGTGATGTCGACCAGGTAATTGTATTGCTGGCCGGGAGTCTCCTTGAGCCAGCGAAGCACTTCTCTCACGGCTCCGCGGTCCACGTAAACGATGGTATCGCCGCAGGAGACCAAGGCCCGTCCGATTCGCGACCCGAACCGTTCGCGAAGAGCCTGCACCGTCGGATTCAGTCCCATGGTGGAGCGCTCAGCAGCCAGGAGTGGTCACGTCCCAGCTCTAAGCCGAGCGGGTTTGATGCACCGAGTTACCGAACGGCTCGGAGAGCTCGTCTACCGTTTCCGGCTTCAGGCGCAAAGCGGTCTGGTCGAGAGGATGCTCCTCACGCAGCGACCGATCGGCGATCGACTCGCCTCGGATCTTTTTCTGCAACAGCAGGATGCCGTACAACAGCCCCTCGGGCCGAGGTGGGCACCCCGGCACATAGACGTCCACCGGTACGATGGTGTCGATCCCCTGCACCATCGCGTAGTTGTCAAAGACGCCGCCAGTTGAGGCGCAGGCCCCCATGGAGATCACCCACTTGGGTTGCGGCATCTGGTCGTAGATCCGGCGGATTACCGGAGCCAGTTTGAACGGCAGACGCCCCGCGCATATGAGCACGTCCGCCTGCCTAGGCGAAAAGCTCATCCGCTCCATCCCGAAACGTGCCAGATCGAACCGCCCAGCAGCCGTCGCCATGAACTCGATGGCGCAACAAGCGGTGCCGAAAGGCATCGGCCACAGGCTATTGGCCCGCGCCCAGTTGATCAGAAAGTCCAGCCTGGTCGTAATCCAGTTGGGCGATCCGGCAACCGACCCCAACTGCTTCCCACCGCCAGACATGCTCAATCCCATTCTAGGGCTCCTCTCTTCCAAGCGTACACGTAGCCCACCAAAAGGATCGCTATGAACACCACCATCTCCACCAGACCGAAAAAGCCGAGCTGGCGGAAGGCCACGCCCCAGGGAATCATGAATACGGTCTCGATGTCGAAAACTATGAACAACATCGCTACCAGGTAGAACTTCACGCTGAAGCGGTCGCGAGTACTGCCCAAAGGCGGCATCCCCGACTCGTACGGGGTCGCCTTCACCGACGTCGGCCTTTGGGGCGAAACCAAGTGAGACAGCACCAGCATCCCGACTGCATTGACCAGAACGAACCCTAAGAGCAAAACTACCGGAAGATATTCTCGCATCTGACCCCGCCGGGGCTGAAGCTAGCGTCCCTCGTGAAAATTTTCACTTGCTACCGGAAGCAAGTTAGCCGGAGCCGGGAAGCAGTGTCAAGGAAAACCACCGTAGCGAAACGCGACACATCCAGTATCTTCATAGCCAACTGAGGACCCGGGACGGAGCAGCGATGTCCATAAAATCCGATCGCTGGATCAAGCGCATGGTCGAAGAGTTCGGGATGATCGAGCCTTTCGAAACCTCGCAGGTAAGGGAGGGTGTCATAAGCTATGGCCTGTCCTCCTACGGATACGACATGCGGGTGGCCCGCGAGTTCAAGATCTTCACCAACGTATACTCGCCTATCGTCGATCCGAAGGAATTCGACCAGCGCTCTTTTGTAGAGTTCGAAGGCGACGTCTGCGTGATACCGCCCAACTCCTTCGCTCTGGCCCGCTCGGTGGAGTACTTTAGGATCCCTCGAAACGTGCTTACTATATGCGTGGGCAAGAGCACCTATGCGCGCTGCGGGATCATTACCAACGTCACCCCTTTCGAACCGGAGTGGGAGGGATACGTAACCTTGGAGATATCCAACACGACGCCACTGCCCGCCCGGATATATGCCAACGAGGGGATCGCCCAGGTACTCTTCTTCGAGGCCGATCCCGATGATATATGCGAGATCTCCTACAAAGATAAGAGAGGGAAATACCAGGCCCAGCAGGGAGTTACCCTACCCCGCATCTGAGAGGCCCCATGGCGCTAGTTCGCTGCCCCAAACACGGCATCCCTTACAGCGACGAGAATCCCCGCGGGTGCCCCGCCTGTGCACAGGAACGGGAGAAACCGGAGCAGGCAAGCGTCATGCAAGAGCTCGCCCGAGCCTCCCGCGCATTGCGAACCGGCGCCCCTCCCCAGCGCGCCTCGGTGGAAATCATCACCCCAATCACCCCACCTCCCAAAACGCCAGTCGTCGAGCCCACGCTTTGGGAGCGCCTCCGCAAGAAGGTCGGCAGACGGCCGATACCGGCGATCGGCATCCCCTTGATCCTCGTCCTCCTCGGGTTCATGGTCTTTCGCTCCCGCCCAAAGTTCATCGAGCAACCCCACCCGGCCTCTTTCTCGGGGGAGGTGCTGCCCCTCCCCCTCGAGCCCGGACAGCCCATAACGACAGTCTTCGCCATCCTCGGTACTCAGCCCCCTCGACCCCATCCGGAGGCTCGGGTACTGGAGCGATACTACTATGGAGCCGATCTAGTGATCGACGCCCTCAACCGGGTGGTGTACGCCATAGACCTGCGCGTGCCTAGCCGGAGCTGGAAAGGCCTGCGCGTTGGGATGAACCGGCTGAATGCAGAGGGAGCACTGGCCCTGCTGGGAGTGCCGAGGGAGTCTTCGGCTCCCCAGACTGCCCGGGCGGATACCGTGGCGGGGTACGTCGTATACCCCTCGCTGGAGGATCGACCCCGACAGAACCTGAAAGTCGAGGTTCGGCCGCCCAACGGATGCTTCGACGTGGCGGTGGATCTGCAACCCCGGGTCGTGGGCTTGGTGCGCGACGCACGGCGAGAGTACGCGGCGGTCGGCCCGCCGGGGGCACACCTCGACTGGGTGGTGACGAGGGTAACAGTGATCAGCCGTGCGATGCCCGGCCCGGGTGGACCGGCGGCCTGCTGAGCAAATTGGATGGCGACTCCCGGAGCGAGCCTCAGAAGATATTAGCCTTCCGCTGGAGCCACCTTACGTAGATCACGATCTTCTCCACCTGCTCTCGTTCTACGCTGGGGATCTCGGGCATATCGCCGAACCCCCAGTGGTGAGCCTGCACCCCGAACTCGACAGCGAGATAGAAGGCCATGTCGGCGTGATGCGCGGGCCGGTATATTTGATGTACCAGGGGAGGCCCGCGATCGCTGCCGCGGCCGGAGATCCCGTGACAGCTCTGGCAGTGAATCCGGTAGAGCTCAGCACCGGCGGCAAGCTCCAGTGAGTCGGGGACGGTGCTTCGGGCACCCCCGCCGGCCCGGTCCGCGGCACCGCCGCAGGCTATGAAAAGGCAGGCAGCGAGAACCATACTCGGTCTCGAGTCATACTGGTACCACAACAGGGGGAGTGCAAAGATGCGGTTAAAATACGCGATCGGTTTCATCGCCCTGTCCGTCCTGCTCGGTTGCCGGGCGGAAAAACCGGCGGCAGAGCCGGAGTCGGTGACGGTTGCCGATGTCGGCCTTCAGACACCCGAGTCTATGCTCCACGATCCGGTGGCCGATGTCTACCTGGTGTCCAACATAAACGGATCGCCGCTGGAAAAGGACGACAACGGCTTTATCAGCCGCCTGGCGCCGAGCGGAGAGGTTCTAGCCTTGAAGTGGATCGACGGAGCCAGCGACGCGGTGACGCTCCACGCGCCCAAGGGAATGGCCCTCAAGGGAGATACCCTGTTCGTGGCCGACATAGACGAGGTGCGACTTTTCCATAGGGGAACCGGTAGTCCGCTAGGGAGCCGCCCGGTAGCGGGCAGCACCTTCCTGAACGATGTCACCGTTGGGCCGGACGGTACGGTGTACGTGACGGACAGCGGCCTTCGTGCAGGCGAACAGGGATTGACCCCTTCGGGGACCGATGCGGTCTACCGTTTCGACGCCACGGGCCAAGAGATCGCCGTGGTTCGTGACACCGCGCTCGGGAGACCCAACGGAATCGTAGCGGACGACACCGCCCTCACCGTGGTCACCTTTGGTAGCGGAGAGATCTACCGGCTCGATCCCGCGTCCGGCGCCAGGCTGGAGACCCTTCCCCGCGCCCCCGCCGGCCAGCTCGACGGTGTGGTACGCCTAACGGACGGTTCCCTCCTGGTCTCGAGCTGGGAGTGCCAGTGCGTCTATCAGGTGCACCTGGGAGGACACTACATGCCCGCGGTGGACAGTGTTCCAGCCCCCGCCGACATCGGATTCGACGCCCGGAGAAACCGGGTGCTGATACCGCTGTTCACCGAAAATCGCGCGGTGGCCAGCAGACTCGCCTCCCAGCAATAACCGAGTCGGGCGACCCCGAACTTCAAGGGGTCGCCCTTGCCGCCTGGGGCCTGGTGATTTCGTAATTGGCCGGTGGTTCCTGACCCAGCAGGTGGCGCACAAAATAATCCCACCTCTTGCGGATCACGTAGGGCTCGTTCAAACCGTGAGCTCGATCCGGCAAGATCAGCAAGTCGAAATCCTTGTTCGCCTTGATCAGTGCGTCCACCAGCTGGATGGTCATCGCCGGATGGACGTTGTCGTCCATGTCGCCGTGCATCAGTAAGAGCTTACCCTTCAGGTTGGCCGCATAAGTTTTGTTGGCCGAAGCCTCGAAGTTGTCGGTCTTGCGCAGGGTATCTCTTACCAGCAGCCCCTGGTATTTCTCGGCCCAATAGATGTTGTAGCTGCGGTTATCGTGGTTGCCGGCGGTGGACACAGCTACCTTGAAAAAGTCGGGGTAGCGCAAAATGGCCGCGGTGGAGGCGAACCCGCCGCCCGAGTGACCGTAGATACCCACTCGATCCAGGTCGATAAAGGAATGGCGAGCCGCCAGCTGCTTGATGGCGGCAACGTGGTCGGGAATCCCGTTGTCGATGAAGTTACCGTAATAGTTGTCGTGAAACGCCTTGGATCTGAGAGGCGTGCCCAAATGATCGATCTCCACCACGATGAATCCCAATTCGGCCAGCGCCCGCTCCTCACCACCCGGGCTGAACCACCAGGGGCCCACGCTCCCTACTTGGGGACCCGGATAGATATGGTCGATGATGGGATACTTCTTAGAAGGATCGAAATCCGAGGGCTTGAACATCACCCCGTAAATGTCGGTAATCCCGTCGCGAGCTTTGACCTTGAAAACCTCAGGAGGAGTCCACCCGATCTCCCGGAGCCGGGACACATCGGCTTCCTCCAACACCCGAATCACCCGACCATCCGGTACAGCACGCAACACCGATACCGGAGGCTGCTCGATTCGCGACTGGATGTCTATGAAATACCTGCCACTCGGTGAAAACTCGATCCGGTGGTCCGCATCCTCCGGTGTGATCAGCGTAAGCCCACTGCCGTCGAAGTTCACCCGATAAAGGTGCTGGTAGTAGATCAGGCGCCCCGGCTCCCTACCCCGAGCAGTGAAATAAATCTGGCGAGCCCTCTCATCCACATAGCGGACCGCACCCACCGTCCACGGACCCGAAGTGATCTGATTCCTGAGATTACCCTCCCTATCGAATCGGTAAAGGTGGGCCCAGCCATCTCTTTCCGACCACCAGATCACATCGTCAGCAGTCTCCGAAACATACCAGCTCGCCGGATCCCGAGGGCTCAACTCCACCCAGGTGCGCGAAGAATCCTTGGCCAAAATCTTGCTCTCTCCCGTCTCGGCCTCCACCTCCACGAAGTAAAGAGCCTTCGAACCCCGGGTCAGAAACGTCAAATAGATCCGGTCAGACGCCCGGTTCCAGGTGGAATCGGCCGTACTGCCACCGAACTGACCACCGGCTTGAATCTGGTTGGGACGCACCGGAAACTTGACCGCTACGTTGCGCACCTGCTGCGAGATATCCCGCCTGCTCCCACCGTCGCCTCCCCCGCTAGCCACCAAGCCGGACGGAAGCGTCAGTATATGCATACCTGGGGTCGGGACAGCGGTGTCCCCCGGTAAAGCGTACGGCTGAGAAAAGTGGCGCGGACGCTGGGAGGTATAGGAGATATAGTGCAACCGCTCGACCCCGCGGACATCCATTCGGCTCACCGCGATTTTGCGAGAATCAAAAGACCACCGCAGGCTGGGCCGCTGAATGGTGTCGTTCCTCAGCCGCTGATAAGGTCTGTGCGGTCCCGCACCGTACCACCACTCTTCAGTACCATCACTGGTAAGCTGCAAACTATCCCCTCCCCCCCGCGGACGGATCCAGACGTTGTAACGGTAAACGAAAGCTTCCCAAACCGAATCGGGCGACACCACGAAGGGCCGCTGATCGGGCAGTGTGTCAGTGACCGTGCAGCGGTAGGTAGCCAGCACACAGCGGAACAGCTTCCCACTGGCCTTGAACTCGATCGCCCGCTCCCCGTCCACAAACCTCAACGTGTCGAAAGGAAGCTTTACCGGATCGTAAGTCGTATCCCGTGCGATCGACATCGCCGCCGCAAGACGCGCATTGTCAAAAACCAGGCGGCGAGTATTGCGAACCGGATCAATCAGCACGAACTCCGCACCCTCAGGAAGCTGATCGCGATACCAAAAGCGATCCCCGTCAGCCAGCCAATTCGGCCGTACCGCATCATGGCTGATCATGCGAGAGGCGTGCCAGTCGAGCATCAGCTCGGCACGGCGGTAATCCACCTGCGCGGAAACCGGCGGCGCAGCCGCCGCCCACGCCAATGCCACAACAAAAGAGCGGAAAGGCCTCATCGTACAACCCTCCTGTTCCCGAAGCTGAATCGAGTCCGCTACCGGCGACTCCCCGGCCGGTATCCCGGACCCCGGATTACCCGGCCGGGCTTTGCTCCCGTGTGCTCGCCGTCTTTGACCACCGCCACCCCGTTCACCAAAACGTGGCGGATTCCCACCGAAAGTTGGTGAGGCTGCTCGAAGGTAGCCCGGTCCGCGACGGTCTCGGGATCGAAGATCACGATGTCCGCGTAGAATCCCGGACGGAGCAGCCCGCGATCCGGTATCGAGAGCCGGGTCGCCACCGCGGAAGTCATCTTGCGAATGGCGTCCTCCAGACCGAGGACTTTATCCTCGCGCACGTACTTGCCCAGAATGCGAGTGAACGTGCCGTACGCCCTGGGATGGGTGAGAGCGTCTGCGCTGTCCGGGTCCACGCCGCCGGCATCGGTCCCGAACTTGATCCACGGCTGTCTCAACTGGAGCTTCACGTTCTCCTCGCTCATCATGAAGTAAACCGTACCGATGCCGCTCTGCTCGGAGAGGATGAGATCCATCACCGCATCCAGCCAGTGCTTTCCCTGAGCCGCTGCGATCTCGGACAAACGCCTCCCCACGTGCTGGCGGTTCTCCGGCCGCTCCAGTCCCAGGATGAGAACTCCTTCTGGAGTGGCCAGGGTGCAGAGGTTTTCCCAGTCAGTGGTCTGTTGGAGAACTTCGGCGCGGATGCGCTCGCGCATTTCGGGATCGCGCAGGTTGTCCAGCAGCTTTCCGTCGGCCGAAGCCCACGGTGGCAAGCAGGCCGAAAGCCCGGTGCTACCAGCCACGTAGGGATACATGTTCGCTTGCACGTCTATCCCCGCCGACCTGGCCGAGTCGATTTTGGCGATCGCCTGAGCGGCCTTGTGCCAGTTGCGCTGGCCTGCGGCCTTGAGGTGATAGATCTCCACCGGGACGCCGGCCCTGCGGCCTATCTCAATCGCCTCGTCGATGGCTTCCAGCAAGCGATCCGCCTCGGAACGCATGTGGGTTATATACACCCCGCCGTAGGGAGCCATCGCCCGGGCCAGCTCCACCAGTTCTCCGGTAGACGCAAAGTTGCCCGGCGGGTAGATGAGAGCCGAGGCTATCCCAAAGGCACCGTCCTCCATCGCCCGGCGCACCAGAGCCCTCATGGTGTCCAGTTCCGCTGGGGAGGCCGGACCCATGGACATCCCCTTCACATACTCTCGAATCGTGCTGGCGCCCACGAAAGACCCGACGTTGGGCGACACTCCGTTGCGTTCCATCGCCTCGAGCCATGCCGAAAACCCGTGCGGACCCATGAAGCTCTCCACCACCGCCCTGCGATCGGCCGGGAGTCGAGAGAGATCACCGGCCATGGCAGGATTGAGCGGCGCGTTGGTCGAGCCCTCTCCCATGATCTCCGTGGTAATACCCTGGGTCACCTTGCTTATCACCCTCCCGTCGCCGAAGAGAAACGCCCCCCGGGAATGGCTCTGGATATCTATGAAGCCCGGCGCCACTACCAAACCCGAGGCGTCGATCCGTTCTCTGGCCGGAGCATCTTTGAGCATCCCCCTCGGCGTGATGCGTGCGATGCGATCCCCCTGGATCGCCAGATCGCCGTAGAACCAGGCGCTTCCGGTACCATCTACTATCCGCCCTCCGGTAATCACCACGTCGAACGGCCCCTCCAGGGGTGCCGGCGGCTCCGGCCTCCGGGGGGCGCAAGCGGCGGAGCAGCAGGCGACGAGCATCACCAATATCCGGTTCATCAATCCTCCACTTTGACTGGTAAGCGGTTAGACTAGACGCTAGACTCCGGACGCGTCAATGAAACCAAACGCCGCCTCGTTCGAGATCCGACCTTTGAGATCGGAGAAAGACTACGCTGCCTGTACGGAGCTGCAAAGAGCCATTTGGGGACCAAGCGACACAGTTCCAGCCTCGCTGCTCAGGGTCTCCCAGAACGTGGGCGCCATAGCCGCCGGGGCGTTCGCACCGGACGGCACTCTGCTGGGATTCGTGTTCGGCTTGACCGGAATCCACGCCGGCCAACTGGTTCACTGGTCTCATATGTTGGCGGTGCGCCCCGAGATGCGCGACCGGGGAATCGGCCGGCAACTCAAACTGTACCAGCGGAGACGTTTGGCCGAGGAAAAGATCGAGTGGATGTACTGGACGTTCGACCCTTTGGTATCGCGCAACGCTTTCTTCAACTTGGAACGCTTGGGAGTCGAGGTGGAACAGTACGTGATCGACATGTATCCGATCCTGCCGGACAGTCCCACCGATGCAGGGGTGGGCACCGACCGCTTCATAGTGCGCTGGAAAATCGCTGCTCCCGAAGATGCGCCGCACCGGAGACCGCTGGCCGCATTGGCTGAAGCACCCGTAGTAAATCTGGCGGGCGGCGCTACTTGGGAGCCCGAACCGACCGAGCCGAAAGTCTGCGACGCGGATCAGGTCAGAATTGCTGTGCCTGCGGAGATCCATCGGCTGAAGCTAGAGCGGCCGGAGCTGGCCGCGCGCTGGAGACGTTCCACCCGTGAAGCAATATTGTCCTACCTGGGCCGGGGGTACAAGGTGGCAGGATTCGATCCGCCGGGCCCAGACTTAAGCTACGGCTGTTATCTTTTGCATCGTGCTTGAACTGATGAACGCATTGCAACTTTTCCCCCGGGTTTCGGGGTCCGCAATCCTGAAGGAACTGTGCCCGAGCTGATGAACCAACTGCAATCGGTTGCTGCCAACGCCGCCGTGGCAGATGTCGAGTATCGCGGCCGGCCGTCGGTTATCGCCGCGACCGTCCTCTTCACCGGACAGGGAGTAGCGATTCTGGACCCCGGTCCGAGCACCAGTCTGGACACGCTGTTGGACAAGCTCGCTCGGGCGGGTATAGCGCTCTCGGACATACGGACGGTGCTTTTGACCCATATCCATCTCGATCACGCGGGCGGCACCGGCACCTTGGTCCGGAAGAATCCTGACATCCGAGTCGTGGTCCACCGGCGCGGTGCTCCCCACATGTCCGATCCCACCAGGCTGATCCAGAGCGCAGCCCGGTTGTACGGGGAGGATCTGCACTCACTCTGGGGAGAGGTCCTTCCGGTGCCCGAGTCCAATCTGCAGGTGGTGGAGGGAGGAGAGCGCCTGCGAATAGGAGAGCTGACGCTAGAAGTATTTTACACCCCGGGTCACGCCTATCACCATGTGAGTTACTTAGATCCTAAAGAAGGGGTCGGGTTCGTGGGGGATGCAGCGGGAATCCGCATTTGGGGAAGGCCTTTTGTCTTCGCTCCCACTCCGCCGCCGGACATCGATCTCGAGCTTTGGGAAGAAAGTCTCCGGCAGCTGAGATCCTGGGAGGCCCGGGTCTTGGTGCTGACGCATTTCGGTGCCACCACACAGACCGCGGAGCATCTCGAGCTCTTCCGCAAGCGGCTTCATTCCTGGAGTGCAGAGGTGCGGCGTTCGCTCGCCGAAAGTGGGAGCGACGCCGAAAAGGCGGCTCGGTTCGCGAAAGCAGTGCTGGACGAGCTTCGCGGAGCAGCCGCGGCTGCGGAGGTCGAGCGCTACTCGGTCAGCGCCGCCCCCGAGCTATGCTGGTACGGCCTAGCCCGATATTGGAGGAAGAAGCTGGCAGCCTGAGAATCGCTTACCAACTTCCTTTTTCTCCGATGATGTCGATCACCTGGCTCAGCCGTGCCGCTGCATTTCTCCAGTTGGTAAGCACCGCCCGTTGCGCCTGATCCAGATCGCCCGCCTCGATGGCCCGGACTATGGCATCGTGTTCCTGCACCGAAGCGTGAATCTCGTCCAGCAGAGCGCTTACATAGACCCGCGCGTACCGCTCGGCCTGGGGCTTGATGGCCTGGTGCAGCGCGAGCAACCTGGGTCCGGCCGCCGCCTCCACGTAGCGGCGATGGAAGAGGTCATCGAGCTCGAAGATCAGATTGGGGTCCCTGCGCTTGGCCTGTGCCGCCTCGTAAAGAGCAGCGTTAGTCGCCCTGAGATCCGCCACTAGCTGATTGCGCAACTTGGGGTTGAGCTGCGCCGCATAGCGGGCCGCCAGACCTTCGATCTCGCCCACGATGTGGAACAACTCGGTGGCATCCTCCCGCGTAAGCGGAGCCACCGTAGCCCGCCCTCTCCGACCTGCGTTGTTGACCGCCACGTAGCCTTCCTGCTGGAGTCGCTGCAAGGCAGCCCGGATGGGCGTTCGGCTGACCCCCAGCCTTTGCGCTGCCTCCAGTTCGGTAATCCGAGCTCCCGGAGCCAGCCTACCGCGAACGATCAATTCTCTGAGACGCTGGTATACCTCTACCGCGCGACCCGCCCCCTGCTCAGCCGATCGCTGGCCATGCTTTCTGCTCTTCGATCTCGGCACCGTTGCCCCCGACTCTCAATCTAGCTTAAAAACATGCTTTGCTCCTTCGAGCGGCACAAGGCGAGCGTGGATCCCTTGTTGTATACCAGCTCTCCGTTTAAGCTAAAATCCGCCAATGGACCAAAACGACGCTTTGGCCGACATAGAAATCCGGCCCCTTACCAGCTTGGAAGAGCTGGCTCAGGGTGTGGCCATCCAGCGCGAGACCTGGGGATCCCAGTTCACCGAGGTCGTTCCTAGCGCGATCTTGATGATCTGTCAGAGGGTGGGAGGGATCGCCGCCGGCGCCTTTGACCGGCAGGGGCGAATGTTAGGGTTCGTCTTCGGACTTACCGGTGTGAAAGACGGTCGCCTAGTGCACTGGTCCCACATGCTGGCGGTCCACCCTCAAGCCCGGGGGGCGGGACTCGGTAGGCGCCTGAAGCTCTACCAGCGGGAGAAGCTTCTCTCCCTCGGTGTGGAGGAGGTAAGGTGGACCTACGATCCCCTGGTGGCTCAGAATGCCCATCTTAACCTCAACCTATTGGGGGTGGAAGTGGAGAGTTACGTTCCGGATATGTACGGCAGCAATACCGGAAGCCCGCTCCACAGCGGCCTGGGGACCGACCGCTTCGTGGTGCTCTGGAAGATCACCGATCCTCGGGTGGAACGGGTGATATCCCAGGGCCCGGAAACCATTCCGGGGTTCGAGAGCGCTCTAGTGGTGAACGTAGCGACCGATTCCAAAGGGTTACCTCTGCCCGCGCAAAAGGAGTTCCCGCTGGAAACTATGGTGCGGATCGAGGTGCCCGAAGACATCCAGCGAGTGCGCCAGCGTTCGCCCGAGGAGGCGCTCGAGTGGCGCCGCTCAACCCGCCGAGCTTTTCTGTGGTATCAGGAGCGCGGATACCGGGTGCGCGGCTTTAGGCGCGACCCACGAACCGGGCGCTGTTTCTACGCTGTAGCCCGAGACCCGTGAAGATAACGCTGACGCGCGTCTGTCTGCGCGAGATCCGGCTCCCGCTGCGGGAACCCTTCAGAATCTCTTCGGGCGTTACCGAGCACCGCCGCATCTTGTTGCTCGAACTCAGGGACTCGGAGGGGGCCGTAGCTTGGTCGGAATGCGCAGCCGGTGAGAAACCCAACTACTCGCCGGAGACGATCGACACCGCTTGGCTCGCCATCCGCGAATGGCTGGCCCCCCGGCTCCTGGGCCGCGAGCTCGACGACCCCAACCAGGTATTCCCCTTGCTCGACTCGGACATTCGCGGTCACCGTATGGCCAAGGCGGCGCTGGAGATGGGGGTCTGGGCGCTATTTGCCACCCACAGAGAGATTAGCTTGGCGCGTCTTTTGGGAGGGGTCCACCGCTCGGTGGCAACCGGGATATCGCTCGGCATTCAGGATACACCCGAGGCTCTGGTGGAGCGGGCGATCTCCGCCCAGCGGGAGGGTTATCGCAAGATCAAGTTGAAAATCGCTCCGGGAGCAGATCTCCAATTCGTGGCCGCAGTGCGCCAGGCCCTTGGGCCGGAAGCGCTGCTCATGGCGGACGCCAACAGTGCCTACCGGTTGAAGGACGCGGACCATTTGGCTCAGCTCGACCGATTCGGTCTGATGATGATCGAGCAGCCGCTAGCCTGGGACGATCTGGTCCGGCATGCCACCTTGCAGAGGCGCCTGGCGACGCCGATATGCCTGGACGAGTCGATCACCAGCCCAGAACAGGCCGAGGATATGGTTAACCTGGGCAGCGGCAAGATCGTGAACATCAAGCCGGGAAGAGTGGGGGGACTGAGGCAAGCGAAGGCGATCCACGACGTCTGCCAGCGGCACGGAGTCCCCGTATGGTGCGGTGGCATGCTGGAAAGCGGCATCGGGAGAGCGTACAACGTCGCCCTAGCATCCCTCCCCAACTTCGTTATCCCCGGCGACTTGAGCCCCAGCGCCCGGTACTGGGAACGGGATATCGTCTTTCCCGAGTGGACCATGGACGGCGAGGGTATGGTGCCGGTTCCCTGGCATGAACCCGGGATCGGCGTACAAGTAGACCTAGATCGAGTGGACGACCTGACCTTGAGAAGCGAAACTCTGGGCTCCTGAACGGGGGGAAGGCTATGGGCAGATCAGCGACCCTTGGATTGGTCTTAACGATCGCGGTTCGGACTCTAGCGGCGCAGGACCCGGGTCTCGAGCGCCTGGAGCGCGAGCTCGCTCGCATCGCAGAACTCACCGACGGCAAGGTGGGAGTGGCTGCGGTGCACCTGGAGACCGGCCGAGCCGCATATCTCAATCCCGACGAGCCTTTTCCCATGGCCAGTACTTACAAGGTTCCGATCGCCGTCGAGCTCCTGACTAGGGCGGAACGAGGAGAAATCCGGCTCGACACCTTGATCGAGCTGGAGCCTCAGGATCTGCACCCGGGAAGCGGCACGCTCACCGAACTGTTCGACGATCCTGGAGTTATCCTCTCGCTGCGAAATCTTCTCGAGCTCATGCTGCTGATCAGCGACAACTCGGCCACGGACATAGTGCTGCGCTTGGCGGGAGGCCCCCGGGCGGTAACCGCGCGGATGCGGCAGTTGGGAATAGACGGTATCAGGGTCGATCGTCCCACTATTCAGCTGATCGCCGACTGGATCGGGATAGAGAAGCTTCCAGCGGAGTCGGAGTGGACTCCGTCGCTCTTCGGCGAGCTAGCGCGCAGCGTTCCCGACTCGGTCCGCACCGAGGCGGCCCGCCGTTTCGACCAAGATCCAAGAGACACGGCCAAACCCCGCTCCATGACGTCGCTCCTGGCCAAGATCTGGCGGGGGGAAGCACTAGGAGACAGCACCACCGCGCTCCTTTTAGACATCATGCGGCGGAGCACCACCGGCGCAGGGCGCATCAAGGGAATGCTCCACCCCGACATCATAGTGTCCCACAAAACCGGCACGATCGGAGGAACTACCAACGACGTGGGAATAGTGACGCTTCCTGACGGCGCAGGACACATTGCCCTGAGCGTATTCATCAAGGGATCGACGCAGAGCGTAGAGCAGCGGGAGCGGGTCATAGCGCACATCGCCCGAGCGGCGTACGATTACTTCCGTTTCAACCCCGGGAGCTGATGCCCTGACCCGTAGCCTCGCGCTGGAGCGAGTAGCGCACCTCTTTGCGCCGGAGCTGGTGCAATCCCTGATTCGCCTGCGCCGGGATCTCCATCGCTATCCCGAGCTCGCCTTTCAGGAGCACCGCACCGCGGCGCGTTTGGAGCAGGCGCTCACCGCACTGCGACCGGCTTCGCTTCAACGGGTTGCGGGCACGGGACTGGCGGCCCGCATCCCCGGCCGCCGCCGAGACTTGCCGGCAGTAGCCATAAGAGGAGACATCGATGCCCTACCGATAACAGAGGAAACCGGTCTCCCCTACTCCTCTCGGACTCCAGGAGTAATGCACGCCTGCGGCCACGACGTCCACGCCACGTGGGTGGTAGGTGCTGCTGGTCTGCTTTCAGCCAGACCGGCGGCGGGAGACGTTGTGGTTCTGCTGCAACCGGCGGAAGAGACCGGCAAGGGTGCTCAAGCAATGATTGCTGCCGGGGCTTTGGAGCAGGTGGCGGCCATCTTCGGCGCCCACGTGGACCGGCGCTTCGCGGTGGGCCAACTAGTAGCGGAACCGGGCCCTATGGCGGCAGCCTCGGACACCTTCGAGATTGAGCTCGTCGGAGCCGGAGCCCACGGTGCCCGGCCCCAAGAAGGGCGAGATCCCATAGTGGCGGCGGGGGCGCTGATCGGAGCGCTTCAGACCGTGGTGTCGCGGCGCCTTAACCCGGCGACGCCCGCGGTAGTAACCGTGGGATCGGTGCACGCTGGATCGGCACCCAACGTCATACCCGACACTGCGAGGCTTACCGGTACACTCCGCGCACTCGACGCCGGGACTCGCGAAGACCTCCACCGAGCAGTGCGCCAAATAGCTGGCGGCGTCGCTCGAGCCTACGGCGTGGAAGCCAGAGTCAGTATAGAGCTCGGCCCGCCTCCCTTGATCAACCACGAGACCGCCGTAAGCTGGGCCCGCAAGGGCACCGAAAAAGTGCTGGGCAAGAGCGCACTGGTTCCCCTAGGGTCTCCCAACCTGGCTGGCGAGGATTTTGCCTGGTACCTGGAACGCATTCCGGGCTGCTTTCTGCGGATCGGAGCGCGGGAGGAGGGAGGGGATCCTATCCCGGCTCACTCCCCGAGGTTCTACGCCGCGGAAGAAGCGATCTGGATCGGGGCGGCCGTCTTGGCTGAAGCGGCGCGAGTCGCTTCTGCTTCCCTTGCAGCCGGCGTCCAACGACGAACGGCCAAGCTAGCGCGCCGTCAAGTCCAGCGACGGCGCCAGAAGTAGTACGCCGGAGCGCCGAGCAGCACGATCGCCAGGCCGACGAGTCCCTGGACCGGCCTGGCAAAAAGGGTGTTCAGGACGATGGCGGCGGCGGAGGCCACGAAAAGCAGGGGAGTGAGCGGGTAGCCCGGGGTCTTGAAAGGACGAGGCCAATTTGGAAAGCGCCGGCGGTACACGAATAGGCTCAAGCCTCCCAAGGCATAGAAGATCCAACCCGCAAACACCACATAAGTCAGCAGCTCTTCGAAGGTCCCCGAGAGGGCTAGTACCGAGGCCCACACGCCGCTTGCCAGGATGGCGAAGGCAGGAGTTCGGTAACTGCGGTGCACCGCGGCCAACTGGGAGAAGAACAACCGATCGCGCGCCATGGCGAAGTAAACTCTCGGAGCCGTGAGGGTGAGGCCGTTCGCAGCCCCGAACATGGAGACGATTATGGCGGCTGCGATGAGCTTGCCCGCGCCTGGGCCAGCTAGGGTTCTCACCGCTTCGGCCGCCACGGCATCGGACGCCGCGGCACCTCCGGGGCCGAGTGCCGCTAGGTAAGCCAGGTTGGCGAGGAGATAGATGGCGATCAAGAACAGCGTCCCGAGTACGATACCGCGGGGAAAAGTGCGTTGCGGATCGAGAGCCTCGCCGGCCGAGAAAGTGACATACTGCCAGCCCTCGTAAGCCCAGAGCACGCCGATCATCGCCAGTCCTACCCCAGAAAGAAGTGACGGGCTCAACTGCTCGGGCCGGATCGGTGCGTCGTCGAAGGAGCGATCCCCTGTCCCGATAAGCCAGGCGCTCATCACCGCGATCGCCCCCACCTTCACCGCCGTGGCCCAGTTTTGCACCGCCGCTCCGTGACGCGTCCCTCTTATGTTCACCGCGGTCACCACGGCGATCATCGCCAGGGCGGCGAGCTTGCGACCCGCGGGCCCGAGGAGAATCAGCTGTTCGGCGTACCCGCTGGCGGCCACGGCCAAGGTGGCCAGCGATCCGCTGCTGATGGCGAAAAACATGGTCCAGCCGTAGAGAAACGCCGGCAGTGGCCCGAAGGCGTCTCTCACGAAAACGTAGAGTCCTCCCGCTTTGGGCTTCATGGCGCCCAACTCGCCGTAGGTAAGGGCCCCCAGCAACGAGAGAACACCGCCCAGGAGCCACACCAGAAGGGCCGGCCCCGCTTGTTCCCCGGTCTGCCGCAGGACGCTGCCCGGCACGATGAATATCCCCGACCCGATCACGGTCCCCACCACGATCAGGGTCAGGTCGCGTTGCTTCAGGGTGCGCGCCAACGCCTCGTCGCCCGTACCGGGCCCGATAGGGCCAGCGGGATGAAAACTGTTCACATCACGAGGCTGAATTGGCGGGTAAACTTCACAATGAAAGCCCGAGTGAGAGGACCGCCGAGGCTGTGCCAGTGATCCGCGCCTCGACTTTCGTTGTAAACCACGAAGAGCCCGGTCCCCGCAGTGTTGAGCCAACCGTACCGAACGTTTCCGGACCAGGTCCCGGTCTGGGAATTGTACTGCAGCAGGGACTGTAGATACATCCGGGGCGTGAAGTTATAAGCGAGTCGGAAAGCTATGAGGGTGGTCTCGAAGGCACCTTCGGCCAACTCGACGTCGTTATAGCTCACCCGAAGGGAGGCGGCAAGCGCGGCACCGCTCCTCGCGTTCAGGGTAGCGCCGATGCCGCGCCGGCTTCCTGAAAGAAACCCACCCCAATCCAGCTCTCCGTTCAGCGACAACGGCGCCCCCTCGTTGGTATTGAACCTCCACGCCAGCTCGAAGTTGTCATAAGTGCCGGGAGAGACTGTGACTCCGTCGGCAATGTCGAAGGGATCTTTCAACCCTTCGCGCGTCAAGTTGACCGCGGGACTGAAGAATGCCCCATTGGCGAACTCGATATGGGTATCGAGATGGATCTGGCGCGTCTCGTTGAAGCCCTCGAAATCGAAATAGCTGCGATACGACACGTGCGGCCTGAGTTCCCTCAACCAGGGGACCCCCGGGAATCTCAAGTGGCGCATCACCATACCTGAGACAAAGCGATAACCGTCGCGCCGCAAGAACCCCACCTCGGGATTGAAATTGTCCCCAACCTCGGTATAACCGGTATTGATGCGCCAATCTCGGGTCACGTAGCTCCCGTTGAAGCTCAGCGCATGCTCCCGAGCGCTGAGCCACGGCGTCTCGGTTCTAGCAGCGAACGCGTCCAAGGTCACCGCCGGCCCAATGCCCCACCGCCCGTCCACCACGAAGGTGCGGTTGTAGTTGGAGGCTGAATCGGCAGCTTGGCGGTTGACCAACATCACCCCCAGCCGGGAACGGTTAGGCAGCTCCTTGATCAGACGAGCCACGCCAAAGTTGTTCGACGGTGCCAGCCCCTCCACCGCGGCCGTCTGGATGTCCAGCAAACCCACGATCAAACCGCCCACTCGCCCGGTCAGGCGCCCGCCCCCCACGATGGGCACCGGTACCCCACCGGGCCCGATCCCTATCCTGCGGCTGAAGAAGAGTTCCACCGACTGCCCCTCGCTCCCCGCCGCCGAAGTTCCCACGGAGAAGATCCCCGCATTCTCCAGAAAAAAGGGTCGCTTCTCGGGGAAAAAGAGGTTGAACCGCGTGAGGTTGACCTGTTGCTCGTCTACTTCTACCTGGGCGAAGTCGGTATTGTAGGTCAGGTCGAGAGTGAGGCTGGGAGTAAGCGCCATCTTCGCGTCGAGCCCCACTGCCAGCTCCCCGTTGCCGGACCCCAGTGCAAAGCGACAACTGGACCGCTGACAGTCGCTGTCCACCGCTGGGCTCGCCAAGTAATCCCGGCTCGCCGAGGTGAGCACGTAGGGTGTCACCTGGACCAAACGCTGCACCGGAGCCTCCAAACCCTCCAACGTTCCGGCTTCAGACACCCGCCATAGGGAAAACTGGCGTCCCACGGGAGACCAAAACGCCTGCTCATTCTTACGCCTGATATGGCGGGCGAGATTGAGGCCCCAGGTCTGTTCACCCCCGCGGCTGTAACGGAGAGTGGCAAACGGAATCCGAAACTCGGCGTACCAACCCCGCTCGTCCACCGAGGTCGCCACGTCCCAGCTGCCGTCCCAGTTCAAATTGAAGCCCGACGCCGCACCACCCTGCTGTCTTACCGACTGCTGCCCCGCCCCAGTGCCCTCCCGAGTCACCTGACCGTCGTGCTCGATCCCGGCCGGTGTAGTCGCAAAAACGAAGGCGTTCTGACGATCCAAGTAGGTGTCAAAAACGATCAAGAACGCATCGGAATCGTCCACGCTGGCATCTCTGCGGGTCTCGCCAACGACCAAGCCGGACACGTTGGAATCGTAGAGCCAGGCGGCTACGTATACGGCTTCCTCGTCGAACACAATGCGAACTTCGGTGCGCTCGCTCTCAGGCCGGCCCTCGAACGGCTCGTGCTGTACGAAACCAGCGATCACTGGAGCCTGCTGCCAGAGCTGCTCGTTCAATTTGCCGTCTACTGTGGGCGGGAGCGTAACCCTCGAGGCGATAGCAACCGGGCGAACCTCGGTCGAAGCGGTCTGTCCCTCCAGCCCGCCTACGCCTGATAGACCGGCGCTGACCGTCGCAAGCAGCGCCGCCAGCGCCCGGCTCACGCCTTTGCCGATAGAATCGAGAACCTGCTGTCTCACCGTTACCTCGTTGAACTTGGAAACTCGGCCGATAAAAAGTATTGCGAAAGTACCTGAATCGAAATGCCGTGCCTCAGCGGTCACTCTTTTCGCGCTACTACACCCACCGTAAGAGCGAGATAGTGACTCCACCGAGCCCGCTGCAATCGCCTCAGCCGGCGCTGCAACCGGGCATAAACCCCGTGCAGCGGGCCGAAGCGGGGAAACAGCGGAAGTCGGACGCCCACGGCCTTGAGCGCCTGCCGGGCGGCGCGATACCACAACCCCGGCTGCATCCAGTACCCGTAGCGGCGCTCACAGCGAAAGCCGGCACTCTGTACAATCCTCTCCAATTGCCTGGGAGAGTACTGGGTTTCCCAACCTGCGAACCACCACCCCAAGGCGATCAACACCCGCTTGACCAGCGTGTAGACATGAAACGTCTGGGGCACATCCACCAGCAGGACCCCTCCCTCGCCCAGGACCCGCCGATTCTCCTTGAGCAGAGGCAAAGGGTCGCGGAAGTGTTCCATCAAACCTTGATGGTACACCAGGTCGAACGAGCCGTCCCGAAACGGGAGCCGCATAGCGTCCGCCCTCACCAAGCGCGGTCCCCCAGAAAGTGCGCGGGAAAGCCTGAGCGCTGCCTTCGAAAAATCCAGCAACACCACATGGGCGCCACGGCCGGCCAGGATGTGCCCTTCCCGTCCAGTTCCGGCGCCCACCTCCAGCACTCTGCGGCCCCGAGGCTCGGGCATCTCCGCAGCGATCTCCGCCAGCAGGTCGGAGACGGCGGGATAAACCTCGAAGGCCGACCCTTTTGCTCCCCAATACCGCTCCCAGGGGTCCGCCACCGGCAACAGATTCTCGCTCTCTCCGGGAGCTTCCTTCCGCCCGGCCCACTTGGACAGTAAGCGACGGACCAGGTAGATCCAGCCCAACCCGCCGATCAGCGCTCCCGCCACAGCACCAGCAGCCAACAGAGCCAGCCCGGCGACCGGAGAGCTCAGATCTCGGCCGAACGCCGCACCCAACCACCCGCCCAGAAATGAGACTGCCCACGCCGCCAGCGGCGTGAGCAGCCAAATGACTACGCCTAACAGCTTCTGGCGGCCCGACTCACTCACCGCGGGCCGAGAGGACACTCAACCCAAGATGCGCGATCAAGCCGAGCGCGTACGCCAAGGCCACGGTGGCGGCGTGAAACGGAGCGACTCCCAGCACCACCAGAACCGCCGCCAAGCCGAGCGCCAACGCCAGCGTCTTCGCACCGACCTTACCCAATGCGGCCGGTTCGGTCACCTCCCGACTCGCTACCCAGGCTCCCAGCCAAGCCAAAAAAGTGGCACCCATCCACCAAATCGGTATGTACCAGAATCCCGATCCACCGCCGATGGCATCCCAGGTCCAGTGGTACAAATCCAGCGGCCGCAGCACCGCAGTGTCGATCACAGTGAATGCGACCGAGCCTAGCAAACCCAGCGTGGCGGTCCAGGCGATGGCGTCGATGCTGCGCGGTCGAACCCAGGCGGCCGGAGCGTAGCTGAACACCACTCCTCCCGCCAGCACCAGAATCGACTGCACCAGGGTTTCGGCAGTACCCTCGAGCCCCCGCGACAGCAAGGCAAAGACGGCCACCCCGATAGCCGTCGCCAGACCCAACTTCACACCGCCGGTTATCAAAGTGCTGACGTCGTAGCGCTCCGCGGCAGAGGTCGTAGTGGCACTGGTCATGTTCCTCTCCGATAGGTCAACCGTTGCGTCAACTTACAAAGGAACCGCCGCCCAAGGAAGCGACCCTTCCACTCGGCCGTTCACCACTTCAGGCCGAGGTGCTGCGCCGCTAGCCTCAGCCCTATTAGAGTCAGATTGGGTTCCACTATCTCAATCTCTCGGGTAAGGGGTGCAACCCACTGGGCCAGCCCCCCGGTGGCGACCACCACTGGAACCCGCCCGTTGGGCCACTCGGCTTTGATGCGCCTGACGATCCCGTCAACCGCGTCGGCCGCCCCGAACAACACGCCCGCGCGGATACACTCCTCGGTCCGCCGGCCGATAACTCGGGGAGGAACGACCAACTCGGTATCGGGAAGCTTGGCCGCGCGGCGAATCAAATTCTCAGCCCCAGTCTTCACTCCCGGCGCTATGACGCCTCCCAGAAAACGTCCCTCAGCAGTGATGCAATCGAAAGTCGTGGCCGTACCGAAGTCCACCACGATCGCATCCTTCCCGTACAGCCGGCTAGCCGCCAGAGTGTTCACCACCCGATCCGCACCCACCGTCATAGGCTCGTCCACGTCCAGTACGATCGGCAGGTCGCACTGTGGGCCCACCATGACCGCCTTGACCCCGGTCGCCTTGAGTAGGCCGGCCACCAAGTTTTCGGTCACCGCGGGTGCTACCGACGCACCTGCGGCGGCCAGAACCTCGGAGGTGGAGTGCCCGGCGTTCCCCAGATGAGTGGTGAAAGTCGCAGCCCACTCGTCCGGCGTCCGTTGCGCCACGGTGGTAAGCCGCCAGACGGCGCGCAACTCGTCCCCGGAGAAGAGACCCACTGTGATTTCTGTGTTTCCGATGTCGAAGCCCAGCAACATGCTCTTCACCCCGCGGCAACTACGGTCCCGGCGACCACACGCTTGCGACCTTGCGGGGTCTCGACCAGCAAGGCACCGTCGCGGTCGATGCCTATGGCCCGTCCTCGCACCGGTTCCACCAACTCCCGACCAGCCAGCCAATCCATCTCCCCGTAGCTCCTCCGCTCCTCGGCGCTCAGCAGCGGGCTCGGGTCCAAACGGTGCAAGCGGGGAACCAAAAGCTCCAAGATCGCAACCCGGGTGACCGCCGGAACGACTTCGTCCATCGCGGCAGCACGCTCCGCCAGTTCCCCGGGGAGCGGGCCATGTACGTTCACCCCCACACCCACGGCTACCCACCCGCCGGCAGTGTGCCAACGGGCCTCGCACAGGACACCCGCAGCCTTGCGGTCCCGAAGATAGACGTCGTTGGGCCACTTGAGTGCCGGGGTCGCGCCTAAGTCCCGCAGAGTCGCCGCCACCGCGAGCCCGACTCTCAACGCCAGAACACCGGTTGCGGCCTGCGGCGCAGGTCGCGACAGATAACCGAGCCAGATGCCCACCCCGGGAGGACTGTACCACCGCCGGCCTTCTCGTCCCCTCCCGCCGGTCTGTTCCTCCGCCAGCACTACTGTACCCGCCGGTGCACCCCGCTCCGCCAGTTCATGGATGACGTCCAAAGCGCTGCTCACACTGGCGAGCACCACACAGTGGGGAGCCCTGAGGCGCGCACCGAGCTCCGTAGCGGTCAGCCCGTCGTAGGCTACGGCGCAACCAGCACCCATATCAGGCCGCCCAAACTCAGCAACCAGCAATAGGGGGCGAAACGGTAAAACGCCCCGCTCTCCAACATTCTCACTAGCAGTTTGATGGCGATCACGCCGGAGATCAGCGCGGCCAAGAAGCTAGCCGACAGCTCGCCGAGCCCCACCGAGGTGCTCTGGAGTGCCTCCGGCGCTTCCAGCAATGCCGCCCCAGCGATCGCCGGGATCGCCATGAGAAACGAAAACTCGGCCGCCCTGTGAGGCCGCACTTTGAGCCACAATGCCGCGGCCACCGTAGTACCGGAGCGGGATATCCCGGGCAGGATTGCCAGGACCTGAGCCATTCCGATGACGCCGGCTCCCAACGGCGACGGCTCCGATAGAGCGCTTCGAGGACCTGTATAACGCGTACTCCACAGGATCAGCCCCGTAATGGCGAAGTCTATCGAGACCAAAAGGAGCGAATCGAAGGAGCGTTCGAAAAAATCCTGGAACAGTAGGCCCGCTGCCGCAGCCGGCAGAGTCGCCAGGGCTAACAGCCCCATATAGCGCCAGGAAGCTCCCTCCCCGGATCCAGCACCCTTGAGCAGGGAGTACAACCTTCGCCAATAGACTACCAGTACTGCTAGCAGAGTGGCGAAGTGCAGGATGGCAAAGACTCCCACGCCCGGCAGGGATAGGCCAAGTGCCCGTTCGGCCAAAGCCAGATGACCCGAGCTGGACACCGGGAGGAACTCGGTAAGTCCTTGCACCAAGCCCAGCACCAACCCCTCCCACCAAGTCATGACCCGACCAAGCGCCGATATAGGTCCTCGTAGAGCGGGACTACGCGATCGGCAGAAAACAGTTGTGCCCGGTCCACCGCCCCGCGGCGCATTTCCTGCCAGCGAGCTTGGTCCCGCAGCAGCTCCACGGCAGCCTCTCCCATTTCGTCCACCCGATCCGGAGGTATGAGAATGCCGCTCTCGCCGTCGACCACCACTTCCGGAAGACCTCCAATCTTGCTCGCCACCACCGGGACCCCGCAGGCCATAGCCTCGAGAGCCGCCAGCCCGAAAGACTCCGAAGCGCTCGGCAGCAAGAAGATATCTGCACCTTGGAGCAGATCCAAGACCGAATCCAGCTTGCCCAGAAAAAACACGTCTTTGCGGAGCCCCAGCCGTTCAACTTGCGCCTCCGCCTCCAGACGCTGGGGTCCGTCCCCTACCAGGACCAGCACGGCGGGCATCGCCTGCCTCACCGTTGCAAAGATCCGGACCACCTCCGGTACCCGCTTCACTGGCCGGAAGTTGGAAATATGGATCAGAAACTTGGCACCAGGCGAGACGAAAGGGGGGCGAGGACGAGGCTCCGCCGGACGGTACTTCTCGAGATTTACGAAGTTGGGAATCACCTCGATGGCACATCCGTCGCAACCGAACGAGCGGTAGGTTTCCTCTTTTAAATAATTCGAGACGGCGGTAACTGCGTCGGATCGCTCGATGGAGAACTTGGTCACGGTAAAAAACGATTGCGCTTGCCCCACCAGCGTTATGTCGGTCCCGTGCAGGGTGGTGACTACCTTCAGGTCGCGCTCTTGCGCCAGCATCTGTTTGGCAAGGAACGCCGCCGTGGCGTGAGGTACCGCATAATGTACGTGGAGAAGATCGAGCTCTTCCCGCAGCGCCACTTCGTGCTGCTTTACGGCCAGAGCCAGCGAATAAGGAAAGTACTCCAGCAGCGGGTACGCCGCCCTTAGGTCGACTTCGTGAAAATAGACGTGCTCGGCGAAACTGCGGAGCCTGAAAGGGGACGCGTAGGAAATCATGTGCACCTCGTGTCCCCGTCGTGCCAATGCCAGACCCAGCTCGGTGGCCACCGCACCCGAGCCTCCGTACGTCGGGTAACAGGTTATGCCGATTCGCATCCGCCGATTGCCTTCTCCCACTGCTCCATGATCCGCACTGCCAGCTCCCGGGAGCCCGCAGTAGCGTCTAGCGTGCGTACCATCCCAGCTGGAAGCTGATGCCGAAACCAGGTTTCCTGGCGCTTTGCATAACGGCGAGTCGCCGTCACGATCGCATCCCGCAAAGCTTCGCGCGGCAGCGAGCCCTCAAGATAACGGATTATTTCCCGGTATCCTACGGCATCCAGACCGGGAGCGTCGGGCGGGAGACCTCCCCTGAGAAGCGTTTCCACTTCTTCTACCCAGCCCGCGTCCAGCATTGCGTCTACCCGGTCGGCGATGCGCCGGTGGAGCAGCGTGCGGGGAAGCGTGAGCCGAAAGTACAAAGGACGCATGATTCCCTCGGCGCGCGCTGCCTGCTGCCACCACGAGAGGGGACGCCCTGTGAGCAGCACCACCTCCACCGTCCGCCCAGCGCGTTGCCTCCCGCCGCCGGTATAGCCGGGGTCCAAGCGCGAAGCCCAACGCCCTAGTCCCTGCAACCCTCGCATCCACTCTTCCAACCGGCGGCGTCGCACCGGATCCATCTCCGGCTCCCGGAACAGGCCTTCGGTAAGCGCCCGCACGTAAAGACCGGTCCCCCCTACCACCACCGGCTTGCGGTCGGCCGGCAAGCGCCTCAACCACTCGGCAGCTTCCCGCGCGAAGCGCCCCGCGCTGTAACGCTCCCCGGGATCCACCAGATCGATGCCGAAGTGGGGAACCGCTTCCCTGAAGGAGCGCTCCGGCTTGGCGGTCCCTGCGTCGAGTCCGCGGTAAAGCTGGCGAGAGTCCGCCGACACCACGGCCAGCGCCGCCAGGTGGGAGAGGTCCTCCACCACCGCGGTCTTGCCGACCGCCGTGGGACCCACGATCACTGGTACCGTGGGTTTAGGAGCGACCAAAGCGGCGCTCCAACTCCGCGCGGGGCAATTGCACCATGGCAGGCCGGCCGTGCACGTCGTGCGGGGGAAGCTCGCAGGCGAACAGGCGGGAAAGCAGCTCCCTCATCTCCGCCGGATCGAGTACCTGGCCCGCCTTGATCGCGGCACGGCAAGCATAGGTCGCCGCAAAGCGCTCAAACCGGTTGCTCAAGGCCCCGAACCTCTCCCGGGACAAATCCGCAATCAGTTCCTCGAAACATCGCTTGGCATCGAAGCGCGGGTGCGGGCTGGGGACGGCGTGGAGCACGACCGTATTCCCGCCGAAGGCCTGGGCTTCGAAGCCGACCGAGCGGAGCAGATCCCGGTGTTCTTCGAAAGCCGCAAGCTCGGCAGGTTCCAGCTCGACGGTCAGCGGCAAAAGAAGATGCTGGGCCGCGGCACCGCCCAACCTGAGTTGGGCCATGGATGCTTCGTAAAGAATCCTCTCGTGCGCCGAGTGTTGATCCACGATTGCCAACCCGTCGGGAGTTTCGAAAACGAGGTAGGTCGCGAACACCTGGATCGGATTACCCACACCCATGGGCAAGACTGCGGCTCTCGGTTCGCTTTCTTCGAATAACGACCTCGGTCTACCGGGAGACGCTTCCTCGCCCAGAGATACCGTCGGCGCCAAAGACCGAGACTCGTCGGACCGGGAATCCATCGCCACGCTACCCCATACCGCCGCAGCCTCCATAGGTCGTAGCGCCCGCGCCACCGCCTCTTCCACCGCACGCTCCACCACGAACCGATCTCGGAAGCGCACCTCGAGCTTGGCAGGATGTACGTTCACGTCAACCGATTCGCCCGGCAACGCGATCGCCAGCAACAGCGTAGGGCGACACCCCGCGCTGATGGTTGCCCGGTAACCCGCCTCCGCTGCCCGCACCAGGAACGGATCCTTGAACGGCCGGCCGTTGATGAACAAATACGCCCTCCGCCCCGCGGGACGCGCGTCCGCCGGACGCTGCACAAAACCGCGCACCGAAATAGCCCCCGAGGCATAGTCCACCGGCAGCAGCTCTTCCACCAACCGGCGTCCGAAGAGAGCTGTCAAACGCTCCGCTATCTGAGAAGTCCGGGGAGCGTCCAGCAGCACGCGCCCTTCGCTCACTAGCCGAAAGCTCACGTCCAGACGCGCCAGAGCCAGGAGAACCACCGCCTCCACCGCCGCCCGAGTTTCACTCCTCGAGGACCGGAGAAACTTGCGCCGCGCCGGCACGTTGAAGAAAAGCCGCCGCACCGAAACCGCTGTACCCGGCTGCCGCGCTATGCGCTCCACCGCCTCGATCTTCCCCGCCACTGCCCTCACGCGGGTCCCCATACCACCGTCCTGCGCCACCGCGGTCTCCAACTCCAGCGTAGATACCGCGGCGATGGCAGCTAGTGCCTCACCCCGAAAACCGTACGTGGAGACACCTATCAGATCCCGACTCGAGCGGATCTTGCTCGTGGCGTGGCGATTCAAAGCCAGAACTGCATCTTCCCGATCCATGCCGCAGCCGTTATCGGTCACGCGCACCAACGAAGAGCCGCCAGCCTCGAGCTCGATCACCACCACGCTGGCCCCTGCATCCAGCGAATTCTCCACCAGCTCCTTGACCACCGACGCGGGCCGCTCCACTACCTCCCCAGCCGCGATCTGGTCCACCACCGAGTCGGGCAAGACTATGATTCGACCCATTCAAAGCCTCAAAGCCTCAGCGTCCCGAACCCAGCCCAACCGATCCCCCCGCCGAACTAAGAGCCAGGCGCCCCTGGTACCCAGCACTTCAATCGCCTGCCCCTCCAACAACCGGTACTGACCGGGTGCCTGCGAGTACGGAGCCTCGCGCAGAGAGGCGGCGGTTAAAACCAGAGCCACCGGCTTGCTGTAGCGCGTCTGTATCAACCGACCCCACCCCGCAAGCAGGATCGCCACAGCTAACACAAAAGCCGCCCACAGACCAAGCTGGGACCTTTGCTTCTGCCGGACGGCCAGGAATACCGCCAGCCAACCTCCACACCACAAGAGGCCGGCTGCCAGAAACGCCTCGTCCGCGGTGATCGGCGCAACCCACAAGAGAGCCTCGCCCGCACTCCCGGATGATACCACCGAAAGCGCCCTGCGGATGCCCCGGTCCCGCGGCGCCAGCCGCGCTGCTCTCACCCAAGCCGCCCGTGCCCTCACCGCTGAACCCTGGGCGTACCACGCCGCTCCCAAGTTGTACCAATGATGCACCCCCTCCGGCTCGACTCGCGCTCGGTTCGCGAAGCTGTCGGCTGCGGCGGCCATCGCCCCAGCTTGGTACAGGCGCTCAGGAGCGAGATCGTGCGCCTGCGAGGCTAAAGCGGCACCCGGCAGGACCAACGCGAGAAAGACAACCGCTAATGCGCCCTCGACACCCCTCGCAGATCGGTTGCGCACCAGCACTGCCAGAACCTCTGCCGCTTCCGCTCGGAGCTCACCCGGATCCACCTCCCCCGGAGGCCCGAAGCGCTCTTGGCGCATCCGCTCTCTCACCCGCGCCACTTGGGCGGCTAGGTGGGGCTCTAGGCCCGCCGCCCTGAGCGCAGCGCACAGCCGGCCGCCGTCCAGCTCGCTAGCCCGAGGTACCAAACGCAGGAGCTCCTTTCCCAACTGCTCCCGCAGGAGCTCGAGCGTCTCAGGACGGCGAACCGGTCGCCGAAGGCCCGAAAACCTAAGGCTTCGGACTATAGTCGGGCCGACCAGTCCCCCAAAAACCAAGACCGGCAAAACTAAGATGACCCCGCCCCAAAGCCAAAGGGGCCACCCGGTAACCGCAGGCAATCTGGCAGGCGGTCGGTCCATCAAGGGCAGCGCTGCCACGCTCACGCCGGGACTGCGGTCCACGTACCGCACCGACACCTCCAGCGGCGCCGATGCCAGTTGCACATAGCGCCGCAACCCGACATCGAAGTAGGAGTAGCTCGGCCCGGGTATGCGGTACCGGCCTGCCGAATCGGCCACCAGCACATAACTGAAGGTCTTTCTGCCGCCGAACACACCGTCTCGACGCGAAGTGCTGACCGCCACCTGACCAGGATAGACCCTGAGTCCCCGGGGCCATTCAATCGATGGCTCTGGCCAAAGGGCCACGTTGCCTTCCCCGCGGAGCTCCACCGTCACGGTTCGCGCTTCGCCCAGATCCAGTTCTTGGCTTGCCGGCGCGACCTGCAGCATCAGTGCCGACCCTACACCCCCATTCCATCCCGTAGGGCGGTTTGCCGCAGGCAGGGCTCTCACCTCTAGCTCCAGACTGTCGCTTTGCACCACGTGTTCCACTTCCCGCCTGAGGAACGAGTAGGTGAGAAGAAGGCCGTAGGTGACCGAGGCTCGTCCTATGCGAAGCCGACCCGGTTCCAAGGGAAACACAGTCCGCCCATCGATGAAGAGATCGTACCACTCGCCGCCCATCCTCCGGCTGGCCACCGGTCCGGCTGGACCGGGCACCGGGTACGACCACACACCCGATAGCTCGGGTCCCTGGAAAGTCGGAGGAACCCGCAACCTCGCCCGTACATCCCGGCGAAACCATGCCAGGGTCACCAGGTCCAGTTGCTCTCCCACGAACAGGCTGTCGAGCGTGGGCAAAAGAAAGACCGCCACTTCCGCCTCCGGTGGAGGAAGGGGAGCAGCGTCGATCATCGATCTCAGATGGGGCGGCAGCTCCGCCGCGCCTGCCTCGCCCACGACCTCCAATGTGAGCTGAGGAGCCTCTACTATGGCTGATCCCTGTCTCACGCGCAGCGGCCCTACTGCGGCAGTACCCCTGCGCACCGCCCGGAGTACGAGCACCCGAGTGGTACGCCGCGAGACCACAGTGTCCACCATATTGACCCGAGAACTCCCCCGCTGATCCACTAGCACCAACCCGCTGAGAGACGGTTCTCCGATGAGCACTGGATCGCTCCCGCTAGTTTCGACTTCGATAGTCAGCAGCAGGGTATCCCCCACAAAGACCCGCTCCCGGTCCAGCGACATCGACACGCGCGGCTGCTGGGCCGACGCGGCGGATGCAAAACCGGCGAGCGCCGCAGTCCAGAAAACCAGCAGTCTCCTCAACCGCATACGAGCCCCTTTACCAGTTCTTCCCCCTCCGGGGCTCTCGCGCCGCACCCGAGCGGGCCAGCATCCGGCGCAGTGCTCTTTCTTGCTCGTTCACATTCTTCAAAATCTGCAAAGCCTGCTCTACGGTGAGTCCCGGACCTGATATCTCCGATTGTCTCTCCGATTCGACCCCGCCACCTCCCGCCGCAGGAGGCTGCTGTGCCTCCCCTTCCTCTCGTCGTCGCTGGCGCAGGGCGAGCTCGAGGTTCCATTTGGCGTGCCGGTCGGAGGGGCTGAGCAGAAGCACTTCCCGATAGCGAGCGACCGCCTCCCTGAGCCACTGCTCTTTTCGAGCGCTATCCCGCTGCGACATGCGCAGCGCCAGCAACCCCAAATTGTAGAGGGCTCGCCGCCTAAGCTCGGGATCCACTGAGCGGGCAGCCCTTCCCAGTGCGCGCCGTGCCGTGGCATTGTCTCCCATAGCCATAGCCGCAGTTCCCCAATTGTACCAACCCGTGTCTCCGCCTTCTCCGGCCTGCACCTGCTCGAGGTACAGTCGCGCCGCCAGCCGGAACTCGCCCCGCACCCAAGCGGAATCGGCACAATTCCGTGCTCCCTGACCCTCCGCCGAAGACAAAGGAAGCAGCATCAGCAGGGCGGTCCACAACGCCGCCGTACTTCTGGTGAGAGCGTGGACTATGAGGATAGCTGAGGCGATCAGTGCCGGTATCCAGCCCCTCGGAACTTTCTCAACGCGCGAGGTAGTTGCCTCCGGAATACGACGGTATCCCGCGATCAACTCTCTCACCGCTCTTGCCTGGTCCGGCAGGCCCGCCGCCACTATCGGAGCGTGCGCCGCATCGGCGATAGCCCGCAGGATGTCGTCTCTCCTCCGGGTCTCCACCAGACCCCCCTCGGGATCTTGCTGAAAGCCGAGCAGTTCTCCCGCCGGCCCTCTGAGAGGGATGTTCACCGGTTCATCGCCTCCTTCGGCTACCATGATCAACCGCACCCCCTCGCGCCGGATGCGTTCCGCTTGCTCGATCAGCTGGCTGAGGCTATCGTGGGCCTCTCCGTCGGTGAACACTACCAGGACCCGATCCGCGATGCGCTCACCTCGCAGTAACAGATCGAGGCCCTGCCGCAGAGCTGGCGCCATCGCGGTACCTCCTTGGCTCGCCATATCTGGGTGCAGCGCGTCGATCAACAGCTGTAGCGCCGCCACATCGGTAGTGAGCGGGGAGAGTATGAAACTGTGCCCCGAGAAGGCGATCAGGCCGATCCTGTCGCCGCTCAAGTCGTGCACCAATCGCATCGCCTCTTCCCGTGCTCGGTCCAATCGCGAGGGTTCTATGTCTTCGGCCAGCATGGAGCGGGAGATATCCACCGCAAGCACCAGGTCCAACCCGCGCCGTTCCGCGGTCACCACGCTCTGCCCCCACCGCGGCCCCGCCAGAACCAAACCACCCAAGAATACGACGGCGCCGGCTACCGCCGGTCCGAACCGCCCCCTCCTTGCAGCCCGCCGCCCCAGATCCCTCGACCAGCGCAGTGCGTGCCTGACGCGCGCCCGCCGGGCCCAAAAAGCGCAGAGCCCGGCTCCAGCGGCAGCGAACCCGAACACGGCAATGAGTTGGGGGAGATCGAACAGCATCTAGGGCACCCTGACTGCGATGGTTGCAGAACAGATTAGTTCTAACAGCAATGCGGACAGCGCAACTATCAAGAACGGCCGATATTCTTCTTCTACCCGCAGGTAGCGGGACGCTTCACCCGGGGTTTTTTCCAGCAGGTCGATCTGCTGGAAAATCTGCCGCAGCGCCGCCCGATCGGTGGCGCGGAAATACCTGCCGCCCGTAACCGAGGCCATGTCCCGCAGCAAGGTCTCGTCCAGCCGGACCGGCATGGTCTCGTACCGAACCGGGTCCCGGCTGATCGGCACCGGGGCCTGGCCCTGAGTCCCCACACCTATGGTGTAAACTCTGACCCCGAACCGAGCTGCTAGCTGTGCGGCGGTGCGCGGATCCACCATGCCCCGATTGTTCTCCCCGTCGGTCAGAAGTACGGCGACCTTGCTCACTCCTCTGGCCAATCTCAGTCGATTCACCGCGGTAGCCAGGCCCATGCCGATCGCGGTGCCGTCTTCCAGTTCGCCGACCTTCAGCTCCCGGACCGCCCGCTCGACTACCGCATGGTCCAGCGTGAGCGGCACCCGGGTGATCGCCTGGCCCGCGAAGGACACCAGACCTATGCGGTCGTGCGGCCTGCCGCGGGCGAAGGTGATCGCCTGCTCCTTCGCCACATCCAGCCGGTTGGACGGTGCAAAGTCTTCAGCCAGCATGCTGCTCGAAACGTCCATCACCAGCACTATGTCGATCCCTTCGGGACTGGCCTCCACGCTCACCACCTCCCGTTGGGGTCCGGCCGCAGCGACGACGCAACCCGCCACCGCCAAGCTGCGCAACCCGGCGGGCAGTTCCGCTACCCACCGCCGGGTGCGCGAGACCCGCACCATGCCGCTGAGGTCGCTGAACGGCACGGCGTTGCCGGACCTTTTGAATCGCCGCCACCAGATCGCCGGCAATGCGGCGAGCAGCAGCAGCAGTTCAGGCCTGGCGAACATCTCGCTCCGACTCCAGCGAACGAAGCGCCCGACACAGCTCGGCAACCTGCTCGTCCAGCGCCAAGGCATCCGACGCCACCGCCGGGGCGAACCGGGTTCGGTTCAGTTCTCGCATCAGCTCCGAGATTTCCTCGTGCGGCCACCCGGGACGCAGTTGCTTCAATTGCTCCAGCATGGCCGCCGGATCGGCAGCCCCCCTAACCCGAGGCTCCAACTTTTCGATCTCTCCCCGGAGCTTGTGATACGCGACCGTCGCAGCGGCCCTCACCTCGCCTGCAGCGGCCCACCGTTCCAAAGGAGGCTCAGCTCCGGAAGCCTCCGGTGCAGGAGGTGGCGGCGGTTTATGCGGCCTGCGCCTCAGGTAAGCCCATACACCTGCAGCTAAAAGCACCGAGAGCCCCAGCCCTAGAGCAGGCAGGATACTTCTCCGGTCGCGCACCAAGGGACCCAGCGAAGAATGCGGATCGACCATAGTATCGGTTGCGGGCAGCACGGAAGCGACCCTGACCTTAGCGGTGTCGCCCAAGACCAGTTCGGTAGTTCCGTCGGCGTAGACCAGCTCGGCAGGCGGCATCGGAAGGTCGACGTCGCCGACCTCGAAGAAGGCCACGGCATAGCTCAAAACCAGAGCGGTTCCGGCGCGCTCCACTCGTGGTTCTTCCAGAGGCTCGATCAGAGACGAGGGACTCAAGGGGCGAGGCCGAACCCGCACTCCGGGTGGTCCCGGGAGCAGCCGGCGAATGATTACCGTGTCACCGAGCGTGGGATCGGAAGGCAGGACCTGCCAGGTTTGCGATCCCTGAAGCAGTACCAAAAGCGCCAGCCAAGGGATCACCGCCGCAACCGTCTAGCACGCTCGGCAAAGACCCGATGAAGATCCTGGGTGTAAGGCCGGTCGGTCCTGAGCGCTAAGTGATCGACCTTCGCCTGCGCCAGGGCTCGAGCGCGCCTGAGTCTCCGCTGCTCCTCCGCCATCTGAGCTTCGAGACGGAAGGCAGGATTCGAAGTATCGACCAGCATCTTGCGGCCGGTTTCCAAATCCTCGAGCTCCACCCAGCCGCAGTCGGGGAGCGACGCTTCCCTGGGATCCTCGATGCTGATGGCGACTACTTCGTGCTTGATGGAGAGTCGTCTCAGCGGCTGCTCCCAGTTGGAAGCCCGGAAATCCGACATCACGGCCACTATCGAGCGGTGCCGGAGCAGCTTTCCGCTGTACGCCAGTGCCGAGGCGAGATCGGTTCCGTTGGTGCTCGGCTCGAAGGCGAGCAAGTCGCGGATGACCCTGAGGGCATGCCGCCGGCCCTTGGCGGGTCGGACCACGTGGTCGATCCCTTGAGAGAAGATCACTGCGCCGACTCGGTCATTGTGCCGCGCCGCCGCCAGTGCCAGCACCGCCGCCACCTCGACCGCCAGGTTAGATTTGGAAACCGGATTTCCGAACTCCAGGGACCTCGACCGATCGACCACCAGCAGCACGGTCAGCTCCCGTTCCTCGACGAAGGTCTTCACGTAGGGATGGCCCATGCGGGCGGAGACGTTCCAATCGATGGCCCGATAGTCGTCTCCCTGTTCGTACGCCCGTGTTTCGGCGAACTCGATTCCCTGCCCCCGGAAGACGGATCGGTATTCGCCCGAAAAAAGACTCTCCACCAGCCGCCGCGTTCCCAGTTCGATCCGGCGCACCTGGTGCAGAATCTCGGGACTGATCAGCCGAGCCGGAGTTTTCATGGGGCTTCGACCGCGTCCAAGAGCCTGGCTATAATGGCGTCGGGAGTGATGTCCTCCGCCTCCGCTTCGAAGGTGAGCAGCACCCGGTGGCGCAACACGTCGGGCGCCATCGCCCTGACGTCCTCCGGCACCACGTAAGCGCGACCTCTCATGAAAGCGTGAGCTCGCGCCGCCTGGGCCAGATAGATAGAAGCTCGCGGGCTGGCACCGTAAGCTATGAGCGGCCGTACTTCCGGCAGACCCACGGTTTGCGGTTCCCGTGTGGCCCGCACTAGATCGACCACGTAATCGACGATCTTCTGGTCCATGTAGAGGTCCATTATGGCGGCCCTGAGAGCCAGGATTTCCTCGGGTTCCGCCACCGGGTCCACCGGGGGAAGCTGCCCCGCTGCCATTCTCCAAAGGATCTCTTTCTCCTCGTCTCGGGAGGGATAGTCCACCCGGATCTTCAACATGAAGCGGTCGAGTTGAGCTTCGGGAAGCGGATAAGTTCCTTCCTGCTCGATCGGGTTTTGCGTGGCCAGCACCAGGAAGGGCTCCTCCAATGCATGGGTCTCACCGCCGATGGTGACTTGTTTTTCTTGCATCGCCTCCAGAAGGGCCGCCTGCACCTTGGCCGGCGCCCGGTTGATCTCGTCGGCCAGTACCAAGTTGGCGAAGATGGGACCGCGCTTGGGGTGGAACTGGCCGGTTCGCTGGTCGAAAACCAGAGTTCCGATGATGTCCGCGGGTAACAGATCGGGGGTGAACTGGATCCGTTGGAAGGAAGTTCTTATGGTTTCCGCCAGGGTTCTGACGGCCAGTGTCTTGGCCAGGCCGGGCACCCCTTCCAGTAGAATGTGGCCTCCGCACAGCAGGCCGATCAGCATTCGTTCCACCATGCTCTCCTGGCCCACTACTCGCTTGGCCACCTCCCGAACGATGAGGTCGGTAATCGGCACCGCACTGCTTCTAGCTGGATGAACCGTCATCAGCTACCTCATCGCTTGATTCGCTGGCCCGTGTCCTCGAATCGGAAGATCCACGCCGCCATGCCCGAGGGACTGATGGGATCGTCGGGCCGGATCAGGTCCAGGTCGATACCGCTGCCCGAGTCCACCGCCGCAGCGGCTTTGGCCTGTTCGCACATTCGCTTCGCTCGGGCGATCCAATTAGCCGCGTTCCGCTCGCGCAAATCGACCCATCCCCGAAAAGCAGCCTTCTCGCAATCGCCTCGGTCCGGCGGTACCACTACCAGCTCTCCCCGGTAGACCATATCTCCTCGAACCACGATCGGCAGCCCCACCGACACGATCGTGGATCGCAGGCTCGAGTCTTCGGCGATGAGTTGCGAGGCGCGCCCGGCCAAGTCCGAAGGCTCCGACTGAGCCAGGTTTCCAACGGTTCCGCAAAGCAACGACCAGATGTGCGCTTCGTAGAGATGCTTGGTGAGCCGCGGAGGACCGAGCATCTCGAAGCCTATCGATCGGACGTTGCATTCCCGCTCCAAACGCCGCAGTTGTTCGATCGCCACTGCGCGCAGTATCCCGCCGCGGTAAGTGGGCCCGGCACTGGCTGCGTCCAAAGCGGCTACGATGTCCCTCCCAGTGGACCGCCCCTCGATCTCCATCACCACCAGATCTGCGATCTCTTCGGCGGTGATCAGCTCCATGGAGCCCAGACTCGTGGCGGTCTCGAACTCCTCCCGCCCGAAAGCTCCGTTTTCGCCCATGTCGATATAAACCGACTCCAGTACCGCACCGGTATCGTGCCACCCGGAGGCACCCGAACCGAACGCCCGATCCAGCGGCAGGGGAGCCGCGCAGTCGAACCGCCTAAGGGGGCGCCCTCCCCTGGCGAGCGGCCCGTAGCGGATCGCGCGCCACCCTATGGTGGCGGTGGGCTTGATCTCTATGGTGGCGGGAGCGCCGGGAGTGCGAGCCAACAGGAACAAGAGCAAGGAATGCGCTCCGGCCATAGCGGACTTGGTAAGCAGCATCCGCGAAGGGCGCTCCTCAGAATGAGTGTAGGGGATATTGAGCCCCATCCCTCCTGTGCCGCTGGTTCCGACCTTGATGTAAACCCCCACCCCGGCCCGGGCGAGCGCCTCGGCCGCGATCTGGAAGTGCCGAATTAGCTGCGGGACCGGAAGAGTGAGCAGGTGACGCTCGACCTTCTCGCGATCGACCTTTTCCTCGACGGCATCTTGCAGAAGTTCCAAGGCGCTGGAATAAACGTTTTGGTAAGCGAAGGCGGTGGCGGTGTTGATGCAGTCTATCACGATCTCCGGCCTAAAGCGCATCAGGAGTTGGAAAAACTGACTCCTCCTAAGGATCTCTTCGCTGAGCTCGCCGAAGGTATCCGCCAGCAACCGCGACCGCAGGGCCGGATCTGCCAAGATCTGAGCTCGATCTAAATTCGCCAAATCAGCCGGGAGAAAAACATCGCCCCAAACGGTAACGATTTCCACTCCCGCCTGCCGTCGGGCCAACTCCTCAGCGGCCTCCGTAACCTCGCTTTCCCTCAGCCCCAGCAGCACCAAATGTCTCGGCCGATAGTCCAGGATGCGCCGAGCTACCGCTCGACCTACCAAGCCGCTTCCTCCCAAGACCATCACCCGCCGTCCAGACAGATCCATCTTCATTCCTCCCCCAATCCGATGACCTCGCTTATGGCCCGCACTTCCCTTCCCGACAAATATCGCCACTCGCCCCGACGCAACCGCCCCAGATGAATCGGTCCGTAGCTGAGCCGAGTCAGTTTTTCCACCTTGAGCCCCAACCGCTCGCACATGCGTCGTACTATGCGGTGGCGGCCTTCGGCTAAAACCAGCAAGAGCTCCCACGAATTCCGCTGCGCTGGTCTGACATGCCACTGCTTCAGATTTACTGGACGGCCGTCTACTACGATCGGTTTCGACAACGCAGCCGATATCTCCCGGTCAAAACGACCGTGCACCCACACTCGATAGCTGCGCTCCACTTGATACCTAGGGTGCATCAGCCGATGGGCCGCCTCGCCGTCGGTCGTCAGCAACAATAGCCCCGAGGTCATGACGTCCAGCCTGCCGACATAGATCAATCCCGGAACCTTGGGCAAAAGGTCGAACACCGTCTTCCTGCCCTTCCCGTCGGCTCGGGAGACCACCACACCCAGGGGTTTGTGGAGGCCGATCCAAACTCTGGAAGCGGGCTTCACCCGCCGGCCGTCCACCGTGAGCAGATCCCGGCTAGGATCTACCTCGTCTCCTAAGGAGACGACCCTGCCGTTTACTGCCACCCGGCCAGCCAAGATCAAAGCCTCGGCGTTGCGGCGCGAAGCGATCCCGGCCCTAGCCAGGGCGCGCTGCACTCGCATCAGGGTCATCCCTCGCTTTCCTCCGCCAGCGGCCGCAATATCACCGACAACTCGTCCGCTTTGGGTAGCTCGTCGAGCGAGTTCAAACCCAGCAACTCGAGAAACGCCGTAGTCGTGCCGTAGAGCAGTGGGCGTCCTATGCCCTCGCCTCGCCCCACCACCTGTATCAGGCCGCGCTCCAGCAGCAGCCGGAGCACCCCGTCCGCTGCCACCCCCCTTATCTGCTCGATCTCGGCGCGGCCCACCGGCTGCCGGTAGGCTATCACGGCCAGAGTCTCCAAGGCCGCCACCGAAAGCTTCCGCGGACGATTCACGATTCTGGCCTGAGCCAGCGCCTCGGCGTACTCCGGGCGCGTCAGGATCTGAAACCCCTCAGCCAGCCCGACCAGCTCCAACCCGTGCCCCGCGGTCTCGTAGTGATCCCTAAGCTCGTTCAGAGCGGCCAGCAGCGACTCTTGACCGGCATCCGGCGCAAGCTGTTCGAGCTCGTCCAACTTCAAAGGACGATCGGCCGCGAACAGCGCCGCTTCAACCAACCTGGCTAGCGGCTGCACGTCTCACCCTCACCATGCCGTAAGGTTCGCTCTGCCACAACTCCAGCTCGTGCAAGCGGGCCAGCTCCAGCAGGGCAATCAAGCACGAGATTACATCGCTCACCCTCGGCGGCTCGTCGAACAACTCTAGCCAGTCGAACTCCTCCTTTACCGCCAGAATCTCCCTTATCCGTCGGGTCGCCCCTTCGGTGTCCAAGCGACGGGGCACTACCCGATGGGTGACCCTCTGAGGCAGCGACTCGGCCAGCCTCTCGGCGGCCGCCAAAAGGTCCTCCAGACCCAGCAAGATCGGCGGCGGGGGGAGCTCGGGCAGCTCGGGAAGCCATCCGCGGCCAAAACGCTCGGCCCTGACCTCCGCCCGGCGCCCCAGCCAGTCTGCTAACTCCCGGATCTGCTCGTATTCCAAAAGCCGCCGCACCAGCTCGGCCCGGGGATCGACCCACTCTTCCTCGTCGATCGACCGCGGCAGCAGCATCTGGATCTTGATCCTCAAAAGGTAGGCGGCCATCTCCAGATAATCAGCCGCCTGGTTCAACCCCAGTTCGTCAATCGCCGCCAGAAACTGATCGGCGATCCGCGCTATGGGGATGTCAGCGATATCGATCTGCTGTTCCCGGATCAGATTCAGCAAGAGATCGAGCGGACCGGAAAATTTATCCAGCTCCACCACGAAAGCGCGATCGCTGCTCACCTGCGCCACACCCGTCATCGCCAAAGCCTAAACCCTCCGCCGATCGCATGTCAAAGGATCGGCGCCTTGACGGACCCCCTGCCGCCCACTAGGATACCGGCCCCCGAAAGGGCGGCTCTGCGGAGCCTTATCGACCGTAACTGCAGCATCAGGGAGAGAAACCGTGCCAAGGACGCGATCGGCTAAGAAACGCCTGCGCCAGACACTGCGCCGGACTGCGAGTAACCGAAGCCAGCGGTCCGCGCTACGTACCGCCATACGCAAGGTGAGGAACGCGCCCACCAGGGAGGAGGCGATGGCCGCATTCCGGGCGGCGGAACGGCTCCTCGATCGGGCAGCGCGCAAGAACCTCATCCACCGGAACACTGCCGCCCGCTACAAGTCCAGACTGTATAAGATCGCCAGCTCGAAAAGCTGAGCCGCTGGGCCTCAAAGCGCCGCCAGCTCCGCACCGCACCGCTCGCAGTACCACTCGGTAGGAAGATTCATGGTCCCGCACTCCCCGCACTTCAAGCTCTTGACCGCCTTGCTGGCGCGCGATAGCTGCGGCGGAGCGTCGTGAACCGCCTCGAGCGGTTCCCCCGTCTCGCCCCGAGCTGGCTGCTCCGGAGCGTCGGCCGGGTACTGCCCCGGCTGCAAATCATCGGGCGCCTCTCCGGCAACGGCCTTGAGGAACGCAAGCTCGTCCAAAGCGTCGACCTGTTCCGCCATGGCCTTCGAGCGGACTGGTTTTTCCTTTTTTGCCTCCTCTTTCTTGGACCCAGCACTCTCGAGCAGCGCTTTGCTCCCCACCGCGGCCGAAGTCCCAGCGGCTGAAGTACCGGGAGCGGAATCCGTAGCTGGAAGGCCCAGCATCGCTACTACTTCGTTGAGCCTAGCTATTTCTTCGTCGGTGTGCTTCAGTTCTTCTCTTATCTTGACCAGCGCTTCCAAGAGCTCGGCGTGAAGTTCGCGCCACTGCGCCTCGGTGTACTCGCCCACCGCGTGACGCAACTCCGCTTCCGCCAGCCGTTCTGCGGCGTCTGACTCCTGCCGCGCCAAGCCTGCCCTCAGAGCCTGCTGCCGCTCCAAGGTTTCGGCCAGTTCCTGGCCGTACCCCTGAAGCTCGGCCATGAGGTCGCTCAGCCGCTTCTCGTAGTCCTGCCGCACCCGGGCCCTCACGTGCTCCGGGGCGGCACCCCCCGCCATGTCCAACCGCTCCAGCCAGCGCTCGATCTGCTGCCGCTCCTCCAGCAAGCGCTGGATGGCCATCGCCGACTTTGGGGTCCCTTTGGGCATCAGTTTACCCCCTCGATCCTCTCCTCCTAAAATACTGCCACCCCGGAAACCCCGCCCGTCGCTGCGCCGAGAACTGGACGAAACGCTTTGCGCCGCGACAAGTTAGTCATCGCCCCAGCGGAAAACCACGCGCCCGCTCACGATGGTCATCACCACCCTTCCCAAAACCTCCCAGCCGGCAAACGGCGTGTTGCGACTCTTGGAGCGAAAGCGTTCCGGGTCCACCCTCCATTTAGCCTCGAAGTCGAACACCGTGACATCCGCCACGCTCCCGCGACGCAAAGTGCCTCCCGGGAGGTTGAAAGCCCGAGCTGGAGCACAGCTCATGCGATCGATGAGTTGCGGCAGAGTAAGGATTTTTTCTCTTACCAGTTTCGTTAGCCCCAACGCCAGGGCGGTCTCCAACCCGATCACCCCGAAGGGAGCGTCGTCGAACTCCCGCTCCTTGGCGTCGTAGTGGTGCGGCGCATGATCGGTGGCGATCACATCCACCGTGCCGTCCTTCAATGCCTCCCGCAGCGCCTCTACGTCTTTCGCGGTGCGAAGCGGCGGGTTCATCTTGGCGTGGGTGTTGTATCCCAGACAGGCTTCATCGGTGAGAATCAGGTGATGGGGCGTCACTTCGGCGGTCACCCTCACGCCCTTGTCTTTGGCGCGGCGAATCAGATCGACCGACCCCCGGGTCGAGACATGGCACAGGTGGATGTGACCGCCGGTAAGCTCGGCCAGGAGCAGATCGCGGGCCACCATGATCTCCTCTGCCACCGACGGTATCCCCCTAAGGCCCAAGCGAGTGGACACCAGCCCCTCGTGCATCACCCCGCCCGACAAGGTTGGATCCTCGCAGTGGTCCGCCACCGGTATCCCAAAAGTTTGGGCGTAGGACAGTGCCATCCGCATCAGATGACTGGAAGCCACCGGCTTGCCATCGTCGCTCACCGCTACCGCACCTGCCGATACCAACTCGCCGAACTCGGCAAGCTGGACTCCCTTCTGGCCCAGCGAGATCGCTCCAACAGGATAAACCCGAGCGGCCCCGGCAGCCGCAGCCTGTTTCACGATGAACCCCACCGCTGCCTGATTGTCGGTCACCGGATCGGTGTTGGGCATCGCGCAGACCGCCGTGAAACCACCTGCCGCCGCAGCCCTGGCCCCACTGGCTATGGTCTCCACATCCTCTTGGCCCGGTTCCCGCAAGTGCACGTGAAGATCGATGAGACCGGGCGAGACTACGCAACCGTTCACCTCCACTACTTCCGCGTCGTCAGGAACACCCAGACCCCGCCCCATCCCTGCAATCTTCCCTTCCCGGATCAGAAGGTCGCTTATCTGGTCAACCCCCTGGGAGGGATCCACCACCCGCCCGTTGCGCAGCAAGATCGGCCTCATTCTCCCCCCTCGCCTCTGCCTTTGGCAGCTTCCGCCAGCTCCGGACGTCCCCCGGCCAGCAGGTAAAGCACCGCCATGCGCACCGCTATCCCGTTGGTCACTTGGTGGAGGATCACGCTGTGCGGGCCGTCGGCCACTCGGGAATCGATCTCCACTCCTCGATTCATCGGCCCCGGATGCAGGATCACCAGGTCCTTCGGGGCGCGCTCCAGTCGTTCGGCCGTAACGCCGAACACCCTGTAATACTCCCGTAGCGAGGGGATGAACCCCGCATGCATCCGCTCCAGCTGAAGGCGCAGCACGTTGAGCACGTCGGCCCACTGTATGGCATCTTCGATCCTCCGGAACACGGTAACGTCCAGCTCCTCAATCCCCAGGGGCATGAGAGAAGGCGGCCCGCAGACCGCCACTTCCGCGCCGAGCTTGAGCAGGCCCCAGATGTTGCTCCGAGCCACCCGGCTGTGTAGCACGTCGCCGCAGATGCATACCTTCAAGCCCGCTATCCGCCCGAACTTGTCCCTGAGCGTCAGCAGGTCCAGCAGCGCCTGGGTGGGATGTTCGTGGGTTCCGTCCCCCGCGTTGATCACGTTGGATCGAATCCGCTCGGCCAAGAAGTGAGCGGCACCGGAGGAGGGATGCCGGATCACCACCATGTCGATCCGCATCGCCTCCAGGTTGCGGGCGGTATCCACCAGGGTTTCCCCTTTCTGAACCGACGATCCCAGGGCGGCTACGTTGACAGTATCGGCCGAGAGCCGCTTTTCGGCGAACTCGAAGGAGATCCTGGTCCGGGTGGAGGCTTCGAAGAAGAGGTTGACTATGGTCTTGCCTCGCAGCGTGGGCACTTTTTTGATGGGCCGTTCGCTTACTTCCTTGAACGGTTCGGCGGTGTCGAGAATGAGAGTGATTTGTTCTGCCGTGAGCGATTCCAGGCCGAGGAGATCTTTTCCCAGGGGACGCTCGCTCACGCCGCGCGCTCGCTTACGAGCTCGACCGCATCGCGGCCGTCGATCTCGTTTACCAAAACGTCTACCCGGTCGCCCGGCTTGGCCTTCACCTTCTTACCCACGATATCGGCCTGGATGGGGAGCTCCCTGCCACCCCGGTCGATGAATGCACACAGACCGATGCGTGTCGGGCGGCCGAAGTCCACCAGCTCGTCGAGCGCCGCCCGCACAGTGCGGCCGGTGTACAGGACGTCGTCCACTATCACCACACATTTGCCGTCTAGCGACTCGGGGATCCGGGTCTCTCCCACCAACGGCCGGGGGCCGATGGTTTGCAGGTCGTCCCGATAGAGGGTGATGTCCAGGGCCCCGGTAGCTACCGACTCTCCCAGGATCGGTTCCACCAAGCGGGCCAGACGTTCGGCCAGTTCCACTCCTCGGCGCTGAATACCGATCAGCACCAACCGCGGACGCTCCGGTCCCCGGGTACCGATAGCTGTGCTGTTGAAAAAATCGACGATCCCTTTGGCCAAGCGTTTCAAGACCCGCTCGAAACCACGGGCGTCTAGGAGGGAGTTGCGCTGGTGGGCAACGGTCATCCCGTCTGGCAAGTTAGGAAGCGCCTGGGTTCTCGTCAACGCGCCACCGGCGTGAGAGCCTGCTTTCCCGATAGCACGGCGCGGACGTTGGCTACCGCCAAGCTGGCCATAGCGCGGCGGGTTTGCTCGGTAGCCGAGCCGATGTGGGGCAAAGTGATCACCCTAGGATGGGCGATCAGTCTCGGATCCACCTTGGGCTCGCTCGCAAACACGTCCAGCCCGGCAGCCCACACCGTCCCCTCCTCGAGCGCATCGAGCAGCGCCTCTTGGTCCACCAAATCGCCCCGGGCGGTATTCACCAAAATGACCCCGCGGCGCATCCGGGCGAACTTGGAGCGGTCGATCAAGTTTCGCGTATCCGGTTGAGCCGGAAGATGAAGTGTGATCACGTCGCTTCGAGCCAGCAGTGCGTCCAAGTCCACCCTGGCTGCCCCGGTTCTTTGCTCGAAGTCCGGCTTGGCCGAGGGCGAAGCGTAAATAATCCGCATGCCGAACCCCCCAGCGCGCTGCCCCACCGCTTGCCCGATGCGACCGGCGCCGATTATCCCCAGCGTGCTGCCTTTGAGCTCGAGACCCAGAAGCAGAGTAGGATGCCAACCCGTCCAACCGCCGCTTTCCACCAAGCGCATCCCTTCTTTGAGCCGGCGGGCGGCGGCTAGAATCAGCGCCCAAGTGAGGTCGGCGGTGGCGTCGGTTAGCACGTCCGGGGTGTTGGTGACCACTATTCCCCGCTTGCCTGCCTCTTCCAGGTCTATGTTGTCCACTCCTACTGCGCAGTTGGCCACAACCTTGAGCTTGGGAAGCCCTTCGAATTCCACCCGGCCCAAACGCCGCGACAGCAGCGGTACCACCGCCACGTACTCTCCACGGGGCGTGGGTTCTGAGGAAGCTATCCAGCGAATCCGATACCCCGGAACCGGATCTTCACCCACCAGGTCTTTAAGCTCCGCGGCTAGGAGGATGTCGGATGTCATGTCGCCTAGGTATAATGGTAGCCGTCATGGGCGTTCTCAGAAGAGTGCTCCTCAGGGGGTCCCGCAGCGCCTGGCTGGCGCGGCAGATGCGGAATCGCCGGTTCGTGCGCCGGGCGGTCACCCGCTTTCTTCCCGGCGAAGACGCTCAATCCGCTCTGCAGGCAGCCAAGATCTTTGCAAGTCAGGGTATCGCCAGCGTCCTCACCGAGTTGGGAGAAAACGTGACCGACCGGGCCGATGCGGAAGCGGTAACCCGAGACTACCTCGAGGTGCTGGATCGGATAACGGAACAACGTCTTCCCGCTCATCTCTCGGTAAAGCTCACTCACCTGGGACTGGACCTCGATCGGGACATCTGCGCGGCGCAGCTCCACACCCTGGCAAAAAGGGCCGACGCTGTCGGCAACTTTGTCTGGATCGACATGGAGAGCTCCGAGTACACCGACGTGACCCTGGATCTGTTTCGCGAGATGCGCCGCCAGTTTCCTAACGTCGGAGTCTGTTTGCAAGCCTATCTCCATCGCACGCCGCGCGACTTGGAAGAGCTGCTGCCCCTCAAGCCCAGCATTCGGCTGGTCAAGGGCGCCTACAACGAGCCCAAGGACATCGCCCTCAGCAGCAAGCGCAAGGTTTTCGAGCGCTATGCGGACTTGGCCCGCCAGCTGCTCGACAACCTCTCCTCGCAGTACCACCCGCCCGGGTTCGGTACCCACGATATGCGGTTGGTCGCGTGGATTCGCGACCACGCCCGCAGCCGCAGTGTAGCCGCCGACTGCTATGAAGTCCAAATGCTATACGGTATCCGTGCAGAGGACCAGCGCCGGCTTGCGGCCGACGGCTGCCGGGTGCGGATCCTGATAAGCTACGGTACGGCGTGGTTCGCCTGGTACATGCGGCGCTTGGCCGAGAGACCGGCCAATATTTGGCTGGTCGCGAGGTCGCTGCTGACTTCGACACTGGCGGGGGCTTGAAGTCCGCCTCGGCGCAGCTTTTTCCCAAGGTCTCGCCGCGTTATAATCTCAAACATATCCGGAGAGGTGTCCGAGTGGCTGAAGGAGCCGGTCTCGAAAACCGGTAGGCCCGTCAAGGGTCTCGTGGGTTCGAATCCCACCCTCTCCGCTGGTCCCTAAGTTGGCCCAGCCTCTAGATATCGGTCTGCCGGATCCTTGACCGCAGCGGTATCTTCCCGCCCGACATCCAGGCAGGAGCTCGACGCATATGACTTCGATCCCCGCGCAGTCCGATCCAGACGGTGCTCGACCGGTCGGAATAGAGCGGCGCGAGTTCATGGCGTTCTTCGCCGCTTTGGGGCTCGGCGGCAGCGTCTTCCCCACCCTCCTGTGGCGTCGGATGCAACAACAGGCCGGCCCGATCACCAAAGAGATCATCGGCGCTTGCGAGAACCTTGCCGGCCTGGAGTTCACCGATGCCGAGCGGGAAATGATGGTGCAGGGCTTGAACCAAACCCTCGAAGGGTACCGAGCCCTGCGCACGGTAGAGCTTCCCAACAGTGTCTTTCCGGCGATTAGCTTCGATCCTGTGCTGCCGGGAAGTAACTTACCGCAGGAAACGAGGCGATTCAGCTACAGCCGACCCTCGGGCGTGGAGCGGCCGGCTAACCTGGAAGAAGTGGCTTTCTGGCCGGTGACGCGGCTGGCTGAGTTAGTACGCCGCCGGAAGGTGAGATCGGTGGAGCTCACCGAGATGTACCTGGATCGGCTGAGGCGGCATGGCCCCACGCTAAAGTGTGTAGTGACCCTTACCGAAGATTTGGCCATGGAGCAGGCGCGCCGGGCAGACGAGGAGATCGCCCGAGGTCGCTATCGCGGACCGCTTCATGGGATACCGTGGGGTGCCAAAGATTTGCTGGCTGAGGATTGCTGCCGCACCACCTGGGGCGCCAAACCTTACGAAGACCAGGTGATCGACCAGGACGCCACCGTGGTCCGCAGGCTGGAAGAAGCGGGGGCGGTTTTGGTCGCCAAGCTCACGCTGGGCGCGCTGGCCATGGGAGACGTCTGGTTCGGGGGGCGCACCCGGAATCCTTGGAATCCGGAACAGGGCTCCAGCGGATCTTCTGCTGGTTCGGCTGCGGCGACGGTGGCGGGCTTGGTCGCCTTTAGCATCGGCAGCGAGACTCTGGGGTCGATCGTATCGCCCTCTACTCGTTGCGGCGCTACCGGACTGAGACCTACGTTCGGCCGGGTCAGTCGCCACGGCGCCATGGCGCTGTCGTGGACCATGGACAAGCTGGGCCCCATCTGCCGGAGCGCGGAGGACTGCGCCATCGTCTTCCACCACATTCATGGGGCGGACGGGCTGGATCCCACGGCGCGCACCCTGCCTTTCAACTGGGATCCCGACCGCAAGATGTCGGAGCTCAGAATCGGGATTTGGGAAAGCGCTTTCAACTCCGACTACGAGACCAAGGAGTTCGATCAGCGAGCGCTGGAAACTCTCCGGGGCTTGGGCGCAAGGTTCATACCGGTGGAGCTGCCGGATCAGTATCCGGTACAGGCGTTGCGCATCATCCTCAACGCGGAAGCGGCCGCGGCGTTCGACGATCTCACCCGCAGCAACCGGGACGATCTCTTGGTGAGGCAGGATCCCGGAGCCTGGCCCAACTCCTTCCGGCGTTCGCGTTTCATACCGGCGGTTGAATACATCCAGGCTAACCGAGTGCGGACTTTGCTGATGCAGGCGATGGAGCGGACCATGGCGGACATCGATGTATTGGTAGCTCCCACGTTCGGCGGCAACCAGCTGTTGATCACCAATCTCACTGGGCATCCCGCGGTGGTGGTGCCGAACGGCTTCCGGGACAACGGCACTCCGACCAGCATCACTTTCATCGGCAAGCTCTTTGGTGAGGCGGAGGCGCTGGCCGCGGCCAAGGCGTATCAGGAGGCCACCGATTTCCATACCCGGCGCCCGCCGGCTTTCTCCTGATGCAGGACCAGTCCGAAGGCGGCCTCAAGGCGTCGCTTTTGGCCGGGTTCCAAGTGGTGATCTCGCTCCCGGTACAGTGGGGCGAGCTGGACGCGTACGGGCATGTGAACAACGCGGTCTTCTTCCGCTATTTCGAGTCGGCACGCATGGAGTATTTGGAGCGGTGCGGTCTGGTGGAATCGTACAAGCGGGACCGCATAGGAGCGATCCTGCACTCCACCGGCTGCCGGTTCCGCCGCGCTCTTTTTCATCCTGACACCGTGCTGGTGGGAGCCAAGGTGACACAAGTAGATGAAGACCGCTTTACCATGGCTTATCGGGTGGTGTCGCAACGGCGCCGCGAAGTGGTGGCTGACGGGACCGGCGTAGTAGTGGTCTTCGACTACCGCCGACGCACCAAGACTCGGCTTCCGGACGCCGTGAGGGCCGCGATAGAGGCGCTGGAGCGGGGTGAGGGATCGTAAGCCGCGTCTCGGCTGTATATTGAATAGCGGAACAGGCTCCATAGCAGACCGAGCCCAAAAAGGCGACACCTCATGAGTCCGACATCTAACACCGCACCGCGGGCCCCGACCGGCGACGGGCGCCAAGTATTGGACTCGGTGGTCATCCGCTTCGCAGGCGACTCCGGAGACGGGATGCAGTTCGCCGGCTTCCAGTTCACACTGGAGACCGCCCTTGCCGGGAGCGATCTGGCCACCTTCCCCGACTATCCCGCGGAGATTAGAGCGCCCGCAGGAACCACCTACGGCGTCTCATCGTTCCAGATCCATTTCGGCGGCACCGAGATCCGCACCGCCGGAGATCAGGTGGACGTGCTGGTCGCCATGAACCCGGCGGCGCTGAAGGTGAACTTGCAGGATCTCAAGCCTGGCGGAACGATAGTGGTGGACGCGGGTGCGTTTACCGAGCGCAATCTGGCAAAGGCCGGCTTCGAGAGCAATCCGCTGGAGGACGGCACGCTGGCAAGATATCGGGTGCTGAAGCTGGACATAAGCAAGCTTACCCTGGATGCGGTGGAACAGTTCGGACTGGGCCAGAAGGAGTCGCTCCGCTGCCGCAACATGTGGGCCCTGGGGCTGATGTTGTGGATGTACGATCGCGATCGCCAGGCGACGATCGATTGGCTCAGCAAGAAGTTCGCCAAGCGGCCGGAGGTGGCCCAGGCCAACATCGCGGCGCTGAACGCGGGCCATGCTTTCGGCGAGACGGCCGAGCTCGGCGCCATCGCCCGGTTCACCGTTCCGCCCGCTCCCGCAGCGCCGGGTCTCTATCGCACCGTGTCAGGGATCGAGGCTCTGGGTTGGGGCTTGCTGGCCGGAGCGAAAGCGGCGGGACTCGAACGGATAGTGTTCGCGTCCTACCCCATCACACCGGCTTCTCCTCTGCTGCACCTGCTGAGCGGGCTCAGGAAATACGGGGTAGTCACCTTCCAGGCAGAAGACGAGATCGCAGCTATTACCGCGGCGATCGGGGCTTCGTACGCCGGCGCGCTGGGCGTCACCTCCAGTTCGGGACCCGGGATCGCGCTCAAGACCGAAGCTTTGGGTCTGGCCGTAATGGCCGAACTTCCCCTGGTGGTGATCAACAACCAGCGGGCAGGGCCTTCCACCGGGATGCCCACCAAGACCGACCAGGCGGATCTGTTCCAGGCAGTTTACGGCCGAAACGCCGACACGCCGCTACCTGTCTTGGCGGCTGCCACGCCGGCCGACTGCTTCGAGGTGGCCATGGAGGCAGTAAGGCTCGCCACCAAGTACATGACTCCGGTGATCCTCCTTACCGACGGCTATTTGGCCAACGCAGCGGAACCCTGGCTGATCCCGGACGTGGAAAAGGCGCCCCTCTTCCCGGTTCGGTTCCGGACCGAGGTGGACGGTTTCTACCCTTACCAACGGGATCCCGAGACTCTGGCGCGTCCTTGGGCGGTCCCGGGGACACCGGGCTTAGAGCATCGGATAGGCGGCATAGAGAAGGATTACAACACGGGTCACATCTCCTACGATCCCGAGAACCATCATCGTATGACCAAGACCCGGGCCGCTAAGATAGCCGGCATAGCCAACGACATTCCGCTGCAGCAGGTCTCGATCGGCGGAAAGCGGGGCCGCATGGCAGTGGTCGGATGGGGTTCTACCTACGGTCCGATCCGGCAGGCGGTGGAGCAGGTTCGCAGCGAAGGATACGACGTGTCGCAGATTCATATCAGGTACCTTTATCCCTTCCCGCGCAACCTGGGCGACTTGTTGCGGAGGTTCGAGCAGATCCTGGTTCCCGAGATGAACAACGGTCAGCTGGTGCAGATGTTGCGCAGCGCCTATTTGGTACCGGCCGAAGGCTTGAACCGGATCACCGGCAAACCCTTCAAGGTCACCGAAATCGTCGAGGCGATAAAAGAGAGGTTGAGTACCAGATGACAATAGCTACAGCGCCTAAACCGATCAGTTCCCCCAAGGATTACGCCTCGGACCAAGAGGTGCGCTGGTGCCCGGGGTGTGGCGACTATGCAATCCTCAAGGCGGTTCAGAAGACTCTGGCCGACTTGGGAGCCGCCCGGGAACGGACCGTCTTCGTATCGGGAATAGGTTGTTCTTCCCGTTTTCCCTACTACGTGTCGACTTACGGCTTCCACACCATACACGGCCGCGCTCCCGCTGTAGCTACCGGGATCAAGCTCGCGAATCCCGAGCTCGACGTTTGGGTTATCACCGGCGACGGAGACGGCTTGAGCATCGGGGGAAACCATCTGCTGCACGTGTTGCGGAGGAACGTGAACCTTCAGGTCATTCTTTTCAACAACGAGATCTACGGCCTGACCAAGGGACAGTACTCCCCCACTTCGCGCCGCGGCACCCGTTCTCCCTCCAGCCCTCAGGGTTCGGTGGACAACCCGGTTTCCCCCTGCGCTTTCGCCTTGGGTGCGGGGGCTCGGTTCGTGGCGCGCGCCATCGACACGCAGCAAGCCCAGCTGGTGGAGGTGTTGAAGCGAGCATACCAGCATCGGGGCGCTTCCTTTGTGGAGGTGTTCCAGAACTGCGTAGTTTACAACGACGAGGTGTTTGCCGATTTCACCGATAAGAGCGTGGCCTCCGAGATGCAGCTTCACGTAGAGCACGGTAAGCCTTTGCTGTTCGGCAAGGACCGAAGGCGGGGCCTCAGGCTCAAGCCGGGCACTCTGGAACTGGAAGCGGTCACGGTGGGCGAAAGGGGAGTGATAGAAAAAGACATCTTGGTGCACGACCAGACCGACCGGGCACTGGCCTGGTTGCTGGTGTCGCTCTCTCCTCCGACTTTTCCCATGGCCTTGGGTGTGATTTACTGCGATCCCGCCCCGGTCTATGAGGACGAGATTTACGCTCAGATGGGCACCGCGGTTCCCAGCCTTCAGCGGGCCGATCTCAACGCCTTGTTGCGGCAGGGTCAGACCTGGACCGTGGGCGGCTGATCGGCATGGCTTGGATCCAGCAGGTCCCGGTCGACCAGGCGACGGGGTTACTGAAAGAGGAGTTCGACAAGGCGATTCGCCGTTCGGGCCGGGTTTGGCACATCGTGCAGGTCATGAGTCTAAACCCGCGGGTTCTCAAGGCCAGCATCGATTTTTATCTAGCCGTAATGTACGGTCCTTCGCCTCTCACGCGGATCCAGCGGGAGCTTTTGGCCACGGTGGTTTCCGCGGAGTTGGGGTGTCACTACTGAATCCGGGCACATGCACACGACCTCCGGGCCGAGGTCGAGGGGAAGTTTGCCACAGCAGAGGAGGCGGATCGTTTTGTCGACCAGGTAGCGCGCGACTGGCGCACGGCGCTGCTCGAGCCTGTCGAACGGGAACTCTGCGAGTTCGCCGCCAAGCTAACCTTAAGACAGGGCGAAGTGGTAGCGGAGGATCTAGAGCGTTTGAGGGGGCACGGCTTGGACGATCGGGCGATTCACGACGCCGTTCAGGTGATCGGTTATTTCAACTACATCACCCGGGTGGCGGACGGTTTAGGGGTGGAGCCCGAGGACTTCGTCAAGCCTTGGGGTTCTCTCTTTTGAACTGAGCGCCGTTAGCTCAAGTAGACCGTGCACCAGAGTTCGAAGGCAATGATCTCACACACGGAGAGCCCGTTTTCATAGTGCGGCATTGGAGCGGGTACCAGATCCCCGCGTGCAGGAGCTGTTGGGGCACCGGTGCGCACGGCCGACGAAACAGAGACCCAAAGAGACGGAGCTGCGGAGCGGCTCCGTCTCTTTTTGCCGACCCCAGCCGGATCGCTCACTTGACGGGTAGCATCACGTGAGCATAGGGTGTTCCCTGCCACATGACCTACGGCAGGCCACTGTGGTGATCCGTCGGGAGTCCCTTCAACGAGGTGGGATCGGGTACCACCATCATTAGGTGAGGGCCAGTATCCATCCATGGCTCGCCGGGTTCCGGCGCCATCTTTAAGGGATCGGTGTTCCCCTGGATCCGGCCTCGGCAAGGAAGTCGAATCGCCGCATTCCAACCTAAAAAAGTTGAATCGTCGCACTCCAACTTGAATAACGATGTTCAGGCTGGTCTTTCCGCCGATGCCCTGGTTGAAAGTCGCACCCTGGGGAGCGGCGGCGGAGCAGCGCGACCTTCGCGCCCCTGCAATTTTTATGAAGATCCGGCGTTGCAATTTTTTATGAAGACCTGATGGCTTGCGTGCCGCGTCCAGCAGGAGTCAAATTGCAGTGCCGCGCTTGCGGGGAGAGCCCGGTCGCTCCGCCGGCGTGCGCGAGCCGGTCACTGACCCGAGGGAGGCGAGTCGAGGGGAGGTCGCCATGGAGCTGGAGCGCATCTTCGACGACCTAAGGGCCTTGGTGGAAGATCCCTCCTTCCCCGCCGTTCGCCGCTGGCTGGAGGCGAACTCCCGGGGCAAAGTCGTGGGTCACTTCCAGGTGTTCTTTCCCGAGGAGATCGCGCACGCGGCAGGTTTGCTCCCAGTGAAGGTCGCTGGTGCGACTGGAACGGTACAGGTCCGACAGGCAGACGCCCGCATCGCTGCGTTCGTGTGCTCGATCGTCCGCAGCTCTCTGGAGCTCGCCCTGTCCGGCCGACTGAGCTTTCTGAGCCTCATGGTGGTTCCCAACATCTGCGATGCCGCCCGCAACGCCTGCGGGGTATGGGTACGGAGCTTCCCGGGGATTCGGGTCGAGACCCTTTACCACCCCCAGAACGCCGCAAGCGCCCACGCGGTGGCCTACCTGGCTGGGGAGTACCGCCGGATCGGCCGCGTCCTAGAAGAGCTGAGCGGCCAGCCCATCACGGAGGACACCCTTAGGCAGAGCCTCGCTCTTTTCAACGAGAACCGCAGGCTTCTGCGGGAGATCTACCGGATCAAGCGCGAGACCCCGTGGCTGTTGAGCGCGGTGGAGAGCTACCTGCTGGTGCGCTCTGCGGGTCTCATGCCTCGGGAGGAACACAACAACTTGTTGCGCCGGGTAGTGGAGCTGCTGCCCCAGCGATCCGCCAAGAAGCAGGACCGCATCCGGGTGGTCTTCGAGGGTGGATTCTGCGAACAGCCGCCGCTGGACATGTTGGCGGTGATTCAGAACGCCTGCTACGTGGTGGACGACGACCTCATGATCGGGCTTCGCTGGATCACCGAAGACGTTCCCTTGGAGGGAGACCCCTGGTGGAATCTGGCCGAAAGCTACATCAGTCGCAGTAGCTACAGCCCCGTGCAACGGGACCCCCGCAAGCCGAAGCCGCAGATGCTGCTGCGCCGGATCCGGGAGTCGCGGGCCGAGGCTGCCGTCGTGGCCGCGGCTAAAATGTGCGAACCGGGACTGGAAGAACAGGTACACTACAGCCGGGCTTTGGACGCCGCGGGGATTCCTCACCTGGTGCTGGAGTTCGAGGAAACGATGACGGTGTTCGAGCAGGTGGGCATGGAGGTAGAGACCTTCGCGGAGTCGTTGCTGTTCCAGTTCGACTGAGGGAAAACCTCGAAGGGGGAACCCAGTGAGTGCTTCGGCGCAGGAAATCCTAGGAGTGAGCCGGCGAGAGGGCCGCAGGCTGATGGAGCTGTGGTGGTCACAGATGGCGGAAGCGGCGGAGACGAAGCGTCCCGCTGCATACGCCTTCGTCATGGCGCCGATATCGGAGCTGCTCCTCGCGTTCGACTTCGTCATCAATATGCCGGAGATCACCTCCCTCCAGACCGCCATTCGGGGACAGTCGCAGAACTATATCCAACTAGCCGAGGATTACGGTTTCTCGCCGGACATCTGCGGGTACGTGAAGGCGGACGTGGGGGTCCATCTCAAAAACGGGGAGCATCCCTACGGCCGGGTCCCTCGTCCCGCCTTGGTGGTCACGAACAATGTCTGCAACACCTATGTCAAGTGGTCGGAGTTCTGGGAACACCACTACCGCTGCCCGGTGTTCACCCTGGACCTGCCCGGATGGCGCGGGCGGGAGTCCCTTCAGGAGGGGACGGAGTCGTTCCGCGAGACGTTCGAACAAGACTGCCGCTACGTGCAGGGCCAGCTTCATGAGCTGGTCGCGCTTTGCGAGCAGCTCACTGGCAGGCAGTTCGATTTAGATCGCTTCCGGGAGCATTTGCGAGAGACCAACCGGATGGCGGAGCTGTACCAGGCGGTGTGCGAGGCCAACCGTCACGTGCCGGCCCCCTTCAACGCTCCGTTGGAGGGAGTCACCTACCAAGGGATCGCCAATCTGTATCGGGGGACGCCGGAGGGGACCAAGTATTTCGAGCTGGCACTGGAGGAGATGCAAGAGCGGGTTCGGCTGGGCATGGCCGCGGTGCCGGACGAGCGGTTTCGCCTGGTGCTGGTGGGCACCGCATGCTACAGCCACTTCCGCCGGTTCGTGGAGCTCTTTAGCGCTTGGGGCGGAGTGTTCGTCCACAGCACTTACATGGTATTTGCCGGGGGCGGTTTCTTCCCGGGCTTCGGGTACGATCTGAGCCGACCCTTGGAGAGCTTCGCCGAGCAGATGGTACGGGCTGCGTACTGGGGGTGGACTGGCGCCATGTTCTACCAGCAGGAGTGGTTGGAAGCAGTCGTGCGGGATTGGAAGGTGGACGGCATCTGCTTCCACGGAGTGAAGAGCTGCCGGACCACCAGCACTGGGCTACCCGACGTGCGGGAGTGGATGCGAGTGCAGCGTAACGTGCCGGGGCTCTTCATTCAGTCGGACCTGGTGGATCCGCGGCTGTGGTCGGAGGCGCAGATCAAGAACCGGGTGGACGCCTTTTTCGAGTCGCTGGCCGCACACCAGGCGGCGGGGAGGTAACCGTGTGGGGTGCAAAGAAGGTCGTGGCCGGGGTGGACGTAGGCTCCACTCAGACCAAGGCGGTGATCCTGAGCCCGGAGCGCAAGATCCTGGGGCGGGCGCTAGTGGACACCGGCGCGCGGCTCAACCAGGCTGCCCGTGCCGCCTTCGAGCAGGCACTTGAGCGGGCGGGGCTTTCGGAGGAGGACGTGGAGTACACCGTCGGCACGGGGTACGGTCGCTTCAAGGTGGAGTTCGGTGACACGCAGGTAACGGAGATCAGCTGCCACGCTCGGGGGGCGAGCTTTCTGTTCCCCCATACCCGTACCGTGCTCGACATCGGCGGACAGGATACCAAGGCGATCCGGGTGGGCCCCGGGGGCGAGGTGCTGGACTTCTGCATGAACGACAAGTGCTCGGCGGGCACCGGCCGCTTTCTGGGCGCGGCCTCCGACGCGCTGGAGATCCCGCTCGGCGAGCTGGGCCCCTTGGCGCTCACGGCCCGCAATCCTGTGACCATCACTACTACCTGCACCGTGTTCGCGGAGTCGGAGATTTTGGGCTGGCTCGCGCGGGGCCGTAAGATGGAGGACATCCTGATGGGGGTGCACACTGCCATCGCTTCCCGGAGCCTCTCCCTGTTGCGCCGGGTGGGGATCGAGCCCGAGCTCACCTTTACGGGCGGCGTGTCTCGCAATGTGGCGATGGTTCAGCTCATCCGGGAAGCGAGCGGCTTTCCGGTGAACGTGAGCGAGGAGTCCCATTTCTGCGGAGCTATCGGAGCAGCCCTCTTCGCCCTGGACCACGTGTTGTTGGGGAAGCCTGAACCGGCGAGGGCTGCCCCCGGGAGCGAGTAGCCATGCTCATAGCAGGCGTCGACGTGGGGGCTACCTACACGAAGGTCGTGCTGCGGGAGGATCGAAAGATCCTGGGCCGCAGCGTGGCTCAGACGGGTTTCAACTTTCCCAGGGCCGCGGAACGCGGGCTCTCGGCAGCTCTCGAGGTTGCCGGCCTCTCTCGGGAGGACGTGGACTACGTAGTGGCTACGGGTTACGGGCGGCACATGATCCCGTTCCGAGACCTGGCAGTCACGGATCTCACCGCGCAAGCTTGGGCGATCCACCGACTCTACCCCGATGCCAGGACGATCCTCGACATCGGGGGCCAGAATGTGAAAGCTATCCGCGTTGACGAGCGGGGCCGAGTACGAGCCTTCCGCCTAAACGACAAGTGCGCAGCGGGAAGCGGTGCCTTCCTCGAGAAGACCGCCAGATACATGGGGTACACCGCCGCGGACCTCGCTCGCCTGGCAGAGGCGGCGCGGGAGCCTGCAGTGGTAAGCAGTGTGTGCGCGGTGTTCGCCGAGAGCGAGGTCATCAATCACCTGGTAGCTGGCCGCAGTCCGGAGGACGTCTGCGCCGGGGCGATCGTGGCCCTGGCAGGGCGGGCGGCGCAACTGGTTAAGCGGCTCCGCGGAGAGCCTCAGTTCGTGCTGACCGGAGGCCTGGTTCGGGTCCCCCTCATGCACCGCTGCCTGGAGGAGAACCTCGGGGTTCGCTTTGTGATCCCGCCCGAAGAGGAGGGGGTGTACGCAGCAGCCCTGGGTGCGGCGCATCTGGCGCAGCAGCGTTTGCACCGTATCTCTAAGCGGGCTACCGCCTGAAGCTAAAAGAGGAGAAGTATGGAGGAGATTCGAGCCATCGACTTCATGTACTACGTGGCCACGCCGGAATTCATCGCCCGGTGGAACCGGGCGAAGGAGGGAGAGCTAGTCTGCCGCATGGAGCGGGCATTGGGCGGAAGCCTGCCCTGCTTCCCCAGCATCGAGACCATGTTGGCGACCATGGACGAGGCGGCGGTGGAGAAGGTGTTCATCACCCAGTGCAAGATGTGGTCGTACCGGAACCACTGGATGTACATGGACACCAAGCTGGAGGAAGTCCTGCAGTACACGACTCGCTACCCCGACCGCTTCGTGGGGCTGGCTGGATACAACCCCTACCGGATCAACGAGAGCCTGCAAGAGATCGAGCGAGCGGTGCGAGAGTACGGGTTCAGGGGCGTGTACCTGCACATCTACGGCTTCGACATACCCCTCCACAACCGGCGTATGTACCCCCTCTACGCAAAGTGCGTCGAACTGGACGTCCCGGTATCGATGCAGGTGGGGCACGTGCTCGAGGGCATGCCCTCGGAACACGGGCGTCCCATTTACCTCGACCGAATTCTCTGCGACTTTCCCACCCTCAAGGTGGTGGGTGCCCACACCGGCTGGCCTTGGGTGGAGGAACTTATCTCCGCCTGTTACAAGTGGGAAACGGTCTGGATCGGAATCGACGCGTGGATGCCCAAGTACCTGAAACCCGAACTGGTCCAATTCATGAAAAGCCGGCTGGGGCAGGATCGGTGCTTGTGGGGAACCAACGGGTTGCCCTGGAAGCAGAGCCTGGAGCAGCTCCGGGCGCTCGACCTCAAGCCTGAGGTGTACCGGAAGGTGGTACGGGATAACGCGGTGGAGCTCTTCCGGCTGTAGGTGCTCGTGAGGGGCGGCTAGTGCGCGTCGCCCGACCCGGAAGCAGCGGTCTTGCGCTGTGCGGGTAGCGACTGTTGCGTAACCGGCGGGTGTTGCTGCGACGGGACGGGGCTTCTCATAGGGAGCTAGGAGTTAAGGCTCTCATGGGGAATTGAACGGTAGCGAGAGCGGAGATCGTCATGGAGTTTCAGGATCGTGTGGCGCTGGTGACCGGCGGGGCGAGCGGGATCGGACGCTCTACGTGTCTCGCCCTGGTGCGGGAGGGAGCCCGGGTGGCGATAGGGGACGTGAACTTGCCCGGCGCTGAGCAGGTGGCGACGGAAGCTCGCGACCAGGGTCGCCAGGCCCAAGCGGTGCACCTGGACGTCACCGACCGAGCGCAAGTTGCACGCGCGGTGCAGGAGGTCGTGGATGCCTGGGGTCGGGTGGACGTGCTGGTGAACGCAGCGGGCTGGGATCGAATCGTGCCGTTCCTGGAAAGCACGGAAGAGCTATGGAACCGCGTCATCGGCATCAACTTCCGAGGGGTGCTCAACACCTGCCACGTGGTCTTGCCCCACATGGTCCGGCAGGGGGGCGGCGTGGTCGTGAACATCGCCTCGGATGCCGGCCGAGTGGGTTCTTCGGGAGAGGCCGTGTACTCGGCGGCCAAAGGGGCGGTGATCGCCTTCAGCAAGGCTTTGGCCCGCGAGATGGCCCGGCACAACATCCGGGTAAACGTGGTGGCCCCGGGCCTCACGGATACGCCGCTTTTAAAGCAGATCATCGAGGCGGGAAACGAGAAGCTCGTCGATGCCATCGTCCGCAGCACGCCCATGCGGCGTCTGGCGCGACCGGAGGAGGTGGCAGAGGCCGTGGTGTTCTTGGCCTCTGACCGTGCGTCTTTTGTGACCGGCCAGACCCTGAGCGTGTCCGGCGGCCTGACTATGGCATAAGTCTATGCGCTCTACCGAGGAATTGATCCGCGATCACAAGGTGATCCTCGAAGTTCTCGAGGGTCTAGAGGCTCGGCTGCGGGCGGTCGGTTCCGGTGCACCGCTGGACGCCGGATACGTGCGGGAGGTGGTGACCTTCTGCCAGAGTTTCGTGGATCGCTGTCACCACGGGAAGGAGGAGCGCTGTCTGTTCTTCTGCCTGGAGCGGCGAGGAATTCCCCGGCAGAACGGTCCTATCGGTGTTATGTTGGCCGAGCACGAGATGGGCCGCCAGCTAGTACGGCGGATCGCCGACGCGGTCGATCGGCTCGAGGTGGGAGGTGACGGAAGCGAGGTAGTGAACCTCGCCTGGCAGTATCTGGAGCTGCTGCGGGGGCACATTGCCAAGGAGAACCAGGTACTTTTCCCCATGGGTGACGCGGTCCTGGACAGCGCGGATGACGCGGACGTGGGCCGTTGTTACGAAGGCGTGGAACACGAACCCGGTGTTCAGGAACACCAGAGCTTGACGCAACTGGCAGCGCGCCTGGCAGTTCGGCGGTCCTGACTACCGGCTTGCTGAGTGAGCGTTGACCTGGCTCGGCGCTGTCAGTATCTTACCTTTCTATCAGTGATACTATGAACCGGAGCGATACGACCGCAGCCGGGCGGATGCCGTCGGGACGTTTCGTGCTCAGGCTTGACCCGCGGCTGCATGCTGCCCTGCGGGCGGCGGCCCGAGAGGCCGGCATCTCGTTGAATGAGTATTGTACTCGCAAGCTGGCGGCTCCAGGTCTGCACGTCGTGGGGCCTGAGGCGGTGATTGTCGCGCGAGCGGCGGCTGTGGTCGGCGACGCCTTGGTGGGCATCGTGGCGTTTGGGTCGTGGGCGCGGGATGAGCTGGTTGAGGGATCTGACCTGGACGTGCTGGTGGTTGTGGAGCCGCGGGTGTCGATCACGCGGGAGCTGTACAGGCGGTGGGACACCTTACCTCTCGTTTTCGGTAGCCATCTCGTGGAGCCGCACTTTGTACGCATTCCTGAGTCGGAAGCACGAGTCTCGGGCTTGTGGGCTGAGGCTGCGGTGGAGGGCATCGTGCTGTTTGAGCGTGGGCTTGTTCTCTCGAGAACCCTGGTGCGGATTCGCCGGCGGATCTTAGCGGGTCATATGGTTAGGCGCCAGGTGCACGGGCTGCCGTACTGGGTGGAGGCGGCCTGAGGTGCGCAACCCTGATCTGGCCCGCGATTACATTCGTCGTGCAGAGGTCCGGCTCCGGGCGTTAGATGTGCTGTTCGAGGGCGAGAGTTGGGCAGATGTGGTGCGCGAGGCTCAGGAGGTCGTGGAACTGACGCTCAAGGCGCTGCTTCGTGCGAGCGGTGTGGAGCCGCCGCGGATCCACGACGTGTCGGAGGTGATGCTGGCGGAGCGCGCGCGGCTGCCGGCCGCTTTGCAGTCGGAGCTGGAAGTGCTTGTTGAGGGTTCGCGACAGCTGCGGCGCGACCGGGAGCTGGCGTTCTACGGCGCCGAAGACCTAACCCCTTCCGGATTCTACTCCCGAGAGGATGCCGAGCGGGCTCGCGCCACCGCGCGGCACACAGTGGAAGTAGTCAGGCCTCACCTGTTTTTTCCTGGCTGATACCTACCACACGGGGACATGCGGGGGCGCAATGCAGGGCGCTTCCGGCGCAGGATTTTGCCGAATCAATACCGGGGGCCGGAACCACCATGGCAGAGCGATACATCCCAAAAGGTGGTCCCCAACATCTGCCAAGCCGCCCGTAACGTCTGCGCCGTGCGGTTGCGGAGCTTGGCCACACCGGAAATTTTCCCCAACTACGAGTGGAGTTGAACCAAGCTGGCTTTCGGGTGCTGTTTAGCTCTGCAGGCAATCCCCCAACAGCCTGCTCGGAGTCCGCAGCCGGGACAAACCGATACACGTTGGTTCATGCCGAAGAACGCCAACCTCCAGGCGCCGAAAACATTGACGATGTCTTAGAAGCGCGCGCTCGGCGAGAAGAGCTTACGAATGAAGAAAATGAAGGAGCGCGCTCCGGCGATCCGCCAGCACCAGCGGCTCCTAAGCAGATTGAACCGATCCAGCGCTGGCGTCCTAAACCTCGCCGGCTATTTTTGTAGCAGCGCCGTGCGCCCTTAGCTCAACTGGACAGAGCACCAGACTTCGGATCTGGGGGTTGGGGGTTCGAGTCCCTCAGGGCGCGCTCGCGGGCTGCTCGAGCGGCGGGGCCGCCGAATCCCACCCCAGGTCTGTCGAGCGCTCACTCTTAAGGCGGCCTAACTGAGCCGCCCTACTGTCGAGAAAACCCGGATCCTGTACGACCGGAGCATGCGCATGCCGCGATCCGAGCCCAGAACGACCGCGTACGACCTCGCCGCCCAGTGGTGGGACCTCCCGCTAGAAGAGCGGGTGCGTCGCTTCCGCAGGCTGAGGCCAGACCAGGCCCAACAGCTGTTCTTCGACTTAGGGCCCCGGGAGCAGGCCCAACTGCTTCTGGCGCTGCCGCCTGCGGAGCGCTATCTGTGGATGCGCGCCCTGGAGCTAGACGACGCCGCAGACCTGCTTCAGGAAGTCCCCGAGCCCGAGCGGGCAGCATTCCTCGAGCTTCTCGACGAGACGACCCGGCGCCAAGTCGCCGCCCTCCTCGCCTACCGCGAAGACGTAGCGGGCGGCCTTATGAACCCGCGGTTCGCGGCCTTGCGACCCGAGATGACCGTGGAGGAGGCGCTCAGTTACCTTCGCCGCTACGCGCGCGAGCACGCGCGACGCGGCAACGCCTACTACGCCTACGTTCTGGACCCCGACCGCCGGCTCCTCGGCGTCGTGTCCCTGCGCGAACTCCTCGCAGCGGACCCTGACGAGCCGGTGCGCGCGATCGCCCGCGAGGACGTCGTGACCGTACCGGCGCAGGCAGACCAGGAAGCGGTTGCCGAACTCTTCCGCCGCCACCGCCTCATGAGCCTACCCGTCGTGGACGACGAGCGTCGTGTCGTGGGCGTGGTAACCGTGGATGACATCGTGGACGTCCTCCAGGAGGAGGCAACCGAGGATATCCACCGCTTGGGCGGCGTGCAGACCCTGGACCTGCCCTACATTCGCACCCCGTTTGGCCGGCTCCTGCGCAAGCGCGCTGGTTGGCTCGCGCTCCTCTTCGTCGGCGAGTCGCTGACGGCGACAGCCATGGCGTTTTTCGAGCACGAGATCGCCCGCGCCGTGGTGCTCGCGCTTTTTCTCCCCCTCATCATCAGCAGCGGCGGCAACTCGGGCTCCCAAGCCGCCACACTCATCGTACGGGCGATGGCGCTGGGCGAGCTCGCACTGCGGGACGCGTTCCGGGTCCTGGGGCGCGAGCTCCTCATAGGGCTCGGCCTGGGCCTGGTCCTCGCGGCGATCGGGCTGCTCCGCATCTTAGTCTGGCAGGCGGTCGCCGGCACCTACGGTGAGCACTACCTTCCCCTCGCCTTCGCCGTGGCCGCAAGCCTCGTGGGCGTCGTCACCTGGGGCACCTTGGCCGGCGCCTCCCTCCCCTTCATCCTCCGGGCACTCCGCTTCGACCCGGCGACCGCCTCGGCACCCCTGGTCGCCACCCTGGTGGACGTGACAGGGATCGTGATCTACTTCACCCTCGCGAGCCTCCTACTGAGGGGAACACTCCTCTGACCTCTCGGCCGACGTCATGCACCGCAGGAGATACCAGAGCAGAGGAGGCAGCTCGTTTTCTAAACTGGGCGGGGTAACGCACGGCCACCACAGAATCTCACCTGAGGAAATCTACAAGATGCGAATGCCCCAAGAGCCTCTGGTCTGCTGTCAATAGCCGCACCGGCCCCTGAACCGCTCCCCTCGCTGTCCTCGCCCCCTTGCGCTCCTCCTTCGATCCCTGGGAACCGACGCAAAGGAACGATACCCGCGCAGCCCCCTCGCCGTCCTCCCGTTCGAGAACCTGAGCGCTGACCCGGCTAACGCCTATTTCGCAGGTCGCCAGGCGTTCTCATTGCAAACCCGGCACCTCAAAGACCCAGAAACGCCCTACCAGGCTATCCCGTAATCCTCCCCATGATTGCTCGATGCGCCCCAGAACGTCCCGTGCTTCCAATCGAAAAAGATGGCATTGATCGGTCCCGAGGTGAGCCGCTCAAAATTGAGGTCGTAGCCCATGGCCCGAAGCTCCCGCCGAACCCAAGGCGGCGTCGCTTCGTTCAACGTCAACCGCCCCGGCCGGGACTCGTGATTCCCAAAAGAACTCCGCATTTGATAACTGGTGATGTTGGCCGCCTCCGCCGCCTCCTGCACGTTCATCCCGAACTCCACCACGTTCAAGAAAAACTGCAAGAGATTCTGATCCTGAGTGTCTCCCCCCTGCACCGCGAACGAGAGATACGGCCTACCATCCTTGAGGGCCAGCCCCGGCGTCAAAGTCACCCGAGGACGCTTGCCCGGCTCGATCACGTTGAACGGATTCTCGGCAGGATCGAGTACAAAACTCTGCGCCCGCTGACTCACCCCTATCCCCGTCCTGCCCGCTATTACTGCGGGAATCCAACCCCCGCTCGGTGTAACCGACACCACCCAGCCGCTCTTGTCCGCCGCCTGAATGGAAGTCGTACCCCCAAAGAAGTTTTCCTCGAAACTGGCTTCGTTCTCACCGCCGCTCGCAGCTACCGACTTGGGCGGCCAATTTTTGAGATACTCCAAGTAGGGATTCGTCTTCCCCATATAAGGATAAGGATCGCCGGGCTTGACATGGGGATCGTTCCGCTCCCAGTTGATGGTCTTGGCACGATCCCGAGCGTACTCCTTGGAAAGGAGACCCTGAATCGGCTCCTCTGGCGGGAAATACGGGTCGCCGTAATAAAAATCCCGATCGGCGAACGCCAGATTCATGACCTGATAAAGGGTGTGGATGTAGCGCGCACTGTTGTAACCCATCGCCTTGAGGTCGAAGTTCTCCAAAATATTGAGCGCCTGAAGCATCACCGGACCCTGAGTCCAGTGGGTGAGCTTGTAGACCTCGATCCCCTTGTACGTGGTCATCAGCGGCTCTTCGATCTTGACCTCCCATCGAGCCATATCCTCCAGGGTGATCAAACCGCCCTCTTCCCTTAAGCCGCGCACGAACTCTCGAGCTATGTCCCCGCGATAAAAGCGATCATAGGCCGCATAGATCGCCTCTTTGCGGCTCTTCCCCTGGGCCAGCGCCTGCTGCTCCGCCTCCACCAACTTCCTCAGCGTCGCGGCCAAGTCTGGTTGCCGGAAGATCTCACCTGGATAAGGCGCCTCCCGCTCTTGCCCCTCGTGCGGCAAAAACACCGCCCGGGAATACTTCCACTGCTTGATCTTCTCCTTGTTGCGCTCGATGGAGTTCGCCGTCTGCTCCTCGATCGGATAGCCGTCGGCCATCTGAATCGCCGGCTCCAGGACGTCCTTGAGAGTCATGGTTCCGTACTCGGCGAGCATGACCATGAGCCCACCCGGAGTCCCGGGGGTCACTGCAGCCAGCGGACCCTCCTCCGGCGGGTAGCGCATCCCCTTGGAACGGTACAATTGCACCGTCGCACCGGTGGGAGCCACACCCAAGGCGTTAATGGCGATGACCCGTCTCTCCCCCGGGTTATAAATGAGCGCCTGGGTCTCCCCTCCCCAACTCAAGACGTCCCACATGGTGGACACCGCAGCCAGCATGGCGCAGGCGGCGTCCACCGCGTTGCCGCCCTTTTGGAAAATCATGGCGCCGGCGGTGGCCCCCAGCGGCTTGCCGGTTATGGCCACCCAGTGCCGACCGTGCAATACCGGCTTAGCGGTACGCTGAGCCTCCAGTGACGAAGACCACATCACAAACGCCCCCGTAGCCAATAGAATGGTTCTCGGCAAGAACATGAAAACCCCCTTAGCCCAAGTGCTACGCCGCGGACTTCGGAAGACCGAGGCAAACATAGCACACCGCCCCACAGACCGCACGTCCCGAGCCGATTTCCGGAAGGCCGCACGGGGCCGCCGGAACGGCCGGCGCCTGAGCACCCCGGGCGCGGGTGCCAACCAGCCGAGCGGCTCAGCGGTCAGGGCGCGGGGTGTCCCCCGCTGTGCTTGCGCGAGCAGCAACGGGACCACGTGACAGACGGCGCGCGGCTGGCTAATGTAGATAGAGCCGTTAACACATATTGAGGGCTAGCGTACAGCTGAACAGCCGACAGGGAAAAACCCGCAGCTTGCTAAAACCTTCAGGTCTTGCTCCACGCGACCGCGCCCTTGGCCGGTCGCGGCAGTAGCGACAAAACTTCAGGAGGAAGAATGCTCACCATCAGCGCGATCAAAGCAGATGTAGGAAGTGTCGGCGGACATACCCGCCCTTCCAGCCGGATGATGGAAACCGCACGAAAGCACCTGTCTCAAGCAGCTAAGCGGGGCGTGATCATCGACTACGACGTCACCCATACCGGCGACGACATCTGCCTTCTCATGATCCACCACCGCGGCAACGACAACCCGCAGATCCACGAACTGGCCTGGGATACCTTCAAAGCCGCCACCGAGATCGCCCAGGAGGAGGGGCTCTACGGCGCGGGACAAGACCTCCTCAAAGACGCCCCCTCGGGAAACGTGCGAGGGGCTGGACCGGGAGCGGCTGAACTCACCTTTGACGAAACGGCCAAGGAGCGGCCCGCAGAATCTTTTATGATCTTTACCGCCGACAAGTGCGGGCCGGGAGCCTTCAACTTCCCGCTCTGGGCGGTCTTTACCAGCCCGCTGTTCTGCGCCGGGTTGATGCTTCCTCAGATGCGCCCGGGCTTCCGCTTCACGGTCATAGACATGGAACACGCCGGAGCCGACCGGATCATCGAACTGGACTCACCGGAGCAGCACCTGGATCTGGCGGTGCTGCTGCGCGACGAAAACCGATTCGGCATCAAGGCAATCCACTCCCGCCGTTACCCCTCCCAGCAAGTAGTAGCAGTCTCGACCGATCGCCTCCACACCATCGCAGGGGAATACAAGGGCAAGGACGATCCGGTAGCGATCGTAAGGTCGCAAAACATATTCCCCGCGCCGGAAGAGCTGGTGAGCCCCTACCTCACGGCGCATTTCGTAGCCGGCGACGCCCGCGGCAGCCACAACATGCCACTGATGCCGGCGGCCATCAACACGGCGATCACCGGACCCTATTGTCTGCCTATCGTCTCCTGCGTGGCCTACTCCCTCACCAAGCAGGGGAAGCTTTCCGAGGGGGTAGATGTGTTCGGCAACCCGGTCTGGGACGCCACCCGGCTCAAGGCGCAGCAGAAGGCGGACGAGATCAGGCGCCAGGGGTTCGTGGGGCCCGCGATGCTCCCGATGCAGGAACTGGAATACAGCGCCTTCCGCAGGACGCTGGCCCAGCTCGAAGAGCAGTTCCGAATAGTAGAGAAGCCCGAGGTGGCATACGCCAAAACCGACTCCTGAGCCGTAGAGCCGGGTCGTGGGCGGGTAGCTGCCTATTGCAATCGGCCTATCCGCCGCTTTTCGCAAGATGATGATAAAGTTTGGGCGAGCCTCGGCGCTGGTCTGGGGCTGGCTGATCGGACAGATGGCGCTAGCGCAAGGGCCGGTCACCGATCAGCTCACCAATGCCGGTGTGGTCCGGGCTTCGGCCAAGGTGGATTCGGTGTTCATCGACCGCCTCGTACCCGAAACGACCATCGACGGCGGCGACTTCGGGTCCTACCTCATGGCCCGGCTGGGAGTGATCCCCATACCGGACGATCTCAAGCTCCGAGTCGCCGTCGACACTCAAAAGATCGTCATCCACGGCAGAGTGGCCGACCTGCCGGAACTGGCACGACAAACCCTCGGCCCCCTGATGGGCATGGTGCCGCTTGAGACACCGATCGCGGGCGACGTGGAGTTGAGCCGGGTCAACCAGGAAGTGATCCGATTCCGCCTCGCCGCGGTCAGGGTAAACGACATCCCGGTCCCCGAAGGGCTAGTAGCCGCCGTGATGTACGAAGTGGGACGCCAGTATCCGGTCTTGGGGCAGAGCGGGCGGGATCTTTACGTTAGAATTCCGGCGGACGGAGAAATAACCCTGGTGCCGGGAGGCGTAAAGTTGCGCATCCTCGGCGCCGGAGAGCGAGCCTCCAGGGGGGGCACTCCTGACGGCAAAACGTCAGTATCTAGCCAGCAGCGCGATGGTAAAGTACTCTTGAGCCAAGAGCGCTCTGTTCCCTCGATAGCTACTCACAGCCAGCGAGGTAGGATCCGATGAACTGCGTCCGATGTTTGTCCATCGTTTCCCTGACCTTAGGTGCCATCGCGGGCGGGGTTGCGCCCGCCGGCGCACAGAGGGCCGCTCAGAGCACCTCGAGCGACCCCAACGTAACCTACTCGCCAGCCCTTTTCGCCGGGCTCAGGTACCGCATGGTGGGCCCCACCAGGGGTGGCCGCGTCACGGCGGTGGCGGGAGTGCCCAGCCAGCCCAACGTCTTCTACTTCGGGGCCACCGGCGGGGGAGTCTGGAAGAGCGAGGACTACGGAATCACTTGGCGCCCAATCTCGGACGGATACTTCGAGACCGGGTCGATCGGCGCCATTAGAGTAGCCGACTCCGATCCCAAGATTATCTACGTAGGCACCGGATCCGACGGAATCCGCAGCAACGTGATCCAGGGCAAGGGAGTTTACAAGTCCACCGACGGCGGGAAGACCTGGACCCACGTGGGACTGCGCGAGGTGGGACAGATCGGAGCCGTGCTAATCCACCCCACCGACCCCAACATCGTCTACGTGGCCGCCATGGGTAACGCCTTCAAGCCAACTCCCGATCGGGGGGTCTATCGCACCCGGGACGGCGGCCGAACCTGGGAGAAAGTGCTCTTTGTCTCGGATTCGACAGGAGCGGTGGACCTAGAGTTCGCCCCAGACAATCCGCGCGAGATCTACGCTTCCATGTGGCGAGCAGAAAGAAAACCGTGGACCATAATCTCGGGCGCGCGAGAAGGCGGGATCTACAAATCGAGCGACGGAGGCGACACTTGGACCAAGCTGACCCGGGGGTTGCCGCAGGGCCTCATCGGCAAGAGCGATCTTGCAGTCTCGCCCGTCGATCCCAACCGGGTCTACGCCCTGATAGAAGCTCCCGAACCGGAAGACGGGCTTTACCGGTCGGACGACCGAGGGCAGACCTGGAGGCAGGTCTCGAGCTACAACCCGCTGCTGAATCGCCCCTTCTATTACACCAACGTGGACGCCGATCCCACCAACGCCGACATAGTTTACGTGAATAACGAGGGATTTTACCGCTCCAAGGACGGCGGAGCGAACTGGGAGCGCTTGTCCACCCCCCACGGCGACAACCACGACATGTGGATCAACCCCAACAACCCCAACATCTGGATCCAGTCCAACGACGGCGGGGCCAACGTCACCCTGGACGCCGGAACGAGCTGGTCCACTCAGCACAACCAGCCCACCGCCGAACTGTATCAGGTGTACGTGGACGACCAGTTCCCCTACTGGCTCTACGCCGGTCAGCAGGACAACACCACCATAGCGGTTCCCAGCCTGCCACCCTTCCCTCACCCGGCCGGACCTATGGGATACTGGCTCGAAATCGGCGGCTGCGAAACCGGACCAGCGGTACCCAAACCGGGAAATCCCGACATCGTCTACGCCAACTGCAAGGGACTTTTTGGACGGTACTCCAAACGCACCGGCCAAGAGAAGCAGCTATACATCGGGGCGCAAAACATCTACGGCCACAACCCCAAGGACTTAAAGTTCCGCTTCCAACGTGTGGCACCCATAGAAGTGTCACCTCACGATCCGAACATAGTGTACATGGGATCCCAGTTCGTGCACCGAACCACCGACGAGGGAGTGACCTGGGAGATCATCTCGCCCGATCTAACCGCGAACAAGCCCCAGTATCAGGTGATCTCTGGGGGACCGATCACCCGAGACATCACCGGTGAAGAACACTACTCGACGCTCTACGCCATCGAAGAGTCTCCACTGGAGCGCGGCGTCATCTGGGTAGGCTCCAACGACGGGCTGGTCCACGTCACCCGCGATGGCAGCAAGACCTGGACCAACGTGACGCCCCCAGACCTCCCCCCCGACGGCAGGATACAGACCATCGAAGTCTCGCCCCATCGACCGGGAAAGGCCTACTTTGCGGCATATCGCTACCTCCTCGGCGACGACGCCCCTTACATCTACCGCACCACGGACTATGGCCGCAGCTGGACCCGGCTCACTCCGGGCAACAACGGCGTACCCCCCGATCATCCGACCCGCGTAGTTCGCGAAGATCCCAAGCGCGAGGGCCTCCTCTACGCGGGAACCCAATACGGGATGTTCATCTCCTTCGACGACGGAGCCCACTGGCAGTCTTTCCAGCAAAACCTGCCAGCAACTCCGGTCACCGATATCAAGGTGGTGCACAACGACCTCGCCGTCTCCACCATGGGCCGCTCGTTCTGGATCATGGACAACGTGACCCCGCTCCACGAGCTGAGCCCGCAGGTGGCGTCCGCTACCGCTCACCTCTTCCAACCGCGGGATGCATACCGGATGCGTTACAGCGCCGGTATCGGCAGAGTCCGCTCGCCGTTTGACCCAGAATACTTGCCGCCCGGTGCGATCATCGACTACTACCTGGCCCGAGAACCGGGCGGAGAGGTGAGACTGGAAATTCTCGACGCCCAGGGCAACGTGATTCGAACTTTCAGCAGCGGGACCGCCGGCCAGGCCGAGACCAGGGAACAGCAGATGCGTGCAACATTTTTGGGGCGGCGAGGGACACCGCGCCTAGCTAAGGGCCCAGGAATGCACCGCTTCATTTGGGATCTCTCATATCCGGGACCCTGGGACCCCGAGACCGGACAGCTGGGCGCCAACGGACCGCTGGCGACTCCCGGACGCTACCAGGCACGCCTGACGGTGGGCAATTGGTCCGCTACCAAAGAGTTCAATGTCCTGATCGATCCCCGAGTCGCAGCCGATGGAGTAACTCTAGCAGCCCTAGAAGAACAACTGCAGCACAGCCTACGGGTGCGCGACGCGATCAGCGAGGCTCGCCGCACTCTGGTTCGCCTGCGGGAGGCTAAGCAACAGACCCGCGAAGATTCCGCCGAGCGGCGGCGGCTCGAGGCCCTGGAACGCAAGCTGGCCACAGCATCGGGCGGAGGGATTCGCTACCCGCAACCGATGCTGATCGATCAGCTACAATACCTCTACGAAATGATCACTCGAGCGGACCAGAAGCTCGGCCGCGACGCGTTGGAGCGGTACGATGAACTCAAGCGCGAGCTCGACTCGATTATAGAACAGCTGAACTCGATCGTGCAGAACGACGACTGGCGATAGGCGTCGCCGGCGCGAATTAGCCTACGGCCCGGAGACGACCAAACCCCTCCGGGCCGTCAGGTTTTCAGCCTTCGCAAAACTCGCAGCGGAGCCCCGCTCTGACCTGCTCGTCTTCCGGCCGTGGGTGGCCGCACTCGGGACAGACGGGAGTGGTGGGGCTTACCTGGCGCGGGGTTTCCTCGAAGACCTCCTGGTCCAAAGGCTCGTAGGGGATTCCCCGCAAATCCCGCCGACGCCAACGCCGGCCGGTAGTTCGCCGATACATACTGCGGCTCCTTGATAGGAGTTAGAGTTCCGGCTTCTCGTATAACGAGAGACCGCCCTAGAAGAAGCCTAACCCCACGCCCTGCACCGCACAAGGAGGGTTAAATTATTGTGGAACAATGCGTTATGGCTCAACCGACCGTCAGCGCGAAGCGCCACCCGGCTACCGGGGCAGGCGACCCCCCTGCTCGCTCAAGACCTTGAAATACTCCTCCACTAGCTTCCGGTACTCGGCCGGAACCTCCTCGGAGCTCCCGATGAAAATCTCCCAGCCGTCGTTGGCCTCCAGGGTACGCCGCACTGCGTACTCGAACTCCTTAAGTCCCTGCACTACCTCGGCCTCCAGCGTCGCCAGGGACCGCGGGTCGGAGTACCGGGCGGGGTCGCTCAACCGCCTCAGGCGGCCGATGATCGCATCCAGCTCTCTCACATCGATGCCCTCGCGACCCAACAGCTCGCGCAGCCTCAAGGCCTCTTGAACCTGCCGGTCGAACTCCCGCTGGAACTGCCGTGCCTGCTCCGGGGAGAGCCACCCACCATAACCGCCTGGTCCCCGATCCACCGCACCTCCAGGACGCCCTTCGGTGGGCTCGGCACCTTGGCGCTCAGAACCCTGCTGTTGGCCGTGCCCGCCAGCCGGACTCTCCTGTCGAGACCGCAGGCGCTCGCCCAAGGACTCCAGTCCTCTTACCAAATCCCGGGTATCTTCCAGCGCCCGCGCCAATCGCTGCTCGCGGGTCTCGCCCACCGCCTCCTGGGCTTCCTTCATTATCCGCTCGAGCTGGTCCAGATCGTCCTGAATCTGCTCCTCGAAGTTGCGAGCATACTCCCCGGAGCCGTTTTGCACCACGCCCCGGGAATAGAGAATCTTCTCCCGCACTTTTGCGTCGCGGATGAAGCCCGCAGCTTCGGCCAGTTTGCGGCCCGCTTCAGGTTGTTCCCGCCTCAAGTCTCGGGCCAGTCGGTCGATGTCCTGCTCCAGCTCGGCCAGCTCCGAGGCCATGGTGAGTTTGTGTTCCTGGAGGCGGCGGACCGCTTCCCGGCTCCGCTCGGTAGGTTCTCCTAGATCGCCCACAGCCTGCTGTATCTCCCGCTGATCTTGCGCCAGTCTTTCCGCGCGCCGCAGCATCTCCTCCACGTTCTGGCGCAGACTGTTGGTACGCTGCCATTCAAGTGTGCGGCGCGCTTCCCGAAGCTGATCCAGTGCGGATCGCCCTTGGGCTAATCCCTCGCTTCCGCTGGCCGCGGCCCGCCGCATCGCCTGAGCAGCCTCTCTCAACCTGCGAGCCGTCTGGTCCAACTCGGGCCGGGACTGTTCCCTCGCCAGCCGCTCCAAACGGCGAGCCAAATCCTCCGCCTCCCGGGCCAGGCGTCGCTGTCCCGCTCTGGGGTCACCCGAGGCCGCACCCGAACGCTCCGCCCAAGCGCGCAGCCGCTCGTTCTCTTGCTCTTGTCTTCGGGCCAGTTCCCTCAACTTCTCCATCAGCGCGTCCAGCTCGGCGTTGCCCTCCTGGCGCCGGCCGCGCTCCACCCGCTCGTACTGGTTGCGCAGCTTGTCCAGCTCCAAATCGAAGAGATCGGCCAGTTCTTCAGCCCTCGGTGCCGCACCACCTCCCGGAGCGCCGCCTTGTCCCCAGGCGACCTGCACTTCCCGGAACGCTGCCTCCGCTCTTTGGAGCTGCTGGAGCGCACGCTGCTCCGGCCCCAGAGCCTCGGACGGCTCGCGGCGCCCCAACAACTCCTCGGCCTGCAACATCTCAGGGACTGCTGCTTCCAGCGCTTCCGCTACCTGCCGGAACATGGAGTCCAGGGTAACTATGCCCCGGGACTGTATCCGCCCAGTGAGAGTCTGCACCTCCTCGCGAAGCCTACCTTGGGCCAAGGCCAAGGTGGCGAGATTTTCGCGGTACGCTTGGTCAGAATAGCGCGTCCGATCCCGCACCAAGTTGAAGGTGGCAGCAACGATCTCCCGCTGCCGCTCGGATAGCGCTGTGTTCATACTTCCGTCCGCGCTGCCCCCGCCCGGCTGCTGATCCGCCTGCCGGTAGGTCCGATCGAAAGGACGCACCTTGAGAAAGTAGATATCGCTCGTGGTGCGCTCCGATCCCGGCCGCCCGTCCACCGCCCGGGCATAGTAAGAAACCAGATCCCCGGGCTTGAGGCCCCACTCTTCCAAAAACAGCGTGTAACCGCCCGAGACCTCTCGACGGCCGGTTCCGTAGTAAAGCGAGACGACTTTCTCTTCGCTTCCGTTTACCGAATAGACCAGCTCCAACCGCGCCACACCGTAGTCGTCTTCTGCTGCGGCCTCCAGGTACACTTCTTCCACCGCCGTGACGTCGAGGTCTCTACCGGGGGTCAGTATCCGAACGCTGGGGGGGCGATCGTCCAGGACGTCTATGATATAGTCGGGGGAACCCACCACCCGCTTGGCGACCGCCGTTTCGAAGATTACCCGGTAAAATCCCTCTTGGGCCGGCCGGAACTCGCCGACCAACTTCCCACCCAAAGCCGGCTCCATCGGTACGGTGTCGCGGGCGTCGATCACGAGCATCCCCCGGGCGGCCGCTACCGTGGGGGTCACCTCGACTCGCACCGTGGTCCCTCTAAGCGTTGCGACGTCTCCGGTCCCTTCCACGCGCTGGGGCGGCAAGCCGGTGTACCGAGGAAACCGGTACTCCAGGACGATGTGCTGCACGTAGGGAAGTTCCGCCACGGCTACGTTTACTACCCGGGAGCGTACTCCCGCAGCCTCCACGAAGAACTGCAACGGTTCTGCTAGCTTGAGCAGAAACGCGGTGTATCGACCGGTCTCCTCGTCTACGCTCATGGGCGTTCGTTCCCACTCCGCCGCTCTCTCTCTTTTGGCCGCGAGTTCTACCTCCGAGGCATCGAAGTTCAGAAGGCGAGCCTCAACCCGTAGATCGGAGCCTCTGGCCACGACCGTGTCTTTGGGCAGCACCTCGATTGTATAGGGTGCTTCAGGCGAGCCAGCCCAGGGCAACAGGGCAGAGGCGGCGCGACCCAGAAACGGCGGGCCACCCAACACCCCGATTGCTCCGAGAAACGCCGCCGCAGACAACGCAGCAGCCTTGCGCAAGGGTGTGCGCTCCACTCGCCGGCCGTATTCGACCCGCCCGAGCTCCTCTACCGCCCCTCTCACTACCCGATCTACCCATGCCGCCGAAATCTCGCTCGGCGGCTTTCGGTAAATCTCGGCGGCGCTGAGCACTGCACCTCTCAGGGAGGGCTCGTGCTCCTCGAGGTAAAGCGCTATCTGCGTCGCTGAGGGACGGCGCTTCAGAGGGCGCACCAAGAACCAATAGATGGCCGCCGCTACTAGCAGACTGACTCCGATTCGGGCCCCGAAGATCGCGGCATCGGCGAACCTAGCGAGACTCACCATCGAAGCCCCCACCAGAGCCGACAGCACCGCAATTGCGCCGCTGGTTCCCAATCCTCGCAGGATCATCCGGGCCAGCCACCGGCGATAGACCCGGCGAATCACCTGCTCAAGAAGCCGGCTTTCGGTCATGCTACCTCCTTCTCGAACCGTAGCGGCGGGCGAGCACGCTCTCCGTAGCCAGGAGCACCAGCGCCCCGGCTAGAAGATACCACCAGAGCCGCTGGCGGCGCTCCCTGGCCTCCGGCGTGATGCCCGTGAGCAGCTGCCCACTGGCCTGCTCTGCAGGTCCCGAAGCCGCCACCGCCCGCGCGATTTCTTCCGGGTTTATGCGCGTAAGATCCGACTCTTCCGGATCCACGTTGACCGCTATCAGGGCAACCGGGGTCCCTTGTGCTGCCACTCTTCTCACCTGATACACACCCGCTTCTTCCAATTGAATGGCGTGCTCTCCCGCCGCTAGCTTGCGCACTTGCCGCTTTCCTGAAGGCGCTTCCACCACAACTTCCCTCGTCGTTGGCTCCCTTCCTAGATACTGCCTCAGGTCCGCCACGCTTCCTACCCGGTACGAGACGCGGGGAGCTTGGTAGCGGGCGAGGTAGCGGACTGTCTGGTGGAGGAACGGAAGAAACACCGGGTGGACCGGAAAGTCAGTCCAAAAGTTATCCAAGCCCGAGGTCCACGCTACCACCGATCCTTGCCCGACCCGCCTCTCGGCCAGGGCAACCGAGCCGTCCTCGTAGCTTGCCAGCACCGCCGCTTCGGGGAGAAGGTCCAGCCGCCGGTAGCGGAATACTCTCGCCGCGGAGAAGTCGCCGGTACGAGGCGGGCGGAAGATCTCCAAGACCGGATGGTCGTAGTCGAGAGAAGCAAGCCGCGCGCCTTGATCCGAAGTGCGATCTACCGGGCTTCCCAGTCTCCCCGGAAGCAGCGCCTCCGCCCGGCTCCAGCTCGCCGGATCGCTACGCCGGCCCAGGATCGCCAGCAGGCCGCCGCCTCTTTGGACGAACTCCACCACTAGCCGCGCCGCGACGCCCTCTGGGAACGGTACGTCGTTAGCAATTACCACCCGAGCATTCTCGAGATCGGCCGCCGCGACCCGGTCGAAGCTTCGCCTCAGCACTTCGAAACGGGGATCGGTACCCAGCGCGAGAGCGCGTTCCACGAATATCAGTTCTTGAGGCCGAGCCTGAGGGTGAGCGACGAGGAGCACCGGGATGGAAACCGGGGGACTTGCGACTGCGTAGTAGCGGTTGTCCACTTCCAAGAGATCGGGGTCGACCGAGACTTCGATTTTGGCGGAGCGATCCGTGGCCGGTATGTCCGTGAAACGAACCGTGGCTGCTTCCCGGGGACCCAGGGTCACTGGCTGCGATTGGATCTCTTTTCCTTGCACCCAAAGTTTGGCCCTGAAACTTGGCGCGGGCGCGTCGGAACTGTTCACCAGCCTCGCTCCGACCGACCACCAGTCCCGCGGCCCGCGGCGCAACCGCTCCACGGTTACGCCGACCACTGCAACGTTGTACCCGACAGCAGGAGATCCGGACACGTCTACCAGGTCCAAGACCGTTCCCACCGGAAGCGACCTTTCGCTCCGTTCGATCCATCCGTTCCGCTGGAAGTCGGAGATCAGCACCACTTCTTTCCGGGGGCGATCCGACCGGGAGAGCATTTCCGCCGCCGCATCCAGCGCCGGTCCATACCGGGTCACTTGCGCGCTCAGCGTCACCCGCTCCAGAGCCGCGGCCAAAGCCGCTCGGTCTTCGGTGGACAGCGCGACTATCTCCGGGCGCTCGGCGAACGTTACCAGGCTGCCGCGCTCCCCTTCCCGCATGTTTTGTATCCGAGATCGCGCTGCCGCGAGCGCCCGCTCCCAATGTTCGCCATATCCCATGCTGAAGGATCTATCCAGCAGAATCACTAACTTGCTCCGCTCCTCTTCCGACGACAAGAAGGAGCCGGTTCCCTCAAGCAACGGGCGCCCGAACGCCATGACTGCGAGGGTCACCGCGCCAGCTCGAAGCAGCAGCAAAGCCCAGTGCTCTATCCGCTGTCGCTGAACGCTCCGGTAGGGGACTCGCCTCAGGAACATCAGCGATGGAAACGGGATCGAGCGGTCCTGTGGCCGGTTGGTGAGGTGGACCACGATCGGTATCGCCAGGGCAGCCAGTCCTAGCAGAAAGAGCGGCGCCAGGAAGGTCAAACTCATCAGCGTACCCGGCTCAGGCGTTCGCGCCGGCTCAGGTATTCGAAAAGCGCGAAGTCCAGGGGTCGGGACGTTTCGAACAGACAGTAGTCGATGTCGTTTTCCAGCAGCGAGCGGTTAAGCTCGGACAGATGATCCCTCATCGCCGCGCGGTATCGGTCCGCGAGTTCGGCTGGTTTCACTGCCAGGCGCTCCCCGGTTTCCAGATCCTGGAAATCCGCGGGATGCTGGAATGGAAAATCCAGCTCCGTTCGATCCAACACCTGGAACACGATAACGTCGTTGCCCTTCCCCTTGAGCCTACCCACCGCCTTGACCACGCCTTCCGGTTCTTCGTAGAGATCCGAGATCAGCAGCAGAATGCTACGCCGCCTCACCCCCTCGGCCACCTTCAAGAGCGGACCCGAGAGCGAGCCCGCCGATCCCGGAGCCAGATTGTCGATCGCGTGCAGAATCAGTTCCAGATGCTTGGCCGAAGGCGGAACCAGAACCCTGATGTCGGAGTCGAAAGCCACGAAGCCCACCCGGTCGCGCTGCTGCCGCGAAAAGTAGATCAGGCAGGCGGCCAGATACCGCCCGTAGTCGAGCTTGGTAAGCCCCCCGCTGGTGTAGTCCATGGAGCGCGAGACGTCGAGGATCACGGTGAAGTTAGCGTTGGTGTCCGCCTCGAACTCCTTGACGAAAAAACGGTCGCTTCGCCCGTAGACCCGCCAGTCGATCCTCCTGATGTCGTCTCCCGGCATGTAAGCCCGGTGCTCGGCAAAGTCCATCGAACGGCCCAGATAAGGCGAGCGATGCAAACCGTTGATGAACCCGTCGACTACGGTCCGGGCCACCAGCGACAGATCGTCGATCCGCGCCAGAACCGACGGGTCGAGAAAAGTGGAAGCTCTCACATCCCGGACCGCGGCAGAGGAACGGTTTCTATCAGGCGGTCTATCAAAAAGTCGGTGGTGATCCGCTCCGACTCGGCGTGGAAGTTGGTGAGGATGCGGTGCCGCAGGACCGGGTGAGCCAATGCCCGGATGTCATCGAAAGAAACGTGATAGCGGCCCTCCATGAGCGCCCGAGCTTTGGCGCCCAGTACCAAATACTGCCCTGCCCGCACGCTGGCACCGTAGGAAACCCACTGTTCTATGAAAGGTGGAGCGCCATTCCGGCTGGGCCTGGTCATCCGCACCAAGGTGACGGCGTAGTTCACCACAGGCTCGGCTATGGGAACCCTTCTCACCAGTCGCTGGAACGCCAAAATGTCCTGGCCCGTAAGCGCCCGCTGGAACTGTAAATCCTGAACCGCCGTGGTCCGGCGAACCACCGCCAGCTCGTCCTCCTCCGGCAGATAGTCCATCACAATGTTGAACATGAAGCGGTCGAGCTGGGCTTCCGGGAGCGGATAGGTTCCCTCCAGCTCGATAGGGTTCTGCGTGGCGAAGACGAAAAACGGTTCTTCCAAGCGGTAGGTTCGCCCCTGAACCGTTACCCGATGTTCCTGCATCGCCTCCAGCAACGCAGCCTGGGTCTTGGGAGGGGTCCGGTTTATCTCGTCAGCTAAAACGATGTTCGCAAATATAGGACCGGGGAAAAACTTGAGCACCCGCTGCCCGGTGTCCGGATCCTCCTGGATGATGTCCGTACCCGTGATGTCCGAGGGCATGAGATCGGGAGTGAACTGGATCCGCGAAAACTTGAGATCCAACACCTGAGATATGGTCTGTATGAGGAGCGTCTTCGCCAACCCGGGGACCCCCACTATCAGGCTGTTACCGCCCACGAAGAGAGTGATCAGGACTTGGTCGATCACGTGGTCCTGACCTACGATCAGCTTGCGCAGCTCCCCGATCACCCGCTCCCGGCCCGCCTTGAGCCGTTCGGCCAGCTCGATATCGTCGGCAGTCGTAAGTTGCACCGTTCCTTCGGACATTTCGCCTTCCAGTGGTTAAGTCGCCGAGGTCCGCCCGCTAGCTCTTTTGCCGAGGTCTCGCCTAGCCGTCAATGGGTTAGCGCGTAGACTATGTAGTTGATCCCCAGCTTGTAAGCCTCGTTCGACAGCTCGATCGGAAAGAATCCGCTGTCGGACCACTCCCAGTAGTCTCCGATGTCGTTGTTGTAATTGACGATCACCATCAACCTACCCTTGGGATCGTTGTTCTCGAATATGCCGTAATAGCTCGCCGGAGCCCCTGCGCTCCGATAATTTCCGTAAGTCAGGTACTCCAGCGAGTCGATGTCGAAAAAGGAGTGGAAAATCGGATACGAAGGGTCCAGCTCCACGAAGACGGCTTCGGGCAAGACCCGCCGCATCGCTGCCTCGAAGTTGATCCAGTGCGCACCCTCGAAGTCGTCCACGATCAGGAAGCCGCCCTTCAAGAGATAATTGCGCAGGTTGGCAGCCTCCCGGTCACTCAGAGTCCAAAACCCGGGCTCCGAAAGATAGGCCACCGGGTACTTGAAAATCTCGGGATCGTCGGCGGAGAGAACATTGCCACCGTCCATGAACGGCCGGATGGACGTAAGCTCCCTCAACAACTTCATGAGGTTCCGCTCCGCTCGCGGATAATCGTGTGCCCAACCCGGGCCACCCCCAAAGTAGCGGCCGAACGAACCCGAGGTGTTGTAACGGAGCCGGAGAAACACGAATCTGCCGTCGTAAGTAGTGTTGTACCGGGAAAAGTCGAAGTCCTCGATCGCTCGACCCCTCCGACCTCCCTGACCTTCCGCAGCCGCGACCAAGACTATCCCCCACAGCGTTACCAGGAACACTAGTTGAAGCGTGTACCTCGTCCCCCGGCTATTTTCCCTCATTTAAGGCCGTCCTCTCGTCTAGCAGCACGAATCGCCAGCAGTAACTCCTGCGCCTCGCGAAAGCTGGGCGCCCGCTCTAAAGCCCGCAACACGGCGCGGCGCGCCGCCTCGATCTCCCCCGCCTCGAAATACGCCCGCGCCAGCTGATACTCGGCCTCGGCGATATCGGCAGGCCCGAGGGCCACGACCGCCCGCCGTTCGCGAATCGCGCGGGCCCAGTCTCCCGCCATCGCAGCTAGCTCCGCCAACCTGATATGCGCCCGGGCCTCAAAAGGATATACGTACAAGGCCTGCTCCAACGCTGAAACGGCCCCCCGGAGATCCCCTAACGATTCTTTCACCTCCGCGAGCTCCAGCCAGACTTGGTAGTGACCCGCGTCGAGCTCCGTGAGCCGATCCAACTCGGATGCCGCACGCTTCAGCTCCCCCCGCTCCCGGTAGAGCTGGGCCAGATACCAGTAGGGACTGTCCCTCCCGCCGTACTGCGGAAACAACTCTCGAGCTCGGACGAAGTACTCCTCCGCCCTGCCCTTTTCTCCCCGATCCCAAAGAGCCCTGGCCGCAGCCAACTGCGCCGTGAAATCTCCCGGAGCCGATGCCGCCACCGCTACCGCTTCCGCCGCAGATCGGTCGAGCCGATCACCCCGACCAGCAACCGGGAGCGCCGATAGCGCCGGCCCGAATCTGCCTCGCACATACTCCTCGAACTCCCTTTGAAGCCCTGCCAAATCGCTACCAGCCACCGCCTTCATTACCGCCTCAACGCTGCCACCCGAACGGAAGGCGTCCAGCATTCTGGGAAACACCCCGAGCCCATACTTCGCGGCCAGCATCTCGCAGATCAACGAAGACTGGTAGTACGAGTGCACTACCTGCTCCGGATAGTCCGGCTCGGTAAATCCGCGATCCAGCTCCCAGACCGGACGCAACTTGCCAGCCTTGAAAGCCGACAGGAAATCCGGCGTAACATTGGCGCCCCAACCCGGACGCGCTCTCCGCTCTTCGTACACCGCCAGACCTTCGGTGAACCATCGAGGAACCCGGTAATCGCTCAGCCGCAGATGGAAGGAATGGGCGAGCTCGTGCCAGAAAGTGCTCCCCCAGTGAAATTCCGCTGCGGGCCGCGCGGAAGGACCCACCATCGCGATCACCGGCCCGAAGCTCACACCCAGAGCACCTAAGCCCACCAAACCTACGGTCCGAACCGAAAAATCCGCGTGTCTCGAGTAGAGTTCCACCCTAACCGGCGATGGCAGATCCACCCCGTAGCGGCTTCTCAGAGAGTCGTAGGCCTCCCGAGCCAAATCCTCGAGATACAGGTACCAAAGCTCCGCCTCCGAGGAATCTGCCGCGAACTGGAAACGCCCCGCGACCCGTAGCGAGTAGCGGTCAAGAACGTCCAGCAAGTCCAGGGTGTTCTTGGTCCACGGGTCGTAGGGGTCGCCGTCGAAAGCCCGTTCCAAGTTGGCGCGCCCCTCCTCGATCCTACCCATCCGAAGCTGGTTGATCCCCAGCATCGCGTACGCCCTCCACGCCTGCCGGTCCCGTTCTACGCCCCTGGCGGCGAATTCAACCGCCCGCTCGTAGCGGCGGCTCCGAGCCGCGAGCTCGGCCAGGCGAGAGTAAAACCCAGCGTCCCGGGGGTAGAGCACCCTCACTCGCTGTTCCAAAGCTTCCAAGCCGCGCTCGTCCCCGGACAACAGGAGCACCGCGCCCATGACTACGAGGGCATCCGGCTCCCGGGAATTCACCGCCAGAGCCCACTCCACTTCCGCCTTAGCCTCCGGCAAGGAGCCGCGGTCCAAGAAGATCTCAGCCAACAGAGCCCGGGATCGAGCCTGTCTTGGGTTCACCTCCAAGCTGCGTCTCACCAGTTCTTCGGCCTCCCGCGAACCTTCGAAGCGGGCCACTTTGGCGAGCCCGTACAGAGCGCCCGGTTGCCGCGGGTTGCGGCGTAGAACCGCCTCGAAAGTGGCTCGGGCGTCGATCCCGTTGAACTTCTCGAGGAACATCTCTCCCAGCTCCAGCCATGCAGCGGTATTGCCCGAATCAGCCGCGATCGCCTCGTCATAGACCCTGAGGGCATCTTTGAACCACTGCGGGTCCTCACGACCTAAATAGCGCGCGGCCGCCGCCACCGCGGCGAGCTCTTCGGAAGTTCTGGCCGAGCCCCGGTTGTACAAATCCACGAAGCTGTCGAACATCCGCATCGCCTCGGCGTGGTTTCCCCGCTCGAACTTGAGTACCGCCAACTGTAGCGCGGCCTGTAAGCTGTCCGTGCCACCCCGTCTCAGCGCCCGTCTGAAAGCCGAATCTGCTTCCTCTACGCGGCCCTGATCCTGGAACACTCTGCCCAAAAGAAGCCAAAGCTCCGCACGCCGCGCTACCGAAGCCGCTTCCTCATAGCGGCCTACCTCTCGGAGCGCGGAGACCAATCCCCGCGCCGCATCATTGGACCCTCTCTCCCACTCGCGGCGGAAGGACTGCACCGCCTCGTCGTACCTGCCCCGAGCCAGCAGCGCCCACGCCCCTTCGGGCCTGGTCTGAGACAGCAGCGAACCCACCGCAAAAGCCGGCAGTCCCAGCCCCATAACCACGGCCAAAGACCGACTCAGTCTCACCGGGGTCTTCCCTCCCGCTCCCTTATCGCCCGATCCACCATCGCCAGTTGCACCAGAAGCTCCTCGAGACGCTTCTCGTACTCTTCTTCGGGAATCGCCCCGCGCACCGACCGGAGCTCTGCGATTCGCTTCTCGAGAGAATCCTTCTTGGCGAGCAAAGCGAAGAACTCGGCGTCCGCCACCACCGCAGCCGCAACTGGGGCCTCCAGGAACGTACGCGCAGCGAAAGCCCCGTCCCCACCCTCCTCCGACGGCCGGTCGCTACCGCTTTTGTCTCCGTTGTCGTCCAGCATGGCGTGCTCGGTGAGCAACCGCTGGTCTGCCTCGTAGTGTCGCCGCACCGACTCCCGAGCGTAAACGAACGCCTCCAGCAAGGAGACCCTGCCGTCCTTGTTCAGATCCGCTCCGGCGCCAGAAAACGCCTCTGCGAAAAACCTGGGAAACACCGTTTGATTCTGCTCGAAGCCGGAACGGGTGGCGGTGACGACGACCCTCCCGGGCCGAGATAGAACCGGCAGGAATCCCCCGCTCGCGCTCGCCGTGTTGACTACCGCGACGCTTGCGTTGGCAAAGGATTCCAACATCTCGCCCAACTCTCTGGCTGAAAGATCCGGGCCAGGGAGGCTCAGCCGCGGCTCCTCCCGGTCGCTACCGTGCCCGATTAAAACCACCCAAAGCCCGCTCCCTTGCGGCGTCTTCCGTGCTAGGGCGGACAATATCCGCGCTATCTCTTCCTTGGTGGGCACGCCGGAGATTCTGGGATCTCTGCCGGGATTTTCCGCGAGGAAAAAAATATTGCTGTCGGGAACGCCCAGCTTGGATGCCGCATCGGCCAAGGAGGATCCCCACTGGTAAAACACCTCGGCATAGTGCGCATCGCCGCCCAATCCGCTGACGATCAGTAAGTAGGTCTGCCCGCCGCAAGGCGGAGCCACAGCCCACAACAAGGTGCAGACGATAGCGCTCCGTCTCACACCAGGCCTCGGTATTTGCGATATCCCCACTCGGCAGCTAAGAGGGCGATCAAAAGGAAAAGCACGACGGGCATGTTCCAAAGCTCGTGCTCCTCCATCACGCTCAATCCGGCGCGACTGTATCTCACCTCTTGTTCGACCCTATCAGCTTCCTCCAAGCGATAAAACCGCCCTCCCGTTTCCCGGGCCAGCTCTTCCAGAACAGCCCGCCTCAGTACCGGGGAGAACATCTCCTCGCTCTCGCCTCCCGCGCGAAAGTGAGCCGAAGAAGTGCCGAGGAGAGCGCCACCTGCCCGCGCCTCTACTGACACTTCGTATAGCCCCGCCTGATCGACTGCGGCGCGGCCCTGATACTCGCCGTCGCGAGTCACCGACCATTCCAGCGGCACCTGCTTCTCCGATCCGTCAGGGGCCACCACCCGAGCGCGCACCACAGCGCCGTTCACGCCCAAGAAAGTCGAATCGGCGACCTCCGCGGTAAGAGTCACCGTCTCCCCGACCGGGATCTGGGGAGGCGACGCCGATATCGCTACGGGATCCGGCACGTCGCTCAAGAGCCAGCGCAGCAGTTGACGCCACAGCGTCTCGTGGGTCTGGTCTTCCAGCGGGATATCCGCGTGCATTTGCCACAACCAAGAATCCTGAACCGCGAAGACCGCTACCTTCCCCCTGCCGTAACGATGGAAGGTGAGCACCGGCATCGGTTCCCGCAGGTCCTTGAAGCGACCCAAGAGCAAGGTCGTGGCGGCGGGCTTCACGGTTCTTACGGAATTGACCGTCGACAGCGGTGGCAGCGAATTCCAGCGCCTCAGGCTCGCTTCCGAATCGATATTCAGTTGCAGCGCGGGGTGGATCCGACCGGCCGGAGTGAGCTCGATTTTGATCTCCCGAAACGATGCGCTTGTATCCTGTGGTGCCCTCGGCTCCAACACCACGGGGAGGGCGTCGGCCAAAGGAGTTTCCGCGTATCCGCCTTCGCGCAGGGCGCGCCTGCCGCCGAGCAGGAGAAGACCGCCGCCTCGCTGCCGTAAGAAGTCGGCGATTATCTCTAGCTGATCGTGGGTAAAAAAGGCAGCTTCCACGCTACCCAAAATCAAAGCTCCGTAACGGAACAGTTCCGCTCGGGTCTTGGGAAACCCTGCCGCCAGCTCGTCCTCATGGTCCACGTCCAACCGGAGGAACTTGTTTTCCGCGGTGCGTTGCAGAACGACCAGTTGGAGGTTGGGATCCTCCGCTACCGCGCGGCGCAGGAACTTGACTTCGAAACGCGGTTCGCCCTCGAAATAAAGGATCTTTTCTCTGTGATCCTCGACCAAGATCAGGATTTCGCGACGGTTGTTCTCCCGAACCTGCTCCTCCGGCGCGGGAGCCACGTACGCCCTGACGACCCGCGGGCCCGCCTGTCGCAGGTCCACGGCGATCCGCGCGGTAGTGGCTTCGCCCTTCTTGGCCAATTCGATCTCCCTCGAGGCAACGACCTGCCCGTTGTCCTCGACGTTCACCCTGACCCTCCGCCCGGCAAATCCGTGCTGGGAAATCGCCAGGTCCAGGATTACCGTCGAACCTCTGAGCGCGACACCCGGCCCTTGGAGCCTCTCGAACTCGACGTCCCGGTCGAGCCGATCGCTGCCCACGCCGATCGCGTAGACCGGAAGCCCGGCTTCAGCCAACGCCAGGCGCGCCTCAGCCAAGCTGGCCGATCCATTGTGTGCCCCGTCGGTGAGCAGCACGAGACCTGCGGCCGGCACTGCGGCCAGATCTCTTGCGACCCGCTCTACGGCCCGGGCGAGGTCCGTCCGGTCTCCCTGGAAACTGAGCTCGGAAAGAGCCGAGATCCTTTCAGCTCGATCCGAAAACCGATAGAGCTGGAGCTTGAACTGCTGCTGAAGGCGGCTAAGCAGCCCCCGACCCTCGTCTCCCAGAAGTTCCTGTACCGCTAGAGCCCTGGCCTTGCCGCCGGCGTCCGTAACCTGCATGCTTCGCGAATCGTCGATCAGAACCGCCAAGGTGTTCTCCTGGGGCCTCACGGCAGGAACTACCAGCACCGGCCTGCTCAACGCGAAGGCGAGCACCAGCAATGCACCCAACCTCAGAGCCGTTAGCACCGCCCTGTCGCGTCCTCCCAAGGATAGGGATGGGCGAGCATAGCTCCATGCGGCTGCAAGCGCGCCGATTACCAGCAACCCCAGAACCACCCAGGACCACCCCCAGTCAAAAACAATGGATCCCCTCTGGAACATCACTGGCGGATACTTGAACCAGAATTCGAACAAACCTCGCCCTCCGGCTATTACAACGACCGCACTCAGGGCGCGATACCGTAGATCGCTAAGTTCGCGCCCAGTGAAACAGGATAATAAAGCACATTGGGCTCACTCCTAGCGCCTCTCAGACCGACATCCCAATCGACCATCACTACGATCCGACCTCGACGGTCGTTGATCCCAGCAGTGCGGTCGTCCGCCCTCCGATCCTTCCCTCCCGGGCATTGGACACCGGGAGAATTGCTCCGATCTGGGGCAGATCGCGTCCAACTACCGCTACTGGGCTCGATAGGTTCCCCTGAGGGAGAAGCCATCACTGCTCGGCAGTGAAGAAAGAGGCAGCTCAGCACCAGTGTTTGAGGGGCCTCAAGAATTTCGAACCACCTCCCTGAATCGGCCGACGAAGTCAGCGATGTCGAATGGCTTACTGAGCACCGGGCAGCCGGTAGCGGCCAAGAAAGATTTCACCTTCGGATCCTCGAACCACGCACCGCGCCCCCGCTCAGGTTCGGTTACTCGAGTTCCCTGCCCTCAACCGCCCAGCGCTCCAACACAGCCCTTCCGTGGCCCCGATCGGTAGCCACCACGCGGACGACGTTGCCGCTCGGCTCCTGGGCTACGGAGATCGTCAACTGGTCATAGCGCGGATCACCGGACGGCGTTCGCCCGTGCGGGCGCAGCGAGCGAGCAGAGACCACGACCGCATCCCGGTCGGCCCGCTCTATCCGGTAACCCATTTGGTTGACTGCGGCAACCACGCAGAAATAGATCTCCGTCAAGTTCTGCGGCGCTGGTGCGCTGAGATGAGCACGACCGCCCGCGCTACATCCGACTGAAACAACAGCTGCGACAGCTAACCCCGCCAAAAGTTCCTTACCGCAAGCGCGCGAAAACCGCATCCCGTACATTCAATCACGCCCCTTCTCGCTGAGCGGGAGAGAAAGCCATCAAAACCCGACTCTTACTCTTTCGGCAGTCTTGACGCATGCCGGTAGCCTCCTTACAGCCGCCAGCCTTCTCCAGCCCAAGCCGCTGCAGCTCAACAGCCCGAAGCTACACCCCAGCGGCGCGGCTCGCGACCCTACCTGGAAGTGGTAACCCCCGAGCGCAAACCGACAGCGGTGTTCTTACCTTATGTCGTCTGAGCGGGATACTCACCTCCCGGGCCCGGCGATGGAACTATCTTACCGCTGGCTCGATCCGCTCGGCCGAGCGATCCACAGAATAGCGATCGGTGATTAACTTTGTTCTGTAGTTTCGGGGACTTCTTCGGGACAGGTGGCCGAGTGGCTGAAGGCACACGCCTGGAGAGCGTGTAACCGGGTAACCGGTTCGTGGGTTCGAATCCCACCCTGTCCGCTGAGACCTGGCGGGTAGCCGCGCGCTGCTCTACCTGGCGAAGAAAAGGCGGCACAGACGTGTACAGGACCCTATTTCCTGGACAGTGCGGCGGCTCAATCATGCCGGCTCGAGGGTGAGTGCCGGGCGGACCTGGGCTGGCTCCGGTGGCTGTGCCGGCGGAGCACCACTCCGGGCTAACCAACGATTCAACGAAGGCCCGCAAAGAAACCGCTGAGGAGTGCACCGCACTCCTCAGCCATGACACCCCCTCGCACCTCGGGCCGGTGATTCAAGCGGGGATGGCGCAATAGATCCTGGACACTCCCCGCCATCCCAGACTTGGGATCGTACGCTCCGAATATGACCCGACTGACCCTAGCAAGGAGTATGGAACCGGCACATTGGGCGCAAGGCTCCAGAGTGACGTAGATGGTAGCACCTTCCAACCGATCCACCTTCAATACCCTGAGCGCTTCCCTGATCGCGATTATCTCGGCATGCTGGGTCAGATCCCTGAGCTCCACGGTCCGATTATGAGCTCGGCTCACAACCTCCCCGTCGACCACTACCGCCGCTCCTACAGGTACCTCTCCCGAGGCGGCCGCCCGGCGGGCCTCGTCCAGCGCGGCCTCCATACCGATGCGATCCTGTGGGGCGAGCACGAGGGAATTTTCTCCGTCAGCGTTCGACACCCGCGGCCGCTAGCTCCGCCACACCCGCTTCCTCCCCGGCTGGAGTCCGGCTGAAGACCAGCTCTTCACCGGAGCGGTCCACCTTGATGATGTCGCCGGGAACGAATCGGCCTTCCATTAGCGCCAAAGCCAGCGGATTCTGAATGGTACGCTGAATCAGACGCTTGAGAGGTCGCGCACCGTACACCGGATCGTAGCCTCGGTCCACCAGAAACTCCTTGGCCGCAGGCGTAAGCTCCAAGCTCAGATTCCGCTCTCGCAACAGCGCTCTCACTCGGTCCAACTGCAATTCCACGATCTTCTCGAGCTCTGCGCGGCCGAGCGGGCGGAAGACTACGATGTCGTCCACCCGATTGAGAAACTCGGGCTTGAAGGTGTGCCGCAGAGCTTCTATCACCCGAGCACTCGCCTCCTCCCAACGCTCCTGGCCGAGCTCCAGCAGCCACTGGCTTCCGATATTGGAAGTCATGATGATGACCGTGTTCCTGAAGCTAACCGTTCGACCTTGGCCGTCGGTGAGGCGGCCGTCGTCCAAGATCTGGAGCAAGATGTTGAACACGTCCGGGTGCGCCTTTTCGATCTCGTCGAACAGGATGACGGAGTACGGCCGCCGGCGCACCGCCTCGGTGAGTTGGCCCCCTTCTTCGTATCCCACGTAGCCCGGGGGAGCGCCGATCATCCGGGCCACGGTATGCTTCTCCATGTACTCCGACATGTCGAGCCGCACCATCGCCCGATCGTCGTCGAAGAGAAACTCCGCCAGCGCTCGGGCAGTTTCGGTTTTGCCAACCCCCGTCGGGCCGAGGAATATGAAGCTGCCCACCGGCCGGTTGGGATCCTGCAAACCCGCCCGCGACCGGCGCACCGCATCCGCCACCGCCTTCAGCGCCTCCTCCTGCCCCACCACCCGGCGGGCTAGCTCTTGCTCCAGACGCACCAGCCGCTCCCGCTCCGACTCGAGCATCTTGCTCACCGGAATTCCGGTCCACTTGGCCACGATCTCGGCTACGTCCTCGGCATTAACCTCTTCCTTGAGATACTTCACCTTGGCCTGAATCTCCGAGAGCTTCCGATTCAGCGCCTCGATCTCCTTCTCCAGAGCCGGAATCCTGCCGTAGCGAATCTCCGCAGCACGCGTAAGATCACCCTCCCGAGTCACCTTCTCCGCCGCTATCCGGGCCTCCTCCAACGCCGCCTTCTTCTGGCGTAGCTGACTGATAGTTTCTTTCTCCGCCTGCCACTGGGCCTTCATAGCCCGGGACTGCTCCTCGAGCTGGGCCAATTCCTTGCGCACCGCCTCCAATCTCTCCTTGCTCGCCCGATCGGTCTCCTTGGCCAGGGCTTGCTCCTCGATCCGAAGCTGCACCATCCGACGCTCGATCTCGTCTATCTCCTGCGGCAGGCTGTCGATCTCGATCCGCAGGCGACTGGCCGCCTCGTCGATAAGATCGATCGCCTTGTCCGGAAGATGCCGGTCGCCGATGTAGCGATCCGACAACGTCGCCGCAGCAATTAGCGCGTTGTCCGTAATCCGGACTCCGTGGTGGACCTCGTAGCGCTCCTTCAGGCCCCGCAAAATGGCGATGGTATCTTGCATTGAAGGTTCCCCTACGAACACCGGCTGGAAGCGGCGCTCCAACGCCTTGTCCTTCTCGATGTGCTTGCGGTACTCGTCCAACGTGGTGGCACCCACCACCCGCAACTCACCTCGTGCCAAAGCCGGCTTAAACATGTTGGACGCATCCACCGCACCCTCGGCCGCCCCGGCACCAACGATGGTGTGCAGCTCGTCGATGAAGACTATGTAACGCCCGGAAGCGCTGGTGATTTCCTTTAGAACCGCTTTGAGACGTTCCTCGAACTCGCCGCGATACTTGGCGCCGGCTACCAACTGACCAACATCCAAGACCAAGAGCCGCTTGCCCCGCAGAGACTCGGGCACGTCTCCGTTAACTATGCGCTGGGCCAAGCCCTCGACTATGGCGGTCTTACCCACGCCAGGCTCCCCGATCAAGACCGGATTGTTCTTAGTTCGCCGGGACAAGACCTGGATCACCCGCCGTATCTCGTCGTCCCGACCGATCACCGGATCCAGCTTCCCCTGGCGCGCAAGCTCAGTGAGATCACGGGTGAAACGCTCCAGAGCCTGATACTTCTGCTCCGGCTCGACGTCGGTCACCCGATGACTGCCGCGCACCGCCGCCAGCGCTTGCAACAGGGCCTCGTACTTGACGCCCCGCTGGCTCAACAACGCCCGAGCACTGCTGCCCGGAGTGTCCACCATTCCGAGCAGCAAATGCTCGGTCGAGATGTAGGCATCTCCCAACTCCCTAGCCAACCGGTCGGCCCGGTCGAGCGAGAGCACCAACTCCCGAGACATCACCGGCTGCACGCCTGCGACTCCCGACTGGACCGGCAAACGCTCGAGCTCCCGCCCGAGTTCCGCCTTTAACCAAGCTATGTCGATCCCCACCTTCTGGAGCACCGGCAGAGTAATACCTTCCTCCTGCTCCAGAAGGGCGTGCAACAGATGGGCGTCGTTCACCACCGGGTTGCCCCGAGAAGCCGCCAGGCGAGTCGCCTCCTGCAACGCCTCCGCAGCCTTCAGAGTCAGTCGCTCGGGTCCGATCATCGGCCGATTCCCCTTGTTTGCAATGTCCTTACGTGCAACGTCCTAAGATTTTGCAGATAAAAATTGCGCAATTACAGTATGCACAATACGTACCAGGATCTGCTGTCAATTTGACTACGGGCAGGCGCCAAAACAACAGGCGCCTCGGGAGATGCTCCGAAGCGCCCGCCGACTCGTCAGGATCCGCGCTCGACCTTACCGGCCGGCGCACCGTCCCACGTAAGCACTACTTGATAATCGTCATCTTTTGAGTCTTCCGTTCGCCATCGACCTCGAGCTGATAGATGTAAACCCCGGACGCCGCTTCGCGGTCGGTGCCTGTATATTTTCCGTCCCAATAGGCGATGTACTGACCGGTTCCGTTCCATTCCAGCTTCAGCTGGTCGAGGACCTCGCCCGAACCTTGCAGGATGGGAATCGCCACCAGCTGCGCTAGCACATTGTAAATCTTGAGACTCACGACCGGCCGGTGGCCGTTGGCGAACTTGGACTCTGGGATCTGGAACGGAATCCAGGTCTCGGGATTGAACGGATTCGGGTAGTTCCTTCCTAGCTGTACCTCGCCCGCTGCCTGGCCCTGTTGAGCCTCGAGGACCGCCGGCCTCACCACCACGAGCCCGAGCAATACAACCGCCCAGGCGACATACTTCATTTTCCAGCTCCTAGTCTGACAAAGCAGTGACGTTGGTCTGTCGCTCCTTCCCCTAGGTCCCTATAACCCCATTCTCAAGCTAGGACCGGGCCGGCCCTCCTGTCAAGCTTTCCGCTTTAGGGGATGCATCTTCAACCCCAGGCGTCGCACGTCTCCTTGACGAGTGGTGTAACCTTGGGCGTCCATCCATTCTAGAAGAGGGATCAGGTACTTGCGCGACAATCCCAGCGGCTCCTTGAGTTGGGCCGGCGTCGCCTCGCCCCGCTTCGCGATCTCCTCGGTGATCTTGGTCACTAACTGCTCTAAGGCCTCCCCATGATAGTATTGATCCTGCCCCACTCGCACCGCTGTGCCTTGCCTCACCAAGTACGTCAGGATCTCCCTGACCGGCTGTCCGCTCTCGAGATCTTCGAGCTTTGCCAAGGACCTCCCCTGATAACCTCCCGCCCTGAGGTCTTCCTCTATGCGCCGGGCCAAGGGGGCCAGTTCCTCCGGTATCGCCGCCCGGTGGCCGACACGGCTCACCAGGCCGCCGTCGAGCACTACCTCCTTGTCTTCGACCAGTCCCCGCAGGGCCGCTTCCAGCAGGGAGCGCTGCGATACGACGCGGCGAAGCAGTTCCGGCGGCATCCCCGGCTCCATGGGACGGGTGCGGTGGTAGTGGTCGAGTGCTCTCAGCACCGCCTCCTTGGATTTTTGCAACGCCTCGATCGCTACCACCCGGTCTCCCGCCACCGCGAGCCCGGCGCTGCCGAGCCTGGCCATCAGATAGCCGAGCTCGTTAGGAGCGATTCCCACGCGCACGGGAAGCTCCCGGAGCCCAACCCCGGGCTCGGTCCGCGAAGCGCCGCGGGCGAAGGCCTTGAGGCGCTCCAGGCTGTCTCGGTCGGCCAACTCCAGGGCGTTGAGCGGGCGCCGTGGCTTGGGCGCGGGCCAGGGATCTACCACCACGCAACCTCCGATCGTGGTAACCGGCGAAACCGACCGCAGGATACAGCGATCGCCCCACCGGGCACACACCGGAGCCTGAAGTCTCAAGCGGGCGGGACGCCCGACGGCACCGGGTGAGATCTGCTCTTCGGCCGGCGTCACCCTGGCCAGCACTTCGGCAGTTCCCAAATGGAGCCGCACCGAAGATCCGACCCGGAACGGGCGAGCGTCGGGCAAGAGTGTGACCATCACGTCCAGCATTCTGGTCCCCTGCCACGAGGCATCGCTGACCACCACGCTGCCGCGCTGAGCGTCGCTTTTGTCCAATCCCACGAGGGCCAAGGCGGTTCTGCGCCCGGGCTCCGCGGACTTCTGCGGGACGCCGTGAACCTGGATGCTCCTCACCCGGGCCCGGTGTTCTCCGGGAAGGACCCTTACCTCGTCGCCGATCGATATGCTGCCGCTCCAGGTCGTCCCGGTGACTACCGTGCCGGCCCCGGCGACGCTGAATACGCGGTCCACTGGCAGCCGGAAGAGATCGTCTCGAGACCGTTGCCTCGCCTTGGAAGCGGCGCGGCTCAGCAATGAACGAAGGCGATCCAAGCCCTCTCCCGTCACCGACGATACGACCACCGGCCCCTCCCAGCTCACCGAAGAGTGGGCCAGGCGATCGGTCACATCGGACCAAACCAGCTGTAGCCACTCCCGGTCGGCGAGGTCGGCCTTGCTGATCGCCACCACTCCAGTTTTCACGTCCAGCAGTTCGACTATAGAGAGATGCTCCTCGGTTTGGGGCATGACGCCCTCGTCCGCCGCTACCACCAGGAGCGCCACGTCAATCCCCGTGGCTCCGGCAACCATGTTTCTCACGAAGTCTTCGTGTCCGGGAACGTCGACTACCGAGGCTTGAAGTCCACCCTCCAACGCCAGCGGCGCGAACCCCAAGTCGATGGTGATGCCCCGACGCTTTTCTTCCTCCCAGCGGTCGGTGTCCACCCCGGTCAGCGCCTTTACCAGCGCAGTCTTTCCGTGGTCCACGTGCCCCGCTGTACCGATCACTACGTGTCCCGCCACGGCAGCCTTTCAAAGAAATCCAAAGCCTTGAACTCGCGACCCTCGGCAAGATGGTAGCGAACGAACCTCGCCAACAAACGACGGTGCGCCGCAGCCTGCCGGGGCGAAAGACCCAGCGGAGGATCTTCGTTCCCGGCGACCAACTGCCGCAAAGCCTCTCGATCCCCCGGGCGGAGAAGAGCGGTCTTGCGGCCAGCGGCGCAGCCCGGGCATACTAGGCCACCGTCGCTAATGGAAAAACGCGCCGCCCCCGCTCCCAAGCTCCTGCCATCCCTAGCGCAGTAGTCCAACTGGGGCGTGAAACCCAAGATTGCCACCAACTGCCACGCTGCGCCGAGAGCGGTCTCGTCGAGTTTAGCGGGACCGGTTTCGCTCAACCGATCGAGCTGCCGGCAAAGAAAATCGAACAGCGAAACGTGGGGCTCTACGGGAGCACACCGAAGGATCAGCTCGACCAAGACCTGTGCTGCTACATAACGACGTACTTCCGCCGCCAGAGCCGACCGAAGGTGAACGACCTCGAAACCTGCCAGAGTCTGTAGCTCTCTCGAGGGCTTGAGGTAAAGATGCGCCGTTCCTTGACTCAAGATCTCGAGCTGGGTCCCGAAGGGACTCTTGGGTCGCGCCGCCCCTTTGGCGATGGCGCTCTGGATCCCGTAGTCGCGGGTGGCCAGCTTCACGATCTTGGAACTCTCCCCGTACTTGATGGTCTGGAGCACGATCGCCGGAGTGGAAACGAGGCCCATACAGCAAAAATAATCCCCCGGCTTACCTCAGAGCCCCAGCCGAAGACCCATCCACACGGTGCGTCCTCGCGCCGGAAAGTTGAACGCCTCTCTCACCTCGACATCGAACAGGTTCTCCACACGACCGGTCAATGCCAGTTGCAGTGCCCCGGTCAACCTCGAGGCGTCGAGTTCCACCGCCAGATCGGCCGTCCAATACGCAGCCATGGTCCGTCTTTCAGCCGGGAAAGAGGAAAAATCGAGGTCGTCTCTCTTGCCGACGTACCGCGCAACCAGGCTCCCGCGCAAAAAGCCACCGAAATCCACGGCTAGAGATGCGAATCCGCTGTGCGCCGGCCTCCTGAGCAAGGGGCGCCCTTGCTGAAAAGCGGCTCCTGGGCCGGTGTCGAATCCGGCGTCTTCGACCACGGTTCGGAGGTAGGTGTAACCCGCTTCCAAAGTCGCTCCGGTCGCAGGGACAGCCGAGAGCTCCAGCTCAATCCCGGAAGCGTTCGCCGCCGCTACGTTGAACCAATTGGGATCGGAAGGCGAGGGCGGCGAAAAAGTAAACTGGATGAGATCGCGGAACTGCTGCGAGAAGTACGTCCCCGCCAACCGGATTCGCCCTTCCAAGAAACTCTGCTCGAGCCCCACCTCCCAACTGGCGGACCGTTCCGGGTCGAGCTCCGGATTCCCGCGCACGAAGCCGGTGGCGAAATTTTCGAAAAACGTGGGTTCTTTGAAACCGGTTCCCGCCGCCACCCTCAAACGCAGACTCCCGGGCGCGCGATAAACCGCTCCACCCCGGACGGTCACGAAAGTCCCGAAGGTCTGGTTGTCCTCCAACCTCACACCGGCGTTGACCGCCAGCGGCGGGCCGAGGTCCGCTTGCAGTTGCCCGTAGTAGGCTCGCGTCAGGCGCTTGAGATCGGTATCGTCCGCCGATGCACCGAATTGGCTCCTGGAGGCGCTAAAGCCGCGCTGTCTTTGCTCCTCCAGCACGGCACCGCCGGTTAGGACCGCGCCGTCGAGGACGCGCCAGTTTGCGCGCAGATCAGCCCTGCGCCGCTCCACCGTGGAATGGCTTTCGAAGGAATAGGACCCCAGCGTATCCGCTGGACCGTCCTGCGGGTCATCGTTTCCCAAATTGCTCATATGGGTAGCCAGCTGGAGTTTCGCTTCCAGCTTGGAGGTCAGGTATCTGCCGATCTCCACACCCGCCGCGGCATTGCTCTCACGACTGAACTGATTCTGATCTACGAACCGGCCGGCTCCATCGGTGGGGAAGTGGTACCGATTGTCGCCGTACCTCACATTGAGCACGACGTCCGTGCGTTCATCCGGTGCAGCCCTGACCGAAGCGTTCACCACGGTGTTGCGGTAGTCGTTGTTGAACCCGGTCGCACCGTCGGTCGTGTAGATCCCCTCCGAGCTGGTGCGGCTGAGCGCCACGTTATAGGCTATCCTGTCGGCTGCACCTCGCCATCTCCAATACCATTCCCAGGAGGTGTTGGAGTTCTCGCCGCGCACTACGCCGTCGGCGCCCCACCTAGCACTTTCGAACACTCCCACCCGCACCCCGGCCTCCGCCTCTCGCGCCACCCAGCCCGCGACGGTGAAAATCTGCACCACACCGGTCATGGCGTCCGAACCGTAGAGCACGCTGGCGGGCCCTCGCACGATCTCTATGCGATCAATCTCGTCCACCGTGAGGTCGGCCAGGTCTATCGAGCCCCCCGGTTGATTGAGGGGAATCCCGTCCAGCAGAACGCTCACGTAATCGCTTTCGCCGCCCCGGAGGAACAGCGAGGTGATGCCCCCGAAAGATCCCACCTGCACCACCGATGCTCCCAGCGCGGTCCGCAGCGCCTCCCAAACGTACCGTACCCCTCGGGCCCTCAGTTCCTCGGCCGGGATTACGGTGACAGCCGAGGCGACCGAGGCTCGAGAGGTGGGAAATCTGGTTGCCGTCACCACCAGCTCCTCGAGGCTCACGGTGTCGGGTACTTCCTGACCCACAAGGTGTGGAACACTCCAGCTGGCCGAGTGAAGGATCAAAATGAATCCTGCGACTACGGTTCGGTGCTTCATTTGCTTTCCTCCTCTCTCTTAATTGGATCGGTCTCCTTGCTTTTCAGCGGAACCAACTGAGGCATCCCCTGCCAGTTCACCACTCGGATGGGCCAGTCGAAAACCGCTTCGAGAACCTCCCGCGTGAACACTTCGGGCGGCGGGCCTGAGGCTCGAACTCGGCCTTCTCGAAGCACCACGATTCGCTGCCCGTAGCGGGCTGCCAGATTCACGTGGTGGCTCACCAACAGCGCGGCCACGCCCTGGCTGCTGGCGAGGTTGGAGACCAGCTCGAAAACCTCCATCTCGTGCCGGATGTCCAGATTGGCTGTGGGCTCGTCGAGCAGCAGGGCGCGGGGTTCCTGGGCCAGAGCCCGGGCGATTCTTACGCGCTGCCATTCGCCTCCGGACAACGTGGCAACCCACCGGTCTGCCAAGTGCAGTACGTCGCACCGCGCCATCGCCTGTTCCGCGGCTGCCCGATCGGCCGGACGCGGGGCCGCAAGCGGTCCCAAGTGCGGGTATCTCCCCAGCATCACCAGCTGCCGAACGGTCACTGGAAAGACCGGCTCTTCCCGCTGCGCCACGACCCCGATCAGGCGCGCCAGTTCCCGGCGGCGCCATCGCCGAAGCGCAAGTCCCATAACCCGCGCTTCTCCCGCTGTCGGCTCGAGCAGGCCGAGCATCAAGCGCAACAGCGTCGTCTTGCCGCTCCCGTTGGGGCCCACCAGACACACCACCTCGCCGGCCGCGAGCGTCAGGCTAACACCGCTTACCGCGTCGACCGGGGTACCGGGATACCGGTAAGTCAGACCTTCGATCTCCAGTATCACCCGGTCCATCGCCGCAGGACCAACACGAACACCGGAACGCCGATCAAGGCGGTGACCACTCCCACCGGGAGCTCCAGGGGGGCAAAGGTCACCCGCGCCACCGCGTCGGCTAGAACCAAGAGGATCCCGCCGAGCAAGAAAGCGCTGGGTAAAAGGACTTGGTGCTGGTGCCCCCACGAAATTCGCGCCAGGTGAGGGATAACCAGTCCCACAAAACCGATGATTCCCGAGACCGCAACTGCGACCGCGGTGAGCGCCGAAGTGGTGGCATAAAGCGTCCGCTTGGCCCGCTCTACGTCCACGCCCAGGAATCCCGCCGGCTCCTCGCCCAAAGAGAGCAGATCTAGAGGTCGGTGCATCAAGTACAGCACCGCTAAAGGAATCGGGGCGTAGGTCGCAAAGATCGACAGGGAGAACCACGAGGCGGAGCTGAAGCTCCCGAGCACCCAGTTCAGTGCATTGCGTATCTGTGGTTCCGGCGAAAGCGCCATCACCGCTCCCATCAAGGCGACGGCGAAGGTTCCCACCACCACTCCTGCCAGGAGGAGTACGCGCGTGTCCAGCAATCCCCCGCCCACCATCCCGAGACGATAGACCACCACTGTGGCTCCGACCGCACCCAGCAGCGCCGCTAGCGGAACGCCCCATCCACCCCCTACCCCCGCCGCAATGGCGAGCACCGCCCCCAGGCCGGCTCCTCCAGAAAGACCCAGCAGGTAAGGATCGGCTAGCGGGTTGCGAACCAGCGCCTGGAGCGCCGCCCCGCAGACTGCTAGACTGCCGCCCACTAGGAAGGCCAACAGAACCCTGGGAAGTCGGAGCTCTCGCACGATCGAGACCCGGGCGGGATCGCCTCGGCCAAGAAGCGCTTCCCAGGCGGCACTCACCTCGAAATCCGCGGGCCCCACCGCGCAGCCCAGCAGGATGACCAGCGCGGCACCCAGCCCCAAGAGAGTCCAGCTGGGTTTCGAAGACCTAACCGATTGCGGCATTTAGCAGCGCTCTCAAGCGGGACGCAGCCCGAGGTGCTCTGAACGAGGGATGGCCAAACTCGCTCCCAGACAGGCGCACCACGCGTCGCTGGCGAACGGCCCGCACTACTTGCCACTCGGGGCGATTCGAGAAGTCGGCCCTCGAGGCGCCTTCGAAAACCACCAGGAAATCGGGATCCCGGTGGGCCAGAGTCTCGAGGCTTATCGTGGCAGAGGGTTGAGATATGTCCTGAAAAGCATTCTTTGCTCCCGCCAACTCGACTATGTCGCTCAAGAAACTCCCCGCTCCTATCACGATGGGCGGATTGTCCCACACCACGACCGCCACCGACGGTTCGATCTCCCTACCGTCGGTCGCGGCGCGCAGTGAGTCTAGTTGAGCCTCCAAGCGGGCGATCAAGAATTCAGCGCGCTCTTTTCGCTTCAGCAGGGCGCCCAGAATCCGGGCTGCCCGGGAAAGATCGGCCAACCGGTCGATTCGAAGGCTCAGCGTCTCTATGTTCATCGCCCGCAGCCGCTCCACGCTGGCCAAATTGGAGGCCGAGTGGTATGAGACCACTAAGTCCGGGCGGCGCGAGGCCACCACCTCGACGTTGGGATCGAATCCCTCTCCTACTGACGGTACCTCGAGGGCTGCCGGCGGGTCCTGGCAGTAGCGAGTTCGCCCGACCAGAAGATCTCCGGCTCCTAGATCGAAGATCAGTTCGGTAGTCGCCGGAGAAAGCGAGACTATGCGGGAGAAATCTCGCGTAAGATCGAGAACGTATCCCGAGTCGTCCCTGAGACTGCCGGCCGCCGCTCGTTCCTCGGGGGCACACCCCCACAGTGTCGCAGCTATTGCCAGCCAGCTCAGGGTTCTAAACAAATCCGCTCACTCCTTTCGGCGGGAAGGGGTGAGCGGCGTGCAAACCGGCAAATGCTTTCGCCCCACCATCCCTCCCGCGAGGGACTTATCGGTGGCGCGAACGGGGACGTCTCCTGGCTTCGGGCTATCGGCTCCCCTTCCCGGTTTCCCAGTGGGCTCGAGCCGACGTACTGCGCCCGTTACAGTGGCGGGGCCGCGCCGGACTCACACCGGCTTCCGTGCTCCGCGTCCGCTACAACGTACCTTATGTCGCTCTTAGCCTATAGCTTAGCTTCCCAGCGGTCAAGAGCCACCGCTCAAGAGGGTGCTTCAGCCGAACGCCGGAGAAGCTTTTCCAGTTGGGCCTTGCGCTTTCGATACGCCTCGATCTCTGCCGGAGCGAGCTTGTCGGGCGATTGGGCGAGCGCGCTCTCGATGGCCTGCAGCTGAGCTTCCAGGCTGTGCGGCGAAGCTCGGTTCACCGGCCAACGCCGAAGGAGAACTGTAAGAAGAGCAGCGCCGGCAAGGGCTACGACCAGCCACCACCAAGCGGCAGGGGAACCCCCCCCGCCGCTCATTCGCAAGATTACTTCCGAACCCGGCGCCAGGCCATCTCCCAAGAACTGCGCGAATTCGATACCGTGCAGTTCCTGAATGCCGAGACTCTGCAGGGGTCCGGCGACCAAATGTGCGGTGCTGTCCTCTACTAGGACGTTGAATCGTTGCACCGGCTGGTCCAGCCTCAGCTCCAGTTGATCTCCGGGCAAGAAGTAGCTCAGCAGGACTTGCTTTTGACCCGGCGGTATCGGTGCGGCTACGGCCACGGAGTTTCCCCGGCGATAGACCGTCTCGTAGCCCAGGTCGCTTTCTCTCATCTCCAGGCCAACCGCTCCCCGGGGCAGTTCCATCTGCCAAACGGGACGGGAGGTATCGGGGGCTATCCGGGTCAATCCTCCCCGGTTGGCGAGCATTAGGATTTCGAGCACCCGGCGCCCCTGGCGATCCTGCGGTCTTCTGACTATGAGATGTCGCTCGGTCAACTCGATTGGGGGATCCACGCTGGAAGTATCGTAGACCGTGATCGGATCGAGCCGGATCTCGCCCTGACGGGTTGCCCGTATTGGAGCGGCGAAGTATGCGACGCCCCGGTGCAGGACGCTCACCACATAGATTGCGGCGCTGTCTGGACCCGCGACTCTCAGCCGATACCACCCTCGGGAATCGGTGAGGGCCGAATCCAAAGGCGCTCCGTTCTCGGTGGTGAGACGGTGCAGCACTGCCCAAGCTCCTAAGAGGGGGGTCGAGTCAGCGCCTTCGACTTTCAAGACCCTCCCTGACAGAGCGAAGCCCTGAGCCGACCCGCTCGAGGGGGGGCTCAGGGCCACAAAGATCGGCACCAGGGCACTAAGGCGTAAACTTGCCGAAGTCCTCGGGGTCCAGCTTTTCGAGGTAGTCTCGCAGCGCGTTGGCATCGAACTGTCCCGGTCCCGGATCGGGGCCGGCGAGGTCCACCGACATCTCTTCCAGCAGCTCCTCGCTGGTGAATATGGGGGCTTTTAGTCTCAAGGCCACCGCGATGCTGTCGGACGGACGTGCGTCGATTTGCACCACGTGATTCTCGCCCTGGTAGAGGTGGAGCTCGGCGTAGTAGGTGTTCTCTTTGACCTGGGTAATGAGGACCCTTCTCAGATCCGCGCCCAACCCGATGATGATTTGTTTCACCAGGTCGTGGGTGAGCGGGCGAGCGAACTTGACTCCGGCCAACTCCATGGCGATCGCCGAAGCTTCGGCCGGACCGATCCAGATCGGCAAGATCCGATCTCCCTCCTTCTCCTGGAGTATGACCACGGGGCTGTTGGTGGTTCGATCTAGGCCTATCTGTGCAACTCTGACTTCAACCATGGCACCTCCTCAGGTGCCTGACTCCCAGGACGAGAGATACTGACGTTGTTCTTCGGTCAACTTGTCTATTTCTACGCCCATGCATGCGAGCTTCAGTCTCGCTACCTGGGCGTCGATGTCGGCCGGGACGCGGTACACCTGCTTATCTAACGTACCCCGGTGGCGCACCAAATGTTCAGCAGCCAAAGCCTGATTAGCGAACGACAGGTCCATCACGCTGGCTGGGTGCCCCTCGGCCGCCGCCAGATTGACCAACCTCCCTTGTCCCAGCACGAAAAGGCGCTTACTGCCCAAGATCCATTCGTCTACGTAAGGTCTCACAGGGCGCGGCCCTTTGGCAACCCGGGCCAGGCCTTCCAGGTCGATCTCGACGTTGAAATGCCCGGCGTTGGCTAGGATCGCTCCGTCCTTCATCAACTTCATGTGCTCCACGTCGATGGCGTTGAGGCCCCCGGTCACGGTTACGAATATGTCCCCCAAAGGGGCAGCCTTGCGCATAGGCATCACTCGGTAGCCGTCCATCCGAGCTTCCAGAGCTCTGAGGGGATCCACCTCGGTGACGATCACGTCCGCCCCCGCTCCTCGAGCTCTCATGGCGACGCCGCGGCCGCACCAGCCATATCCCGCCACCACCATTGTGCTACCGGCTAGCAGAAAGTTAGTGGCCCTGAGGATACCGTCTATGGTGGACTGCCCAGTGCCGTAGCGATTGTCGAAGAGGTGCTTGGTTCGTGAATCGTTGACCGCGATAACCGGGAACTGAAGCACGCCGTCCTTGGCCATGGCTTTGAGCCTGATTACGCCGGTGGTAGTCTCCTCGGTGGAACCGATCACTCTGTCCACCAATTCTCGGCGCTCTTGGTCGCTCAGCTGTTCCACCCAATCCCTCACGGGCGGGGCCAGATCGTGCAGCCGCTTAAGGGCGATCATGTGAATCGCCCCCACCAGATCGGCGCCGTCGTCCATGGTCAGCACCGGTTGGTGAGCCAAGGCCATTCGTATGTGCCTATAATAGGTCTCGTGGTCCTCTCCCTTGATGGCGAACACTCTGATCCCGTGCTCCCGCACCAAATAGGCGGCTATGTCGTCCTGGGTGGAGAGCGGATTGGAAGCGCAAAGGGCCAGATCTGCGCCGCCCGCTTTCAGAGTGAGGGCCAGGTTGGCCGTCTCCGAGGTCACGTGCAGGCAGGCTGACATGCGAATCCCAAAAAGGGGTTTCTCCTTTTGGAAGCGGGCTCTTATTTGCCTGAGGACGGGCATGAAGCGCTCCGCCCACTCGGTACGGCGACGCCCCTGCTCCGCCAAATTGGGATCTGCTATGTCGTACCAGGTCTCGCTGTCAACCGCTGTCATTCAATAGCTTCTCTTTCTCCGGAAGTAGGTGATCCATCCGGTTCAGGCCGCGTGTCTCGCAGCGTCTCTCGTGGCTTCAACTTGCGAGGGTATTTCCCAGGTAAAGAGTTGCACCTGGCGGCCGTCGACCACCCGCACTTCGGGAGTGCGCCCGAAGTGCCCATAAGCCGCCGTGGCGCGGTAGATGGGCCGTTTGAGTTGAAGTTGGTCCAGGATCTTTCGGGGCCTCAAGTCGAAGACCTTGCGGACCGCGGCCTCCAGTTCCCTTTCCGGAACGGTAGCGGTCCCGAAAGCGTCCACGGCAATCGACAGCGGATCGGGCACCCCTATCGCATAGGCGATCTGGACCTCGCACCTGCGCGCGAGGCCAGCGGCAACGATGTTCTTCGCCACCCAACGGGCAGCGTAGGCTCCCGAACGATCCACTTTGGAGGGGTCCTTCCCGCTGAAAGCTCCACCACCGTGCCGGGCGGCGCCGCCGTAGGTGTCCACGATGATCTTCCTGCCGGTCAGCCCGGCGTCACCCTTGGGTCCTCCGATTACGAACCGGCCTGTGGGGTTGATGTGAATCTGCATATTTGCAGTGTCCAGTCCGCTCTGGGCCACGATCGGCTTCACCACCAACTCGGTTACGCCCTCCACCACCTCGCTGTGCCCTACGTCAGGAGCGTGCTGGGTCGATACCACGACTGCCCGCAGCGCCACCGGCCTGCCGTCGGCATACTCTACGGTGACCTGACTCTTGCCGTCCGGTCGGAGCCAGGGGAGCTCGCCGCTGCGCCTGAGCTCGGCCAGCCTTGCGGTCAACCGGTGGGCCAGCAGGATCGGCAAGGGCATGAGCTCCGGCGTCTCGTTGGTGGCGTAACCGAACATCATCCCCTGGTCGCCCGCTCCCCCGGTATCCACTCCCTGGGCGATGTCCGGCGACTGGCGATCGATCTTCACTACAATGCGACAGGTGCGCGGATCTATCCCGTAGGCATCATCCTCGTAGCCTATCGATGCGATGGTGGAGCGCACAATTTCGCTCACATCGACCACCGCCTCGGTGGTAATCTCCCCCGCCACCACGACCAAGTCGGACTTGACCAAAGTCTCGCAGGCCACCCTGCCCTCCGGATCCCGAGCGAGGATGGCGTCCAGCACGGCGTCCGAAATTTGATCAGCGATCTTGTCGGGATGACCTTCCGTCACCGACTCCGAAGAGAGCGTATAGGTGTGCGAGATAGGACCTCCCTCTTTCACCGGAACAAGCTACTCTCTCTCTTGGTCCGCGGCAACCGGCCAGCCTCGAGCACCTTGAGATCGACCAACTTGCCGATCGCCTTCTCGAGAATTTCCTTGACATCCGCCGCAGTAGAGGCCTCCAGTGCGTTGCTCGCTGCCCGCTCCGCGCTTCGCGCATCCACTTGGCGGACCAGCCATCTCACCAAAGGAAGCTTGAGCGGAGCCACACTCAGTACCCGATACCCCAAGCCGATGAGCAGAAAAGCCGAAAGCGGATCCGACGCCATCTCTCCGCAAACACTGGGCTCGCGCCCCCGCCGCTTTGCCGCGTCGAGCACCATCTTGAGCATGCGCAGTATCGACGGGTGATGGGGTGTGAACCTCCCCGCCAGCCGCGCGTTCCCCCGGTCCACCACCAAGGTGTACTGCGTCAAATCGTTGGTACCCACCGACAGAAACTCGCTGGCTTCGGCCAGCTGTTCCGCCAGCATCACCGCCGCGGGAGTCTCGATCATCACCCCCAAGGGCAGGTCGGACGCCGCCCGCTTGCCCTCCCTAGCAAGCTCCTCGGCAGCCTCAGCTATCATTTCCCGGGTGCGCGAAACCTCCTCTAACTGGGTCACCAGGGGAATCATCAGTCGAATGTCCCCCTCGGCCCGCGCTCTGAGCATAGCCCTGAGCTGGGGCTTGAACACGTCGGCGCGATCCAAGCAAACCCGCAAGGCCCTCCAGCCCAGGAACGGATTGGCTTCCAGAAAAGCGCCTTCATCCAGCGGAAACTTGTCGCCCCCGAGATCGTAGCTGCGAATGACCACCGGCCTGTCTCCGAAGCGCCTCCCCACCTCCGCAAAGTAGGAAGCCTGCTCATCCTCGTCCGGCATCGAGGCCCTGCCCAAGACGAGAAACTCGGTCCTCAACAACCCCACCCCTTCGGCACCGTGCGAGACGGCCAACTGCACATCTTCCGGAGTATCCACGTTGCTCAAAAGCTCGAGCCTGGCGCCGTCGGTCGTAACGGCGGCCGCATCGACCGCCCGCTCGAGCTCGCGCTCCAGCGCCAACCTGCGCCGCTCGTACGCCTGCGCCGACTTGATCTCCTCCGCCGTGGGGTCCAGGATGACCAGCCCGTGGGCTCCGTCTAAGATCACCCGCATTCCGGTACGCACCCGCTCCAGGCTGCCCACCAGCCCCATCACGCACGGAATCCCCAGACTGTGAGCCAGAATCGCGGCATGGGAGGTGCGGGTCCCTTCTTCGCTGGCGAAACCCGCTATGTGCTCCCGGTCGAACTGCACCGTGAGCCCGGGAGTAAGTTCGCGAGTGAAGAGGATGACCGGCTCTCCGTCCGTGGACCGAGGCACCTCTTCCACCGGCTGGCCCAGCAGGTGATGAAGCAACCGCAGCTGAACCGCGGACAAATCGGCCAACCTCTCCCGCAGCCGCGAACTGGCGGACCAAAGCGCCCGCATCTCCAAAGACTTGAATTCGACGGCGCGCTCGGCGGAGAGCTGATTTTCCCGAATCAGCTTTTCCACCGCCGCGAGAAAGTCCGCATCCTCCAGCATCATGGTCTGGGCATCGAAGATCATAGCTTCCCGCGGGCCGGCCCTCTGAGCGGCCCTCTCTCGCAGCACCTCCAGATGCCTCCGTACCTCTCGTATCGCTCGCCTCAAGCGCTTTACCTCGGCATCCACCCGATCTTTAGGCACCACTCGGTCCGGCACGACCGGCAAGGAGACCGAGAGCACGTGCGCTCGTCCGATAGCGATACCGGGAGAGACTCCGATACCGGTGAGAATCCGACCGGATTCCGTCATTCCCTGAACCCGCTCTCGACCAGCGCGGCCAAGGCACTCACCGCCTCCTCCGCATCCACCCCGTTGGCGGTGATCACCAGCTCGCTGCCTGGCTCCGCCGCGAGGGTCATGACTCCCATGATACTCTTTCCGTTTACCGTCATGTCGTCACGCCTTACCCGAATCTCCGACTTGAACTTGCTGGCTAGCTTCACGAACTCGGCCGCGGGCCTGGCGTGCAGCCCTAGCTCGTTGACAATTCTAACGCGCCGTTCGATCACCGCCACAGTAAACCCGCCATTGCTGCCACCCCTACCACGCCCATCCCTACCCTGGTCGCACCCGCGGAAGGAAGCAACCACCTGCCCACGATCACGCAAACCACCATGACCAGCGCTGCCCCGATGCGGGTACGTTGCGGTAAATCTCCGGTCAACCACGCGGCCGCGACCGGAAGCATGAAGCCGGCCGCCGCTGCTGCAGCCGCGGCCACGATGCCCGGTGCCCGGTGAAAAACAGCGCTCCTCAGAGCTGCGGCGACGCCCGCGCCCATACGCCACCCTACCCCCAGGGCCCAGTAACGGACCGGCAGATGAAGCGCGTTGTAGAGAGCGAGAAACAAGACGACACCCGCCACCGGTGAAACCAGCGCCGCACCCACGATGCCGAGTGCGGAGCACAGGGGAAGCCACCCAGCCCAGAACAGACGGTCGCCCATCGAGCCGAGGGGACCGACCAACGCAGTTCTCAAACGGTCCACTTGCTCGCGGGGAGATTCCAGGTGTTCCGCCCGGGCAAGAGCGCCGGCCGCGAGACCCACGAAATACGGATGGGCGTTGAAGAACTTGGCGGCTCCGGCCAACGCCTCGCGGTAGCGGGGATGATCCTTCCCGCTGGCCAGGTCCCGCAGGAGAGGCTCCATGGCGAACGCCAAACCTAGACCGACCATCCGATCGTAGTTCCACGACCCTTGCACTGCGAACAACCGCAGCCACGCCCTGAACTTGTCGAACTTCACAGCAGAATCACCCAGGCTCCGCCCGCCACCAGCCCGGCCGCCAGACACCAGCGGCCCGCCTGAGTGGTAGCTAAGCGAAGCGCCCCCAGCGACCCGACGCCTAACGAGGCCCCGACCGTAGCGGCGCTCAACAGCAGGGCACCTCCGAGAGCGAGCGGTGGATATCGCCGGACCAGCAAGGCCAGCACAATGCCGAGGCCGGTCAACACCGCGCTCCTAATGCTGTCCCTCAAAATGGCCTTCAAATGCAGTCTCGCTATAGCCGAAGCTTCGCCCTTTTCGACTGCCGGCCAGTGGCGCCGTATGTCCTGGCCGTTCAGGCGCCGGACCCAGTGTATGCTCCACTGCCCCAAATATGCCATTCCCAGGCCCAAGGTTAGGGCAAGACCCAGGGCCAGCATCCCCGGTGATCCGGCTGCCACAGCCGCGGCGGCCACCGCGGCGGGACCGTAGTCCGGATATCGGGCGGCCCCCACCGGCAACAGATCGAGAGCAAAGAGTTCTAGTAGCACCCCGACCGCTGCGCCCGCTAGCGGGTCGCCCAGAACGATCCCGGCTATCGTAGCGGCCACCAGGGGTCGCGCAATCATGGTTTGTCCCAGGCTGACCAAGTCCAGCCCAGCCACAGTACCCCAGAGGAGCAGCCATCCCGCCTCACCCAAGGTCATAGCAGCTCATCCACCGGTACGGGGCGTGCCGTGGGCAGATCCCGCGCTACCAGTTCGATCCCGGCGTCGCGCAGGTTGCGTAGGATCGAAACCTCTTGGTCGCTGAGAAAGACGTACGGCAACCGTTCTTTTCTTCCGGGAGCCTGATGCAATCCGCCGAGGTTTACGCTGCGTATCACTGGAGCGCGGCAGCACAGTCTTTCCAGCGAGTACAGATCCCCCAGGAGGACGATCGCCCGCCTCGAGGAATTGGCCAGTGCCGCCACGCGCTCGGCGGCGTCGGCGACCGAGGCGAACTCAAGCTGGATCTCCGGAGGCACACCGATACGGTAGAGCTCCTGTTCCCAAGGGCTGCTGCTAACGGCATCGTCCACCAAGAGAATCGTATCGGCTCCTAGTGCCCTTCCCCAAGCTACGACCACCTGCCCGTGGATATAGCGGTCGTCCACTCGAACCAGCGCCAGGCTCACAGCTGGATGAGCCGCAAGGCACGGTTGCCGGTTTCCAACGCCCTGCGCGCGGCTTCGCCGGCTGAAAGATCGCGGTGGTAGACGAAGTCCACTAGCATGGCGAGATTGACCCCCGAAACTACGGCACATTCGGGATGCCCGCGGAGGTAATGGGCTGCCGCCTGGAGGCAGCTTCCCCCGGGGAGGTCCACGAACAGCACGCAGGGGACCTCGCCCGCTGCATCCCGTAGGCGCTCTTCCAGCAGCGCGAGGCTACATCCCTCGTTGCTGACCGGGACCAGAGCCGAGCCTTCACCCGTAATCTCATCTACCGCCTCGACCAGGGCCTGAGCTAATATCGCGTGGGACAGAACGACGCCCTTCAGTTTACTCATAGTCTTCAACCAGATACTCCCGCAGCTCGCGCTGTTCGGCCAAGCGCCGGAGCAGGCGGGCGTTGAAGCTCTTGGCAGCATCGATCCCGCTGTAGCGGAGCAAATGATTCATGGCGACCACTTCGGAGATGACCGTTATGTTCTTCCCAGGGTTGAGCGGCACGATCACGTGTGGCAGCTCGACTCCTAGTATCTTGGTCGTCTTGGCGTCCAGGCCGGTCCGTTCCACGTCGCCGGCTGACTCCCAGTCGGTGAGCTCTACTACGACCTCAATTCGCTTCTGCTGTCTCACCGCCCTGATGCCGAACAGCGCCGAGATGTCCACCAGTCCGATCCCCCGGATCTCCATGTACCGGTAGGAAAGTTCGTGCGCGCGGCCGATCAAGACGTCGGTACCGCGCTGGGTTATATGAACCACGTCGTCCGCCACGAGGCGGTGCCCCCGCTCGACCAGATCCAAGACACATTCGCTCTTACCGATCCCAGACCTCCCGACGAAGAGCAAACCCACGCCGTAAACGTCCGCCAGAGAGCCGTGGACGGTGGTGCAGGGTGCAAAGACCTCCAGCAGATAGGGGGTGATTCTGCGGTAAAACTCGGCGGTCTTGAGTTTGGTGCTGATGAGCGGTATCTGCCGCTCCCGCGCCATCTGTACCAGCTCCCGCGGCGGGGTCTGGGATTTGGTAATGAACACGCAGGGAACGTCGGGTCTGAGAAACCCGTCGAGCGAGCGCTGGCGCTCCGCTGCAGCACAGCTCTTGAGGTAAGCCACCTCAGTCTCGCCCAGCACGTGAAGCCGCTTGGACAAGAACCGGGAGGTAAAGCCCGCGAGCACCAGGCCAGGGCTCGAGATCTCGGGAACCGTTATCTTGCGGTCGAAACCCACCTCCCCGGTCAAGGACTCCAACTGAAGGGACTCGCCCTTCTGCTGCAAAAGGTCGCGAACCGTGATCACCGATCGCCACCCGACTGTCCGGCTCGACGGCTGTAGCGGCGGCCGGTCTTGTCCAGTTGGTGAAGCAACTTTTCCTTGGCCCGGTCCAAGGCTGACCTGAAATCATCGGCTTGCGCCGAGGCTACCCGGATCTGGCCCCGCGGCAGCGAAAGCTGTATTTCCACCAGCTTGCGATGGTTGTCCGCCGCAAAAATGACCTGAGCTCGCTGCGCCCGTTGGGCCTTCTTAGCCACTCGCGCCATGAGCTGCTCGGCGTGCTTTTTGAGATCGTCCGGCACCTCGCAGTGCCGGGCAGTCACCGTAGTTTGCATCTTAGCCATGCCTCCCCCGCCCTAGACGAACGGCATCGATGGTGAATTGCAAATGATCCTCGGTTTCCAGAGCCGCACGGTCCCACGAAAAACCTTCCGCGAAGCGCCTAGCCGCACGGCCCATGCGTTCCACCAGATCGCGATCTTGCGCCAGCCGAGCCATGGCCGCGGCCAAGGACTTGGCGTCCCCGTGAGGGAATAGGATCCCGGTCACCCCATCGCGCACCGACTCCCTCAGACCGGGACGGTCGGCAGCGAACGCTGCGGTCCCGCAGGCGGCAGCCTCCACATTGGTGATCCCCCACCCCTCCTTGGCCGAGGGCAGAACCACAGCCCAGGCCGTGCGCATCAGCTCCCGCTTCCGCTCCTCGCTCACAAAACCGGTGAAAGTTACCGTTTCGGTGAGATCCAATCTCCGCACCAGACTTTCCAGCCGCTGCCGGTCATCCCCTTCGCCCACGACTAGCAGCCTAGCTCTAAGGCCTCCTTGGCGGAGGATGGCGACCGCTCGGACTGCAGTAGCCACCCCTTTGTAGCGCTTGAGACGCCCCAAGTATAGGAAAGTCGGCTCGGCAGCCCGAACGTCCGGCCGCGGCGTGTACCACTGGAAATCTACTCCCGGGTAGATAACGCGTATCCGCTCGGCCGCAACTCCCCGCCTTACGAGGTCGAGCTTGGTGCTCTCACTTATGGCCTGAAACTCCGCGCGCCGATAGACCCAAGGTAGCGGCAACTCCGAAAGCGCCACGGCAGCGGCCACCGGCCAGCTGACCTCCCTAAAGGCAGTAACCCCGAACAGGTGAGGAACGATGGCATAAACCGGCAATCGAGTGAGCGTAGGCGTGTACAGCGGCAATTTGTTGATGTCCTCGACCACCACGTCAAAATCCGCCTCCTTCAAAGCCTCCCTTATCGCCGGTCTACCACGCAAAGCGAACGAGTAACGCCGTCCATAGCGCCGAACCCGGATAGCATCTATGATGTCCCGGTTCTCCGCGCCTGGGAACCCCGAACAGATCAGCGTTACCTCATGGCCCCGCCCCACCAACCGCCTAAAAATTTCGAAAAAATGCAACTCGGCACCACCGGCTTGAGGATTCGCTCGATCGAGCCAATTCACCGCAAGGATTCTCACAACAAACCGAGGCGCCGGGCAGCGGCGTCGAGCACCCCGTTGACGAACGCCGGCGTCTTCGACCCTCCGAACCAGCGAGCAAGGCGAACCGCCTCGTCTATGACCACTACGGGCGGAACGTCGCCCTCCAAAAGCTCTTGAAGCGCCAGCCTCAAGATATTTCTTTCGACCACCCCCACCCGATCCAGCCGCCAGTGATCCACGGCCTGCTCGATCTGCTGATCGAGGCTGCGATAGTTGGCGACCACCTCCTGGAACAGGCGCCGCGCTCGCTCCCGGGCTGCCCCGGTTAACTCGCGAAAGCCCTCCTGGTCCAGCTCTTCCGGCGAGGGACGCCCTCTGATCTCCCATGCATAAAGTGCTTGCAAGGCCCGCGCCCGAGCCTTGCTCTCAGTCCGCAACACCGTGGTCCAACCCTTCGATCACCTCCAGCATCTCCAGCGCCGCGGCTGCCGCCTCCGACCCCTTGTTGCCGGCATCCCCGCCGGCTCGCGCCAGCGCCTGCGCCAAAGTGTCGCAGGTCAGCACCCCGAATCCAACCGGCAACCCGCGGTTCAGGGCCACGCGGCTCAAGCCTTCGGCGGCGGCCCGGGAGACATACTCGAAGTGAGGTGTCTCTCCTCTCACCACGGCGCCCAACGCCACAGCGAGGCAGTAACGACCGGTAGCTAGTACTCGATCGACCGCCAGGGGCAGCTCGAACGCCCCGGGCACCCAGACCACATCCACCCGATCGTCGCTCCAACCGGCTTGGGCCAAGGTCCCTAGGGCACCACCCAGCAGTCGCCGCGTTACCGCTTCGTTGTAGCGGCTCGCCACCACCACCGCCCGCCGCCGGCTCCCGCGCCGCTGCTCAGACGGTCGCTCCGCCATAAGCGCTCAGTGCGCAAACAAGTGACCGAGCTTGTCGCGCTTTACTTCCAAATAGGTCCGGTTCTGGTCGTTGGGATCCGGCACAATGGGCACCCGCTCGACCAGCTCTAACCCGTACCCTTCCAATCCCACCAACTTGCGAGGGTTGTTGGTGAGCACCCGAATGGAACGGAGACCCAGGTCCATGAGGATCTGCGCCCCGATGCCGTAATTCCTGAGATCGGGGGCGAAACCCAGGCGCTCGTTGGCCTCCACGGTGTCGTGTCCCGCGTCTTGGAGCTCATAAGCCTTGAGCTTGTTCAACAGTCCGATGCCCCGCCCTTCCTGATCCAGATAGACCACCACCCCGAGCCCGGCTGCTGCGATCATCTGCATCGAACGCTCGAGCTGCCAGCCGCAATCGCAGCGATACGAACCGAACACATCGCCGGTGAGGCACTTCGAATGCATCCGAACCAGAACGTCTTCCTTGCCCCGAACCTCGCCGTACACCAAGGCTACGTGCTCGCGGTCGTCCACGTCGTTGCGGTATCCGATGATCCGAAACTCTCCGTAGGGGGTGGGCAGCCGGGCCTCGGCCACCCGGTGCACCAGCCGCTCGTTCTGCAACCGGTAGGCCACGAGCTGGGCGACCGTCACGAAAGTCAGGCCGTGCCGCGTGGCGAACTCTTCGAGCTGAGCTCGGCGCATCATCGTCCCGTCATCCGCCAGGATCTCGCAGATGACCCCCGCCGGATACAAACCCGCAAGGCGCGCTAGATCCACACTCGCCTCGGTGTGCCCGACCCGCTGCAGTACTCCCCCGGGCCTAGCCCGCAGCGGGAAGACGTGCCCGGGCCGACGAAGATCCGACGGTTCGGTGGCGGGATCGATCGCCACCTGGATCGTCTTGGCACGATCGGCCGCCGAAATGCCCGTGGTCACGCCGAAACGCTTGGCCGCGTCCACACTCACTGTGAACGCCGTCTCGTACGAATCGCCCGTATCTTCCACCATCTGGGTCAGTCCCAGCGCCCGACAACGCTCCGGAGTGAGAGTAAGACACACCAAGCCGCGCCCGTACTTGACCATGAAGTTGATGATCTCGGGCGTAACCTTGGCCGCCGCACCTACCAGATCGCCTTCGCTTTCGCGATCCTCGTCGTCGGCCACCACCACCAACTTCCCCTGCCTGATGTCCTCAATAGCCTGCTCTATGGTGCCGAATCCCATAAGGCCTCCGCGATCCACCTCAACACTGAAGCGCCTGCCGGAAAGTCAGCAAATGGCGCACGAATTTCCCTATCAGGTCGCCTTCCACATGAACCCGACTGCCCGGACCGAGAGCTCCCAACGTAGTGTGCTCCCGGGTAAAGGGGATCAGGGCTACCTCCGCCCGAAAACCGGGCCGTAGCTCCTGCACCGTAAGACTCACACCGTCCACCGCGATCGACCCGCGAGGAACCGTGACCTCCGCAACCTCCGGCGGCAACGCCAGCTCCACTATCACCACGTCTTGCTGTTGACGCACTGCCGCAACTTCCGCAACGCCGTCGACGTGACCGGAAACCAGATGGCCTCCCAAGCGATCTCCCAGAGCCATTGCCCGCTCTAGATTGACTCGGTCCCCAACCCTGAGTTCCCCGAGGCGGGTACGAGCCCGTGTGGGAGCGGTCACGTCCACCCGGAAAGCCCCGTCCGAAACGTCGGCCACGGTGAGGCACACACCGTTGACCGCGATGCTCTCCCCCAGCTCGAGGTCGTCGTAGGACGCCTCGATGGTGAGCGACATAGCTCCTTCACCCCCCTGCACCGCCGCTACCCGCCCTACCGCGGTCACCACTCCGGTAAACATAGGCTGCGATCCACTACCAGTAATGTATCCTCGCCCAGGGTCCGCCGCTCGGTCACAACCCAGCTCTCCGAATCGTCCAGCGCCAGCGGATCTCGCGGGGCAAAGGCCGGCATCCCGCTTCCCAGCCACCGGGGAGCCTGAATCCAGTAAAACCGGTCGACCAGCCCCGCGCCGAGCAGCGCCGACGCCAGAGTCGCACCGCCTTCCACTAGCAGAGAGTCCACTCCCCTTCGCTTCAACTCAGTCAAGGCTCCCCGCAATCCGTCCGCCACTATGATTTCTACCCCGGTCCCGGCCAACTCGGCTTCCGCAACCGACAAAGCCCGGCTATCGACTACTACCCACGTGGGAACCTCCCTCGCTGTCTGTACCAGGCGGAGATCCCTCCGCACCCTTCCGCTGCGGGCGAAAACGATTCGGCGAGGCGTTATCCTGGGTACCACGCTACCGCGAACGGTGAGTAGAGGGTCATCCGAGTCCGCCGTGCGCCGGCCCACACCTATAGCGTCGAACCCGGCCCTCAGCCAGTGCACGAACTCCCGAGCCTCGGGACCTGAAATCCATCGAGACCGCCCTCGGAAATCCGCCAGATAACCATCCAGGGAAGTGGCGACCTTGAGCGCCACGAACGGGAGATCGGGCCTGACACAATTCCACAGGAAACCGGCGTTCAGGGCGGCGGCCTCCCGAGCCCTGAGACCGAACTCCACCTCCACCCCGGCCTTACGCAGCACGTCCCCGCCCCCTCGAGCCAGGGGGTTGGGATCCCTGACTGCCGCAACCACGCGCCGAACGCCAGCGCGAATCAACGCCTCGGTACAAGGGGGCGTCTTGCCCTGGTGGGCGCAGGGCTCGAGGGTCACCACGCAAGTAGCTCCGGAGGGATCGGCACAGGATTCCAAGGCCGCCACCTCGCCGTGCAACCTCCCGAACTCCGCGTGATAGCCCTCCCCCACGACCCTGCCATCTTTGAGCAGCACGGCACCGACCATGGGGTTGGGCGAAACCCTACCCCACCCCTTCCGCGCGATCTCCAGGGCGCGGTCCATCGCTTCCGGCTCGGTCATCGTCCTCTGACGATCTCCGGCCCCGACAGACGGTAGATACCCCTGCTACTGCGACCCGACGAGCGCTACCTGCCCGATCCCGAAGACCGAGCGGTACGTCGGATGAACGTCCCCGCTCTCAGTTCGGCCCAAGCCTGCCGCAACTCTTCTTCGGTGTTCATCACTATCGGTCCGTACCACGCGACCGGTTCCTCTAGAGGCCGTCCCGAAACCAGCAGGAATCGGATTCCGTGCTCACCGGCGCGTACCACGACCTCGTCTCCCCGATCGAAGAGTACGAGGGAGCGGTTGGCCACCTCCTCAGGCTCTCCTCCGCACTGGAGGCCGGCAACCCAGCCCGGAGCTCCCACTGGCTCGGTCTTCACCGGGCGCGGCTCGCTGGCGTCGCGAAAGGTGCCCGATCCCTCGAACACATAGGCGAAGGCGTGACGGGTAGTCTCTACCGGAAGAACCTTGCGCTTCCCGGGAGGCACCCACACGTCCAAATACAAAGGGTCAGCGGCAATCCCTTCGACGGGACCGGCTAAACCCCAGAAAGTCCCACAGACGACTCGAACCCTTACCTCGTCGTCGTCGATCACTTCCGGAATGTCCTTCGCAGCGATGTCCTGGTACCGGGGCTCCGTCATTTTCAAAGACGAGGGCAGATTGGCCCAAAGCTGAAAGCCGTGCATACTTCCCCGGGAATCTCCTTGCGGCATCTCCTGGTGAAGGATCCCGCTTCCGGCCGTCATCCACTGGACATCTCCCGCACCGAGCTTGCCCTGATTACCCAAACTGTCCCGGTGCTCCACCGAGCCGGTTAGTACGTAAGTGATGGTCTCTATCCCCCGGTGGGGATGCCAGGGGAAGCCCGCCAGATAATCGTCGGGATTGTCGCTCCGGAAGTCGTCCAGGAGCAGAAAAGGATCGAAGTCAGCGGTGTCGCCGAATCCGAAAGCCCGGCGCAAACGCACGCCCGCTCCTTCGATCGTGGGTCTCGCCTGTAGGATGCGTCTTATGGGTCGAATCGACATCTTCGCCTCGAGCAGGTATCTGCCGTCTAGGAAAGGAAGAAATCCTCAATAGGCACCGCCCTTAAGATTGTCTGGCTGTGCGGCGGACGGTAGTCCCCAAGGCCGGGCTGGCCTGGGTCCCGCAATACGGTGGGCAGGCGAATGATGTCCGAACTAGATCCCTAAACCAAGCTCACGCCTTGGCCCCGTACCACTTCACCTATGGGCCAAGTCTGCACTCCGGCTCGGCGAGCTGCGTCGCGCACCCGCTCTAGTTCGACCGGAGAAACTGCGGCTATCATGCCGATTCCCATGTTGAAGACGCGATACATCTCTTTGGTATCGACCGAACCGGCCTCTTGGAGAAACAGGAAAACTGGAGGAACCGGCCAGCTGCCGAGTTCCACCTTGGCCCCTAAGCCTTCGGGGAGCGATCGGGGTAGGTTGCCCGGGATCCCTCCCCCGGTGATGTGGGCCAAGGCGTGGACTCGGTCCAGCACCGGGGAGGCCGCTTGAAAGTAGCTGCGATGCACCTCCAGCAGCACCTCTCCTATGGGCCTGTCCAGTTCCGGCACTCGACTCTCCAGGTCCAGTCCCAGCCGCTCGAAGACGATGTGGCGAGCCAGAGTGTATCCGTTGGTATGCAGCCCGCTGGAGGCGTATCCCACCAGCACGTCCCCGGGCTGAACCCGCTCTCCCGTGAGCAAAGATCGACGGGCGACCACGCCCATTATGGTTCCTGCCAGATCGTAGTGGCCCGGCTGGTAGAGATCCTTGAGCTGGGCGGTCTCTCCGCCGGTAAGGGTCATCGCGTGGGCGACGCACCCTCGCGTGATCCCCTCAACTAGGGCCGCGACGGTTTGTGCTTTCAGTTCCGAACCTGCTATGTAATCCTGAAACGCGAGCGGAGTGGCCCCGTGTACCAGGATGTCGTTGACGCAGTGGTTGACCAGGTCTTGGCCGACGGTGTCGTGGCACCCGGCGCGGATCGCCACCAGAACTTTGGTCCCCACGCCGTCGGTGCTCAGCACGGCTACCGGCTCATTGATATCGGGGGGGATCTGCACCATTCCGCCGAACCCGCCGGTTGGACCAAGCGCTAGGGGGGTTCGGGTGCGGAGCGCGGCTTCTACGATTCGTCCCTTGAGCCCTTCGGCAAGTGCCAGATCTACCCCCGCTTCGCGGTAACGCTCAGCGGGGTTCATTCGGCGCATTCTCCTCGAGGTCGAAATAAACCAGGCGACTGAACTGCCGGACTCGGACGGTTACCTCCGCCGGGCCGATCTCCTCGAAGCACTGCACCGAGAACCGCTCCACGGCGAACGAACCCATCGCGGCACCGTAAACCATCGCCCTCCGAAGGTTGTCCTCGGAGAGATCTTCGGTTCTAGCCAGGTGACCCATGAAGCCTCCCGCAAATGCGTCTCCGGCGCCGGTGGGATCGAACACCTGCTCCAAGGGAAAGGCGGGGACGTAAAAGATGTCGCGCCCGTTGACCAGCACCGCTCCGAAGACTCCCTGTTTGATGACCACCATCTGGGGTCCCCGTTCCAGAATCCAGCGGGCGGCCCGGTAAATATTCCAGTCGCCGGAGAGTTCCCGCGCCTCGCTATCGTTGACCATGAGCACGTTGACGTGCCGCAAGAGCTGTAGCAGGACGTCGCGCTTGGAGTGGATCCAGTAGTTCATCGTGTCGCACGCGACGAACTGGGCGTCTCGGGTCTGGTGCAGCACGCTCAGCTGGAGTTCCGGATCTATGTTGCCCAGGAACACGTACCGCGCGCTGCGAAATCGTTCGGGGAGGCGGGGGAAAAAGTCCGCGAATACGCCGAGGCGCGTTTCCAGTGTTTCCCGGTTTTGGAGATCGTAAGAGTACTTCCCCTTCCAGCGAAAGCTTTCCCCCTCGACCCGTTGCACGCCGGCAAGGTCGACTCCCCGCCCGGCCAAGCGGTCCAGGGCCCATTGAGGGAAGTCCGAACCGACCACACCCACCATCTGAACCGGGTGCAGCAGACTCGCCGCGTAGCCGAAGAACACTGCCGAGCCGCCTAGCGCGTCGGCTGTGGAGCCGAAGGGGGTCTCCACCGAATCCAGAGCGATGCTGCCCACCACCAACAGGCTCACTCGCTCGCTCCGCTCACATCCGCTCCGGAGCTGTCACTCCGATCAGCCGCAAACCGTTGGCCAGCACGATCTGGGAAGCCCGAGCGAGTACCAGCCTGGCCTGCTCCAGATCTGCCCCCGCGCCGAGGACCCGGTGGCGGTGATACCACCGGTTAACCAAGCGCGCCACCTCTTCCAAGTAGGCGACGATGCGATGAGGCTCTAGCATCTCCGCTGCTTTGAAGACCACCTCGGGGAACTGCCCCAGAGTTTTGACCAGCTCCTGTTCCTCCGGCTCGGTAAGCAGTGCCAGGGTCGCGCCTTCGGCGGTGATCGTCCGGGGGTCGATCCCAGCCGTGCGGAAGATTCCAGCCATTCGCGTGTGGGCATACTGTACGTAGTACACCGGGTTTTCCTCCGACTGCTTGGTGGCGAGGTCGATGTCGAAAACGAACTGTGAATCGGCCCGCCGCATCAAGAAGAAGTATCGGGCCGCATCGACCCCGGTTTCCTCGTAGAGGTCCCGTAGCGTCACGAACTGGCCCGAGCGCTTGGAGAACCGGACTTCCTCCCCGTGGCGCATCACGCGCACCAGCTGCACGATGACCGCCTGAAAAAAGTCCGGAGGATACCCCAAGGCAGCTAGGGCTGCGGCCATTCTCGGGACATAGCCGTGGTGGTCCGCACCCCAGACGTCTATGGCCCGTTCGAAGCCCCGTTCCGCCTTGGACACGTGATAGGCGATGTCGGGAACGAAGTAGGTGTACGAGCCATCCCTCTTGCGCAGCACTCGGTCTTTGGCGTCGCCGAAGTCCGAGGTTCTGAGCCATAACGCCCCGTCACGCTCGTAGGTCGAATCTCGCTCCTTAAGGCGCCTGAGCACGTCGTCTACCAATCCGCTTCCGTAAAGCTGGCTCTCCCAGTAGACGACGTCGAACCGAACCCCGAAGTCCGCCAGATCCCGGTCCTGCTCTTCCCGCTGCCTGCGCACGGCTATTTCCCGGCACCGACGCACCCCCTCGTCTTCTGGCAGATCGGCAAACTCTGGGCCTTCTGCGGCTAGCAGCTCCCGGGCAAGGTCCACCAGATAGTTGCCGTGGTAGCCGTCTTCGGGGATCTTCGCCGCCCGCCCCACCCCCTGCTGCACTCTAGCCCAAAGGGAGCGCGCCAGACGATCGACCTGGACCCCGGCATCGTTCACGTAAAACTCTCGGGTAACTTCATAGCCGGTAGCCTCCAGGAGCGACGCTATCGCGTCTCCTAGCGCCGCGCCCCGTCCATGACCCACATGAAGAGGGCCGGTGGGGTTGGCGGAGACGTACTCCACATTCAAGAGCTTGCCTCCCCCCCGGTTCGAGCGTCCCCACTTCTCGCCCGCTTCCAGAATCCTGGGTAGGACGTAGGTGAGCGTCTCGGTAGCGAGCCAAAAGTTGATGAATCCCGGACCCGCCACCTCCACCTTCTCTACGACCCCAGGGGAAAGTTGGACTCGGGTGGCAATCTGCTCGGCTACCTCCCGGGCAGGTCGCTTGAGCTCAGCCCCGAGCTTGAGGGCCACGTTGGTGGCAAGATCACCGTGACCCGGATCCCGAGGCTGCTGCAGGGCAACCTCGACCGGTGGGAAGCCTAACGCCTCGATCGCCCGGCGCAGCGCTTCCCGCAACCTTTCGGTGCCCGCCTTCAGGACTCAGCTCCGGAATCTTTCTTCGCTCGGCTCGACTCGCTGCTCTCGGACTCGGCCCGCAGAGCTTGCTTTTTTTTCTGGTCCGAATCCGACCGCTTGTAGTCGGTGATGTAGAACCCAGAACCCTTGAAGACGAGCCCGGCACCGCCAGATATGACCCGCTCGGACTTCCTACCGCACCGGGGGCACTTGGGTCGAGCGCTTACGCTGATTTTGTGAAACTTCTCGAAATCGTGTCCGCAGGAACTGCAGCGATATTGATAGGTCGGCATTTTTTGGTCTTCCGGGTACGTGCTTCTGCGCCGGTAGCATAGCCGCGCACCCATCCGGGGTCAAGCTCGAAACTATCCCCTACTCCCCATTGCAAAAGCGGCGCTGGCGTTGAATGTACCCCACACCTCCCGCAGCGTATCGCTGATCTCTCCCACGGTAGCCCGAGCGCGGACCGCCTCCACGATCGCCGGCATCAGCGGCTCTCTTTCGGTACGGGCAGCCACTTTAAGGCGCTCCAGCGACCCCTTCCAAACCCTGCGGTCGCGCCGCTGACGCGCTTCTCTTACCTTGCGCCTCTGGACCTCGGCCAAAGCCGAATAATCCGGTCCCGCGGGGACCTCCACCACCTCTGCCTCCACGAACCGATTCACTCCGACGACCACCAGCTCTCCCCTCTCCACTGCCTGCTGATGGACGTACGCCGCCCGGCTTATCGCTTCCTGAAAGAAGCCCTGGGCTATCGCCTGCGCCGCTCCCCCGCGCTGTTCCACTTCTGCGAGTAATTCTTCCGCCCGCTGTTCCAAAGCCTCGGTCAGATGTTCCACGTAATATGATCCAGCCAGCGGATCCACCGTGTTGGCTACGCCCGACTCATAGGCCAGAATCTGCTGAGTCCTCAAGGCCAGCCGTGCCGAAGCGGCGGTGGGGAGCGAAAGCGCCTCGTCGTAAGCGTTGGTGTGCAGCGACTGGGTCCCGCCTAAGACCGCCGCCAACCCCTGGATCGCCACTCTCACTACGTTGTTCAAGGGCTGCTGCGCGGTGAGGGTCGATCCCCCGGTCTGCGTGTGAAACCGAAGCCGGCAGCTGACGTCCGAACCTCCGTAGCGCTCCCGCACTATGCGCGCCCACAGCCGCCTTGCGGCCCGGAACTTGGCCACCTCCTCGAAGAGATCGTTGTGGGCAGCGAAGAAAAACGAGATTCGCGGCGCTAACTCGTCCACCGCTATCCCGCAACGCACCGCCCGATCTAGATACTCCACCGCATTGGCGAACGTAAAGGCTATCTCCTGAACCGCCGTGCAGCCCGCCTCGCGCATGTGGTAACCGCTGATCGATATCGGGTTGAACGGCATTCCCTCACGCACCACGAAGGCGAACACGTCCGTAACCAGGCGCAGCGAGGGCTCGAGCGGAAATACGTAGGTGCCCCTCGCTATGTATTCCTTGAGAACGTCGTTCTGTACCGTCCCCCTTAGCCTGGTACGCTTGATACCGCGCTCCTCGGCCACCACTACGTACATCGCCAGCAGGATCGCAGCCGTCGCATTGATGGTCATCGAGGTAGACACCTGGTCCAGCGGTATCCCCTCGAAAACCCGCGCCAAATCTTCCACCGTGTCTATCGCCACCCCTACCCGGCCGACCTCTCCCTCAGCCAAGGCAGAGTCCGAATCGTAGCCCATCTGGGTGGGAAGGTCGAACGCTACGGAGAGACCCGACTGGCCGGCGCGCAGCAGTTCCCTAAAGCGAGCGTTGGTTTCCTCGGCGGTACCGTATCCAGCGTACTGGCGAAAAGTCCACAGCCTCCCCCGATACATGCTGGGATAGATACCCCGAGTAAACGGGTACTCGCCGGGGCGCTCGGCGGCCGTACCCCGGATTACATCCTCGGGACCGTATACCAGCTTGATCGGAATACCCGACGTGGATCGAAGATCGCCGCTCATGAGCCCTCCGCCGGTTCGGCCTCTTCTTCCAGCACCCGCTCCACCAGCGCTACGTCCTCCCGGCTCCCGATCACCAGCGGAGTACGCTGGTGCAGCTCCTCGGGTTCGATGTCCAGTATCGACCGCACTCCGTCCGACGCCGCACCTCCGGCCTGCTCGGCGATCATGGCCAGAGGAGCCGCCTCGTACAATAGGCGCAACTTCCCCCGGGGCGCCGCGCTGTCGCCGGGATAGAGAAAGATACCCCCGGCCAGCAAGTTGCGGTGAAAGTCGGCCACCAGAGAGCCTATGTATCTGGCGTTCTTCCCTCTCCCTTCGCCGTCCGGCCCTTTCAATATGCTGATCGCTTTTCGGTACCCCTCGGACCACCGAGTCCAGTGGCTCTCGTTCACGCTGTAGTAACGACCCACCGGGGGCGTCTTGATATCGGCGTTCCACAGCAAAAACTCCCCGATCGACGGGTCGAGGGTAAAGCCGTGCACCCCCTGACCAGAGCTGTACACCAGCACCGTGCTGGAACCGTAGATCACGTATCCCCCTGCTACCTGGTCGCGCCCCCGCTGCAGTAGGTCCCGTAACGTACCCGGACCTCTCGGCGAGAGCCGCCGGTGGATCGAGAAAATCGTTCCGATCGAAACGTTGACGTCGATATTCGTGGAACCGTCCAGGGGGTCGAACAACAGCACGTACTTTCCGTGATCGACATCCGGCGGCGGCAGGATCGGCTCGTCCTCTTCCTCCGACGCCAAAACGCATACCCTTCCGCTTCCACCCACCGCGTTCTTGATGGTCTCGTTGGCCAAGACGTCCAACTTCTGTTGCTCCTCCCCCTGCACGTTCTTCCGCCCGGCACGCCCCAAAACATCCAACAGACCGGCCCGGCGCACGTAACCGGAAATCACTTTAGCCGCCAGCGCGATATCGTAGAGAAGGTCGGATAGCTCGCCCGTAGCGCCGGCGTGCAACCGCTCCTGCTGGACGATGAAACGCTCGATCGTAACAATCGGTGTACTAGGCATGCCGCCTGCTCCCAAAGGCTGGAAGGATATCCCTGGAACACCTCAAAATAGCGCCCATCCGAGCGGATCGTCACCGTACCTCCCCGGTCGGTCCGGAACAGTTCGGCACCCGAAGCCCGAAGCCGGGTTATCGTCTCGGGCGCAGGATGGCCGTAGCGGTTTCTCCCCACGCTGATCACGGCCACTAGGGGACCGAGCTCCTCCAGCCATTTTGGCGAGGTGCTGTAGCGCGAGCCGTGATGGGCCACTTTGAGCACCTCGCTGGCCGGAACCGATGCCGACAACGCCTCCTCCACCACCTCCCCGATGTCCCCGGCGAACAGCGCGTCGAACTCGCCGAAAGACAACCTCAGCACCACCGAGTTCTCGTTAGGCGAGAGGTTCCTGCGAATCCAAGCGGTGTCGGGATGGAGCACCGCCAGCACCAGGCCGTCGAGCCGGATGGTGTCTCCCGCCCGTGCTGCCCTCCATCGGCTCCCGACCCGATCCAGCACAGCCAAATGTTCCAGATAGAGCCTGGAAGGGAGCGGCTGACCAGGCTCCAGCACTAGCCCAGGCTCCAGAGCGCGCATCAACACCGGGGCTCCACCCAAGTGGTCCGCATCTCCGTGAGTTATAACCATGATTTCCAACCGGCGCACGCCGTGCCTTCGCAGGAAGGGAAGCACCACTCGCCGGCCCGCATCGTCGTAAGGCGTACGGGGACCGGCGTCGATCAACAGCCAGCGACCCTCGGGAGTTTCTATCGCGATGGCGTCGCCCTGCCCCACATCCAAGAAGTGAATGCTCAGCAGGCCGCCGCCGAACCGCGGAATACTCTCCAGCGCGTTCAGGCTCCAGGCGGCCAAGGCTACCACGGCCGCCCCCTTCTTGTGCGCCCCCAGCCGGCGCGGCTTGGTCCGAACGAACCAGAAAACAACCCCCAGAACAACGGCCCAGGGAAGCGCGAACTCCACACCGGGCGTACCGCGGACGCACCCCAGCGGGACCGACGCGGCCACAGCGGCAGAGCGTTCTATCGCCGCCAGGGCGAGACCCGATCCCCCGGCAACTATTCCGCCCAACAGGAGACTCCAAAAAACACCGGGCACCGCCACTGCGGCCAAAGGCACCGCTACGAAGTTGGTGAGCAACCCGATCGGCGCCACCGAGCCAAAGGCGTATGCCGTAATCGGCGCAGTGGCGAGGGTCGCACCCGCTGAAACCGCGAAGGCTCTGGCTCCCCAAAACCGGGCACCAGCCGACAACGAAGCGCCGTAAGCGGTACCCCATGCTGCAGCGAAGGAAAGCCACGCTCCGGTATCGGTGGCCGCCTCAGGATCCACGCCCAAGACCACCACAGCGGCCAGCGCCAGGACGGCTCCGCTGGGAGGATGTCGTTGGCGCTGTAGGGCGATCGCCCGGACGGTAAAAAACGCCGCCGCCCGGGTGGCCGGTGCGGGAAAGGCCAGAAGACCTACGTACCCCCAGATCACCGTGACACCGATCCAGCGCCCGCGCCTCGCACCGGCCAGAAACGACGCCACGAGTTCCACCCACGCGGCCAGGATCCCTACGTGCAAGCCGGAGATCGCCAAGAGGTGAGCGATGCCGGCGTCGGACCAGGTCCTCCTCAGCGCGGGATCAATGGCGTCGCGCCGGCCCAACACCAAGGCGTCCACCAGCGGCGCGCGCTCCCCGTACAGCCGCGAGACTCGGTCCGCTATTCGCTCCCGAAGCACGTAGCGCCAGTCGCGGCTGCTTTTCAAAACCTTGACATGGCTGATCCGATAAGTTCCCTCGCCCAGATAGCTCCCCACCGCAACGATGAGTGACCCCGCCGGCGGAAACGCTTCGCCGGTGAATCGCACTCTGAAAGACCCCCGACAGCCCGTCGGGCTGTGCTCTACACCTGCCGCAGTGATGCCCGAGACGTTGGGCGCGTCATAGACCCGCAGGACTGCAGCCTGGGGTCCCACTTGCCAACGGTAGGAGCATGTCTCCATGCGTCGAGAGTAGGCGAGGGAGCCCGTTAGCCAACCGACCGCAGCAGTGGCCGCTAGGAGCATCGGCCAATCGGCTCGGGCGGCTGCGACCAGTACGCCAGCCGCAATCGCCGCCACCACCACCAGCGGGGCAAAAAGAACGAGGCCGATCCAAAGACCGGCCCCGTACGCGGCGGCAAACCAGACAACGGGCGGGCGTCTCATACCAGATCGCCCTGCCTTCGGTCAATCGCGCTCAGGGCCCCGGCATCAACCCACCACAGCCAACTGTCGCTCCCTGACGGGGAGAGCGCTGAAAGTCGCCCCGGTAGTGCCGGTGAGTCTGACCGTGAGGTAGCTACCCACCAGCTCGTCCGGACCTTCGAAGAGAACGACCTTGTTCGTCCGGGTGCGCGACTGAAGGAGGTTCCCCCTCCGTGCCTTCCCTTCCACCAGCACCTCTTGGACCGTTCCCACCAAGGCGGCATTCTTCTGTCGCGCGACCTCTCGCACCACGGCGATGAGTCGCTCGAGCCGCTCGCTCGCCACCTCGTCGGGAACCAAGTCCCGCATCCGGCTAGCCGGCGTCCCCTCTCGGGAGGAAAACTTGAAGGTGTAGGCGTCGTCGAACCCCACTTCCCGCACCAAGCTTTCGGTCTGGAGGTGATCCGCTTCGGTCTCCCCCGGGAATCCCACGATGATGTCCGTGGTAATGGCGATACCGGGTATCGCGCTCCGCAAACGACGCACGCAATCCAGGTACTGCTCCCTAGTGTACCGGCGCAGCATGCGCTTGAGAACCCGGGATGACCCGCTCTGCACCGGGAGGTGAACGTGTTCGCACACCGCCGGCACTTCGGCCATGGCCCGAATGACCCGGTCGCTGAAGTCGTTGGGATGCGGGCTGGTGAAGCGCAAGCGCCTGAGACCCGCAACCGCGCCCACCGCCCGCAGCAGATCGGCGAAGTCGTGCCGACCGTCGTGATAACTGTTGACCGTCTGCCCCAGCAGCGTGACCTCGGACGCACCGCGCTCAACCAACCCCTCCACTTCGCGGATGACCTCTTCCAGTTTACGGCTCCGCTCGGGTCCGCGCGTCATCGGAACTATGCAGAAGGTGCACCGATAATCGCAGCCCCTCTGAACCGTCACGAAAGCCGTAGGACCGCTGTCCAACCGGATAGGATCGATATCCTCGTAATGCTCCCAAGGCTTGAACTCGACGTCCGTCGCCCTGCGGCCCTGAACCGCGTTGGCGATGAGTTCCGGCAGCGCACGATAGCCGTCGGGCCCGACCACCAGGTCCACATGAGGCGCTTTCTCCAACAAGCGGGCACCCAGTCTCTGCGCCATGCATCCCATTACGCCCAGCACCGCACCCGGCCGCTTATAGCGCTTCAGCTCGCCCACCCGGCCGAGGACCCGTTGCTCGGCGTGCTCCCGCACCGCACAGGTGTTGACCAAAATCACCTCAGCCGCCGCCGGGTGGTTCGCAGGCACGTACCCTTCGCGACCTAGGAGACCGAGCAAAAGCTCGGTGTCGGCCACGTTCATCTGACACCCGTAGGTCTCCACGTAGACCCTTTTCACTATCTCAAACTCCGGTTCCTTGAGCCCCAATTGGCGACGACTGTGCTCCTGCCACTTCCCCTGCTCCCAAAGGCTCGGCGATCATCAGATCTCCCCGGCAGCGAAGCACCGCTGCGAACCTGGCCGCAAGTACCCGATCACTCCGAAGATATACGGTCAGATAATCCTCGGTCAGCCCCCGGTAGGTTCCCCGCCCGCGATCTACAACGACCACGTCGGCGGTCTGGTACTCACGGCGAGTCTGGTACTCCCGTCGGCGCGCGGCGGCCAGCTGGCGCAACTCGGCCGCCCGCCGCGCCGCTACCTTCGGATCGACCGGAGCACCCAGGCGAAGTGCGGCTGTGCCTCTGCGAGGCGAATAGGGAAAAACGTGCAGATAGGTGAACGGAAGGGATCGAACCAGTGAAACGGTCGCCGAGTGATCCTCCTCCTCCTCGCCTGGAAAACCTACCATCACGTCCGCCCCGAGGCCGAAGCGCGGCAGGCGAGCTGCCAGCCACTCGATCCGCTCCCGATAGCTCGTCGCGGTGTACCAGTGCCTGCCCATCCGTTTCAGCAGCCGGTCGCTTCCAGACTGCAGGGGGGCGTGCAGGTGAGGAGCCAGTCGCTCCGGACACTCGATCATGAGCGCGGCCAAAGAATCGTCCACCTCGGTCGCCTCCACCGAGGAAAGGCGGAAACGCACCGAGGGAACCCGCTCTACCAACTTCTCTACCAGCTTCCCCAGACTCGCGGGCGGGTCCAGATCGCGCCCGTAACTACCTATGTGAATCCCGGTGAGAACTATCTCGGCGTGGTATTCGGCCAATAACTGGGCTTCCCGCACGACGGCTTCAATATCTCGGGAGCGGTTCTCGCCCCGGGCCAGAGTCGTAGCACAGAAGGTGCAATGTTCGTCGCAACCGTCCTGGATCTTGAGCCAAGCCCGCGTTCCCCTGCTCGACCCTCGGGACGGAGCGCTGCTCTCCCCGGCCCTAAGGCCCATCGCCCGCATCACCGCCACCGGATCCCCGCCGGAGAGGACAGCCTCGACGCCCGGTAGACGGGCTATCGTGCCATCATCTAAAGCAGCCGCACAACCCGTGACCACGGTCCTGATCTCCGGACGGAGGCGTCTCAGCCTCCTCACAAAACTGCGCATTTTAGCCTCAGCGACGTGGGTTACCGCGCAGGAATTCACCACGGCCCACGCAGCCTGCTCCGGGCGGTCCACCACCACTGCGCCCGCACCCTGGAGCGCTTTCTGCACCTGCTCGGTGTCGTACTGGTTCGACTTGCAACCGAAGGTGTGGAGGTAAACCCGCATCACGGCACCACCGTTACCCCCGCGGCCAGGTGCCACGCCTCCTCCCGCGCTCCCGCGCCCGACCGGGTGGCCCACTCCCCGGTTAGGTCCAAGACAATCCGGCCGCTCCCCAAAAACAGACCCGGACCGCCGGATAGCACGAACTCCTTGGGTTGCTCATCCCGCCTACTGAACGGAAGGCCGGCATAACGCACCCCGCTTCGCCAGACCAAGGGAAGTCCCAGTATCCGCCCGCCCGCGCCTCCCAACTCCAGACCCGAGCCGACCTCCCAAGTGTCGAAGGCGCGAGTACCCTCGAGGAGCCCTTCGGTGGCGCTGGACCAAGCGCGCCATACGGCTGTGGTCAACCAGCTGATCGAAGAGGTTGGAGCCACCCGCAGCCCTGCGGCCGCAGCCCAAGGCAGATCGACGCGCTCCGAAGGAGAAAACGGAAAGCTGGACTCCAATGTCCCGTCGCTCCGTAGCGCGGCGCCGAGCTGGATCCCGGGCACCATCGAGACCACAACGCCCGCTGACAGGCCGAACCCGGAGAAGCTGATGTCACTCTGCTGAACGAACGAGCGGTATTGGGGATCCGAAAAATCCCGGCTCACTCTGAGACGACTCGATCCCGTAAGCAGGTGCACCGCTCCTCCCAAGAGGAACCGTGAACCCGCTCCCAATGCTATAGCCAATCGGAAGTCCGTAATCCCGCCCTCGGCAGCGATTCTGTCTCGCACCGTGAGCGAATCGCCCCTGATGACGGCGGTGGAGGTGGTCTGGACATCGAAGGATCGCTCAGCGTAGGGAACGAAGCTCACACCGAGCCTCAAAGGGCTTCCCCCGATCGGAGTGCCTACCATCCCGATCGGAAAGCGGGTCTCTGTCAGCCCGCTGACCGAAGTGTCGCCGACGGTATAGCTTCTGAGCGTCGTCCCTAGACCGAGGCTGGCTATGAGTCGGGTGTATCCGGCCACAGCCGCGGGATTGAAAGCCGAGGCGGGATCGAACACCGCATTCCCGCCGCCCAGGGCCCGAGACCTGATACTGAGCGGCCTGCCGGGGAAACCGATCCCCTGGATTCCATAAACCGAGTTCTGTAGAGCCTGTGCATCGCGGGTAACCAGCGGGCTCAGCCCGCACAGAAACCCGCCGGCAGCTAGCAGACCAAAAAGCGACCGAGACCCGATCATGGGATGGTCAGCGCCGCAGCTTGAACGGCGGAATGTAGGTTACTCTCAGCGCCGGCCTCCCGGAGCTGCTGCTGATTGAGTGCACATCCACGGTGCCCACTGACGCCGCCTCGGGTACAAGCCTCAGCATCAGCGCCCTGGGGATATCTCGACTCCGCGTCCAAGCGTTGAGAACCCTGGTGACGTCGACTGCAATGGTGTCGTTGCTCCCCACCGGTATTCTGGCGCTCCCTACGGCGGCGGTGTCGTCTTCTTGGATCAGCGGAGACTTGGGTCCCAGATCCGCGCCGATGGCGTGGGCTCGCAGCCTCAGGGTGTCTCCGGCGGCACCCAGCACCGGACGCGCGGGTACCAGCAGGAGCGTGGCTCTGACAATCTGCGTAGAGTCCAGAATCGACCCCGGAATCTGAGCACGCAGCAGGGCCCTTGCCGCCGGTGCTCCCCCCACGCGAAGGGTGTTCGGGCCCGCGGGGGGGAACGGTTTCAGTACGAAGGTATCGAAACCGGTCACCCGCTGGTCGCTGCGGGTCACCCGCAGAGAGGCCGAATCCACCTGCACGAACCGGGTTATGGTCCCTATGTCGGCCGAATCGCTGCTGGCCAAGGTAACGTAGGCCGGCTCGAAACCTTCCAGTCGCACAGCCACGGCTACTTGGAAGCTGTCCGAAACGTAGTTAGGAAAGGCGTCGCCGCCGACCACCGCCGAAAGGGTCCCGAAGCGAAAATCGTCGGGAACCGCGATACTCGCGACCCGAGTGCTGTCGCGCAAGAAAGGAGCGATGTCGTGATAGCCGGTATTACTGTCCACGCTGACCGGCACCCAATGCAATCCCAGGAGGATTCCTTTGGCCGTCGAGTGCCGCCGCACCACGTGGATCCGGATCCGGAACGAATCGGTCCGATGGATCGTTCGGCTCACGGTGGTATCGCCACCGGAATAGGTAGCGCTGAAGCGGTTGAACACGATCAATGCCGCACTCTCCACCAAGCTATCGCCGCCGGCCACCTGAAGCTCAGCTGCCTCGTGGGGAAGACGGTATCCCACAAAAAAGCCGTCTTCGGTGAAAACGCTGGAGAGTACGGTATCTCTAACCTCTAGCTCCCCCGGAGGGCAGAACTCCGGGCAAACGCCCGGCGCGAGCAGCGACTCCTCGCATCCCAGCCCGACCAGCGCCAAAAGGACCGCGACAGGAAGTAACCGAGCTCGGAATCTTTTCATTTCAGCGCTTCGGCCCCGAAAGCATCGGGAAGCAATTCCTTCAGCATCCACTTGCGGCGACCCGACGGACTTACCGCCTCCACTACCAGTTCGCGCCCGAACTCGGCCAGCACCTGACGGCACGCTCCGCACGGAGGAGCTGGAGGGTCGGAGTTGGTCACGACCACTATCCGGCGGAACCGGCGTACCCCGGCCGCTACTGCCGCACCCACCGCTACCCGCTCGGCGCAGTTGGTGAGCCCGTAAGAAGCGTTCTCTACGTTCGCACCCTGAAAAATCCTTCCGTCCTCCGCCTCCAACGCGGCTCCCACCGGGAACCCGCTGTACGGAGCGTAAGCTCGCTCCTGCGCCAGCCGGGCGGAGGCAATCAAAGGGTCATCCAATAGAAAACTCCCCGTAGATGCGCGGCAGGCGCTTGCCCAGCCGAGTGAGGACCTCGTAGGAAATAGTACCGCTCCATTCGGCAAAGCGATCGATCGTGATCTCCCGGGTCCCGTCCGAGCCTATGAGTGTGGCTACTTCTCCCGGAGCCGGCCCTGCTTCCGGAGCCCCGGCGTCCACCATAATCATGTCCATCGTCACCCGACCGATCACCGGACAGATCCGTCCGCACATCAGCACGTAAGCCTTGCCCTGGACCGCGCGGGAAATCCCGTCGGCGTATCCGATCCCGAGAGTCGCCACCGCTGTAGGGCGCGACGCCCGCCACTCGGCACCGTAGCTCACCGTGTCTCCCTCCGGCAGCACCCTGGTGCTCACCACCTCCGCCCGCACGGCCACCACCGGCGCCGGGGCCGGCAGATCCCCGCCCGCTCGCCCTCCGTAAAGGAAGATACCCGGGCGGACCAAGTTCAGGTGGTCCCTCAAGCGCCAAATCCCCGCACTGTTGGCAGCGTGGAGCAACCCTGGCTTCACCGGCATGCGCTCCAGTGCTCGCATAAAGCGAGTCCACTGCTTCTCCACCGACTCTGCGGAAACATCGGCTGAATGGAAATGCGTGAAGGCACCCTCCAGGGCTGGGTTTCTTATAGCGCTCAAGCTGCGGTCGTCGTCCCACCTTATACCCGCACGTCCCATTCCGGTGTCGATCTCGACGTGAAAGGGCGCGTCCCACGCCGCTATCTCCGCTGGTCGATCCAAAACCGCGGTCAACCTGTATTCCCGGTAGCGCGGCAACGCTTCCAAAGTCGCAGGGGTCAAGACGACGATCGGGCGCTCGATGCCCGCGCCGCGCAGCTCCGCCCCCTCCTCCACGGTCGCGACTGCAAAACCCCACGGATCGAGTTCTTCCAACGCCCGTGCTACCGCCGCCGCACCTAGTCCGTAGGCGTCCGCCTTGACTACGGCCAGAAGCCGCGCCCCCCGCGCGGCCGCAAGTGCGGTCCGAGCATTGGAGACCAAATTGGCGAGGTTCACCTCGACCCAGGCCCGTTCCCGCAGCGGTCGCGTTGACAGGTTCACAACCGGGCGGGTATTGTACCGGCCCGGAGACGCAAATGCAAGAACCATCGGTGCTTGGACGCGTAGTAGAGCTGGTGCGCGATCTCAGGAGACGCTGTCCCTGGGACGCGGCTCAAACTCCCCAGAGCTTGAGGCCTTATCTGGTGGAAGAGGCCCTCGAGCTCGATCACGCACTCGCTAGGGGAGACAGCGAAAGCATCCGAGAAGAGCTCGGCGATCTGTTCCTCCACGTAGCGTTCCAGATCGTGCTCGGCGAAGAAGCTGGCGCTTTCGGTGTAGAGGATCTGGTGCGGGAACTAGAGCGCAAGATGTGGCGGCGCCACCCTCACCTGTTCCCCGCCGTCGAATCTCAGGCCTCGGGGAGCGCCGCCCCCGGGGACAGACCCACGAGTTGGGAGCACGCCAAAGCTCCGGAGCGTCGAGCTGCTAGCTCGGCACCTGGCGTCCTGGATGGGTTGCCTCCCAACTTGCCCGACCTGCTGATGGCTTACCGGCTCCAAGAACGAGCTCAAGGCGTAGGTTTCGACTGGAGCGATCCCCGCGGCCCGCTCGATAAGATTCGCGAAGAACTCGAGGAGCTCGAGTCGGAGCTCGCCGCAGCCTCGACCCAAGAGCGGGCGTCGAGGTTGAGCCACGAAATCGGCGACATCCTTTTCGCCGTGGTAAACCTTGCCCGGAAACTGGATCTGGATCCTCGCGCCGCCTTGGAGGAGGCCAACCGTCGGTTTGCGGCTCGCTTCCGGCGCATGGAACGTCTGGCAGCAGAACAGGGAATCGACCTCTCCGCCGCGGGCCTCGAAGAACTGGACCGGATTTGGGAACAGGCCAAAGAAGGCGGCGAGTAGCTCCGGCGATTCGGCTACGGAAAGAGCCGGTGCATTTGTCGGGGAAAGGCGATAGCCTCCCTCACATGGGGTATCCCGCAGATCCAAGCCACGGTGCGCTCGATGCCGAGACCGAAGCCGGAGTGCACAAAGGTGCCGTACTTTCTAAGGTCCAGGTACCATCGGTAGGCCTCTACCGGCAGGTTCTCCTCCCTTATGCGGCATAGCAAGCGCTCATAATCGTCTTCCCGTTGGCTACCTCCGATGATCTCCCCGTATCCCTCGGGAGCCAGACAGTCGTTGTTCAACACCGTCCGAGGATCGGCGGGATTCTCTTTCATGTAGAAGGCCTTGGCTTCCTTGGGGTAGTTGTAAACCAAGACCGGTCGGTCGAAGCTGTTGGCCAGAAGAGTTTCCTCGTCACCTCCTAGGTCTTTCCCCCAGGGCACCTCCCAGCCGAGGGCTCTAAGTGCCTCCAGTGCCTCGGTATAGGAGATCCGGTGAAACGGCGGCACCACCCGTTCTAGCGAGGTGGTATCGCGCTCCAGCTCTTTGAGTTCTTCTTTCCTCCGATCCAAACAGCGGGCCACGATATAGGAGACGAACTCCTCCTGCAGTTTCATGTTGTCTTGCGAATCGAACCACGCCACCTCCGGTTCTACCATCCAAAACTCAGTGAGATGTCTCCTGGTTTTGGACTTTTCCGCCCTGAAGGTCGGCCCGAAGCAGTACACTCTGCCCAGAGCCGCCGCCGCTGCCTCCAAATACAATTGGCCGGTTTGGGCCAGGTACGCCTTCCCCAGGTCGAAGTATTGGGTCTCGAAAAGCGTGCCCGCTGATTCCCCTATCGACCCCGTAAAAATGGGGGTGTCGACCAAGACGAAGTCCCGCTGGTAGAAGAAGTCGCGGATCGCCTGGATGAGCTCGTGGCGGACCTTCATGATCGCCACCTGACGCCGGCTGCGTAGCCAGAGGTGGCGATGCTCGAAAAGGAACGTCGTCCCATGCTCTTTGGGAGTGATCGGGAAGTTCTCCGACTTCCCCAATATCTCAAGCTCTCGAACCGCCAACTCTACTCCTCCCGGAGAGCGCCGGTCGGCTCTCACCTCCCCGGTGATCGCTACCGAAGTTTCCTGGGTTAGCTGTCGGAAGGAATTCCAGACTTCGTCGGTCACCTCTCCCCGTGAGATAACCGCTTGGAGGTAGCCGCTCCCGTCCCGCAGCATGATGAAACCGATCTTACCGCTCGACCGGGTGTTCATCACCCAGCCCCGCAGCACAGCGGATCGGCCCACCAGTTTGGAAAGATCGCAAATCCGCAGATGCGCCGTCATCGCGCCGGAATGCTAGTGCCCATCCTGCGACGGTGTCAATGCGATGAACCACACCTCGGTCCGGGATTGCGCTTCGAGGGCGAAGTTTCGCAAATTCAGTTTCGGTAGCTCAGCAGGCGCACGGTTTTCGGCTTGGAGGAACTTACTTATGGCCAGCGAGCTAGCAGCTAAAACTTGTGTCCCATGTCGCGGCGGAGTGCCTCCCCTGAAGGGCCGCGAAATAGACTCTCTGCTGGAGCGGCTGGGAGGAGGTTGGAAGGTGGTGGACGAGCATCACCTCGAGAAAGAGTACAACTTCAAGAATTTTGCCGAGGCGCTCGAGTTCACCAACCGGGTGGGCAGCATCGCAGAGGAAGAGGGCCATCACCCCGATATCTATTTGGCCTGGGCCAAGGTTCGCCTGGCGATATGGACCCACAAGATCGATGGGCTTACGGAGAGCGATTTCGTCTTGGCGGCCAAGGCTGACCGAGCGCTGGAGGAGATGCTCAGCGTCTCAGCCTGAGCTCCTGGATCCAGATCCTGCCGGAAAAGCTTCGATAACGGCTGCCGACCCAGACGCCGTCACGGGTGAAGCGGAGTACGAGAGGTTGCGAGACATCCGATCCCAGCCTGGCCTGAATGGTGACCGCCGCCAGGGGAACGCCGCAAACCCGATAAGATCCCGCGCTGTCGGCGGTACCTTCTGCGGTCCAATTCTTGGCCCTAAGAGCCCGCTCGCTCCCGCCGACGGTCTGCCATTCCAGCCGCACGGTAGCTCCCGCGGCGGGTGAGCCATCTGCCTTCATAACCCTGCCTACGATCACCTTCTCCTCGCCCTCGGGCTCCAACTCGGGGCACAACCGCGGGAGCACCCGCACTTCGGGCGGAATCCCCAAGGAAGCAACCACCCGCTGTCCTTTCCTGAGGTTTACCGACACCGGGTCGGGCCAATACCCGAGGGAGTCGAGCCGAGGGTGCCTGAAGGAAAGTTGGTAACTTCCCTCGACGGGAAGGACCAACTGAAAGTTACCCCCGTCATCCGCAGTCGTGGAGTATTCGGTCCCCTCAAGAACCACCACGGCCCGGGGAAGCAGTCTCCCCCTAGTGGTGTCGTAAACGCTCCCCTCTAGAACGGCGCGATCCATGGAGAAGATCACGCGCCCGCGCGGATCGCTTATGGTCAAGACTTGTCCTCCCGTCTCACGAAAGCCCATCACCTTGGACACCGGCTGGCGGTTGCCTTGGGTGTAAACGATTTGACCCATCAGAGGCATGCGTATAAACCACTCGCGCACGATCCAGGCGCCCGTAGGCAGGCGCATGAACTCGATCCGCCCGCCTATGGGACCCTCGGGAAGTTCGGGAGGCAACCTGGTGTAGCTGAACTCGAGCTTTCTTAACTCCGCAGTACCCCGGTCCAGCCACAGAACGCCTTTGATCTCCGGCAAATACCTACCGGGTACCGGATCGAAGGCGAGACCGATCCGGTCCCCGGAACCCGGGATCGCATTGAAGCAGTGCGTACCCGCGAACACGTCGCTCAGCAACACGCCCGCATCGGGAGCGAAATAGACCCGGTCCCTGCCTTCTTCCACCACGTATCCCCGCTCGGCGAGATCCTCCGCTGGCGCGCTCCGAAACGGGGTCTCGGCATATCCCGACCGGGCCCAGCTCCGTTCGCGGGTCACCCGATTACCCGACTCGGGCAGATCCCGCTCGAACATTCTGAGCGAGTATCGATAGAGACGACTTCCCTCGGTCCAGGATACCGCCGCCAGAGCCTCCTTGGCTTCTTCCCACAGGCGCGCCACGATAGTGCCCGCCTCCCCCCGGGTTCCGCACTGGGGCTTCCCTTCGACTATCACTGGCGGGAGGCTAGCGGGAACCGCATCGACCTCGAGCCGATACGAGATGGTGCGGTCAGGCTCCAGCACGATCGGCGGCGAGACGGTGAGGCGAAAACCGATGCGTTTGGACTGGAGGCGGTAGGTACCGGCTGCGGGGGCGCGCAGCAGGAATCGGCCGCGATCATCCGTCAACGCCCGGGCTACCTCTTGTTCCTCGGCGTCCAGGAGCACTACGAACGCGCCAGCCACGCCCCTGCTGTTGGCTCGGTCTACTAGCAGCCCCCGAACGGCCTGACCCGGCGCCGGCAGGGCCCGAATCGCGAGCAGAACCGCGACCACCGCGACGGCTCTAGGCCATCTCATCTCACCCGTTAATTATACGCACCGACGTGGATCGACGTGGAAGAGACTCTCGGCAATACCGCTCACCCTACTCGAAACAGCTCCATCCCACGCTGGTAGTGCTGCTCCAGACGCCTGCGCATCAGCAGGTGCCGGGGGTGAGAAAGCTGGGGATCGCTTTCCAGAACCTCGATCGCGGTGCGCCGCGCAAGCGTCACCAAATCACCGTCGCGGCTCAGGTCGGTGTACTTGAGATCGATACCCCCCGACTGGCGAACTCCGGCTAGCTCTCCCATGCCCCGCTGTTTGAGGTCGAGTTCGGCGATGCGGAATCCGTCGGAGAGGCGCGCGAACTGTTTGAGGCGCGGCAGGGCATGATGATCGTCGGTCAGCAGAATGCAGTGACTCTCTTCCGTTCCCCTTCCCACCCGACCCCGCAACTGATGAAGCTGTGCCAGGCCAAACCGCTCCGGGTGCTCAATCACCATCACCGTGGCACCCGGAACATCGATTCCAACCTCGATTACCGTGGTCGCCACTAGGACCGCGATCTCGCCGTCCCGAAAGGCTCGCATCACCCAATCCCGCTCCTCGGCTTTCATCCGTCCATGCACCAATCCCACGCTGTGAGGGGCCAAAAACCTTCGCAGCTCTTCCGCCATAGTGGTAGCAGCCCGCAGGTCGACCCGTTGAGACTCCTCGATAACCGGATAGACCACGTAAGCCTGCCCGCCAGCCGCGCAGCGCTCTTTGACGAACTGGTAAACCTTGGCCCGGTTACGATCGCTCAGCACCGCGGTCTTGACCGCCGGCCTGCCCGCCGGTCGCTCCGCCAGGATCGAGATATCCAGATCGCCGTACAGCGTGAGAGCCAGGGTGCGCGGTATCGGAGTAGCCGACAGCAAAAGCACCTCCGGAGCGCCTCCCTTCTCGATCAGTGCCGCCCTCTGCTCCACCCCGAAGCGGTGTTGTTCGTCTATCACCACTAGGCCCAACTTCTCGAACGCCGTGCGATCCTCGATCAAGGCGTGGGTGCCCACCACAATCCTCGCCGCTCCACTGGACAACCGCTGGCGCACCGCGGCCTTGGTCGAGGGCGTCAGCCGCCCGATCAACAGCTCCGGTATCAGGCCCAACGGAGCCAAAAGTGTCGTGAGGGTGCGGGCGTGCTGCTCGGCGAGCAACTCCGTGGGAGCCATGAAGACCGCCTGATAGCCGTTCTCCACCGCCAGAAGCATGGCGAACAGCGCCACCACCGTCTTGCCCGTCCCCACATCGCCCATGACGAGGCGGTGCATCCGCTGTTGCGAAACCATGTCGGCGGTAATTTCCCTGATCGCGCGCTTCTGGCTGCGCGTGAGGGCAAACGGCAAAGAACGTTTGAGCGCGGTGGTCAGCTCACCCCTGATCGTAAAGTGACCGGCCTTTCCCGCCTCGCGGGCCAGCGTGCGAGCCCGCACCACCACCAGCTGCAAGTCCAGCAGTTCGTCGAAGGCCAAGCGCCTCCTTCCCTCCTCTACCGCGTCCCGAGACAGACCGCCGGAAACGATCGGAGGCCGGTGCAGCAGCTCCAGGGCGCGCCGCAGGGACGGAACGCCGCTTCGCTCTCGCAAAACCTGGGGAAGATGGTCCTCCACCGCCTCCAGCAAAGCGTCCAAGTTGTCCTGGATTACCCGCCGTATGACCCGGTGGCTCAGTCCTTCGGTAGCCGGATAGATCGGTATCACCATCCCGGAGCGCTCGATCGCCTCACCCTCCTCCGCCAGAACGATCTGCTCCCGCGGAACCACTTGCCGGCCGTGAAAGTGTTTCACCGGCCCGGTAACCAGGAGCAACTGGCCCGGCTTGATGGCCCGGTCCAGAAACGCCTGGCCCGGCCAGGCGCACTCGATCAGACCGGAGTGGTCTTGGAGCACCGCGCGGAAAATCCTCAGCCCTCTGCGCGTGGGCAGCACCCCTTTGGACACCACTCGGCCGACCAGTGTCACCTCCTGGCCCACTGCAGCCTTGGCTATGGGAGTAACAGTAGTGGCGTCCAAGTAACGGTGGGGAACGTGGTAGAGGAGATCTTCCATGGTGCGGATCCCGAGGCGAGCGAATTGCTCCGCCCTCCGCGGACCGACTCCCTTGAGGTATTGCATCGGAGCTTCCAGGCGCACACCCATCAGCCCTCTACCAGTTGCTCCGCAAATCGCTCCGGAACGAAAGGTTCCAAATCCCCTGCCCTCTCGCCCGCTCCCAGAAACCGGATGGGCAAGTTAAGCCGGTTCTTCACCGCTACCACCGAACCGCCCTTGGCGGTTCCGTCCAGCTTGGTGACTATCATTCCGGTCACCGGCACAGCCTCGGTAAAAGTCGCCGCCTGAACCACGGCGTTCTGGCCGGTCGTAGCGTCCACCACTAGGAACGTTTCATGGGGAGCCCCGGAACGCTTGCGCCCGGCAACTCGATGTACCTTCTTGAGCTCCTCTACCAGGTCCGATCTGGTGTGCAGCCGGCCTGCCGTGTCCAACACGACCGCGTCGATCCCGCGAGCCACAGCGGCGTCGATCGCAGTGAACGCCACCGCCGCAGGATCGCCTCCCAGTTGGCCGGTCACACACGGCACCGAGAGCCGCTGCGCCCAGATTGCCATCTGCTCCGCCGCAGCAGCGCGATAGGTATCGGTAGCTGCCAAGAGGACACTGCGCCCCCACTGGAGCAAACTATGAGCGAGCTTGGCCGCCACCGTGGTCTTGCCCACACCGTTTACACCCACCAGGAGAAAAACAGCGGGCCCGGCCCCGTCCCCGAAGTTCAACCGTTCCAGACCACCCGGCTCCCCCAGCATAAAAGCTACCCGCTTCACCAGCCAGCGGCGCACGTCCTCTTCGGTTCTCAACTCACCCCGTCGCAAGCGATTCTCCAGGTCCCCGAGAAGAGTATAAGCCACCGGCCCGAAGTCAGCCTCCAGCAACACACGCTCGATCCCCTCGACGAGGGAGGGATCTACACCCTTGACCAGTACCGCTACGTCGGCCAGCGCCACTTCCTTGATCCGGCGCCACAATCCCCCGATCACGGCAGCCCCCGGCGGAACCGCCACACCCACTCAACCGCCAAAACCACTATGACCGCCCCGAAGAGCCACAGGTGATCTCGCAGATGGCGCAGCTCCAGGAGCGATACCCCACTTCCCTTGCGCGGCACCACAGTGATCGCCCGCTGCCGGAATTCACTGGAATACTCCTCCACCACGACCCACCCCGAATCCCCCGGGTAACTAGCCGACCCCACAGCCCGCCAGCGGTACACTCCTGGAGGCAACTGCAAAGCGGCCGTACCGCCCGCATCGAAATGCAGCACCGCTCTCCCCACACTGTCGCCGGAGAGCTCCACGGTCAGTGAGTCGGGCACCTCGGTTCCCTTCCATTCGAAAACCACCGCGGTGCCCTGTTCCACCACGCTACTTGCCTCGAGCCTCGAAGCGCCCGCGAGCGCTGCGCCGCCGAGCAGCCAGTCGACTCCGGCCGCTAAGGTGCTCCGGTAGATCTCCCGAGCGATACCGCCCCTGAACGCCCATCTCCACAGCCCCGCAGCAGTGGTCAGCAAAGTCCTGCTGCCGGCCGAATCTCTGCCGACCAACACCGGCCGCTGTGCACCGCGGCGCCCCAACCGCGCGCCAAGAGCCATCCACTCCCCCCAGTCAGGGGCGGTGAGGCCGGTAACCGGAGGAACTGAATCCCAGCGCAGTCCGGCCAGGCGACCGGCCAGGGGAGAGGAGGGTACGTCCTCCGATAGGTACCACTCCCCCGAAAAAGCACCGGTCTCTGCCGAGGGATCCACCCACCTCCAGTGCGCCGGCGCAGAAGCCACCATCCGGCTGCCGCGCCCGAAGGACACTACCAAGGACGCCTCCCTCAAAGCCCGCCTCACCTCGGAGCTCGGCACGTGCTGCTGGCTGAACATATCCACCCATCGATCCGCCTGAATTTCGGCGAAGGCCCTGACGGGCGCCTGCACCATTTGGGCCAGCTCCCTGACGAAGAAACGCGACTCCCAGTCTGCCGGAAATGCTACCACAGCGATCGCCGGCTGTGCCGTCACCGTCAAAAATCTCCACCGTAGATTGTTGCGTGGTTCCGAGTCTCCCGGAACGCTCAGCGAGATGCCGATGAGCTGAGTTCCCGAGGGTACGGTGCCGGGAGCCAGTAGCAGCGATCGCCGGATCAACCCGCTACCCCGAGGTAGGGCGATTCGCCGAGCTAGGAGCCGCCTTTCGCCCAACATCACTTCGACCCGGCCGGAATCGGAGGGCAGAGTATCGGAGAGTTCGACCGCAAGGTCCAGCTTTACAGTATCGCTTCCCGCCACGCGTTCAGGCAGCGACGCTTCCACCAGCGCCGCATCCGGGAGGCGGGAGCGCGCGAGCAGGATCACCTCCACCCCTTCTAGCAGCGACCGATCCAGCGAGCTAGCATCTTCAATTTCTCCGTCGGTCACTACGATTACCGGCCCTCCCCTGCCTCTGGCGGCGGCTAGGGCCTCGCGCAACAGCGTCCTTCCCTGCAGCGGCGGTCCGCCGTGAAACCCTTCCACTGCGGATCCGAAGCGCCAGATCACACCGGTTTTGCCGGCCCGCGAGAGGGCCGTGTCCACTGCCTCTTGCCACCGAGCTCCCGCGGCGGCCATCGAGAGAGAGGCGTCCAGCAGAACGGTGGGTGGTGCATCGCCCGACTGCACCAGACGGGCAGGATTGACAATCAGCAACAGTAGCGCCGCCACGCCGACGGTGCGCAGCCCCGCCATTGCCGCTCCGGCGACTCCCAAGCGCTCGTGCAGCAGGTAGATCGCCCCCGCGCCCAAGGCTGCGAGCGCCACCCCCGCGATCACGAAAAACATAAGACCGCATCTCGCAAGTCGATTTTGCCCTCGTACACCGCCCTTCCAACAATTACACCGTCGATCCCGGCTCCGGCTGCGGCCTCCAGCTCCTCCATGCTTCCGAAACCCGCGGACAAGATCACCTCGGCTCCGCGACCGACCAAGTCAGCCGCACCCACGATATCTGGCCCGCGCAGAGTCCCTTCCCGGGCCAAATCCCGGTAGATCACGGTGGAGATCCCCGAAGCCACCACCCGCTCGCAGAGTGCTACGGGCGACAAATCGACAGTCGTTCCGGACTTCCTGAGAATCACTTGCCCGGCGCGAACGTCTATATTGACGCCCAACAGATCGCTCGGAAACCGCGCCGCCACGCTCCTCAGCATCGCCGGGTCACAGGCCAGCTCCGTACTCAGCACCACCCGCGACACTCCCAGGGAAAATCCTGCTTCCACCTCGGGCGCGGTACGGAGCAGACCTCCCAGTTGGATCCGCGCTCGGGGCAGCGCTGCGATCGAGCGTATGATGTCGGAGTTGTCTCCGCCGGTCTCGAACGCTCGATCCAAATCCACCAGGTGCAGCCAGCTACAGCCTGCGGCCAGAAATTCCTCGGCACGGTGAAGAGGGTCGAAATCGTAGATTACCACTCCGTCGGGGGGACGCACCGCGCGCCCGCCCTTCAGATCGATGGCGGGAATAATCTGCACTGGACTGGTGAGAGCGCTGGATGTTTCAGTGCGATCCGATAGCCAATATCTGGGCCTCGCCCCTGCTGAGCCATCGGTCGTAGTAGGCTTTCAACGACTCGAACTCCGCCGCGCGATCCGCCGGCACCGGCGTCCCGTCGCCCAGATCTTCCGCCCTCGGGTTGATCGCCCTGCCGTTCTTCAGAAACTCGTAGTGCACGTGCGGCGCGGTGGCCAATCCCGAGGCCCCCGAGTATCCGATCACCGCCCCCTGCTCCACGCGCACGCCCGGTCTTATCCCCGGCGCTAGGCGGCTCAGATGGGCGTACCGGGTCTCGATACTCTTCGGATGGCGTATGGCCACCATCAGCCCGTACCCTCCCCATCTGCCGGCCCGGACCACGGTCCCCGCGCCGGTAGCCTCGACCGGAGTGCCGTAGGGAGCGCGGTAATCGACGCCCAAATGGGGCCGGTACCGTCGCAGGATCGGGTGGAACCTGCTGTATGAAAACCGCGAGGTGATACGGTAGCGCACCGGCGATCTCAGGAACGCACGGCGCAACGACTTCCCCTCTGCGTCGTAGTAGACGTTCCGCCCTCGCTCATCGGTCATGGTGTAAGCGGTATGACGCCTCCCCGCAACTTCAAGAACCGCAGCCAACACTCTTCCGTAGCGAACGTCGCCCTGCGAAGATAGCAGCCGTTCCAGCAAAATTCGGAACTGGTCTCCCGGTCTCAACTCGACGGCGAAATCTACCTCCCAGGCGAAAATCCCGTCGGACAGATCCCACACCAAAGACGCCTTCTGGCTGGCCGGGAGCAGGCTGTCCGGCACGAGGGCGAGCAACGTCTGGTACAAGGAAGACGAGATCGCTCCGCTTATGCGGATCTTTTCGGGCGTCCAGCTGATCGCTTCCTTGTCTCCTCGCCAGCCACCGTCGTCTTCGCGGTACAGCCTCAATATGGCCTCGTCGCCCAGGCGGGTCTTTACCCTCCGCGGCAACCGCTCGCCGGCGGCGTAACGAAACTCGAATACCTGTCCCGCCGGCAATCTCCTGGGCCTCAGTCCCGAAGCAGCGTCCAGAAGCTCCAGCAGCTGAGTGCCGGTGATCCCGTGCCGAGCGAAAAGATGCGAAAGGGTCTCGTTTCGCCTCAGAGTGTCGGAGTGGTCGTAGTAGGAAACCGTGACCACTAGCGGAGCGGCAGTGGGCAACCGCGCCGACGACCACCCCCGGGCTGCCCACCAGGCACCCAGAAGCAGTATTCCCGCGGCAGCGGCCCCCAGCCGGATCAGGCTCCGAGGCATCAGTCCATCTGCCGCCGGATGAAGGTCGGTATCTCCATCTCGGAAATCTCCACCGCATCCGCATTAGGCGCCGGGCTGGTCGGCATAGGCCTACGAGGCGGAGGCGACGGCATAGCCCGGGAAGTGCGCTGCGGGAAGGGGAGAACCCCAGGGGTGCCGCGACCCAAACTCGCCGCTTCCTGCACCGGCCCTTGGCTGAAGCCGGTGGCGATCACGGTGACCCGAATCTCTCCTCGCATGGCCGGGTCGTGCACTGCGCCGAAGATGATCTCGGCCTGGTCCCCAGCGGCCTCGTGGATGATCTCGCTGATTTGGTTTACTTCTCCGAGCGTCAGATCCTCGCCTCCGGTAATGTTCACCAGCACTCCGGTCGAGCCGGCGATGGACACATTGTCCAACAGCGGACTGGAAATCGCCTGTTGCGCCGCCTCCAGAGCCCGGTCCTCGCCCCGGCCCACGCCGGTACCCATGAGGGCCGACCCTCCATTCTGCATCACGGTGCGCACATCGGCAAAGTCCACGTTGACCAACCCTGTGACGCTTATCAGCGTCGAGATCCCCTGGGTAGCATGCAGCAGCACTTCGTCCGCCTTCTTGAGAGCCTCCTGGAAGGGTACGTTTCGACCCACCACCGCCAGCAACCTCTCGTTGGGCACCACGATCATGGTGTCCACGTGCTTTACCATCTCGGCGATCCCTATCTCCGCCTGTTTCATCCGCTTCCGACCCTCGAAAAGGAAGGGCTTGGTTACGATCCCAACCGTAAGAGCACCCAGATCGCGGGCCATTTGCGCGATAATGGGAGCCGCCCCGGTCCCGGTACCACCACCCATACCACAGGTCACAAACACCAGATCCGCCCCCTCCAGCACGTGCATCACCTCGTCGCGGTTTTCCTCTATCGCCTGACGGCCGATCTCCGGCCGCGCACCGGCGCCCAAGCCACGCGTGAGCTTCTTGCCGATTTGAACCTTGACGTCGGCCTTGTTGTGGAGCAGAGCTTGGGCATCGGTGTTGACCGAGATGAACTCGACTCCCATGAGGTGCTCGTCGATCATGCGGTTCACGGCGTTACCGCCTCCGCCACCCACACCCACCACCTTCATACGCGCGTTCTTGGACACGGTTTCTTCGAGTTCGAAGACCATCTGGCGCCTCATCGTTTAACGGTTCTCAGAAGAACTCCTGAAGCCAACGTTTAACCGGAGCTAGCCACCGGTCTACCCCGCTGGCCGGCTCGTAGCCTCCGATGCGCTGCCGGGCCCCGTAGAGTACCAGACCCGCAGGAACCGCATAGCGCGGCTCCTGCACGCTGTCCACCAGACCACTGATCGCCCGCCCGGGCACACCGGTCCTGGCGGGAGTCGCAAAAACCTCGCGGGCTAGCTCCACGATTCCGGGAAGGTGGGCACCGCCGCCGGTCAAAACCACACCGGCCGGCAACCTCTGGGAATAGCCCGCCCGCTCGAGCTCCCTCAAAACCCAACCGAAGATCTCATCCATCCGCTGCTGAATTATATGAACCAGCAGTTCCCTCCTGGCCTGACGCGGACCCTGACCCGAGGTACCAGGCAACTCCACGATCTCGTCGGGATCCACCAGGGGCAGGTAGGCCGCGCCGAAATGCTCCTTGAGCCACTCTGCGTCAGCCTGCGTTACGCCGAGTCCCTGCACTATGTCGCTGGTGACGTGGGACCCGGCAAACCTCAAGGAGGCGATGTGCCGAATCTTCCCGTCCTGAAAAATTGCCACGTTAGTGGAGCCGCCCCCGAGCTCGATCAAAGCGCAGCCCAGCTCTTTTTCCTCCTCGGAAAGCACTGCTTGAGCTGCGGCTAAAGGCTCCAGCACCAAGTCGGCCACCTTGTAGCCCGCCCGCTCCACCGAGCGCCTCAGATTCTGGGCCGCCGTGCTGGGCACCGAAACTAGGTACATCTCCACCTCGAGCCTGAGTCCGGTCATCCCCACCGGATCGAAGATCCCCCCTTGAGAGTCCACCTTGTACTCCTGCGGTATGTGATGCAAAAGCTCGTGATCGCCCCCCAAGCTCACCGCCTTGGCGACGGCATCGACTCGTTCCACGTCCGCCCGGGTGATCTCGTCGCCCGTAACCGAAGCCAAGCCGGTGGACGTCCGGGCCTTCACATGCTCCCCGGCGATCCCGCAATAGACCGGGGAAACATGCACCCCGGCCATGCGCTCGGCGTCCCTCATCGCCTGCACGATCGAGCGGGTCGTCTCCTCGATATCCCTCACCACTCCCCTGCGAACTCCGCCCGACCGTGCTACCCCCACGCCCAGAACCTTCGCACCCGGCAACCGTGCGTCGCCGGTAGCTTCGGCGATTACCGCACAGGTCTTGGTACTGCCCAGATCCAACCCGGCGACCAGCAAACCGCGCTTCACGTCCGATCTCGCCGCGCTATTACCCAACCAGCGTAGCGCGCGTCCAACTCCCGGTGCGGTCGCCCTGACGCCACTAGCTGGCGATTGACGATCGCAACCGCCCGCAACAGCTCGATACCCGGAGCCTGAGGAACTAGCACGCGCTTCCCCGGCAGCTCCAACCAGACCGACCCCTGCGAGCCCCGCCCCGCCGCCTGAACCTCGTAATAAAAGGCAGAGTCGGCGCGGCGCGCCAAGGCCAGCACCGACAACACCATCCCGTCCAGCTCCGCCAGAACCGGAAGATCCAATCCCGCACCCACCGGATCGTAGGGAAGGGCCTCACCGGCGGAATCCACAGGCACCAATCCGTCTGGCCCGGGTACGAAAGCGATCGCTGGGCGCTCCAGGATGGCGATTCTCAGCGTCCCCGGAAGCACTCGCTCGATCCGGGCACTCACCACACCCGGGATGCTCTCCAAACGGCGCTCGACGGAACCCAGAGGGTCGAACAGGTTGGGCCGAGGCCCGAGCCCGAGGGCGGTTATCACGCGGTGGGGAGACAGATGCCGCAGACCCTCGAGCTCCACCCGGCGTACTTGAAAGAAATCCGTCTGCCGCAGCACCCACCTCCCTCCGAGTACCAGGGTCGCCAAAGCCCCGGCCGCAAACAGTAGTCGGACTGCGAAACGCTTCACGCCTGCGCACCCGCCAAGCTGGTCAGTAACTCCCGGGCTACCCGGGTAATGTCGCCAGCACCGAGGGTCAAGACCACGTCACCCTTACGAGCCACCTCCGAGAGATAGCCCGCAAGGGCTGCCCGCTCTGGAATCCATGCAACCTGGGCACCGTGCTTTTCCGCCGCGTCGGCCACCATCCGGCCTGATACTCCCGGCATCGGCTCCTCCCGAGCTCCATAGACATCGGTCACGACCACTAGATCCGCAGCTGCCAGAGCCCGGCCCAGCTCGTCTGCCATTAACCGGGTACGCGAATACAGGTGAGGCTGGAAGACCGCCACCACTCTGGCCTTGGGGAACCGCTGGCGCGCCGCTCGAAGGGTGGCTATCACCTCGGTCGGATGATGAGCGTAGTCGTCCACTACCCACACCCCAGCCGCCCGCCCTACCACCTCGAAACGCCTGCTCACCCCGGGAAACGCAGACAAAGCCGCAGCGGCCTTCTCTAAGTCAGCACCCAGCACCGCAACCGCACCCATAGCCACAGCGGCATTGATAACGTTGTGCATTCCGGCCAACGAGAGACGCAACTCCACCGAGTGCCCCCCGGGAAACAGCAACCGCGCTCTACTATGCCTCGCACCCAGCTTCACTTCTCCGATCCTCACCTCAGCATCCCGGGCGCGCCCCACTTTCCAAACGGGACCCGACACCCGCGCTGCGACCCGCTGCGCACCACTGTCCTCCCCGTTGACCACAAGCTTCCGGGCACGCCCCGCAAACTCGGCGAAGGCATCCTCGATCGCCACCGGCGTACCATAACACTCCAAATGGTCCACCTCCACATTAGTGATCAAGGCTAGCGCGGGCTTGAGAGACAAAAACGCCCGGTCGTACTCATCCGCTTCAACCACGAAATACTCAGAACCGCCCAGCCGAGCATTCCCACCCCAGCCCGGCACCCGCCCACCTACTAACGCAGTCGGGTCATAGCCGGCAGCTGCCAAACCCTCCGCCACCAGCGCAGTAGTGGTGGTCTTGCCATGGGTCCCGGCCACCGCCACCAGCGTACCCCCGCTGACGGCCTGGGCGAGAGCGTCAGCCCGCCGAACTACCGCCACGCCGGCCCGGCGCGCCGCCTCCAATTCGGGATGTTCAACCGGCAGCGCCGCCGTGTAGACCACCGCCCTAGCCCCAATCACATGCCTCGGATCGTGCCCTCGGTATATCTCAACCCCCAAAGCCGCCAGATCCGAAGCGCCCGCTGGCTCGGCGTCACACCCCGTAACCGTCACGCCCCGGCGCCTGGCCATGAGTGCCAGGGCACTCATCCCCGCGCCGGCTATCCCCACAAAGTGGATCGGTCGGAGATCGCCAGGGGCGAAAAGATACATGTGGGCAGCTAATATAAGAACGGAGTGAAAGTTCCGAAAGACTCAACACTTAGCTCACGCCACTTAATACATTGGAGCGGGTCTTGAGCGCCTTCCCCCGACGCCCCCACTACTTACTGCCGATCCGGCAGGTCGCGAGACCCAGAAAAGGCAGTGCCAACTTGTCAGCTCAGTACGTCAAGAACTGCGCTCGCTATCGAGCGTGCAGCCTCAGGCTTTGCCCGCGACGAAGCAGCGGATCTCATCCGTTCGGCGAGTTCAGAGTCCCCCAGAATCTTCTCTACCAGACCCCAAAGTGTTGGGGCGCTCAGGCGATCCTCAGGCAAGTGGAAAGCAGCGCCGTCGGCTTCTAGGGCCTGGGCGTTTTTGGTCTGATGATCTGCCGCGGCGCTTTTGAGGGGGACCAAGATCGAGGGCAGCCCGAAAGCGCACAGCTCGGCGGTGGTCATCGCTCCGGCTCGGGCGATTGCCAAGTCCGCAGCTCGATAGGCCACTGCTATTGGATCCCAAAAAGCTCGCACCTGACGGAGCGGGGGCTGGTGAAAGTGTCGATACTGTTCCCATTCTAGCCTACCGGTGGCCCACAGCAAAGCTACGTTTTCCAGCATCTCGCCCTCCAGCATCTCGCGCACTGCGCGGTTGAGCACCCGGGCGCCCTGACTTCCTCCAAAGACCAAGATCGCGGGTACCGAAGTGGGTAGGTCAAGGCGCAATCGTGCGGAGTATTTGTCCAGCCCCGCGGGAGGGGGCGAGATCGGATTGCCCGAATACCGCAGCCGATCGCCGAGCCGGGCGGGGAGGTATCTAGCCGCTTCCGAAAGGCCCAGGTGGATTTGCACGGCCCGCCCGGCAAAATACCGGGTGGTAAGTCCTGGATAGGCATTTTGTTCCTGAAGTACGATGGGGATTCCGCTCCTCGAGGCCACGAACAACATCGGCCCCGAAGCGTAGCCTCCGGTGCCCACGACGGCTTTGGGCTTTTCGAGTTCGATTATCCGACGGCATTCCTTCCACAGGCGCCAAGCCAAGACGGCCCACCGCACGTTCTTCCACCACTGTTTTCGATAGAGCGGTTCAGCTGGCAGCAAATAGTATTGGAAAGGTCGCTCCGGCAAGATTGCCGCCTCGACTCCTCTTTTGGCCCCGACCAAGACCGGTATAACCTGAGCATCGAGTTCTTTCAGCGCTTGGGCGATCGCCAACGCAGGCATCAAGTGACCCCCCGTACCCCCACCCGCGACGATCACTTTCATAGGGCAACCGTGTCAACTCCGGCTGGCTATCTCAGGCTTGGGCGAACCGATACTGCACAGCACACCGGTCGCCACCAGTGCCACTATCAAGTGCGACCTGCCATAGGAGATAAAGGGCAGAGGAAGCCCGGTCGTGGGCAAAAGGGCGAGATTCACCGCCATATGTAGCACAGCTGGAATGCCAACCAGCGATCCTAGCCCCACGGCCAGCAGTCTGCCGAATGGATCCGCGCAGACCCGCGCTATGCGGAACGACACCATGACGAACAGAGCGAACAGCGACACTATAAAGCTGATCCCCAAGAACCCCCATTCTTCGCCGATCGTGCTGAAGATGAAGTCCGAGTGCGCGTACGGGAGGTAACCCAGCTTTTGTTGGCCCTCGCCGAAGCCGACGCCGATAAGCTTCCCCGCACCGATACCGGTGAGGGATTGCTGAATCTGCCAGCTTGCCTCGGTCACATCCTCCCCCGGGCTCAAGAAGGTGAGCACACGGGCCAGCCGGTATTGCACCCCGGCTATCTGCCGCCACAGCGCCGGTACTGCCACGAGCCCCAATACCAGAAAGTGTCCGATCTTAGCACCCGCAGCAAAAAGCACGACACCTGCCACGAGCACGACCAGCAGGGCATTCGACAGGTGAGGCTGGAACAGAATCAGGGCGGCGATTGGACCTACTATGACCGCAAACGGCAGGACTCCTCTGCGGAACTCTCTAAGGCGCTCCCCCTTCTTGGCTGCCAGCATGGCAGCCCACACGGCGACCGCCAGCTTGGCGAACTCCGAGGGTTGTACCCTTACCACTCGGAGGTCCAGCCACCTGCGGCTACCGTTGATCTCGGGAGCGAGGCTCCTCAGTCCGGGCAGATAGGGGATCAAAAGGACCGTGATGGTAACGCCTATCAGGGGCCAGGCGAGTTGGCGCCACACTCGGTAGTCGGTGCGAGCCGCAACTAGGGCCAGCACCGCCCCCGCTACCGCACCCTGAAGTTGTCTCAGGGCGAAGGCGGAACCGGGCTCGCCGTTTTGGACCGCCACGATGCCGGTCGCCCCGTATACCGCTGCTAGGCCGAAGACGACCAACGTCGCCGCAACGATCGCTAGCAGTCGTGCCTCCCATCCGCCGATTTCCGTGGAGCCGGTTCCCTTCACATTTCCTCCACCAGGCGCCTAAAGGCGGCTCCTCGTTCCTCGTAGTTTGCAAATTGATCGTAGCTGGTGCAGGCGGGAGAAAGGAGCACCGCGTCTCCCGGCGCAGCTAGTCGCCGGGCGAGTTTCACTGCATCCGAGAAGAGGTGGGTTATCTCGACCCGGCACTGACCGCTGATCTCGGCCGCGATTCGGGGGGCGGCCTCCCCGTAGGTCACCACAGCCCGGCAACGCTGGCCCAGCTCGCGCGCCAGGGGAGCGAACGATTCACCCTTCAATCTGCCGCCGAGTATTAGGACGAAGGGTCGATCCATGGCCCGCACTGCCACCACGGTGGATCCCACATTGGTAGCCTTAGAGTCGTTGATAAAAAGTACTCCGCCAACTTCGCCCACTGTTTCCAGGCGGTGCGGCAAGCTTCTGAAGGAGGCCAAGCCGGCCGCGATCATTTTCGGATCCACCCCAGCGGCGCGGGCGGCCAGGGCGGCAGCCAGCGCATTAGCCACGTTGTGGTCCCCCAGGAGCGGCAACTCGCCCCGCGAAATGAGCGGCTCCGATTCTAACATGAGCGTCCCTGCCCCCGGGTCGTACCATGCGTCGGCGCGTTCTCTCAGGCTGAAGTAAACCGAAGACCCCCGCACTCCCCGGGCCAAGCTGAGCACCTCCTCGTCGTCCAGGTTCAGAACCCAGACCGAATCGTCCCGAGCGTTCCGAAAGAGGAGCTTCTTGTCGGCGTAGTACTCTTCTACCGAACCGTAGCGGTCCAGGTGATCGGGTGCCAAGTTGGTCAGCACGCCCACGGTGGGCGCAAGATTCGGGGAATCGTGAAGCTGGAACGAGGAGGCCTCCACCGCCGCCCAGTCCGGGGGCGGCGAGCAAGCCGCCAGCTCGATCAGCGGTCGGCCTATGTTGCCGGCAACCGGTGCGCTCAACCCGGCGGTTTGCAGCAGATGGCCGACCAGGGCCGTAGTGGTGGATTTGCCGTTGGTGCCGGTGATGACAATGAGCTTGGTGAAGGGGAGCATCCTAGCTGCGAGATCCAATTCGGACACGATCTCTACTCCCGCTGCTCTGGCTGCCTGGAGCGCGGGGATGGATGGCGGCACGCCGGGCGATACGATCACCGCCGCCGCCCGGGAGATCCGCCCAGCGTCGTGTCTGCCGAGCTCAACCGTCACCCCGGAACCCGAAAGGGTGCCGGCAAGGGAGCGAAGTTCGGCAGTGTCCGAAAGGTCGGAGCAATAAACCTTGGCACCCTGCTCCTTGAGCCACTTGACCACCGCCGAACCCGTCCTCCCAAGCCCGACCACTGCCACCTCGGAGCTCTTCCACCCCTCTGGGATCATCGAACCTTGAGAGTGGACAAAGCAAAGAGCGCACACAGGATGCCTACTATGTAGAAGCGCATCACCACCTTGGATTCGGGCCAGCCAAGCTTCTCGAAATGGTGGTGGAGCGGGGCCATCCGAAACACCCGGTGCTGCGCAGCATATTCCCTGCCCCTCCTCCACTTCCTCCATTTGAAAACTCCCGTCTGCAAAATGACCGCGGCTGTCTCGGCGGCGAAAACCCCTCCTACCATGAGCAGCAGGAACTCGGACTTGAGCAGAATGGAAACCGTGCCGAACGCACCTCCTATCGCCAGACTACCGGTGTCTCCCATGAATACTTGCGCAGGATGAGCATTGAACCACAAGAAGCCCAAAGCAGCTCCCATCAGACTGGCGCAGAAAACGGTCAGTTCTCCCGAACCCCGGAGATAGTAAACGTTCAAGTACTCGCTCATGTCTACGCGCCCGAAGACGTAGGCGAATACCGCAAAAGCACCGGCCGCTATCGCCGCAAGGCCAGCGGCGAGACCGTCCAGACCGTCGGTCAGATTGACCGCGTTGCTGGCACCGGTCACGACGAAAGTAACGAACGCCACGTAGATCACCGGAGGCATTAACAGCAGAACATACTTGAAGAACGGCAGCGTAGTGGCGTTGGGCTGAAGATTGGTGGCCAGAGGCTGAACCAGCAGATAAACACCCAGAACTATGCCGAAAGTCACCTGTCCCACCAGCTTGTATCGGGCAACCAAACCCCGCGATTTTCTCTGAACGAACTTCAGGTAGTCGTCCACAAATCCTATGGCCCCCATCCAGACCGTGGCGAGTACTGCCACCAGAACGTAGCGGTTGTCCAGCGGCGCCCAGAGCACCGTGGGCAATAGCGTGCAGATCAAAATCATAATCCCGCCCATCGTGGGCGTACCCCGCTTGCTCTGGTGAGACGCTGGGCCCTCGGCACGCACTACTTGCCCCACACCCTTGGACTTCAGAAACCGTATGATCCGTGGACCGATCAAAAAGGAAAGCAAGACCGCCGTAGCCGCCGCGCCGGCTGCACGGAACGTTATGTAGTTGAACAGATTGAAGACGATGAACTCGTCCGCCAGCGGCGTCAGCCAGTGGTAGAGCACCCAGCCCCCCCTCGCGCCAGAATGGCTGGCAGCGCACGCTCCAGAGCCACGCCCCGAGAAGCCTTCAGCACTACCAATTCGTCCCCCTGCAACCTCGCCGCAACCAGGGGTCCCAGCTCCTCGGCATCCGCCGCCGTTATCAAGCGATCCCCCAGCTCGCCCCGCCGGCTCTCCAGAGCCTCGACGAACTCGCCCACCGCGCCTATGAGATCGGCGCCACTTTCTACCACCTTGGCCGCCATTTCCCGGTGCAGCCTGCCGGACTCCCGCCCGAGTTCCAACATCGTCCCTACCACAACCACCAGGCGCCGGGTCCCTCGCAAAGCAGCGGCTGTCTCCAAGGCCGCCGCCAGCGAAGCGGGATTGGAATTGTAAGCGTCGTGCAAGACGACTAGATTGCCCCGGCGAATGAGCTCGCACCGGCCGCGAGGCAACGCCGCACGGCTCAGGGCGTCGGCAACCTCAGCCAGATCCAACCCTAGTTCCGCACAAACCGCCAGCACCAGCATGGCGTTGTCTCCTTGGTGACGGCCGACCAATGGTAGCCGAAAGAACTGACCTCGAAAGACCAGCTCCACGCACCCCGAATCGCCTAGCCGCCACGATTCGGGCCGAACCTCGGCCGGCTCGCCCAAGCCAGCGGTCAGTACCTTGGAGGCTCGCCGCCGCGCCTCCCGGGCTAGCTCAGCCGGCCGCGTTCCCACTACCGCCAAACGGACCCTTTCCAGCAATGACACCTTCTCGCGCAACACCCCGTCAAGATCGCCGAACCCCTCCAAATGCGCCGGCCCGACGTTGGTCACAACCCCGATATCAGGGCGAACTATGTCCCGGTGGCGGGCTATCTCGCCTACCAGCGACGCTCCGCATTCCACCACCAGCGCTTCGGCATCCTCCGGCATACCCAAAATGGTCAGCGGAACCCCTATCAGATTGTTCTGGTTGTCTCGAGTGGCGTGCACTTTCCAGCCCACACTCAGCGCGGCTTGCATCAGCGTCCTGGTGGCTGTCTTGCCGTTGCTTCCCGTAATAGCCACCACCGGCCCTCTAACTTCGGCCCTCCCTGCCGCCGCTAAACGCCCCAAGGCCTCCAAGGTATCGTCCACTTCGAAGACCAAAAGACCCTCTGGCACAACCGTGCCGCGCCGCACCACCACTCCTCTGGCACCCGCGCGTCCGGCGGACTCGAGGAAATCGTGGCCGTCGAAGCGGGGACCCTTCAGAGCCACAAAAAGCGACCCGGGAACCAGCGTCCTGGTATCGGTTCCTATCCCTCTGAACGCAGCCTCTCCTGGAACCGCGATCCCCAGAGCGCGGGCGACCCGGTCGGCAGTCCAGATCATGGAGCCGATCGCGCCGCGAGCGCTTCGCGCACTATTTGGGCTTCATCCAGGGGAGCCCGCTCGGTGCCCACAACCTGGTAGGTTTCATGTCCTTTTCCGGCCAGCAGCAGGCAGTCTCCCGGCTGCAACAGGGAAACTGCCCGGGCGATCGCCTCGCGGCGGTCGGTGATCCTAAGGTGCGCTACGCCCTCCATGCCAGACTCGATCTCGTCGATTATCCGGTCCGGATCCTCGGTGCGCGGGTTGTCCGAAGTAACGACCGCCAAATCAGCCAGCCTGGCGGCTATCCGGCCCATAACCGGCCGCTTGCGGCGATCCCGATCTCCCCCGCAGCCGAACAGCACGATCAGCCTGCCGCGAGTAATCGGGCGAAGAGCCCTAAGGGCCCGCTCCAGAGCATCGGGCGTGTGGGCATAGTCCCTCAGTACCGAGAACGCTTCAGCGGACAGCTTCTCCATGCGTCCCGGGACCTGCGGTGCCTCCGCCAGTCGGTCGGCCATCTCCTCCGCTGAGACGCCGGCGGTCCAGGCCGCCGCCGACGCTGCCAACGCATTCTCCACGTTGAACTCGCCAAGGAGCGGAAGCCTCACCCTCACCCGCTCGCCCTCCAGAACCAAGGTGAACGTGCTCCCCCGATCGTCACAGCGAACCTCCTCCGCCCTGACTGAAGCGCCCCTATTTCTGCCAAACCACACCACCCTTCCCGCATGGGTTTCCCCCAGCGATCTCCAGGCGGAATCACCCGCGTTGGCGACCACTCGTCCGTCCTCCGCCAAAAGCGACGCGAGCTTCAGCTTGGCCGCGCGATACGCAACCAGATCGCCGTGATAGTCCAGATGATCGTGGCTGAGGTTGGTAAATACGGCCAAGCTGTAACGCAGCCCTTCCAGCCTTTTCTGATCCAGCGCGTGGGAAGACGCCTCCATGACCACCGTTCGGACCCCTCTCTGTTTCAGCGCGGCGAGGGCTCGATGGAGAGCCAAGGGACCGGGAGTGGTAAGTTCGGACTCCGTCACCGCGCCCGCTCCGTCCATCACTCCTACCGTGCCCACCGATCCGACGTCGCCGCTTCGGTTCAGCAGATGCCGAATCAAACTCACAGTGGTCGATTTCCCGTTTGTCCCAGTCACCCCTATCAGCCCCAGGCTCCGGGCGGGATCGCCGTGCCACGCCGACGCTATCGCCGCCACCGCTGCGCGGTCGTCGGAGACCAGCAAGAGCGGGATTCGAGCCAGGCAATGGCGACTCACCACCGCGGCGGCCGCGCCCCTCGACGAAGCCTCTTCCACGAAGTCGTGCCCGTCGCTTTGCGTACCCTTTACCGCGCAGAACAGGTTGCCCGGTCGCACTAATCTCGAATCGTCCACCACCCCAGTAATCTCCGGCCAAGACTCCGGCTCCTCGAGCAGCAAGCCACCCCGTTTGAGGACCTCCGCCAGTTCCCGCAGCGTCGCCATCGTCCTATTTCGACCTCTTGGCTGTCAGGGTCACCGTGCTTCCCATCTTTACGATCGTACCAGGCGCAGGCCTCATCTCGTTGACCGTCGTTCCGAAGCCTGAAACCCCGACGCGGAAACCGGCGCGATGGAGCACCCGAGCTGCCTGTCTCACACTCATCCCGCGCACGTCCGGAACCGGCCGATCGAACTGCTCGGGCACACTGTCTCGAGGCGGCCACGCCACCACATAACGTACCGATCCCATCCCTACCGCCGCATACGAACCAACTGCCGCAGGGCGCGCAGCTAGGGGGCCGAGGTCCAGTACCGCGATGCGAGACGCCAGCACCTGTTGTATCACCGACCGGGTAACCGGTGCGGCGCTCAGGCGGGCATAGACGCTCTTGGGGTCGTCGAGCTTTACCACCATCACCAGTTGCGGCCGCTCCGCCGGAAAAAGCGATGCGAAGGTAGCAGTGTATGCTCCACTGAGGTACCCCCCAGCTCCAGCCCGCTGCGCGGTTCCCGTTTTCCCCGCCAAAGAGTAAGTCGTCAGCGCCGCGGTGCTGCCGGTTCCGCCGTGATAGACCACGCCCCTCAACATCGACCTCAACGCCGACGCTACTTGCGGGCGTACCACCCGGCGGACCGGTTCGGGAACGTGCCGGTACGTCATCTTCCCGTTCGGCGCCCGAACCGCAAAAACCAGAGCCGGACGCATCAGAACACCGTCGTTGGCTATCGCACCGTACGCCGCCGCCAGCTGAAGGGGGGTCACGGCGAGCTCGTAGCCCATAGCCAAGCTGGCTTGGGTAAAGCCGCTCCACTGGTCGGGCCTAGGTAGAAGCCCTCGCGCCTCGGCCGGAAATTCGACCCCCGTAAGCGCTCCCAAGCCGAAAGCTCGAAGTATCCAATACTGCTGCTCCGGCCTCAAGCGCGAAGCAAATTTCACCATCCCGATGTTGCTGGAGACCTCGATCACCCGGCTCAGGCTCATCCAACCCTCCCCATGATCGTCCACGATCGTTCGCCCCCCCTGAACGTAGCGGCCCCGCTCGCCGAACACAGAGTCGTCAGGCCCGGCCAAGCCATATTCCAGCAACGCTGCCGCTGCGAAGATCTTGGCTGTCGAACCCGGCTCGAATACCGTGGTGAACGCGTTCGGCGGTAGACTCCCGTCCGCTCTCCGGGACGCTACGGCCAAGAGCTCTCCGGTTTGCGGCCTCAGCACGACCACGTCGCCTCCCGACGCATCGTAGGTCTCGATCGCTTCTGCCAGCGCTGCCTCCACTATGTCCTGAAGCTCGGCGTCGATAGTCAAGAACACATCGTGGCCCGGTACCGGAAAAGCGTCCAGGCGGGAGGGAGACTGGTAGCGGCGACCTCGCGAGTCCCGCAAGACCACGGCGCTTCCATCTCTTCCGGACAGCAGCGAGTCCAGCGACCGCTCGATACCGCTGGCAGGACGCCCCTCGGATCCCGGATAACCGAGGAGGGGACGAGCGAACTCCGGCCGCGGGTAGAAGCGCTCCATCTCGGCGCTCAGGTGGACTCCTCGCATTCCTCGCAAGCTCCGAACCGCGGCGGCGCTGTAAGGACCGTGCAAGTACGCGTAGTTCTTCCGCAGCTCGCGAGTCAGCGTGGCATAAGGCACCCCAAGATCGCGCGCCATGGCCCGCAGTTGCCGGTCAGTGACAGCCAACTCTCTACGAGCTATCCCCACGTGGTATGCCTCCTGGCTGAGCGCCAACGGGGTGCCGTTGCGGTCGTAGATCGTGCCCCGCGGGGCCGGCAGCACCACTCGCTCAGTGCGACGAGCTAGCGCCTCAGTGCGGTACTGCTCTCCGCGAACCAGCTGAACATAGGCGGCGCGCAGGATAACTGCGCAGAGTCCGGCTCCCAGGGCCCACTGAACCAGTCGGATCCGCCCCGCGGCGTTAGCGCCTCTCATCTCGGATCGGGTTGGGGTACCTGCAGGATTATTATCTCGCTATCCGCCGGCAAACGCAGGCCCATGGCTTGCGCCCGGGGGATCAGTACCTCCCTGCTCCGGGCCGCCCGAATCCGGGCCAGAAGTTCTCCCTGCCTCGCCTCCAGAGCAGCTCGCTGTTGCCGAAGCCGCTCCAGTTCAGAGGCCGCGGTGACCGCGGCGGTCTGGCGGCTGGCCACCCAGGTCAAAATGGCCAGGAAGAAAATCAGCCAAGCTGCAACCCAGTAGCGGCCCTTAGCGCGCATCGGACTTGCGAAACGCCCGCAGTTTCGCGCTCCGCGCCTTGGGGTTCGCAGCCACCTCTTCCGGGGCAGGTCGGATGGGCTGGCGCCCCAGGAGCTGACCCCGGGGGATCCCCGCGCAATTGCAAACCGGTTGACTAGGAGGACAGATACAGGCACGGGACCATTCTTTGAAGTGTCGTTTCACGATCCGGTCCTCCCCAGAGTGGTAGGTGATCGCAACCATCACGCCTTCGGGGGCCATAGCCTCCAGCAGTTGCGGTAGGGCCGATTCCAGCTCCGAGCGCTCCCGGTTCACCTCCATGCGCAGCGCCTGAAAGACTCGAGCGAAGTCCTTCGGTCCGCTTCTAGGACCTAACGCCTCTCGTATAGCGCCGACCAAATCATCGCTCACGGCAAACGGCCGCCGCCTCCTGCGCTTTACGATAGTTCTGGCCAGACGCCTAGCTCGGGGCTCGTCGGCGTTTTCCCGGAACCATCGCTCGAGCTCGCCTTCGCTGCCGCGGTTGAGGAGATCGGCGGCGGTCGCTACCGAGCGGTCCGAGCGATCCATGCGCATGTCCAGCGGCACTCCCGGGCGGAAAGAAAAGCCCCGCCGATCGTCTTCCAACTGCCGCGCGGAGACGCCCAGGTCCAAAAGGATGAAGTCGGGATGGAATTCCCGAATGGCACTTATGGCGCCCGGGGACGCGAAGCTGCCGTTCAAGAAGCGCACTCGATCGCCGGCAAGGAGTTCCCTGGCGTGCTCTATGGCTTCGGGATCGCGATCGATCGCCAAGAGTTCGGCTCCGCCGGCTAATATCAGCGCGGCGTGACCTCCCCCGCCCACGGTGCAGTCCACAGCCCGGTGGGCTCCCTCTGCCAATCGGGCTACCGTAGCGGCCAAAACTGGGGTATGGTAGATCCCGGTGCTCATGGGTGGAAGATAAGCGGCGGCCCCGCAAAAACTTAAGCGGGACCGCCGATAGCACAGGTCCAGCGGGGCTGACGGGACTTGAACCCGCGACCTCCGGTGTGACAGACCGGCACTCTAACCAGCTGAGCTACAGCCCCTTGGCAGCGGAACCTATCAATTGTAGGGGCAGCGCCTCAGCGGTTCAAGTTCCTAGGAGCAGTTCCATGCTCTCCCCGCATCCACAACGAACTTCTCGATCCCCTCGATGTTGCTCAGGACCTGCTGGGCGGTGCTGGGCTGCACGCTGGCCCCGGCCGTCATCGCGGCCCGCAGCCTTTTGAGGTACTCGTCCAGCTCCCGGAGCCGCTGGCAGCTGCGCGACTCCGAAAGACGGTTGAAGTCGAAAGCGGACGAAAGATTGAACACGTAGCCCAGCCCCAAGAAGAAGTCCGCCTGAGTGGTCAGCTGCTTGCGGATATCGTAGGTCTTGGCCTTCTCCAGCCAGCGGATCGCGAAGTCCGGCCGCACCCTCGCCTGGATCATCTGGGTGGCAGGACGGAAATACATCACGGCCACGTTCATCCAGACCGCGGTGTCAGCAGCCTGGCCTCCGTTGCTGGTCATAGCGATGACCCGCTGGAGCAAAGAGTCGATCTGTCCCAGCGTCGTGGTGTCCAGGGCCACGGTGGTGTCGATCTTGACCCGCTCGCTCAAGATCTGGGTTATTCCCAACAGCGGCCTGATGTCTCTGGGATCGAGCTCGGCTATCTTCCGGTAAGCCACCAAAGCCGAATCGGTCATCCCGGCGGCGTTGAGGGCCGAGGATCTCGCCCGCCACAGAGCCACAGACTGCGGCGCCCTCCTCACCGCCTCTTCAGACCACCTGAGCATCGCGCTGGTGTCGTTGGCGGACTGGGCGGCTCCGAAGATCTTGGCGTAAAACTCGACGTTTCCCACCAAAGAGGTGTCAATCTCGTACTGCGCTGCTAGCGCATTCACCAAGCAGGGCCACAGTTCGCCCTCCTCGCATGCCCGGGCCTTGAGCTGCAGCATGGTCAGATCTTCTGGACTCCGCTCCAAGCCTTCGTCGAGTATCTGCCTAGCCCGTTCGTACTGCTTGAGCGTTATGAACAACGCCGCGATACCGGTCCTGAGCCGAGTGTCGTTGGGGTCCGCCAACAGCTGCTTGGCGAACGCTTCGGCCGCGCGGATGCTGTCCTGACGCGCCTCAGCCGGATTGCTCCGCGAGGAGGCAAGTTGCTGATACGCCCGACCCAACATCTCCCAGGCGCGGGCGTTGAGCGAGTCCCCTTTGACCGCCCTCTCCAGCACGGCAATCTGGCTGTCGGCCGGCGCCCGCTCGACCTCGTACACTACCGCGATGCACAGCGCGGCTGCAGGATGGTTCGCTACCTCCTCAAAGGCGCGCCGCGCCCGCTCCTTGGCCTCCTGGAAATCCTGCCGGTCACGGCGCTGGTAGCACTCCCGGGTGCGTTCCGCGGCCCGCACGTGGCGCTCCATCTCGTCGGCGATCACCTCGGCCGCCTGGCGAGCTGTGGCCGCGGCCTCTCCTTCATAGTGGATCCATCCCGAAAGCCCGGAGCGACGCAGGTCCACCAGACGCAGCGATACCCGCGGTGCCGGATTCCGCTCCATGGTTCCCACGGTGTAGGCGTCGGCCTGAAGGAATCGCGCCAGCTGCTCGGCTGCCGCCATATCCAAGATCGCATCCCGGCTAAAACCAGACGCCTCCAGCGCCTCTCCGATACGGTCCTTGGAGATAACCGTCAGGCGGCGCCTGGTCTTGCCCTCCATCTGAGAGCGAAGCTCATCGCCCAACTGCACCGCAAACGCCGAGTCACCCGGATCTTCGGGTATAGGGGCGAGGATTAGGAACCGCTCGGCCTGCGCAGCCTGCCGTTGGCCCGCCACGTCCCCAGGCAGTACGGGCACCAGCAGCCAAGCCGCAATGAACATCCACTTCCCTAGTCGCCCTCGACTAGAATCTGTCTGCTCCACTCTAGCGTCCCTCCGTTGTTGAGCTCTACGGTCACAGGCCGCGACCCTGGGTTACATCTGCCCCTCGGTTGTGCCTCGTCTGGCATGGGCGAAGAGGGATTCGAACCCCCGACTTCCTGCGTGTAAGGCAGGCGCTCTAGACCAACTGAGCTATTCGCCCGGAAGTCTTCCCTACAACGCCAGCCCCAGCGGAAACAGCACACAGTAGCCCAAAACCAAAAGCACCGGGGCTAGTCCTGTCGAACCCTGCGCCAAAAGAAAGTATCCCGCTACCAGACACCCAACCGCCGCGGTCAGTAAGATCGCGTTCGCCCGGCCGAAACGCAGCCGTCCGGACTGTGCTCGGTTTTCAGGCACAGTGTTTGAGGCTAACCCCCAAGGACCATTGCGTCAAGCATCCACCACCCACCCCACATCTAGCGCTTTCTTCTTCTCCCGGTAGCGGCCCCTTCGCAACATCCAAACTGTGCCCACCACACCGAGCACCGCCACCCACAGCACAGCCACCGAGGTTCCCAGCAGCAACCATCCGTATCGGCCCCTAAGATCCTCTCGCCACAATTTCTCGAACTGCCCCAGGCTCATCCCGTAGGTAATCCGCAGCGCGCCGTCGAAATCCTCGCCTGCGCTCAGATTCGCTATCAGGGGCCTGAGTCCCCGGGAACCGCCCAGCCGGTTCAATAACAACACTGCGGTGGTAGCCAGCGCGTAAGCCGCCTCTGCCTCCCCCGCGCCCGCACGCAGCGCCGCGTCCAACCCCCGCAAATCCGGAATCCTCCCCCTCAGTATCTCTAAATTGACCCTGAGAGCGTCCAGCCGGTCCCACTCGCCCGCTGCGAAAGCGGCGTAGCCCTCGTCGAACCACAGGGGCACCCGCCGCACCATAGCGTGCAGGGCCAGGTGGGCCAACTCGTGCCTCAAGACCCGGCGGGGGTCACCACCCAGTCGCACTACCACCGTATTTCTACCCGGAAACGCTGCTCCCGCTCCCCACCCTGGCACCCGCCCTGAGGTCAGGGAGTCGAAGGTGCGCCCCCGGGCAACGATCAGGCGCACCTCCTCGGGGACGTAGCTTTCGATCCCGGGCCACTGGTAGGGTCGGTCCGCCAGTTCGGCCAGCGCAGCCGCTACCCCCGCGTCTCCCGGCCAGTAGATGGCCGTCACCCTTCCCACTCGAACTACCTCCGGTCCGCCTTGCAGTACCGCGATCCCCGCCGCCAGGCAAACGCCCAGTCCCAAAGACATCATCTACCTTTCAAGAGCGCGGCGGCTGCTCCCCCTGAGCCACCCAGTCCAGCATCTCCTTGCAGCGCTTCCCCCAGGGACTGAACCGATTCCCCTTGAAACCCGCCTCCCAGGTCGCCACTGCTCCCTCGCGGTCACCCGACAGCCACTGCGCTCGGCCCAACTCGTAGTATGCTTCGATCAAATTGGGCCCCAGTTGAATGGTCTTCTGGAAAAAGATCTGCGCGTCCTCGTACATCTCCCGCTCCAGGTAGACCAATCCCAGGTAGTAGTGCGCATACAGGGTAGCCTTCTTGTCGTTATCCAACCGAATCGCCTTGGAAAGGTGCTCGATTGCCTCCCCGAACATTTTTTTCTTGAGACATACATAGCCTACGTTTATCCTCGCCAGCGAATTGGTAGGCTCCTTGGTCAAAACCTTCTGAAAAGTGTCCAGCGCTGCATCGTACTCCTCGTTCAACATCTGGGCCCAACCCAGCAAGGACTCCGCCCGGGTGTCCCCTGGAGAGAGGGCCAGAGCTTTGGTAAGCGCCTGGATCGCGCCCGCGTAATCCCCTAGCGAAATCAGGCTCCAACCTTTTTCGATGAAAGTCGAAGCGCCAATGTGATCGGCGTGTACCGGGGCGGTACCGGTGAATTCCGGCGCCTGGCTTCCGCTCGACATCCGCACCAGCTCCTTGTAGCGGTCCACCAAGCGGCGAATCTCCTCCTTGAGCGCCGATAGGTCTGCGATAGCCTGATCCACTTCTCTGAACAGGGCGATGATTTCTCGCTTTATCTCCTCGCAGCTCTCGGACGCATCCGGGGCCTCTAGCTTCAAGGCGATCTTCCGATACGCCGCTCGGAGTGCTGCTAAAGCCGCCTCAGCCATTCGATCGCTCCTCGATCTCCGCCGCCGATCTCTCGGCAACTCCCTACCAGATAGCTAATCCGCAAACCGGATCCGGGCAAACGGTTCAACCAGACGTACTTATCTTCTCCAAGTTAGCCCGGGCCAACTCGTGCCCCGGGTTGAGCTTCAAGGCCTCCTTCCACATGGCGCCGGCCAGCTCTCGATCCGACCGCTTGAAAGCGATATTGCCCAACTTGAAGTAGACGTCGTCCCCCAGATGGGGATCCAGTCTGACAGCTCGTTGATATGCCTCCCATGCCTCTTCGTAACGACCGCTGCGGTAGTACAGATCGCCGAGGTTCTTGGACAACTGTGGCAGCGACGGCTGATCAGCTAAGGCAGCCTGCAGAAGCTCAGCTGCCTGCTCGGTGTCGTCTCTCAACTCCAACAGGGCTCCCAGATTGTTCCGCAGAACCACCTCGTCGGGATAGTGCTGCAAAGCCTCCCTAAGCAACGCCTCCGCCTGCTCCAGCGATCCGGTTGCGCCCGCGGAAAGCGACCGCGCCCAATACCAAATGGCTGACATGGTCCCGCCCCCCGCCGCCTTTCGGGCCCGATCCAGCACCTCGATCGCCTCCCCGTAGTCTCCCCGCCTCAGTGCCGCCACTCCCCAACCGGTCAACACCCGGGGTTCATCGGGTGCCGCCTCGGCAGCCCGCCGGTAGGTCCGCACCGCTTCCTCGAATCGGCCGGCATGCTCGTAGCTCAGCCCAAGGTTGTACAGAACTGCAGCGCTAGGCCCGCCGCTGGACAGCGCCTCTGAGAAATGCTCCGCCGCTTCTTCCCAGCGTGCCTGTCTCAGGGCCACCAGACCGAGGTAAAAGTGCGCCCCGCTCTCCGCCGGCCGCAGCTCGGCCACCCGCCTGAATTCCCGAGCCGCCTCGTCTAGCATACCAGTCTGGTAGAACGCCAGACCCAAATTGCGGTGCTCCTCCACCCGCGAATCCGCCGTTCCAAGCGCGGGCTTGGCCTGACTCTTGCCGCTCCGGTGGGCAAGTCCTGCAGTTATCAAACCGTACAGAGCCTTCCCCACCTCGAACTCTCCCAACCCCGAATCTTCGATCACCTGGGCCACGTCCCGCGTCCCGTCCAACAGGGGAGCGATCCGCTTTTGTGCTTCGGTTAGCTCCTTGAGCGCAGTTTTGACTCGCTCCTGGTCCACGGAAAAGATCAGGTTCAGACTCGGAATCTTCTTGGCGATCAAGCCCCACTCGTCCACCCTTCGCGCACCCTCCAGGAGCAACGATTGGGGGTTGATCGACACCAATACGTCTTGTCGCTCCGGAACCACGTCGGCCTCAAAGTTGAAGGTTCCCTGCGTCCAAGTGAAAAGAAAGTAAACTGCCTCTTCTATCTGAATTCGCATGAAGTGCTCGAGATCTTCCCGGGTGATCGCTCCCTGTTCGATCAGCAGTTCCCCCAAGCGCTTGTCCCGCTGCTTAGCCTGGGCTTCGATCGCCCGATTCAGTTGTTCTTGGGTTAACTTGCCGTTCTTGACCAGTATGTCTCCCAGCCGGTCGCGCCGGTTGACGATGGATGCATAGCAAATATCTCCCCGGTCGAAGTAAACATGGGCGATGTTGCTCCGGTCGATGATCGACAAGCACCCGGTCTTCTGACCCAAGGCCAGCAGCTGGAGCACGTCCGGCACTGAGGCCTCCTTGAGGCTGCCGCGAATCGCCATCAGGACAACTCCTCTATGGCGCGCCCGGCCACATCGGGCCAGTACCAGACGAACTTCTCCCGGCTTCGTACCGCGCTGGTGGGCGACGCCAGTATGCCGCCGGTGCGCAACGGCCGCGTGGTGCGCATCTTGGGGACCTCGCCCTCGAGCACTTCCCGAGCTAGTGCCGCGGTGGGCTCCACGCCGCGCGCTTCGGCCGCGCTGTTTACCCGCTGAATCATGGCCAGTACTGCCCTGACCGAGTCTGCCGGTCGGGAGGCCAAATAATCCACCAAGTCGTCAGCCCCCGGGCTCGATCCTTTCAGGTGGCGCCGCGCCAGGGCGGCCTTGAGCTCACGGTCGGGTACCGCGAGAGTGGCCACCAATCCGCCCTCCAGCCGGGAGACGAACCGGTCGTCCAGACCGGGCACCTCTGCCGGGGGGCGGTTGACGGTGAACACCAGTTGCGCCCCGGAATCGGCCAGCAGGTTGAACAAGTGAAAGAGTTCTTCCTGCGACCTATCCTTGCCAGCCAACAGGTGGACGTCGTCCATCAAAAGAGCGCTGACCCGCCTAAAACGCATCCGCCAGGCCTCCACCCGATTCTGCTCGGTGGCCTCCACCAACTCGTCGACGAACTCCTGAGCGGACAGGCACCCTATCTCGAAGCCGGGGACGGTGAGCAGCGCGTTACCGATGGCATGCATCAGGTGAGTTTTGCCCACGCCGGCCGGTCCCACCAACACCAGCGGGTTGTAACGTTCTCCCGGGGCTTCGCAGACCGCCCGCGCTGCACCCAGCGCCACCTTATTGCACTCTCCCGCCAAATACTCTGCGAAACTCCACAGCGGAGCTGGCTGAGGGAGGGGGATCAACCCCTGCTTGATCTTGCTCAAAAGCGCTTCTGCCTCCTCCAGCCGATCCGGATCCCGGAATACGATGTTCCCCGCCGCCGAGCGGTCCAGCGCTACTACCTCCATTTCGATCTCTTTCAACTTCGCTACGTCGCGCTCAAACCGCTCGATTGCTTCGTCCGCTCCCAGAGGGGCGTCCTCCGCGAGGAGCGCTTCCAGCCGCGCCGTCTTGTACCCCTCCACCTCCCATCGGAGTATGGCTTCGCCCAGTCGTTTCCTCCAGGCCTCCACCGTCTGGCTTACGGCTGCGCTGATGTGCGATACGAACTGCGAAAACTCGTCGCGGACCGCCGCTGCAGGCTCGGTAGAGCGTCTGCGGTCTCCCAGGAGATGGTGCACCTCTTCAGTGCCGAGCGGTGCCTCGCTCACTGCCTGAAGGGCGATCAACCGGTTGAGCAGACCGATCAACTCCCTCACGTTCGCAACCTCGGCCTCGGCAACCGCCTCCAAGACCCCGGGGACGAAACTGACCCCGCGCTCCTGAGCCCGCCGCTTCAAGATCGCAAGCCTGGTCTCGAACTCCGGTTTGCCGATGTCCACGATCAGGCCGCCGGCGAATCCAGCGACCAGCCGCTCGTCGAGATTCTGGATTTCGGCCGGGGGGCGGTCGCTGGCAAGAACGATCTGGCGGTTCGAAGCCTGCAGCTCCTTGATCAGCCGCAAAAGCTCCGACTGCATCTCGCGCCGGTGAGTGAGGAACTGAACATCGTCTATGAGCAGCAACCCGACCTCCGAAAACCTCTTCCGAAAAGCCTGGCTCTGTCCCGCAGCAACGGCAGCATGAAAAGCCTCTACGAACTCCTCCAGCGTCAGATACTCCACGCTCAGGTCGGGATTGAGCTCCTTGGCGAGCAAGCCGACAGCCATCAAGAGATGGGTCTTACCCAAACCGGTGGCGCTGTAGATAAACAGCGGGTTGTAGGCCGACCCTGGGGCCTCGGCCACCGTGCGCGCCGCTGTCACAGCGAGCCGGTTGTTGGGACCCACCAAAAAGGAATGGAAAGAAAACTGCCGGTTGAGCTCCACTTACCGGGACCTTTCGCCGCTCAGCCTCTTCAGTACCAGCTCGGAGATCGATTTGAGGGTCTCGAATACCCCCTTTCCCGAAACCGCTGCGGCCGAAAAACTAGGCCACTCGCGAAAATTGAGAGCTTCGTCCAGCTCCGAAGGAGCCAATACCAGCTCCCTCGGCAAATCCTGCTTGTTGTACTGCAAGACGATCGGCAGACTCCGCACATCCGCGCCCTGTTCCAGGAGATTGGCGTGCAAATTCTGCATGCTTTCTATATTCTCGTCCAACTGCCGCGCCTGGCTGTCCGCCACGAAAACCACCCCGTCGGCGCCCTGCAGGACCAGCTTGCGAGTCGCATTGTAATAAACCTGGCCAGGCACGGTATAGAGCTGAAACCGCGTCCTGAATCCCGAAATCGATCCCAGCTCGAGGGGAAGAAAATCGAAGAAAAGCGTCCGGTCCGTCTGGGTCGCCAGCGACACCATCCGCCCCTTGCGGTCCTGGGGAACGCAATCGTATATGTACTGCAAGTTCGTAGTCTTGCCCGAACGCCCCGGCCCGTAATAGACGATCTTGCAGGTGATCTCGCGTGTCGTAAAGTTGACCAGTGACATGGCTATTGTCCGAAAAGAGCTTTTAGGCTCGCCGTGAGCTCCCGCTCGAAATCCTCGGCCAGTACCTTGGGCTCGGGAGCCTCCGGCGGACAGGACGCAACCAGAGCGCGGGCTAGCTCCTCGAAAAACAGCTGCACCAACCCGGGCGACGAATCCGAGTCGTAGACCGCCAGTAACAACAAGGGACCGCGGGGTGTATCGCACCGGGCGAGATAGACACCGTGCTCCACGCCCTGGTGGTTGAGCGACTTGAACTCCGGCTCCTTCAGCATCCGACATAACTCCGCTGTGGAAGCCGTGATCGCGGACCCCAACGCCGCCGCCGCCATCACGTCCACCGCACGAGTGAAGCCGTGTTGGGCGATGACCTGCCCCGACGGGGTGATCAGCAGAGCCAGACGCGCCCCAGCCTCCGCCACGAATCTCTTGAGCGGCTCCAAAGTCCAAGCCTCCACTGCTCGGGTCTCGCTCATACCAGGCTCTCCGCCACCCTCATCATTTCCAACCGCGCCAACCCTACGTTTACGTCCCCATCCGCTATGGCCACCACCACGATACCCTGCGGAGCCGGCACCGCCAGGAGCGTCCCTCCCTCCCCCTGTAAGTGCAAGAACTTAGGCAGGCCCGCCCCGGCAGCCAGGGCAGCACGTCGCAGCTTCTTTAGCAGACTGGCCGACAGCGCCGCTACTGCGTTGCCCTCGACCCCCGCCATCAACGACGCTGCGATCACCAAACCGTCGTCCCCACCCACCAGCATCGCCCCCCGCACGCCCCGCACGCGGGTAACCCGATCCACCATCGCCTGAAACGCGGCCATTTACTGCTGCGCCTCCAACCAGCGAGTCGCTGCTGCCGCCGCCCGCTGGGCGATTACCGCCAGCCGTCCCGCCGGCACGCTCCGGTCCCGGGCCAAAAGGAGCAAAGTGTCCTCGACCGGTTCTCCCAAGTAGAGATTCTGCCGTTCCGCTTCCACCAGCAAAAAACGCCACGCTCCCAGGTCCAGAATCTGCGCGGTGCGTGCCGCCTCCCGAGACACCCCGGCCAGGTGAGCCGCTACCTCTTCGGCAACAACCACACCGTCTTCCCTCCTCATAGCCCCGGCCAGAACCCTGCCCTGAACATCCGCCAGCAGAATGCCGCTGCCCGCACCTTCCAGCCCCGCAAAGACGTCCGTAGGCTGAGCCGCGGACGGAGTTGCAACGGAAGCTTGATTCTCGAGCAGCGCTTCGAACTCCCTCCTCACCCGGCGCAGGGCCGCTACCACCCGCTGGTCCGTAGGATCGACCGACAGCGCTAGCTCCAAATGATCCAAGGCGGCCTCCAGATCCCCCCTTTTGTAAGCCAGGAAACCTAGTCCCTTGTGAGCACCGGCGTGCCGCGGATCGATCGCCAAAACCACCCCCCACTCCTCCTCAGCCCGCTCGAACTCTCCCTGGTCGACCAAAATCCGCGCGTACAGGTCGTGCGCGTCCGGCAGATAGGGATGGTGTCCCAACCCTCCCACAACCACCCGAGCCGCCGCGTCCAGCCGGCCTTGAGCCCGGAGTAGTTCACCCAACCGAAGGAACTCCAAGCTCTCGGGTCGCCGAGCCAGCTCGGCAGTCAAGGCCGCGATCTCATCGCTCACGGTTGCGCCCCAACAGTTGGGCTAGGGTTTGGGCGGCTTGCACCGCTTCTTGCACTTGGTCTACTCGCTCCGCCAGTTCCGCAACCTGCTGCGCGTGCTCCAACCATCTCTGCCACGACTCCGCCGCCTCCGTAAAGCGACCCTGCCGGGCGAGAACCTCACCAAGGATGCGGTGGACCTCCTCCAGGCCCGGGTCCAGCCGGATCGCCCGGCGCAACGACTCCTCCGCTTCGGCATCGCGCCCCCGAGCTATCGCAATCTTGCCCAAGAGGAGCTGACAGGCAGCCTCGTGGGGAAAACTCCTCTCGACCTGACGTGCAGTGTGCTCCGCAGCATCCAGATCGCCCCGCGACATCAGATCCTCTGCTCGGTGCAACAGTTCTTCCAACTCCCCCGCCCCTACCAATCCCGTACCACTGGTCCGGGTGCGGTCCACTACGGTCACGATCCTGGCCGTTGCCAGCCCGAAAATTATTTTTGCCACGTCGAACTCGGGCTGGCCGAGCAAGGCCGCGATTTCTTGTACCGAGCGCTCCCCGTCGACCGCTGCTAGCACCTCCCATTCCAAAGGCAAGAGGTCCAGAACCCCAGCCTCGCAGTCTTCCAAAGGTACGAGCATCGGGACCATACCCAGATGCGGGATCCTGGACTCGATTCGTGACCACTCGTCGATTCGGCGGGCTCCTTCCATCAACAGCGCTTCGGTAGGAACTCGCGCGATTCCTTCGGCAGGCAGCTCCGCTACCGCTCCTTCGCTGAACGAGAAGTAGCCCTCCTGCCAGCTCATCAGCTCGAAGACCACCTCCTCGATCTGGCGGCGAAGCTGCTGTTCGAGATCCCGAGCACTGATAGCGCCCATCGCCACCAATATTTCTCCCAGTCGCCTCCTGTCGCCACGCTGCTGAAGCCCCCGGGCTTGGTGGAGCTCGGCTTCGGTGATCTTGCCCGCGCGCACCAGCAATTCGCCCAGGGGGTGGGGGTTGCTCTCGATCTCGGCGTAGATTACCTGGCCACTGTCGAAATAGACGGTACCTCGATTTCTGCGCAGCTTGGAGGTGATCCTCAACACTCCGCTCTTGCGACTGAGATCGAGCAGTTGAAAGACGTCGTGAATACCTAGTTCTTTGAGCGGCCCCTCGATCGCCAACTAGGCAGCCTCCACTCGGAAGATACGCTGCAGGTCGAGGGCGGTGCGAGCGTGCTTGCGGGCCTGCTGGGCAAACGGTCCGTCCGGATCCAAGCTGATCACCTTATGCCAGGTGGCTATAGCCTCCCGGTATCGCTTCAGTCGCGCCAGCACTACCCCCATGAAGAAATGCGCCCCTACGTGGTCGGACTCGTATGCCAGAACCCGGCGCAGCGCCGCCAGAGCGTCTTCCAATCTGCCTTCTTCCAGTAGGGCCCGGGCCAAGGAAACTAAAGCAGGGATGTGAGTCCGGTTCACCAGGAGCAGATCGACCAGCAGATTGACCGCCTGCCGAGCCGCCCCCCGCTTCAGGTACAACTCGGCCAGGGCAACCACCCCGTCAGCGTATACCGGCAACACCTCCAGGGCAGAGCGGTAACATCGCTCGGCTCGCTCCCAATCTTCCCTTCGTTCGTAGAGCCGGCCCAGCGCCATGTGGACTTCGACATACCTGGGATCCAGCTGCAGCGCCTTCCCATAGGCCGCCGCTGCCGCACCGAAATCCCCCAAGCCACTGGCAATGTCGCCTTCAAGCTTAACCAGATCGGGCCGCTGCGGAGCTCGCTGGCGCGCCCCCCTGAGCGCTTCCAGCGCCCCCGCCGGATCGCCCGCCGCCAGCCTGCATCGAGCTAGGGCCACTAACACCTCGACATTGCTGGGCAGAGAACGAGCCAGCGCCTCCGCTTCCCCTAGGCCGTCCGCTCCACGGTCCATGGCCAGCAAGGTACGCAATTCTCCCAGCCGCGCTTCCAGCCGGTCGGGTTCTAGCTCCTTTGCGGCCCGATACCGCTCCAGCGCTTCCCCGTGAAGCCCCCGGCGCAAAAACACATCTCCCGCCAACAGATTACCCTCGACCGGATCCGCACCGCGGGCCAGAGCCCGGGTAACCTCGGCGGCCGCAAGTTCCAGCAGTCCCTTACTCAGATAGTCCCGAGCCAGCGCCAACGCATCTCCGCGCCGCGCGGTATTGCGCCTCTTAGCCGAGTCCTCTAATTCCTGGAACCAACGACTGATAAGAGTTTCGTCGACTTCGGCTTCCAGCAGCGCAGCCTCCGTCCGGAGTTCACCGGATATCTCCGGCACCGGCAACGTTTCCTCGGATTCGTACTGAAGATCGACGGCCAACCTGAAACTCCACGCAACGTAGTACGGCTCCAGCTCCTGAGCCCGGGTCACCTCCCGCAGCGCTCCTTCGTAGTCGCCCAAAGCAGAAAGAGCAAAGCTCAGGTTGTAGTGAGCCTCTGCAGAATTGGGATCCGCCTCCACCGCCCTCGCGAAAGCGTTCTTGGCCTCCTCCAGCCTCCCCAGCTCGTTGAGGACCAGACCGATCCCGTTCCACGCCGCCGCGCATTGATCGTCTGCTTCCAAGATCTTGGTGTAGACCTGCAGGGCAAGCTGCGGCCTTCCAGAGCGCGCCAGGAGTAGCCCCAGATTCAGCCCACCGACGACCAGGCTCGAATCCCGACCGAACGCTGCACGGAGCAGATCCGCCGCTTCTCCGTACCTTCCTCCTATGGCCAAAGCCACCCCAAGATTGTTGGCTGCCAGCTTGTAGGACGGATCGCGCTCGAGAGCCTTGCGATAGGACTCGCTGGCCCCCTCCAATCGGCCCATCTGATGGAGAACCACCCCCCTTTCGTTCCACAGCTTGGGGGACGAGGAGTCTTTTTCCAGAAGCCTCTCGTAGATGGCGAGCGCTTGAGCGTACTCTCGCTTCAAAAGATGCACCTCCGCCATCCCTTGAAGGACCAGACGCCGATCCTCCCCAGCATCCAAGGCAAGCCGGTATTCCCGCACCGCTTCGTCGTAGTAACCCCTCTGGCGGAAGGCCAAGCCCAAGGTGTAGTGTGCGAGCCCCGTTGCCTGGGACGGCTCCGACGAGCCGCTGAATTCCCCGACACCTCTGGCTGTAGCCGGCACCTCCCGTTTCAGAGTCAGGTTGCTTTGGGTGCGAGCCAAAGCCGGATTCAGTTTGATCGCCAACTTCGCCTCGCTGGCCGCCTCCTCATGCCGACCCAGCTCGCCGAGGACGAACGCCATGAAATAGTGGGCGTCCGCGTTGTCGGGGTTGAGCTCCGCCGCCCGCTTCAGCGACTCCAAAGCATCCCGACTTCTACCCTGGTTGAAGTAAACCTCGGCCAAATAGAGGTGCACTACACTGCTCTCGGGATCGAGGTCCCGAGCTCGAAGCAGCCACTCTGCCGCTTCCTCCAAAGCTCCCCTGCGTTTCTCGGTGAGACCGAGCTGGATCAACACGCCGACGTCGCGGGGATCCTCGCCGATCAAGACTTCGAATTCGTCTATTGCCTCCTGGTACTGGCCCAGCGCAGCATAGGTCTGGGCCAGGTTCCATCGGGCTTCTCGGTCATCGGGGTTGAGGCGAAGCTGCTCCTTGAGCTGAGCGACTTTGCGATCGTAGTATCCACTGCGCCGGTAGGCGACCTCGAGGTTCTCCTGGGCGACCGTCATCTTAGGGTCGAGTTCCAGCGCCCGAAGAAACTCCGCAATCGCTTCGTCGATGAGGCCCTTGCGGTAGTAGAGAACGCCGAGGTTGTTGTGCGCACCGGGATCCGATGGGTCGATGCGCGTGGCAAAGGATCGGAGGACAGCCCGGTCGCGATCGGAAAGCACGGCAGGTGCCATAGGCTCACATCACGCGAAGAGCTTCCAGAATTTCGCCGGACCACGGTTCGCCAGAGACCCTGCGAGATCGCACTCAGGAAGCGCGGCTGGCCTCGCTGTTCTAAAAGTGGGTACCGACGGTATCAGGATCGTACCCATCAATGCCGCGAGAGCGTCGAGACAGGCCCCGAGCGCCCCGTGGCCGCTTCCTGCGTAGGGCCAACTCTCGCAGCGCATCCAGTGCCGCATCTCCCGGTGGCCGAAAGTCAGTCGCAAAAGGCCCCGGGGAGTTCGAGCTCAAAGACACTGCCCCGGCCTGGTTCGGTCTTGAGCCTGACGCTTCCTCCTAACTCTCCGACCCGGCTGGTGACCACTTCCACCCCGATCCCTCTGCCGGAAACCAGGGTCGGCGATGCCGCTGTGCTGAAACCAGGATGGGCCAGAACTCGAAGCAGCTCGTCGTCGGTCAGTTGCCGCACCGAGGGTTCCACCAATCCCATCTCCCGTCCTCTAGCCAGTACCTTCTCCCGGTCGATACCCCTCCCGTCGTCGCTGACCCGGATGAGCAACCGCGACCCGGAACGCGCGGCCTCCAAAACCACCTTCCCCGCAGCGGGCTTACCGGTCTTGACCCGTTCCCCGGGCGGCTCGATTCCGTGATCCAGCGCGTTTCTAATCAAATGGAGAACAGGATCCGCGAGCCGGTCCAGGATCCCGCGGTCGACTTCTAGCTCTCTGCCCCTTACCGCGAACTCAACCTGCTTACCCAGACTGCGCGAAAGATGGCGTACCATTCGTGGAAATCTGTCAAACAGTCTCCAGATCGCCGTTACCTTCAGACCCCTGATCTCTTCCTCGAGTCGTGCCAGTCGCTGGGAAACCTGCCGTAGCTGTTCCGAGAGTCCGGGAGAGCCACCCCCAGCGGCCAGCGCTGCAATCCCACTGAGTAAGCTGCGCAGCTCCGCTGACAGCCGGGTCAGATTCTCGATGCGGGAAGCCTCCACTCTGACGTGATGACTACCGCTGAGTTGCCGAGCTTCGGGAGCGACCGGTGCCGGGTTCAGCTCAACGGCTTCCACCTCTCCCGCTTTCCTCACTGCTGCCTCGATTGCGGCCACGCCGGCACGCGCGACCAGGACGAAGGAAAATTCTCTCCCAAAATCGTCCTGTGGGAAACGGGACTCGGGGGGATCTACCCAGGCCACTCTACCCAGCTCTCCTACCCGCTGCAAGATGACGAGCGCCCGGGCCCCGGGCATCGGAGCGTCCCGGCTCAAGCGCACCCTCACCCACCACTTCTCCGCGAGCGAGCGGCCCGCTTCCGGAGCCACGGTTCGAGCGGCACTTCGGAGCGCCGCGATCAAGTCGGTCACCTGTGGGTGAGGCGGGTCCTCGGCTGGCGTCGTTACCGCTGTACGCAGCGCCTCGCAGGTGCGGCTCAGCACTCGGAGGGTACTTTCGGCGGGGGTCTTGCCACTTTGCTTCAACTGCCCCAGCAAATCCTCTAGCAAGTGAACTAACTCGCTCACCGAGGTGTACCCCATGGCGGAGGCCAGAGCCTTCAGACTGTGCAGCGCACGCAGCAATTCGTTGTTCACCTGGGCCCCTGAAGGATTTCGCTCCCATTGCTCCAGCGAGCGATCGATTACGGCCAGATACTCGGCGCTTTCGGTCAAAAAAAGCTCGGTCTGCCGCGGCGACTTCATGACTCTCAGCTGAGCACTCGATGTACGGCTTCCAGGACGCGGGACGGTTGGAAGGGCTTGACTACGAAGTCCCTGGCCCCGGCTCGGATCGCCTCGATCACCAGCGCCTGTTGGCCGATGGCGCTGCACATAAGGATCCTAGCCGAAGGATCGAAATCGACGATGCGCCGCACCGCCTCGATTCCGTCGAGATCGGGCATTACGATGTCCATGGTCACCAGATCAGGACGTAGCTGCTTGTAGCGTTCTACCGCCTCGGCGCCAGTGGTAGCCTCTCCGACTACCTCGAAGCCGGCCTGCGTGAGGATATCGCGCAGCATGATCCGCATGAACCTGGCGTCGTCGCACACCAAGACCGTGTGGCTCACCTGATCCTCCCGGGCTCAGGCGCTAAATCCCTCGGGTATCCGCCGGCGGCGTGCTCCGTCGCGCGGAGGTTACGCGAAAAACCCGAAATACGCTAGCGGGTCCGGCCTATCAACTAATGCGGCATCGCATGCCGCTTCTGCCAGGCCCGCTCTCAGATCTGTCGGCCACTCCGACTTGAACTCGCACTCCTCGCCGCTTATCGGATGGCGGAGCCTCAGTATTGCCGCATGCAGCGCCAGTCGCGGAAACCGCTGTTCGACCTGCTGGGCTCTCGATCTCTGCCTGTCCGAGACCCGACGGGCACCTCCCCCGCCGTACGCCGAATCGGCCACTACCGGATGGCCCACGTGCGCCAGATGTACTCTTACCTGATGGGTCCTCCCGGTTTCCAGCCTGACTCGCACCAGATCGCAGACGTCGAACCTAGCAACCGGCTCGACAATACTTCTGGCCGGCTTCCCATCGGCCAAAACCGCCATTCGCTTGCGATCTACTTTGTGGCGGGCTATCGGCGCCTCGATCTCCAGGCGGTGTGGTATGTGTCCCCAGACCACCGCGGCATAGACCCGGTGTATGCGTCGCGCCGCCAGAGCGCGGGACAAAGCCTGATGTGCCTGGTCGCTCTTGGCCACGATCAACAGCCCAGATGTCTCCTTATCGAGCCGATGAACGATCCCCGGCCGCCCGGGAGCCCCGGTGGACAGTGGCGTGCCCCTGGCCGCCAGAGCGTTGACCAAAGTGTCGGACCAGTGTCCCGGGGCGGGGTGCACCACCAGACCCGCGGGCTTATCGATGATCATCATGAAATCGTCTTCGTAACGGACCGTGAGCTCTAAGAAGTGCGGTTGCAGCTCCCTCGGCGGTTTTTCCGAGGGAAGCTCCACGATGACGAGATCACCGCGGGTCAAGGTCTGCGAAGCTCTAGCCGTACGGGAGTTCACCCGAACTTTACCTTGTGCGACCAAACGGGCAGCTTGAGTGCGAGACAGGGACAACTGGTCAGCCAGAAAGCGGTCCAACCGTTCGGTAGTCGATACCGCGACCTGGAACTCGATGCGCTGCTGGGGTGCTTCTATCTGGGCTTTCCCGCCAGGGTCAGGAGTATTCGGCAGCTTTTACCCCTCGGGGGGCCGCCTGAGCTTCCCGCCGCCCTTCTCCCCACAGTATCAGAGCCAGCAGGATCGCGCCGCAGGAGACCGCCATGTCGGCCACGTTGAAGGTAGGCCAATGGAAGGGGCCGATCCACACGTCTATGAAGTCCACCACACCACGCGGGCTGCGAATTCTATCGATGAGGTTCCCTACGGCGCCTCCGCAGATCAGGGCCAACGAGATCAAGCGCACTCTTCGGGACGGGGCGGTCTGCCTCACCATGGAACCGAGGATTACCAAAGCCAGCAGAGCCAGGGCCATGAAAACCCAACGGGAGTGTTCGCCGACGTGTATCCCAAACGCAGCCCCGCGGTTGTAGACCAAGTGAAAGCTGAGCCAATCACCGATCAAGGGTACCGACCGGTGGGACAAAGTCTGTACCGCTACTAGCTTGGTGATAAAGTCGATCAGTACCACGCCCGCAGCGACGAACCAAAAGAGCCGGCTCTTAGCGCCGCTTGCCATCTTCCTCCTTCGCCTTGCAGTTGATGCAGAGACGGGCGTGAGGAAGTGCATCCAGGCGCTCGAAGTCTATTTCCTCCCCGCACTCCTGGCACTTGCCGTACTTCTCCGGCGTCAGATACAAGCGCCTCAGCGCCTCGTTGACGTGCCAGAGGTAGCGCCCTTCTTGAGAAGCGAACAAGAACTGCTTCTCGCGCTCCATTGCGTCGGTCCCCTGATCCGCCATGTGGAAAGAATAAGAGGACAGATCTCCGTCGGCGTTCTGAAGAGTGGAACTGAACGATTCGCCGTAGTAGCCCAACTCCTTGAGCGCCCGCGCGCGCTCTTCCAGCAGGCGCTTCTCCAGGTGAGCCAGTTGCTTCTTGTTCATACAGCCACCTCGTTCGTGACCGTTATTTTTGCGAACCTTCGTAGCGTTTGAGCGATATCAGCGCTTCCACTCCGTCGATGTCGACCCTTTGCACCAGATCCGCGTGGTTCAGGGTCTCTCCAACTCGGACGCGGCGCGCTAGCGTCTCGCGCGCTATCAAAGTGCCGTGCGTTCTGGCCGCCGCCAGAACCGGCTGCGAGCCGGCAAGCCCTAGCTCAATCCGCATAGTATAATCGTATCCTGCCTCTTTCCGTAAGCGCTGTATGCGGTGCACCAACTCCCGGGCAATACCCTCCAGGCGCAGGTCCTCGTTCAGGCGCGGATCCAGGGCGATCAGGTGTCCGTCCTGCCGCTCTACCAGCCAATCGGACACGACTTCCCGTTCTACCCGGACGTCCTCGGGACGGAAAGTGAATTCCTCCCCTCCGTCGGTGCGCAGCGTCACCGACATCCCCTTCTCCAGGGACATCAGCTGTTCCCGGCTCAACCGGCTCACTGCCTCAGCCGCTGCGGGAGTGCGCTTGCCGTGAGCCTTTCCCAGCGAGGCGAAGTTGGGCTTCCCTGTAAGCCTTACCAACTCGTCTTCGGATCCGACGAGTTCGATGGTTTTCACGTTTACTTCCTGCGCCAGAACCGGGAGCAGTTGCTCCAGGAGAGCTTTTCTCACCCTCGCCGGCACTGCGATCCGCATGCACCCTAGAGGCTGGCGAACGCGCACCCCCTTCTTCTCCCTTGCGGCGCGGGCCAGGGAAGCCAGCGTTCTGACCGCTTCCATCGCCGCCTCGAGATCGGGATCCCAGCGCCCTTCCTCTTGCGGGAAGCGAGCCAGGTGCACCGACTCTCCTACAAGTCGGCGGTGAATCGCGTCGGCCGTGAAGGGTGCTGCCGGGGCCAGCAAGCGGCACAAGGTGACCAAGGCTTCGAACAGGGTCGTCACTGCGGCGCTATCGGCGACGCTGTCGGGAGCCCAGAAGCGGGCTCGATTTACCCTCACGTACCAGTTAGAAAGATCGTTGTCGGCGAACTCCATGATCGCTCTGGTACCGGCGGTCACGTCGTATCCCGACCAAGCCTGCCGCACGGCGCCCACCAGCCGATCCAGCCTTCCCAAAAGCCAGCGATCCACCGCAGGGCGTTCCCCCGGGGGCGGGGCCTCCTCGGGATGCCAATCGCCGGCGTAGAGGGCAAAAAAGTTATAGGTGTTCTTCAGCCGATTGAGGAAGCCGCCGGCGAAGTCGGCGATCGCTTCCGGATCGAACCGTTTGGGTAGCCAGACTTGACTCGAAGCCAGCAAGTAAAGGCGCACGGCATCGGCTCCGTGCCGCCGTACCACCTCCCCCGGATCGACCACGTTTCCCAGATGCTTGGACATCTTGCGACCCTGGGCGTCCAGCAGCAGGCCGTTCACTATCACGTTCCGGTAGGCCGGACGGTCGTACGCCCCGGCGGCGATCGCCAAGAGCGAATAGAACCAGCCCCGGGTCTGATCCAGACCCTCGCAAATAAAGTCGGCCGGAAAGTGGCGCTCGAACTCGCGAACGTTCTCGAAGGGATAATGCCACTGGGCCCCGGGCATCGCACCGGAGTCGAACCACGCGTCGATCACCTCGGGGACGCGTCTCATCGACTCGCCGCACTCGAGGCAGGCAAAGGTATAGTCGTCGATGAAAGGCCTGTGAGGATCGAAATCCTCGGGCAGAGCGCACCCTAGGCGTTCCTCCAGCTCCTGGTACGAGCCGATAACCACGAAGTGGTCTTCCCGAGCGGTGCAGCGCCAAACGGGAAGCGGGGTCCCCCAATAGCGATCGCGAGAAAGCGCCCAGTCCACATTGTTCGCCAGCCACTCCCCGAACCTTCCGCTCCCCACCTCGGGCGGATACCAGTTCACCGAGGCATTGATCTCGAGCATCCGGTCCTTGAAAGCGGTGGTCCGCACGAACCAAGATTTCCGAGCGTAGTAGATCAGAGGCGAACCGCACCGCCAGCAGAAGGGATAGCTGTGCTCGTACCCCTCGGGTTGGTAGCGGCCGAAGAGTTTACCCTCCCGCTCCAGGCGCTCCGCGATCAAGGCGTTGGCCTCGAAAACCACCTTGCCGTTGATCTCGTCCCATTTGGTACCCCAAAACCGCCCGGCCTCGTCCACCAGGTTGAAGAAAGCCAGGCCTTCTTTCTGCACCGTCACGTAGTCGTCGGCCCCGAATGCCGGAGCCAGGTGCACCAATCCCGTCCCCTCCTCGCTGGTCACGAAATCACCCGCTACCACGCGAAAAGCGTCCCCCTGTACCTCCACCGCGTCCAACAGCTGGCGGTACCTACGACCCACCAGATCCCTGCCTTTCCACTGCCCCCGCTCGGTAAAGGCCGCGAGCGGCTTGCCGTGCGTAGCACCGGGGATCACCCGCCGCTCCGCGATGGAACGCTCTACGATCACCCTCTTGCCATCCACCTCCAGTTCCACGTAGTCGAACGCCGGGTTCACCGCTATCGCCACGTTCGACGGCAAAGTCCAAGGTGTAGTGGTCCAGACCAACAAGTACCGCTGCGGCTCTCCGGCACCGTGCTCCAATTCGAACAGCACGTAAATGGAGGGACTTCTGTGCTCCTCGTAACCCAGCGCCAGCTCGTGGCTCGAAAGCGCGGTCTCGCAGCGCCAGCAGTAAGGGAGCACCTTGTGCCCTTCGTACAGATAGCCCTTCTCGTGGAGCCGCTTGAGAAGCCACCAGGCGCTCTCGATGTACTCCCTAGAGTAGGTGATGTAGGGCCGCTCGTAATCCAACCAGTACCCGATCCGATTAGAAAGCGCCTCCCACTCGACCTTGTAGCGGAACACGCTCTCCCGGCAACGACGGTTGAATTCGGCTACCCCGAGCCTCTCGATCTCTGCCTTGCTCTTGATCTTGAGTTCCTTTTCCACCTCGATCTCCACCGGGAGTCCGTGGGCATCCCACCCGGCGATGCGGGTCACCGACCTACCCTGCATGGTGCGGTAGCGGCAAACCAAATCCTTGATGGTGCGGGCGAAAACGTGGTGAATGCCCGGCCTCCCGTTGGCAGTTGGAGGTCCCTCGTAGAATACGAACGGTTCTCCCTCCCGCGTGAGCTCAACGGTACGCTGGAAAAGATTCTCCCTAGACCACCGATCGAGAACCTCGAGCTCGAGATCGTCCTGGGTCTGGTATCCCAGAGGTTCGAACCGCCTCACAGCCGCTCCAAGACCGTGCGGATCAACCTGGTAAGGTCCGGCTCCGCCCGGGCTGCCGTGGCGATAATCGCCTCCACGCTCGCCGGCTCCAACGCATCCGGCAAACAGGAATCGGTGATGATGGAAATCCCCAGCACCCGCATCCCGCCGTGTACCGCCACTATGACCTCAGGAACCGTGGACATCCCCACCACGTCGGCCCCAATAGCTCTCAAGAACCGATATTCGGCCGCGGTCTCCAGGTTGGGACCGGTGACCGCCACATAGACACCCTCGTGGAGCACGATCCGCAAGTCCCTGGCGGCTTCCCAAACAAGGGACCGCAACTGGGGATCGTATGCCCGCGACATGTCGGGGAACCTGGGCCCTAAAGCGTCGTCGTTGGGACCCACCAGAGGATTGTCCCCCAGCAGATTGATATGGTCCGCAATCAGAACCAGTTCGCCCGGGCGCCAAAGCGGATGCATCCCCCCGCATGCGTTGGACACCACCAGCACTCCTGCCCCCAAGGCGCGCATCACCCGCACCGGAAAGGTCACCTGCTGCAAGGTGTACCCCTCGTAGCGGTGAAACCTCCCCTGCATCGCCACCACCCGCTTGCCGCCCAGCATGCCCAGCAGCAATTTCCCCTCGTGGCTCTCCACCGTCGATAAAGGAAATCCCGGAATCTCTGCGTACGAGATCGCCGCATCGAGGTCGATCTCCCGGGCCAACCCTCCCAACCCCGTGCCCAGGATCACGGCCACCTCCGGCTCCAGCGACGTGCGAGACCGGATCAGATCTACAGCCTCCCTGATGGCGACCGAAAGCGGCGCAGTGCTCACGGTAGCTTCGGCGCACTCCCGTCCCGAGAGTGTGCCTCCAAGGCATCCACCTCCGACAAATAACGCTCCAGCAGAGTTCGGAACGAGGCCAGGTACGCAGTAAAGTGACGCTGGGCCGCTTCGGCGTCCCGACGCACAGCCTGCTCGACAGCTCGGGCTTCGGCCACGATTCGGTCGGCTTCAGCACGGGCCTCGCGCAACAACAGCTGCGCTTCCCGCTTAGCCGCTTCTTCGGTTTCCGCCCGCAGTTGCTGCGCCGCGATCAGCGCCTCGTTGAGCGCCTTCTCCCGCTCGCGAAACGCCTTCAGCTGCTCCCGGAAACTCTGCAACCGCTCTTCCAGCACCGCACGCTCCCGGAGCAACCGCTCCACCTCCTCGGCCACCCGCGTCCTGAAATCCTCCACCCCGGCAGGGTCGTAGCCCCGAAGCGCCCGGTGAAATTCTTGCGACCGTATGTCCACCGGCGTTATGTGAAACCCCGAGTCCGTCATGCTCCACGCTCTCCCAGGAGCAAAGTACCCAAACGCACCATGTTGGCCCCCTCCGCAACCGCCGCACGAAAGTCGGACGACATCCCCATCGACAAAACCGGCAACCTAACACCCTGCCGCTCTAGCTTAGATCTGAGCTCCCGCAACCCGCCAAACACCCGCCGTTGAACTGCTTCGTCATCCGTCAAAGGAGCGATAGTCATCAGTCCTTCCAGGCTCAGCTCGTCGATCGCCGAAATGCTATGCGCCAGTTCCTCGGCAACATCGGGCCGGCAACCGCTCTTCTGGAGCTCCCCGCTTAGGTTGACCTGGAGCAACACACTAAGCCGGACCCCACCAGCACGAGTCCGAACCGCGCGCGCCAGCGCCTCGGCCACCCGCAGCGAATCTACCGACTGAACCATCTCGAACCGCCCCGGGACATACTTCGCTTTGTTGGTCTGAAGATGACCTATCAGATGCCAGCGCACCGGCAGCTGACCCAGACTCTCCCGCTTCTTCATGCCTTCTTGAACGCGGCTCTCACCGATCTCCTCTATCCCCGCTTCTAACGCCGCTCGTACCACCTCCGGCGGGTGTCCCTTGGTTACCGCCACTACCCGAACCGGGTGGTTCCATCCCTCCCTAGCCTGAACCGCGGCTATCTCGTCTCGGACCCGCACCAGGTTGTTCCGGATCCTACCGGGATCCATAGCCTATAAAAATTAATACCGGTCGGAAGTCGAGGCTCACCGGGGAGTGCCCGCGCCCGACCCGCTGTCGGCCAGAGGAACAGTTGTGTCCTGGCTCTTGAGCGCGGCTATCACCTCGGCCAGCTGTCGGCTGGGTGAAAGTTGGTAGGCCAACTCCAAATTCCTGATGCTCTTGTGCCGGTCTCGCAGAAACTCGTAAGCCTGACCCAAAGATAGCGGCGGGATGCTGAGATTGGTGGCGATATTCGAGTTCGTCGGATCCAAGATCAAAGTGTCCGCCTCCAGCAACCCAGCGTAGCGATAGACCTCCCAAACCAGTTGCTCGGTACGGGGAACGTCCACCGGAATGCCCAGTAGACCCGGAGCTAGACGGGAACTGTCTGGCGGTTCGGACGCGTGAATCCGGAGCGCGAGCCCTTCCTGGGTCATGTAACGGTTCAGCCCCAACCAGCTTCCCGTGCCCGCCGTTATCGAGAAATAAAGTGGCCGCCGCTGATAGTTTTCCTGCAAGAGCCTCAGTATAAGGATGTCCTTTACGTAGAGGGGCGTCCCTTCCGGGTAGACCGTATCTACGCGCCCCGCCCGGTAGCTCAAACTTCGCGAAAGCAACCGCGGCTGAAGGCCGGCAATTTCCTCATCCGACAGGGTGTGAAGCGGCGGAGGCGGGTCGGCTGGTGCCAAGTCCGCAAACCACGGAGCCTGCGCCGGATCGAAGCGCCTGACCGGATTGTCGCGGAGCTGGCGTATGTACCAGTCGGTATTGCCCAACGACAGGTTGACCACTGAAACGTCCTGCCGCACCCCTTCGACTTCCTGTATGTACCACAATGGGAAGGTGTCGTTATCACCGTTGGTGAAGACTATCCCGTACGGCTCCACCGATTGGAGCAGGTTGTAGGCGAAGTCTCGGGCGAGCTCCACCGCCGGCCCGTGCGCCCTACTAGCGGCCTTGAAGTTCGTCACCAAAGGCAGCGCTCCCAGGCCAAGTAAGAGAGGCGCGAACCGGGCCGCCGCTCGGTTCCTTTCCTCCCACAGCTCCTTCATTTTGCGGTAGACGCCCGCAACCCCGATTCCCACCAGCAATCCCCAGACTTGGAAGGATACGGTGAAGAAGTAATCCCGCTCCCTGACTTCGTGCATATTGGCGTCGGGGAACAGATCATACCCGATCGAGTAGCCGGGTTTGAAGTTTATATACCCTACCAAACCGAACCCGGTGGTGAGCCAAAGGACGACGAGTAGCCAAAACAGGCCGGCATCGCGCCGCTTCAGCAGCTGCGCGCCGTAGATCCCGAGCGATGTGAAGAGCAACGTGAACGGCAGCCTTGCGGGAATGGGAAGCCCGGGGATCAGCGGCGTATTGCGGGCGAACACCGGGTCGGTTGGAGCCAAACCGTTGGCCCACTGCCAGTCGAAGTACTGGAGGTAGTTGAGGATTTGAAGCCAGATGATGGTGAGCGACCGGCCGGGGTTCTCCGGACCGGAGGGGTAGATCGGGTTGTCCAGGGGCGAGCGCGGCGGATACTGCTCCCGGCGAATTACCGCCCACAAAGACTCCCAGGTTGACGGATCGGCCTCGTTGATGATAGGGTCCAGACCCGCCCGCACGTAAAGGAACAGATAGGTGGATGCTCCCGCCACTGCCAACAGCAGCACGCTCGCTGCGAACAGCAGTGCTCCCGCCCCGGCAGCGTAGGTTGCAGCCCCTGCGAAGATCAGTCCTCCCAGAAAGAGCAGCCCGGTACTTCCCATGCCAGTGCCCACAAGCAACGCCCAAACCCCAGTGACCACGGCTAGCTGAGCCCGCTCCACTCTGCGCTCTCCTTCGTCCCGAAGCGGCTCGCGCTGGATGGTGTACCACATGAAGCTCACCAGTGCTGGCCCCACCAGCAGGGTGAGCAGATGGTTGCCCACCGACACAGCCATCAGATAGACGATCAGCAGAAGTACGTGGGGCGCCCGGGCAGTGCCGCGGTGTTGTCGCCATACCCAGGCGAGCCAGCAGATCGCCGCGATGCTGAAGGTAGCTACCATGTAGACCTCGGTCTCCACCGAATTCTGCCAGACGGTGAAAACGAAGGCCGAGCACACCGCTGCGGCGGCAGCGCCGCCCACGACGAACAGGCGATCCTTCTCGCCTCCGGTCCTTCCTTTTAGTCCTTGAGCGGCGACCAAGAAGAAAAACGCCGCGGCTCCCGCACTGAACACCGCAGTCATCAAGTTGGTGCGGAAGGCATACTCGCCGATCCGCACTATGTCGGCCCATGCATGAGCCAGGAGGACGAACAGAGGAGTCCCCGGAGGATGGGGGATACCCAGAATCTTGGCGGTGGCGATGAACTCTCCGGCGTCCCAAAAAGTCACCGTAGGAGCTAGGGTCAAGACATAACCTGCCAGCACCACGGCGAACACCGCCACGGAGCCCCAGTAAGCCGGCTTCTCCCCGAAGGGGGCAACCGCCAGCCGCGGCCGCTCACTCATGCCCCGATAGCGGCACGGCGGAACCCGACAGCACCAAAGCCGCGGGGGACCTTCCGCTCAAGACCTGCTTGATCTGCTGTGCCGTAACGTCACGATACAGCAGCCCGCGCATGGCTATGGAAATCCGGGAAGTTTCCTCCGAAACCACGACAACGATCGCATCGGTTTCCTCGGACAACCCCAAGGCGGCGCGGTGTCTGGTACCGAGAGACCGATCGCTGATTGGGTATTGGGTGAGAGGCAAAACGCAGCCCGCCCCGATGATCTGATCTCCGCGAATCAACACGGCTCCGTCGTGCAAGGGGGAATACGGCGTAAAGATGGTGGCGATCAGATCCGCCGACACCGTCGCCCGCATCTCCGTTCCCGTCTCCAGATAGTCGTTCAAAGCCACTTCTCCCTCCACCGCTATGATACCTCCGGTCCCCGAGCGGGCCAGTCTTTCCGCCGCCTCGGCGATCTCCTCGGCCACAGCTTGGGTGTTGCCCGGGGTGAAAAACTGTATCGCCCGGGATCGACCCAGCTTGGCTAGCGCGTGCCTCAACTCCGGCTGAAAGACCACGACAGCTGCGAACACTCCATAGGTGAACACCATGCCCAGCATGGTCGCAATCACATTGAACTTCAATAGCAAGGCCAGAAAATATACCAAACCGAGAACGATCAGTCCGAGGAGAATCTGTAACGCCCGCGTCCCGGCCAGGAACAGCAACAGGTGGTAGATGACGAACGCGACTATCAGGATCTCTATCACGTCGCCCAGATCCGGGACCAGAAACCGAAGCTGCTCCAGGGACATCAAGCCCTCCGCACCGCGCGCGCCACTGCCAGCGCCTCGAGTGTAGGCTCCACGGAGTGCACCCTAAACAAAGAAGCACCGAGCCAATAAGCCAGCACGCAGGCGGCCGCAGTGGCCAGATCCCGCTGCTGCACCTCCTTGCCCGTGACCGCCCCTAAGAAGCGCTTCCGAGAAGGCCCCACCATTACGGGACGGCCGAGGACCTTGAGAACGTCGAGCTTTCCCAGAATCCGCAGGCTCTGCTCTGGTGTTTTGGAAAACCCCAAACCAGGATCGATCACGATCCTGTCGCGGGACACTCCGCGCTCCTCGGCGGCCTTAATCGCTCGATCCAGCTCCCGAACCACTTCCCCCTCCAGATCGGCGTACTCGGCGTACCGATAACTGGCCATCTCGCTTACGCCGCCCCTAGAATGCATCAGTACCAACCCCGCATGGTACTCGGCGCACACTTCCGCAATCTCCGGATCTAATCTCAGACCCGATACGTCGTTGATCACCCACGCTCCCACCTCCAAAGCCCGCCGCGCGATGGAGGCCTTCACCGTATCCACGCTCACCGGCACCGAAGGATACCGCTCGATCAGGGTGTCCAGCACCGGCTCGAGTCTGCGCCACTCCTCTTCCTCCGGAACCGGCACCGCACCGGGGCGCGTCGACTCAGCGCCCACATCTATCATTCCAGCTCCGGCCTGCAGCAGCCGGCCGGCCTGCTCCAAAGCGGCCGACGGATCGAGGTAGGCACCCCCATCGCTGAACGAATCGGGGGTCACGTTGAGGATCCCGACCACCACCGGGGGACCCAGCGTGATAGTGCCCCGCCCTACCTGCCAACTATCTGCCGGAATCTGCTGGTAAGTGTGCGCGGCGACCTGCGGTTCAACCGACCGCTCGATATCCTCGGTCACGCCTCCGCCGGCTGGGCCGGCGGGGTACCCAGTACCGGCCCGACTTTGGGAGCACGCACCTTCTCAGCCTCGAGCTGAACGGCACTCTGGCCAGCGACCGCCGCACTGACCGCGACCCGCGCCGGCAACTCCTTGCCCGCCGCGATCAGCTCGATCTCCTCGCGATCGAGCGTCTCCCGCTCGAGCAAGGCGCGCGCCATGCGGTGGAGCGTCTCCATGTCGCCTTCGAGAATGTTCCTAGCCCGCTGGTACGCCTCCTGAAGAATCCGCTTCACTTCCGAATCGACTAGCTCGGCGGTCTTCTCGGAAACCTCGCGCCGCTGCGCAATCTCTCTGCCCAAAAAGATCTGCTGCTCCCGATCGCCTACCGCTACCGGCCCCACCACGTCGCTCATCCCGAACTGCGTTACCATCCTCCTCGCCATCTCCGTAGCTTGCTCGATGTCCTGCGCCGCTCCGGTAGTGATCTTGTCGCGCCCGAAGACGAGCTCCTCGGCAACCCGCCCTCCATAGGCCATCGCCAGGCGCCCGAGAATGTATTCCTTGGTGTAATTGTGGCGATCCTCCTCCGGCAGCGAGAAGGTGATCCCCAACGCCCTCCCCCTCGGGACTATGGTGACCTTGTGAACCGGATCCAGACCCGGAATCCTCACACTGACCAGGGCGTGTCCTGCCTCGTGATAAGCCGTAAGGCGCCGCTCCTCATCGGAAAGCACCAGGCTCTTCCGCTCTATGCCCAGCATCACCTTGTCCTTGGCGTCCTCGAAATCCCGCATTTCCACCTTGGACTTGTTCCTCCGAGCTGCCAAGAGTGCCGCCTCGTTGACGATGTTGGCCAGATCAGCCCCAGCCAAGCCGGGGGTCGCCCGGGCGATCACGTCCAGCCGGACGTCGTCCGCTAGCGGAATCTTGCGAGCGTGCACCTTGAGGATCGCTTCCCGGCCTCTGACGTCGGGCATGTCCACCACGACCTGGCGATCGAACCTGCCCGGCCGCAAGAGCGCAGGGTCCAAAACATCGGGACGGTTGGTGGCGGCGATCAGGATCACTCCTTCGTTGGACTCGAAACCGTCCATCTCCACCAGCAGCTGGTTCAGGGTCTGCTCTCGCTCGTCGTGCCCGCCCCCCAGACCGGCTCCCCGGTGGCGACCTACCGCGTCGATCTCGTCGATAAAAATGATGCAAGGAGCGTGCGCCTTGCCGGTATCGAACAGGTCCCGGACTCTAGCGGCACCCACCCCTACGAACATCTCCACGAAATCCGATCCCGACATCGAAAAGAACGGCCGACCAGCTTCGCCAGCTACAGCTCGCGCCAGCAACGTCTTGCCGGTCCCGGGAGGTCCAACCAGGAGCACACCCTTGGGCAGCCTCCCGCCCAGACGCTGAAATTTCTGAGGATCCCGGAGAAACTCGATGATCTCCTGCAGCTCGACCTTGGCTTCATCGCATCCGGCGACATCGTTGAAGGTAACTTTCGGAGTCTCCGCCGTCAGCGGCTTGGCCCGGGATTTCCCGAAGGAAAAGGCCCGGTTGCCCCCCTGTTGTACCTGGCGGAAGAAGAACAACCATAAACCGACTAGCACCATCCAGGGCAGCAGCTGGAGGAACACCGCTCCTATCGAAGGCTTGGGCTCCCTGGCCTCGATCACCACCCCGTTGGACTCCAACCGCTGAATCAAACCTTCCGAGTTCTCGATCGGAAGCAGGACGCTGAAGTAGGTGACGGAGACGCCGTCGATGCTGACCGGCCTCTTGAACTGCCCCTCCACGAACCGCCCGTCGGTGATCTCGACGCGCGATACGTTGTCGTTTTCCAGCTCCCGGCTGAAGACCGTGTAGCTGATCTTCACCTGGTCTCGCCGGGTAGAGCTCACCATTTGATAAAAGGCGATCGACAAGAGCGCGATCAGCAACCAGAAGACCATGCTCTTGCTAATCGTCCCGAAGTTGACTTTTCTGGGCGGAAGTCCGTCAGCCATAGCTACAGAGAATCATACTACATTGGACTCGTCTAGCCTAGCCGCAGCCCCCTAGCCCGCAACCAGTCGCATCTCCAGCCTCATCGCGCTGCTCCCCTCCACCGGAACCTCCGCCGCGGAGCGGCACACACCAGGTAGCCATAGAATCTCCGATCCCCGAACGAGCACGGGGTAGACACGCCTTTCGGGCCGCGGAATGCGGGCTTCCATCAACAAGCGGCGCACCTTGCGATGTCCCACCCCACCCAGCGGCACCATCCTGTCCCCCGGACGAGGCGGCCTAAGCACCCCCCGACCGGGGGTCACCCAGGTGACCAGTCCCCCGCGCCTCACCTTACCTGCTTTATCGGGCCGCCAACTGAGCGCCCATCGTGACCACGCGATCTCCCCCGCGGGAGTATCCCCCCAGGACGCCGCTTCCTCGCGGGTATGAACCGAATCAGCTCTGTGCAACCTTAGGCTATCGAAACAGCGTTCCGCCACCCATCCCGCTCCCAACTCCAGCAACTTCCCGCTGCCAGCCGCCCGCGCGAAAGCCAGCACTCTGAGGCTCCGGCGAGGTCCTAGTACCAGTCCCACCTCTCGCGCCGCCGCCCTTAGAATCGCCGCCCCCAACTCTTCCGGCAACCGCCCAATGACCTCGCAATCCAGCTCTATGCCGCCGGAATGGACCCGCGTCCGGAGATCCGGTACCACCCGCAAAACCGCGCTCCAGGCTCGCTTCTCCGAGGCCGCATGCCCGGCCAGATCCAGCAGGCGCGACTCGACTTGCTCGCCGAAGCGCACCTTGAGAAAGGGCAGCAGCTCGTGCCGGATCCAGGCCCGATCGTGGCGGCGATCCAAGTTGGCGGGATCTTCGTAGATCGGCAAAGCTGTGCTCGATCCCTTGAACCGCTCTTCGAGCCATTCTCTCAGTTCCCGGCGCCGAAAGGGAAGCAAGGGACGGACTAGTCCTCCCGGTCCCGTGGGAGCGATACCCGACAATCCTGCAAGTCCACTTCCCCTCAAGATCCGCCACAGGACCGTCTCGATCTGATCGTCAGCATGGTGCGCGGTGGCGAGGTATCGGGCTCGGACCTCTCGCTGCATCTCCCGCAAAGCCCGATAGCGGGCGCGCCGAGCTTTAGTCTCCGAGGCCTGACTCCCCAGGTTCAAGGCGCGCTGCACGAAAGGCACTTTATAGCTTTGGGCCGAGGCGGCGACTCCCGCAGCCACCCGATCGCTTCCGGGAACGATTCCGTGATCTACGTGACCCACCGCCAGCGCCAAGCCGAGTTCCCCAGCCGAGCGGTGACAGAGGTCCAACAGCGCCATCGAATCGGCCCCCCCACTCACCGCAAGCAGCACCGTACCGGGTTCGGGAAAGAGCCCGCCGGCGCAAGCCTGCTGGATGAATCTCGCCAAGAGATCGCGCGGCATAGCAGGTAAGGTAATAGGCAGATATGCGAACCCGCCGCCGTCCTAGCTGTCTCTCGTCTCGAGGATAAGCCGGGCGACCGCTCCCGGATCTTCCGGCAGACAGAAGAGCGACCCCTGGACCCGGTGACACTTGAGCTTCTTCAAAAACGCGAGTTGGCTCTCCGTCTCCACCCCTTCGGCGATGACTTCCACGCCGAGGTGCCCGGCCAGCGTAATGATCGTGCGCACTATGTCCTTGACTTCGGCCTGGCTCTGTAGGTTGCGGATAAAAGAGCTGTCGACCTTGAGCGCCGCTACCGGGAACTGGTGGAGGATGGAGAACGAAGAGTAGCCGGTACCGAAGTCGTCGATATAGATCTCCACGCCGAGGTCGGTCAGCTCCTTCAGGGTGCTTATACCCGAATCCGCATGGTCCATGATGACGCGCTCGGTAATTTCCACTTTGAGCAGGCCGGGATCGACACCGGTTCGCGACAAGACTTCCCTCAACTTTCTAACCAGATCTTGCTGGCCGAATTGCCGGGAGGAAAAGTTCACGGAGACGGCCACCGGGCGATCCGCCCCGAAGTACTCGGTCCACGCCTTGGCCTGGCGGCAGGCTTCCTCCACTATCCACTCGCCCAGGGGAAGCAGAAGACCGGCCTCATCGGCCACCTGGATGAACTCCTCGGGAGCTACCAGACCTCGCTCCGGGTGCTGCCAGCGCAGCAGCGCCTCGCAAACGTGAATCTGGCCGTCTCTCAGGGAGACTATCGGTTGGTAGAGGAGGCGAAAGGCGCGCTGCTCCAGGGCGTGGCGCAACTCGGTCTCCAGCTGCAGCAGGTGAACCGCTCGGGTGTGCATCTCGGGATCGAAGACTTCGTGCCGAGCCTTCCCCTTGGCCTTCGCCCGATACATCGCTGTGTCGGCGTCGCGCAGCAGATGTTCGGGCTCGGTGTACCCCGTGGCACTGAGGGCGATTCCGATGCTGACCGAGGTATAGACCTCGTGCCCGTCGAGGATGAACGGCGCCTTCAGTTCCTGGTGGATGCGCTCGGCTACCCGAGTGGCGTCGCTGGGATCGTTCATGTCTTCCAGCAAGACAGTAAATTCATCCCCTCCCAAACGGGCTACCGTATCCTCGGGCCTGAGACACCTCGCCAGGCACCCCGCTATTTCCACCAACAATCGGTCTCCCACCACATGCCCCAAGCTGTCGTTGATCACTTTGAAGCGGTCGAGGTCCAAGAAGAGCACCGCGAAGCGATAGCCCTTTCTCCTTTTCGAGCGGGCCAGCGCCCGGGCTAGCAAGTCCATGAACAGCGCACGATTGGGGAGCCCCGTGAGGACGTCGTGAACCGCTTCGTGCATCAACCGCTCCTCGGCCATCTTCCGGGCGGTGATGTCCGTCTGAGAACCCGCCATCCGATAGGCGCGCCCCTCCGCGTTCCTAACCGCCAATCCGCGACTCAGCATCCAGCGGAAGCCTCCGTCCCGGCAGCGAATGCGGTACTCCATCTCGAAGCTCGACGAGCCCCCTTCGAGGTGGGCGCGTATCGCGGAGCGCACCCGCTCCACATCCGAGCGGTGAATCCGGCTCAACCACTCCTCCGGAGAGTCACCCAGCTCCTCGTCGGCGTACCCCAGCATCGCCTTCCAGCGCGGCGAATAGTAAATCCGGTTGGAGTCGAGGTCCCAGTCCCAGAGCCCGTCGTTGGCTCCGCGGGCGGCCAGGGCGTAGCGCTCTTCGCTAGCGCGCAACGCCTCCTCCGCCCGGCGCCTCTCGGTCACATCTCTAAAGCTCCAAACCCTCCCCACGATCTTTCCGCCGATGCGCTGAGGCTGAGAATACCGCTCGAAGATCCGCCCGTCTTTGAACTCCAGCATGTCGAAGCTCTCGCCCTCCGGATTCGCGTACCAATCCCGAACCCGCGCGAGAAACCCCTCAGGGTCTTTCAACTGACCCAGGACGAACTCCAGGACTCGATCGTCTTCCCCCGAAGCCAGAACGGTCTCCGGGATCCCCCACATCTCCGCAAACTTGCGATTGTAGGTGACGATCTTACTCTCTCGATCCACCACCAGGATGCCGTCCGTAGTAGAATCCAGAGTGGCCCTAAGCAGCGACAGCGACCTTTCGAGCTGCACCTCGGCGTGTTTGCGCGCGCTGATGTCACGATACATCCCGTAGACCGCCACCTGCCCGCCCCCTACGCGAATAGGCGTTCCCAAAATAGAAACGTGCACTAGCGAACCGTCTTTGCGACGCCGCACAGTTTCGAGGGCCACCCTCTCCCCCTCGGCCACTCTCCGGGTCAGCGACACAGCCTCCTCCTGACGCTCGCCCGGCGCGATGAGAGGGTCGAGCTCGCGACCGATCACCTCTTCCCGCTGGTAGCCGAACAGTCGAGTAAACTCTCGGTTCACCCGCAGGATCCGGCCTGCGTTATCCAAGAGCGCCACCGCGGCCGGGGCACCCTCGAAGAGCTGCTCGAGGTATGCTGACTCTCGCTCCCGCTCGGCACTGGCTTCCCGGTACTCGCTCAGCACGCGGCCGTAAAAGACCACGGCCAAGAGCGCCACCACGCTCACCAACAACGCTGGAATCGGAGCCAACTCCGGGTATCCCAGGAACAGCACCGTCTCGCTGAGCACCATCAAGACCAGCAGCACGCACAGGGAGGCCACCCTCCAGTCGCGAAACCGCTTGAGCAGCCACAGCGACCACAAGAGGGCCGTAAGCCGAATCAGAAGCGATATGATGTGTATCGGGCTCGTGAGTCTAACTCCCAGCTAACACTAGGGTTACGCAGTTGGCGCCCCGCTGTACCCGCCCCTCCAATGGGCCGACGGTCCCAGCGAAAAACCGGTGGTCAATAATGTGCTTGCCTCTAGGCCCGGGCGCCAGCCGGGCCTGCCGTTCGAAACGTTAGACGGCAGCGAGCTAGAGCCTCTCCGCCACCTCGCAAAGTAGCGGGCCTGCCGATCGAAGCGCTTCGACGGGAGCTCCCAGTGGAACTTCCCGAAAGAGCCGCGGGTTTGCTAGTTGTGACACTCAGACGGCTGGTTGCTCCCAGCGAGCTCCGGAGTGTGGGCTTGTCCCTCGCGGTAGCCGCCCTTTCCAGCTGCGATCCCGCCTTGCCTCCGGCCATCCAAAGCCCGGTGTCCTCGGACGCACTAGCCAGCATCTTTTGCACGGTAAAACGCGAGGAAGTCTACAGCGGCGGGGTGGGACTAGGTGGTATCGTCTCCCTGGTAAACCCCCCTTTGGTATGGGTAGATCATCCCGACGCCCGCTATATGGAGGAGTACGCAGCCACGGTTCCCACCAATCCCGACGCCGTAGAGGCGCGAGTAGTCGCCCTCCTGGTCGACGACCTGGAAATTGCCGTGCCGCTGAACATCCTCTGGTGGCACGAAATAGTTCACTTAGACATCGGCGACCGGAGGGTGGCAGTAACCTACTGTCCCCTCACCGGTAGCCCGCTGGCTTTCGAGGCCGCGAGCGCACCCACTCGCCGGTTTCTGGTTTCGGGGCTTCTGTTCCAAAACAACCTCATTATGACCGACGAGGAAACCGAAAGCCTGTGGCCCCAGATGTGCGCTAGGGCTGTACACGGAGCCCGGCAGGGGACCGAGCTTACTCAGGTCCCGGTTGTGGAGATGAGGTGGCAGGTATGGAAAGAGCGACACCCCCGCGGCCTCATAGTCGGCAGTCAGACCCCATGGCCGCGCAACTATTCGGTGTACCCTTATCCCTCCTACGAGAGGATCGAGCTCATTCCCTTCCCCCTCTCCCGCCCCCTCGATGGCCGGAGGCCGACCAAGGAGAGAGTCTTCGGCATTCCGCAGGGCGCCGGGGGCTTGGCTCTCCCCTTCGGGGTTTTGGAGAAGTGGCCAACCGCGGTGGCGCGTGAGACGATAGGCTCGGAAGCGATAACCATACTCTGGGACGCCGAAGCCCGGGCAGCCGCGGCTTTCTACCCGCGCACTCGCGACGGACAGCGGGTCGAGCTCAGACCCCACCAACTAGGTTTCGTTGATTCTGCCACCGGTAGCATTTGGGATATCGAGGGGCGGGCGATCGCAGGACCCCTTGAGGGACAGAGGTTGGTTCCCTATGCCCAAGCCCACGTAGCCTACTGGTTCGCGTGGGCGGCGTTCCACCCTGCTACGCGAATCTGGAGGGCCGAATAGCCCGCTCTCACCAGCGCACTGTCACCAGCGGAAGTATCCAACCGCGTAGGCTTTCGGGGGGCTCGTCGCCGGAATTGGGGGGCCGGGCGGGGCCCCCTCCGGTAAAAACACGCACGGTGACAAGGGTGAGCCCAGCCGCGCCCCCTGCCAGAAGCGAAAAGGTCTTGGTCTTGTCCAGCTCCCGGATGTCTAGTCTCAGAACGTCCTCCGGGCCCAAGTCGAGCTGCTGATACAAAGGCCCCGCACCGAACTCGACCGATATCGGGGCCGTGGGCACGAACAGCGACACCACACTCCCGCCCCGTGCAAGTACCGTACCCTGAACGACGCGCCCCTCCAAGCCCAACTGCCTGGCGCGCCCTTCCCCAGACACGCTGAGGAGCGCTCTCACCCTGGCACCCTCGGGCACCGTCTCCACTGTGGCGGGGACGTAGCGGTAGCAGGCGCCCAAGGCAAGGCACAAAACTAGGATCGCTGCAGGAGAAGGCGAGCTTACTCCCATCGGCGATACAGTCATCCTCCTTGGCGGTCTAATTTAACCATGGCTCCCAGTCGGCCAAGCCCTTGAAAAAGTTCGACCCGCCGTGCGCGCGGCGGGTCGAGCAAGCTGCGGTGGAGGGCTCTCCCGCAGAGCGTTCAGCCCCCTAGGTTGGGGTTGGTCCGCTTCTCGTTTCGCGAGATCGGCCAGCAAAGCGAGCGGTTGCTGGTGTCTTCGGTACGAGTCAGCACGCCGCCTCGGAGCAGGTACACCCCGTCGAAGATCGCTCCCGGTGTATTAGCCGCTCGCCAGCGCCTCAAGTCTCCCACCCTTCGAGCCTCGAGCCACAACTCGTAGGCCCGTTCGGCTTTTAGAGCCGTCCAACCTTCAGTGAGGTTGGCCGCGGTGATCAAAGGCAAGCCTAGGTTCTGCCGCCTCTGATTCATGAAGTTCAGGGCCTCGGTAAGCTGCCCCCTTACCAAAGCCTCTTCGGCCTGGATCAGGCGCATTTCCCAGCCGCTGGACACGGTGATCGGCGCATCGGTGGTCTTGAACTTGTCCTGCGGCAACCAGGGTACCCGCTGGTTTACCGAGCACCCATTTGGAGTGCACTCCGCACCGAACTTCTGCACCGCGGCGTCTCCTCGCAACGTGGTCGTTCTCCACGAAACCCTGGGATCACCAGTGTCCTGGAAGTAAGTCTCGTACCAAGTCGCCCACTGGGTATGAGCCCGGTATGGCTGGTTGCCGTTCGCCCACACTATGTAGTTGAACTGGCTCTGGTCCTGAGTGGAATATGGTATCTGGTAGCGGAAGCTGTTGGGGATTTTGGCGGCTTCCGCTGCAGCCTGGGCCCAGGTGGAAGCATTGTTATTGTTCCAAGTGGCCAAGTTGGCCAGCACCGAGGCCAGTCCTGCCGTAGCTGCATTGACCACGGTCGTGCCGGTTGTGCCTCCTGCACTGGTGGCGATCCTTATAGCCTCCCGGAACTGTTGCTCGGCTCTCGTGAAGTAATTGAGATGCGGCTCCTCCCCTCCTCCGTCGAAGACCGCCTTGCAGAAGTTCTCGCCCATGAGCCGGTTGGCGTATCCCGCGAACAGATATGCCTGAGCGACCAGGATCGACTTGTCGAAGTCCGCCTTGGGCAGCACCCGCTGGAACCGTCGGATACCGTCCTCGGCGACCCAGCGAGCCTGCTGGGCCCGCGCCCAGTCTCCGTTGGCGTTCTCTTCATCTACTTCGCCGGCTTGGATCTGGGTGGGGATGCCGAAGCTCCCGGTTGAACCGGCGGGGTTGATCTCAAAGGCGAGAGCCGCTCCCCAGTAGGCAATCTGGTCCAGCGCGTCGGCCAAGTGGCGGCGCATCCCGTTCACCAAAGCCGGATGGGCGCTGGTGCTGTCCAGGAATCCGTCTTGGATCGGACCCGGGTTGATCACTTCGAAACTGCACGCCGAGATCCCCACCGTGGTGGCGAATGCGAAGGCATATGAGGAGAGCCAACCGGCGGCAGACTTATAGCATTTCATGTTTCCCAATTTTCCCATGACGCACCTCCTCAAAAGCTGAGCCGCAGTGAAGCCATGATCGTCGCGGGCGGCGGCACATGTTCGCCGATGCTGCGGACCTGTTCGTCCACCCCATCGCGCTGGGTCATTTCCGGATCGAACAGCCGGAGGTCGTCGTTGACCCACTTGAAGTAGTTCTGGACGCTGATGGTAAGGGTTGCCTGGTCCACGGCTTTAATGGCCCAGCTCACCGGGATACTCAGCGTCAGGTCCCGCAGTTTGAAGAAGTCCTGCTTGTACCAGTGAATGTCGAAGTCGTGATTGGCCGGGATGCAGGCGATCCGCTCCCAGGCGGTGAGCTGGTCCACCGTCCCGCCCTGGTCCAGGATCCCGTGGGCTCTGGCGCAGGTGGGCCAACGCACTGAGCGCGACAGCGCGTTACCCGAAGCGCCGTCTTCGATGTACGCACCCAATTGCAGCTCGCCCCGGGCGGACAGGGTGATCCCTCGGGGGAGCCTGATGCTGGCGGTCATCCCGTAGATCCACTCCGGCAACGTGGGACCGAAGATGTGGGTGTTGGTCAGCGCCTTGGAACAGTTCTCGGTGCAAATCGTGTCCGGCGGTGCGATTTCGTCCTTGTTCTTGATGATCTTGCCGGCAGCCGCCAGGATCGGGAAGCCCTCTTCCACCCAGCCAGAACCCACGAAGAACGGAGGTGCGCCTCCCAAGTCTTTCACCAAGCTCTTGTTGCTGAAGACGCTGCCACCCAGCTCGAGCCCGAAGTTCGGGGCATCCACGAGCGTTGCGTTGACGGTCAGCTCGAAACCTCGGTTCTGGAGCTTGCCCACATTGGCCGCCTGCGGATTCCAGCCGCCGAGGGACGGGATCTGCAGGACCTGCATCAGAGCATCGGTCGTAAGCCGATGATACCAGGTGAACTCGGCGGCAAGACGGTTGTCGAACAGACCGGCGTCGAATCCGACTTCTATCTCCCGGGTCCGCTCCGGTCCGATCAGTGTATCACCGATGTTGCCCGGGGTGAAGCCCGGCTGCCCACCCACCGGTATCGGGTTCCAGGTCCGCAACTTATCGAATGCGCCGGGAGCGCGACCGGCCCAGCCGACCGCAGCGCGGAGCTTGACCTCACCTAGTCCGCGCGGCCAGAACGGCTCCTCGGAGATCACATAGGAGAAGCTCGCCTTGGGATAGGCTTGGATCCCTAGCGCCTCGCCGAAGGCGCTGTTGCCGTCGAACCGTACTCCTCCGGTCAAGAAGTACCGATCGCTGAGCTTGAAAACGTTCTGGAAGAAGAAGCCCGCATTGATCACCCGGAGCCGGCTCTCGTTGGCGAGATAGCGGGAGGCTCCGGTTACAGTGGGCTCTCCGGGACCGGCAAAGTCACGCCCAAAGGCGTGAGTCCTTATGCGCTGGTTGGCAATCGACTGACCGCCGAAGGAGAACGTACCGCTCAACGCCCCGGTGAGCCGGTAGTCGATGTTGCCGGCATAGTCCGCAGTCAGGGTCGAGTACTTGTTCTGCTCGTCGAACAGGATACCCAAGGGCTGGCTCACGAACCCGAAGGGCCGCAGATTGCGGTTCTCCTGGTTGGCGAAGTCGTAACCGATGGTGAACCGGTTGGTAAACCACGGCAACGGGGTGTAGTACACCGTGGCACCGGTGATCAGGCGATCGATCTCCGTGGTGATCCTCTGGTTCAGCAGCGAGTCCAGTACCGCCGGATCGCTAGAGGACCGGTAGTTGCGCTCAGCGCGGTAAACGTTGAGCGTAAGACCTTGAGCGTTGTTACCGCTGGGAGTGTTCTGGATCCGGAAGTTGGTGTAGCTGTTGTTGACATCCACCCGCAACTTCTCCGAAAGGTCGAAGCTGAAGTTGGCGCGGGTCACCAGCTTCTTCTCCTCATCCTGGGGCAGCACCCCCTGGTTGTGATCCCACGACCCGGACACGAAGTAGTGGAACTGGTCGAAACCTCCGGTCACCGAACCCTTGTACCCCTGCATGTAGCCGTTGCGCAGCCAGGAGCAACGGGCCCGCGGCGCAGGGTTCGGGTGGCAGTGACCCTCGGTCACCTCCCTCTCCTCTACCACCTGAATCTGCCCGTTCACCACTGTAATGGAGTCCGGCGGGGTGAAGTTGAGGAAGGGATTCCAGTCAGGGCCGAAGGGCCGAACCTGGGCGAAGCCCTGGTTTACTTCCAGATTCCAGCGCGGCCGTCCCCGGGCGCCCTTCTTGGTAAAGATCTGAATCACACCGGCCGAAGCCTCGGTGCCGTACAGGGTGGCGGCCGCCGCACCCTTGATGATCTCGATCCTCTCGATGTCGGCCGGATTGATGTCGTTGAGCGGGCTCGCCTGAATGTTGCCGCTGCGACCGGTAAAGTCAGCCCCGGCAGCCGGAGCGTTACGGGCGTAGCCCTCGCTCCGAATGCGGATCCCATCGATGTAGATGATGGGCTGGTTGCTCTGGCTCGCACTGACCGCCCCGCGCAGACGTATCTGGGCCCCGGCACCAGCCGACCCCGCGGTCTGCATCACCGTGAGACCGGCCGCGCGAGCCTGCAAAAGCTGTTCCACGTTCGCCGGGATCTCTTCTACCTGCGCGGCCAGACTGATCTGAGAAACGGAGCTTCCCAGCTCGCGGCGACGAGTCTCTCCGGCGGTACCGGTTACCACCACCTCGTCTAGCCTCAGAACGCTCCGGTTGAGCTCCAGGTTCGCCGTAGTGGTCTGTCCCGGTATTACTCGGATCTGCAAGGTGCCCACGCGGTATCCGATGGCTAACACTCGGATGGTCTGTGTTCCCACCGGCACCAGGAGGGTAAACCGACCCTCTTCGTCGGTGCGCGTCCCCAAGTTGGTCCCTTCCACCGTGACTTGGGCTCCGGCGATCGGCCCGCCGCCAACCGCAGTGACTCGCCCCTCGACGGTACCGGTCTGTGCCTGCCCCACAGCCGGCGCCCCAACCAAAACGGCCAGCGCCAGCAGAGCACCCACTATGGGCGCAGCCATCTTCCAACGCCTATGGGTCATCTGTCACCCCCAATGATGAGCTATTATCTGTTGTATTGAGCTTCGCTTAACCGCTACCTCGCTCGTGCCTACTAGCGATCGCGACCCCTGCTCGATCACGCCGCCAACACATCAACCCTATCCTGGTTAATGTGTCTCCTCGACCCGCAGTGTCAAGTCCCTCATCTCCCGCCACCGACGGCCGGTGCCCCCCCGCTGGCACCGGATAAGTAAATCCCGTTGAAAAAGAATTTAAAGGTTCCGTGAGGTTGGCCCCGGTTCAATATCTCCGGGCCGAACAGGAACAACTTGCCCGCTCCCACCCGGGCCTCCACCGCCGCCACCCCGTCCTTGAGGTGCTCCTGGCCCCAGGCCCAGCCGCTCCGCAACGGCGTGGAGGTATCGAACCACGCTATACGCCGCAGGCCAAGACTGGAGGCCTCGGGAAGAAGCTTCATCACCGGACTGTTGTCGAAGAAAACGTCCACCTCCGCAGGCATGCCATAAGCTATCGGGAGGGTGTTGTTTACCCGGACCCTGAGGATCGATCCGGGAACGTAGAACTTCTCTTCCGGCAGTGGCCGTCCCGAGGCGTCCACCAGATGGTTAGCGATGGGCAGGCCAGCGTGCTTGCCCATGGCCACCGAAGTGCCGATAGCGATGATCGTGCCCCCGTCGTTCAAGAACTCGAGCAGTCGTGGGACGGTTTTCTCCTCGGTGACCGCACCCAACCAGCTTCTGTACTCTTGGGGAATTCTCTGAGGGTCGATCTGGTTCCCAAAACCTCCGAAGCCTCCGCTGCCCTCCCCCCAGCCGGGGATCGCCCCGGTGGGGAAAACCAGCACGTTGAACCGCCGGGTCAAGTTGCCGGCTTCCAAAGCCTGAGGATATACCACCTCGAAGGGGAACTCGAATTGCTCCAGCAGCCAGCGGGTCCAGCCGGAGGGCATGGAACCTCCGTAGCGGTCCCACAGACCGATCCGTACCGCTTTCATCTTCAACAGTTCGCCCGAAGGCGCGCTCGCAGTGCCCTCGAAGTCGAGTCCAAGCTGGCTCGCCGCCTCTTGCAAGATCGGGAGCACACCGCTCGAGGCCGGAATGTAGATCGTTCCCGCAGGATACGTCTTCTTGTTGGCCTGGTAGGGCTCGGTGAGCCAATAAACCTCGTGACCCGCCTTCAGCAGCCGGTTGGTGGCGATAAAGGCGTCGTTCACCTGATGACTCAATAGGAACCCAGCCGCCCGATCCGCATTCGCCACCGTGCCGAGGGGAACCTTCGCTAGGCCTTCGATCCTCTCGAACGGACCATCGAAGCCGTCTAGGACGCGGTCGAACTGAACGCCCATCTGATAAGCCAAGGTCCAACCGGCGTTGTCATAGGGCGAAATCGGCGGTCCTCCCGGATAGCGGAAGTCGTTCGGGTGATCCTGGGGCTCGAACATATCCAAAATGTGCGGCCTAAAGGCCTGCGCCGTCTTGATCACCAGAGATCCCGCCGGATACCGCTTGCCGTTGATGGTGAAGGGCTGGCTGGCCCGATGAACCGTAATGCCGTTCTTGATGAGGGCGTTCACGAACTTCACCGCCGTAGGGAAGTCCGGCTGGTCCGACGGGATAATGTACCCTCTGGGATCTCTGAGCTCCGGCCGCCTCAAGAGCGCGAACAAGCTGTCCGGGAGCGCCCTCCGGCCGCGCATCTGCTGCCCGGAGAGGCCCGCTTGGCGCGCCGCTTCCTCCACCATGGCAATGCGCTTGGGGGTTATAGTCCAGTGATCTTGGCTCCCCCGCCGGATCGAGTTCCGCCCCATCCGGTAGAAGTTATAAAGCAGCTCCTCCCGGTGTTTGGACGCATAGTCGAAGACCGCGTAATTGGCCGTGACCGAGTATTCGATCGACTGGCGGAAGTGCCACTTCTGAGGCGTGATGGGAAAAGGCAAATCGTTGCGTGGAAGGAGCATGTCCGGATTGAACGGGATCTCTATGGGAGTGGGGTTGCCAATGGTCTCGGTGAGCAACCCGATCATGTTGTGGAAGTAGGTCGTGGTCCTCAGCCCTCCGTTCCACCAAGTGGAATAGTTGGCGCCAGACCGCATGGTGGCTCCCGGTTTGCCTTCCGCGATGAACCGCTGGTGCATCGCCGCCCCCACTGCCTCGATCCCGATGGGCACTAGGGGATCGTAGAAATAATTGAACGGATCCCTGAACGGAGGGGCGAAGAGAACCGCACCAGCCGGGCCAGTCTGGTGATGATTGTAAACGATCTGGGGGAACCACTCGTGGAACATGATCCGCGTCATGTTCTCGGTCTCCGGCATCGCCACCATGTAGAAGTCGCGATTGTTGTCGTGGCCGATGTACTTCTGATAGAGACGAGGGATACCGCTGGTGGAACGCTTGGTGGGGTCTGGCTCCCGCATGTACCAGTTGGACACCAACTCCATGCCATCGGGATTGGCATGCACCGCCAAGATGATCAGATCGTTCAGGAACCGCATCACCTCCGGATCGGTGCTGCTCACCAAGCGATAAACCGTCTCGATCAGTTGGTGCGCCCCTAGCACCTCGGTGGCGTGCAGTCCACCGTCGAACCAAACCACCGCCTTCCCTTCCCGCGCCAGCTGCCGGGCCTGCTCGTCGGTGAGACCTTCCGCCAATGCCAGCCGGCGGGAGATCTCCTTGTAACGCGCCATATTGCGGTGATTCTCCGGGGAGGTGATGATCGCCATGAGTTGCGGCCTCCCCTCGGCCGTCTTGCCGATCTCCTGGACCACCATCCGGTCCGACTCGGCGTCCAGCTTGGCCCAGTAGGACTGAAACTGGGTGTAGGTGGCCAGGTGATAGTCGTCGCCGATATTGAAACCGAAGTGTTCTTTGGGAGAGGTGACTCTGACTTGCGCCAGAAGACCGGAACTAAGCGTGGCCAGCGATAGCGCGGCGAGTACGCTCGCCGACCAGACCTGACGACGGATGTTCCAACGGTTCATGGGTTCGCTACCTCGGATGATGGTGGGATTTAGAGCAACTTATTCCCTACACCCCCGGTGCGCTAGGGGCCACCGGCCACTACGTTCGAGCGGTACAACGCGTTGAACAGGAGTTTAAAGGTACCGTGGGGCTGCGCCCTGAAGTGGGGAGAAAAACCGAGCAGGACCACCCGGCCGGTCCCGTGCGGGATCTCAACCACGGCTGCCCTACCCCGAATGTGGTTTTCCCCTACCAGCCAGCCGCTGGCCAAGACTTCACCCCGGGAATAGCGGACTGCCACGCTGGCCCCTGGAGCGTCAACCTCGAAGGCGCGGCTCTTGCGAAAGTACCCAAACGCTTCGGTTGGCATTCCGTAACCCAGAGGGTGTTCGGGGTCAACTTCGATCCGCACGATCGAGCCGGGCCCGAAAAACTCGTCCTTATTCAAACCGTCTAGGGCGTTTCTCACCCCTAGCTTCATCTCCCGGGTGGCGAGGTCGCAGGCGCGATCCACTAGGATCAGCGTACCGCCTTCCCTGACGAAGGCCTCCAGAGCCTGCACTCCGTCGGATTCGATGCCGCCGCGATACTCCGGAGGAGGCAGCGCCTGATGGGGGAGTTCGAACTGCCGGCGGCCGGCCCGATATCCCCCGATGATGTCCCCCACCGCCTGATCGGGTATGACGATGACATCGTAATCGCGCCTCAAGCCGCCGCGGCGAATGTCGGAGTTGATCAGAGTGCCGTAGGGGACTTCGTAGTGATCGAACAGGTAGCGGGTCCATCCTTCGCCCGCGGTCCAGTCGTCTACCCACTCTGTAACGTAGCTCCGGTAGACTCCGATGCGGGGCCGGCGCAGAACGCGGAGCACGCCTTGGGGCTTGCGTTCCAAGCCCCGCACTTCAAGACCCAGCTCTTTCACCAATTCCTTCATCAAGGCGGTGAGATCCACGCTGGCGGGAACGACCAGGGTGCCCGCCGGCCACGCTTCTCCACCAACCGATAGGGACCCTTCGGTCCGGAGCACGGTAAAGTTGCGGGACCAAAGGCGATTGAGGGCGATCACCGTGTTGTTGGTTCGCGGATGGACGACATATCCGTACGATGCGATGCCGCTCAAGGAGCCTGTTGCCCTAGGAAAGCGGTCCAGCGGCTCGAGCTCGGCTTGGAACTCTTGCGCTATCTCGGCTTGGAACTCTTGCGCTATGGGGATCGCGTCGACACCCATCTGGTAGGAAAGGGTCCACCCGGCGTTGTCGTAGGGAGGTATGGGCGGCCCTCCAGGGTAAACCCGAATGTCGGGATGTCGTTGGGGCTCCAGGAGATCTTTCACGAACGGCCTGAACGGCTGGGCCAGGAAGATCAGGTAGCTTCCCGCACTGAAAGATCGGCCGTCCGCCCAAAAGGGGGAGACCGCGCGATGAACCTCCACCCCTCCGCGCATCAAAACCTCGATGAACTTGGCGGCGACCGGAGGATCCCGCTGCTCGGGCGGGACTACATAGGCTACAGGCGGTTGGGTTCTACCCAGCGCGATTTGCCGGGAGGCTATCTGATAAGCGCCGTAGAGCAGCTCTTCCCGGTAGCGGGCTGCGGCGTCGAGGACCGCCAGCGACCCGGTCAGCATGTAGTCCAAAACGTCCCGGAAGCGAATCCAACCCCCTAGCCAAGGCCGCGGGTAGTTGGTGGAGGGCTCTCTGGTCGACCACCCGTTCCCGAACTGCGCAGGCATGGAGTCCGGGTGGTAGAAAAACGGCGAGGGCGTGTCGTGGGTCGTCTCGCTGAGGATCCCGATCATGTTGTGGAAGTACGCCGTAGTCCTTAGGGAGCCGTTATACCAGGAGGAAAAACCGTACCGCGACAACACCCCGTCTTTGCCCTCGCGCTCGAAGCGGTACTGCATGGCGGCTCCTACCAGCTCGATTCCCCGCAGCACGCCCGGGTCGATGTTGGGATTGAAGGGGTCGGGAAAGGGCGGCACGAAAATCCTGGCCGGGTAGAACCCTTGATGGTGATTATAAACGATTTGCGGCAACCACTCGAAATACAGCACCCGACTCACGACCTGCGTTTCGACCTGGGTCTGCATGAAGTAGTCCCGATTGTTGTCGTACCCGGCGTACCGGTTGAACAGCCAGGGCATGGGGCTGTCCTGGAACTCGGTGTGGACCGTGCGTCGATACCAGGAGACCACCCGGTCGAGGCCGTCCGGCTCTACGCAGGGCATGAGGACCAGGATGACGTTGTCCCGGATGCGCCTGACTTCTTCGCTTTCATCGGACGCCAGTTTGTAAGCCAAGAGCAAAGCGTGCTGGGCGTGCCCGGTCTCGGGAGAATGCAGCCCGCCGTCGATCCAAACTATCGCTTTCCCTTGCCGAGCCAGCGCCCTGGCCTCCTCCGGCTCGAGGTTTCGCGCCAGAGCCAGTCTCCGAGCGATTTCTCGGTAGCGGCCGAGGTTGGCGAAGTTTTCCTCCGAGGTGATCACCGCGACGAACATGGGCCGCCCTTCGGTGGAAGTGCCTACTGACTCCAGACTCACTCGCGGGGAACTGCGGTCTAGCCGCTGGAAGTACTCCAGCATTTGCGAGTAGTCGGCCAACCGGTAGTCTTCGCCCGGCTCGAAACCCAAGACCTCCCGAGGGTGGGGAATCTGCGATCCAGGGCCCGTGGCCGTATCCTGGATCGCAGCTCCAGCAACCGAGGGACTCACGGCACCAGAGAGCAAGATCGCGGCTGTCAGCAGCGCCCGCAGAACAGAAGGCATGGGTCAGGGCCTCGCGGCTTGGTCTCGCGAGAAACTGCATGCCGGTTCGGCCATCCGCCAGCGCCACTCTACTCGCCGCCTCTTGCGGCCTGGAGCGTTCGACAGGACGGTATAAGAACAAAAACGCCCCCGGAATTGCAACCGTGGGCATCTGGAGTAATGCGACTAGCCGCTCCGGAGCGTTCTGCTACGGGTTCCTATAACGGATCACCGGCGCGAGGATTACCTGGCCCGTCCCGGTACCGGTGACGTTCAGGAAGGTGGCTGTGGGGCTGAAGAGCAAATTCACGTCCGTTCCCTCCTCGACCGTGAACTCCGCGTCGGTCTTGATACCGGTTTGTTCCACCGACGGAATGGTCACCTGGTACGTGGTATTCCCTTCGAACCGGAACGCGGCGCCTAGCTCGATCGGGCCCTTGAACCTGATTGCCGCGCTGTCGGTGAACAGGCGCACATCCCCGTAATTCCCCACCGGCACCGCACCCGAGGCGATCACCAAGGGAAAGGTTCCCTCGGTGGGCAAGGCCATGAGGTCGATAGTTACCGGCGCGCTCAAGTCCAGCGCAATCCAGGCGCCGGGATCGGCCTCTCGGGCTTCCTCCGCCTTGGGAAGAAACTCGATTCGGATGATCCTGACCACCAGCGTTGATACTGTGTCCTTGCTGATCGCCGCCGCACTACCCTGGGAGCCCTCGATCCGTGCGGACCAACCGGACAAAGATTGGCTCGGGGCTGCGTCGGTCTGCTGCATCGTGACGTCCACCGTTTCCATGCTCTGCGGGCCGTCGCAGGCGGCGAGACCCAATGCGGCGCCAAGCATTACACCACAGCGGAAGAACGAACTAGCCATTGTACTACCTCCTGATTAGAGCGACATTTGCTGCCGATCCGTGCCACGACCGGCTGAACCGGCCGTGCAAACTCGTCCTAATGACTACGCCACGGTTCCATCGGTCACAGCCCTGTTACCGGTCACCGGCGGCGTGTGAGCTGAGTCACGACGCTCTGCCGCTACCGTATCGAGACCGGCACCGTATCGAGACCGGAGTCGTATCGAGGGGGAAGTGACCGATGGGAGCTTCGGCTAGTCTCTAGGCCGGATCCGTGCGAGCCGGCCATGGGGCATCCGGCGGCCACTGACAAAGGGCTCTTTGCGAGTGAGCATGCTATCCGACCCGAGCGACCGAGAGGTGATCGAGCGGGTGTTGGAAGGAGACACCGAAGCTTTCGGGCTCCTGGTAGATCGCTACCAGGGCGTTCTAGCTGCCTACGCTAAGTATATGACCGGCAGCCGGGACGAAGCCGAAGACATCGTACAGGAGAGTTTCGTGCGCGCCTTCAAGGCCTTGCGCAAGTGCAAAGATCCCGACCGGTTCCAAGGCTGGTTGTTCAGGATCGTGAGCAACCAGTGCAAGACTCACCTGGCGCGCCGCAAAAGGAGAAAAGAGGAATCCCTCGCTTCCGCCGCACACCAACCGGATTCCCGAGGGACGGAGGAGCGCGCCGAAGCCGAGGAGCTGAGAAGAAAGGTGCACCAAGCTCTGCAACGGCTTTCCGAGGATCAGCGCGAAGCGCTGATTTTGCGGTACGTTCACGGGATGAGCCTCCCGGAGATGACTGACCTACTGTCGGCCAGCGTGCCGGCTCTCAAAATGCGGCTCTTGAGGGGAAGGCAGAATCTGAGGAGCATACTAGCGGAGCTGGGCGTGTATGTCGCGGGAACCTGAAGAACTGACCCGATATCTGAACGGCGAGCTCGGAAGGGACGAGTTGCCTCAAGAACTCGCCCGAGAAGCGGAAGCTTTCGAGCGCCTGTTCGCCGTGCTCCGAGAGGAGAAGGTCGAGGCTTCGCCGCACTTGCGAGAAGCGGTTATGAGGCGGGTGCGGGGCCTTGCCGCCTCGCCCTGGCGGCGTAGCTGGAGTTGGATCACGACGCCTCGTCCGATCAGCGTCAGTCCCCTTACCGGCGCCCTCGCCCTGGCCGCGGCAGTTGCGCTGTGGTTGGTCGGCAGGGCTAGACCGCCTGCTGAGCCGACCGTGGTTCCGGCCACAGTTGCTTCCGGTACCAAGGCGCGCTTCGTCTTCATCGCCCCGGGCGCTCAATCGGTGGCGGTAACCGGCGACTTCGTGAACTGGAGCCCGGAGGGGATCCCCATGGAGGACCGGCAGGACACCGGAGTGTGGGTAGCCGAGGTGGAGCTTCCGCCCGGGATCCACCACTACGTCTTCATCGTCGACGGCACCCAGATGGTCTCCGACCCCAACGCCACCCAGGTGGACGACGGGTTCGGGCAACAGAACAGTGTGTTGCTGGTGCCGCCGAGGGGATCTAGCTAACAGCGATGCCCCGCTCCTCGGTCTTTCCGCTGCTGGCCGGCGCCCTCTGCGTTTTAACGGAGGCCCTCTGCGCCGCAGCGTCCGGGGCGCAGCAGGACGTACTGCGGCAGCGGTTGGATCCGGCTACCTACGCCGCGCTACAGCCGGTTCTGGAGCAGGCCTCGAGGGACTCGCTCCCCCTCAAAGCGATCGAGGCCAAGGCCCTCGAAGGACAGGCCAAACGCAGGCCGGGGCCACAAATCGTAGCGGCGGTCCGACAACTGGCTGCCGACCTGAGGACGGCACGTTTGGCGCTCCGCGCGGCCCTGCCGCAGCGGGCCATTAGCGAAGGCGAGATCGTAGCCGCAGCGGGAGCCGCCCGCCAAGGAGTACCTGCTGAGATGATCACGGCCATAGCTCGCGAGGCTCGACCCGGCGCTAGTTTGGAGATCCCGCTGGCTCTTCTCGGAGCGCTGGTGAGCCGCCAAGTTCCGGTAGAGCAGGCGGCGAACGTGATAGCGCATCTGCTATCCAGCGGAATACCACAGGAGCGAATGGTGGAGATCCCTCAGCGACTAGATGTGGCTTTGAGAGTGGGGGCACCGCCGCTCGCGGCGCTGGGCACGGCCTTACAGAGTCTCGGCATTCCCGCGCCGCCGGTTCCCGCGGGGCGAGGTCGGCCGCCAGGGATAAGACCTCCGGTGCCCGATGCCCTTGACCGATGACGCAGCGGGATCCGATCTGCGTACGGCAACTGCGCACTCATCCTGAAAAGTGGCGCCGGACATTGGGCGCGGCTTGCTGGGCCCTGCTGGCACTGAGTCATCCCGCCCGGGCGCAACGCCTCCAGGTCGACGCTATCGGGCTTAAGGTCGGCTTCGACACCTTGCCCGCGATCACTTCCGCGACCCTTTCCCCCGTCCTCGAGTGGCAGACAGCTCGGTGGTTTGTATCCCTCAACGGAGGCATCGCGGGTTTCGAAAATGGGGAGTGGTCCACCCAAGGCCGGGCGGATGTTTCGCTACTGGTAGATCCCTTCGGGCCTTTGAGCCCGTCCCGGCTGGAACTGGTGGGGTTGGTCGCAGGAACGCACCACAGCAGCAACTTTAGAACCGCGTCAACCAGGGCGGAATTCCGCTATCATCTTCTCGGCCGATTGGTGGGAGCGTGGTTGGGCGCGAGCGGCGCAACCGGATGGAGCTCGATCGATAGCGAGCTGCTCACCGCCGCGGGGCCAACCGCGGGAGTTTGGGCTCGATATGGGACGGCCAGAGCCGCGCTCGTCTTTTCGCCCCTCAGGATTCAGGGTTTCTGGTTCCCCGAGCTCAACGCCAGAGCCTCGGTTGTTGCCGGTCCGCTGGAGGCTGCGGGCTATGCCGGTTGGCGCGGCGGAGCTTCAAGATCCAACATCCCCGAAGCTGCGGCGTGGGGAGGTGTAACCGCCGCGTTTTGGCTGAGCAAGAACCTGGCTCTGCAAGCGTCGGCCGGCACTTATCCTCAGGACCTGCTGCAAGCCCTACCCGCCGGCACCTACCTATCGGCGGGACTGAGGATCGCTACTAGCCGGCCGGTGGTTCCCTCGGTGAGACCTTTGGGTCGCCCAGCTTACGAGCGAACCGACGGATCCGGGCTGCTGAGATTCCGGGTCTCAGGGGCAGAGCGGTTGGATCTAGTGGGCGACTGGACCGGTTGGGAGCCGGTGCCCCTGGAACGCGCGGCGGATGGAAGTTGGATTCTGCCAGTGCGGCTACAGCCCGGGGTTTACCGCTTCAACTTGGTGGTCGACGGGCAGACTTGGATCGTTCCTGAAGGAGTCGTGGCCATCGACGACGGCTACGGCGGCAAAACGGGGTTGCTAATCGTCCCCGAGTGACCGCCGGGCCTGCTCAGGGGTGTTTAAGGCGGAGCTTCGCAGTAGTTCGGGTGCAGTTCGGAGAGGAGAAGAGTATGGAACCAGGATCGAAACTAACGCGGATTGGAGCGCGAGGGGTTCTGACGGCAGCGGTCCTCGCATTTTTGCTGGCGAGCGGCGTGCGGGCGCAGGATCCGCTAGTTCGGTTGCGGCAGGTCGTTTCTCAGGAAGTGGCCGATCGAGTAGCGGCCACAATGGAACGGGCGAGAAGGCAAGGTCTTCCTCATGCCGTGATCGCGGCTCGGGTCTTGGAAGGTGTGGCCAAAGGCGCGGCTGGTGGGCGGTTGGTGGAGGCTGCCGTTCGAGCCCTAGCTGGACTGGAGAACGCCCGCGCAGCTCTGGAAGCCGGCGGCAGGGTACCGGCGGCGGTGGAAATCGAGGCTGCGGCTCAGGCCATGGAGCTGGGCGTTGACGGGCAGGCGGTAGCGAGTCTCGCGCAATCTTCGCCCTCGGGGCGCTCGCTGGTGGTTCCCTTTGCGGTGTTGGGTGGCCTAGTAGCCCGGGGTCTCCCTGCGGATCAGGCTGTGGAAGCAGTAAGAGCGAGGTTGGAGCTTCGGGCGAGCGATGCGGAGATCTCCCGCTTGCCCGATCGAGCCGCCGAGTTCTTGGCGGCCGGACTGGATCCTGCGCGGGCGGGATTAGCTCTAGCGCGCGAGCGGGCGGGTTTTCAGGTGCCGGTTTCGGCGATCCCCGTGGTAGCCGGGCCGCCGCCGGGGATTCCGCCCAATGCAGGCAAGCCGGGTTCGGTGCCGGGCGGGGGCAGGCCTCGACCCGGGCCACCGGGCAGGCCGTAGGGACGGGTCTCGAAGCTCTACGGGCGGCGTCTGCGGCGTGCCTTTTCCTGGCGCCGCCTTTTGTTTTTCCGGGCCTCTTTTTCTCTCGGCCTCTTTTTTAATGAACAGCCGTTCTCTTTTGGGAGTCGTTTCTTGAGGAATAGCGGCGGAGGGACTCGAACCCCCGACCCGCGGATTATGATTCCGCTGCTCTAACCAGCTGAGCTACGCCGCCATAGGTTTGGACTAAGAAGTTAGTAAGTCGAAGGGAGCAGAGAAAGCCTCCGCCTGAGCTCCGCTTTCTCCACTGTGGGGTAATAACGCTCACATCATAGGTTACTATGTCAGTGATGATCCGGACGCAGATGTCACTCGACCCGAAAATGTATGCGAAAGCGCATCGCGAGGCGCGCCGCCAGGGTATTTCATTCGCCGAGCTAATACGGCGTACCCCTGCTCGAGTGCTGGGCCAACGGATCAACGGGCTCCGTGGACCCGTTTTCGCGGCGTTTTCAAAGACACGGGGCCCGCTGCCAGCACGTCCGTCGACGCCGTGGTCTAGACCCGGGTCCGTGAGCACTAGCCCGACGCATCTCCCGGGCGCACTATCCGCGCCCGCACCACGTACGGGACCTCCAGCTCGTCTTTAGGAAGTAGCTGCACCGGCTTGGCTCCGGCGGGGGACCGGGATAGTGTAGAGCGCTCGCATCTTTGCATCGTAGCGCACGAAGACGATGTCGAACGGCTCGCCCCCGGGACTCGGCGCGTAGGTCTAAAAATAGCCCGCGCTGTCCACTCCACCGGGCCAGGGCATCATCACAAAGCTCCCCCCGGTCGGGTGGCTGGTAACGAAATTACCTGCGGTGTCGATCACCGAGATCCGGTTGTTCGAAGGATCTACTACCCAGAGGTTCCCATCCGGCCGCCACGCCATCCCGATGATTTGGCTGAACTCGCCCGGGCCGCCGCCCTTTCGACCTATGGTGCGGACGTGCCGGCCCTCGCGATCGAAGACCCGAAGCTCCTCCGCCTGGATCTCGGCCGCTCTCACCGGACTCAGATACCGAGGTGGACTCCGACGCTCGAGTCGATAACGCACCACTCGTGCTAAAGCGCACGCGGTATCGCCGCGATCAACATCACGGACTCCGCTACCCACGCCTCTAACGAACGCGGCGCAGCACGCTCGCCGTCCCTGCCCAAATTCCCCGCAGCACCTCGCGCACCCGCCGGCGCCGCAGCAACGCTCGCGCCCCGGACTCCGGCATCCCACCGGCTACCAGCCGCCGCCGCTCCGGACCGCGCTCCACCAACCAGTACAGTGCCGGCGTCACCGTGAGCACCAGCACCGCAGAACTCGCGAGCCCACCGATCACCGCATACCCCAACGCGTTCCAGATATTGGCATCGGCGTACTCGCTGAACAGCACCAGCGGCAACAGTCCGAAAACGGTGGTGCTGCTGGTCATCAAGATGGGCCGCACCCGCTGGAGCGTCCCCTCTACGATCGCGGCCTCCAGGGCTAAACCTTCACCCCGCCGGAGCTGGTTCACGCGGTCGACCAGCAGGATGGCATTGTTGACCACGATCCCGCCCATCATGATCACCCCGATGTAGGCCTCCCGGGTGAAGCTGGCCTCCGCGAAGTAGAAGATCAAAAACACTCCGATCAGGGCCATGGGGACCGTGAGGAAAACTACGAACGGCTGCCGCACCGACTCGAAAAGCGCCGCGGTCACCATGAACACGAGCGCTAGCGCGATCGCCAACACGGCGTAAATTTGCCGCTCTTCCCCCCGCGACCAACGCCACTCCTGCTCCTTCTCGATCCGATACCCGTCCGGCAGCGCCGTCGCGGCAACCACCGCGTCTCGCACCCGGTCGCCCAATTTCGGCGGCCCTCGGAACTCGTAACACACCATTCGGCGGTACTGCTGGTTCTCCCGAACGACGCTGGTCAGCACCTGGCGCTCGGCGAGCCGGGCCAGGTCGGCCAGCCGCACCCCTTCGCCCGACGGTCCCATGATCAGCAGCTCCTGGAGCCGCAGCGCGTCCATCCGATCATGCCCGGCGAGCTTCACCGCGTAGCGAAGCTCCTCGCCTCCGATCCGCACGAAATCGCTCCCGTAGCGGCCCCGCACCGCCGCCGCCACCTGCCGGACCACGTCGCGCGCCGTGAGATCGTGCAAGCCCAGCCGCCTACGGTCGATCTCCAAGACTAGCTCGGTAGCCTTGTCCCGGGTGAACCACTCGGCAGCATTGACGTCCACCTCCCGGACCCGAGAGAAACGCTGCAGCCTCCGGCCGAGGTGTTCGGCGATCTCCCGCAACCGCTCGTAGTTGTAGCCGAAGATCCGAATGCAGTAGTTGGGCGCCGCGAACCCGCCGCCATAGAACGAAGGGCCGTAACCGTACACCCGGACCTCCGCCCCGGCGAAGAGATAGCTGTGCGCCACCATCTGCTCCTTGATCACCACCGGAACGAAGCTGTTCTCCAGCGAGTCCGGAAAAGTGACCTTGATGTTGGCGTATTCCGGTTGCACCCGGGTGACGAAGCGTTCTACCTCGGGCAACTGTTTGAGTTTTTCCTCGAAGAAGCGAGCGTACTCGTCGGTCCGCTCCAGCTCCTCACCCCGCGGGAGCTGGATATTGATGTCGATATAGCTCCGATCCGCCCACCAAGAACGCCACACCACGCCGCGATTGACATAGCGATCGAACAGCCGGTACGAGGCCGCGAACAGCGCCACCGCCACGAAAACCGTGACCCAGGGATGGCGCAGGGTAAGACCCACCAGAGCCCCGTAGAGCCGCTGGCCCAGCGGCGGGCGGGAACCAGCGTTAGTCTCTCGGGATGCGGCGGGACGCGGCCCGGCGGCTAAGAGCTTGGCGCCAAGTGCAGGGATGAAGGTGAACGCCACGAACAAGCTGGCCAGCAAGCTCATCCCCACCACGATCCCCAGCGGAACGTAGTACGACTCCAGCTCCCCCTGGAGATAGACGAACGGAATGAACACCACCAAGGTGGTGCTGGTGGCCGCGAGCACGGCCAGCACCACTTCCTTCGCTCCCTGCTCCGCCGCCTGGGCCGCTGTCGCTCTAGGATCCTTTTCTCTATCTACCGCGCTGGAACTCCGCCACCTCCGATAGACATTCTCCAGAACCACGATGGCGTTGTCTACCACCAACCCGAACCCCATGGCCAGCCCCATCAGGGTCAGCACGTTGAGCGTGAAACCGGCGAAGTACACCAAGTTCAGCGCGATGAGGATGGAGAAGGCTATGGTGCTGAAGACGATCGCCGCAGCGCGAAACGACCTGAGGAAGGCCAAAAGTACCGCCAAAACCACCGCCGCAGAGACCAGAGCGCGGAAACGTAGGTCGGTAAGCTGCGCTCGAATCACCGCGCTCTCGTCGTCGTCCAGGATCAGGCGCACGCCCGGCGGGAGCAAACTTTGGAGTCGGCCGAGTTCGGCCTTGACGTGGTCCGCCAGCGCTACCGCGTTGGTCCGAGGCTCTCGGTGAACCACGAACGACACCGCCGGCTGGCCGTCGATGCGATAGTAACTGGTGGGCTCCTCGTAGGCGACCTCTACCCGGGCGATATCGCCGAGCCGCACCAGGCGCCCTCCGTCGCTCAAGACCACCGCGCGGCGGATGTCCGTCACGGTCTCGGGTCGGTGGCGGATCGCTACGGTGCGCACCGTGCGCCGATCGGTCACCACTCCCGCGTCGCGCACGTACTCCAGCTCCTCGACCCGTTGGCGAACCCGCCAGGGATCTAGCCGGAGCGCCTGGATCTTGGCGTCGTCCAGCTCGATCTCCAGTACCCGCGCGCGGCCGCCGCGCACCTCTACCCCGCCCACCCCTCGCAACTGGATCAAAGCCGGCACTATCAGCTCGTCCACATAAACCCGGAGCGCCTCCAGGGTGTACGGGCCGGTCACGGTGTAGCTCAGGAACGGCCGGCTCTGCCGGGCAAACGCTTCCGGCACGTAGGGGGTGATCCGCGGTCCGCTGACCCCGAGGGGCAGCTCGCCCTCCAGCGCCGTCAGCCGCTCGGAGAGCTCCAGCCGGGCGAAGTCGACGTCGGTGTCTCGGGAGAACTCGATCTCGATGGTCGCGCTCGCCACCCCGTAGCGCTCCTCCGAGCGGCACGTGATCTTCTCTACGCCCCGGACCTGTTGCACCGCCGCCTCGATGGGCGCGGTCACGAACGCCTCCAGCGCTTCCGGGGAGGCGCCGAACCACTCGGCGCTGACCGTGAGCCGCGGAAGGCGCGTGTCCGGCAAGAGCTCGATGGGAATGTTGCGCCAGGCCGCCACGCCGAGGAGGGCCACCGCCAGATACGCCATGGCGACCGTAACCGGCCGGCGGATCGCAGCCCGGATCATGTCTCCGCCGAAGGACGCGACCTGCGGAACAGTTGCCGCAGCCGTTGCCGCGCCTCTTCCACCAGCTCGTACGCCACCGGAATCACCACCAGGGTGAGCAAGGTGGCGGTGAACAGGCCGCCGAAGATCGCCACCGCCAGCGGCTGCCGCAGCTCGGCACCGCGGCCGAACCCCCACACCATCGGGAGCACGCCGAAGAGTGTGGTCACCGTAGTCATGACGATGGGCCGCAACCGCGCCCGGCCCGCGGCGAGGATCGCTTGGCGCACCGACATCCCCGCACGCCGCATCTGATTGATGAAGTCCACCTTCACGATGGCGTCGTTGTCCACGATCCCCACCAGCACTATGATGCCGATCAGGCTCATGCTGTTGAGACCCAGACCTGCGAGCCACAGGGAAAGCACCGCCCCGATGGCGCCCAGCGGCACGCTCAACAAGATCACGAAGGGATGAGCCAAGGACTCGAACTCCGCCGCCAGGATCATGAACACCAAAAGCACCGCGAGGCCGAACGCCAGCGCCAGACCCCGTAGACTCTGTCGCAGCTCCTCGTTCTCTCCGCCGATCTCGGCGGTGAGACCCCGCGGAGGCGAAACCTCGCCCAGCACCGCGCGGATCGCGGACACCACTTCATCCACCCCGCCCTGAGCGATGTCCGCATAGACGGAAACCGTGCGGGCTTGGTCCAGACGCCGGATCTCGGCCGGACCCAGCGTCTCTCGGGAGCGGACCAGTTCCCGCAGCGGGATCCCGTTCACGCTGAGCAATCGGAGGGTCTCGGGCGAGCGCCGATCCGCCTCCGGGAGGCGAACGATGATCGGCACCTTTTGGTCGAAATCCAAGAACTCGGTGGCCTGCACTCCCCGCATGTAATGCTCCACGGCTTGGGCCACCAGCTGCGGCTCGATCCCGTAGGCCGCGGCGCGGTCGCGGTCGATCTCCAACTGGAGCTCCGGTTGACCTTCCTCGGCATCGAGCCGCACGTTGCGCAAGCGCGGCAAGGCGGCCAGGCGATCCCGAAGCGTGCGCGCGTACTCCAAAGCTTGCTCCAGGTTCTCGCCGCGGACCTGCACCGCCAGGTCGGCCTCGCCGCCCCCCAACAGCCGGCCGAGAGAGGTGACCTCGCCGGTTTCCAAGGCTAGGATGCCGGGCGGGAGCGGCGGAAGCTTTCTTCGAAGCCGCTCCAGCGTAGCAGAGGTGCTGGCGCCGGGCTTGAGTCGCACTTCCAAGACCGCGGTGTTGAGGCCGCTTTCCTCTTCTTCCAGCGCGCTGGTGAGCGCGGTCTCGCGCCCGATGCGGCTGAAGACCGCCTCCACGTCGCGATCGCTCCGGAAAATGCTGTCCAGTTGCCGCGCCAGCCGGGCGGTTTCATCCAGCGGTGTTCCCGGCGGCAGGTGCAGCCGGGCGCGAAAAGCTCCCTGATCCACCTCGGGGAGCACGCTCCGATCCAGAGTAAGGCCTAAGCCGATCGCCAACACGAGCAGCATGAGGGCAATCCCCACCACGCGGCCGCGGCGTTCTAGAGCCGCCGCCAGCATTCTTTCGTACCAGTCGGCGAAGCGATTGAAGGCGCGCTGAAACTTCTCCGCTATTGCGAGATACTGGCTCTGGGAGGTAGCCCACCGCGCCGCCAACATCGGGAGCAGCGTCATGGCCACCACCAAGCTGGCTAGGAGGGACGACGCCACCGCCAGCGACAGGGCACCGAACAGTTCCCCTGCTACGCCTTCGATGTAGATGATGGGGCCGAACACCGCGATGGTGGTGAGCGTGGCGCCGGTAATAGCGCCGCGCACCTCGGTGGCGCCGCGGTCGGCCGCGTCATGGACCGACGCACCCAACTCCCGGTGCCGGAAGATGTTCTCCAGCACCACAATGGAGTTGTCCACCAGCATTCCGACCCCAAGCGCCAGGCCACCCAAGCTCATGATGTTCAGCGTCACGTCGAAGAGATCCAGCAGGGCGAACGTGGTCACCACCGAGATCGGAATCGCCAGCACGATGAGCGCAGGGTAGCGCGGGTCCCGCAAGAACAAGAAGAGCACCAAGAAGGCGAGAGCCGCTCCCTGGACCAGGTTCTGCGCCACGTTGTCGATCGCCTCGGAGATGAAGCCGGCTTGGCTCATGGTGACGTCCAGCCGGACCTCGGGATATTCCCGGCGGAGCTGCTCCAGCACCTCCTGTACCCGCTCCACCACCCTCACCGTGTTCCCCGCAGATTCCTTGTACAACAGCAACCCCACCGCTTCCTCCCCATTGTAGAGAGCGATCGACTCGCGCTCGCGGAACCCGTCGCTCACGGTCGCGATATCTCCTACGGTGAGCACTCCCGGCGTGCCCTGGTTGTTCGAGGCGGAGCCCGAGGCGGCAGTGAGCGCAGCGCCCGACCTGACTGGACCTCCCCCGGCGGTTGCAGGCCCCGGAGCCAAGGGCACCTGAACGATTTCTTCTATGGTGCGAAACTGCCCCAAGGTCCTGAGCGCGTAGCGGTAGCGACCCCGTCGGATGCTGCCTCCGGGAACGCTCTGATTCGCAGCGTCGAGGGCGTGGGCTATGTCTTGCAGCGTCAACCCGTGGGCCTCGAGCAACCGCGGGTTCAGCTCCACTTGAATCTCCCGCTCTAGGCCTCCCACCACGGCCGCTTCCGCCACGCCCTCGATCTGCTCCAGGCGCCGTTTGAACACCGCCTCGGCCAGATCTTTGAGGCTCCACAGGTCCCGCCGTGCCGACACACTCAACGCCATGATCGGCTCGGCGTCGGGATCGGTCCGCAATATGGCCGGCCGGTCGGCGCCTTGGGGCAGCGCGCCGCGCAGGTTGTCCAGCTTCTCCCGCACGTTGAGCGCCGCGAAGTCCATATCGGTGCCCCAGGCGAAGCTTAGGATCACCAGCGACATTCCCTCGCGGGAAACGCTCTGCACCCGCTGGACCCCGGGTACCGCGCTGACCTGAGCCTCGATGGGCGCGGTAACGAAACGCTCCACCTCCGCCGGTCCGACGCCCGGATACCGGGTGTAAACCACGAGCCGGGGATAGGAGACGTCCGGGAGCAGCTCGATCGGCAGGCGGGCGAACGATATGAAGCCGAGGAAGACGATACCGCAGAACAGCATCGTCACGGCTACCGGGCGGTTGATGCAGGCGCGCGCGAGGGACATGACTAGCTCACGGCGCTAGGTCCTTGCACTAAGTCGAGGCGAGACGGCCCCGCGGTGGCGACGCCACGATCAGTGCTCCCCAATCGGCCCACCCACCTTCTCCTCCAGTGTGGCTTGCGCCAGGGCCGCATCCAGTCGCGCTTGTACCACCTGCCGCTCCGCCCGGGCGGCAGCCTCGATGATCTGTTGCAGGGCGGTGAAGGTCATCTCCCCGATCCGATACCGCTGGTTGGCCAGCCGGACGCGCTGCCGGCTCATCTCCGCGCTACGCTCGGCCAAGGCCACCGCGCGGTACGCGTTTTCTAGATCGATGAGCGCGCTACGCACCTCGCGCTCTACCGCCAGCCGACCGGCCTTAAGGTTTTCTTCAGCGTTCCGCCGCCGGACGTCGGCTTGGGCGGCCGCGGCCGAGATCCGGAACTGCGAGAAGATCGGCAGGCTGAGGGAGAAGTTGAACGAAAAGCCGCGGTTTCGCGGGTTGAACTGGAAGAGCGCTTCGTAGCTCGACAATCCCATGGAGCGGCTGAACGAAGCTCCCGCACGGATGGTGGGCCAACGCTGCCCCGACTGAGCGGCGGCATCCGCCCTCGCCGCATCGGCGGCCGCTTCGAGTTCCAAAATCCGCGGGCTTTGCGCCAGCGCCCTGGCTACCAGCGCGCCGGCATCGAGGAGCGCCGGGTCCAGAGGCTGCGGCAGCTCGCCTGTTACCTCGAACTTCACGTCTTCTACGATCCCCAACTGCTCCTTGAGCGCCAGCATCACCTTGGTCAGCTGCCCTCGGGCGCTTTCCAGGGCAAGCTCCTGGTTCGCCACGTCGATCTGAGCTCCCAGGACGTCTTCCTGCTGAGCGCCGGCCACGGTGAACAATCGCTCGGTGAAGACCAGTTGCTCTCGGCGCGAGGCGAGAAGCTGCTCTTCCAGCCGTAGCAACTCCGCCGCCGCCAGCGCCTGGTAGAAGCGGCGTCGAGTTTCCGCCTCGAGGCTGACCAGCCGCGCCGCCCGTCTCGCCTCCGCCGCGCGGGCGCCGGCCCGTGCCGCGCGCAGGCCGTGCACGTTTCGCAGCCCATCGAACAGCGTGAGCGAGGCGCCGATACTTTGGGAAGCGAAGCTGGATTGAAACTCCCTGGGTACGGGTAGGGTCACCGGCTGCCCGTAGTCGTCCTCGCCGGTCAGTACTCGAGAGGAGCTTGCGCCGAACGCGATGTTTCCGGACGCGTCAGGCAGGAGTGCGCCCCAGCCGGCTCTGACCTCCGCCGCGGCCGCGTCGAGATCGCTTACCGCCTGGCGGTAGGCCGGATTTCGGTCGCGGGCGATGGCCAGCGCGTCGGCGAGGGTGAGTTTCGCGGGGACGGATTGCGCCGCGAGAGGGAGCTCCGGAAAGACAAAGGGCCACGCCGCAAAAGCTAGCCACCAGCGGAGTCGCTTCATAGCCACTCACCTCCGTGTCTTCAAGATCGCTCTCCTCGAGCGTGCCGCGAGGTCGATTGCTCCTGCGGCCCCGCTGCTCGGGTCAATTCGGCCGTCCGCCGGCCTGCCGCACGTTCTCCACCAGTCGGACACGGGCGTCGTGGATCAGGGTGTAGTGTCCGTCGGTGAGCACGATCTCGCCCGGCCGCACCATCTCGGTTTCCCGGTTCTCGACGATTTCCACCAGCGAGTCGTTCTGGAGGCCGGTGGTCACGTAGCGCCACTTGGCCAGCCCGGTGTCTGCCTCGCCCTCGAAGACGAACAGCATGGTGCGGCGGTCGCGTTCCAGGATCGCGCTGCGGGGAACCAGGATGCGATCCGGGAACTTCCGGGCTTCCAAAGCCACGCGGGCGTACATGCCGGGCAAGATGCGGCCGCCGGGATTGGGCAGCACCACGGTGACCCGGGAGGTGCGGGTCTGCTCTTCGATCACGGGGTTGATGGTGGCGACGGTGCCAGTGAAGGTCTCTCCCGGCAGGGCGGCGAAGGTTACCTGTGCCCGCCCCCCGGGGGCGAGGAATCCCACCTCGCCTTCGAGCACTTTGACTGCGACTTTGATCGGGTTGAGGTCGACTACGGTCACCAGCTCGTCTCCCGCCTGGACCCATTGGCCCTCGACCACTTTGAGGTTCGCCACCCGGCCCGGAAACGGCGCGGTAACTCGAGTTCGGGCCAGATCCAGCTCGGCCTTTTTGAACCGAACTTCCACCTGTTCCAGGCCGCTGGTAGCGCGCGCCGCTCGATCCCGCTCGGCGCGCACCGCGGAGTCAGCGATTTCCGCATCGAACAGGGTGAGCTCGCGGTAGCGCGCCTGGGCTTGGCGGAGTCCGGCTTCGGCCTCGTCGAGGGCGAGCAGGTATTCCGTGGGGTCGATCTCGAGGAGCAAGGTGCCGGTCGAGACCGCCTGGTTTTCCCGGACGTGAACTGCCTTGATGGGGCCGCGCACTTGGGCCAGCAGCTTGGCCTCGCGGGCTGCGGCTGCCTGTCCGGCCGCAGTGACGGAGATGACCAGGGTGTCGCGGATGACGCGGGCGCCCTCTACTGGGATAACTACATCGGTGGAGAACGCAGCGCTCGCCGAGGTGACTTCAGGCCGAACCTGGGCTTGGGACTCAGATCCATCGTCCCCGGAGCGACCCTTGTTCAACACGAGGTACACCGCGGCGCTGATCAGAGTCACTATTGCGGCTCCGCTTACTATTAGTGCCAGCTTCGAGCGCCGTGTGGGGCTCATCGAGTCTCGTCCTTTTAATGGCCGCACTGCTCGGGCAGGGCTCGATCCAACATCCATTCCCAGGGGTACAGGTTGCGCACCTCGCTCGGGCGGCTTCCCAAGTATCTTACCATTTCGTTCGACAGTGAAAAAGCGCTGCTGAATCCAAGCCCGGTTGCTACCTGGCGTACCGTGGGCCGCGATGGGGAATAAAGTCGAATACCCGCGGAGACGAGCCGCAAGATGGTGCTGAGCTGCTTGAGAGCAGGCAAGCCCGCCTTCTCGAGCAAGCTCCTAGAGCGTTTGAGCCAGACTCGTCGCTGTTCGGGATCTCGGGGTCCCACCTCCACCATCCGGCTAGCCTGAAGCAGCTCCCCGATGAGCGGGCTCAGCTCGGCTCGGTGGCGGACCGAGTGCCCCCGTCGGTCCAGGAAGCTGATGAATTCCAGATCTGGTGCCAAGCGTTGCTGGCGGAGTGTCTGCTCGATGCTACCGGGGTCCGGGTTGTCGGGTGAACCGTCGTGCTCCACAACGCGGACGCCCAGGAATCCACAGAGGCGTTCGATTTCAGAGCGCAGTCCATTGGCCACCTTGGGAAGGGCGCACAGTAGGGGGATTAGAGGGACCGCGTCGCGGAAGTGGACCAGGCACGCCGCAAGTTCGGGCGAGCGTTCCGATCCCGCTAATACCACGGATACTCCAGGCACGAGGCGCGGCCGGGGGGCTAGCTCTTGGAGTCGCGCGGCCTGGATCTCTGTGAGGGCCCGTCCAAAAGATTCGAAGATCCAGAGCTGCGCTTCCGCCCGGGCGAGGCTTTCCTTGAACGGCAGGGCCGGTCCGTGCACGAGAGTCGTCTACCACCACCTCCCGCCCTCCAGCGAGCTCGAGCAGGCGAAATGTCAGATCTATGTCCGCACCGTGGTAGTCGGGACGGCCTTGAATGAAAGTCACTGGATAAGCCTCCTCGCAGAGCACGCCAGCGATGCGGGTCGCCACATGGACTCGGGGGTCTGCCGCCATATCGCAACAAGCCGCCAACAGGCTCGCGGGGGATTCGCCCTTCATGTCGCGTTGGGGGATGAAGAACATCAGGGCATCGCCCAAGCTCTTGATGGATGGGAGGAAACTTCCCGTAGAGACAGCCGCGCGCACACGCGAAGGCTTCCAGGGTGGCGGTTACCCAAACCGGCACGCCCCGGCTCTTCAGGCCGGTCGAGCCAGCAATATCCACACAGATACAGAACCCTGCCACGGGTTCGAGCGCCGCCAGTTTCCGACCGAGCGCGGGGTCCGTCAGATCAGCATAGAGCATCGCCCCGCACCCGCGTCAGCCAGAGGTAGTGCACCTGGTATCGTTGCGGCAGTGAGCCCCCCCATTCTCTGTCCCCTGGAGCCTGTCACCATTCCCTAGCACTTGGCGCCGATTTCCCAAACCGCCTTAAAAACCCAATTTCGATCGCATCGCCGCTGCCGCTCCCGAAGAGTGTCAGCTAGCGCACGTCGCCCACCCCCAAGCACGAATGCACCGCGCGATACCCAAAATAATACCCCGCCGAGCCCCTGAAGCCATGCGGGGAGCGGGCGGCGCTATTACACGGTCTCCCCGGCACGACTCCAAGGAGACAAACCCTGCACCAATCCGGTTAGCTGTTGGTCCGAGGCTTGATCAGTCGCAGCGACGCGAACGCGAGGTTGACTTATACCCTAGGGGGGTATTATCTATGCGGTGACGCGGCGACCCTGGTGAAGGCTCCCCATGCACACCGGGCCTCCCGGGGGCGCAGGCGTTGGCAAGCACCGAGTCAGGCCCGCCCCTTGGTTAGGAACCTCCGCGGGGATGGGCCGCGTTCATGGGGGTGGAGCCAGCAAGGAGGTAGAGCTCTTGATGACTCGGGCGAACATCCTGAGCGCATTGGGAACCGGCCCGCTGGCAGTCTTGAGCTTGACCGGTGAGGCATGGTTCACTGCCCTGGCCTGTATGCGCGCGTTGCGCCGGCCCCGGACTTACATGCCGCTAACGTTCGCCCAAGCCAGGGACATCGGCGTTGCCAGCGTCCCCCTGGTGGCCGTGGTGGCGATGATCTCGGGAGCCGTCACCTCCCAGCAGACGGGCTATCAGTATACCGGCAGCCTGCCGGTCTGGATCGTCGGTAGCGTGGTCGCAGCGAGCGTCATCACCGAACTGGGGCCGGTGATTACGGGACTGGTCCTGGCAGGCCGGGTGGGAGCCCGCATCGGCGCCGAGCTCGGTACCATGGCGGTGACCGAGCAACTCGGGGCACTGCAGGCCGTAGGTAGGGACCCAGTGCTGTACCTGGTGCTGCCCAGGGTTCTGGCGGGGGTGATAACGGTCCCGGCCTTGGTTGCCGTCGCCGACGCGGCCGGACTCGCGGCGGGGTGGGCCCTGGCGCTTCTGACCATGCCCGTGACCACTGCGGAGTTCACCTACGGCGTCCGCTGGTGGTTCCACGACTTCGCCCTGTGGTTCTCGCTGCTCAAAGGGTTCGCGTTCGGACTAGCCATAACCTTCATAGCGTGCGTGGTCGGCCTGCGCACGACCGGCGGGGCCGAGGGCGTGGGGCGAGCGGCCACCAGCGCGGTAGTGGCCGGCACTGTGACGGTGATGGTGCTAGACGTGATTTTCGTCCGTCTTCTCAAGGTGTTCTGATGATCGAGTTCGACGGAGTGACCAAGCGCTTCGGATCGCAATGGGTGCTGCGCGGGGTCAGCCTCCAGATACCGACGGGTTCCAGTCTCGCGCTACTCGGCCCCTCTGGTGCCGGCAAGAGCGTGCTCCTCAAGAGCGTGATCGGGCTGATCGAGCCGGACGAAGGGGACGTGCGCGTCGGCGGGCGGTCCGTGGTGGATGACGGCACGCGGAACCTGCCCGTCATACGACGCCAGGTAGGGTACGTCTTCCAGTCGTCCGCCCTGTTCGATTCCCTCAGCGTGGCAGAGAACGTGATCTTGGGGTTGGACGACGAGCGGTGGCATACCGACCCGGAGTGGTGCCGCCGACGCGTGGAGGAATGCCTGCGCTGGGTGAATCTCGAGCCCGAGGTCGCGGAGAAATACCCAGCCGAGCTCTCCGGCGGGATGCAGAAGCGGGTGGCCATCGCGCGCGCAATCGCTGGCGAGCCACACTACCTGCTGTGCGACGAGCCCACGACCGGACTCGATCCTATGAACGCCGGCCTGATCGCCGAGCTCCTGCGGCGGCTGCAGCGGCAACTTGGCGCCACCACCATCGTGGTTACGCACGATCTCATGCTCGCACGGCTCGTGGCGGATCAGTTCGCACTGCTGTTCGAGGGACAGATTCGTGCCTATGCGCCGGCGGATGAATTCCTGGCGCTCGACGACCCTCTGGCGCGGTCCTTCACCGCCGCCCGGAACCTACAGCGCGTGGCGTGAATCCCATGGTGATGCGCGGGCGCCGGGGGAGCGAATTGTGGGTGGGAGCATTGCTGATTGTCGCCACGGCCTTGGTCCTGGTCGGGTACTTCTGGCTCACGGGCCGATCCATCGCCGACCGCGGCTACCGGCTGGTCCTGCGGGCAGCGGACGCCGCTGGCCTCGCGCGGGGCAGCCGGGTTCGGCTCGCTGGCGTGGAGGTCGGAGCGGTCCGGAACGTCCGCCTGGATGGCCGCGCCGCCATGGTCGAGCTCGCCATCGAACGCGACGTCCTTTTGCCCCGCGACAGCCGGGCGCTGGTCACCTCGGAGGGCGTCTTCGGGAACCGTCAGGTCCAGTTGGTTCCCGGGCGCGCAGCTTCTTTGCTCGGGGACGGCGACACGCTCAACGCCGTGGCGCAATCAGCCATCGAAGAAGCAGTGGCCGTGGCGAGTCAACAGGCCGGTCGGGTGTTGGCCCAGGCCGCGCAGGTGCTCTCGCCGGAGACCGCCGTGGCGCTGCACGGCGGCTTACTGTCCCTGGCCCGTGCGCTGGAGGACCTGGCAACCCTGACCCGGGATCTCCGTGAGGCCGCCGAGGGGCTGCGCCGCGGGTTCGACGCCGACCGCTTGGACCGCTCCGGGGCTGCCTTTGAGATGACAGCCGACGAGTTGGCGGGCACTGCGAAGCAGCTTCGCGCCGCCTCCATTTCGCTGGCCTCGGTCCTAGCCAAGGTGGACGCCGGCCAGGGCTCTTTGGGTCGGCTGATCAACGACGCCCAGCTGTACCAAGCCCTGATCGTCGCTACGGCACGAGTCGACACCGTGGCCCAGCGCGCCTCTCTCCTGCTTGAAGACATCCGAAGCCACCCGGGTCGATACGTGAAGATTTCCGTTTTCTGAATCAGCGAGGCCGCCACCCGGAGAGCTCCTCCCACAGCGCCTCGATCAGCGGGTCCCGCAGTCCCCAGAGCTCAAGCGCGTGCGCCACGGTCCGGACGTATTCCACCCCGCGACCGGCGTACCCGTGCGCCTCAATGAAAGGCTCGGCCCACTGGCTCTTGAAGCCCGCATGCTCACTGGCATAGCAGCGCCGACTGACCCAGACCCACGCCTTCGGCTCCTCGCCGCTGCCTAAACGCACGGGAAGCCGCAGCCGCCGGTACTGGTGCCTGTTCTCGGTGGGCTCCAGACGGCGCCCCATGCGCCGGCGATGCAGCCACGGCACCCGGAAGGCGAGTCCCCAGCACTCGCCTCCGGGGGACAACCCCAGCACGGGACAGGGATGTTGAGCGCTGCCCCACAGCCTGGTGGAGTGATGGTTGAAGCTACGGTGGTAGCCGGCGAGCAAGGCGGGCTGCGCTCCATAGTCTCGCAGCAGATGCTCGCCCATCAGTTCGCCGTAGGCAAACATCCAGGTCATAAACCCTCCCCCGGACATAAGCCCATCTCGGTTCGAGCGGTTCCTCAGGCAACCAGAGGCTCGGGGAACCCGGACGGGGCGTTTCGCACTTGTATAGCGTAGGAATACCATGCGACACCCAAGCATCCTCGATGTGGTGCGGGCCGTGACCGCAGTAGCGCCACGATATCCGCAGGTAATCACGTGGTGGTATCGCCCCGCCTCGCGTTTCCGGCTGCAGGGGGAGTCGGGCACGGCAGCCGAGCCGACGCCCCGAATCGAGGTGCTGGTCACCCTGAGCAACGCGAGCCAAATCGATGAGGAGACCGTTGCCTCCGAACTCTCCCGCCTGCTGGCGGGGGCCGCCGTACGGGTCGCGGAGCGGCGGGGAGCCGGGCTGGAAGGCCGGCTCGTCCGCGTGCTCAGTGCACCCCAAAGGAGCGCGTAACGGTGCTTCTCTATCTTGATTCACTCTTCGTCGAGGACCGCGAGCGTAGGGTTCGCCCGCTTCACGTGATTCCTGAGACACTGAACCAGCTTCACCAGATGGCGATGCGAGACCACCGGCGTAAGGCGGTGTTGCTGCACCGAGCAGGCGATCGCTGGGTGCCGACACCCGATTGGCGTCTGGATCGCCAGGTCATTCGTCTCGGACTCTACCTGAGCGAGCGTGCCCAGATCCAGCCGGGGGATCGCGTGGTGATCGTCTCCGACTTCTGCCCCGAATACCCCGTGGTCGACTTGGCAGCAGCGGCGCTGGGCGCCACCGCGGTCTCCCTCCCGCCCGCGCTCGCGGTCGAGCCCCTGGCGGAAGCGTTGGGCGAGCTGGCGCCGCGGGTGCTGTTCGTCTCCGGCCGGGCCCTGGAGCGGGCCATAGTGGCACGCGACCGCGCGGCGGTCGGCAGTCTCGTGGTCGCACTCGATGGGTTGGACCCTGGCGACGATGTGCTGCCGTATGCCAGCATCCTCGATCTGGGAGGAACACTCGACACTGCCGAGCGGGCCCAATCGTTCCGCGCTGGCGCCCGCCGGATCGGGCCGGATCAGGCGGCTCTGGTGCACTACCAGCTCGGTGCCGACGGCAGCTGGACATGCGAGGCCCTGACCCAGGGTGAGGTGATAGCGGCGCTTCGGGAGCGCTGGCGCGCCTGGCCGGCGCTCGAGGGCGACGTGGCCTACGCGCTCGGGCCCGATCCTGGCCTGGCGTTGCGCGTCGCTGTGTACGGTTTCATCGGCGACGGCCACACCACCGTCGCATTGGGGACCCCGGGTAGAGAACGGGCGGAGCTGTCGGAGCTTCGGCCCCACGTCATTCTCGCGCCGCCTTCGAGCCTCGAACGGTTGGTCGTGGAACTCGACCAGGCTGCCTCGGGGAGCGCGAAATCGGGGATCCCCGCCTGGCTGGGGCGGCGGCGGCCGGAGCGGACCCTGCGGGAGACTTTGGGCGAGCGGTTGCGATGGCTCGCCCCCACCGGGACCCTGGATCCCGAAGTCAGGCTACGCCTGGCGGCCATGGCACCTGTGGAGACACCGCGGAGCTCCGCGATCGGAGTGGGATGAAGCCGGGTCCGGGGCGCGATAGAAACCATGCGAACGAGGAGGACGGTATGAACGATCTCTTGGCGGCTACAGTCAAAGAGTTGGCCAACGCCGGCTGGCACCTGTTCCAGGCCGTGAACACGCGGTTGCCAGAGTCGCTCGCGCGGCACCCGGAGTGGGCGCCGGGGCCGTTGCTCAAGAGCCGCGAGCGGACCAAGCCCCCGCTCGGGTGGCCCCGCGAGACGGACTCCCTGTGCCCCCGGTGCGTGGTCGAGACCCGCGACGCCATCATCCGGGGAGAGCGAGATCTTGCCGAGTTGGTCAATGGACACGTGGGCGAAATCAGGGCCAGGATCGTGGAGGAAAACGGCCGGCTGTTCATCCGAAAGACCTGCCCCGAGCACGGCACGTTCGAGGATCTCCTCTCCATCGATCCGCAATTCAGCCGGATCATCGAGTCCCGCTATCCCTGGCGCGACTTCCGCACCTTCGGAGACGAGCTGATCCATCGGCACGGCACGTCGTCCATTCGGTATGGCCGCGGCGCGGTTCTCACCATCGATCTCACCAACCGCTGCAACATGATGTGCAACCCGTGCTTCATGGACGCCAACCAAGTGGGCTACGTGCACGAGCTCACCTTGGACGAGATCAAGCAGATCCTGGACGATTCCATCTCCTTCAAGCCCCGCCGGCAGATGTCGGTGCAGTTCTCCGGGGGAGAGCCCACGATCTCGCCCCATTTCCTCGAGGCCTGCGCCTACGCCAAGGAGGTCGGGTACTATTCGGTCCAGGCCGCCACGAACGGCTTGCGGTTCGCCCTGGAGCCAGAGTTCGCCTATCAGGCTAAAGAAGCGGGCCTCGACATGGTCTACTTCCAGTTCGACGGCGTTACCAACGAGGCCAACCGGCACCGGCACATCACCAATCTGTTCGACGCCAAGCTCATGGCCATCGAGAACCTGCACGCCGCGGGGATCGACATCACCCCGGTCACCACAGTGGTGAACACCATCAACGACACGCAGGTGGGGCCGATTCTGGACTTCGTCATTGAGAACAACGACAAAATGGGCGGTGTGTCGTTCCAACCGGTGTCGTTCACCGGCCGGGACGAGGAGATCAGCGACGAGGATCGCCGCCGCCAGCGCTACACCATCTCGCATCTGGCGCACGAACTCGCCCGCTACTACGACGGCAAGATCGATCCCTACCGCGACTGGTACCCGCTAGGAGCGATGGGGGCGTTCACCGCGCTGGCGGATCACTTGCGGGCGCTCAAGGGACCCGAGGGACCGGCGTTCGGCGGGCTGTGTTGCTCCTGCCACCCCAACTGCGGATCGAGCGTCCTGCTAGCAGCCAACAAAAGGACTAAGGCGTGGGCCCCGGTGACCGCGTTCTTGAACGCCGAGGGGTTCATGAAGGACATCGCGGTGATGATCGACACGGCGCGGGGGAAGGCGTTGACGCTCACGCAAGTGGCTCTGTCGTTCTTACGACACTTCGACGAGCGGAAGGCCCCGCCGGGCCTGACGCTGGTCGAAATGCTCCGGCTATTCAACCGGAAAATGGGGGGCTCGCTGACCAGCGGCCGGAAGTCCCCCGAAGGTGACTGGAAACTGATGTGGGTGGGCGGGATGTGGTTCCAGGATCTCTGGACCTACGACTTCCGGCGCACCGAGATGTGCGTCATTCCCTACGCCACGCAGGAAGGCGAGATCTCCTTCTGTGCCTACAACACGGGGGTAGGCTGGCGGCAGGTGGTCGAAAACATGCACACCGTGGCCCAGACACGCGATTGGTTCAAGGCCCGCGGGCGGCACAAGATCTACGCGGGCGATCGGCCCATGGAGTTGCCCAACGGGCGGCGGTCCCTGCCGATCTTGAACGGGAACGGCGAGAAAGAACTGGCGGGCGCAGGGGCCAGAAGTTGCGGTTCAACCTGTGGCTGTCACTAGGCGCCGGCTGCAACCCGGCGGCGTCGCGTTCGGCCTCGCCGCGTTCGCCGCCCTGACGTTGCTCGGCGCGCTCGCGGCCGGCTGGCTGGACGCCGGAACACCGACCCTCGCCGATGTCCTGCGCGAGCTCCGGGCAACGGTCGCAGCTCCGGTACTCGCCCTAGTGGTGCTGGATTACGCGCTCGGCGGTCTGCGGCTCCACCTGTGGATGCGCCGGTTAGCGCCGGGCATCCGCTACACTATCTCCCTCCGAGCCTATCTCGTGACCCTCTTCGCGGGACCGGTGTCGCCGATGTCGGCGGCCAGTGGCCCAACCCAGATCGCCACGCTGGCACACTACGGGATCAATCCGGGGCCGGCTTTGGCAGCGCTGCTGCTCAACTACTTCGGTATTTTGGCGGCGCTGCTTATCGTCGGGGCGTCGGGGGCGCTCTACCTCCTGCACGGCAGCGCACTGGTCTCCCGCGTAGGCCTAGCCGAGCGCTCGCTCCTGGCCGCAGCGATGACGATCCCGTTACTGCTGATTGCGACGCTTACCACCGCCCGGCCCGCCCAGATCCTCGCGGCTTCGCTGGAACGGGCGGGGCGCCGCGGCCTCGGTCGCGTGGGCGCCGCCCTGGTGACCGCCAGCAGGCGGCTGCAGCGTGCTGTCAGCGAGTACCGTACCGCCTTGGCAAGCGTCCGGGGCGAGTGGAAGGCGGCGTTCATCGGCAGTTTCAGTATTTCCGGACTAATGCTTCTCGAACGGGCCGCGGTCGCCTTCCTGCTGGCCCGCGGCTTGGGTTTCGAGGGAGGTTACGGGGAGCTGGCGGCCCGGCACGCACTACAGCAGCTGTTGCTATACTTCAGTCCGACGCCGGGCGGGAGCGGGCTGGCGGAAGCCAGCGTGCCGATCCTATTCGGCGGCGTGCTGCCGGCCGGGGCGGCCGCGCGGTACGCCCTGCTCTGGCGAGGCGTGACGAGCTACCTGGGGATCGCGGTGGGTGCGGTTACCCTCGCCCTGGTGTTCGGTCCCGCCGGGGCGCGGCGAGCCAGCCGCGTGGGCTGTGCCGCCAAGCAGGGGGCTCAACTCGCCTGAGCGTCACCTGTTGTCGGTGCCCGCCGCCTCCGCTCGCCATGCCAGGTGGGAGCGTGAAGCCGTGATCCATGCCGCGGCCCCAAAACCCGCCGGCACGAAGTGAGGTTTCGGCCTGCTCCCAGGGTAGCACAAATAGGCCCGGGGATCGCGCATCTCTCGGACGGCACTCCAGACCCGTCGGACTACCCAACCCTTCCCCCGGAGCCCCATCCCGACGAGTTTCACTAGCGCCCGCAGACCGAACTGGGTGCGCACATCGGCAAGGGTGTAGAGCCGGGCAAACCGCTGGTAGAATCGCTCGGGCGGCAGGCGGGACGGCAACACCAGGTGCATGACGTCGAAGTAGGCATAGTCATCCGTGGTCACGCGGTCCCGGTCGGTCTCCCAGAGCTCGGTGCCCGGCAGGGGCGTGAGCACCGTAAAGGTAGGATTCGGCAGGCGCGCCAGCTGCACGAATTCCTCCAGCCGATCGAAGTCCTTCTCATCCCATGACGGATCGGTGATGAGCGAGGTCATGGGGGTGATCCCCTCGGCCTGGAGGATCCTGATGGCCTCGAGGTTGGTGTGGGCACCGCCCTTAGTGCGCTTGCGCACCGCCGCCAGCCCCGCCTCGTCGATGCGTTCGACCCCCAGAAAGATCGTGTTCAGCCCGATCGCCTTCCACAGCCGAAACAAGTCCCGGTACCTCACCACCAGGTCGGCACGGGTCTCGCACGAGTAGTCCATGGCGAGAGCGGCGCGTTGGATCTCGCGGCCGAGCGTCTCGTACGCATCTCGCTGGAGGAAGGCGATGTCGTCGGTGAAGAACACGTGCGTCTCGCCGAGGGCCTTGACCTGCCCCAGGTCTTCGATGATGTACTCGGCTGAGCGCCGCCGCGCCCGGCGCTGATAGAAGACCCAGATGCTGCAGAAGTTGCAGTCGAAGGGACAGCCCCGCGACGTTTCCAGGCAGGCCGATGGAGACGCGAACCCGTGGTGGTACCAACGGCGATAGCGCGCGGAGAGCCTTCGGTCCGGGAGCGGCAACGCATCCAGTTCGCGGACCAGGGGGCGCGGCGTGAAGCCGGTCTCTCGATTGGCCAGGGTCATCACGCCGGGCACGGACCCGGGATCGTCTCCGCGTTCCAGGGCATCCGCCAGCTCCAGGGCGGCCCACTCTCCCTCGCCGATCACCACCGCGTCGACCGGGGAACCCGCGAACAGAAAGTCGCCCGGGATAAGGGACGCATGGTGCCCGCCCACCACAACAGTAGCTTGGGGCAGCACGGCTCTCACCAGTCGGGCCGTCTCCAGAGACGAGTACACGTCCGTGGTGAAGCCGCAGCTGATGCCCACGGCCCCAGGCCGCCATACCCGGAGGTGGTTCACCAACGCCGACGGCCGCTCCAGCCGCAGATCCACCAGATGAACCTCATGGCCGTGCAACTTGAGCGCGGCGCTCACGCACTCCAGCCCCAGGGGCTCCACCATGAGGATCTTGGTGAAGCCGAAGCGGGTCCCTTGCCCGGGCTGGACTAAGGTCCAGCGCACAGCTCACCTCTGGCGGCGAGCAGGAGCGCCTTGGCCCACAGTTCGGCCAGCTCCATGCGATAGTAGGCTCCAGCGAGGTCGCGCCCATCGGTCAGCGCCCGCGGCGCTCTCAGCCCTGCCTCCCACAGGCATCGACTGTACAAATAGCAACCGTACAAATGACCGATGAGGAGCCCGAGGAGCTGGGCCTCCCTCCGGACCGCTGGCTCGATCAAAGCGCGACGGACCGGCCCCAGTAGCAGCCCGAACTGCCCGAGACCCGCTTCGAAGCGGCGAGTTCCCCCAAGCGAGGCGATCAGCAGCGACCTGGACTCCGGGTGCGGTCTTCGAGTAGGGAAAGCCTCGGAGCAGGCCGCGAAGTTCCAGCTCGACCGGGTAACACGCCCGACGGGCCCCGGTCCCAAGTCGCTGGCCGATGTCGGGGTGATGCCAACTGGTGTTGATATTGACCGTCAGAGCATGCTTTCGATGGCCGGTCTCTAGATGAAGAGGATCCCCACGACCGAGTTCTTTCGCCCGCCGGGTAGGGAGCGGTTGTGGCGTGCCGGCGGGCGCATTCCCGGGAACCGAATGGCTACCGCCCGGGTTGCCTTGTTTTGCGAGGGTGACTTCCAGTACTTTACCGTCAAGGATGCGCTTAGGCTCGAGAATTCTCGCGGTGCTGGCCGTTCTCGCTACCGGGCTTCCGTATGCGACGCCCGCGTTGTGCGAGGCGTGGGCGAGCAGCCCCAAGGTGGCGCACAGTGGGTGCGGCGAGGGGCAGGGACCTGCTGCATCGGTCGTGGATCCGCCAACCGCTACTTCTTGTCACATCGGCGATTGTCCCACCGCCGTCACAGCGCCTCCCAGCGGCGACCTATCCGCGCTTCCTACGCAACCTTCGGTCGACATGGCCGAGCTGGACCTCCCATCACTCCTCCTGGGCGAGTCAAGAGCACCGCTCACTCCCCCGCCCCTGCTTTAACCGCTCTCCGGCGTAGTGTGCCCGCGCGCAACCGCCCTACGGTCGCGCGGCCAAGTAGGCATGCGATCCACACTGTAGGAGAGATCGCCAGTACGGTGACCTTCTAACCGCAGAGGCTTTTTCACCGCAGACAGCGGGGAAAACGCGGAGGCGAGGTTGATATGTCAGCACGAAGGCGGGTAGGCGGCGCAATCGCCGTCATCCTTGTAATGCCAGCGGCGCTCGCCGCGCAGAGGCCGGCCCCGATCCTGGACCAACCCGGTCTCCGGGACTACGTGGCAGAGGTGTTTAGACGAAACCGGGGGTACGCCGCGGCCCGCACCGAGGTCGACGCGGCAGGTTGGCGAATCGCCCCGGCGGGAGCACTGCCCGACCCGGTGGTGAGCGTCGGAGCCATGTATGCGCAGCTGCCGGATCTCGACATGCGCGAGGAGGGCATGAGCATGTTCGGGATCCGGCTCCAGCAGATGCTTCCCTCCCCGGGCAAGCAGAACGCGGCTGCACAGGTCGCTCGTGAAGAACGGGGGTTGGCCGATGCGGAAGCCGCGGTACTTCGCGCGACGCTAGCCGCCAAGGCCGCCGGAGCGTACTTCGACGTGGCCTACGCGCGGAGCGCCCTTCTGGTCTGGCGAACTCGCCTCGATCTGGCGGATCAGGCAGTCCGGGCCGCCTTGAGCCGCTACAGCACGGGGGCGGCTCCCCAGGCCGAAGCGCTCAGGGCGCAAGTGCGCCGGGCCCGAGTCCAGGAGGAGGGACACTCCTTCGCTGCCGCGGTCGAGCAAGCCGAGGCGGAGGCGGACGCGCTGCGCGGCGGCCGCGGCGATGGGCTCCAGGTCCCGCCGCTGGTCGGCCCGGACTCCACGGTCCTGCTGGCGGCGCTCAGCGACAGTCTCCCTGAGGGGGAGCTCCTCCGGTCGGTCTTTGAGGGCGCAAGCCCGACGGTGGCATTGGCCAAGGCACGCGTCCAGCGTGCCCGGGCAGCGGTGCACGCCTTGGGGATCGCCGCGCGGCCTGACTTCATGCTGATGGCGGAGTATGCCCCGCGCCTCGGCCGCGATCCGTTTCTGACCGGGATGATCGGCTTCTCCGTTCCGCTGTGGGCTTTCCGCAAGCAGGGACCGGCCGCGCACGCCGCCCGCTTGGACCACCGGGCGGCCGAGGAGCAGTACCAGGACGGGTTGGCACGTCTCGAGGCCGAGTTGAGGGATCGGACGGCGAGGCTGCGGGCCCTGCAAGGTCGCATCCGGGAGCATCGCGAGCAGGTGTTGCCGCTCGCGCATGCGGCGAGCGCATCGGCGCTCGCCAGCTATGCGGTGGGCCGGGTGGATCTCAGCACGGTGCTCGACGCGCAGGACGAGTTATTCGAGGCCCACCTGAATGTAGCCCGACTGATCGCCGCTTACGGCAAAGAGCGGGCGGCGCTGAGCGCCCTCTTGGGCGAGGAGTGGTACCGATGAAATACCTGACTTCCATAACGCTGCTGGTTGCGTTGGCCTGTGGGGGAAACGGGAAACGGGATAAGGGTGAGGTCGGTGGGAGCCATGCTTCATCCCAGACCATGGAGGGCATGGAGGGCATGGAGGGCATGGCCATGAGCGGCGGGCCGATCCGCATCACCTCCGGCCAGGCGGCTCTAGCGGGCGTCACATTCGCGGTGGCGCGCGAGGCGCCTCTCACTCGTACCGTCCGCGCGGTGGCGATCGCCACGCCCGACGAGCGGGCCTTGGGCATCGTGAACGCTCGGGTGAGCGGCTGGGTCGAGAAACTCCACGTCGAGGAAACGGGCAGCTTTGTGAGGGAGCGCCAGCCGCTGCTCGAGATCTACGCACCGGAACTGGTCACCGCGCAGGAGGAGTTGCTCATGGCCAAGCATCTGGCTGGGATCGGAGGCGGGGACACTCTTCTCGCCGCGGCGCGACGACGCCTGGTGTTGTGGGGGATCTCGGAGGAGGAAATCGCTGCGATCGAACAGTCCGGCGAGCCGCGGCGGCGGCTCACGATTCACTCGCCATACCGCGGGCACATCCTCGAGAAGCACGTGATCGAAGGACAGATGATCAAGGCGGGCGATCCTCTCTTCAAGATCGCCGACCTGTCGACTATCTGGATCGAACCCGCGATCTTCGAAGCCGATATCCCCTCGGTTCAGCTCGGCCAGCGTGCGGAGGTAGTGTTCGACGCATTGCCGGGACATCTCTTCGTGGGTCGCGTCACGTTCATCTATCCCGAGCTCGACATGAAGACGCGCACCCTCAAAGTTCGTATCGAAGTGCCGAACCGGGAACTCCTGATCAAGCCGGCCATGTACGGCACGGTGCGGATCGTGACCGACGGACCCCGCGGAGTGGTGGTACCGCTGACCGCAGTGCTTCCCACCGGCACGCGCGACTTGGCGTTCGTGGTGCGGCGAGGCGAGGTAGTTCCCACCGAGGTGGTGGTCGGGTGGCGCGGAGATTCCACCATTCTCGTGGCGGACGGGCTGGCCGCAGAAGACACGGTGGTGGCGTCGGCCACGTTCCTGTTCGACTCCGAGTCGCAACTGGCCGCCGCGATGGCAGGCATCATGCTCAACATGGGCATGGGGCTCGACATGGGCGGGATGCCGATGCCAGAAATGCCCAGAGGAGAGACGGAGATGCAGGGCACGCCCACGGAGATGAAGGGCATGCCCAAGGATCCGGGGAAGGGGCGCCGGCCATGATCGTCAAGCTCATCGAATGGTGTGTCCGCTGGCGCGGGCTAGTCGCCCTCGGCGCCCTCGGAATCTTCCTCGGGGGGATCGGTATCGCGCGCACCATGCCCGTCGATGCCATCCCCGATCTGTCGGACGTCCAGGTCATCGTCGCCACCGAGTGGGCCGGCCAGGCACCGCAGGTGATCGAAGACCAGGTCACGTATCCGCTAGTTACCGCCATGCTGGCCGTGCCGCGGACCAAGGTGGTGCGTGGGCTATCGATGTTCGGCATGTCCTTCGTGTACGTGATCTTCGAGGACGGAACGGATCTCTACTGGGCACGCAGCCGGGTGCTCGAATACCTCAACTCCGCCGTGGCGCAGCTCCCGGAAGGCGTGCGCCCGCAACTAGGGCCGGACGCCACCGGCGTGGGGTGGGTGTTTCAGTACGCCGTGGTGGGCGAAGGCTACAGCCTCGATCAACTGCGCTCGATCCAGGACTGGTACCTGCGCTTCGGTCTCCAGCAGGTGCCGGGCGTAGCCGAGGTGGCGAGTGTAGGCGGCTACGTGAGGCAGTATCAGGTGATTCTCGACCCGGCCAAGCTGCTGGGTTTCGGCGTCACGGTCGATCAGGCGATTCGCGCCATCCGCAGCTCCAACGCGGACGTCGGAGCCCGCACCATCGAGGTCGCCGGGAGCGACTACATGGTGCGCGGCCTGGGGTACCTGCGGGGGGTGTCGGACATTGCGGAGCTCGCCGTGGGTCCCGGAGCCAACGGCGTCCCGGTGCGGGTGCGGGACGTGGCCACCGTGACAGTGGGTCCCGACCTCCGGATCGGCTTCACGGAATTGAACGGCCAAGGCGAGGCGGTGGGCGGCGTCGTGGTCATGCGCTACGGCGAGAACGCCTTGGAGGTGATTCGGGGCGCCAAGCGCAAAATCGAGGAATTGGAGCAGGGCCTGCCGCCCGGCGTCCGTATCGTCACCACCTACGATCGCTCCTCGCTCATCCAGCGTGCCATCCGCACGTTGCGGCAAACTCTCATCGAGGAATCGCTCATCGTCGCCGTGGTCTGCGTGATCTTCCTGCTCCACGCGCGGAGCGCGCTGGTCGCGATCTCCACGCTGCCGCTCGGCATCCTCACGGCGCTGGCGGCGACACGCTGGATGGGCGTGAACGCCAACATCATGTCGCTCGGCGGGATCGCCATCGCGATCGGCGCGATGATCGACGCGGCGATTGTAATGATCGAGAACCTCCACAAGCACATCGAGCATCAGCCCGACCGGCCACGCTGGGAATTGGTGAGAGCCGCCACCCGTGAGGTAGGTCCGGCGCTCTTTGTCTCGCTGCTGATCATCACCGTCTCGTTCATGCCGGTCTTCATGCTCGAAGCCCAGGAGGGACGGCTGTTCCGACCGCTGGCGCTCACTAAGACCCTAGCCATGGCGGCCTCCGCACTGCTCTCGGTGACGGTGGTCCCGGTGTTCATGGGGCTTTTCATCAAAGGTCGGATTCGGCCCGAGGCGGAAAACCCGGTCAACCGCTGGGCGATTAGGTTGTACCGGCCGATGCTGCGCTGGGCCCTGGCATACCCCCGGGTGGTCTTGGGCGGGGCTGCGGGGCTGCTAGCCCTCACGGTCTGGCCTCTCACGCGACTCGGCAGTGAGTTCATGCCGCCGCTCGACGAAGGGTCGCTGGTGTACATGCCGAACACCATTCCGGGTGTCTCGGTGACCGAGCAGCGGCGCATGCTTCGCAAGCAGGACTCCATCCTCATGACCTTCCCCGAGGTCGAGTCGGTCTGGGGGAAAGCCGGCCGGGCGAGCACTGCTACCGACCCCGCGCCGGTGTCCATGATCGAGACCATCGTTAACCTCAAGGACCCGTCGGAATGGCCGGAGCGCCTCACGCAGGACGAGCTGATCGCCAAGATGGATCGCCGACTTCGGTTCACCGGATATGTGAACAGCTGGACCATGCCGATCAAAAACCGAACCGAGATGCTCTCCACTGGTATCCGCACCACGCTGGGCATCAAGATCTTCGGGCCGGATCTGCGGACCATTGAGCGGATCGGCGGGGAGATCGAGGCGCTGCTCGCTCCGATCCGCGGCACAGCCAGCATCTATGCCGAGCGGTCCTTCGGCGGCCGGTACCTGGATATCCAGCCGGATCGCGCCGCCATTGCCCGCTACGGGCTGACCGTGGGTGCGGTGCAGGAGGTCATAGCCACCGCGCTCGGCGGGATGAACATCACCGCCACTGTGGAAGGCCGCGAGCGGTACCCCGTGCAGGTCCGCTACGCGCGCGCCTTCCGCGACGACCCGGCGCGGCTCGGCGAGGTGCTGGTCAGCACGCCGCAGGGCGCGCAGGTACCGCTGTCTCAGCTTGTGACCACGCGCTTTACCGCCGGTGCGCCGATGATCAAGAGCGAGGATGGGCAACTTACCGCGACCGCGTTCATCGATGTCCGTAACCGGGACGTGGGGAGTTACGTCGCCGAAGCCCGCGAGCTGGTGGAGCGGCGCGTGACGCTGCCGCCGGGTTATCGGCTCCAGTGGAGCGGCCAGTACGAGGCGATGGAGCGGGTGAAGGAGCGGCTCGCAATCGTCCTCCCGCTCACGATCGCCATCATCGCGGTGCTCCTCTACTTTATCTTCCAGAGCGCCGCCGCGGCGACCATTGTTCTCACTTCGCTCCCGTTCGCTCTCGTCGGTGGCGTTTGGCTGATGTGGGCCGCGGGATACAATCTCTCGGTCGCGGTCGCCGTCGGGTTCATCGCACTGGCGGGCGTCGCGGCCGAAATCGGCGTGGTGATGCTGGTGTATCTCGAGCGGGCGTGGCGGGAACGGGTCGCGGCGCATCCCGATGAGCCGCTGGAGCGGACCATTGAGCGCGGGGCGGTGCTCCGAGTGCGGCCCATCCTGATGACCGCTACCGCGATTACTCTGGGTCTCGTACCTATCCTGTGGACCTACGGCACCGGCGCCTCCGTAATGCAGCGCATCGCAGCGCCGATGATCGGCGGGATGGTCACATCCACTCTGCTCACGCTGGTGGTGATTCCGGTGTTGTACTACCTGTGGCGCCGCCGGCATACGGCGGATGCAATGTGAGTGGAGGTACCGACGAGCAAAGTATGACCTTTCTTCACTGCCCTGGCGCTGTTCGCCGCTGCATGCAGTGGCGAGCGGTGAGGGAGCGTCCGGCTCGCCTCGGAGACTTACACTAGTACGACCCTCGCCTGAGGGGAGTCGCCGCGCGGGGCTTCTTCGGCGTCCACGGAGCGGTCGCCAAGCACTACAAGGTCTCTGCCGACGCCTTCGAGCCGCGCGCGACCACCCTCGACTACGTGGTAGCGGCGGCCGCCGGCTGACTGACGGGGACCTTCGGAAGCGCGCTGGAGGCGCGCGGGATCAGGGCCGACGGCGACCGCCTGGTGGCCGAAGCGGTCGGCGAGATCGAGGAAACCGAAGACCGCGTCCTCGCAGGCTTGCTCCCGCCCGACTACGGCGGCCAACTGCCCGCCCTACCCCACCCTCGACCGGTCCTCAATGCGCGTGCGTCCAGAACAGCGTGTGAAACCACGGGATGGGGGTCGGCTTGATCCTCGAGTCCATGAGCGCTTCGATCGGCGCACCCAGGCCCACGGCGTGTAACAGCCAGTCGAGCGCATACCAGAAGGCCGTCACGATGAGCGCCGCAGCGAGGATGGACACCACCAACCTCTGCACAATCTTCCATCCCAACTCACGCCCGGAGAGCTCGGTGTATCGCGGGAGCGCAAACGGCGTCACCAACACGCCGAGATAGAACGCCATCAGGCCGGCGTAGCCGAAGAACTCAGTCTTCCACAACCAGGCGCCCAGATAGAGATTTCCGACCGGCGGCACACCGGCAACGTAAGCTAGGAGCAGTCCGACAAGCGCGCTTACCACCTGAGAGCCGACACCATTGTCCACGTGAATCGAAAAGAAGGCGTCGCTCAGACCCCACACCGCAACCACGGCCCCGAGCGTAGCTCCGAGCAGCAGCGGCCACCACAATGAGCCAATGTCCCCGCTCAGGTTCCTGGCTGCCCGGCGGACCCAGCCGGGATTTGGGCTGCTCGCCTCGGGAGATCTCCATCCCAGAGGCAACGCCTTGGCATTCTCCCGCTCGACCGCCCCAATGCCCCGGAGAGCGCACCGCACCATCTGCATGCAAGCCAGCGCGGCCAGCCCGAGACCGATCACCGGCTGAGGACCGCTGAGCGCCACCAGCAACAGCGGCACGTACACGATTAGCGAGTGGGCCGCCACGAGATACACGAGCACGTTTGCGGGACTGACTCCGGCGGCAAGAAGCCCCTGCGCTTCTCGAAAGACCCTCGATCGGCTCGGCGGGCTACAGATTCCCAGCCACACGGCTCGCCACCAACTGCCACCTGGGTTCTCGAGCAGCCGTGCGCGGGCCGGATCCCGCCCCACGGCCTGGAGAACCGGTGAAATGAGCAAGGGCGGCAGCGTGAGATAGGGGAACATAACCGCCGCGTGCGCCACGCTGAGCCCCAAGAACTGCCAGACCTGCTCAGCAAACGGCAAAGCTCGGATCCTCCGCAAGGCCCTCTGCGACCTCTGAATACTCGGCCCTGAAGGCCGCTCTGTACCTCAGCGCGTTCCTGACCGGTAGCACTAGCCACCCAACAGGTAGAAGACCGTCCGCGCACCGATCGCGAAGGCCCAATCCGTCGCCAATTGGACGCCGCGTAGCTCGCGCACCATGGGGAACTGGAACGACGCTTCGATCGCCCAGTTCGGAAGAGGGATCAGCTGCAGCCCGGGGGAGACGAACAGCGTGTGGCCGCCCGTGTTCTCTAACAGGTCACCCCCCTGCGAGGCGGGCTGCTGCACCGTGCCGTTGAACTCGAGATAGGCCGCGAGGGTGATGTCCCCCATACTCTGGTACGCCGTGGGAAACAGCCTAACCCCAAGCGCGAGATCGTAACCCAATCGATCGCCCATCCTGACACCGCCGTCACTCGCCGCAGCCGCGGTATATGCCACCGCACCGTGCACGCCGACCCGATCATCGACGTAGCTGTAGACCGCCTGCCCCGTGAGGTTCACCACCCCCGACCCCAGCCTGAGCGGCGCGGGCAGTCGGCCGGTCTCCTCTTCGGTCTCGCCCGTCGGCAACGTCGCGCCCGCGAAGATCGCCAGCCGCCGGTTCCCGGCCACGAAGTCGGCGGCCAGGAGCTCGTGCTTTAGCAGAATGAAGGCGTCCCCGAATCCATTGTTCGTTTAAGTCGCTCCGGACCGCTCAAACGACTTCCAGACGTACGGAATACCGGCGACCAGTAGCGTCCGGCGCGCGAGACCGTAGGGCACCATCACCGGCACTGCGTCAACGCCCACCCGGATGCCGTTGGCGTTGGCGCTTTCTCGCCCGTTGTCGAGAAGCGAGCGCAGCTCGATATGCCGGTAGAAGGTTCGGATGCCGCTTTCGGCTAGAGGCAGCGGCAGCGCCGTCGGTGTGTAGAACGGCATCCCCTGCCCCACCAACGCACGGGTGAGATATGTTATGAGCAACCCTGCGATCAGCGGCGCCAACCTGGTCGGTTCCCGCATCCCCATCAACCGTCGGGAGAGCCAGGGGTGCGGGTTGAACGCTTGATCTCGGCGACTTCGAAACCGGCGTCCTTTACGAGCTGTGTGATCCGTTCATCGGTCGCCTTCGAGCCATCCTGCACCAGCATCAGCACCTTGCCGGTCTTGAAGTCGATGCCGATACTGTCCAGCCCTTCGATCTTCCTGAGTTTCTTCTCCAGCCCGTAGGCGCAGAAGGGACAGGAAAGTCCGGTCACGATCATATCGATCCGCTGAGGACCGGCTGCCTGAACTTGCGATGTCTGCTCTTGCTGCGCCCACGCGACCTTCGCCGGCGCGGCGACACCGACGATCACGGCCGTGAACAGTACGAGGTTCCTGTTAATCATCCACACCTCCTGATTTGGAATCCGGATTCCTGCGGGCCAGGTCCACGGTACCAAGGTAAAGCTTGGACTGCGCTCTAAGGTCAAACGGGAAGGCGGCGGGGCTTGTTCCCGGTCGAGGAGCGGATCGAGATCAGCTAGTCGGAGTCGACGGAAAAACAGCTCCCGGTAATGTACGCCGCAGGTGTGTCGGCCTTCGACTACGAACAAGAGGCGACTTTGGACAACACCTCTGAGGCCCTTCCCCGGCAGCGCCTGCAGCTATCAGCGGCCGTGCGCCAGCCCCTGGGAATCGATCAGCAGATGCTCGTGCAAGCCGTCCGGTGCGGAAGGGTATGGAAGGCGTGGCCATGCACTCGATGCTGGGCAGGGCATCACCATAACCAGGCTCGCGGCCAGCGTCGCGCCAGATAGAAGTCCACGCCGAATGCGCGACCGGCCAACCGCCGGGCCTGTCCAGGGGTGTTTAAGGCTGGGCTTGATGGTGTTAGGGTGCAGTTGCAGAGTAGAAGACAAAAGTCATGGACCCACGATCGAAGCTAAGGTGCATCGGGACCGGAGCGGTTCTGAAGGCAGCGGCGCTCGGAAGTTTGCTGCCGAGCAGCGCGGGAGCGGAGGATCCCCTAGTCCGGTTGCGGCAGGTCGTTTCCCAGCAGGTGGCCGTTCGAGTAGCGGCTGCAATGGAACAGGCGATAAGGCAAGGGCTTGCCGACCGCGCGATCGCGACTCGCGTCTTGGAGGGGGTGGCCAAAGGGGTGGCTGATGGACAGTTGGTGGAGGCTGCAAATCGAGCGCTAGCTGGCCTGGAGAACGCCGGCGCAGCTCTCGAAGCGGGAGGCCTCCCTTCGGATCGGGCTTAAGAAGCAGTAAGGGCGAGGTTGGTGGTACGGGCGAGCGACTTGGAGATCTCCCGCTTGCTCGATCGAGCGGCCGAGTTTTTGGCGGCGAGACTGGATCCTGCACTGGCGGGCTCGGCCCTGACGCGCGAGCGCGGCGGTTTTGACGTGCCGGTTTCGGCGATCCCGGTGGTTGCCGGGCCGCCCCACGGGGTTCCGCCCAACGCAGGCAAGCCGGGTTGGGTGCCGGGCGGGCGTAGGCCTCCACCTGGGCCCCCGGGCAGGCCGTAGCAGGGCGGCAGTCACGATCGCTCAAACAGGGCCGTGTATTCAAAGGCAAAGGCCGCGCACTGTAGGGGGGCGGACGCGTGGCCCCTGGCTCCGAACGCTCGGCTCTACGGGCTGGTTGTAACAGGAGAGTAGCGGCGTGGACCGGTGTTGACGGTGATAACATCACGGCTTACTATGTTATCATGATCCGAACGCAGATCTCACTCGAGCCGAAAATGTACGCCGAAGCGCGTCGGGAGGCGCGCCGCCAGGGCATTTCATTCGCCGAGCTGGTCCGGCGCGCACTTGCCCGAGTGCTGAAGCCAACCGATCAAGGGGCTCCGTGGAGCCGTTTTCGGGGCGTTTTCGAGGATGCGGGGCCCGACGCCAGCACGTCCGTGGACGCGGTGGTCTACGGGCGAGAGCGGCCGTGAGCGGTGAGGCGTTCATCGACTCAGGCGCGTTCATAGCGTATTTGGTCCGGTCCGACCGTCTTCATGGCGAAGTCGTCCGCCTGTTCGACCAGCACCCAGCAAAATGGTCTACGTCCGTCCTGGTCATCGCGGAAACGTACGGCTGGTTTGTACACAAGCTAGGTGAAGAGGCCGCGCGCACCTTTCGCTCTTTTGTGATGAGCCTAAAGGGACTAACCATCCTAGGTGCCGATAGGCAGCATCTTGCAGCAGTTTGGTCAAAGCTCGATTCACTGCGGGGCACCAAGCTCACCTTCGTGGATGCCTCGAGCTTGGTGTGGCTGGAGGCCCGCAGGATCCATACGGTCTGGGGGGCCGATCATCATCTGGGGCTTGAGGGGGCAAGGGTAGTACCGGGTTCGCCGATTTCGTAGACCCCAGGATCACGGAACTCGCAGCGCCGGTTATTTTCGCAGCTCGCGGAGCGATGCAAGCCCACGCGCTCATGATTACAACCTGGTCGCGGGACTTAGCCTTATTGACTCAAACGATCTTCACTCTCCGTTTTTGACCAAGGCGCAAGCTCCCGGTCTCGGAGCGCCGCCGCGGTCGGCCACGGATGTATACCCAGGCGCATTTCCCGCCCGCACCATCCGCGCCCGTACCACGTACGGTACGTCCAGCTGTCCCTGGTTACGCCGTAGATGAATCCCCCGCGGATGACGGGCTCGCGGTGGAGGGGGAACGGCACGGTAAGTAGCCCGCGCTGTCCACTCCACCCGGCCAGGGCGTCATCACAACGCTCCCCACGGTGGGGTGGCTCATAACGAAATTCCCTGCCGAGTCGATCACAGAGATCCTCCTGTTGGAAGGATCCACCACTCAGAGTTTCCATCCGGCCCCCATTTACGCTCGCTGGTGAGCTGTACCACATTGGCGCGTTCGCCGGTCCGGGGAGGTATGCAGCCCGGGCGCGTCCGGATCGATCCCGCGAGTGGCCCGCCGGCCAATCCAATTCCAGAGCCGGGATCTTAGGAATGTCCCAGTCGTGTACCGGCGCGAGCTCCTGGTTACACGCGGGAGCGTGTGGTGGGCAGCAGCGGCCAACGGCGCCCGCCTCTGGGGCGACAGCGGCGGCCGATCAAAGTACCCAGCTCGACCGCCACCGGTCTCAACGCTTCACCGACTCCACCCGGTAGAGAAGCTCCCCCGGCCGCAACATCCCGAAAGCCTCCCGAGCCACCCGCTCCTGGGTTGCAGGATCGTTCTCCAGCGCCTCCGCCAGCCTCCTCAGACTGTCAAGCTCCACCCGCAACCGCCGAATCGCTTCCCGCTCCTCCTCTATCTGACGCCGAAGCGACCACAGATCCAGCGTGCTGTACTCGCCCCCGGCAAAACCGAATACCAATCCCCCGACACCCACCAGCACCAGCGCGATCCTGGAAGCTCTCACAGTCCGTACAACTCCCTGCCAGGATAGTACGCCGCCTCACCCAACTCCTCCGCGATCCTCAAAAGCTGATTGTACTTGGCAACCCGATCGGTCCGAGAAGCACTACCGGTCTTGAGCTGACCCGCCCCAGTAGCCACCGCCAGATCGGCAATGAAGGTGTCTTCGGTTTCTCCGGAACGATGGGAGATGATGGTACCGTAACCATTACTTCGGGCCAACTCGATACAGCGCATGGTCTCGGTCAGCGTTCCGATCTGATTCACTTTGATAAGAATGGCGTTGGCTACCCCCTCGTCCAACCCTCGCTCCAGACGCCCCACGTTGGTAACGAAAAGATCGTCACCCACCAGCTGGACCCGCTCTCCTAGCGCGGCGGTGAGTCCCGCCCAACCCGCCCAGTCGTCTTCAGCCAGGCCGTCTTCTATCGAAACAATGGGGTATTTCTCCAACCAACTCTCGTAAAGACGAATCATCTCCTCCGCCGACCGCCGGGAACCGTCACCCTTCTTGAATACGTACTGCGTCCCGTCGTAGAGCTCGCTCGCAGCCACGTCCAAAGCCAACACCACATCGCTTCCCGGCCGGTAACCTGCCGCCTCGATCGCGGCCATGATCGCCTCCAAAGCAGCCTCGTTGGACTCCAGCATCGGGGCGAACCCGCCTTCGTCACCCGCAGCGGTAGAAAGCCCTCGCTGCTGGAGCACCTTCTTGAGGGCGTGAAAGACCTCCACCCCCATCCGTAGCGCTTCGGGGAATTCGGCCGCACCCACCGGTACGATCATGAACTCTTGGGCATCCACATTGTTCGAAGCGTGGACACCGCCGTTCAAGATGTTCATCATCGGAACCGGAAGGATATGCGCCATGGGACCGCCCAAATACCGGTATAGGGACAATCCCACATCCTCCGCCGCAGCCCGGGCCACCGCCAGCGAAACCGAGAGAATCGCATTGGCCCCGAGATTGCCCTTGTTGGGTGTGCCGTCGAGCTCCAGCAACTCGCCGTCGATCGCAAGCTGATCGGTCGCCTCCATGCCCTCGAGACGCGGGCCGATCACCTCGTTTACGTTGCGAACTGCCTCCCTCACACCCTTGCCGCAGTAACGCTTCGGATCCCCGTCGCGGAGCTCCACCGCCTCGTGCTCCCCGGTCGATGCGCCACTCGGCACCGAGGCACGCCCCCTGGCACCGCTAGCAAGAGTCACCTCGGTTTCCACCGTGGGATTGCCGCGGGAGTCCAGAATTTCGCGCGCGTGAACTTCGATGATCGTAGACATGGGCGACCGTAAGCTCGAGCAAAAGTAAACGCCGGCGGCGAGAACCTATCCCAAGAGCTTGGCGGCGTCAACGCGCAGCCGTTCGATGGCATCGCGCGTAAGTTGCATCAAGCGCTCGCGGTCCTCGTACCCCATCCCGGTGGTCTCTATCGGCGGGCCGAAGAGCAACGCCACCGGATGGGGCCGCAGCCTGAAAGAACCCTTGGGCAAGAGGGTGAAGGTAGCGGCGCAATAGGCCGGCACGATCGGCACTTGCGCCGCTATGGCCAGCACAAAAGGCCCCTTCTTGAAAGGCAACAACTCACCGGTCCGGCTGCGCGTCCCCTCGGGAAATACCACCGCGCTCAGACCCGACCGGATGACCCGGCTGGCTGCCTCGTAAGCCTCGAAGGCGGCACGCCGGTCCTGGCGGTCTATGTAGATATGGCCCGCCTGCCTCATCGCTCTACCCAGCAACGGGACGCGCTTGAGCTCTTTCTTGGCGACGAAGCGCACCGAGATGGGAAGCACCGCAGCCAAAAGGAAGATGTCGAACCACGATTGATGATTGGACGCGATCACCACCGGCCGGTCCCTAGGAAGATGCTCCAACCCGATCACCCGATACTCTATCCCAGCAGCCCAAAGGGCGGACCGCGCCCAACTGCGCGCGGCACGGTCGTACGTGCCACCCGGACGCCGCTCCACTCCCAGCAAACCCGCCACCAGCACGCAGGTACCGTGCCACAGCAAAGTGGCGGTCAACACCAAGAAGAACCAAACGGTGCGCAACGGGATACGCTCGAGCTAGAAATGCTCGAACCCCTTAGGGGCCCAAACCCTCTTCCCTTCGCGGACCAGGCGCACACCGCTCTCGCCCTCCACCTGCCCGATACGGGTAAGCGGTAGGCCGAAACGCTCGGTGAATTCCGCCGCCGCGGAATCCTCGAACTCCGGAGGGAGGACGACCAGCAATTCGTATTCCTCTCCGCTTACCAGTGCGATGTCCGACACCTCCACCGAAGGATGTACGGGCACCAGATCCACGTCGATCAAGAGCCCCACACCGGAGGCGGCCGCCAAGTGTCCGGCGTCCCCCACCAGCCCGTCGCTGATGTCGATCAACGCCCTGGCACCCCGATCTCTCAACCACTGAGCCTCCCGCACACGCGGCCGGGGCTTGGCGAAGCGCTCCCGAGCGGACCAGTCGGGCTCGCGACCGGCGTTCCAATCCGCCACAGCCATGAAACAACCACCCAACCGACCGGTCAGCCAGAGACCGTCTCCCGCTCGTGCGCCCTTGCGCAAGACCGGCGCACCGTTGCACACCCCCACAGACACCACGTCGATCACCAGCGACTCGGCCCGCACCAAATCCCCACCCCACACCTTGGCTCCAACCTCAGCCGCCGCTTCCCCCACCCCCTCCATTAAATCGGACAAATGTTCCTCCGGCCACTCCCGCGGTACGCCCACGCTCACCAGCACCCCCCATGGCTCCGCAGCCACCGCCGCCAGATCCGACAACGAAGCCACCGCTGCTCGCCACCCGATCTCGACCGGCTGCAACCAGCCAACCTGAAAGTGCGTTCCTTCGACCGAAGCGTCGGTCGATATCGCCAGCCGCCCGCCATTGAGCTCGATCAGGTAAGCGTCGTCCCCTAAGCCCGAGGCCCGTTCCCCCAAACGCCTCCAAATCGCCCTGATCCGGTCGAACTCGGCACCGGGGCCGAGTTCTATGTGCCCGCTCATCTTTGTACCGCCTCGAATCTCGCTAGATACCCGCTCATCTCTAGATCCTCGCCTACATTCCCGCTCACCAGCTCGCCTCACCCTTGCTCACCACACCTGGGGCGCCTCGAGCTCCACCAAAATGGGCGGGCGCGCCAGCGGCGGTTCGGCCCAGCGGCGCCACAACTCGGCGAGCGCTGCCAGCACGTCCGCCGGCCTGGTCGCACGAACCGTGAGCCGGGCTGCAGCGATCTCGGCAGCGCGTCCCAGCACCTGGGCTCCCAGCGCCGCAGCTACTTCCGGCGCCAACCCGCGGGCCAAAAATGAGGCAATAAATCCCGCCAGCAGATCTCCGCTCCCCCCGGTCGCCAGCGCAGGATTGCCGCTCCCCACAACCAAGGTGCGGACCCCTGATCGGGCAACTACCGTGGGCACCCCTTTCAAAAGTACCGCCGCGTTCGCGCCTAGCATCCCAGCGGCACGTTCCACCGCCCCGAAACGATCTCGGCTGACAACCTCGGCAAGCTCGGGGAAACAGGCCCGGAACTCCCCCAGGTGGGGCGTGAGTACTCGGGGCCCGCTCGCGGTCTGTAACACCCGCTCTCCGAACCGAAGGGCATCGGCGTCAATCACCAAGGGCGCGGTTGCTTCCTCGAGCACCGCCTCGACGAACTCTTCCCGCTCCCGGCCGCGGCCGAGTCCGGGACCTAGCACGATCGCGTCGGCCCAGCGGATCGCCTCGGAGAGCTGGGGCTCGAGGTCGGGACCTAGAGCCGTGATCACCGTTAGCGCATCAGGGAGAGCTGCTTGTGCTGCGGCTACGCTTGGCTCCGAAGCGGCGATCTTCACCAGCCCGCTTCCCGCTTCCAGCGCCGCGCTGGCAGCATGCAGAGCCGCCCCCGCCATCCCGATGCTCCCTCCTATGATCAATACCTTGCCCCGCTCGCCCTTGTGCATCTCGGGCTCGAAGCCGGGCAACCTGGCGGCGGCCCAGCGATCGTCCACGAACTCGGGCCAAGCGGGATCGGGAGGAGGAAATCCGATATCGAGCACCACCGTCTTGCCGCAGTATCGCCTGCCCAAGAGATGGCCTCGTCTCAGGCCACCGAAGGTTACCGTAAGGACCGCAGGGAGCGGATCGTGGGCTTCACCGGTGGAAAGGTCCAAGCCCGTGGGACCGTCCACCGCAACCGCAGGGACGCCCGAGCGGCGCGCGCGTTCCAGCAGTTGCCCTACGTCCCCTCTGGGACTACCGCTTGCTCCCGTGCCCAGGAGCGCGTCGATCAGTACCGCCGCATCGGGCCAGGGGTCGTCCGGATCCAAAAGCTCCACGCCGCTGGCGAGAGCCAGCGCGCGGTTGGCGGCGCAGTCTTCGGAAAGTTTGCCCTCGCCGGGTGCCTCGACAGCCCACACTCGAACCCCCGCGGCACTGAGAGCGCGCGCCGCCACCCAACCGTCGCCACCGTTGTTCCCCCGCCCCGCGAGCAAGACCGCACCCAAGGCAAGCTGGGAACCGAATTCCCTCGCCACCACGTAAGCCACTCCCCTGCCCGCGGTCTCCATCAGGACTCTGCTGGAAATCTTGCCCGCGGTTCGAGCGCGCTCGTCCCAGGCCGCGGCCTGAGCCGCGTCGACCACCGGAATCCAGCTCATGAGATCAGCACCGCGGCGTAGCCTACCACGCTGCTGTCGTCGCCGGTCACCCAACCCGAGTGCCGATAGTCCACCACCTCCGCCCGGCAAGCCCCTAGGCGCCGGGCAGCCTCCAACACCACGGCGGCCGGGGCCCGCCCGCACATACTGACACCCTCTTGGCGGCATACTGACAGCAGCTCGCGCCCGTCCAGGCGCTCCACGGCTTCAAGGGCGATGCGATCCTTGCGGGCAGCCACCTCGGCGGGCTGGTAGTGGGTCATGTCGGAAGAAGCCAAAAGCAGCGCCGGCTCCGGCCAGCGGGCCAAGAGCTGCGCGAGAGCCGCAGCCAAAGTTTTGCAGCGCCGCCAGTCGTCGAACGCGAGCACCAGCGGCGCTATGCGGCATGTGAGATTCAGCCTCTGAATGAAAGGAAGCTCCACCTCGATCGCGTGCTCGAACTCGTGCGCCCAGGGATCGTGGGCCACCAAGTCGCAGGACGCCTCGAGTTCCGCCATGAACCCTTCAGCCACCGCAAGTTCGCCCAAGGGAGTCGCGAAGCTTCCGCGCATCCACCCGCTGGCACCGCCCGGAGCTCCCAACCTACCGGTATGGTTCGGGGCCAGAATTACCACGAGGTCCGGTACGGTTATGCGCCCGAACAGGCTCGCGGCACAGGCCCCCGAGTACACCAGTGCCGCGTGGGGCACTACTCCTCCCAGCGCGGGTCGAAGATCGCTCCGCGCCGCGCTGAGCAGCCGGTCCACCAGATCGCCGAGCTCTTTAGGGTCGGCGGGATAAAAACGACCCGCCACCGCCGCCGCCCGGCGCTTACTTAAAGCTCTGGCCGATGGTCCGCCCTAGTGAAATTTCGCCATTGTCGATGCGGATGTTGAATCCGCACTCCGGACTAGTACACACCCACGCCTTGTAGGTGATGGGCGCTCCGTCACGCCCGTAGTCCGACAGAGGAATCAAGAGCCCGTTTCCACATTTCTGGCAGTTAGGCCAGGTCCTCACCTCCATGTTGCACCCCCTTGCCCCCTCCGTATCATAGCACCGGTTGGGCTGATCGGTTACTGCTGACCTCCACCCTAACCCGCGGCGCTTCGCCGCAAACCGGGCCAGGGATAACTCCCCTCGAAAGCTTCCGCAAAATCGTAAACCCGATCGAAGTCCTCGATCCGGTCGCTGGGTTGCTTTATCAGCAGCCCCACGTCGATCAGCAGGAAGACTATCCTACCGATATCCGCAGTCGACTCGATGCCCCAGTGATTGAGTACCGTGCGGGCGGTAAGCCCGAATTGCTCCAGAGCGAAATCCCGGCACGCCCACGCCAATTCCTGACCGCTTAGGTGTCCTCTGAACCCACGTCGGCGCTGTTCGTACTCCAGCGCTGCCAAAACGAAAAGGTAAGCCCTCTCGTGGTATCGCCCGTCCAGCGAGCGCACCCGATCCAGCAACGCAGGCGCCGAGCTCATATCCCCATCAACTATCGTCGCTTCACCGGCTGCGAGCAAGGGGTGTCACTTGAGCCGATTCCGCGTAAAGCGGAAAGGCAGCGGCCAGTTCCCGCACCCGCTGAGCGATCTCCTCTAGCTGGGCCTCATCGCGCCGAGCCTCGAGGGCAGAATCGATGAGCTCGGCAACCATCCGCATCTCCGCCTCTCCCATCCCCCGAGTGGTGAGCGCGGGCGTTCCCAGCCGAATGCCGCTGGTTACCGCGGGCGGTTGGGGATCGTCCGGAACGGCGTTCTTGTTGACGTGGATCCCTACCCGCCCCAATACCGTCTCCGCCTCCTTCCCGGTCAGCCCTTTGCTTCTAAGATCCACCAGCAATAGGTGGGTATCCGTGCCGCCGGTCACCAGTTCGTAGCCCCGCTCCGCCAAAGCCTCCCCCAGCACTGCCGCATTTCTAACCACCCGGCTCGCATATTCCTTGAAGCTCGGCTTCATCGCCTCGCCGAAGGCCACCGCCTTGGCCGCTATCACGTGCTCCAGAGGACCGCCTTGACTGGCCGGAAAGACTTGGCGGTCGATGGCTTTGGCGAACTGCTGCCGGCAGACAATGAACCCTCCGCGCGGGCCCCTGAGGGTTTTGTGAGTAGTGCTGGTCACGATATCAGCATGGGGGATGGGCGAGGGCAAAACTCCCCCCGCCACCAGGCCGGCAATGTGCGCCATGTCCACCAAAAAGACCGCTTCCACCTCGCGGGCGATGCTCGCGAATCCTTCGAAATCGATCACCCGGGGATAGGCACTGGCGCCCGCGATGATCAGCTTGGGCCGCTCTCTGCGGGCGATCTGGCGAACCCGGTCGAGATCGATGCGCTGGGTCATCGAGTCGAGCCCGTAGTGAACCGCTCGAAAGAGCCTGCCGGAGAGGCTCACCGGAGCCCCGTGGGTCAAGTGCCCGCCGTGTGCCAGGCTCATTCCCAGCAGGGTTTCTCCCGGGTTCAGCACCGCGAAATACGCCGCCAGGTTGGCCTGGGTGCCGCTGTGGGGTTGGACGTTCGCGTGTTCGCCGCCGAAAAGCTTCAGGGCGCGGCTGATCGCCAGGCGCTCCACCCGATCCACTACTTCGCAGCCGCCGTAGTATCGCCGCCCAGGATAGCCTTCGGCGTACTTGTTGGTGAGCACCGAGCCCGCCGCTTCCATCACCGCGCGGGAAGCGAAGTTTTCTGACGCAATCAGCTCCAAGCCCCCTTCCTGGCGCTCGGTCTCCTGCTGGATGAGAGCGTGGACTTCCGGATCGCTCTCTTCCAGGCGCAAATTCCGCTCGCTCATCTCGACTCCGGTTCTCCCCGCTCTTTTAGCCGCGCCGCTTCTGCCAACCTCCGTTCCGCCAGCCGATCGGCAGCTTTATAAGAAGCTATACCCTCTTCCCTGGCGATGGTGAGCACGTGCAGCACGGTCTCGAAAATTTCCGCCGCCTTGGCGTGGGCCTGTTCGCGGGTCCATCCCTCCAGCTCGGCAACCACGTTTATCAAGCCCCCTCCGTTGATCACGTAGTCCGGAGCGTAGGTGATTCCCCGCGACTCCAGCATATCGCCGTGGCGCTCTTCCGCCAATTGGTTGTTGGCCCCTCCCGCCACGATCTCCACCCGCAGCTCGGGGATGGTCTTGTCGTTCAGCACGCCTCCCAAGGCACAGGGAGCGAATATGTCGGCTTCTGCGGCGTATATGTCGCCGGGAGCCACGGCGGTGGCGCCGAACTCCTCGACCGCCCGCTTTACCTTGTCGGGGTCGACATCGGTCACGATCAGCCGCGCCCCTTCCTCGCGCAAATATCGGCACAGATGAAAGCCCACATGCCCGACACCCTGCACCGCCACCGTCTTTCCAGCTAGGGAGTCGCTCCCGGTTCGGTACTTGACGCACGCCTTCATCCCCCGATAGACCCCGAAGGCGGTGACCGGCGAAGGATCCCCGGATCCCTCCACCAAGCCCAACACGTGGGCGGTCTCTCGGCGCACGAATTCCATGTCCGCCGGGCTGGTCCCCACATCTTCCGCCGTTATGTAACGCCCGCCCAAGGACTGCACATGCCGGCCGTGGGCTCGAAAGATAGCTTCCCGATTCACCGAGCCTTCGGGCCTCATGATGACGCTCTTGCCCCCGCCGACTCGCAATTGGGCCACCGCCGCTTTGTAGGTCATCGCCCGGGAAAGCTTCAGCACGTCCACCAACGCTTCTCGGTCGCTCCCATAAGTCCAGTACCGGGTGCCACCCAGCGCCGGGCCCAGGGTGGTGTCGTGAATCGCTATGATCCCGCGATATCCGCAGCCCGGATCGTAGGCGAAGCTCACCTGTTCGTGACCGTAGCGGGCCAACAGCTCGAACACACCGTCGCCCAGGTCGGTCGCAATCTCAGGCGTAAAGACCTCGGGCGATGACGATACGCTGAACTTCGGAGGTGCCTTCATAGATCTCCGTCACCTTGGCGTCCCTGAAAAGACGCTCTACTGGGTACTCTCTCATGTAACCGTAACCGCCGAATATCTGAACCGCCTGCGTGGCAACCCACATCGCCGTCTCCGAAGCGAATAGCTTGGCCATGCTGGCATCGGCGCTCCTCATATTGCCGCGATCCAGCTTGCGGGCGACCTCGTGCACCAGGGCACGAGCAGCCGATACCCGGGTCGCCATGTCGGCGAGCTTGAACTGGATGGCCTGAAAATCCTTGATCGGGCGATCGAACTGGCGCCGTTCGCCGGCGTAAGCTACTGCATGCTCCAGTGCCGAGCGGGCGATCCCCAAGGCCTGAGCCGCAACCCCCAAGCGTCCGCGATCCAGGGCGCGTAGTGCGTAATGCAAGCCCCGATTCTCCTCGCCCAAGAGCTGCTCCGGCCCCAGCTCCACCTCGCGCAGGTTGAGCTGCGTGGTCCGGGAGGCCCGCAGCCCCATCTTGTCTTCAGCCTTGCCCGGCTCCACGCCGGGAGTCTCCGCGGGCACGATAAACGCCGAGATTCCACGGGAACCTCGGCGTTCTCCCGGCGTGTCGGTCCTCGCCAGCACTATGAACAGGTCCGCCCGATCACCGTTGGTGACCCAACCCTTGGTTCCGTTCAGCACCCACCTGCCGCCTGCTTTAACCGCCTGAGTTTGTAAACCCGCTGCGTCGGAGCCGCTCTCCGGTTCAGACATGGCGAAAGCGCCCAACTTCTCTCCTCGGGCCAAGGGCTTGAGCCAGCGTTCCTTCTGCTCTTCGCTGCCATGCTCCAGCAGCATCCCACAGGTCAGCGAATTGTGCACCCCCAGCGTGATCGCGATGCTGGCATCCGCAGCCGCGATCTCCTCCAGCACCATCAAGTAAGTAAGCGCATCGAGCCCCAACCCGTCGTACCGTTGCGGGACCCGCATCCCGAGAAAACCTAGCTCGCCGAGCTTGGTCACCACTTCCCGGGGATGGTCCTTGTTCCGGTCCCATTCCGCCGCATAGGGGGCGATCTCCCGCCGGGCGAAGTCGCGAGCTAGCGACACCACGGCGGCACGCTCTTCGCCTATCTGATCGGCGAGCTCAAGGGTAGTCATAAAAGCCGCCTCCGCTTTTCCTCCCCAACCGTCCCGCCGCCACCAGCTTCCTGAGCAACGGACAAGGCCGGTACTTATCGTCCCCCAGATCCCGGTGAAGCACCTCCAGGATCGCCAAACAGACGTCCAAGCCGATCAGATCCGCCAAGGCCAACGGCCCCATGGGATGGTTCATGCCCAGCTTCATTACCTGATCCACGGCTTCCGGAGTGGCCACACCTTCCATTACGCAATAGACTGCCTCGTTGATCATCGGCATCAAAACCCGATTGGAAACGAAGCCGGGATAATCGTTGACCTCGACCGGTGTCTTTCCCAGCGCCCCGGCGATTTCCTTGACCCGATTTACAGTCTGGTCCGAGGTCCTGAGCCCCCTCACCACCTCGACCAGCTGCATGACCGGGACCGGATTCATGAAATGCATCCCCACCACCCGCTGCGGGTGCACGGTATGGGCGGCGATCGCGGTCACCGAGATCGAGGAGGTGTTGGTCGCTAGAACCACATCTTGGTTCACCAACTCACCCAGCCGGGAGAACACCTGGAACTTGACGCCGGGGTCCTCCACCACTGCCTCCACCACCAGCGAACAGCCCGAAGCAGCTTCCAAGCCCGCCCCTTTTTCGATGGACCCGAGGGCCGAATCGCGCTCGGCGGGAGTCAACTTCCCCCGCTCCACTAGCCGGTCTAGGTTCCGGGTAATGGAGCTCAAGGCCCGGTCCACTTGTTCCGCAACGGCGTCCACCAGCACTACGCGCCAGCCCCGCTGGGCGAACAGCTGAGCGATCCCGCTCCCCATAGTACCGGCTCCGACGATCGCCACTCTGTCTCCCACCGCTCACCCCGCGCGCCCGCCGAGCAGACGCTGCCTCAAGACCCACAGCACGGTTCCGAAAGCTGCAGTTGCAACTAATCCTCCCTCTGGCCCGAACGTTCCTCCTGTGATCCACCACTGCCCTCCGGTACTGTAATCGGACAGGGGGAGATCGAACTCCACGCCGCTCACCGGCGCTTCAAAGAGCGCGCCCAGACCGGCGTTCCATCCGAAGTGGAGTCCCCACGCGGCTGCCAGTCCCCCGGGGCCGAAGAAGGCGGCGCTCATGACCAGCCCTGCGAGCATGACGTTGAAGCCTCCCAGAAAAGTGAGTCCCGGATTTCCCAGGTGGAGCAACGCGAAGACGGCCGACAAGGCCAGCGAGGCGCGAAGCCTGCCGATCGCAGCGCTCAGTCGAGCCAAGGGAAAGCCGCGGAAAAGGAGTTCCTCGCCAAGGGCGGCAGCCAAGAGAATGCCTAGGACGGAGAGGACGGCGGAGAGGGCTTCCCATCCGGCCAATTCGAGCCTAAGCCGGGCTCCCAAAGCCAAACTCGCACCGCAAGTCCCGATCGCCATCGCCAGACCGATGCCGGTCCCGAGTCCGAAACCTCGGGCGCTTTCTTTCAACTTCCGCCATCCTTGTGCGGCGAAGGACCAGGGAGTAAGGCGGGACAGAGCCAGCGTTATCAAAAGCGCGGATCCGGCGACCGCTATACTGTGGATCGATAGCGGATCGCCTTCGGAACTGAGCGCCCCCAGTATCCCTGCAAGCACGGCCGACACCGCGACCACGGCGAGATAGTAACCCATGACCTCCATAGCCGCCCTGCCAACTTCCCTCGCCCGGGGCGAAAACATAAAGCGCGCCGTCAAAGGCGCGCTCTGAAAATTCGACTCCAGCGGCGCAGGATCAGTGCAGCTGCCACCAGCTTTACCAGGTCGAAGGGCAAGAACGGCAGCGAGCCTGCGCGGATCGCCCAAGCCGGGTCGCCGCTCAGAACCGCAAGCTGGGCCGTGCCGCCCAAATGAATGGCGGCGGTGGCGAGCAAAAGCCCCAGCAACAGGCGGGGCCACGACTCACTGGGCCGGCTCAGCTGACCCGCCAGCGCGGCGGCCACCGGGTAGGCCAGCAGATATCCGCCCGTGGGGCCCAGCAGACGAGCCAGCCCCGGCGCTCCGCCCGGAGCGAACACCGGTAGCCCAGCCGCGCCCAGGGCCAGATACAGCACCATGCTGGCCGCACCCACTTTGGGTCCCAGCGCTCCTCCCACCACCAGCACCGCCAGCACCTGTAGCGTGACCGGCACCGGGGTTACTGGAAGGGGAATGGCCACTTGGGCCGCCAACCCCACCAGCAGAGCGCCCGCCAGGATGACCACGCTGCGGCGGACGACTCCGGCCGGAGTGAAAACCAACCGCTCGACGTTCGCTTGACTCATGCCACACGCTCCACGCTCAAGGCTACTGCGTTTCCGCCTCCCAGACAGAGAGTCGCCAGACCGGTCGAGGCGTCCCGCTGCCGCATGGCGTACAGTAGGGTCGTCAGAATCCGGGCTCCGCTCGCACCGATCGGGTGACCCAAAGCCACCGCCCCTCCGTTGACGTTCACCCGGTCCCACTCCCAACCGAGAGCCCGCCCGTCCGCCAGGACCTGCACCGCGAACGCCTCGTTTATCTCTATGAGGTCGTAGTCCCGGATCGCAGTTCTCGCCTGGTCCATCAGCTTCTTTACCGCCACGATCGGGGCGAAGAAAAGGTCCTGCGGCTCGCCCCCACCGGTGGCGTAGTGAGTTATTCTCGCCATGATCGGCAGAGCGTGGGCCCTGGCGAATCCTTCCGAGGTGATAACCAGCGCGCTCGCTCCGTCGTTCATGCCCGGTGCGTTCCCCGCAGTCACCGTACCTCGAGGATCGAATACCGGCTTAAGCGCGGCGAGAGCCTCTAGGGAAGTGTCCTTCCTGGGCCCTTCGTCTTCTTGGACGATTCGCGAACCCTTTTTTCCCTCGACCGTGACCGGAACGATCTCGTCCGCGAAGCGACAACTTTCCATGGCGGCTACCGCCTTGCGGTGGCTCTCCAGGGCAAAGCGATCCTGCTCCTCCCGGGTGATTCCGGCTTTTCGGGCGGTGTATTCGGCGTAGTTGCCCATATGGGAGTTGCCGAAAGAGCACCACAACCCGTCGTGAATTACACCGTCTTTAAGCTGCTGGTGTCCGTATTTCACTCCGGAGCGCAGGCCGTAGAGGTAATGGGGGGCGCTGGACATCGATTCCATCCCGCCAGCCACCAGGCACTTCGCGTCGCCGGCCTTGATCGCCTGAGCCGCCAACATGACCGCCTTGAGACCCGAGCCGCAAACTTTGTTGACCGTCACCGCCGCTACGGTGCCCGCTAGCCCGCCTTTTAGAGCAGCCTGCCGCGCCGGAGCTTGGCCTGCTCCCCCCTGGAGCACCTGCCCCAGGATTACTTCCTCCACTGCCTCGGGATCCACCCCGGCCCGGCGCACGGCTTCCCGGACCACTAGAGCACCTAGTTCGGTGGCCGGCAGCGAGCTGAGTGCGCCCAAGTACTTGCCGATCGGCGTTCGAACTGCCGCTACGATTACCGCAGTGCGATCTAGGTCCATCGACCGGAACTTAACCGCCGCCCGCTGGCGGCTCAAGCGCGCGGTCTAAGACATCGGATCGTGGAATCGGCCGTCGATCTTCATCTGGAACTCAGGGCACCAACGCCCGGCTCCCGATCTCGTGCCGCAGACGATCGATAAACTCCTCCAGCTTCATGATCTCCTGCTTCTTGGCAGCGCCGCGCACCCGCACCGCTACGGTCCCCTGCTCTGCTTCCCGCTGACCTACCACCGCCAAGTACGGCACCTTCATCAGCTCCCCGTCCCGAATGCGGTAATTCAAGGTCTCGTTCCGCTGGTCCAGATGCACCCTCACACCCGCAGCCCGAAGGCGCTCATAAACCGTATGCGCCCACTCGATCTGTCCCTCGGCAATGGGAAGCACCCGCACCTGCTCCGGAGCGAGCCACACCGGAAAAGCGCCGGCAAAGTGCTCTATCAACATTCCCACGAAGCGCTCCAGGGTGCCGTAGATCGCCCGATGAATCATGACCGGACGGTGGGGACGATTGTCCGGTCCAGTGTACTCCAGCCCGAACCTTTCGGGGAGACCGTAATCCAGCTGGATCGTGGTTCCCTGCCACTCGCGCCCAATGGCATCGCGCAGCTTGATGTCGATCTTAGGACCGTAGAACGCCCCACCGCCTTGGTCGATCCCGTAAGTGAGCCCACGCCTCTCCAAAGCCCCCTTGAGCGCCGCCTCGGCGGCATCCCACATATCGTCGCTACCTAGCTTCCTCTGCGGCCGAGTAGCCAAGTCTAGCCGATACTCGAGACCGAAGGTCCGATGGAGCACGAAGTCGGCCAGGTCCAGGATCTCGAAGATCTCCTGCTCGATCTGATCCTCGCGGCAAAAGATGTGGGCATCGTCCATGGTGAGCCCGCGGACCCGCAGCATGCCGTGAAGCGCCCCCGAAAGCTCGTTGCGGTAGACGTTCGCCACCTCGGCCAACCTCAAGGGAAGATCGCGATAGGACCGCTGCCGGGAAGCATAGATCAGGATGTGCATCGGGCAGTTCATCGGCTTTACCCGATAACGCACCTCCTCTACCTCTCCGTGACCGGCGGCCATCGCCGGAAACTGGTTCTCCTCGTACCAAGGCAGGTGTCCCGATCGGATGAAGAGCTGTTCCCGGGTCACGTGCGGAGTGTAGACCAAGTCGTATCCTCGCTTGATGAGCTCGGCTTCGATCAACCGCCGGAGCTCGAACTGGATCACTGCACCCCGCGGGTGCCACAACACCAAACCGGGGCCTACATCCTCCTGAATGCTGAACAAGTCCAACTGTTTGCCGATGACCCGATGATCCCGCTTTTCGGCTTCCTCCCTGCGCCTCAGATCCGCTGCCAAGTCCGCTTGTCTGAAATACGCCGTCCCGTAAATGCGCTGTAGCATCTGGCGGCGCGAGTCTCCCCGCCAGTAGGCCCCAGCGGCGTGTAGGAGCTTGAAGTGCTTCACATACCCCGTGCTGGGAACGTGGGGGCCACGGCACAGGTCGGTGAACGGACCGTCGGTGTAAACCGATATCACCTCGTCCTCGCCCAGCTCTTCTAAGCGCTCGAGCTTCAGAGGATCGTCCTTGAACCGCCGCCTCGCCTCCTCCCGGGACACTTCTTCGCGGACAAAGGGATAATCTGCCTTTACCACCTCGCGCATCCGCTCCTCGATGCGCGCCAGATCGTCGGGCGTGAAGGGCCGGGGGACATCGAAGTCGTAGTAAAAGCCGTCCTCTATGGGCGGGCCAAAACCGATCTGCGCCTCCGGAAAGAGTTGCCGCACAGCGGTGGCCAGCACATGAGCCGAAGAGTGCCGCAACACCCAAAGGGCGTCGGGAAACTCGGGAGTGAGGATCTCGATCTTGCAGCCTCGAAAAATCGGCCGGTCGAGATCCCAGAGCTGGCCGTCGACCTTGGCCGCCACCGCCTCACGGGCCGCTCGGGGATCGATCTGCTCGGCCACCGAGCGGGGCGTGGTACCGGCCGGAACCGCGCGCACCGATCCGTCCGGAAGTTCTAGCTTTATGGATTCGCTCATGGATCGAATTCTAGCACGCCTAGGATGGAGTCGTAAGCGGGGAAACCTCCTAACCCACCATCCCGCGGACCGCCCCGGGGATCGTACCCATTCGCTTGGACCGGCTGCGCGATATACCGATGGAGCGTCGGCGCTCTTATTATTCTGTGAACGCGTCATTCGGAACGCTAATTGTCGAACGCGGAAACAGCGATTGCACTGAAGGGAGGCCCGGCCCTACGGTGGCCCGCGAACCTCAGAAAAACGGCATCACCGGCATCGCCTTGGCCGCCGCAGTTGGCTTTGGAATCGGCCTGGTAGCCGGCCTAGTGGCGGGGGAGTGGCTCGGCGGAGTACACCCCGAGCGGATTCGCCGTGCGGTACGACGCTTGGGCCCCCAGATCTCACCTGCCCGTGATCCGCAAGCGGTGGAAAGAGCCGTGCTGCGAGCGCTGAAAAGCGATCCCCGTACCGGGAATTTGCGGATCGGCGTCAGAGCGATCTCGGACGGGCTGGTGGAACTCACCGGTACGGTTCCGGCCCCCGAGCTGAGGCGTCATGCGGCTGAAATCGCTCAGGCAGCCGCCGGCGACGACGTGGTGGTAAACCGGCTCCTGGTGGAGGGTGAGGACGTAGGTTGAGTCGCTCGGGAAAAGCCCCTAAGACCAGCGGCGGAGCCACAAAGCACAGCACCGCCACCAAGAGCCGGCGTAGGCCCGCAGTGGGAGCCCAACTCGGGTCCCAGTACGATCCTTCGCTGGTGGAGTCGGCTATCTACCACCAGTGGGACGCTGCTGGTGTCTTCAAGCCCCAGTCGCGGACCGAGCCCTACGTGATCGTGATACCGCCGCCCAACGTGACCGGCGTGCTGCACATGGGCCACGCCCTGAACAATACGCTTCAGGACGTCCTCATTCGGTTCGAACGAATGCGGGGCCGGGCGGCGCTCTACTTGCCGGGTACCGACCACGCCGGGATTGCCACGCAGAACGTGGTGGAGCGGCTGGTCGCGAAGGAGGGTAAAACACGATTCGATTTAGGGCGCGATCGTTTCGTGGAACGCGTCTGGGACTATGTGCGCCAAACCGGCCAGACGATCCTGGAGCAACTCAAGGCGATCGGCGCCTCTTGCGATTGGACCCGTACCAGGTTCACCCTCGATCCCGACTACTCCGCCGCGGTCCGCCACGTATTCGTAACCTTGTGGGAAGAGGGACTCATCTACCGGGGCCACCGGGTCATCCACTGGTGCTCGCGCTGCCTCACCGCGCTCTCCGACGAAGAGGCCGAATTCCACCAAACCGAAGGCAAACTCTACTACATTCGGTATCCTCTGGCCGGCGAAGACGGCCGCTATCTGGTGGTAGCGACCACTCGCCCCGAGACCATGCTGGGAGACACTGCAGTGGCGGTGCATCCGGCGGACTCCAAGACTTCCTGGGCCAAAGGCCAAAAGGTGCGCCTGCCGCTTACCGAGATCGCCCTGCCGGTAATCGCCGACCAAGCGGTGGATCCCGAATTCGGCACCGGGTTCGTAAAGGTCACTCCTGCCCACGACGCCACCGACTTCGAAATCGGACAGCGGCACGGGCTCCCCATGCCCCTGGTGCTGGACGAAAAGGGGCGGATGAAGGACCCCGGAGCCCCGGAGGGAAGGCGAGTGCCCGCGGAACTCGAAGGGCGGGACCGGTTCGAAGCTCGAGCGCTGATAGTCGAAATGCTCGGCCAGCGGGGCCTCTTGGCAAAGATCGAAGCCCACCGTCACGCAGTGCGGCGCTGCTATCGCTGCGACACCGTGGTGGAGCCCCGGCTGAGCGAGCAGTGGTTCGTAAAGATGGCTCCTCTCGCCCGACCGGCCTTGGAAGCTTACCGTGCGGGCCGCCTGCGCTTCGTGCCGGAGCGCTGGGGCAACGTCTACCAGAACTGGCTGGAAAACATCCGGGACTGGAACATCTCCCGCCAGCTATGGTGGGGACACCGAATCCCCGTCTTCAGCTGCGAGTCCTGCGGCGAGCAGTGGGCCGATCGCACCGAGCCCGAACGGTGCCGCAAGTGCGGCGACCGCAGGATCGTCCAAGATCCCGACGTGCTGGACACCTGGTTCTCCTCTTGGCTGTGGCCCTTCGCCACGCTGGGCTGGCCTCAAAAGACGCCGGACCTCGAGCGCTTCTACCCGGGACATACGCTGGTCACCGGATCGGAGATCATCTTTTTCTGGGTCGCGCGCATGGTCATGGCGGGTTACCACTTCCTGGGAGAGCGTCCTTTCGAGACGGTGTTGATCAACGGCACGGTCCGCGACAACCTGCATCGCCGGATGTCCAAGTCTCTGGGCAACGGGATCGATCCCCTGGAAGTGGTTCGGCTCTACGGGGCGGACGCGCTGCGCTTCACTCTGGTAGCGGGAGCCCCGGTGGGGACCGATCTGATCCTCGACCCCAACGACCTTAAGACCACGTTCGCGCCAGGAAGGAACTTCGTCAACAAGACTTGGAACGCGGGCCGCCTGATTCTTTCGACCTTGCAGCGGGCACCGTCTCCTCTGGACCGGATCGACCCGGAGAAGCTGCAGCTGGCGGATCGCTGGATCCTCTCGCGCACTCAGCGCGCGGTGGCCTCGGTAACCGAAGCTCTGGAGCGGTTCCGGCTGGCCGACGCCGCCAGCGCGGGCTACCACTTCCTGTGGCACGAACTGGCCGACTGGTATCTGGAGCAGGTGAAGCCCCGCCTCTACGGCCTCCGGCCGGGAGCTACCGTGGCCAGGAGCGTTGCGTGCTACGCCTTCGAGACCGCCCTCAAGTTGCTGCATCCGGTGATCCCCTTCGTCACCGAAGAGCTGTGGCGCCATCTTCCCGGAAGACAAAACCCGCTGCTCGCGACGGCGGCCTGGCCTACGGTCGACCATCGCTTTATCGATCCCGACGCCGAGGACCGCTTCGGTCGGGTGCAGGAGTTGGTGAGCGCGGTACGGGCGATCCGTGCCGACTACGGAGTGCACCCTTCTTCGATGGTTCGGGTCACCGTGCGCCCCTCGGACCAAGTGGCGCAGGAGGCCTTCCGCGCCGAGCGGCAGACCATACAGAGGTTGGCCAAGGTATCCAAGCTGAGGTGGCACCCCACCGGAGCGGGCGAATCCGGAGCGGCTCAGTCGGAAGCCGGTGCCCACACGGTGCTACCCGACGGATCGAGCGTCTTCGTGGCCCTCGGCGACGTCATCGACTTGGAGAAAGAGCGCGCCCGCTTGGGCAAGGAGCTTGAACGGCTGGATCAGCAACTCGAAGGGGTGCGCCGCAAGCTGGCGAACCCGGATTTCGTTTGCCGGGCCCCCGCCGAGGTGGTAGAGCGGGAGAGAGCAAAGGAGTGCTCGATGCTCGATCGGAAAGAAGTGCTAGCCGCCAAGCTGCGTGCATTGGGTTGCTGAGCGGAAAGATAGCGGCTTCGGCTTTGGGTGCGATCGCCCTGATCACCGGGGCCTGCGCTTCGGTTCAGCCTCCGCCCGGCGGCCCTCCGGATCAGAACCCACCCGCGATCGTCGCCGTTACTCCTGATTCCGGGGCGATCGTCGAGGGGCTGCGCGACCGGCTCCTTATACAGTTCGATGAAGTGATCGACGAGCGATCCGGAGGCGGGCTGGAACGGCTCGTCCGGCTGGCGCCGGTCAAGGGACCACCCGATATCGACTGGAAGCGCACGGCGATCGCAGTAAGACCGAAAGAGGGCTGGCGCAGCGGGATCATCTATCACCTGAGGATACTTTCCGGCATCAGCGACCTGAGAAATAACCGCCTGAACCAGGGCCGCACAGTGATCTTCTCCACCGGTGGCCCGATCCCCGCCACTTCGCTGGAAGGCACGGTCCTGGACTGGCAAGCAGGACGAGCAGCACCGCGAGCGCTGGTGGAAGCGATGCTGCTGCCCGATTCCCTGATCTATTCCGCCATGGCGGACTCCGCCGGCGATTTCCTACTGGCCTCCATCCCACCGGGGCGCTACCACGTTGTGGCTACTGTGGACGCCAACAACAACGGCCGCAGAGACTTTCGCGAGGCTTTCGATTCGATCACCCTCGCGCTGGATTCTGTGGCGAGCCAGGTTTTTTGGGCTTTCCGCCGTGACACGTTGGGACCCCGGATCGCACGCCTCTCCGTGGCCGACAGCTTGACCATAAGGCTGGAGCTGGATCAAGGGATTCTACCGGAGCAGGTAAAGCAGCTATCCGTGGAGGTGCTCGCCCTCCCCGACTCGTCGCCCGTGGCCATCCGGGAAATCCTGCGACAGGAAGAGTACGACTCCCTGCGCACTGCCGAAAGCCGGAGCCGCACTACGGTCGAGCCTGACACCTCTGCGCCCCGGCCCGCCCGCCCTCCCACACCGCCGGACACACTGGCCATACCACTTAGAGAGGCACAGACTCCCACAGCTTTGCGCGCCGACACCAGCAAAGCTGCCAGATTGCTCAGCTCTCGGCCGAAGCCGAGCCCCGTAGTAATGATACGGCTGCTGAACCGCCTGGAGCGGGGAAGCCGTTTACTCGTGCGCGCCAATGCGGTGAATCTCTTGGGCTATCGCGCACATTCTCGATTGCTACTGCTAGTCCCCGAGACCGGAGGGCGGCGGTGAACGATCTCCGGCGCGATCTTCCTGCCGTAAGCCGTCTCCTGGAGGAGGCAAAGAGTGCGGGTCTACTGGACCGCCACCCGCGGGCGCTGGTGGTGAAGGCGATCCGCTCCGCGCTGGCTGAAGCCCGAGCGGCCCGCGGTGAACCTCCGGCGGGGGGATGGCTGGCGGCGATCGAGCGGCACCTAGCTCTGAAGCAGCGCCGTTCCCTCAAGCCGGCGATCAATGCCACCGGCGTGATCCTTCACACCAACTTAGGAAGGGCGCCCCTGGCGGCCGCCGCGCGGTCGGCGGTGGCGGAGGTGCTGGGCTATTGCACGCTGGAGCTCGACCTGGAGACTGGCGGGCGCGGGTCGCGTCAGAGTCACGTCGCTTCCCTGCTCGGAGAGATCACTGGCGCCGAATCCGCCTTGGTGGTGGTCAATGCCGCGGCTGCGCTGCTTTTGGTCTGCAACACGCTGGGGGAAGGCGGCGAGACCATAGTTTCCCGCGGAGAGCTAGTGGAGATCGGAGACGCTTTCCGCATCCCCGAGATCCTCCAGCGGAGCGGCACGTCGCTGGTAGAGGTGGGAACTACCAACCGAACGCGGCTTCGAGACTACGAGCTCGCCTTAAGCCCCCGGACCAGGATCGCCCTCAAGGTGCACCGTTCCAACTTTCGCCTGACAGGGTTCACCAGCGAGGCCGGTCTAGCGGAGCTCGTGAGCTCGATGAAAGAGCGGGGCATATACGTCGTGCACGACGTGGGCAGCGGGCTTTTGATCGATCTCTCGCGCTTCGGCCTGCAGGGTGAACCTCTGGTGCCGCAAAGCGTGGCTGCCGGAGCGATCGTGGTTTTCTCCGGGGACAAACTCCTGGGGGGCCCCCAGGCGGGAATCGTGTTGGGACCGCGGGAGCCCCTCGAAAAGATGGCCCGAAACCCCCTGTTTCGAGCGCTGCGGCCGGACAAATCGATCATAGCCGCGCTGGAAGGGACCCTAACCCTGTACCGAGATCCCGAGACCGCTTTCCGAGAGATCCCCACTCTGGCGATGCTCACCGCGGACCTGGGGACGCTGAAGCGCCGGGCTCGCAGGCTGGCGCGGAAGATAGAGGGTGCGGAATTGATCCCCGGGACCTCATCGGTGGGGGGTGGCTCGTTTCCCGAGGCGGAGCTACCCACCGCACTGGTGGCGCTGCCTGGAGCTTGGCCGGCTCAAGAGCTTTTGGCGCTGCTCAGAGCCAATGATCCCCCGGTCATAGCGCGGGTCGAAAACGATCGGGTCGTCTTGGACCCTCGCACTATCGCGGCCGATGAGCTCGAGGCGGTCGCCGCGGCGGTGCGCCGAGCCCGGGCCACGCTCGAGCGCCCATGAACGGAGTCCCCAGGGGTATGGAAGCGAATGAAGTAGCTTTCACACCACAACGTCCCATGAGGGTGGGGGTGCTGGCCTCGGGCGGAGGAACCAATCTTCAGGCGCTGATCGACTCTGGTCACGCAGAGGCTCCTTACCGAGTAGTGCTGGTGGCGAGCGACCAGCCTCGGGCCTACGCCCTGGAGCGAGCCCGAAAGTCCGGCATCGCGGCTCGAGTGTTGACGGATCCAGCCGACGGCGAGGCGCTACTGCACCTGCTCCGGGAGTACGCAGTCGATCTGCTGGTGCTGGCCGGCTATTTGAAGCTCGTCCCCGCCACGGTGGTTCGGGCCTTCACGGGTCGGATAATCAACATTCATCCCGCCCTGCTTCCGGCCTTTGGCGGAAAGGGAATGTACGGCCACAGAGTGCACCAGGCGGTGTTGGCTTCAGGAGCGACGGTTAGCGGAGCTACGGTACACCTAGTGGATGAGGAGTACGACCGCGGCCCGATCGTGGCGCAGTGGCCGGTCTTGGTGGAGCCAGGTGATACGCCGGAGACTCTAGCTGCCCGAGTCCTCGAAGTGGAGCACAAGCTCCTGCCCCTGGTGGTGCTCAAAGCAGCCCAAGCAGGGCGCGTGGTGCGCCTTTTTCCCACCGCTTCGTTCGGCGCGCCTAGGTTAGATCGCGAGGGATGAGCCGCCGAGTGGGGACAACCGGCGGGCAGAAGGCGAGGGCTATAGACGGGCTACCAAACTTACCGACTTATGGAAGGAAACCATGCCTCGCGCACTGATCTCCGTTTCCAATAAGCAGGGTCTCGAAGAGTTCGCCTCCGGGCTCCAAGCGTTAGGCTGGGAAATCGTTTCCACCGGAGGTACAGCCAAGGCGCTCGAGAAGGCCGGAATTGCGGTCATTCCCACAGAGGCCGTGACCTTGTTTCCGGAGATGTTGGACGGGCGAGTCAAGACCCTGCACCCGGCGATCCACGCAGCGATTCTGGCCCGCCGGGACGTGCCCGAGCACATCCGTACTCTGGAGGCCCACGGCTTCGCTCCCATCGACTTGGTGGCGGTCAACCTGTATCCCTTCCGGGAGACCGTAGCTCGAGCGGACGTAGAATTCGAGGAAGCGATAGAACAGATCGATATCGGGGGTCCCGCTCTGCTCCGGTCAGCGGCTAAGAACCACCGGGACGTGCTGGTGGTGGTGGATCCTTTGGACTATCCGAGGGTGCTCGAGGCTTTGAGGAATGGCCGGGTAGATGCGGCCCTGCGCTGCGAGCTGGCGAGCAAGGTCTTCCATCACACCGCCGCCTACGACAGCGCGATCGCGAGCTACCTAGCGGCACCCTCAAGCGAGCTACCCCAGACGCTGGCGCTGGTGCTGGAGCGCCGGCAGATTTTGCGCTACGGGGAGAATCCCGAGCAGCGAGCTGCCCTGTATCGCCTTCCGGGGTCCGGCGGCCTTGCGGACCTGGTCCAACTCCACGGCAAAGAACTTTCCTTCAACAACCTACTGGACATCGACGCCGCCCTGCTTGCAATTTCGCCCTTCGAGGATCGAACTGCGTGCGCCATCATAAAGCATACCACCCCTTGCGGCATCGCCTTGGGAGATACGCCGGAAGCAGCCTACCGGCGGGCTTTGACGTGCGACCCGGTCTCTGCTTTCGGCTCGGTGGTCGGGTTCAACACCGTGGTGGACGAACCCGCAGCCCGGGCCGTGGCGACGCTCTTCGTGGAAGTAATCGTCGCTCCCGCCTTCGAGCCGCAGGCGCTGGACCTGCTCCGGGGGAAGAAGAACCTGAGGGTGATCGAGTTCCCCGCCAAGTCCGATCGACCGAGTTTGGACTTCAAGGGCGTTCGGGGAGGGCTGTTGGTACAGGATCGGTTCCGGTTCGACTCCAGCGAGACGGGATGGAAGGTGGTAAGCGGCCGCGCGCCTACCGACCAGGAATGGCGCGACCTGAGATTTGCCTGGAGGGCCGTTGCCAGCGTGAAGTCCAACGCGATACTTCTCGCTCGAGACGAGGCGGCCCTGGGAATAGGCGCGGGGCAGATGAGCCGCGCGGACGCAGTGTTCCTAGCGATCCACAAGGCCCGCCAGGCGGGGCACGACCCGAAGGGGGCGGTGCAAGCCTCCGACGCCTTCTTCCCCTTCCCTGACGGCGTGGAGCTGGCCGCCCAAGCGGGAATCACCGCCGTGATCCAGCCCGGTGGCTCGATCAGGGACGAGGTGGTGGTCGAGGCAGCCGATCGGGCCGGGATGGCGATGGTCTTTACCGGCAGGCGGCAGTTCAGGCACTGAGCGTGGCGCAAGGGCGTTGGGAACCCCGTCGCGGAAACCGAGATTTCCATTAAGGGCGAGGCTCGCGGGCAGGGGCGCGGGGGTTCCCCCAAGACCCTGACCGAGGGGTATTGACAAGTTGGGTGCCGGGGCGTACCGTAGCGCAAGTAAGGTCGGCGTGAGCCGGCCGTAGGAGGTCAACAGAACATCTAACTCGTTGTTTAGGCGGAGGTTCCCTCAGGAAGGCGCTCCGCTGGGCACATCTTAAGCTAAGAGTTTCCTAACCGTTCCTAAAAGGAGGGCGGATTATGAGCTCTACGAAGTTGTTTAGATGGGCGTTCACGTTGGTTGTGTTGGCCGCCTTCGTGAACGCGACGCCGGGAGCGGCGCAGCAGCGTGGTACCATTCGCGGCACGGTCCGCGAGGCTGACACGCAGCGACCCGTTCCCGGCGTTCAGGTCTTCATGCCCGGTACTCAGATGGCCACGGTGACTGATGCCCAGGGTCGCTATGAGTTTACCGGGGTGCCGGCCGGCGGGGTCCAGATTAGGGTCCGCGCGGTGGGCTACAGTGCGGCGTTTGCCACTACCACGGTAGTGGGCGGCCAGACGGTGACGGTGGATTTTGCCTTGAACCGTTCGGTGGTCGCCTTGGACGAGGTGGTGGTGACCGGTACCGGAGCTACGGCGGAGCGCCGCCAGCTGGGCAACACTATTGCGACGGTTCGGGCCGATGTGATCGAGGAGGCTCCGATATCGACCTTCTCGGAGGCGCTGGCGGCTCGGGAGGCTGGGGTTCAGATCTTGCCGGCTTCGGGGCTCGCGGGTGAGGGAGCGAGGATACGGATTCGGGGTAACGCCAGCTTGTCGCAGTCCAATGAGCCGGTGGTCTACGTGGATGGGGTGCGGATCGACAATGCTGGTGGTTTGACCAATGTGGGTACCGGCGGTGGGGGGGTGCCGTCGCGTCTGGACGATATCAATCCGGAGATTATCGAGCGGATTGAGATCTTGAAGGGAGCGGCTGCGGCCACGTTGTACGGTTCTGAGGCATCGGCTGGAGTGATTCAGATCTTTACCAAGAAGGGGGTCCAGGGCCGGCCTCGTTTCAGTGTGCGGATCGATCAAGGTTTGTCGCGGTTTCCGGCGGATCGGATCAAGCCGGCTGCGGGTTTTCCCCGTACTCAGGCACAGGCAGATCGGATCAATGCCATTTTGGGTCGGGGCTTTATGACCGATGCTACGGGTGATGGCCGGGTGGATCCGTTCGAGGTATTCGAGGTACCGCTGGTGACCCAGTATTACGGGACGGGTTACAATTCGGCCTATTCGGCCACGGTTAGCGGTGGTGGGTCGGATGCGGTTTACAATGTGGCGGCTCGCTATTCTCGGGACGATGGTCCGATCAGTGCGCGGGAGACGTTAGGTCCGGGGATGCACGATTTCAACCGTAAGGTCCAGACTTCGGCCAACGTGACACTGTTCCCGCGGGAGCGGTTGAATATTTCGGCTGGGTTGTTGTTCAGCGATGTATTTCACACTACGCCCAACAACAACAACAACATTTATGGAGTTCAGTCTTCGCTGTTGAACTCCAAGCCGGAGAATGCCAACTGTCAGGAGTCGATCAATCGGGGTCTGGGTGGAAGCTTTGGTGAAGATCCCAATCGACCGGGTCATTGTGCTGGGCCAGGCAATGAGTGGGGTACTTTGGCCTTTACTACTCCCAGGGAGGCAGCCCAGGCGGTTATCACCCAGGATGCCGAGCATGTCAATGCCAATGTGAAGGCTAGCTATGAGCCGTTGACCGAGCGGCTGCGCTTGGAGGCCACGGTTGGCATCGACGTGACCAATACTCGGGATGCCGAGTTTAGGCCGTTCCGCTACGATGTAGACAATTTCACCAATTTCTTCGATCAAGGGATCAAGTCTTTTGGTTCTCGCAATCAGCGGCAGTTTACCGGTGATTTTCGAGGTACCTGGAACGAGCGGTTCGGAATCTTCTCCTCGCAGTTGACCTTTGGGAGCCAGGGATTCATCACCAATGTGCATTCTCGTGGTGGTGATGGCTGGGATTTCCCAGGTCCCGGGTTGGAGGTAGCGGATGCGGGCGCTAATCAGGTGGTGGTCGAGGGGTTTAGCGAGGTGGTGAATATCGGGATCATGGGTCAGGAGCAGATCGGGATCAACGAATGGGCCTTTGTCACGGTGGGAGCTCGTTGGGATCGCAACAGTGCCTTTGGTGAGAAGACCGAGGGTCAGTTGTATCCCAAGGCGAGCGCTTCGTTGGTGATAAGCGACCTTCCCACTTGGACCAGCACCACGTTGTCCACGTTGCGTTTGCGCGGTGCTCTGGGCCGCTCCGGTTTGCAGCCTGGTGCTTTCGATCGGTTCACCACTTATGGCCCCATTACGGCTAATTTGGCGGGTGCCGATTTGCCGGCTTTGGCTCCGGCCAACTTGGGCAACGATTCGTTGAAGCCCGAGGTTACCACCGAGTTCGAGGCTGGAGCGGAGTTGGGGTTGTTCGAGGACCGGTTGGGCTTCGATGTGACTTATTGGAGCCGCAAGACGACCGATGCCTTGGTGCCGCAGCGGTTCCCGCCCAGCGGTGGGTTTACCGCTACTCAGTTGGTGAATATCGGCGAGTTGGAGGCTAGGGGTTGGGAGTTGAAGTTCAACTGGTTGGCGGTGGATCGTCCCGGTCTGTCGATCGATGTGTTTGCCAATGCCAGCTATTTGTTCCAGCGCATAGTGGACATGGGAGGCGCTCCGCCGCTGAAGGTGGGAGGTACTTATCCTCGGTATCGGCAGTTCTTGATCGAGGGTCAGCCTCCTGGGGTATTGCTGGGGTCGCAGTTGTTGCAGCCTTGCGGTCAGACCCAATACAGCAGGTGCCTGCAGCCGGGCCAGTTCCCGTTCGATACCAATGGGGATGGGGTACCGGACGATCGGGCCACTTTGGAGGCTTATTTGTCGGTGCCTCGGAGCCTGGATCTGTTCAACTCGCCCACGGGTAGGGGTCCGTTGCTGGATGACAATGACAATGACGGTGACTTCTTGGATCACTGCTTGTCGCCGGCGGTGCGCTTTGGGGGTGGTCCCGGGACGGCTCCTACCAAGAGGCTGAAGGACAAGAACGGCAACGAGTACGATTACTGCTTGGCCAAGCCGTTGCCGGATTGGCAGGGTTCGTTCGGGGTGAACATCACCTTGGCGCGCAATTTCCAGTTGAACACGCTGTTCGAGTATCGGGCAGGGAATTTCTATTACAGCAATCTGACTGATGCTTTCCGCAATTCCAATCCGCTGATCGGTCGTAATGTGAAGCGGGTGGCGGAGCTGGAGTCGATCATGCTGAATCCGGCCAGCACGCCCCAGCAGCGGGCCGATGCCCTGATTGAGTATGCCAATGATTTCAAGGCGTTGGCGCCGTATTCCGGGTTGAACCTGGTGGAGAAGGCTGACTTTGTGCGCTTGCGCGAGGTGGGGTTGACTTACAACGCTCCGGCCTCGTTCGCCCAGAAGCTGGGCTTCTCCAGCTTGGCGTTCAACCTGACCGGAAGGAACGTACTGCTGTTTACCGGCTACAGCGGAATCGACCCGGAGGTAAACCAGCTAGGACGCATAACCGGCGGTGGGTTGGGGAACTTCCTCGAGAGTACCGATGCTTGGGGATTCCCGCTGCCCAGGCGGTTTACCTTCTCGGTGCGGTTTGGGTTCTAACCCGGAGAACAGGAGACAACGGCTATGACTTGGAACTATAGATTCTATGATAGGGGGCGCTCCTCGAGGGGCGCCCCGCTCCTCGGCCTCTGGGTGGTGCTGGGCCTTACGGCTTGCGGCGACATCCTGGAGGTGAAAAACCCCAACAACGTAACCGAGGAAGCGGTCCGGCGCCCGGAAGCGGCAGCGGCGCTGGTCAACGGCGCTTTGGCTCGCGTGGCCAACGGTGTGGACTATAGCGCTTTGGTGGTGGGCACCGCTGCAGACGAGTACGAGTGGACCGGGTCTCGTGATGCCTGGCGGGAACTGGACGAAGGCAAACTCTCTAACGGTTTTAACGAGTTTACCGATGCTGCTTATCCGGAGATCGCACAGGCCCGTTGGCTAGCCGACGAGGCGATCCGGGTACTGGAGGGGCAACAGGCTGAGGGCACTTTGCCTAACAAAGCCGATCTAGCCCGCGCTTACCTTTATTCGGCGATTGCCTATGTGTCTGCGGCTGACATGTGGGACGATTTTACCCTCCCGGTAAAGAAGGGTGAGTCGGTGCCTCCGGTAGGCCAGGCCAACATGAAGTCGTTGTACGATAAAGCGATCGAGTACTTGAACAAGGCCGAGCCTTTGGCCTCGGGCGAGCTTAAGACGACGATCGTAGCGATGCGGGCTCGGGCCAAGTTCAACAAGGCGATCTGGGATCTGGTGGGCGTGAGGCCGATCAATACCGGTCTGGCCACAGATACTTACGGAGCCTCGGCCGATGCTACGGCGGCTTTGGCTACTATCCCGGCTCCGGATTGGGAGTTCCGCTTCACCTGGAGCGCGGGAACCGGAAGTTCCTGGGCCGGTTCTTGGGTAAACTCCCGCCAAGAGATGAGGCTGGGTCCTACCTATGTGGAGCCTAGCCCGACTGCACCTACTTGGCTGGACAACGTGGTGTTGCTAGATCCGATAGACAACGTTCCGGCTCCTGCGGTGGACAAGATTCAAAAGCTCTTTAGGACTGAAGGTAATTTTGGAGGTATCACGGTGATTTCAGCCCGGGAGCTGCATTTGATCTTGGCCGAGGCAGCGCTGGCGGCCGGGAACACCGCCGGTTTCCAGGCTGCGATCAACAATTTGCGGGCGCTGGATGGTTTGAGCGCCTGGACTCCGGCCAGCAGTGTGACGGCTACGGCTCTGTTGATCCACTCTCGACAAGCCAACCTGTTCCGCCAGGGGAGGAGGCTGGCGGATCATTACCGCTTCCAGATTGCCTCCGCCGAGTGGAGGACTGGGGCTCAGGCATTCGAGGGTGGTTGGTTCTTGCCGATCACTGCCAACGAGTGCTTGACCAACACCACCATCGGAGCGGAAAATTGCTCCAAATAAGGGTCTTATTTGAAAGCGGAAGCGGGCCGGCTCATGCCGGCCCGCTTTTGGTTCTCTCGAGACGAGCTTATTAGCGGGGGAACACCGACGACGAGCTGATGGTACCGGGATCCTTTATCCCGCCACGAGTGGGGTCCTCGTTCTGTACCGCGAACCGCAAGGCCGCGTAGAAGCCCACCAAAATTCCACCTGTCACAGCCAACATCCCTATGGTCCGCTTTGGTGAAGGACGCCATACCTCCAGCTTAGCTACATTGGCTCGAGGGATATAGTAGCCCACATTGTTCCCGTAGTACCGCTCCTCTCCTCGGGGCTTGAACCATTTCACCCACAAGCCGAGGGAGTCCGGGCTGGAATCCACCAAGTAGCCCTCGACGGTGGTAACCTCATTGAGAGTGAAGGTCCCGAGGTTGAAGTCCCGCGGCGGAGACAGAGTGGCACGTACGTCCACTCCCGGCTCCGGAATCACGTCATTGGAGACCGGGACGTACTGAAAACACCCGCTGACCAGAAGAGCGGCCGCTACCGGCGCGCTAGCATGCCGGATTCGGCCCAAACAACCAGACGCACGATGCACGGTTCATGCACCTCCTCTGAGCGTATCTCCTGAGCAGCGCTCTCTCACTGCTGCCCGGCGACCTTGGTCGGCTCTGTCTTGAACACCGTCTCACCCTTGGATCCGTCACCCAACTGGCCGTTGCTGCCCAACCCCCAACAGTAAGCGACCCCGTCGGTAGTCACGGCGCAAACATGCTGAGTGGCGGCGCTGATCACCGAGAACTTAAGACCCCCAGTCACCGCCAGGGGATCGAACTGACAGGGAAAGATATTACCCTGCTCGTCGGCGCACTCGCCGGTGGAACGGGCCCCTAGCTGCCCGCTACCGTTGAAACCCCAACAGTAGGCTGCTCCGCTGCCGGTTTCCAGCGCGCAGGTGAACAGCGCCCCGCTGGTTAGCGAACTGAACCTGAGACTGGTGGGTAGTTCCGCCGGCGTCAACTGTCCCGCACCGGGAGCTCCCTCGCCCAGGCCCAACTGGCCGAAATCGTTGCGTCCCCAACAGAACGCCCTACCGTCGGCGGTAAGAGCGCAAGTATGCCTGAAGCCCACGTCTATATCGACAAACGCCTCAGCGGTGGCGAGCTTTACCGGAACCGGACTGTCGTTGATGTCGTTGTTCCCCAACTGCCCGCTTTCGTTGCGACCCCAGCAATAGGCCTCCCCTGCAAGAGTAAGCCCGCAGGTGTGAAACGCACCTACTCGTATGATCCTGAACGCCAGACCGCCAGTCACTTCTACCGCAGCAGTCCGATCCGTGAACGTCCCGTCTCCCACCTGCCCGTCGGCGTTCCTGCCCCAGCAGTAGGCCCGTCCCTCGGCGGTAAGGCCGCAGCTGGTAGTGGCCCCGACATCGACGGAGGTGAAGGCCACAGTGCTGGAAATCGCGCCCGGAGTGGCCCGATCCTTGACGGTCCCGTCTCCCAACTGGCCGCTTAGGTTTAGGCCCCAGCAGAAAATCTTGCCTCCCGAAAGTCCGCAGGTATGCTGGCCGCCGGCTGAGATAATCTCGTAGTTTACGGTACCCAGCACTCTGGCGGGCGTGGTGCGGGTGGAGCGAGAACCGTCGCCCAGTTGGCCCCGCTCGTTGAAACCCCAACAGTAGGCTATCCCGTCTCCCACCAGCCCGCAGGTGTGGAGCAATCCGGCGGAGATGGAAGTAAAGGGCGCCGGTAGGGGTTCCACCGGCCCTTCGCCGCAGGCCGCCAGCCAGCAGCCGGCCACCAAGAGGACGGTTGCTCCCGCCCTCCGCAGCATTTGACTACCGGTCATGAGATCCGTTTCCTATCAGTCATTGTACCCCGACATTTTACCAAGGTGGCGAAGCTTCCGATAGTCTTTCAAGCGGGGCGCTCTAATAAGTGGGGCGCTCGAACAACCCGCCCAATACCCTGTCAAACCGGCGGCTCTAGGGTGCCAAGGAACGAAGCTCCAAACCCAGGTAGAAGTTCCGGCCGGGGGCCGGCTCGTAGTAGCGGCCGAACTGGGCATTGACTACCGCAGAGGAGGCGTAACGCCGATCGAGGAGGTTAGAAACACCGAAGAACGGCTTCAGCTCCCAGAGACCCAGCCTGGCGCGCCAGCCGGAGCGCAGCACCGTGTTGGTCCAGGGCCGCACTTTTGCTGCCTCGGTGTTGGCGTCGTCCACGTAGTAAGAAGAAACGTGGGTGTTGTCCACCGCGAGCCAGTAGCCGACCGGGCTGTGGTAGCGTACCGACCAGTGCAGCTGGTGCACCGGCACACCCGGCATCCGATTGCCGTCGAACACGCCGCCTTCCGTCTCGAAGTCCACGAAGCGATAATCGCTGAGGGTGTAGGCCGCAAGCAACGTCACACCGACGGGAAGGCGAGCAGTCAGACCGGCCTCCAGCCCCCGGTGGCGGGAGGAACCCGCGTTTCTGAAAAATCTTCTGCCCTGCTCGCCGGGAACTTCGAAAGGTATGAGCTCGTCGGTTACGTCGGCTTGGAAGACTGCCACCGAGTACTGGATTCGTTCCCATAAGCGACCCCGCAGTCCCAGTTCGTAGTTCACCGCGCGCTGGGCTTCGAGCTCGGGATTGAAGCCTCCGGGCCCGGTGGGCCGGTTAGCTAGCTCGGTAGTTGTAGGGGTCTCGAAAGAGGTGCTGAGGTTGACGTACGGCTGAGCCGGCTCGCCCAAGTCGACGAGCAAGCCTGCGCTTCCCGACCAGGAGGCCATGACCCGTTCACCCGAGTCGTCTCCGTCGCTCAAGAAACGGTCCTCTGCGGTGAACGACACCTGGTCGTATCTAGCCCCGGTGGTGAGCGTGAGGCTCCTCCCTAAGGTAAGCTGCGACTGAACAAAGGGGCCCAGCTCGACCACGCGTTCTAGCTGACTCCGGGTCAGCGCTGTGCGGTCCGGAGAGCGGTTGATCCGATCGTCCCGCTGGATCTGGAAGTCAATGCCGGCCGTAAGAACCTGGGGTAGTGGGCCCAGACTCCCGGGCAGGGAAGCCGAAGCCCGCCCTCCGTACGCCACCCGATCGAGCTCAATGTATGCAAAAGCTAGCTGATTCTCCAAATCCCTGAGCACGCCGAATGCGGTGACCTCGAACCCACCTCCGTTTCGGAACCAGCGCCGAAAACCGAGGCCCGCCTGTGCCTGAGTCACCGACTTTCCAGCTCCCCCTGCTCCTTGGGGACCCGCCGTGAGGTTACGGGGGTTAGCTCGAGCGGCATTTTGTTCCATCTCCGCCAGAGTCAAAGCACCGGGATCCTCCAGCCAGGGACTGTGGGCCAGCCTGGCGTGGAACACCACGCTGGAACGCTCGGAGAATCGCTGGTTGAACCTGAGAGCGATCCGCTGCGTCTCAGCCTCGCTGTGCTCCCGGTAGCCGCGCCACGCCGTCTGCGAGGCGCTGAGACTCAAGTCGCCGCGTCCTACTGGGGCCGATACGTTTCCCTGCCACTTGAAGAGCTCGTAGGAGCCCGTTAGGAGCCTGGTCTCTCCTGCGAGCTTGGTGGGAGGGCTTCGGTCGGTGTAGAGGCTGATCACGCCGCCCGAGGCGTTGCCGTAGAGAGCGGAGGAGGGACCGCGCAGAACTTCCACCCGCGTCACGTCCGCCAGGTCGATGTTGTTTAGCTGTCCCTGACCGTCGGGCAGCGTTTGGGGTATACCGTCGAGCAGAATCTTCACCCCCCGCACGCCGAAGGCCGACCGCGCGCCGAAGCCCCGGATCGCGATGCGGTCGTCTTGGGAGGGATTGTACCGGTTGGCGACCAACAGGCCGGGGACGGTGTTGAGGGCCTCGTCCAGGGCTATGGTAGCGCGGCCCTGCACGATCTCTTCGCGGTCCACTACTGCCACGGCGAGGGGGACCTGCGAGAGCGTCGCGGGGTGGCGCGTCACCGAAACCACCAGCGGTTCCAGCACCACAGGCTTCAGGGAATCCGGCTTGGTCGTGTCCGCCCGCTCCCTCTGGGCCTGCACCGTGCCGCCTAAGGTCGCCGCAAACAGCGCCCCGATCAGCGTTCTAGCGAGCATCTGGTTCCCTCCCGCGCCTATGCTACCGAGGAGCCTGGTCAGGGTCAAACCCCCATCCCAATATTCCGGTCCAGATCCTTATTTTTGAGGTGGAGTACGCATCCTATTTTTTCGGGCCACCCACGGCGGCGATCCCATATGGCTATTCAGCTAGTGTTTGCCCTGTTGCTCGCGGCGAGGCAAGCGGGTCAGACAGGCACCGTTTCCGGCGTAGTGATCGACTCCACAAGCGGCGAGCCGGTGGCGGACGCTCGGGTGGAGGCGATGGTGGGCGATCGCCTAGCCGGCAGAGTCTTCTCGGCAGCTAACGGGCGCTTCGTTTTGTCCCTTGCGCCGGGCCGTTACTCGATCTTGGTGCGCCGGATAGGCTACGATCTGCGCCGGATCCAAGAGGTAGAGGTCGGAGCGGGCAGCAGCGTAGAGCTCAGGGTTTTGCTCGTAGCCCGGCCGGTGCTGGTGAGCGCGGAGGTGGTGACCGCGTCCCGAACGCAAGAAGCCACTCTGGAAGCGCCGGCGTCAGTGTCCGTGGTCGTGCCGGAGGAGACCGTGCACCGGGTGGTCCTCACTGCGGTCGACCACCTGAAGGCACTCCCCGGAATAGACATCGTGAGTTCGGGCCTCACGCAACACAACGTGGTGGCCCGAGGTTTCAACAACGCTGGCTCGGGTCAGCTTCTCACCCTCACGGACTATCGCTACGCCTCGGTCCCCGCGCTCCGGATCAACGCCTACAACTTCATTCCGCTCCTCGACGAGGACGTAGAGCGCATAGAGGTGGTTCGAGGGCCGGGAGCCGCCCTTTACGGGCCCAACACTACGGCCGGGGTACTGCATCTCATTACCCGCTCGCCGTTCGAGTCCAAAGGAACGAGCCTCACTCTTGCTGCCGGCGAAAGGAAGCTTTTGCAGGTGGCGGCTCGGCATGCAGGGACCATCGGCGGTCGGTTGGGGTGGAAGCTCTCGGCTCAGTATCTGAGAGCCACTGACTGGGAGTATCTCGACCCGGTCGAGCAGCAGAACCGCCTTACGGCGCTGGCTAGGGGCGCGGACAGTTCGAGTTTGCTGATCGGCAGGCGGGATTTTGGGATCGAGCGGGCTTCGGGCGAGGCCAGGCTGGAGTGGCGGCCGGACGGAAGGACTGCGGTAACCGGGAACTTCGGAATCAATCAGGCGATCAACAACATCGACATAACCGGGTTCGGTGCCGCCCAGGTTCGCAACTGGCGCTACACGTACTACCAGTTACGCCTGGAGCGGGATGCGCTCTTTGCCCAGGTATTCCTCAATGCCAGCGACGCGGGCGACACTTATCTCTTGCGCACCGGGATTCCGGTTTCCGATCGCTCCAGGCTGTTGGTGGCGCAGGCGCATCACGAAAGCCGGCTTTGGGGTCGCCATCATCTCACCTACGGGTTCGATTATCAGAGGACCGACCCCCGAACCGGCGGGACGATCTACGGTCGCTACGAGGATCAGGACATCACCGACGAGCTAGGAGCCTATCTCCACGCTGAAACTCGGGTCTCCAAGCTGCGCCTAGTAAGCGCGTTACGGGCAGATTACCACAGCATGGTCAAGAGCCCAGTGCTCTCTCCCCGGGTCGGTCTGGTGGCCGAGCCGAAGGCGGGGCAGAAGGTGCGCTTTACTTACAATCGGGCGTTCAGCACTCCCACCACTTACGACTTTTTCCTCGATCTGCTGGTCGACTCGTTGAGGGAGCCGCTTACCGGCACGGCTCTTCCCTTTGCAGTTCGGGCTCTGGGGGTGCCGAAGGGAGGGTTGGTCTTCCGTAGAAATTGTGCCGGTGGGCTCGGGAACTTGTGCATGTATTCCCCCTTCACGCCGGCCGCACTGGGCGGTCCGGGGCAGGCCCTTCCCATCGACGCCACCGTGCTGTGGGATGTGCTGCTGGACACCCTTCGGCGCCGGGATCCGAGTATCCCCGCTATTCCCAGGCCAGCGCCGGGCGAGGTGCAGTCGGTCCTGCGGGTTCTCAATACCGGCACCCGTACCTTCGATCCGGTGGATCCCGCTTCCCTCGGGGACGTTGCGCCTCTCGAGCACCGTATCACGAACAGCTTGGAGCTGGGCTACAAGGGACTCTTGTCCAACCGGGCACTGGCGGCGGTCGATGTCTATTACTCCTGGATCAGAGGATTTTTGGCCCAGTGGGTAGCGACTCCCAACGTCTTTTTCGATCCGGTGACGCTGGGCAGCTATCTCGGCCGTTTCATGCCTGCGTCGCGGGCGGGTCAGCTGGCGGGCATCATCGGCTCGATCCCGGTTGCGACTGTTTCGCCGGAGCATTCGGGATCCAAGACCGACATCTTGGTGATGACCCGGAACTTTGGACGGGTGAGTTATTGGGGGGTAGACTTGGCGCTGGCCTTGCAACCGGTCTGGGAGATGCAGTTGGCGGCGACCTATTCGTGGGCCAGCAAGTCGCTGTTTCGCAATGTGGGCGGGGTGAGCGACATCGCCCTCAACGCTCCGCAGCACAAGGTCGGTTTCAGCACGGCCTATCGGGACCGACGCACCGGCTTTTCCGGCGAACTCGAGGGGAGCTACGTAGGTTCCTTCCCTGTGATCTCGGGGGTGTTCGAAGGGCGGGTCGAGGATTACTTCGTGCTGGACGCCGCGGTCGCCTACACCGTGCCTTGGGTTAAAGGGCTTACCTTGAGCTTGGACGTGAAAAACCTTTTGGATCATCGGCACCGCGAGTTCGTGAACGTGCCGGAGATAGGTCGTTTGGCCGTGGCGAGAGTCCGATTGGAGTTGTGACGCGGTGGGGTTGGTCCGGCGGCGGTTCTTGCAATCGGGGCATTGTAAGGATTAGCGCCGGCGTACAATTTTCATTGGTCTCTGGTCGTGAGTCCTTCCGGGAGGGCTAGACCTAACTGGTAAGGCAGCGGTCTTGAAAACCGCTGGGCTTCGGCCCTTGGGGGTTCGAGTCCCCCGCCCTCCGTTCTCCCAGCGGGACAACAAGTTGGAGCACCTCCAAGAAGCACGAAAAATGCCCAAAAACAAGCCCACGGGACACAGAACAGGACATACTCGCAGGCGCGGGCACTCTCTACCACACGTGCAGCGTGCTGGGGTGCCTTCCTCACTCCCGGTCCTCAAACAGCTGCCGGCTCAGCACCTCGCGTTCCACCTCGAAGTACCAGCCGCCTTCCTTGACCTCTCCCCGAACGACGTGCATACGGATGACCGCCTCGCGCTCTCCTTCGTCGAAGTGACAGGGTACCGCGTCTCGCAGCTCCTCCTTGAGGCTTTGCAAGTCATCCGCCTCAGCGAAGACCGCGTGTCCCAGCGCACGCGCCTCGTATCCACCCTCGGGAAATTCCTGTACCAGAAAGATGATCTCTCCAGCCATCGTCGCACCTCATTCTCAGCTCACGCGGTTACGACCTACCTCCAGGCCCAAAGGCCGTGACCGCCGGCCACGCCGGATGCAAGCCCATCACTACCAACCGCATCGGGCGGCCGGCAGAAACAGTTCGCCGAGCTTTGGATATCGATAACCCTCCGGTTCCCTCAACCGCCGGCGGTACTTCGCATCGGGCACCGTCTCGAACCATGTTCATGCGGATGACTGCCGCATGCCACCTCCTCTGCAGACCCTATCGCCGTCACCGCCCGGCTGTGTGCCCCCTCGCTCAGTTTAGCCCAACTGCGACTCCGCGCCGTGCAAAGTCCCTCACGATGCAGTCGACGACACCCCGGCCTCCACCACTGCACGCCGTGCGTCGTCCAAACTCGCCTCCGGCCACTCTCCTGGGTAGCGGGCTTCCACCGCCCACTCGGCCAACTCTGCTAGGTCAGGGTACTCGGACTTCACAGCCCAGCCCTCAGGCAGGAAGTTTCCCAGCGCGTTCAGGTTGTGCCAGAACGGTACTTCGGCGTCCTCCAGAACTAGCGCCGCTTTCAAGGCCTTCTCTGCCGCTTGGGGCGCGAACCAGCAAACGTGGCGGGGAGTGGCTCCTGGCAGAGACAGCAGCCGCTCGGCCCCGGCCAGGTCTTCCTGAGCGAAACGGAGCCAGCGAAGGGCTTTTTGCACCTTGTCAGGCACGCTCATACACGACCTTCCCCTCGCGGAGCGCGGCCCTGAACACGGTACCCTTAATTTGGGCTTTACGCGCGAGCTCTTCCGGCGTGCTGACGATGATATCCATGGCGACCGACAGGTCACCGACCGCACGCAGCATATCCACCGCTGCCCGCCGCTTGTCCTCCACCTTTGGCAGGACGACGAGGAGATCCACGTCGCTCCACCGTCCTGCCTGCTTGCGGGCCCTGGAGCCAAACAGGATCACCCGGAGCGGCTGGAACCTCGCGACGATACGCTCCACCACGAGCGCTACCACCTGGTCGTCCGCCGTCATGTGCTTTCACCCCTCGCTCATTTCTCCATGCATCTGCCGAACCTAAAACCCTCGGCGATGTAACCGCGCCACGCTGAGTCGCCTGGCGCAACACCTCCGAGGAAACTCCGCGAGGGCAAAACCACAAACTGCCCCCATGCAGCGCAGATAGAAAGTATTCCCTCCTTCTACTCGAGATATAACCGGCTGGATTCCGTCGAGAACCGCAGAACAGCGCTCCATCGGGAGCGCGATCGATCAGAATTCAGAGTTCGACCGCAGCGGCACCGTGGGTACCAGCCGAACCTGTACTCGGGGAAGGCCGGCATCAGAATCGCACTCCCCGCTGTCCGTTAAAAGATCGCACTCCGCTACACGGTGCCTCCTCCTGTGCTTGCCGTCGCTTCACCTCGAGCCCACGCTCACGATCGAAAATCTCTTCGCGCGACATCAGGTCCAGAATAAAAAGGGCGGAAGGATCGAGCGGGCGCAACGCGTCTCGCTCTTCGAAATGATCCTGGCCCTGGACGTCCCCACGACGACGCCCCGCGTAAGTTTGACCCTCGAGTCGATCTGGCCCCCGTTCTCCCGCCAGAACCCGGTAACGCTGGAATTCGAGCTCAACCTGCACGTCCTCGAGTCCGAAGACACCGGAGGCTGGGTGGGCGCGCATTTCGATATCATAGACCAGTTCAGTCCCGCTAAGCGGCCCAAGGGAAAGAGCGCCTACACGCACAAGTTCAACCTGGAGCTCGACGTGGGCGTGACGCCGTTCAACTCACTGGACCGGGGATGGCTGCGCCAGGTGGAAATCGAGGCGTCGTTCGACTATCTGGCCACGGGGCGCCCGCGTGCAGGGGAAGTGATCGACGGGGAGCGGTATCTGGACGATGCCAGCCCATGGTCTTTGTCCCTGGTCCTCGTCTTGCCGATCGCGCCGCTCAAGCGGTGATCGGAGAAGCGCTCGTCGTCAGGCTTAAGGGTGATCCAATCGGAGCGCGAGAGACGCTCCTCTCGTGTCATCGCTGGGAGAGCTCCTGGGAGCCGGCGCTCAAGGCGCCCCGAGCTTCGCGAAGTTGTCTGCGCGCCGGCGTGGATCAAGGGACCATTACGAAAGGCTTCGAGGCTTCCGCTGCTCTCTTTGAGTCTGTAAGTTACTGGCCTGCAACATCGGAGAGGTGGCCGAGTGGCTGAAGGCGGCGGTTTGCTAAACCGTTATACGGGCTAAAACCCGTATCGGGGGTTCGAATCCCCCCCTCTCCGTTCGACAACCCACGCGCCAGCGCCCGGGCCGACCGCGGGAGAGTCGGAACACGCTACGAACCGGGCGCGCCGCTCTATGTAAACGCCGAGATAAGCGCCGAGCTCGTGAAGCAGCCGCCCGTGAAGCTGAGCCCATGAACCAGCCAAACCAAGTCCGCGTGAGGTTCGCCCCGTCGCCGACCGGCTACCTTCACGTCGGCGGGGCGAGAACCGCATTGTTCAACTGGCTCTTCGCTCGAAAGTCGAAAGGAAAGTTCCTACTCCGAATAGAGGACACCGACCGCCAGCGCTCCACCGAGGAACACACCCGCGTGATCCTGGAAGGTCTAGCTTGGCTGGGCCTGGACTGGGACGAGGAGGTGATCTTCCAAGGAGCCCGGGCAGATCGACACCGAGAGGTGGCCGACCGGCTGCTGCGCGAAGGAGCAGTCTACGAAGACCAGGGAGCCTTGAGGTTCCGCATGCCCCAAGGCGAAATCGCCTACGACGACCTGGTCTACGGACGCATCAGCTTCCGAGGCGAGGACATAAAAGACTGGGTCATCTTGCGCTCTGACCGCACTCCCACCTACAACTTCTCGGTGGTGGTGGACGACATCGACATGGGAATCACCCACGTGATGCGGGGCGACGACCACGTGTCCAACACCCCTAAGCAGATCGCCGTCTACCTCGCCCTCGGCGCCCCGCTGCCGCACTTCGCCCACGTCCCTATGATCCACGGACCGGACGGCAAGAAATTGTCCAAACGCCACGGAGCTACCGCGGTGGCGGACTACCGGAAGCTCGGCATCCTCCCCGCGGCGATGCGCAACTTCCTCGCCCTCCTAGGGTGGAACCCCGGCGACGATCGGGAACTGTTCTTCGACGTAAACGAGCTGATAGAAGCTTTCTCCATAGAAAACATCCAAAAAAAGGCGGCGATCTTCGACTTCAATAAGCTCTACTGGATGAACGGCCAGTACATCCAGCGCACACCCCCGGAAGAGCTGTTGCCCTTGGTAGAACCGGAGCTCGAAGCGCTAGGGGTAAAGCCCGCGGCGATACCTCGAGAGGTGCTGGTGCGGGCCGTGGACGTGCAGCGGGAGCGCGCCCGAACCACCATCGAGCTCGCCCGCAGGGTGGGGATCAGATTCGACGCCCGGCTGATCGAAAGAGACCAGAAGGCGGACAAACTGATCGCGGAAAATCCCGCAAGCTTTCGGGAAACGCTGGAGGTGGTTGCCTCGCGACTCGAAGCCCTGGGTGATGGGGAGTGGGAACCCGACCGTCTGGAAGCGGTGCTCAGGGCCCTAGCCGAAGAACGGGGCGAGAAACCGGGAGCGGTGTTCCAACCGGTGAGGGTGGCACTTACCGGAAGCACGGTCTCCGAGCCGGTCAATCTGCTCCTGGCGGTGGTGGGTAAAGCCGAAACTTTGAAACGGCTCCAGGCCGCCACCCGGTGGGCGGTACCAGCGCGGCCCTAAAGTCGCCCCGGCAGCAACCGGCGCAGAGATAGCCCCAAAGGCGGTCAGGACGCTTTCCCGCTCGAGCCCTCGAGGGCCAGCTTCTCTTGGATCTTGGCCCAGGTATCCCGCAGCGTGACCGTGCGATTGAAAACCAGAGAGCCGGGGCGCGAATCCACCGGATCGCTGATGAAGTAACCCTGCCGCTCGAACTGGTACCGAGTGCCGGGAGGATCGTCCTTCACGCTGGGCTCCACCAGGCTCCCCTCTAGCACCACCAGAGACTCGGGATTCAGCGCGGCGGTAAAATCCTCGCCTTCGGCCACGTCGTCGGGATTGGGCTTGAGAAATAGGCGATCGTAAAGCCTCACCTCGCAAGGGACCGCGTGGCTCGCCGAAACCCAATGGATCGTGCCCTTCACCTTCCTCCCATCCTTGGCCTCGCCGCCTCGACTGGAGGGATCGTAGGTGCAATGCACCTCCCGGACCTTGCCGCTCACGGGATCCTTCACCACATCCACGCATTTGACGATGTAGGCGTACCGCAGCCGAACTTCCCTACCCGGCGCTAGGCGGAAATAGCCCTTAGGCGGATCCTCCATGAAGTCGTCACGCTCGATAAAAAGCTCCCGGCCGAAGGGAACCGGGCGCGACCCTTCCTTCCCGATGTCCCTCGGATAGTACGGGGCGTCCAGCTCCTCGAAGCGACCTTCGGGATAGTTCACGATCACCAACTTGAGGGGCCGCAGCACGCACATGACCCGCGGCACCTTGGGGTTGAGGTCCTCCCGGATGCAGTGCTCCAGCTTCGCCACGTCCACCCTGCTGTCCGCGCGAGCCACGCCGATCATCTCGCAGAACCGCCTGATCGCGTCCGGCGTCACCCCCCGCCGCCTGAGCCCGGCGATGGTGGGCATCCGAGGATCGTCCCAACCGCTCACGTGCCCTTCTTCCACCAGTCGGATGAGGCGCCGCTTGCTCAAGACGGTGTAATCCAGATTCAGGCGAGCAAACTCGATCTGCTGCGGCGGGCGCTCGATCCCCACCTCCCGCAGAATCCAGTCGTAAAGCTCACGGTTGTCCTTGAACTCCAGGGTGCAGAGCGAGTGGGTGATCCCCTCGATGGCGTCCGAAAGACAGTGGGCGAAATCGTACATGGGATAGATGCACCAGGTGTCGCCGGTGCGATAATGGGTCGCATGCCGGATGCGGTACAAGATCGGATCCCGCATCAGCATGTTCCGGTGGGCCATGTCGATCTTGGCGCGAAGCACGTGAGCCCCGTCGGGGAACTCGCCCGCCCTCATCCTTCGAAAGAGATCGAGATTCTCCTCCATCGAGCGATTGCGATAGGGACTCTCCACCCCGGGGGTGTTGACCGTGCCCCGGTTGCGGCGAATCTCCTCCTCGGCCTGGCTGTCCACGTAGGCCTTGCCCGCCTCGATCAGCTGGACGGCGTACTGGTAGAGCCGCTCGAAGTAGTCGGAAGCGAAATAGAGACGATCTTCCCAGTCGTAACCCAGCCACCGCACGTCCCGCTGGATAGCTTCCACGTAGCGGACGTCCTCGGTAGTCGGATTGGTGTCGTCGAAACGAAGGTTGCACAAGCCCCCGAATTCCTGGGCCACGCCGAAGTTCAACACGATGGACTTGGCGTGACCTATGTGGAGGAAACCGTTAGGCTCCGGCGGAAAACGGGTTCGCACTGGGCGCCCGAACTTTCCGGTGCGCTGGTCCTCTGCCACGATCGCCCTGATGAAATCGGTCTTGGGAGCCATGCTTTCGACTGATTGAATGATACCTCGGCGGCAATCGCGAACGAAGAGGGTCCACGACTCAGGAAAGCAGGGACCGCCACTCAGGGTATGATCGTGTCCCGGACAACCCGGGCTCGCTGCTGCCGCTCCTCCTCCTTGCGCTTGCGCAATTCCCTCACGTAGCGCTGAAACTCCGCTGCCGTCTCCGCTCTGCGCGCGGCGTCTAGCAAGTCCTGGCGCATGCGCATCAGCTCCTGAGCCGCCCGCGCCTGATCGAAGTTGTATCCCCCCTGAGGCAAAGGAAGCAACGCCAAGAGGGCAGCCGGCAGCTTGATATCGCCCAGATAGATCCACTTGGCATCTATCCCCCAGGTCTTGCCGGCGATCTCGGTCGTCCAGGCGGGAGCCGAGGGCAGCGCGAAAGAATCAGCCGGCATGGTGTCCAAAAACGCCATCAATCGCTCGGTAGCCAGTCTCTCCAAAGTCTCCACCCCGGGGCGGGCCGCAACCGCTTCACCCTCGGCAGCGGGCAGAGGACGGCCCAATTCCAAGATGTCGACCGGAGGCACCCACAGGCGTCCGGTCCCGTAAGCGGGCCCCAACCGCCGGCGGGTACCGATCGCCGCCACCGAGGGCTGAGGTACCGTGTCCCGAACCACCGGGCGGCGCTCCCCCCGTTCCTCCTCCCTTCCCACCGGTTCTTCCACCACCGACGGCCCCTCTACCACCCCTCGCTGCGACACCCGCCTGCCCTGCCTACCCTGCTCCCCGGGCGGCAACGGGGTCAAGTAAGCAATCGGGCCCGCTTCAGCAGGCCCTTCCTCTAGAGGCCAAAGGACCAGCCGCTCCCCGCCGCGGTCGGGTCGCGGAAGCGAAAGCAGCACTAGCAGAGCCACCCCGTGAAGCAAGCAGCTCACGGCGACCCAAACCACTCCCTCTTGGATCCTCCGCCCGGGACTGACAGGCGACTCCGAGCGCGGCGCGAAAAGCGAAACCGGCCTCATACGGTCCGAGTCATTCTCGTGAAAAACTCCCCCGCAGCGCTGCGAACCTCTCCCCACGGACCTATGACCCTCCGAGCTGGAGGCAGGGAGTTCAGCAAAACCGGGCCGTAAGAGCGATTCGCGATCCTAGGGTCCATGAGTACCACCACGCCGAAATCCAGGTGAGAGCGAATCAACCGGCCGAAACCCTGTTTCAACTTCAGCGCTGCGTGAGGCAACAGGTAGTGCCGAAACCCGTCCAGGCCCTGCTCCGCCAGGCGTTCCAGTCGCGCCTCGGTAAGAGGATCGTTGGGAACTTTGAAAGGAAGCTTGGCGATGAGCAGCACGCGCAGCGCCGGTCCGGGAACGTCCACCCCTTCCCAAAAGCTGTCGGTGCCGAAAAGTACCGCCGATCCTGACTCCCGAAACCTCCTCAGCAGATGGTCCCGCTGCCCTTCTCCCTGAACCAGGACCGGCCAGCGACCCTGGAGGGTGACCCGCACCTCCTCGACCACCCGCTTGAGCGCAGCGTGGCCCGTGAACAGGACGAACATACCGCCGTCCGCCGTATGAGCCAGCTCGATCACCGCGCGTGCTACCGCTCGATCGTGACCCGGCTCGTCCGAGCGGGGATCGGGTATGTCGGTAGGCACGCAGAAGAGGCACTGGGCCCGGTAATCAAAGGGCGACGGTAGGATCTCCTGGTAACGCACTCTGGGGTAAGGATCGCTCAAGCCCAACCGCTCCTTCAAAAACCCGAAATCACCTCCGGCAGCGAGGGTGGCACTGGTCAGGACCGCGGTCTCCACCCGATCGAACAGTGTCTCTCTGAGCAAGGGTGCCAGGTCCAAAGGGACCGATGCCAGTCCTACGAAGAAAGGGACCGAACCCAGCGGCCGGTTCCCTCGCCGGTCGATCCAGCGGACCGACGCAACCCCCGGAGCGGGCCGCAGGGTGACCAACAAACCGTCCACCGCACCCTGGAGGCGGCGTACTACTCCCCGCAGCTCCTGAAGCCGTTGGGTGCTCCGCTCGGAGTCTTCCGCCAACTGCATGCGATCGGCCACGGTTTCCACGCCGTCGCGCAACCTAGCCAGCACTCCCACCAAGTTGTCCAGGGCGGCACCCAGTCCTCTCTCCCATAGGGGATCGCAGGCGAACGAGTCGTCGAGCCGCAGCATGGTTTCGCCCCCCAAACGCTCCGCCAGCAGCGTGAACAACTGTTCGGCGTAACGCTTCGCCTCCGCCACTTCGGGAAGCAGTCCCTTCCCCAACAACTCCGCCGACGCCTGGCTCAGGGAATCGCCGGCCGCTCCCAACTCCTGCATCAAAGTGGGGATCAGCCCTTTATTGTTCCGCTCGAGACGATTGAGCAGGCGCAGCAGTCCCCGGGTCGTCACCTCGATGCCCAGGTGATGAGCTGCAGTGTCCTCGAAGTGATGGGCCTCGTCAATCACCAGACGCCGGTAAGGAGGCAACACCGCCGAGTCCTGCCAGTTGTTCTGCACCTTTCGAATGGCGAGATCGGAGGCGAGCAGGTGGTGATTTACCACTACCACATCCGCTTCCGCTGCCCGGCGCCGGGCGGCAAAAAGAAAACAGCGGTCGAAATGGGGACACTCGAGCTTAGGACACAGGTCTGGCTCCGCGCTCACCTCGTCCCAGACCTCTTCCGAAGGCTCTACCTCCAGATCCGACAGCGACCCGTCGGCAGTGTGCCTGGCCCACGAGATCAGCCAGTCGAGCTCAGCAGCGCGCTCCGGCTCGAGGAGCGATCCCTGCCCGCTAGCCGCAAGCTCCAACCGCGCCAGACACACGTAGTTGCGCCAACCTTTGAGCAGCGCAAAGCTAACCGGTCGCTCTTCGGCAAATGCCCGGGCCAAGAAGGGGAGATCCTTACCCACCAGTTGCTCTTGGAGGTTGATGGTGTTGGTGGAAACCACGGTGCGCTCGCGGTTTGCCGCGGCCCAAACGATCGCCGGAACCAAATAGGCGAAAGATTTTCCTACTCCGGTCCCCGCTTCCAGCAGGGCGATGCCGCCGTCGTTGTAAACGTCGGCTACGTAGGCGACCATATCCCGCTGGCTGGGCCGATCCTCGAACTGCCCCAAAGCGCGACCGATCCGGCCTCCAGGTGCCAAAAGGCGTGCGGTGGCTACCGGATCGATCTGGCGGTAAGAGGGCGGCTCGGGAATCTCGACCACGACGTGCGCCGCCGAAGCGTCGTTGTTGATTATCGCAAGGCCAACTCCGGCCTCGTAGAGCCGGGCGGCTACCGCCAGATCGGCGGGCGAGGGGTCCAACAAACCGCTGGGATGATTGTGAATCACGATCTCGCCCCGCTGAGCCGCACCGGGAAGCGCCAGCACCGCGTCTGCCCTCCCTCGGGCTACTACCCGGACCGAGGTCACTATCCCGGCATCGTCCACCTCTCCCACGAAGCAGACTTCTCTCCCGCCGGCCCGCTCGATCTCCTGCACCAACCGCTCGCGAGCTTGGGGAGAGATGCCGGTCATGTCTTGAGCTGGCGTTTCTTGGCCGCCGGGAAGAGAACGTTGTTGAGAATCAGCCGATATCCGGGCGAGTTGGCGTGCAGTGAGAGATCGGTCGGCGGATCGCCGATCTGATGCTGGGGATCCTCCGGATCGTGTCCTCCCAAGAAGGTCCAGGTGCCTTTGCCGTACTCTCCGCGAATATACTTGACCCAGGGCGCCCCCGGCTCCTCGGCCAGAACGGTCACCCCCGGCTTCAACCGGTCCCGACTGAACGAGGTGGTAAGACCGTAGAAGTCGGGTAAGACTTCGCGGTGGCACTGCACCAGCATGGTGGGAACCGGATCGATCTTGGCGCTGAAGTTGAACAGCGTGAATGCCCCCAGAGGCTGGCGGCGCGGCGGGTTGTTCACCTGATGCCCGTCTATGTCCGAAAAACTGGCGATCGCGGGCGAGAGCTCCAACCTCACCCGCTCGAAGGCGAAAGTCCGACTCCAGTCCAACTTCGCCGAAGCCTCTGGATCAGTGGGAGTGCCGTCGGCATACTGCGCCGCCACGTCTACCTCCTCAGCGGCAAGAGCTATCTCCAAGGTCTCCGTAGCGGTACACATGGCGAACAGGAAACCGCCCTCCTCCACAAAGCGCCGAATCCCGCGCGCCACCGCCTTCTTAAGATCGGGTACCGTGGCAAAACCGAACCTCCGGGCCATATGGAAGTTGCGCTCCACCATCTCCTGTAGCCAGAAAGCGCCACTGTAGGTGAGATAGAACTTGGAGAACTGCCCGGTGAAGTCCTCATGGTGCAAGTGAAGCCACTCGTAGTCCGCGAGCCTGCCGGCCAGCACCTCTGGGTCCCAAACCTTGGCATACTCGATCCCGGCGTACTCCAAGGCCAAGGTGACCGCGTCGTCCCAAGGTGGGGCATTGGGCGGCACATAGACCGCAACTTTGGGCGCTTTTTCCAGAGGCAGGGCGTCCATGTTCTCGGCTTCGATTACACCTCTGATCTCCACCACTTGGGCATCGTCCGCCGGTTCCAGGGTCACCCCTGAAAGCGCGGCATCCCGCTCGGTGGACGCATCCGCTGGGATCAGAAAACTCCCACCCCGGTAGTTGAGCAGCCACTCCGCCCGACTGCCGCGCTTGAGGGCGCGATAGGTGACCCCGTAGGCTTTGAGGTGATTGGCCTGGGAGTCGTCCATCGGAACCAGCAGCTGGGTGGCTGCCCGTCTCCTTCCCGCCAACTTCGGGAGGTAAAGATAGGGCAGAGCCAACCCGCAAGCCGTAACCAAAAACTCCCGGCGTTTCATGTCCGCGGCACCGACCCCCTCAGTCGATCCAAAAGCCGCCGGGCTTCGGGAACCTGAGCGCTTTGCGGATGAGCTAGGATCAAATGCTCCAACTGCTCCACCGCCCGCTCCCTGTCGCCCAGCTCCGCATGGACTTTGGCCAAAGCCAGCTCCGCGGCAACCGCTGCGGAGCTGGACGAATCGGCTTCGATGGCCGAGTAGAAAAGGCGCTTCGCCGCCGGAAGGTCGTTCACGGCCACCGCCAACTCTCCCGCAAAACCCAGCAACTCGGTGCGCCCGCCCTCAGCCGGTAGGGCTCGCGCCACCCGCTCCAGACCCTCCACCGCCCGCGCCGTATCCCCCATTGCCAAAGCGTGCAGCGCACGGCCCAGGTCCGGCAGCTTCTCGGCTCGAATCTGCTGGAGCAAAACCAGCACCGCCGTTCTCCTGGTCGCCTCCGCTCTGGACCCTACATAAGGCCCCGCCTGGCGAAAAAACTCGTGGGCCTGGCCCAGATCTCCTCGATAAAGAGCGATCCAACCCCGCAACGCGGTGGCTTCCACGCTCGAATCCCCAGCCAGCAGCCGATCCGCCCGATCCAGTTCCCCTTGCTCGATCCAGCCCCAGGCCAAAGCTTCGGCGAGCGAGGCGCGCGTGTCCCCGTTCAGCAGCTCGAACCACTGCCGGAAGCGGCTCTCCGCCTCCCCCACCTGCCCCTGCGCGGCCATAGCTGCAACCAGGCTTGCCACCGCTTCCACCACTTCCGGATCCCTCGAAGGACCAGCGCTCGACAGACCCCTCAATAACCCCTCGGCCGCGCGCAGATCTCCGGCTTCGGCATAGGCCCTGGCAGCCCGAACCATCGCCCGCTCGGACGCCGCTCCGGTCGAGAGTCGGGCCAGCCGCTCCAATGCGTACGCCCGTACCAGGATCGCTTCCCGGCCGTTTTGAACCTGCGCGCGATCGGCAAACCTCTGAAGCAGCAGCTGCGCTCGGGCCGGGTCCGACGGCAGCACCGCGTCCAAAAGAGCCCAGCCTTCGGCAGCCCGCCCCCAACCGACCAGCAACTCGGCTGCCAATAGCTTGGAGGTGGAGTCAGCGACCGGTCCCAGCAACATTCCGAGCACCGCATCCCTAACCAGCGGCGGCGCGCGGCCTAAGTTAGCGGCAGCGGTACCTACCAAAGCCGGGTTTCCTCTCACCACCATCACCCACTGCCTCGCTGCCTCCGACCATTCACCGGAAAGAGCGGTGAGCTGTGCCAGCTCTCGAGAGAGACCGGTGCTCCCCAGTCTAATTGCTCCCTCTTGCAGCACCCGCCTGGCGCCGGCCAGGTCTCCCTGCTGCGCTAACGCGAAGGCCCACTCCCGGTACGGCTCCAACGCTTGGGGCTGTACCCTGATCCAGCGCTGCGCCGCCAAGGCTACACTGTCTGGCATCCTCAGGGCCGCCCAAACCCTGAGCTCCAGAGCCCTAATCGATCCGTTCAGCGAATCCAGCGACAGCGCCGCGCGAATTGGCGAGACGATAGAGTCCAGTCGACCCAAAGCCTGGTAAGTGCGCTCCAATCCCAGAAGCGCGCTCACGTTGGCGGGATCTTCCCGCAACGCCTCACGGTAGCGCTGCGCAGCCTCCTCGATCCTGCCACGCCGTTCGAGCTCTCCGGCTCGTTCCAGCAGACGAGACGTCTGAGCGGCGATCTCGCCAGCCCAGAGCGAGAAGCCCAGAAGGGCGAAAAGACTACTTGGGCCGCGCATGGTTTAGACGCCTGAAGTAATCCAAAATCAGGCGGCGCTGCTCTGGAGAAAGACTTTGGAGCTGCTCCCAGGTAGGATAGGGGTATCGCAACGCGCTGCCCACCTCTCCCGCTCTCAGCGCAGGCGGCAGACGTACATTTCCCCCTCGCGCCGTTTCGCTCTTGCGCTCTTTCTCCTCGTCCGGTTCCTCACCTCTTAGAGTCCGGCCCGCGTCCAGCAGCCGGCGGAAAAGGCGCTCCTGCCGCTCGATAGTCCTGCGATCCAACTGGCCGCTCTCCAGTTCGCGGGCGAGCTGTCTGGCCTCCTCCGCCAGCCGGTCGGCTCCGCTCATTTCACCTTCGGCCTTCAGTCGATCCAGCTCTGCGGCCAGACGCCGTTGCCTTTCAGCCAGAGCTCTGAGCTCCTGCAACAACCCTTCTCCTCCAAGGGGCATCAAGGGGAGCATCCCTCCGGCTTGGCCGGTCAGAGATTGCTGCTGAGCTGCAAGCTCGGCCAGCTTGGCCAGCGCTTCCTCCAGCCCCGAGCCCGATTGAGCCCCCGCCACCTCCCCGCGGCTTCTCAATAGCGAATAAGCCATCGAATTCAGCCCGTCGACCGCCTGACCTGCTAGGTTAGCCGCTTCGGAGGGATTGGGATTGGCCCGCTGGAGTTGGTCCAGCGCCTCGGTCATCCGCAGCCGTGAAAAGCCGAGTGCAGCACCCACGCGAGGCGAAACCAGTGCGTTCCTGCTGGCCGCACCCCGCAAGCGCTCCATGACGCGGTCCACCCCCTCGCGGATCGCGGCCTGCTCTCCTCTCACGTCGGGACCGGCCTCTCCCCGGTTGAGCCGCTCCACCAACTCCATCTGTCGCTGGGCCAAATAGGTCGTTTCCGCCAAAGCCTGATCCAGCCGCTCCAGCACGTCCTGCCGCCACTGCTGTCTCAGAGCTTCCCTCTCGTTTCGCAACTGCTCCGCCAGAGGATCCAAAGATTGCTGTGCCGAAAGTCCGGCCCGGAGTGCTCCTTCGATCTCGCCTCTCCTAGTAAGTCCCGCCGCCTCCCGCATCTCGAGAGAAGCCTCGCCTGCCCGGCGCCCCACCTGATCTAGGTTTTCCGCAGAGTGGGTCATCCGCTTAAGCGCTTCGGTCAGCTCGGCAAGCTGCTGTCTCAGCCGCTCGGTTTCCGCGGAAAGCTGCTCCTCGGAACCGGCTAGCAGAGTGTCCCTCTTGGCCGCGAGTTCCCGATTCCACTCCTGTTGCCGCCGCGCTAGTTCTTCTGCATCCGCCGCCAAAGTGGCCAGCGACCCTTCGACCGCGGCGCGCTCGAACAGTTCCCTGCTGCGGGAGAGTTCCTCTCTTAGCTCCTTACCCGCTTCCGCCAGCCGGCGCAGCGCCTCGCGCATCGCCTCGGGGTCGAGACGATTCAGCGCTTCCCTGAGCTCGCGCAGCCGCTCCTCCAACTCGGGTGTCACGGCACGTGCCAGGAGAGCTTCTAGCTCCTCGAGTTGCTTCTGCCATTCGGGATCGGTGAGACCCGCGCTCCACGCCGCTTCCGCAAGATCGCGCAACTCCTGCTGGAGTTCGCGGGCCCGCTCCAACACGCGCTGCTGCCGCGCTCCTAGTGCCGCGGTCCGCTCCGCGGATGAGAAGGGCAACTCGCCCCCCTCCCGGCGCCCCTCTCCCTGGCGCCCACCTCCCACCGTGCTTCGCTCCCTCTCGCTGGCGCTCTCCTCCAAGGCGCGCGCCAGCTCCCGCTGCTCGGCTGCCAGGGAGTCAGCCGCCTCGGCGAGGTCGCGCGCCGCATCCCGCATCGCCTGCCGCAATTCGGCCGTAGAAGGAAGCCTCAAGCGGTACTCGCGGCTCTCCCCTATCTGAGGGACCGGCGCATTGTCGTAAGCCCGAACCCGGAAATAAGCGGTATCTCCCGGGAGATAACCGCGCCCGTTGAGATCCAGCACCCACTGCAATACAGCCCGCTCAGCGCCTCCCTCCGGCAGCGGGATCTCCTCGGAGCGCTCGGGCTCCACCACACCCAGCCGGCTCGCCCTGCGGCTTACCAGCTCCACTTTGGTAAGCAAATGGTCGTCCCGCGCATCCACCACCAGAGGTTGCCGCAGGGTAAGGGGAGCAGTGGTGTCGGTACCCGGCACCGGGAGAGCGACGCTCGGAGCACTGTCTGCCGCGACCACCAGATTCAGTTCCACCGGTGGATCGTCCCAAGGAGCACCGCCTCGCGGCGTAACCGACAGTTCCAGCCGCCCTCCTGAACGCACCGTGAAACTCCCGCTGAAGCGGGTCCCTTCGACGGCCAGCTCGAAGACTCCGTGCTCGCTCTGCCATCTGGCGCGCTCTAGAGGAACGGTGGCCTGCCCCCGCGTCTCTATGCGTGTTCCCGTGGGGAGAATTATCGGGTCCGGGCCCGGTGCCAGCGGCTCGTCGGAAATACCCAAGTAGGATGGATACCTTGCGACCAGTTCCAGGCTGGCCATTACCGCGGGTAGCGCAACTCTGATGTGAAGCGTATCCGAACTCTTGCCCCCGCTGGTAGCTCTCAGGTAGCGATCGCTGTCCAGCGGCCCCAGTACCAGCACGGCTAGCCCCGAACTATCCAGGTCGACGGTTTGCGTGCTCCAGGGTTCGCCTGGAGCTCTCACCCAAAGCGTGGCGGTTGCCTTACCCGGAGCTCTTACCCGCACCGCCACCCGCTCTCCACGCCTCACCTGGGCGCGGTCCACTTCCAGGAGCACGGGTCCCATTGCCCTCCCTATCACTCCGAAGGGAGACCAGAAATCGGCTCCTCGGGGAGAAGTGGGTTGCGTCAGCAGGAATACCGCCCCGCCGGCGAGAGCAGCCAGGATTCCTCCTCCTAGCGCCCTGGTGCGCTTCCTTTTGGCTCCTGCCATCAAGCCTTCCCCGCTCCGCTCGAGCCAGCTTGCCACCAGGGCATCCGCTAAGGCGCCCAGCGTGGCGGAACCGTGCTCGGGTAGCCCGCCTGCTAGGCCCGATACCGAACCGCGCCTCAAACCTCCCCGCTCTTCCAACTCGGCTGCGATCCAGCGGCTCTCGGTTCGGCGGCTGAGGCGGCGGTACCAACGGAAGCCGAGCCACAACGACAGGAAAACCGCGGACCAGGGAACGAGCACGCTAACGGGAGCTGCACGGTAGATTCCTGCACGGGCCAAAGCCACACCCAGGGAGAAGGCGAGCAACACTAGCCCGGCGGTCAGCAGGCCAGCAGTTAGCATCTCGCGGCGCGCGAGCGAGGAGCGCTGCGATTCCAGCCACTTGCGCGTTAGACTCATCGCGCCCCGGTCACGGCATAGACGAACAAATTGACTCCCATTCTCAGCGCCGCCTCCCTTACCGGTTCAGGGTCGCCGTGTACCTCCGGATCCTCCCAGCCGTCGCCTAAATCGCTCTGGTAAGAGTAGTAAACTGCGAGCCTCCCGTCCAAGAATATGCCGAATCCCTGGGCTGGAAGGCCGTCGTGTTCGTGGATCTTGGGGATCCCCTCGGGAAACCGATAGACGATGCTGTAGATCGGGTGATCAAGGGGCACTTCCACCAGCGGCCGATCGGGAAAGACCCGCGCGATCTCGCGGCGGAAGGATCGGTCCAACCCGTAGTTGTCGTCGGCGTGGAGGAAGCCGCCTTGCTCCAGATAACGCCTCAGGATCGCGACCTCTTGATCGCTGAACCGCAGGTTTCCGTGGCCGGTGATATAGATGTAGGGCAGCTCCCACAGCTCGGGACTGGAGAGCGTCACCACCCGCTCCCGCTCGGCAACTTCCAGGGTGGTGCGCGAGCGAATTGTTTCCAGAAGATTCGGGAGACTGGAGGGGTTGGCATACCAGTCGCCACCGCCATCATAGTGCAGCCTTCCGATCGTCAAGCCCGTAGCCGCGGTCCGCTGAACCGCGGGAGAGCCTCCGGCCAGGGCGACCGCAGGAAGCAAAACCAGCGCGCGGGCCAGCGAAGAGGCGTTCATAGCTCGCTGACCAGTCGGTACGCCCGGTTTCTAGGTATACCTAGTTCTTTTGCAAGCCGTGCGGCCGCGTCCCGGCGGCTCAATCCCTGGGCCAGCAACTGTTTGACTCTCCCCGGCGCTTCTTGCAGCGATCCCTGTTCGTTCGCGCTAGACTCTCTTGTCGCCCCCTCGATCACCACGGTCACTTCTCCCCTCGGCGGGTTATTGCCATAGTAAACCGCCAATTCCCGAAGGGTCCCTACCCTGCACTCCTCGTGCACCTTGGTGAGTTCCCGGGCGACCGCCGCAGCTCGTTCTTCTCCCGCACGCGACGCCAGGTCTTCCAGCAGGCGCACCAGCCGGTTGGCCGCCTCGAAGAGTACCACCGTCCAAGGAGAGGAGACCACGGACTCAAGGAGTCGCTCGCGTTCTCTCCCCGAGCGGGGAATGAAACCGAGGAAGGTATATCGGTCGGCGGGGAAGCCGGCGATGCTCAGCGCGGCGGTGACCGCTGAAGGACCCGGAACGGCAACGACGGGAATACCTAGCTTGCGCGCCCGCCGCACCAGTTCCAATCCGGGGTCGCTCACCAGCGGCGTTCCGGCGTCGCTCAAGAGCGCAACCCTTTTTCCGGCGCGCAACAGGTCGGCGACCGCCTCCACCCGCCGGGCGGGAGAATGGGCGTGGAGACTCAAGCAACGAGAACGCGCGCCCACGTGCTTAAGCAGGGTGCGGCTGCGCCTGGTGTCTTCGGCGGCGACCACATCCACCTGGCGCAGCACCGCGGCTGCCCGTTCGGAGAGATCGCCTAAATTTCCCAGCGGTGTGGCGACTACGTAGAGCGTGCCCGCGCTCACCAGCTCAACGACCAGGGGAGCTGTTGGTAGAACCCCGCCTTCTGTAGCACGAAGCGCTGTTCTCGGGTAGCGTCTTTGAGTATCCGGGGAGCGACGCCGGGGGCTATGATCTCCAGCTGCTGGAGTAGTTGCCGGGCCCAGTCGCTCAGTGTTCGGGTCAGCTCTTCCGGCGAGGTGACGATCTCCTTCGCTTCCCGGTCGAGAGGCGTGCCAAGGACGGACAGCGGAGTGTGGACCCCCGCCAGGGCATCGCGCAGCTTATGAGCCCGCTTGTTTCCTTCCTGGGGCACTTCCCGCTCGGCCACCTCTACGATCTTCCAGAAAAGCTCCCGATACGACTGAATCATGGCGGTGGAGGCCTGTACCGGCAAAGAGTCGCTGAGGGGAAAGACCGAAGCTACCAGAGCGGGCTTGGCACCCTCGGAACCGGGAGCGAAGAGCCCCTCCACGTGCTGGCTTACGGTGAGTTCGGGTCCCTTGCCGCAATAGTAGCCGTTCTGGAACTTGCCGTTCTCGAAGCGGAAGTAATTGACCCGGCCCTCGGAGATCAACTCCAGGATCCCGCTGAAGCCTTCCTCTTTCAAGACCGGAAAGAGCGCATGGGGATCGTCCAGATCCACGAACCTCGGGGTCGCGGGGGCGGCACAGCTATGGTACATCCAGGCCAGCTGCTCCAGAGGGGCATCGGCATAGACCAGCTCGCCTCGCTCCAGTTCTTCTTTCATTTCCCGCAGTGCCGCACCGATGGGGAGCACCGAGCGGCCGCTTTCGGTGAAACTCACGGCGGTAACCAGTTCGCCACGACTGAGGAAAAGCACTGCTACCAGGTCCGGTAGATAGGCCACCACGTAGCCATCCACCCTGCCGTCGCGGTCGATCTTGGAAAAATTGAGAACGTTATCCAGGTGAACGAAAGCGAGCCGGGTGCGGTGGATCTGCACCCGCTCGCTGGGGAAGGTCAAGTCGGCCAGATAGACTCTGGTCGCCGGAAGGCGAAGGCTACTGTGCCTGAGCGGCATACCCTCTATCGAAGGCGGCCGCAACCGGCCGCTATTTCAAGTGTTGGTCGATCTTCTGTACAAGATACGCCTTGGGCACTGCTCCGACCACTGTGTCCACGTGCTTGCCCCCCTTGAAGAACAAAACGCTGGGGATGGAGCGGATGTTGTACTTCATAGCCGTATTCTGATTGGTATCCACATCTACCTTGGCCACCTTCACCTTCCCCTCGTACTCCTGGGCGATCTGCTCCACCACCGGCGCCAGCACCCGGCAGGGGCCGCACCATTCAGCCCAGAAGTCCACGATAGCTAGGCCGTGGTAGCGCTCTATCTGCTCCTCGAACTCCTGGTCGGTCAACTGAATCGGTTGTGCAACTGCCATCAAAACCCTCCTTTTTGAATTAAAATTATCGGTTACCGATCGGGTTCTGCGGCGCCCTGCGCCGCACCCGCTTTCATCTCGCGACTCTCGGGAGGCAACGTGACCAAACCGCTACCTGCCGTAGCCCACATCGGCGTCGCTGTGGACAAGCTGGAGGAAGCCGTCGCGTTCTATCGCGACATCCTCGGCATCGAACCCGAACCCGCCGAATCAGCCGACGGGGCGACCATCGTGCCGCTCACCCTGGGCGACGTCAAGGTCGAACTGCTGGTTCCCCAGGGACCCGACACTCCCGTGGGCAAGTTTATCGCGCGGCGCGGTCCGGGTATCCACCATATCTGCTTCCGCGTCCCTAACTTGGACGAGGCGCTTCAACGCTGCCGCGAGCGAGGCTATCTCCTGGTCGACCAGACACCCCGCCCCGGAGCCTCCGGGCGCAAAATCGCCTTCCTCCACCCGAAGTCCACCGCCGGGATCCTCTTGGAACTCACCGAGTAAACCGCACTCCTACGCCCCGAGTTCCTAAAAACGACTAGCCCGGGGTCGGGGGACAGCTGCGGGCGGGATTCCCCGCCGCGGCTATATCTATATTGGAAATGAGCCACCCCCCTTTGTAAGGGACCAAGGTAAAAGGCACCACGGGGCGGCACCCTTTCCGAGTCAGCCTCACCTCCACGATCCTCTGGTTCGCCGCCCGGGGAGCGGCCGACTGTGGCTCCAAGATCTCGAAGCTTTCGTGATCGAGATAGGTCCGGATCACGATCAGTCGCTGCTCTAACTCGTTCGCCGACATGTACGATCTCGCCGGCCCGCGGGAGGAACCCCACAGCTTGCCCATGGTGCTGAGACTGTTCACCCGCACCGCATTCATGAAGGTGCGCACTGCGGCTTCGGGACTCGAGGGAGCCAGAGTCTGGCTCCCGCCACCGCAGGCCAGAGCCGCGCCGACCACTAGGGCCGTCACCAAGCCGGGGCGCGGAAGGCCAAAGCTCCCGCACATTGGGGGTGATCGCTTCCTCGTTAAAGGGTGAGCTTGCAATCTCCGTACCGATCCCGCGAAGTTCAAACGCGTCACAACCTAACACGGTACGGGGAGGACGGGCAACCTGCTATGAGGCTCTATATCAATGTCGACCACGTGGCCACCGTGCGCCAAGCGCGCCGTGCCCGGGAGCCGGATCCGGTGGAAGCGGCCCTGTTGTGCGAGCGGGCCGGAGCGGACGGAATTACGGTGCACCTGAGAGAAGACCGGCGCCACATCCAAGACCACGACGTCCACCGCCTGGCGGAGAATATCAGGACCGTTCTGAACCTGGAGCTCGCCACCGCCGAAGAGATCGTGTCCCTGGCGGAGAAGCTAAAGCCCCACCAGGCGACCTTCGTGCCCGAGCGCCGCGAGGAGATCACCACCGAAGGAGGGCTCGCCTTGGGAAGTTCGCCAGACCGGGTCGACCCCAGGCTCCAGCAAGCGATCGGCCGGCTGCGGAGCGCGGGAGTGCGGGTCAGCCTCTTTATCGACCCCGATTTGGAGGCGATAGATCGCGCCGCCGAGCTAGGCGCCGACGCGGTGGAGCTGCACACCGGCCGGTACTCCCACGCCTTCCCCCACTCGGAGGAACCTCTGCGCCAGCTGCGGAAAGCCGCCGAGTACGCCCGTTCCAAGGGCCTTGCGGTCCATGCCGGTCACGGCCTCGACTACCAGAACGTGACCGCGGTGGCCGCCATCCCCGAGATCGAGGAGCTGAGCATCGGCCACAGTATCGTAAGCTGCGCCATCCTGGTGGGGATGGAGGAGGCGGTGCGCCGGATGCGCGCCTTGGTGGATTCCGCGCGTTGACCGGGCGTCAGTGCCGCGGTACGTTAGCCCTGTTGAAAGGGGGAGCGGGAAGCCGTGCCTGAACCTCTGGGGATGATCCAGTTCTTCGCCATGGAGGCGGCAGGCTATCTCGAGCGTCTCGACGCTTTGGTGTCGGGAGCCGGGCAGCCGCAGCGCGAGGAGTTCGTCCGCCTAGCTCGTGCGCTAAGGGGATCCGCCCTCATGGCCAACCAGCGCTCCATGGCCGAAGCCGTGGCCGGGCTGGAGCGTCTGGCCAAGGCTATAGGGGAAGGCAGGCTCCCCTGGGATCCGGCGACCAAGCAGCTCGCGACCCGGGCGGTTGACGAACTCAAGATCCTAGTGCGGAACGTATCCAACTGGTCCGATGCGGAAGAGCTCAAGGCCGCGGCTCTGGCTCAAGAACTCAACCGTGCCACCGGTGGATCGGCGGCACGCCCCTGGGTCGCCTCCCAAGCCGGGATCGGGGCATTCATCTCCCAGCACGGCTCCGCTCTCGCGAGCGTGCTGGACCGTGCCGCCCAGGGACTCGCCGCGGCCCCTTCCAACCCCGAGCCTTTGCAGGCAGTGCTCAAGGCGATCCAGCCGCTGAGAGGTGTCGCGGGTCTGGGGGATTATCCGCCGCTGGCGGATCTGCTGGAAGGTTTGGAGCGAGGGATCGCCGAGCTTCGCAACCATCCCGAGTTGGCCGGCAAAGGGGTGGAGCTCTTCAGGGCGGCCGCCGTAGCAATCAGCCGGGCGGCCAAAGAGACCGCAGCTTCCGGCAAACCCGATCCTGACCCGGAAGAGGCGCGGACCTTTGCCCGCCTGCTGGGTAGCGTATTCGGCGCCGAGCCGGACGTAATGCCGATCGAGTGGCTTTATTACTCCGACTCCGGGCCACACATCGTGCATCGGGGATCGCCGCCCGGAATGCCACCGCAGTTCACCAAGCTGGAGTTGGTCTCTCGCGGGGAGCACTTGATCCAGCTCGCCGACCAACTCGAGCGGGCCGAGTCGCAGACCCAGCGGGAACTCAGGGGACAGGGCTTGATGGCCACACTCAGGACACTTTCCTCGCTCGGGGGCGGGGACTTTGCAGGAGCAGTGGGGGAATTTGCCCGGGCGGCGTGGAGTCTGCTGGGAGGCACGTTGAGCCCGGACCAATGGAACCGGTTTGCGGGGGCAGTCGGGAAGGCCGGGTCGATTCTGAGCCTTGCCGCGCGGGAGGCGGAATCGGTGCTTACTCAGCGAATTCAGGCAGTAACCCGCGAGCTCCTCGAGCTCGGTGCCGCGGCAGTTCCTCCGGCGGCCGCTAGCGCGCGCCCGAGTACGGAGCGAATAGCAACACCTCGGCTCGCCGCGCCCGCGGTATCTGCGGCCACCCCTAGCCGGCCCTCAGCCGCGGGGCAGGCGGCAGCGGTCTCTGCAGATCTCTCCGAGCCGAGTCTTGCGGCGAGCTATCTGCGCTACGAGCAGCTTCTGGCAGCCGCCGGCTCGCAGCCGGCTTCGTCGCTGGAGGGGCTGCTCGAGCCGGTCGAGGAGAGGCTAGCTCCGGCGGCTGCGGAGCCGGTCTCTTTGCCGCGCGCTGGGGAAGAAGCCGTAGTGCCCATCAGTGAGCTGTGCTACAGCGGGGGGGGCGCTTTGGAACGGGCGTTGAGTCTGCGCCGTCAGGTAGAGGCCGCCCTCGCCAAGCTGCCGCGTGGTGGTGCCGGTCAAGAGCTCAACGATCTCATCCAGGAGATCTTCGATCTCGTCGAGCTGGGCGTCGGGCGCAAGGGTTAAGCTGACTCGCCGCTGGTTGGGAGCGGCCGGGCTTTCGATCTCGGCACTGCTCCTGTGGTGGGTTTTGCACGACGTCGACCTCCGAGAGGTTTTGGACCACGCCCGCGAGGCTCGGTGGCCGCTTTTTGCGCTTTCGGTGGCGGTGGCCACTTCGGTCTTCCCGATAAGAGCACTTCGCTGGCGTTATCTCCTAGAGCGGGACGGTACCAAACTCACCTTCGCTCCCCTGTGGCATGCCACGGCGATCGGGTTCATGGCCAACAATCTATTGCCGGCCCGGGCGGGAGAAGTGGCGCGAGCCTATGCGGCCCGGCGGCTAGCGGGGGTACGGTTCTCGCAGGCGGTCGGGTCTCTGGCGGTGGAGCGGATGATGGACGGCTTGGTGCTGCTCGCCCTCATGGCGCTGGCCATCACCTTGGGAGGTATAGGGCAGGACACCGCGGTTGCCGGAGTTTCGCTGTTTAGAACCGGGGTGGGTGTTGCGCTAGTATTCGTTCCCGCGTTGGCCGTGGCTTTTTGGATAGTGCATCGTCCCAAGCGAGGACTGCGGTTGTTCCGGAGCTTTTGTGCGGGACTCTTATCGCAACGGGCGAGTTCGCGACTGGTCCACGTCGCAGACGGCTTGCTGATGGGGCTGGAAGCTCTGCGCAGCGGGAGTCGATTTTTGATCGTCACGGCGTGGTCCCTGGTGCATTGGGCAGTAGGGGGAATGGCTTATTGGCTAGCTTTTCGCGCCTTCGGGATCGAGGTCCATTGGAGCGCCGCTTTATTGCTCCAGTCGCTGGTAGCTTTCGGGGTTGCGATTCCTTCTTCTCCCGGCTTTTTCGGTTTCTTCGAGGCGGTGGTGCGGGCTACGCTCGGGATCTACGGCGTCTCCGCTTCCAAGGCGGTCTCCTATGCGGTGGCTTATCACCTGGCGGCTTTCATACCGGTGACGCTTCTAGGCTTTTGGTCTTTGGCGCGGGCCCATCTCCACCTCTCGGAGCTCCGGTCCGATGAAGCTAAAGAGAGAGAGGAATCGTGAGCCGGAGAGTCAAGATTCTCGCCCATGCCAAGGCCAATCTCTTCTTGCGAGTATTGGCCCGTGAGGCTTCCGGCTTTCACTCTATAGAGACTCTCTTCGTCCTGCTCGAGCTGGCCGACGAGATCACGGTGGAGCAGACCGCTTCGGGGGTCGAGCTCGTGGTGAGCGGCGCCAACGTTGGTCCGATGGAGCAGAATCTCGCCTATCGCGCGGCCCGCTCGCTCCTGGCGGTTATAGGAGAGTCCTTTGGGGTTAAGATCGAGCTCAACAAGAGAATTCCCGTAGGCGCGGGGCTGGGTGGCGGTTCGAGCGATGCTGGGGCGACGCTCCATGCGGTGAACCGGTTGGCGGGGGATGCGGTGCCGCGTCACGAGATTTTGCAGCTCGCCTCGTCCTTAGGGAGTGATGTTGCGTTCTTCGCATCCGGGGCTCCCTTTGCTCTTGCCTGGGGACATGGGGAACGGCTTTTCCGTCTGCCCCCGCCCCGGAGCGCCCCGGCCATCGTGGTGGTACCGAATTTCGGGTTGAGCACCAAGGCGGTATATGAGAGTCTCGATGCCATGCGGCCTCAGGATCTGAGGCGGGGTGCCGTGGCATTCGACCTCGAGGCGTTTTCCAGTTGGGGCAGTATCGGGCGGTTGGGTGGGAACGATCTTGAAGGAGTAGTGTTTGCGCGGGAGCCCGTTTTGAAGACATTGCACGAGCGGATCGCCAACACCGGGCCTTTCTTGGTTCGCCTTTCGGGATCCGGGAGTGCCTTGTTTGCGGTGTATCGAAGCGAGGGGGCGCGTGACGGGGCGGTGTTGGGGTTGGGGGAGCGAGATTATCGGATAATCAAGACCGCGACGCGGGCGGAGCCGCCAGCGCAGCCCGAGGAGATTTGAGCTTAAGAGCCCGGTGCACCATGCGGCAGCCATTCCTCCTACCAGCCATCGCCTCAGGTTGCTAAGTTGACTCGCCAGTGTCTAATTGGCCCCTCGTCCAACGGTAGGACGCCGGACTTTGGATCCGGAAATCTTGGTTCGAATCCAAGGGGGCCAGTTCTCTGCCAAGGGCAGGCTTCAGGTTCTGAGCTCGGCCTTGAGCTAGCTTCGATGCGCCCGGACCGTTGGGGATCCAGCACTTGCTCCAACCGGTTCACGCTGGATAGCGACTCGTGACCGCCCAACACCAAGACAACGGGCTTCCACTGGACCTAGCGATCGGAACACTCCTCCTCTAGACTCCCTTCGTGCCGGAAACTGAACGATCCAAGTTCCAAAGACTGGCCGCCGTCCTCCCGGACGTCTGGGGCCTGATCTGGCCCCGCCGCTGGCTCCTGGCGCTGGGCTTTTTGCTGATCGCATTGAATCGTACCTCGGGCTTGGTCCTTCCCACCTCCACCAAGTTCCTGGTGGACGACGTAATCGCCCGGCAAAGAGTCGACCTGCTGCTACCCTTGGTCCTGGTGGTGGGCGCCGCCACGCTCCTGCAGGCAGGAAGCTCCTTCGCCCTCACCCACCTCCTCAGCAAGGCGGCCCAAAGACTCATAGCCGACCTCCGCCAGCAGGTGATGCGCCACGTGATCTGGCTCCCCGTGGCCTACTTCGACGCCAACAAATCCGGCGCCCTGGTGTCGCGCGTGATGAGCGACGTGGAGGGGATCCGCAACCTCATCGGCACCGGTCTGGTGGAGCTAGCGGGAGGGATACTTTCGGCGCTACTGGCGGTGATCGTAATGCTGCGGATCAGTCCGCTCATGACCGGGCTTACGGCCCTTTTCATCTTGCTCTTCATAGTGGTCCTTTACTTCGCCTTCGGTAAACTCCGGCCGATCTTCCGCGAGCGCAGCCGGATCCAAGCGGAAGTCTCCGGCCGACTGGCCGAAACGCTGGGCGGGGTGAGGGTAGTGAAGGGATACCGCCAGGAGGAGGCCGAGGCGGCGGTGTTCAGCCGCGGCGTGCGCCGGCTCCTCGACAATGTGCTCCAGACCCTCACGGCTATGTCGCTCCTAGGACTCTCGGGCAGCTTGCTCATGGGGATCGTGGGGGCTACGGTGATGTGGGTGGGCGCGCAACAGGTGCTCTCGGGGCAGATGACATTGGGCGGCCTGTTCACCTACACGGTGCTCATGGGGTTCCTGGTGGCACCCGTAATCCAAGTGGTCTCGATCGGGACCCAGCTCACCGAGGCACTGGCGGGGCTGGAACGGACCAAGGAGCTGCTGAGCGAGCCGACTGAAGAGGCAAACCCGGCGCGCTCGGTGACGCTCGAGGAGATCGAAGGAGAGGTGGTCTTCGACCGGGTGAGCTTCTCCTACGACTCGGGGAACGAGGTCCTGCACCAAGTTTCGTTTACCGCCTCGCCCGGCACAGTGACCGCCTTGGTAGGGCCGTCGGGAGCGGGGAAATCGACCATCATAGGCCTGGTGGCCACCTTTTATCGCCCCACCTCGGGAAAGATCCTGATCGACGGAGTAGACCTTTCCAGCGTCACTTTCGACTCCTACCGCCGGCACCTGGGAGTGGTGCTCCAGGAGACCTTCCTGTTCGACGGCACGATCCGCGAAAACGTGGCGTTCTCCCGCCCGAACGCCTCGGAAGCTCAAATCCTCCGCGCCTGCCGGCTCGCCCGGGTCGATGAATTCGCCGAAGAGCTGCCCCAGGGATACGACACAGTGGTGGGTGAGCGCGGAGTAAAACTCTCCGGAGGGCAGCGGCAGAGAGTGGCGATAGCGCGGGCCATACTGGCCGATCCCAGAATCCTGATATTGGACGAGGCAACCTCTTCGCTAGATTCCGAGTCCGAAGCATTGATCCAGGAGGCCTTGGGGCACTTGATGAAAGGCCGCACCACCTTCGTGATCGCTCATCGGCTCTCCACTATCCGCCGTGCCGACCAGATCCTGGTGGTAGAAAAAGGCGAGATTGTAGAGCGGGGAACCCACGAGTCTCTGTACCGAAAGAGGGGACGCTACTTCGACATGTACACCAAGCAGCTCGGCTTCGAGACCAACCTTTTCGTCGCCCCGGGCGAGGAAGAGCAGCCCGCCGAGGAGTTACCCGAGCCCGCAGGGGAGGAGGCGGTGCGCTTCCGGCTTCCTCGGCTTTAAATCCCTTCGCTCGTCACCTCAGCCGTCCCTTACCGCCAGAGCTCGGTTGCAGGCCTCGCAGCGCACAAACCAGTAGATCTCCATGGTGCCCCCTCCGATCGGCGAACCGGATTGGATCTGTTCACCGCAACGCGGGCAAAGTAGCGGCATACGGCCGGCCAGCAGCGCCTCCCTCAGCTTGGCCGCGTCCTCCGGCTCGTAGGGCGTGTAGGTGGACTCTTCGGAAGACGTGAGATCGCCTCAACAGTCGGGGTTCCGAAACCAGCTGCGCACACTGCGCAAGAACCAAAGGAATATCGCCGGCGGACCTGCGATCAAAACCGAGACGGAGACCCAGGTCCAGAAGGACAAGGTTTCAGGGTCGACCGGATTCATGCACCTCTCCTATGTTCGAGGAGAGCGCCCAAAACGTAGGCGACAACCGACGCCGGCAGGGCAAGAAGCAGCGCATATTCCTGCCACAAAGGAACCACCCGGTCCCCGATGGTCACAGTCAACACTTGGGTTGCAAGCTCCTCGTCGAACACGCCGAAAGCATGCACCGCAATGTAATACATCACCGACACCGCGAGACCTGTAGCGCTCGAAGCCAGCCCCGCTGTAGCGCTCGCTGTCCTGGGAAAGTACAACGCGCCTAAGACCGGCACCAGTACGGCCGCCACCAGAACCGTGCTCATGAAGATCCACGCCGAGACGATAGTTCGAAAGAACAGAGCGAAGATCACCGCCACCAAACCGGACACCCCTACCATCCACCGGGTGAGCCTGATCAGCTCTTGGTCCGAAACAGGGCGGCGGGCAAAAGGTCGGTAGAGATCGTAAGCGATGTTGCCGCCGCAAATCAGGAGATACGAATCGATGGTGGACATGGCGGTCGCCAGCACTCCCGCGAGGAAGAGTCCTTTGAGACCGATGGGGAGCGCCTCGAGCACCACCGACAGGAGCGCATAGCGAGGCTCATAGCTCTCGCCGCTGGCCGCCGCTGCCATCCCCAGAATGGTCACTACCCAGTCGAAGGCGGCCCACAGCACTATACCGATGAGCAAAGCGACGAGGATCGCCCGGTAGCTTACGGCGGCGAAGATCCGCTGATAGAAAGCCGGCTCTACCAGAGCGCTCAGCGCCGAGGCGGCGAAGACCAGGAGGGCCCCCGCCGGATAGGCTCCTAACGGATCGAAGAACCTGGGCTCCAGCCGCTCCCCCAGCGCCTCCACACCACCCATCCTTCCGAAGACCAGGACCGCAGCTATGCTTAGAGTGAAGCACATGAGAACGAACTGCACCGTGTCGGTCAGGGCATCGGCCAACAGCCCGCCCAGTATGGTATAGGCAGCGGACACGATCGCCCCTAGCAGCACTCCCCAGACGAAGGGGATTCCCGCGGCTACGTCCAGAACGATTCCGATCCCCATGATCGCCAGTATCGGGAGGGAATAGACGAAGCTCGCCACGGCCATCACCGCTCGGGTGCCGCGACCGTAGAAGTGGCCTCCTATGTCCGGCAGGGAGAGGAAATCGTAGCGCCTCAGGCGCCGGGCGAGAAAGATGGCCGCGATCAGGATCGTCAAATAATAAGGTCTGAGATAGACGAACCAGGATACCAGCCCCTCGCGATAACTCACCTCCGACGCGCCGAACAGGACGTCCAGCCCATAGTAGGTGGATACCAGGGTACAGACCAAGATCGGGGTGGTCATGCGGCCACCCGCTACCAAGTAATCCCTGAAGCTCGCGATATGCCGGGATACCGCAGCCCCGAGAGCGAGTATCCCGGCTAGATACGCGAGTACGATGGCGAAGTCAGCCGCGCCCACTTCGCCCGGGCCGCGCCGTCACCGCACCGGCTGCCCCGCCATGATGTGGGGATACTGGCCGAGCAGGTGATTGACCTCGGCCACGGGACCGGTCAGGATCCCGTTGAGCTCGGAAACCACGGCGTCGGTTTCCGCTTTCAATTCGTCGAGCCTACGCTTCTGGGGCTCAGTGGGCGGCGCATGAGGTCGCTGAATCGACCCATAGAGCGACTGGAGTTCTTCTCTCAACCTCGGGTACTGGCGATAGCTCATCCTGGGTATCGGGCTGGTCAGCTTGTCCCTGAACGCCGTGACCTTTTCCAGAGCGCTGCTTATGGCTTTGAGGGCGGTGGAGTCAGCGGCGGCTGTGGGGCCGTTGGATACGGCCCCGGCGGAAGAGCGGAGACGCTCTTGCAGGGCCGAGAGTTGAGCCTTGAGGTCCTCGGTTCGATCTACCACCTCGTTCACCTTGGAGATCAGGTCCCGCAGGGCCAGGGCCGCGTCTCGCTGCGCCAGGTATTCCGACGCGGTCATCTCGACCCTAGGATCCGGCTCCACCTCCACCGTCTGCCGGAGCTCTCGGTCGCCCACTTTCAAGGTTACGGTGTAGGGGCCGGGCACCACGAACGGACCGCCACCTCTGTCTCCGAAGCCGCCGAATCCTCCGGCGGCACCCGGGTCACTGCTGGCCGGGCGCGGGCCGTCGTAGCGGAGATCCCAAGCCAACCGGTTGAGCCCGGCCTTGGCCTCGTTGTGCCGAAGCTGGCGCACTCGGTTGCCCTGCTCGTCGGTTATGGTCAGAGTCACGGGCGAGGAGGGATCCGACCTGAGGTAGTAGGTGATCAGAGCGCCGTAGGGCGGGTTTTGGGCGGCGTAAGTCTTGGAACCCAGGTCCGCGTCCTTGCTCCACATCTGCCAGCGGGTGGCGGGGCGGATCTCGAAGAGCAAGGCCTCTTGCGCCATGGCTTGGGCGAGACGCCGCAGCGGGGTGAGGTCGTCCAGGATGTAGACGCCGCGCCCGTGGGTCCCTACTATGAGGTCGTGCTCTCGGGGATGCACCTTGATATCCCGCACCGATACCGGGGGCATGTTGTTGCGGATCGACACCCAGCGCCGCCCTCCGTCCCAAGAAGCGAAGATGCCGAGCTCGGTTCCCAAGTAGAGCAGGTTGGGAACCACGGGATCCTCCCGCACCACGTTGACGTACCCTATTGCCGGCAGGTTGCTCCGGAGCGAGGTCCAGGTTTTGCCGTAGTCGGTAGTCTTGAACACGTAGGGGGCGAAGTCGTCGTCCCGGTGGCGGTCCACGGCCACGTAAGCCGTGCCGGCGTCGTGATGCGACGCCTCGATCCTCGCAATCCACGAGTTGGGAGGCAGCCCCTTGATGTTGCCCACCACGTTGGTCCAAGTATCCCCGCCGTCCTGAGTGACCTGGATGTTCCCGTCGTCAGTTCCCACCCAAATGACTCCCGGCCTCACTGGAGACTCGGCGATGGTGAGTATGGTCGAGTGAAATTCGGCAGCAGTGTTGTCGGTGTAGATCGGTCCGCCCGAGGACTGCTGCTTGCTCTTGTCATTGGTGGTAAGGTCGGGCGAGATGATCTGCCACGAGTGCCCGTAGTCGGTGCTCTTGAACACCACGTTCCCCCCGAAATACACCACCTTGGAGTCGTGGGGCGAGATGTGGATCGGAGCGTCCCAGTTGTACCGATAGGGGTGCTCGGCGATGGCGTCGCCAGAGGAGCCCACCCGGTAGGGATAGGGGTGAATGCTTCGGGTGCTGCCGGTCCGGATGTCGGTAATCACGATGTTGCCCCCTTGGGAATTGGAATAAACCAGATGGGGCTGGTCCGGCACCGGGACGGCGTAGAACCCGTCCCCTCCGCTTATGGTGTACCAGTCGTCCTTGCGGATTCCCTCCGTGTAGGGCGTGCGGCTCGGCCCGCACCAGTTGCCGTTGTCCTGGAGCCCGCCACAGACGTAGTAAGGCTTCCTCAGGTCGTAGAAGATGTGGTAGAACTGCGAGAGGGTTACGTTGTTGAGGATCTCCCAGGTGCGGCCCCCGTCGTAGGACACCTGGAAGCCGCCGTCGCTACCGTTCAGGAGTCGGTCGGAATCCATCGGGTCGATCCACAGCGCCTGGTGATCCCCGTGGATTCCCCGACCAATGGTCTCGAAGGTGACCCCGCCGTCGGTCGACTTGTAGAGCCCGCCGGAGAGCGAATAGACGGTATTGGGATCGTTGGGATCGACCCGAATATCCGAGTAGTAGAACGGCCGGAAGTTGATCTGGGGGTTGTCGTGGACCTTGCGCCAGGACTCTCCCCGGTCGTCGGAGCGGAAGAGCACCCCTTCGCTTTTGGTCTCGGTGATCATGTAGACCGTCTCTGGGTGGCTACGGGACGTGGCCACCCCGATCCGGGCCATGAGTCCCTTGGGGAGCCCGTTGGTGAGCTTGGTCCAGGTATTGCCGCCGTCCATGGTTCGGTAGAGGGCGGTCTTCTCTCCGGAGTCGTCGAACCGCCAGGGCCGCCTGCGGAAGGTCCACATTCCGGCGTAGAGGATTCTGGGGTTGGCGGCGTCCATAGCGATGTCGGAGCAGCCGGTGTTCTGATCCAGGTACAGGGCCTTCTTCCAGCTGCGCCCGCCGTCTTCGGTCTTGAAGACCCCTCGCTCTTCGTTGGGTCCCCAGGCGTGGCCTAGAACGCAGACGTAGGCCAAGTCCGGGTTCCGGGGGTCCACCACGATGCGCTTGATCCTTTCGGTGTCGCTGAGCCCCAAGTGTTGCCACGTCTTCCCCCCGTCGGTGGACCGGTAGACGCCGTTTCCGAACGAGGCGCTGTTTCGGGGATCTCCTTCTCCGCTACCTAGCCAGATGACGTTGTGGTCGGAGGGGGCGATAGCCAAAGCCCCTACCGAGTAGACCGGCTGGTCGGTGAACAGCTCCTCGAAGCTTACGCCACCGTTGGTGGTTTTGAAAACACCCCCGTCGGCTCCCGCCACGTAGAAGGTGTCCCGGTTCCCGGGAATGCCCACTATGTCCGTCACCCGGCCCCCCATATTGGCCGGGCCGATGGAGCGCCAAGTGAGGGCCCGCAGGACTGTCACCTCGGACTGCTCAGCGGGATCCTGGGACTTCTGGGGCACGTGCTTGCTCGGGTCCGGCGACTGCCGGGCGGCCAGGTTTCCGGTACCTATCAGCCAGACAGCCAAGCCCGCTGTCAGGAACACAAGACGCGTCGTTACCATGCCTTCCTCCGCTTTGGGCTTGTGGGTTTCCCTGTGGTTACGCACCGAAACGGTCTTACGCTTACTCAGAGGCGCAATTTTACGCTAAGGAATAATCGCGCCCGACGCCAGGTGGACCCTTGGCCTCCGGAGGGCTTCTAGGTATTTTGCAAGGCTTTTCGGAGTTGTACTTGACTCATGGCGGAGATTTCCCTCAGTCGAACCAAGATGCTCCTGGTCTCGGGTACGGCGAACCGGCCTCTGGCCGAGGAGATCAGCGCCCATTTGGGGCAGCCTTTGTGCCAGGTTACAATCAAGCGCTTCGCCGACGGGGAGATTTTCGTGCGGTTCGACGAGAACGTGCGGGGCCAGGACGTTTTCATCGTTCAGCCGACCAACCCCCCCGGAGACCACATCATCGAGCTGTTGATGCTGATCGACGCCGCCAAGCGGGCCAGCGCGGCTCGGATCACGGCGGTGATTCCCTACTTCGGCTACGCCCGGCAGGATCGGAAAGACCAGCCTCGGGTGGCGATCAGCGCCAAGCTGATGGCCAACCTGATCACCACGGCTGGAGCGGACCGGGTGCTGGCGCTGGACTTCCACCAGCATCAGCTCCAGGGTTTTTTCGACATCCCGGTGGATCACCTTTATGCCGCACCGGTATTCACCCAGCACTACCGGCAGATGAATTTGAAGGACTTAGTGGTGGTCGCTCCGGATGTGGGGAGCGCCAAGATGGCCCGGGGTTTCGCCAAGCGATTGAACGCGAGTCTTGCGATCATCGACAAGCGGCGTCCTTCGGCGAACTTGGCGGAGGTGCTGAACGTGGTGGGGGAGGTGGAAGGTAGGGATTGTCTAGTAACCGATGACATGGTGGACACAGCGGGTACCATGAACGAGGCGGTACTGGCGCTCAAGCGCCTGGGGGCGCGGGATATTCACTGCTGCGCCTCCCATGCGCTACTTTCGGGACCGGCGGTGGACCGGCTGGTGGCGTCGCCGCTCAAGGAACTGGCGGTGACCAATACCATCTTCATCCCCGAAGAGCGGCGCTTCGATCGGTTGAAGATACTCTCGATAGCGCCGCTTCTGGCGCGGGCTATCAGCTATACTCACTCGGATCAGTCGGTGAGTTCTTTGTTCGATTGACGGCTTTGCCTGATCGGCAGAGCCGGTTCGGTTCAGCTCCCGGAGAGGGTGGTATAACGAGATATGGCACAGCCACTAAAGATAACCGCGGAACGCCGGACGGAGACGGGCAAGGGTGCGGCCCGGCGGTTGAGGATGAGCGGGAAGGTGCCGGCAGTGATCTACGGTCACGGCCGCAAAGCCGAGGCTCTGTGGGTGTGGCACAAGGAACTGGAGCGGGCTTTGAGCGGTATCGCCGCGGAGAGCACCGTGATCGACCTCGAGATTGGCGGTGAGACGGTAAAGACCCTGATTCGCGAAATCCAGCGACACCCGGTTCGGCCCGGTTTCCTCCATGTGGATTTCTACGAGATCCACGCGGGCGAGCGCATCCGGCTCGAGGTGCCGGTGCACCTGGTGGGGGTACCGGAGGGAGTGCGCACCGCGGGTGGGGTACTGGATCAGGTTTTGAGGGAGATCGAGATCGAAGTCTTGCCGCAATACATCCCCGAGAGGGTGGAGGTGGATGTTACGCACCTGGGCGTGGGGAAGTCGCTCCATGTAAGGGACATTACCATACCCAATGCTACGATCCTCACACCGGGCGACGACACGCTTTGCACCGTAGTGCCACCCCGGGTGGAGGAGGCGCTGCCGGTAGCGGGAGTGGTGGGCCCCGAACCGACGGAGGAGCCGGAGGTCATCCGCAAACCAAGGGCTGAAGAAGGGGAAGCCGGCGAGGCAGAGACGGGAGAGGAATAGACTCTGCGCGCTGTTGTCGGGCTCGGCAATCCGGGACCGTCCTATGCCTTGACGCGGCACAACGCCGGCTTCATACTGGCCGACTTCGCGGTAAGGGAGTGGGGGTTTCCGCGATTTCGGCGGCAGGGAAATGCCCAAGTCTCCCAGGGGATGTTGGGCGAGCAGCGGGTCGTAGTGATCAAACCTCAGACCTACGTGAACCGCAGCGGGCTGGCTCTGCGATCCCTGCTGACCTTGCCTGACTTCGACCCGAAGCGGGACCTGATTGTGCTGGTGGACGACGTGGCCTTGCCGCTGGGTAGCATTAGGCTTCGCGCCCGGGGCTCCTCCGGCGGGCACCACGGGCTGGACAGCATCGAGGAAGTTCTGGGTTCGCAATCCTATGCGCGGCTGCGCATCGGTACCGGTCCGCCCCCGCCCGGAGTGGACTTGGCTACTTTCGACTTGGAGGAATTCACCCCGGCGGAGCGAGAACGCTTGGCGGATGTAATGCCGTGGATGCTGGCTGCGCTCACCTGCTGGGTCACGGAGGGAATTGAAACGGCGATGAACCGCTATAACCGCAAACCCGAGGTGGAACCGTGAACCACTTTGGATTTTTGCCTGCGTTGGCCACCATAGCCGGCGTCCTGGGATTGGCGCTGGCCTGGATCATTTACCTCTACGTCCGCCGCCAGCCGGCGGGAAACCAACGGATGCAGCAGATCGCGTCCCTGATACACGCCGGGGCGATGGCGTTCTTGAAGCGCGAGTACAGCGCGTTGCTTCCCTTCTTGGCGGTGGTCGCCACACTCTTGGGCCTGATAATAGGATGGCCCACGGCGGTGGCCTACTTGGGCGGCGGGATTTCTTCAGTGCTGGCCGGGTTGTTCGGCATGAATGCGGCAACCCGAGCCAACTCGCGAACCAGCGAGGCCGCCCGAGCGCAGGGACAGTCCCTGGCCTTGCGCGTCGCTTTCAGTGGCGGCACGGTCATGGGGCTGTCGGTTGCCAGTCTGGGCCTTCTGGGTATCGGGCTGATCATGCTGATCTTCCTGGACCGCCCCGACTCGAGCGAAGCGTGGAAGGCGTTCAGCGAGATCATCACCGGGTTTGCCATGGGAGCCTCATCCATAGCGCTCTTCGCGCGAGTGGGTGGGGGGATCTACACCAAGGCGGCCGACGTGGGAGCGGACCTGGTGGGCAAGGTGGAGGCGGGTATCCCGGAGGACGACCCCCGCAATCCGGCGACGATCGCCGACAACGTAGGAGACAACGTGGGCGACGTCGCGGGAATGGGAGCGGACATCTTCGAAAGCTACGTGGGGGCCATGATCGCCACGGTGGCCATCGCCGCCACCGCCCCGGAGATCGGCTCCCGCATGGCCGGGGTCGCCCTTCCGGTGCTCTACGCCGTGGCGGGCCTTGCGTCGAGTGTAGCCGCGATCGGACTGTTCCGCTGGCTGGCACGGTTCGACCCAGCAGCGGCACTCCGCTGGGCTACCTTGGTTGCGGCGGCACTGTTCCTGCTGCTGGCATACGCGATCACCGTACGGGTGGATGTAGGGCTCACCTCGGGTAACGGCTCAGCCGCACCCTTAGGCCCCTTCTGGGCGGTGGTGGCCGGAACCCTCGCAGGGATATTCATCGGACTCGCCACCGAGTACTACACCGCCTCGCGTCCCATTCGGGCGATAGCCGCGGCGTCCCTCACCGGTCCCGCGACGAACATCATCGCCGGGCTCGCCGTGGGAATGCGCTCCACCGCAGCACCATTGCTCTTGATCTGCGGCGCAATCTACGTGGCCTACAGTGCGGCCGGACTCTACGGAATCGGCATCGCCGCTGTGGGGATGCTGGCTACCGTGGGAGTGACGATGTCGGTGGACGCCTACGGGCCCATAGCCGACAACGCGGGAGGAATAAGCGAGATGAGTCACCTCGGCCCCGAGGTCCGCAAAATCACCGACGGCTTGGACGCTTTAGGCAATACCACGGCGGCGATCGGGAAAGGATTCGCTATCGGATCGGCGGCGCTTACCGCCCTGGCGCTGTTCAGCGCCTACGCCAACGCGGTGACGCCTCCGGGTTCGCCTCCGATCAATCTCAACGTCGCTGACCCCAAGGTGGTGATCGGCCTGTTTATCGGCGGGGTGTTACCGTTTTTCATAGCGGCGCTCACCATGACCGCCGTAGGCAGGGCGGCCGAAGGGATGGTCCAGGAGGTGCGGCGGCAGTTCCGCGAGATAGCCGGCTTGATGACCGGCAACGCGACACCCGACAGCGCTCGCTGCGTGGACATCTCGACGCGGGCGGCGTTGAGGGAGATGATCCTGCCCGGGGTGACGGCAGTGGTGGCGCCGGTGGCGGTGGGCAAGTTCTTCGGAGTGCATACGCTCGGAGGAATGCTGGCGGGAGCCACGCTCACCGGGGTGATGCTGGCGCTCTTTATGGCCAACGCCGGCGGCGCCTGGGACAACGGTAAGAAGTACATAGAAAGCGGCCATCACGGGGGAAAAGGCTCCGATCCCCACAAAGCGGCAGTAGTGGGGGACACGGTGGGCGATCCTTTCAAGGACACCAGCGGGCCCTCCATGAACATACTGGTGAAACTCATGGCGGTGGTAAGCCTGGTGCTTGCGCCTTGGTTCATAGTGTAATCGGCCGGTCGGCTAGGTGCTGCGTCTTGGAATCGTCGGACTGCCCAATGTAGGCAAGTCCACCCTGTTCAACGCCCTTACCAATTCCCGGGCGCCGGCGGAGAACTACCCGTTCTGCACCGTAGAACCCAACGTGGCGGTGGTAGCCGTGCCCGACGAGAGGCTAGAGCGGATCAACCAAGTGGCCCGGCGCCCGCGCATCGTGCCCGCCTTGGTGGAGTTCGTGGACATCGCCGGCTTGGTCGAGGGGGCGAGTCAGGGAGCGGGACTGGGCAACCAGTTCCTGGGGCAAATTCGAGAAGTGGACGCCATCGTGGAGGTGGTGCGCTGCTTCGAGGCTCCCGGGGTGGTGCACGTGATGGGAGAGCTGGATCCGGAACGAGACTATCGAGTGATAAAGACCGAGTTGGCTCTGGCCGACCTGGTCGTCTTGGAGCGGCGGCTGGAGAAGGTTCGCAAGCAGGCCCAAGCGGGAGAGCAGGAGGCCGCCAAGGAATTGGCCCTCTTGGAGCGGGTCCGGCAGGCGCTGGAGGCGGGACGGGACGCCTCGCAGCTGACGACTGACGCGGAAGGCCGATGCTTTCTGGCGCGCTCGGGACTTTTGTCGGTAAAGCCAGTACTTTACGCTGCCAACGTCGGCGAAGGCGATCTGGGAGCCGGGGAGCCCCGTTTGGTAGCCCGGCTGCGCCGCGCGGTGGAGCAGGACCGGCCGGACGCAGTGGTCGTGGCATTTTCCGCGAAGCTAGAAGCCGAACTTTCTGAGCTCCACGGAGAGGAGCGAAAAGAGTTCCTGGAAGCGGCGGGTCTCGAGCAAACCGGGCTGGCCCGCCTGATCCGCGCAGGATACGATCTCTTGGGGCTCGAGACTTTTTTTACCGTGGGGGACGAGGAGGTTCGGGCCTGGACTATTCAGCGGGGGACCACGGCTTTCGAGGCGGCCGGCCTGATTCACTCGGACTTCCAGCGAGGCTTCATCCGCTGCGAGACGCTGAGTTGGGAAGAGTTCGTGCGAGCAGGCTCTTACAAGAAAGCTCGGGAGGCCGGGATGGTGCGAAGCGAAGGACGGGAGTACGTAGTGAAGGACGGCGAGGTCCTGTTGTTCAGATTCAACGTATAGGGGACGGGACCGCGCTTCCGGGAAGCGCAGTTTTCCGCTATTTTGATCGAGAGTTTGCAAACCACCTACTCCGACAGCACCGGATCGGAGTCGCAACGACCAAAGGAGGTGCCGTGGAAGCCCGGCGTTACGAAGTGGTTTACATTTTCGACAGCACTCTGGAAGAACCCGAAATCAACCGCCGTCTCGAGCGGTTCCACGCTCTGCTGCGCACCGACGCCTGCCCTGAACCGGTTACCGACATGAACCACTGGGGGAAGCGGACTCTGGCCTACCCGATCAAGCGGCGGGAGACGGGATATTACGTGGTGGTGAAGTTCGAAACCGAGCCGCAAGTGCTGGGCGAGTTCGAGCGCGCCATCAAGCTGGACCAGGGCGTTCTCCGCCACTTGATCGTCATCGACGAGGGCGCTATGCCCGCCGCGATCCGCGTGGAGGAGGAAGTGGTGGAGGAAGAAGAGGAGGAGCTCGAGCTCGAGGAGGAAGAGGAGGAAGAAGAAATTAGGTCGGAATCGCGAGAGGAGTCCGAGGGATGAAACGACCGGGGAAGACCTGTCCGCTCTGCGAGATGGGAGTGCGGGTGATCGACTACAAGGACGAGCGTACGCTGGTGCGATTCACCGCGGAGCGGGGCAAGATCCTGCCGCGTCGGCTGACCGGCAATTGTGCCCGCCACCAGAGGCAACTGAGCCGCGCGATCAGGCGGGCTCGGTTCCTGGCCCTGCTTCCTTTCATCCGGGGCTACGCCCGCTAGGTGTTGGACCGAAGTCGCGGCGTTCCGGGACGAGGCTTTGGGAGCCTCGTTCTCGCTGTAATCCTCTTTTCCGCTTTTGCCCCATTGGGGATGGTGGTGGTGCCCCTTGCCGCGCTTCTGCTTTTGTCCCGCCCCGCTTCCCGAAGGGAGCTGGTAGCGGCGCTGGTGGCGGCCGGGTTCAGCCTGTGGTGGCTTTTCGGTCAGGGTACGGTGGCGGATCAGGTGGTACGAGCGGCGACGCTAATCGCGGCGCTCACTTTCGCCCTCGCCACCCGCTACACCCGGGGGACGCTGACCCATCGAGTGCTGCTTTCGGTACTGGCGGCCTCCTTAGGCCTTGCCGTGTGGTTCATTCTGGAGGGTTGGTCCTGGAGTGCGGTGAGCTGGTGGGTGGAGCGGAGGGCCAGTTTCGGGGCCCGCCTGGTCCTGGGACGGATCTGGAACCCCGAGGCACCGATAGGGACTCCCCTGCCCTCGGCGCCTCGAGATCTGGCGCTGTGGCTGGAAGAGGGCATCCGGGTCTTGGCCGACAACTACGGGGCGATCGCGGCGTTGCAGCTGATGGCAGCGCTGGTGCTGGCACTGGCTCTTTACGGGCGTATCGCCCGCGCGCCGTGGGGCCTGCCGCCGGGAAGGTTTCGAGACTTCCGATTTACCGAGCATTTGGGCTGGGTAGGGGTCGTCTCCCTCACCGTGCTGCTGGTGCCCAAGTTGGCTGCGGCCAAGGTGGCGGCGGTGAACTTGCTGATCGTAACCGGGGTGCTGTACGCTCTGCGAGGAGCGGCAGTGACGGTCTTTGGGCTGGGGTTGCTCGGTGGGACGGGGACCTGGGCGGCGGCGCTTCTGGGTCTCGCGGTGGTGTTCCTCTTGCCCCTGATCGCCGCCGGTGCCATCGTGTTGGGGGTGATAGATGCGAGCTTCGACCTCAGGAGCAGGTTGTCGGGTGGGGGCTCAGAGCGCTAAATCGCATCAGGGAATTATCTTTTTCTTTTGGGGGGTAGTCGGTTAAGTTAGGCAAACTATGCAAGTGATCTTGCGACAGGACGTAGAGAAGGTAGGGCTGGCCGGCCAGATCGTCACCGTCAAAGACGGTTTTGCCCGCAACTACCTGATACCCCGGGGTTTGGCGTACCTGGCGACCGAAAGCAACCGCCGGCGCTTCGAAGCCGAGGCCAAGAGGCGGGCGCAGCGGCTGGAGGAGGCGAGGGCGATGGCGGAGGAGCAGGCCAAGAGGTTGGGCGAGATATCGCTCACCTTCAGCATGAAGGCGGGCGAAGCGGACCGCCTGTTCGGCTCGGTTACGGCCGCGGACATCGCCAACAAGCTCGAAGAGCTGGGCCATCGGATCGACAAGCGGCGGATCGAGCTCGAGCAGCCGATCAAGCTGGTGGGTATCTACAAAGTCCCGGTGAAGCTTGAAGCCGGTGTTCAGGCGGAGGTGCGCGTCTGGGTAGTGAAAGAAGGGAACCCTGCCGACTCGACCTGATTAGTAGGGTAGTATGAGCGGCGAGTCTCGCCTGGCTGGCCGGCGGTGGGAGATCCAGACCACCGTTTCCACCCTGGAAGAACACAAGGCGGCCGACGTCGTGGTCTTGGATCTAAGGCGCCTGAGCTATGCAACCGACTACTTCGTGATCGCTTCCGGGTCGTCCGACACACACGTAAGGGCCCTTGCGGAGCACGTGGTCGAGGAGTGTGTCCGCCGGGGCTTGAGACCCCACCACGTAGAAGGAATGTCGGCCGGCCGCTGGGTGCTGATCGACTTCGTCGATTTCGTGGTTCACGTCTTTCACCCCTCTCTGCGCGAGTTTTACCAACTGGAGCGCCTTTGGGCTGACGCTCCGGCGGTGCCCGCGGCTCATTACTGAGGTGATCTCATGAAGCGCGCCCCCGTTTTCCTGATCGCCGCCGTGCTGTTGGACGGCGGGCCTCTGTCGGCCCAATACTTCGGCCAGAATAAGGTGCAGTACCAAGCGCTCGATTTCGCCGTCCTGCAGACGGAGCACTTCGATGTTTACTACCACGAAGGCGAGCGCCAGGCCGCCCTGGACGCGGCCCGGATGGCGGAACGTGCCTACGCCCGCCTTTCCCGGATTCTCAACCACCAATACCGGGAAAGGCAGCCGGTGATTCTCTTCGCCTCCCACACCGAGTTCCAGCAGAACAACGTCACCGATATTGGAGAGGGGACAGGAGGCGTCACCGAGCCCTTCCGCCACCGGATTTTGATGCCCTTTACCGGCTCGTACGCCGACTTCGAGCATGTCTTGCAGCACGAGATCGTGCACCAGTTTCAGTTCGACATCTTCGCCCGCGGTAGAATTGGGGGCGGGATTCAGCGCCTGGTCTCGGTGAGTCCTCCGCTGTGGTTCATGGAGGGTATGGCCGAATATCTCTCCTTGGGTCCGGTGACTCCGGAAACAGCGATGTGGCTGCGGGACGCAGCCCTGGAGGGTAACCTCCCCACCCTAGAGGAGCTGACCTACAACTCCAGCATTTTCCCCTATCGCTTCGGCCACGCTATCATGGCGTTCATCGGGGAGCGGTGGGGAGACGGGGCGATCGGGGAGCTGCTTCATGCGGTGGCCACCGCGGGACTCCAGCAGGGGATCCAGCGTGCTTTGGGGATCTCCCTGGACGAGCTTTCGGAGGAGTGGCGCGAGTCGGTGCAGCGTACCTATCTGCCCCAGATCGCCGAGCTGGACAAGGCCCGTAGAGTCGGCAACCCGCTGCTCAACCGGCGCCGCTCCGGGGGAACGGTGCACGTATCCCCTGCCCTGTCTCCCGACGGCAAAGAGATCGCCTACTTCTCCGAGGGCAACTCTTTCTTTATCGACCTCTACCTGGCGGACGGTGAGACGGGCCGGGTCAAGCGCCGGTTGATCAAGAGCGCCTTCAGTTCCGATTTCGAGAGCCTGCGTTTCTTGTACTCGGGGGGCTCGTGGTCTCCCGACGGCCGCTATTTCGCCATCGCGGTAAAGCGCGGAGGGCGCGACGATCTGGTGATCTTCGACGTGCGCCGGCGCCAGGTGCACCGCAGAATAACTGTCCCGCTCCACGGGATCACGATGCCATCCTGGTCTCCGGACGGGTCCCAACTTGTTTTCACCGGCTACGACGGCGGGCTCTCCGACCTTTTCATCGTGAACGCCGACGGCTCCGGCCTCACCCGGCTCACCAACGACCGTTACGCCGATCTGCATCCGGCGTGGTCTCCCGACGGTTCCATGGTAGCCTTCGCCACCGATCGCGGCCCCGATACCGACTTCAACACTCTGGCGATCGGGCCGCTCAGGATCGCTTTCTACCACCTGCCGACCGGCAGGATCGAGCTGTTGGAGAACATGGAGGGCTCCAACATCAACCCCCAGTGGGCTCCCGATGGACTGTCCATCGCCTTCGTCTCCAACCGCACGGGAATCGCCAACGTCTTCCTGTACGACCTCACCGACCGGTCGGTCTATCAGCTGACCAACATCTTCACCGGAGTGAGCGGGTTCACGCCCATTTCTCCCGCCATCAGCTGGGCCAGCAAGGCGGATCGGCTGGCGTTCACCTATTACGAGCAGGGACAGTACAACGTGTACGCGGTGGACAATCCCCGCACACTCAAGCGCATGCCCTACACCCCGGCAACCAGAGTGGTCGCTGCCAAGCCGGAGGAGGCCGTAGAGGACAGCGTAGCCCGGGTGGATCCCGACCGCATCCCGTCGGCCACTCCATTGACCGCCGCATCGGTCTATAGGTTCCGCGGCGGCTTCCGGGCTTCGGCGGCCGATCCAGCACCCGGTGAACGGGAAGGGGGCGAGGCGATCTCGGTTAAGGCGCTACTAGACAGTGCCGCTCTGGCTCTGCCCGATACCGCCGAATTCACGTTCAGAAAGTACTCGGCTAAGCTCTCTCCCGACTACATGATTCAGCCGTCGATCGGCTATCAGAGAGACAACTTTGGAAACGGGTTCTTCGGCGGCACGGCCATATCGCTGTCCGACATGCTGGGCAACCGCCGGCTCGTACTGGCGGGGGAGGTGAACGGCCGGATAGAAGAAGCCCAAATTCTCGCGGCCTACGCCAATTTGCGCCGCAGGGTCAACTGGGCAGTTGGTTACCAGCAAGCGCCTATTTTCTTTTACTCGGGAAGCTCGCTCTCCTTGGACGAACGCGGGCGGGGCAAACTGAGCACCCAGCTGGAGCGTTATATCGTTCATCAGGCGTTCGGCGAAGTGGCCCGGCCTTTCAGCCGCTTCAGCCGCATCGAGCTAGGGCTGAGAGCCACCCGGGTGGCACGCTCCACCATGACCTTCGATCAGTTCTTCGACCCGGTGAGCGGCTTTATCTTGGACCAGAGTCTGGACATTCAAGGCCGCGGGGCGATACACTATCTACAGCCCCACCTCGCCCACGTCTTCGACAACTCCATATCCCTGTGGGTGGGCCCCTTCCTGGGACGAAGACACCGCTTCGAGTACTCCCCCGCCATAGGCGAGTGGCGGTTCCACCAATTCTTGGCCGACTACCGGCGCTACGACCAAATCGTGGGACCGATCGTCTTCGCCAGCCGAATACTATTCTTCGGGCGCTTCGGGCGGGACGACGAACAGTTCCCCATCTTCTTAGGATCGACCGAACTCATCCGGGGTTACACCGCGGGGTCTCTGCGCCGCAACGAGTGCGTCTTCGACCTTGTGGGATCGATCACCGGATGCTCGGCTTTGGACCAGCTCATAGGATCGCGGATCGCGGTGGCCAACTTCGAGCTTAGATTCCCACTGATCCGCGACCTCACGCTCGGGGTTTTGCCCATCAGGTTCCCTCCCATCGAAGGCGCGCTGTTCTTCGACATGGGGATGGCCTGGAATCGGGACCACAACTTCTGGGATCTGTTCCGCGACGGAGGCACGGTGCAGCTGTCGCGCAGAGGGGAGAACAAGGACGTAGTAAGACAACCACTGAAAAGCTGGGGGCTGTCCATTCGCGGGAACCTCCTGGGGTTCGTGATCCTGCGCGCCGACTACACCAAGCCGCTGGATCGCCCCGGCAAGTCCGCTTATTGGACGCTGAGTCTCGGACCGACGTTCTGAGAGCGGGCACTCGATCGACCAGGGGCTGCCAGAGAGCGGCGGTTTGGACCCAGCTCTGGGCCGCTGCCGCGCTGGCGGCGTGCGGCCCCGGACCCGAAAACCCCGTCCACCAAGCTCTGGCTCGCCGGGGTTCACAGAGCGCGATACCCGCGGTCGCCTTCCGCTTCTCTACTACCGGCACCAGCGATACCCGACTCTACACGCTGCCCCGCCTGGAAGAAGCCGCTTGGCGGTTCAAGACCCAGGGACTCAAGCTAGGCCAGTTGATTGGGTTTTCCTCGGAACACGATCAGGTCTACCTACTCACTACCGACAGCTTGCTGGCGGTGCTGGATCTCACCAGCGGTCGGGTGCGGACCGCCCAGGCCGAGGTGGTAGCGGCGACCCTGGGTCCCAGCGACCGCGTGCACCTGATCCGCCGGGACGGGAGCATCGCCACGCTGGAGCACCGGAGCGTGACCTTCTGGCCCGACACCCTGCGGGACCATCCGGTGGGGCTGTGGGGGACGCCCGGCGGCCGGGTCCTAGCGGCCACCCGATCGGCGAACCGGGTCGAGTTTCACCTTGTCTCCGAAGGCAAGCCAGCGGTGCGCTACGCCCTTGAGGTCCAAAGCCTGGCGGTCGCACGTTGGGGCGACATCGTGGTAGCCGCGGTGGATTCCGGAGTAGTGATCTTCGACCCGGCGGACCCCGAGCGTGCAGAGTTCATCGAGCTTGATCCGCCGCCCTCGCTGCTGGCGGTGGCGCCGGCGGAACACCGCATCTACACGGCAGACGAAAGGGGCGTGCTGGCGGCCTTGAACCGCTTCGACCGGAGAGTGGTATGGCGCATCAGGCTTCCGGCTAGGGCGGCCGAGCTGCGCCCCGATCCCCTGGGGAGAATGCTACTCGTGCGCCCCGCGCAGGGGGACTCTTTGTGGGTGATAGACCTGATCCGCAATGAAATGCGAGCGACTCTCCCGGCTCGCTGGCGAGATGACCTTCCCACAGTCGCTCCCGACGGCACCATCTTGCTGGTGCGGGGGAGCGACGTCTTGGCCGTGGCTGCGGACTCCTTCGTGGTAACCGGGCGTGCCGTTGGAGGGGCAGCCGATCGCTGGCTCGCCGCGGCGTGGGATCCCCGCAGGCCGGCCCTGGAGCTGGTTAGCGACACCGCCGCGCCTTCTGCCCAACCCGCGCAACAGCAGATATTCGTCCAGATCAGCAGCACCTCGAATCAGCTCTGGGCCGAAGATCTTGCCCGCAGCCTGAGACAGGCTGGGATGGATGCCTTGGTGCTTCCCCCGTCACCGGAAGAGGAGAGATACCGAGTGGTCCTCGGACCCTATCGCACTAGGGACGAAGCCGAAGCTATAGGGCGCAAGCTGGGACGCTCCTTTTGGATATTCGTGAGAGAGCCCCCAACCGCCCCGCCGCCTCCGCAAGACGAGGAACCACGCCGGCGATGAGTTACCGCCAGGTTTCGGAGACGTACTTCCCCAACCTGGTCGCCACCCTTGCCTCTGACCGCAGCGTGATAGCCGTAACCGCGGTTCAGGCGGACCCCACTTGGGCTGCGCGGCTGACCTGGACCATCGCGCGCCTCATAGCTTCGGCAGGAAGACGAACGCTTCTGGTGGACCTCGACCTAGAAGCTCCTGCGCTCGGCGCCGAAGCCAGGAACGAGGTGGAGGAGGGTATCGTGGACGCGTTCCTGTTCGGCGTCTCGCTGGGCTATGTAGCGCGGGAACAGGAACCGGACCTCTACTATATCGGCGCCGGCTCAAAGGCGGCCGATCATGAAGAGGTTTGGACTTCGCCTCGCTGGGAGAGACTGGCGCGCGGCTTCAGGAGCCAAGGAGCGGCCATGGTACTCTACCTCTCAGGCAGCGGGCTGGGCAAGATCTCCCTTCAACCTGACGGGTTGGTGATCCTGGCGCCTCGGGGCTACGACCCTGTCACCGGCAGCGTGCCGGGAATAAGGCGGCTAGTGCGGGCCGGCGTACCGGTGCTGGCGGTGGTGACCAAGGCAGAGCGATCGGTAGAGCGCCTCACCCCACGGCCCTGCGGCGTCCCGCGGTTCCGCTTGGTCGCGCTGCTCGCCGGGTCCGCTGTAGCTGCGGCTCTGGTATTCGGGATCGCAGGGCGCCGGCCGCGGGGCGCACGACCGGAGGAGGCAGTGGGCTTCACCGCTCAGACGGCCTCGAGAGGCGCTCGAGCGACGGACTCGCTCTTTTACAGCGTGCAGGTTGCAGCGTTCAGCTCGCCGGCCCAGGCGGCCGATTACGCCGAGGAGCTGGCCCGCGCTGAAGAGGTCGTCACCGTGGCGCCGGTGCGACTGGGTACCCAAGGAGTTTGGTATCGTGTCTTGCTGGGCGCTCTACCTACGCCAGCGGCGGCCGATTCGCTGCTCCGGCGGATGTGGGATCAGGGTTTGGTCAAACGACCCAACGGAACTATCTTGCGCACGCCCTTTGCACTGGAAGTGGGCGATGCCAACCACGAAGCGGTCTCGGAGCTGGGCGTGTCGCTCTATGCGGTGAAAACACCCGGCGGGTCGGAGCGGGTCTTGGCCGGGGCGTTCGAAGAAAGTAGCCAAGCCAGGCTGGCGGACTCGCTGCTCGGCGCCGCAGGTTTTGCAGGGAAACTGGTGCGCCGGCTGGGGATCCGGCCATGAAACTGATTCGCCTCAGTCTTTCGGGATTCAAGTCGTTCGCCACCAACGTGGACCTTCATTACGACTCCGGGGTGACGGCGATTGTCGGGCCCAATGGGTGCGGCAAGTCCAACATCTCCGATGCGGTGCGGTGGGTGTTGGGCGAACAGCGCAGCCGTCTGTTGCGAGGGCAGCGGATGGAGGACGTGATCTTCCACGGTTCGGCCAAGCGCCGGCCGGTAAACATCGCGGAGGTGACGCTGGCGTTCGATAACAGCGACGGCACACTACCCGTGTCTTACAACACGGTCGAGATAACGCGCCGCTTGAGCCGTAGCGGCCAGAGCGAGTATCTCATCAACCAGACTCCGGTGAGGCTCCGGGACGTTCAGGATCTCCTGCGCGGTAGCGGTCTGGGGAGCGACGCGGGTGTGGTGATGGAAGCGGAGATGATCGATCGCCTCCTTTCCGACCGTGCGGAGGAGCGGCGTTCGCTGTTCGACGAGGCGGCGGGGATCGGGTTGTACCGGGACCGCAAGGAAACGACCGAGCGGCGTCTGGAGCGGACTACCGAGGATTTGACACGGCTGGACGACATCATAGCGGAGGTTCGTACTCAGGTTCGCAGTCTCGCCCGCCAGCGGGGCAAGGCCGAGCGGCATCGTCAGTACACCCAGGAGAAGTTGATGATAGTGGTGACGCTGGCGCGGCACGACCTGGAGGATATCGAGCGGCGGCGAGCCGAGCTGAGAGCTGTTCGGGAAAGGCTGGCGCGCGCGCTTCCTGAAGCCGAGCGGGCTCTTTCGTTGGCGGAGCAGGAGCGGGCCGCGCGGGTGGAGTCCCGAGCTTCGTCCGAGGCGCGGCGGGCGGAGGTGGAGCGGCGCCTGGCAGCCGCGCAGTTGGAGGCGGGGCGTCTAGAAGGAGATCTGAAGCTTGCCGCTGAGCGGTGGGAAAACGCTGCAGCGCGACTGGCTCGGGCCAAAGCGGAGCGGGATGAGGCCAGGGAGAGGGCGCAGCAGTTGGCCCGAGAGCGCGCCGCCGCGGCTGGAGAGCGCCAGGCGGCGGAGGAGGCTCGCCAGTCGGTGCAGATGGAGTTGGACCTCCGGACGGCGGGAGAGGAGCAGGTTCGGGCGCGGCTGGCGGAACAGCGCCAAAAGGTGCGCGAGCTCGAGAGTGCACTCCAGGTCGCGACGGAGCAGCTCCACGCCCTTCAGGGGGAGAAAGCGCTAGTGGAGCGAGAGCTGGCCGAGCTCGGCTCGCAAGAAGAGGAACTGGTGAAGCGAATCCGGGAGCTGGAAGGGGGCAGGCAGCGGGCGCGGGAGCGGGAAGCCGCGGCCAGAGCGGTCCTGGTAGAAAGGGAGCGGGAGCGGCATGACGCTTCGGTGAAACTGGAGCGAAGCCGGCACGCTGTGGGGGCGGCGCGGGAACACGAGGCGGCGCTGCGGGTCGAGTGGAGAGCGACGCAGGAGAAGCTGGTCCAATTGGAGGTGCGCCAGGCCGCGCTGGTGGAGCTGGAGCGCGAGAGGGAAGGCTTAGCTCCGGCGGCCAAGGAGCTGCTCCGAGACCGCGAGCGGATAGGTAAGGATCTGATCCTCGGTCCCCTGAGCGATTTCGTAACGGCCCTGGGTTCGCCAGCAGCCCTAGCGGAGCGGCTGCTCGGCGATTGGGTCCACGCCGTTTTGGTCAAGGACCGGCAGGCGGTAGAGCGGGTGAAATCGTGGCACGACGAGCGGAAGCCGGGACCGCTAGTCCTCCTGCCCGTGGACCCCGGGCCAGCGAGTTCCCTTCCCCAGGTCACGATCCCCGGAGGGCTGGAGGTCAGAGAGCCGGCGGTGCGCTGGGTTGCGGCTCTGATAGGAGGAGATCTGCCGGCCGATCCCGAAGGATGGTGCATCGAGCGCTCCAATGGTTCGGTGTGGCTGGGGAGTGACGGTCGGTCGACCGGGCTGCTGAGTCGAAGGGCGGAGCTGCTCGAGGTGAGCCGGGAGTTGGAGGAGCGGCGCAGAGCCACTGCCCAGCTGGAGCAGCTGTTGGAGGATGCGGTGAGCCGAGTAGGTGAGGCTGAGCGGCAGCTCGCCGCGGCCTCGGCCCGCAGCGAACGCGACCACCAGGCACTGCGAGAGGCGCAGGCGGCGCACGACGACGCTGCTCGGGATCTGGCCCGTATCGAAAGGGACTTTGGCGAGCTGGAAGCCTCGCTATTGCGGCTGCGAAAGCGCCGTTCTGACTGTAGCAGGCAGCTGGAGGCGATCAGACAAGCTCTGGCCAGGTCCGCTGAGGAGAGGCGCCGCTTGGAGGAAGAGTTGCGGGTTCAGCGCGAAAGCCTGAGCGAGCTGGATTCCGCTCAGGAAGCAGCCCGGGAGAAGCGGGTGCGGTGGCAGGTCGAGGAGGCTCAGGTCGCGGCCCGACAGCAGGCTGCGCGGGAGCGGGAGGAGCGAGCGGCGCGGGAATTGGCCGAGGCGGAGGCGGCGATAGAGCGCCTGGAGTCGGAGTTGCAGGCGTTGGAAAGAGAGCAAGAGAATCTCCAGGCGAGCCGCCTCCAGTGGGAAGAGCAGCTCGCCGAGCGGCGCGCCGAAGTCGGCCAATTGGCCCTTGCTGTCCAAGAAGCCGAGCGGGCGCTGAAGGAGAGCGAGGAGGCGCTAGCGCAGTCGGAGGCTGCCCTGGAGCGCGCGCGGGCGTGCCTCGCCGAGCTCAGGGAGGAGAGTCATCGGCTCGACCTGGCGGAGCAAGAGATCGAGGGGCGGCGCCGGGCTATGGCGGAGCGAATAGAGGCGGAATGGCGCAAGCCGCTCGATCAACTGCTGGAATCGGTTCCGGAAGTCGAGGGCGATCCTGAGTTGCTGCGCGAGGAGGCCGAGCGGCTTGCGCAGGCGATCGAAGCTCTGGGACCGGTGAACCCCCTGGCGGTGGAGGAGCACGCCGAAGAGCTCAAGCGGTTGGAGTTCCTCACCACCCAACGGGATGACCTGGTTAGCGCTCGCGACAGTTTGTTGCAGGCAATTCGGGAGATCGACCAGACCGCCAGAGCAATGTTCCTGGGGACTTTCTCCCAGGTTCGGGAGAACTTCAAGGTCGTGTTCCGCACCCTTTTCGAAGGAGGCGAATGCGATCTGCGGCTGGTGGACGAAGGCGACCCCTTGGGGAGCGATATCGAGATCCGGGCGGCGCCTCGGGGAAAGCGGACCCAGCGTATTCATCTCCTCTCTTCCGGCGAGCGCACGCTGGTGGCGATTTCCCTGCTCTTCGCCATCTACCTCACCAAACCCAGTCCGTTCTGCCTCCTGGACGAAGTAGACGCCCCCTTGGACGACGCCAACGTGGCGCGTTTCGTGAGGCTGTTGAGCGAGTTCAAGAGTCAAACCCAATTCATCGTGATCACCCACAACCCGCGCACCATGCAAGCGGCCGATGCGGTCTACGGGGTGACGATGCAGGAGCCAGGAGTCTCCACGATAGTGGGGGTGCGTCTCGGGACTGCAGGGCCAGTCTAGCCCAGGCGTTAGACTCGCCAGGATGCTGGGGGCAGGCAAAGTCGCAAAGAGCGCAGCGGTCCTCCTGGGTCTAGTTATAGCTGGGGCCACGGTTCTACGGGGGCAGCGGCCCACGCTCTCCCCCGCAGTGGAAAGAATCCTGGCCCAAGACTCTGTGGTCAATCTCTGGCTTTTCGCCCGGCCGGAAGTACCGCTGGAGGCGGTCCACTCCCTGGTCGAGCGGGCTGGCGGCCGGCTGCGGCGTACGAGCCGGTGGATCCACGCAGTCTCCGCGAGGCTCAACCGCCGCGCGCTGAAACTCGTTGCGAGCAGCGATCTCTTGCGCCACATCCAGCCCGTTGCTGTCTTCGTAGCGCCCAAGCCCCCCCCGCCCCCGGTCAGACCGATTCCCCACGCTCCCGCCGCCGATCCCCGCGACTCGCTCTACGGACCCTCCGCGATGCCGCTGCGCCGGCTCAACCTCTTTCCTCTCGTCGAGCGCGGCCACCGAGGCCGGGGCGTGCGAATCGCGATCCTCGATACTGGCTTCGAAACCGATCACCCTGCCTTCGCCTCGGCGGCGGTGGTAGCGCAGCGCGACTTCGTGGGCGACAGCTTAGCACCCGACACCGTGGTCAAGAACCAACCGGGAGATGCACCCGACGCATCCCGCCACGGTACGGCGGTCTGGTCGCTGCTGGCGGCCAACGTACCCGGTTCCATGGTCGGAATAGCGCCGGAAGCGGAATACATACTGGCCAAGACCGAGGACGTGCGCTCCGAGCGCCGCGTGGAAGAAGACAATTACGTAGCGGCACTGGAGTGGGCGGATTCCCTGGGCGCCAGAGTGGTTTCCTCCAGCTTGGGATATCTGAGCTTCGACGACGGCTTCGCCTACACTCCCGGACAGCTCAACGGGGATTTTGCCGTCACCACCGTAGCCGCGGATCTCGCCGCAGCACGCGGGATAACGGTGGTTACCGCCGCAGGTAACGGAGGTCCGCAGCCCCGGTCGCTGGTGACTCCGGCCGACGGAGACTCGGTCTTTGCAGTAGGAGCGGAAGATTCTCTCGGATTCTTGGCCTTTTTCAGCTCGCGGGGACCGACCGCGGACCAGAGAATCAAACCGGACCTGGTGGCGCCCGGACTCAGAGTATGGGTGGTCGATACTCAGAGCGGCACCGGGTTCAATCGTTTGGACGGCACTTCATTCAGCACACCCCTAGTGGCGGGAGCGGCCGCACTGCTCAGGGAGTTGCATCCGGCGCTCACTGGGTACGAAGTGGGTTTGGCGTTGAGGAACAGCGGAAACAACGCCGGGTCTCCCACCGCCGATAGGGGATGGGGCCTTCCCGACGCCTTGGTGGCGGCCACCTTCCCCCGCGGCATAGTCGTCACCAGCCCGCGAGATACCGTGCTGGACAGCCCGACCCCGACGTTCGCCTGGGAGACACCGGGCGTCCCTCCTTTTGCCCTGCCGGTGCGCTACCGATTGCGGGTGGCGCGGGCCGATAATTCGGACACCAGCCTGCTAATCGACACCACCTTGGAGAACACCAAAGTGACGCTGAAGCAGGTGCAGCGCCCCGGAGCCCGGATCGCCTTCAGCATCGAGGCTACCGCAGCCGATGGTGCAACCTTGAGGGTAGCGCCCAAGATCCGATACGCAGCACCACCGTGGGCCAGACTCCTCACCCTGGACGATCCGGCCGGTGTCACGATCCGGGAGACTCGACCGCTCTTCAAGTGGAGCTCACCGCCGATCCTCAGCCCGCCGGGGCCGTTTCGCTACGACGTGGAGATAATCCGAGTGGAGAACGGCGAGATCGAGGTTGCCGCCCGCGGGCTGGACTCCACGTCTTTTTCTCCGGATAGGGATTTGGAACTCAACACACCTTACCGCTGGCGGGTCAGATCCAGGCTCGGGGGGGACACGGCGAGCACTACCAGCAGGGGCTCGTTCGTCATCGTGGATGAGAGCGTGCCCAGCGTGACCCTGTTGTTCCAAAACTTCCCCAACCCGTTTCCCAATCCCGCCACCGGCCGCTCTACCACCTGCGTTTGGTTCGATCTGGCCCGCCCCGGAAGAGTGCGGCTGGAGATTTTGGACGTTAGAGGACATTTGGTGAGGCGCTTGATACCCAGCACCCGATTCCCGGAGCAGCTCCCTGCGGGGCGTTATGGCCGCCCTGCCGTGGGGCAATCGGGCAGTTGCGATCCGGCGCTCGAGTGGGCGGGCCAGTCCGAAGGAGGTGCCCCGGTACTCCGGGGAGTCTATTTGATCAAGTTGGAGACGCCGGATGGTATCTTTTTCAGGCGGGCGGTGTTCCTAGGACATCCATAGAACGGTAGGGTCTCGAGAGGGGGTCGCTAGTGGAGCTTACGGTATTGGGATCAGGGACGGTTGCTCCCTCTGCGCAGCGCACGGCGGCGGCTTACTGGGTGGTTGCGGGCGATGTGCGGCTACTTCTGGACTGCGGAGCCGGGACGCTGCACCGGGCAGCCAGCTTCGGCGTTCCCTGGGAGAAGGTTACCCATGTGGCGCTGACGCATTTTCACCCGGACCATTGGGGCGAACTTCCCATGCTGCTCTTTGCCTTGAAATGGGGAATTCAGCCTCCGCGGGCCGATCCTCTGGTGCTGATCGGTCCCCGCGGTCTGGCTACCAGGCTGACCCTGCTGGCGGGCGCGCTGGACGACTGGGTTCTCGAACCGGGATATCCGCTGCGGATAGTCGAGATCCGCCCCGGCGAGTGGATCGAGCTGGACGCCGGCACCGGGTTGGGTTCCTGCAAAACGCCTCACACTCCGGAAAGCATGGCCTATGCCGTGGAACACGGAGGACTGCGTTTGGTCTATACCGGGGACACCGGGCCCAGCGAGGAGTTGGCGCGGTGGGCCAAAGGGTGCGACCTTCTGGTGGCAGAGTGCTCGCTCCCCGACGCCAAGGGAGTCGAGCTACATTTAACTCCGGCGAGCGCGGGGACCCTGGCCCGAAAGGCGGGAGCGCGGCGTCTGGTACTCACCCACTTCTACCCTCCCATCGAGGGTGCCAACCCGGCTGCGGCGGCGGCGCAGGTCTTCAAAGGGCCGGTGGTCGCCGCCAAAGACGGTGACCGATTCACTGTGGGAGAGCGGTGATGTTGGTGGTAATGCAGCACAACGCCACGCCCGAACAGATCGACCTCGTGGTGCGAACTATCGAGGAGATGGGCTACCAAGCCCGTCCCATGCCGGGAGCCCAGCGCACGGCGGTGGGGCTGGTGGGGAACGACGGGCGGGTGGACGAGTCCCGGATCGCAGGTCTCCCCGGAGTCAAGGAAATCATCCACGTAACCCAGCCATACAAGCAGGTCTCCCGCGAGTGGAAGAGCGAAAGCACGGTGGTGCAGCTTCCGGGCGGGCTCAGTATCGGGGGAACGGAGGTTCTGGTCATAGCCGGTCCCTGCTCGGTGGAGTCCGAAGCTCAGATCCTCGAGATTGCGAGACTGGTGCGGCAAGCCGGAGCTGCGATTCTCAGAGGGGGCGCCTTCAAGCCCCGAAGCTCACCCTACTCCTTCCAAGGACTCGGCGTAGAGGGTCTCAAACTCCTGGCCAAGGCGCGGGAGGAGACCGGACTGTTGATCGTAACCGAGGCGGTAGATCCCGAGGGGGTCGAGCTGGTGGCCGAGTATGCCGACATCATTCAAATCGGCGCGCGCAACATGCAGAACTTCTCGCTGCTGAAGCGCGCAGGAAAAGCGGGAAAGCCGGTCCTGCTGAAGCGGGGGTTAGCGGCCACCATCACCGAGCTCCTGCTTTCGGCCGAATACCTGCTCGCAGCTGGCAACCACGACGTGATCCTCTGCGAGCGGGGAATCCGCGGCTTCGACTCGTCCACTAGAAACGTCTTCGACGTCGCGGCGATATCGGTGGTACACGAGCTCTCTCACCTGCCCATCATAGCGGATCCCAGTCACGCTACTGGAAGGCGCGACAAGGTGATCCCCATGGCCCGGGCCGCGGTGGCCGCTGGAGCGGACGGGATCATGGTCGAAGTCCACCCCTCGCCCGACCGGGCGCTTTCGGACGGAGCCCAGAGCCTTTACCCCGAACAGTTCGCGGAATTGATGAAAGAGATTCGGGTAATAGCCCAAGCGATTCATCGCCGGGTCGCGGAGCCCATAGGATCGGCGGCGCAGGTATGAGACCGCTGCTGGCGGCGGTCTGGCTTTGGGCGATTGCAGCGCCGGTTCGGCAGGGAGATTTGGAGTCGGCCCTGGGCCGAGCCCAGAGAGCTTACGACCAGATGCAGACGCTCAGGGCGGAGTTCAGCCAGACCATAACCAACCCGATGCTGGGCGCTCCCGAAAGATCTCGGGGCGTCTTGTTCCTGGCTCCGCCGGGCAGGTTCGCCATGCGCTTTCTAGATCCCGAGGGAGACCGGATCGTGGCCGACGGCCGGTGGCTCTGGCTGTACACCCCCAGCACGGTAGCCGACCAGGTCATCCGCCAGCCGATACCGGTGAGCGGCACTACCACTCCCAACCTTTTCGCTCAGTTCATCGATCGACCGTTGGAACGCTACCGGGCATTTTATCTGGGCCGGGAAGAGCTCGGCGGCGAGGCGGTGGACGTGGTGAGATTCGTGCCCCGCGAGGTCGGGATGCCGTTCCGAGAAGCGGTGCTCTCGCTAGCGGTAAGCGACGGATGGCCTCGCAGGCTCGACCTGGTGGAACCCTCCGGGCAGCGCCGGCAGTTGATCTTTTCAAAACCTTCGGTCAACCTTCCGATAGCACCGCAAGAGCTCAGCTTCACGCCCCCCAAGGGCGTGCGCGTAGTCACCCCCTGAACCGAGGAAGATGGAGATAGCTGCGGGTACCAGCGGATACGCCTACAAGGAGTGGAAGGGAAGCTTCTATCCGGCGAAGATCAAGAACGAAGAAATGCTGGGATTCTACGCCGGGCATTTTCCCGCGGTGGAGATCAACAACACCTTCTACCGGATGCCCAGCGAGAAGCTGCTGCTGGACTGGTCGGAGCGGGTGCCGGAGAAATTTTCCTTCGCCCTCAAGGCGCCGCAGAAGATCACTCACTACAAAAGGCTCAAAGACGCCGCAGAAGAACTGGCCTATTTCTTCAGGACCTGCACGGTCCTCGGCAACCGGCTCGGTCCCACTCTCTTCCAACTGCCGCCCGGCTTCAAGAAGGATCTCGAGACCTTGACGGCGTTCGCTTCTTCCCTGCCCCGGGGCTTTGCGGCGGCGCTCGAGTTTCGCCACCGCTCATGGTTCGACGACGAGGTCTACGAGATTCTGCGGGAGCACAACCTGGCCCTCTGCGCGGCGGACACGGACCAGGAGGCAGCCTGCCTCGTTCCCACGGCCGAGTTCGGGTATCTGCGGCTGAGGCGGGAAAGCTACCATGATTCCCAGCTCGCCGAATGGGCGCGCCGAGTTCTGGACCAGCCCTGGCGGAAGGTCTACGTGTTTTTCAAGCACGAAGAGGCGGGCACCGGCCCGAAGCTCGCCAAAAGGTTCCTGGAGTTGGCCAACGCCTGATCTCTTCCTCCCAGCCGCCATGGTCTTCCCCTCGGCTAATCGGTTCCCTCTTCTACGCTCCGGTCCAGGAGCCGGTAGAGCAACTGCAGCGATCTTTGCAGGTCCGGCCTCATCTCGAGGACGTCGCGCATCGGGTCTTTCTTGAGCTTCCGCATCCTCTCGGGCGCGGTGCGGATGTCGAAACTCGCCGGATCCAGGCGATCGTTCACCTCTCGCCACTCCAGGGGCATGGAAACGGGAGCCCCGGGAAGCGGTCTCGCACTGAAGGGAGCGACCAACAGGCGCCCGTGTCCGTTTTGCAGATAGTCGATATACACCTTCCCTTCCCTTCGCTCGGGATTGCGCACCACCGTGGCGATCCCGCCGAGCTTCGAGACCACCACCCGCGCCAACACCATCCCCAGCTGCCGGCACCGCTCGTAGGTGAGTTGCTTACCCAAAGGCAGCAGAACGTGCAGGCCAGTAGACCCGCTGGTCTTCGCGAAACAGGGCAGTTCTATACGATCGCACAAGCTCTTGATCTCTCGGGCCACGGCAACGACCTGGCTGAAAGGCGCCCCCTTGGGATCCAGATCGAGGATGCACCAGTCGGGAAGCTCGAGACTCCCCACCCTGGAACCCCAGACGTGGAAGGGAATAGCTCCCAGGTTCACTAGGTAAACCAAGGCCGACTCGCTGTCGCAGACGAAATAGTCCACCTCTCGCTCGGCACCCGCACTCCAGAGCCGTTCGGTCCGAAGCCACCGAGGGACGAAGGCGGGAGCGTCCTTCTGGAAAAACGATTTTCCGTAGATGCCGTCAGGATAGCGGGTCAGCACCAGTGGCCGGTCGGCTAAGTACGGTAGCAGCCATTGCGCGATCGCGCGGTAGTAGGTGACGAGATCCCTCTTGGTGTAGCCCTCCTCCGGCCAGAAGACTTTGTCGCCGTTGGAAATCGCTACCCTGTCGGGCTCGGGGACCTGCTCCTCGGGTACCAGAGCAGGCCTCTCCATCGCCTCTTCGCTCGGGAGCACCGACTCCGTTTTGCACTCGCTGGGGTCTTTGTCGTACCGGAAGCGCAAAAAGACCGGCTGCCTTAGGAGTCCTTGTGCGGTCCATTCTTTATAGCGGATTTCGCATACCAGCTCCGGTTCGACCCAAGTATGGCCCTTCCCCCGAGGCACCTCACCTGAACACGGTGGGTCTCTGCGGCGGCAGGCCTCGAGGCGCTGGCGTATCGCCTCGAGATCGCCCGGAGTGAACCCAGTCCCCACCCTCCCTGCATATCTCAACTCCTCATTGCTGAAGTGAGCGAGGTGAAGGGCTCCGAATCCCGACCGGGAACCGCGGGGGGAGGTGAATCCCACCACCACGAAGTCGCCGGTCCGCGCCGCCCGGACCTTGATCCAGTTCGAAGATCGCCCCCCGCGATAGGGAGACTCGGCCCGCTTCCCTACCATCCCTTCCAGCTGCATGCGCATCAGCTGCTCGTAGAAAACCTCACCCTCCTTTTCTACGTGATCGGCGTAACGCAGCGCGCCGGCGGGCGGGAGAATCTCCCGCAACAACCGTTTTCTCTCCACCAAGGGCAGCGGCCTGAGGTCGAAACCCTGGAACGCCAGCAGGTCGAAGACGAACAGCGTCGCCGGGAGCCGCACCGCCGCGTTCCCGATGTCGAGCGATCTCTGCAGCCGGCCCCGTCGCTGCAACCGGTCGAAGCTGGGCCGCCCGCTCTGGTCGAGGCAGACTAGCTCCCCGTCGAGGATCAGGTTCTCGTACGGGAGCGCCTGGACCGCCCGGGCAATTTCCGGGAAAACCGCGCTGAGGTCCTTTCGGTTGCGGCTCAGTAACTTTGCCCGGCCCAACTCCCGCGCCGCAATAACCCGGTAGCCGTCGTACTTGATCTCGAAGAGCCAACCGTCTCTGCTGAAGGGACGTTCCCCAGCAGCAGCCAGCATAAGACCTACGTCTTCGGCCCGCACCGATCGCCGAGGAACCCCGAGCTGACGCAAGCGCTGGAGTACGGCTAGCGCCTTCCGGTCGCTTTGCAACAGTTCGTCCACCGTGAGTCCGGAGAGCACGGACTGGGCCGGAAAATCGTCTCCTTTCGACGAGACGTAACCGTCCCGCTCTTTGATCAGCAACCATTCTTTCCCCGAACTGGTCTTCTTGGACTTGATTCGCACCAGCGTCCAGCGTCCTCTCAGCTTGTAACCCTTGAGCTCGAAGAGCAGCTTGCCCCGCCACAATCCCTCTGCGGCGTCCTCCACGGGGATCCACTCGCCGCGGTCCCAGACGATAACCGGACCAGCGCCGTAGTTGCCCTCGGGGATGACCCCCTCGAAGTCACCGTACTCGAGCGGGTGATCCTCCACCAACACCGCAAGGCGCTTCTCCTTGGGGTTCTTTGACGGCCCCTTCGGCACCGCCCACGATCTCAAGACCCCTTCCATCTCCAACCTGAGGTCGTAGTGGAGGCGGCGAGCCCGGTGCAGGTGGACCACGAACAGCCCTCCGTACCCCTTATCGACACGACCGACCGTGTAGGGCTCAGGCGAGGTCTCGGCGGATCTCTTGGCCCGGTATAGAGATAGAGGATCGTGTGAGTTGCCAGATCTAGGCATACACTCCCGCGGTCGGCTTCATCCGGATCTTAGCCGCCAAAGTCGCTCAGGTGCAACGCCTCGGCTCTACCAGCCGGGTCCGGCGTTGCGCAATGGAAGAGCCACCGGTATGTTAGGGCCCTGATGGCGGCTCGACCAATTGCCTCCGCTACCATTTCCTTCGGCCTGGTCTCCGTGCCGGTGCTGCTTTATTCGGCCAGCGAGTCGTCGACCAACCTTAGCTTCAATTGGCTCCACAAGAAGTGCGGCTCCCGGCTCAAGCAACAGTACATCTGCTCCAAAGACGGCGAGAAGGTCGAGCGCGACGACATGGTCAAGGGATACGAGTTCTCCAAGGGACAGTACGTGCTCTTTACGCCGGAGGAGCTCAAGGCTCTCGAGGAAAAGTCCACGGGAGCTGTAGAGGTGACCGAGTTCGTGCCTTTGAAGCAGGTGGACCGGATCTTCCTGGACCGGGTTTATTATCTCGGCCCCGACAAGGGCGGGGAGCGTGCCTACCGCCTTCTGGCGGAGGCGCTCAAGGAGACTGGCCGGGCGGCGATCGGGCAGTATGCGGCTCGGGGAAAGCAGTATCTGATACTGATCCGGCCACAGGACGGGGTGCTGGTGATGGAGCAGCTCCATTACGCTGACGAGATTCGTTCTCCCGCTGAGGTACCGGTGAGCAAGGGAGAAGTGAAAAAGCAGGAGCTGGAGCTCGCCATACAGTTGGTGGAGCGGGCTTCCTCCGACCGATTCCGTCCTGAAGTCTACGAAGACAACGTGCGCAAGCGGATACTCGAGCAGATTCAGCGCAAGATCGAGGGCAAGGAGATCGTAGACGAGCCGGAGGAACCTCCCAAAGCCCAGGTCATCGATCTCATGGAGGCGCTCAAGGCCAGTCTGGCCCGGGGCGGGATCAAAGAGCCGGGCGAACGCAAGCCCGCCAAGCGGGCTCAGCGGCCGGCGGCTACTCAGCGCAAGGCGTCGGCCAAGCGAAAGGCGGGCGGCACCTAGAGATCTTTCCTCCGTCGCACCGCATTCCGCATGTCCGGTTACAGCACGGGCGACGTTGCCAAGCTCTTGGGGTTGAGTTCGGCGCAGGTGCGGGCGTACGCCCGCTCTGGGTTCTTGACGCCCGCCAAGGGGCCGCGGGGTGAGTTCCGTTTTTCGTTTCAGGACTTGGTGCTGCTGAAAGCTGCCAAAGGGCTCGCCGCCGCCAGGATCCCGAGCCGCAGGATCCGGATCGCGCTCAGAAAGCTCAAGGAGCAGCTCCCGCAAGGGCGCCCTCTTTCCGGCCTACGCATCGCGGCAGACGGAGAGCGGATCGTGGCGACCGACGGCGAGACCGCGTGGAATCCCGAATCGGGACAACTGGTGCTGGACTTTTCCGTATCCGAGCTGGCGGCCCAGGCCGGGCCTGTGGTCCGCAAGCGAGCTCAGACAGCCCGTGCGGAGGAAAAGCTTACCGCCGATGAGTGGTACGCGCTGGGTTTCGATCTGGAACTCACCTCGCCCGATGAGGCCCGGGACGCGTACCGCCGGGCTTTGGAGCTCGACCCCCATCACGCCGATGCGCACGTGAACTTGGGGCGGCTGCTCCACGAAGCTGGCAGGTTGGCGGACGCAGCGGCACACTATCGCCTGGCCCTGGACGTTGATCCCGACCATGCTACCGCAGCTTTCGATCTGGGGACCGCCCTAGAGGATTTGGGCCGGTACGCCGAAGCGGTGTCCGCCTACCGGCAGGCGATCCAGGCCGATCCCACGATGGCGGACGCCTATTACAATTTGGCGGGTCTGTACGAGAAGATGGGAAAAAAGGCGGCGGCGCTTCGATACTTGAGCAAGTACCGTCGCCTGGTAGATCGGTAGCCTCTAGTGGCCCGCAGTCCCTTCGTCCAGCAGCCGCTCTACAGCCCGCCGCTGCGCTTCCGGCAGCCTCGCAAGATCGAGCGTCAGCCGGCTCAAGAGGCGATAGAGCGACCGATCCTCCGGCTCGAGTGCCTCCAAATGGAGACGCAGCGTTTCCACGTCGCCGCGCACCAGAGGGCCGGTTAGCGCGTCGGCTCCCCGCTCTGATAGGTTGCCCACCACGCCCCCCATCAGTGCGACCAGCGCCGCTCTCGCCTCCTCAGGAGGAATTCCGGCATCGGTGAACAATTTCTCGGCGCGAGCGTAAAGGGTCACCAAGAAGTTGGCCGCAACCACCGCACCTGCGTGATATTGCGCCTTCTTCCCCGGCGCCAGCCGGAAGGGCCTGAGGCCGATGCTGCGGGCCAGCTTGGACGCCTCCTCTACCGCGCGGTCGTCCCCCTCCACCGCAGCGAATACACCTTCCAAGCTCTCCTCGCCGGAACCGAAGGAGCGCAGCGGGTGCAGCGAACCCAAGGCTGCCCCAGTAGGCGAAAGCGGGGAAAGAGCGCTTCTATCCAGCACGCCCGAGAGATGCAGAACGACCTGATCCGCTCTGACGGCCCCGCTCGCGGCCACCCGGTCAGCTACCTCGGAAACCGCGTCATCGGGAACCGCCAGAATCACGATCTCCGAGCGGCTGAGCCAAGGGGGAACGGCACCGGTACTGAGGGTAAGCCCCTCCGGCAGGGGTTTCGGCCTTCTGCCGTGCAGCAAAACTTTATGACCAGCCCGGAGCAGGGCTCTAGCCAGTCCCAGTCCCGCCCGGCCCGGTCCCACGATCCCTACGACCGCCATCGGCGGCCGGGGATCAATTGCCGGTTTGCGCCAAAGCGATCAGTTCTTTGGGCGTGCGTGCCTTCCTCAGCAAGTTGAGCGCGCGCTGGATCTGCGGATCGTCTTTGGTCCGCCGCTCGAACTCGGCTGGGCGACCGAATACGTAGCGCGCCAGCTCGTAGCTGAATTGCTGCTCCACCAGCTCCCGGGCTCCCTCCCAGACGGCGTCAGGCATCTCCACGCCGCGCGCCCTCAAGCGGCGCAGCAGCTCGGTGCGCATAGCCGGTGTCACCGAAAAGTCCGGCCGGCCGATCGCATTTGCGCCCTTGAGGTCCAAGGCATAACTCGTAAGCACGTCCCGATAAACCGGGATCTTGCCCCCCAAAACCCGCGCAAATTCTTTCTCCGGATCGGTCAGCGTGTCCGGTGCGAGGGACACATCGGGACGGATACCCCCTCCGCCGTAAACGATCCGCCCGCCCGAGGTTCGGAACTGTTCCGCGCTGTCCGCCCCTTGCGGTTCGGGGGTGGCTACTTCGGAGACCTCTAGCGCCCCACCCCGGCGCAACGGCCGCTGGATGCTGCGCCCGCTCGGTGTATACCATCGCCCGGTGGTGAGCTTCAGGTACTCGGTGCGATTGAGCTGATAAAGAGTTTGTACCAGTCCCTTGCCGAAGCTGGTGCTTCCGAGCACCAGAGCCCGGTCGTGGTCCTGGAGGGCACCGGCGACGATCTCCGCAGCGCTCGCGGTTCCGCCGTCAACCAACAGGGCGATCGGCATATCGGGCCACCGCTGTGGCCGCCGGGAACGGTAGGTCTGGTTGGCTCCGGGCGCGCGACCGCGCGTTTCCACGATTTCCAGGCCCGGATCCAAGAACAGATCCGACACCGCAACGCCGCCGTCCAACACTCCGCCGGGGTTCCCCCGCAGGTCCAGCAGCAGCGACTTGGCCCCCTGCTCTCTGAGCCGAGTTATCTCTTCGGCCAATTCCTCGGCGGTGGACTCGCTGATGCTCGAGTTGGCAAGGGAAACGTAGGCTACTTCACCGGAGAGCAGAGCGGAATACTGTACCGAACGTACATGGATCCGCGCCCGAGTGATCTCGAAGTGCAGCGAGTCGGGCACACCGGGACGAACCACCGTGAGGCGGACCTTGGTGCCGGGCTGACCGCGGAGCCGCCTTACCGCCAGGTCGTTGTTCCAACCCCTGGTGGATTCCCCGTCGATTTCCACTATCCGGTCACCGGTAGCAAGACCCGCCTCGTCTGCCGGCGTGCCCAGGATCGGAGCGATAACCGTGATCCACCCGTCCCGCACGTCGATCTGCATCCCCACGCCACCGTAGTTCCCGGTAGTGCTGAGCTCCAGGTCTCGATAATCTTCCTCCCTCAGGAAGCTGGTATAGGGATCGTTCAGCTCTTTCAAGAACCCGTCGATTGCGAGATCGTAGAGGTCGGCCGCGTTCAGCGTGTCCACGTAATACTCGGCCACGTAGGTCAGCACATCGTCGAACAGCCGGGCTTTCTGATACACATTGGCGCCGCGCTGCACTCCCCGCTGGACCAGCCAGCCGCCGGACAAAAATGCCACCAATCCTACGAGAACCGTCACCAAGACGCGCCGCTGTCGCATTGCAGACCTCCGTGTCATTGCATCCTAAGAATTCGAACCCTCGCCCCCGGTACAAAAGTTTCAGCTCAAGGTAATGATCGGGCTGGCCGCCCCCTTTTTGATCCCGGCCATTATGTACTCGTTCACCCTCAGCATCAACTTGTCGAAATTCACCTGGGCCGCCACCACTCCTTGATAGACCGGGTCCGCCTGAATCGTGGCAAGGAGCTGGTCGTAGGTCTGAACTTCCGCTTCCGAGGGCTCCTCGCCCCGTGCGGCCACACCCTCCAAATTTCGCGCCAAGCCCTCCAACTTGCGGAGCCGCTCGGCCAACTCCGGAGCTTCCCGGAGCCGCTCCTGAGCCCGCTTCAAAGCCTTGTATTCGTCGCTTTGCCCGATCAAGCGACCCAGTTCCTGCGCCTTTTCGGCAATCACGGTCTTCCTCCTAGCTGTGCCAACAAGTAACGCGGCCGGCCCCAAAGGTCAGGCTCCACGCGCAGGCCGCTCCATCCCTGCTCCCGCGCAGCTTCCAGCGCCGCCCGCCAGCGCTGAGCGTCTATCTCCAGGGCCAACAGCCCGCCGTGGTGCAAGTACCCCCGCCCCTCGGTCAGAATGACGGAGATATGCAGCATACCGTCATCGCCGCCGTCCAAGGCCAGCAGAGGCTCGAATTCCCTCACCGAGCGCTCCAGCCCGCCCAGCTCATCGGAGGCAATATAAGGCGGATTCGATACGATAACGTCGAATCGCTCTCCCCGCACCGGTTCGAACCACGAGCCCGCTCGCAGCTCCACCGTGCTGCGGGGCTTGACCCGGGCCAAGTTGACCGCGGCCAGGTCTAGCGCCTCGGTGGATACGTCGGTGGCGACTATTCGCCGGAAACACCCCTCGGCGGCGAGGCTCAGCGCGATGCATCCGCTCCCGGTGCCCAAATCCAGGGCGTCGCCCCACTGTGAAGCATCGCCCCAGCGATCCCTAGCCCACTTCAGCACTAACTCCACCAGGCCCTCGGTCTCGGGCCTCGGTATCAAGGCCCTCCGGTCGATCGCCAGATCGAGAGTACGAAAGCCGCAGGACCCCGCGGCGTACTGGAGCGGCTCTCCCGCGGCGCGCCGTCGGACAGCATCCCGCAACCGGTCTACTAGATCCGGTGCAGCCGGGCGCCCGGCATCGATCCAGATCGCCCCCGGGGCCACTCCCGAGACCGCAGCCCAGAGCTCCAGCGCTTCGCGGCGGGGGGCCGTGATGCCGGCCTGGCGCAGCGTCGAAGCCGCGGCCTCCAATGCTTCTCCGATCGTCTCGGCCCGCCAGACCGCGACGTCAGACACCGACTCGCTCCTCGCGGTAGGTGCTCTCTAAGCGGTCAACCAGCTCGTCCAGGTCGCCGTCCAAAACCTCTTGCAATCGGTACACCGTAAAACCTATGCGGTGGTCCGTGACCCGGTGCTGGGGGAAGTTGTAGGTCCGGATCTTGGCCGAGCGGTCGCCGGTCCCCACCATGGCCCGCCGCTCCCGGGCCCGAGCCGCTTCCTGCTCGGCGATCATTCGATCCAGCAGGCGAGCCCGCAAGATCTCCATCGCGCGCATCTTGTTTTGGAGCTGCGACTTTTGGTCCTGGCATTGCGCCACCAGCCCCGTAGGCAGGTGAGTGATGCGCACTGCACTGTCCGTGGTGTTGACGCTTTGTCCCCCGGGTCCGGAGGAACGAAAGACCTCGACCCGGAGATCCTTCTCGTCGATACGGACGTCCACCTCCTCCGCCTCGGGGAGCACCGCCACCGTGGCCGCCGAAGTGTGGATCCGACCCTGAGCCTCCGTGATGGGAACGCGCTGAACCCGGTGCACTCCGGACTCGTGCCGCAGGCGGCCGTAGACCCGCTCGCCGCTGACCTTGACGATGGCTTCCCTCACTCCACCCAGATTCCCTTCGGATATGGAGATCACCTCCGTCTTCCAGCCCTTCCGTTCGGCGTAGCGCAGGTACATTCGCAACAGGTCCGCGGCGAACAAGGCGGCCTCGTCACCTCCGGTCCCCGCGCGTATCTCCAAGATGGTGTCGCGATCGTCCAGGGGATCGTGGGGTGAGAGCAAATCTCGCAGTTCTCTCTCGGCGCGCTCGATCAAAGGTTCCAAGCGTTCGATGTCCGAGCGGGCCAATTCGGCGAGCGCCGGATCGGGATCGCGGGCCAGATCTCTGGCCTGCTCCAGTTCCTGGTTCAGCCGCTCCAGCTTACGGGCGGCTTCTCGGATTCGACTGAGACGAGCGTGCTCGCGACCTAGGGACCTGAGCCGTGCTGGATCGCGCGCGGTTAGCGGATCGGCGAGCTCTCGCTCTACTTCTGCCGCGCGCTCGAGCGCGGCGCCGAGCCGCGGATCCACAACTCAGCTTCCCTTCCCCTCCGACTCCGCGCCGTATCGCTGTCGGAACCGTTCCACCCGACCCGCCGTGTCCACTAGCTTCTGTTTCCCCGTGAAAAAGGGGTGGCAGCGGGCACAAATCTCCAGGTGGATCGAAGGCAAGGTCGATCGAGTGACGAACGTATTACCGCACGCGCACTGCACTACGGCGCGTTGATAGCGGGGATGAATTCCGGTTTTCAAGGCTCCTCTCCCTTACAAAAGACCAGCGCCGCCCCTCCGGACGGCAGGCTAAATGTAGTCCTAACAGCCAGTTGGAGGCAAGCGCGGGCCAATTTGACAGCGCCAGGCGCGCCCGGTATCCTAGTACAACCGAAGCGCGCGGTGTGGTAGCGCACAGATCGAGCTATGTCCCTGGGCCAAATGCTACGCAAAGTCCCCCTGTTCTCGCAGCTGAGCGACCAAGACATCGCCCAGCTGGCCGAGGTAACCCGAGAGCGCACCTATCCCAAAAACGCGGTGATCGTCTTCGAGGACGATCCGGGAGACGCGCTATATCTGGTCGTGCGCGGCCAGGTCAAGGTGGTGCTCATAGGGGAGGACGGCCGGGAGGTGATTCTGTCGGTGCTCAGAGAAGGCGACTGTTTCGGCGAGATGGCCCTGATCGACGACCAGCCCCGTTCGGCGCACGTGATAGCCATGGAAGAAGCCGACGTGCTGGTCCTGAGGAGGGAAGACTTCCAGCACAAGCTGCGGGAGGTGCCGGGGATTGCGCTAGCGCTGCTGCGCACTCTGTCGCGCCGCTTGAGGGAGGCGGACGAAAAGATCGGCGGGCTGGTACTACTCGACGTGAGCGGTAGGGTGGCGCGGCTCCTGCTAAAACTAGCCGACGAGAACGACGGGGTGAACATTACCCGAAAAATCACCCACCACACCATAGCCCAGATGGTAGGGTCCAGTCGGGAAACGGTCTCTCGAACTATTCGGGAGCTGAGCGAAAACGGTCTGATAGAGGTCTCGCGCAGAGCCATTACGATAAGGGACCGCAGGAGCCTGGAAGCCATGTGCGGCAGGTAAGGGTGACCTACATCACACTGGCTCCGTGAGGATCTCTCTTGCCACATCTCCCACCTAGCCCTAGCTTGGCATGAATGAGTCGGCGGCGAGGCCGATGGGCTATCGCGTAACTCTCTGGGGCACCCGGGGTTCGATCCCTACGCCCGGGCCTCTGACGGCGCGCTACGGGGGGAACACAGCCTGCGTGGCGGTAGAGGGCTTGGGTGCCGACTCCGGACGGATGGTGATCCTGGACGCCGGCACCGGGATTAGGCCTCTAGGCCGCGAGCTGGTGGCCCGCGCAGAAGGTGGCCCGATAGAAGTGGATCTCCTCATAAGCCACACTCACTGGGATCACATTCAGGGCCTGCCCTTTTTCGCTCCTTTTTTCGGGGCGGAAAACTGCGTCCGCATCTGGGGCCCGAAACAGGGAGACGTCGATTTGGAGACGATCCTGCGCCAGCAGATGCACCCAGTGGTCTTCCCCGTGCCTCTGGACGAATTGGCTGCCACTTTGAGTGTTCGCCACGTCGAGGTCGAGGGCTTCGAGGTCAACGGGTTTGCCGTGCGGGCTGCCCGGTTACGCCATCCGGGCCATACTCTAGCTTACCGACTCACCCCGGTAGGGGGAGGGCCGAGTATGGCGTACGTCACAGACAACGAGCTGGGCCCTGGAGGAGATTATGGGGAACCGGCCGACTGGCGGCAGGCGTTCGAGCGCTTTCTTTACGGAGTGGACGTTTTGATTCACGACGCGATGTTCACCACCGAGGAGCTAGATCGGCACCGAGGGTGGGGTCACTCCAGCTACCAGGAGGCGGTGGAGCTCGCCGCCAGCGCCGGGGTGAAACGTTTGGTGTTATTTCACCACCGGCCGGAGCGGGACGACGACGCTTTGGACCAGATTATCGAGAAAGCTTCGGATGCGGCTTCGGACTATCCGGGTCTGGAGATCATCGCTGGCACCGAAGGATTGGGTCTCACCCTCTGACGGAGGAGAGCGATATGTGGTGGCGTACTGTTTTTACCGTGGGCCTGACCGGGGCGACCGCTGTGGCCGGCACGCCCGTATCGGCCCAGGACACTAGGCCGGGGATCGCCGTTTTGGCATTCGAGAACGGCGGATCCTACGGGCAGGAGAAGGAGGTGTTCGACGCCCTTCAAGTGGGCCTGCAGCAGATGCTCATCACCGAGTTGTCGGCCAATCCCTCGCTCCGCATCGTCGAACGGGGCCGGATCAAGCAGCTTTTGGAAGAGCAGGATCTAGCGGCGGCCGGCCGGGTGGACGCCAACACCGCGGCCCGGATCGGCAAGTTGGTGGGAGCGCGGTACGTGGTTCTGGGAGGTTTTATCGACTTTTACGGCGACTTCCGCATCGATGCGCGGATCGTCAACGTAGAAACCGGTGAGATCGTCCGGATGGAGAAGGTGAGCGACCGCCGGGATCGGCTGTACAGTCTGGTGGTGAACTTGGCTGGACAGCTCACCCAGGGACTCAACTTACCGGCGCTACCGCGGGAGGCGATGGAGCAACGGCAGTCCCGGGAGGTGCCCACCGAGGCTCTCACCTTGTACTCGCGGGCTCTGCTCTATGCCGATCGGGGAGACACTCGGCGCGCGGAGGAGCTGTTCGCCCGCGCCATCGAGGTCTTCCCCGATTATACCGAGGCTAAGGAGGCCTTGCGGCAGATTCGTCAGGGGTAATAGTGTAGGCGCGTGCTCGCGCCGATAGCCGCTCTAGGTCTGGAAGTAACGCGCCAGGTGTCCGATTTGGGTGCCCTGGTGCGTTTCGTTTGGGAAGCTTTGGCCTCGGCTCGATCTCTCACCCGCGCGGGGCGCAGAGTGGCGTTCCGGGTCTTCGCCAACCAGGTCTGGTTTACCGCCTTGCAGGCGGTGCTGCTGATCATAGCTTTGTCTGGTATCCTGAGTTTCCTGGTAATCTCCCAAGCTGTCCGCGAGCTGGGCCAGCTGGGAGCGACCGAGCTCATCGGCACGCTCATGGTGGTTGCCATAGTGCGCGAACTGGGCCCGTTGCTTACAGGCCTAAGTGTGGCCGGTCGGTCGGGCACTGCGATCGCTGCCGAGCTGGCCACCAATCGGGTGATGGGCGAGGTGGACGCCCTCGAGGGTATCGGGATCGATCCCCAGCACTACTTGGTGCTTCCGCGCCTGGCAGCCGCAGTGGTGTCGGTATCTAGCTTGATAGTGCTTTTCGACTTCGTGGCGATTCTCTCCGGGCTCGTGGCTGCGGTGGCCAACGGGATGAGCACCACTCGATATTTCGATATCGTAATGCGTTCCCTCTCCTTCGGAGACGCCGGCCTGAGCGCTCTGAAGGGACTGGTTTTCGGAGCGATCATAGGCACGGTCCCCTGTTTTCAGGGCCTGAGGGTGAGACTGGCAGCCACCGAGGTGCCCATAGCCGCCAGTCGGGCCGTGGTGGTGAGCACGCTTTTGATTTTCTTGGGCTCGGCGGCGTTCGTGGCGATAGGCTGATGGCGAGCCATCCTCTGGTGTTCGAAGCCGTGAAGTTGAACCGCGGGGTGACGCTGGACCTTCAGGTGCCGGCGCACTGCGCCGTGAGCATAGTGGGCGCGGAAGACAGCGGCGTGGGAAGTCTGGGGCGGTACGCCCTCGGCCTGGAGCGTCCCCCCTCGGGCAGAGTGCTGGTGTTGGGAGAGGAGATCGCTGCCCTAGCCCGAGGTGAGGCGCTCGCCTTCCGCCGCCGGGTGGGCTACCTTCCCGCGGGTGACGGTCTGTTGCAGAATCTGTCGCTTTACGACAACATCGCTCTGCCGCTCAGATTCGGTACCTCGCTGGAAGAGCGGGAAATAGCGGGACGGATGCGGATCATGGTGGCGCTGGCCGGGATTGGGAGTGTGGCGCAGCATAGGCCGGCAGCAGTCAACGAGGAGCAGCGACGCCGGGCGGCTCTGGCCCGGGCTCTCGCATTGAGCCCGTCCCTGGTCATCCTGGAGCAACCCTTCGACGGCCTCACCGTTGCCGCGGCAGCCGAGCTCTTGGAGCTGGCTCGCGGAGGGGAAACGACCGAGGGCGCCGTGCGAACGGTGTTCATCGTAGGGCAACACCTTCCCGAGACCCTGCGGCGTCGAATCGAGTTCTGTTACCGGCTGGGGCGTGGCGGTCTGGAGCGCGAGGACTAGGGGGTCGAATGGGGGACTACAAAACCCGCGATCTTCTAACCGGGTTCTTCGTGATGGTCACCGCCGGTGCCGTTCTTGGTGTCCTGGTCGTCACCAGCGGCCTGCTGGAAGCGAGACAAGACCTTTACCTGCGCGCCAGCACGGCTCAGGACCTGGCCATGGACACCAGGGTTCTCTTACAGGGACTGGAAGTCGGCCGGGTGAGCCAGGTCAGCGCGTCGCTGGATTCCGCGACCGGGGCGCTGACCTTCACAGCGCGACTGTCCCTGATGGAGCGTTTCCCCGACGGAGCCCCGGTCGCGATACCGGTGGGGACCAAAGCGGTGATCGAGCGCATCAATCCTATCGCTCCCCCGGTAGTGCAGCTCGTTCCGCCCCTGACTCCGGGAGCGTGGGCGTTTCTCGAGCCCGGAGACACCATAGCCTCGGAGCGAAGGACCGGGACGGTCGATGAACTGGCCGCCGTGGCGGCCGAGCTGGGAGACAGACTCGGCAATATGTTGGCGGAAGCGCGCGAGACGATGCTACGAGCGACCCGTGCCACCAGCGAGGTGGAGCGGCTTTTGGCTCTCGCCACTCCTCGCTTGCTGGACGCCCTCGACAAGGTCACCGCCAATCTGGAGCGCACCGATGCGATCCTGGCGGAGGTGGGACCCAGAATCGGCCCCATACAGGACAGTCTGGTCGCGATGTTGAGCGAGACCCGGCAGGTGCTTCGAACCGTGGAGCGGCTGGCTGCGGACGCCAACACCTTGGTGGCGGAGAACGACGTTACCATCCGCGACACCATCAAGCGCCTACACCGTTCCGCTGTGGTGCTGGAACACTTTGCCACCGAGGTGAGCCGCCGTCCCACACGCCTTTTGACGGGCGTGCGCCCGCCCCCGCCGGACACCACGGAGATCCCTTGAGATTCACCCTATTTTATCCGGCCAGCCTCGATTTGGAACCGATCGCGGCCGCGCTGGGATCGGAACCGATCACCGTCCGCGGAATAACCGACGGCAGACAGCTTTCCGTCTCCCGCGACGATCGCGCCGTCTTCTTGCTGGACGCTCCCAGCCGCTCGGCATTTCCCGAAGCCAGTCTGCGCTCCTTCGTCGATTCCGGGGGCGCCCTCGTGGCCCTGGGAGCTCCGGGTGAGACCGACGTGCCCGAGGAGCTAGCCGGCGACCTGATCGCGGCCTACGTACCTCATCCCTACGGGAGCCGGCACCTGCTTTTGGCCCTCCGCTCAGCGTACCGGCAAGCCGCAGCCCGCGCCGAAGCTACCCGCGCGCGCCAGGAAGCGGCCAGCCGAACCAAAGAGCTGGAGGAGCTCACCCGCATCGGCATGGCCCTGGCTACCGAACGCGACTACAACACGCTTTTGGATCTGATCCTGACTCAAGAGCGCCAGATCACCGGATCCGACGCCGGGAGCCTGTACGTGGTGGAGACCATCGAAGACGAAACCAAGCGGCTCCGGTTCAAGCTTTCCCAGAATTACTCGCGACCTGAGATACCTTTGGTGGAGTTCACCATCCCAATCGACCACAGGAGCATCGCGGGATACGTTGCCGCCACCGGGGAGCCGCTGGTTATAGACGACGCGTACTTTATCCCGCCGGACGTGGAGTACAGCTTCAACCGCTCGGTGGACGAGAAGTACGGCTACCGGACCAAGTCGCTGATGACCATACCGATGAAGGATCACAAGGACCAGGTAATCGGTGTGCTCCAGCTGATCAATCGCAAGCGCGATTTCCACGCCCGCTTAGAGAGCGCCGAGGAGATCGAAGCGCAGGTGATTCCCTATACCAAGAGAGACGTGGAGCTGGTGTCGGCCTTGGCGGGGCAGGCAGCGGTGTCTATCGAGAACAGCCAATTGTACGAGAGCATTGAGCGACTCTTCGAAGGCTTCGTGCGCGCCTCGGTGACCGCCATCGAGCAGCGGGATCCAACCACCTTCGGCCACTCCGGGCGCGTGGCAGCCATGACCGTGGGCTTGGCCGAAGTGGTGGACCGTACCTCGACCGGCTCGTATCGCGAGGTGAAGTTTTCTCGCGAAGACATCCGGCAGATTAGGTACGCCGGACTGCTGCACGATTTCGGCAAGGTGGGAGTAAGGGAGCAGGTCCTGGTCAAAGCCAAAAAGCTTTATCCTCCGGACCTGGCTCTGATCAAGCAGCGATACGCGTTCATTCATCGCACTATCGAGAGCGAGTTTCACCGGCAGCGCGCCGACTACCTGGAGCGCTACGGCGAGCGGGGGTACCGAGAGTTCCTGGAAGAGCTTCGCAGGGAACAGGAAAAGCAGCTGAAAGAGTTGGACGAGTTCCTCCAGCTGGTCGTTCGGTCCAACGAGCCCACGGTGCTGCCCGAAGGTAGCTTCGAGGAACTGCTGCGCTACGGAGAACGATACTATCAGGATCTCGAGGGCAAGGATCAGCCTTATCTAACAAACGACGAACTGCGATTCCTGACGATCCGCAAAGGAAGCCTGGACGAGAGCGAGCGCCTGGAAATCGAGAGCCACGTCACCCACACCTACCGATTCTTGATGCAGATTCCTTGGACCAAGGAGCTGCGCAACATACCGGAGATAGCCTACGGCCATCACGAGAAGCTGGACGGGAGCGGATACCCGAGAAAAGTCAAGGGGGAGCATATACCGCTGCAAACCAGGATGATGACGATATCGGACATCTTCGACGCCCTCACCGCGTCGGACCGTCCCTACAAGCGAGCCGTTGCAGTCCCCCGAGCGTTGGACATCATGGCGGAAGAGGTGAAGGCCGGGATGCTTGACGCCCACCTCTTCGAGCTGTTCGTAGAGGCTAAGGTTTTCGAGCGAGCGTCCCAAGAGGCCTGAAGGCCAAGAGCAAGAGCAGCGCCGTGCCGGCGAGAGAAGCAGTACCCACCCAGTCCCCGAGGCGGGTATAGAGCGGCACGGTATCGCTGGTCACCAGCTCTCCGGTTATGAGCGTTCGGTCCCCCAGTCGAGTTCGGGCGTGCTCCCGGCCCAGGGGATCGACGAACTCCGAAATCCCTGTGTTGGCGGCCCGAACGATCCCCACCCGATTCTCGATCGCCCGCATCACCAGATGAGCCGCGTGCTGATATGGAGCGCTGGTTTTGCCGAACCAGGCGTCGTTGGTGATGTTCACTAGAAAGTCCGCTCCCAACGTTCGGTAACGGCGCGAAAGGTTCTCGAAGGCCGACTCGTAGCAGATCAAGATCCCGAACCGATCCGTGCCCACGCGATAGACCGTCCCGGGCTGCCCTACGCTCGCTCCCCCGAACCATCTCAGCCGCTCGAACCACTGGGGGTCGAAGAAGGGCACCCGCTCCACTATCGGCACCAGATAGTTCTTATGATAAGGCGGCGACAGGACCCCTCCCGCTGAGTCGAACACGAAAGCGGCGTTGAAATACTCGTACCCCCTCGGGGACGTGGAAAAAGGGACCACATCCAGGGCACCGACTACCAGGGCGACCTCCCTGCTGCGAGCGTGCTGGGCGATACGGCTCACCCATTCCGGCCTCCACTCCAGCACCTGGGGGACCGCAGCCTCGGGCCAGACGACGAGTCTCACCGCGCGAGCGGCGGCGCTGTCCGAAAGGGAAAGGAGACTGGCCACTACGCTGTCGGGATCCCGCTCCCACTTGGCTTCTATGGCGGGCTGAATCGCAGCGATCTTTCCCACGGTCCGTAGTTGGATCTGCCGCTGTCGCACCAGGCCGTAACCCCAGGCCAGAGCTACTCCCGCCACCACCGACACCCACAGCTTAAGCGCTCTCCTGCGATCCCCGCGCGCGACCCAACCCAGAGCCAGCGCCGCGTTCGCCAGAACCAAAAGAAAAGTCACTCCTCGAGCGCCCACGATGTCGGCCACTTGGACTAGGGTGGGAAAGCCGGTGAGCGAGGTCCCCAGCCCCAGCCAGGGAAACCGAATGTCCCCCTGATGCCCGATCATCCATTCCATCGCGGTCCACAGAAAGGGCAACACCAGCAGCAGGGAAACTCCGGTGCGCCTGCGGATCCAGCCCACAGCTCCGAACAACAAGGCTCCCCACATTCCCAGCACCAGAACGCTGGCCGCATAGCCCAGCGCCGAAAGGCTGGTGAAGTGCCACAGGGCCACCACCATCCAGTACAGCACCAAGCCGTTGCTCAGCACGCCGTACCAAAACCCTTGCACCAGGTGGCGCCTCAGCGGCCGGGGATCGCCCTCTCCTTCCAAGAGCAACCATGTCACCGGCACCAAGCAGGTGAAAGAGGGGATCAACAAATGGAACGGTGGGTAGGCCAGAGCGAACAGCGAGGCTCCGGAGCCGACCAGCAACCAGTCTCGCCGGGGCAGCGCCAGAGCTCTCACAGCGCCAGCGCTCTCACAAAATTATGCCGCGGCCCTCTTCAGCGGACCGATAGAGCGCCTCCATCACGCGGTGCAACACCACCTGATCGCGCAGGTCGGAGCGCTCCACCCTCCCCCGCACCATCGCGGCGAAATGAGCCCATTCGGCGCGGTACGAGGCGGTAAAGGCATCCTCTCTGCTCGCGGCCCCGCCAGGAGTCACATTGGTAGGAACACCGCGGAGCGCCCGGAAGATCCTCAGGGGGTGAATTTTGGCCGATCCCTGCTGGCCTGTCAGTTCGAACCAGAATCGCTCCTGCTCGCCTACATAACGCCTCGAGACGTCCACCAGTATGGATAGATCCCCCTCGCATACGATCAGAGCGCAGCCAGCTTCTTCCACATCGGAATCGCCCCCCCGTCGATCCAGATGCGCACTTACGCGCTTGGGGTTGGGACATCCGGTCAGCCACAGAGCCAAATCGACGAGAGTGAGCCCGAGATCCAACAGCGCTCCTCCCCCGGCCCGCTCTCTGCGCTGTCTCCAGGTGGTCGCCTCTCCGGCGGGACGAAAGGCGTACCAGCCGCAGCGCACCCCGGTTATAGAACCGAGCTCGCCGCTGCGAAGGTAGTTTCTCAAGGCCTGGACGTCGCTGCGAAACCGGTGGTTCATCCCCACCATCACCACCCGATCGGCCTTGTCACGCTCGGCGATGATGGACTTCACCCCGGCGGCCGATAACGCCAGGGGCCGCTCGCAAAGAACATGCTTGCCGGCAGAGAGCGCCGTCCGTACGTGGATCTCGTGAAGATGATTGGGGGTGCAGATAACTACTGCGTCCGGGTCGGAATCTGCCAGGAGGTCCTCTATGTCTTCGTACACCCGGGAAATTCGGAATCGAGCCGCCACTGCCCTCGCCTTGGCGACGTCGTTGTCGCAAATGCCCACGACTCGCGCCTCGGACATCCGGGACAAAGCAGGAAGGTGAGCCACCTGAGCGATCGTCCCGGCACCGACTATCCCAACCGCGAGCTCTCCGCTCATCTACCCGGCGCTCCGAATCTAAACATGAGACCTCCCCGGCCCGATGCGGTGCGCAACTCGCTGCTGACCACAGCTCTCAAATCCAAAGTCAGCTGCACCCGTGGCAACACGTCCACCGCTCCTCCCGCCGAAAGGTTCAGTCCCGCCTGAATCGTGTCCAGCGCGTCCTCCACGAAAGTCCCCTCGATCGCCTTCCCGTCCCCGTCCCGGATGTGCGCCCCGAGCCCTAGACCCAAATAGGTAGCGACCCGACCGGCGCGGAAAAGATATTGCAGGTCGAGGTCAGCGGTGAACACAGTCCAAGTGATCCCTCCCACGTCTATGTTGAAATCGCCCGTTGGGTCGTTAACCACTCCCCGCAGGCGGGTCTCGAAGCGCGCAATTTCCTCGGGCTCGAAGGCCGCCTTGAAGTAGCCGGCTCCCAAGAGCACCCGAAAATTGGGCGCGATGAACCCGTAATCCACCCGCACCGCGCCGGAAAGCTCGCTGATCAGGCGGTCCGAACCTTGAGGGCCGATCTCGAGACCGATTCCCGAAAGCCTGAGGCCTTCGTAGCTGAATTGCTCCAGAATCCCCTGCGCCGAGACCGCGCCCGGCATCGCTAGCAAGGCTGCCAAAAGCAGCGCTCCAGCCCCGACCTGCGCCGGGTGCCACCTTTTCAGATCACCGCGCTCTCTCACGTCAGTACCAGCGCTCCAGTTTGGTTCCTGGATAGTAATGGGCCAGGATCTCCTGGTAACTCTGCCCCGCCCGGGCCCGCCCCACAGCCCCCCACTGACACATCCCGACACCGTGGCCCGATCCCGCACCCACAGCCACTACCTTCACGACTCGATCTCCTGAGCGCTGAACTTGGAACTGCACTGCCGAGCTTGGCAAGGCGGAACCATCGGGAGACAGCAAGACCGAGCGCAAGTCAGGCCCGAAGACCGGGATCTCTCCCCGTCCCACCGCAATCCGCAACTCCGTCACCCGCCCCGATGGACCAGTGTGAACCACTTTCAAATTGCGGATCCGGTCCACCAGCTCGCTCTCTATGCCCAGCACATCGAGAACGGTGTGCCGCAATATACGCACGAGCTCGCCGCCGTCCCACTCGACGCGCCAGCGAAACCGCGGCGAGATGTCGCAGTAGTACCCCGAGCCGTTGCGGTCGGAAACGGAACGGAGATAGGGCAGATTCTCGACCGTTCGGAAGACTTCCCGCGGCACAGCCGTGGCGTATCCGCAAGTGGAGTGGAACAGAGCCAAAATCGGCTCGCCCCTGTAGGTGAGGACCTGCCCCGCGGTGGCGTGTACCGCGGCGGTACCCTCCGGCGTTTCTGCCTCCACTCCACCGTAGGACTGATCCGCTACCGTAGCCCTCAGGTCGAACCCTTCGGACGACGACCTCCCCCGGTTACGCAAAGCGTAGGTGCGCGACACTACGGCCTGAGCTCTTAGCGCTGCGGCCTCCCCGGGCGAGCGGGAGCCGAGCTCTCGACTGACCACACCCAGGAGATAATCTTCGAGGTGTACGCGGTTCACCGCTGTCACTCCGCCCGCACGGCTCCATACCTCCACCACTCCCCGATACCGTTTGCCTTCTACCGTCAGGTGACGACCGGGCGAGAGGCTCACGAAGGTCAGCGACTGGTACCTTCCGCCGAACCCGCTTCCGTTCAAGGAGATGCCCCGGCCGTCGGGCACGACCGTCACGGTTTGTCCTCGGGGCACGGTGAAGACCGGTTTTCCCTCGCTCACCGCCGCTACCCGATCCTGTCCCCCGATGCTCACGCGAGGAGCTCCCGCCACCAACCCGACCCTGAGTTCGGGTTCTTCGGCTAGCGGCCTGGGCGGCAGGGGGCGAGCGCAGGCGGCTCCCAGGAGCAGCGCCAGTACCAAGCCGTTGAATTCAAGCTTGGATCGCATCCTTCAGGGCGTCCGCGAGCTTTTCTATGGTTTTCTCTACGACGGTGTCGTCGTGGGCCAGCGAGACGAAGCACGCTTCGAAGGGAGAGGGCGGGAGGAGAACTCCCCGGTCCCGGGCAGCGCGGTGGAACTTGGCGAAAACCTTGACATCTGTTGCCTTGGCTTGGGCAAAGTTGGCTACCGGACTGTGGCTGAAGAAAAATCCCCACATCGATCCCGCATGAGTGGTCCACAGGGGCACGCCGAGCGATCTTGCTTCGGCCGCCAGCGCCTCGGCCAGCCGGCTGGTTTTTTGGGGCAGAATCTCGAAGGCTCCCGCGGCGCGGGCGGCTTTCAAAGTCGCAAGTCCTGCCGCCATGGCCAGGGGATTGCCCGACAGCGTTCCCGCCTGATAGACCGGCCCTGCGGGGGCTACCAGCTCCATCAGTTCCCGTCGCCCTCCGTAGGCGCCCACTGGGAGTCCTCCACCGATCACCTTGCCCAGCGTGGTGAGATCGGGCATCACCCCGGTCAACGCCTGGGCGCCCCCAGGATGCACCCTGAAGCCGGTCATCACTTCGTCGAAGATCAGCAGAGCCCCGTACTCACGGGTTATCTCCCTCAATCCGGGAAGAAAGCCGGGACGGGGAGGGATGAGTCCTGCGTTGCCGATGAAGGGCTCCACGATCACGGCAGCGATCCTCTCGCCGTTGCGCCGGAACTGCTCCCGGACTTCTTCCAGGTCGTTGAACTGGCATACCAGAGTGAGAGCTGCCAGGGGGGCGGGAACTCCGGGGCTGTTCGGTAGGGCCAGAGTGGCGACTCCCGAGCCGGCAGCCACCAGAAACGAGTCCCCGTGTCCGTGGTAGCATCCCTCGAACTTGAGGATCAAGTCCCGCCCGGTTGCAGCCCGAGCGAGCCGAACTGCGGACATGGTAGCTTCGGTGCCGGAGTTCACGAATCTCACCATCTCCACCGAGGGGACCATCTCCGCGATCAGCTCGGCGAGCTCGACTTCGAGCTCGCTGGAGAATCCGTAGGAGGTTCCGCGCTCGAGCGCGTCTCTCAGCGCGTCCAGTACGGCCCGGTGGGCGTGTCCCAAGAGCAGAGGGCCCCAGGAGAGGACATAGTCGATCAAGTGGTTTCCCTCCGCATCGATGAGGTAGGGCCCGCGGGCTTCGCGTACTATGAGAGGGGGTTCCTCAACCGCCTGGAAGGCACGCACCGGGGAATGCACGCCGCCCGGTGCTACCCGCCTAGCGCGCTGGAAAAGGGCTTCGGTTTTGCTCACCGGACGGCGGCGGCCCGGAAGTCGCCGTCCAGGTTTTCACAGATCACCGCGCGCACCAGGTCCCCCGGCCGGGCCCATCCTGCCCGCTCCAGCTGCGTGATTCCGTCCACCTCGTCGGCCTGCCAGGGCACCCGTCCCACGTGGGTCGCACCCTCTTCGTCGGGTTCGGCGATTCTATCGATCAGGACTTCGGTCTCCCGGCCCACGAAGCGCGCCAGTCGTTCGCCGGCGATCAGCCTCTGAACTTCGATAAGCTCTTCCTGGCGCTCGCGCTTGAGCTGCTCGGGAACGTCGTCCGGTTCCAGCGCCGCCCTGGTTCCCTCCTGGGGAGAGTAGGTGAAGACACCGAGATGCTCGAACCCCATTTCCTCCACGAAATCGACCAAGCAGCGAAAGTCTTCTTCAATCTCACCGGGAAAGCCCACGATCACCGTGGTGCGAACGGCGATGTCGGGGATCGATTCGCGCAAGCGCTCCATGGTGCTTCTAATCGTCTCTTGTCTTTCCGGCCGGCGCATGCACTGGAGCATTCGGTCCGAGGCGTGCTGAATCGGCATGTCTATGTAGGGTACAATCCGCTTCTCCGAGGCCATCAGCTCCAGCAGGGCTGAAGTTATTCCGGAGGAGTAGACGTAGAGTAGGCGATACCAGGGAACGGAGGTCTCCCGCAAGAGGGTCTTTAGGAGATCGGGAAGCTTGGGCCCCTGGCGGCCGAAGTCGCGACCGTAGTGGGTCAGGTCTTGGGCTATCAAGTTGATCTCCTTAGCACCCTGTTCCTCCAGGATCCGGGCTTCCCGCACGATTCGCTCCATCGGTTCGGATCGGTGTCGCCCTCGCATGAGGGGTATGGCGCAGAAGGCGCATCCGTGGTCGCATCCTTCCGAGATCTTCAAGTAGCGGACGTGCGGAGAGCCGCCCAAGTAAAAGCGTCGCGGGCGCGCGATCCGAGGCCGGTCCTCCAGGAAGCCTCTGGAGGCGAGGGCTGGTATCAGCCGGTCTACGGCGTCGAAGCCCAGGAAGAGATCGACCCCCGGGATCTCGCGAGCGAGCTCCTCGCGGTAGCGCTCTACCAAGCACCCCACTGCGACTATCGCTTTGACCCCCGAGCTCTTTTTCAGCTCGGCGGCTTGGAGAATGGCATCGATCGATTCCTGCTTGGCAGCGTCGATGAAGCCGCAGGTGTTGATCAGAATCACGTCGGCCTGTTCGGCCTCTTCGACCACGCGAGCGCCGCAGCTCACCAGTTCTCCCACCAGGCGCTCGGAGTCCACCGTAGCCTTGTCGCAGCCCAGGGACACCACGCCGAGTTTCATACTGTTGTGCAAGAAGGGAGCGGATTTACGCCGCGGGATGTCAAAGGCCGTCCTTCAAGAAAGGAAGCTTTCCAGGGCCCTTGCCCGGCTCACGTGCCGCAGGCGGTTCAGGGCCTTCTCCTTGATCTGGCGCACGCGCTCCCGGGTGATGCCCAACATGCTGCCGATCTCTTCCAAGGTCATGGGCTCATGGCCGTCGAGCCCGTAGTACAATTTCAGAATCTTGGCTTCCCGCTCTTTGAGCGTAGAGAGAACTTCTTCTATCGACTCGCTCAGCGCCCGCTCGAAGGTTTCTTGGTCGGGGCCGGGGCGCTCGGTGTCGGCAAGGTAGTCGAGAAGCTTGTTGTCTTCGCCAGGCGTGAGGGGGGCGTCCAGGGAGAGATGACCCTGGGATATGGAGAGCGTCTTGGCGACTTCTTCCTCGGAGATGTCGAGTCCCTCGGCTATTTCTTCCACCGTGGGATCGCGACCCAACTCCTGCTGCAGCGCGGACGATCGCTTTCCGATCCGGTGCAGGGTTCCAGCGCGGTTCAACGGAACGCGCACGATGCGGCTTTGTTCTGCGAGCGCCTGGAGGATCGCCTGCCTGATCCACCACACCGCGTAGGAAATGAATTTGATGCCTTTGGTTTCGTCGAACTTGTGGGCCGCGCGTATGAGGCCCAGGTTTCCTTCGTTGATCAGATCTGAAAGGCTGACGCCCTGATTTTGGTACTTCTTGGCGACCGAGACCACGAAGCGCAGGTTGCTGCGGACCAGCTTATCGAGCGATTCTTGGCACCCCTGCTTGATGCGGCGCGCCAGCTCCACCTCTTCTTGCCGGGAGATGAGCGGGTATTGGCTGATCTCTCTCAGGTACTGATCCAGCGAACCCTCGTCTATCGATGATTTCCTGACCGAGCCTTGGCGCATACTCCTGCGACCTCCGCGCTGATCCTATCTAAGGAACCGGCTGGTCGACGCCGGTCTCGAAAATCGAAAGCGACCGAGGGATATATCTCCAGGGGTGAGAGTGCGGTCACGGCGCTCTGCCGTCCCGCAGGGGAGGCTCCGTGCCAGCGGCCTGGATGCGATCACGCGTCTTAGCTTAGTCACCTCCCGCAAGCGGCGCAACTGTAACCGACCACCCGTGCCGCCCTGCCCAGCCCTTGAGTGCGGCCAGCAACTCGGCAGGCGAACACTCGTGCTCCAAGGTTGCGGCCAAACAAATAGCCCGCTCACCGCGCGCCAGCTCCAAGCGCACCAGGCGCCCTCGCGGCAGATCGGCTAGGGCCAAAAGATCGGGGCCCTCGCCGTTCAAACTCAAAATCACGGCGATGGAGCGGCGACTCGCCATGCAAGCAAGGTAGAGCGCCCCCTGGGACCGTCCGGCAACAATTCCTTGCGGGCCTCACCCCAATTTTGCGAACCGGCTCACTCATAGGTGTCTATCTGAGCTCGCTGAAGCCTGCCGGAATAGTCGGCGTAAATTGCCTTGGTCTCGGTGTAGAAATCGTAAACCTGCCATCCCCCCTCGCGGTGACCGTTCCCGGTCTGCTTGACTCCCCCAAAGGGAAGATGCACCTCGGCGCCGATGGTAGGGGCGTTGATGTAGGTGATCCCGTTGTCCAAAGCTTCCATCGCCTTGAAGGCAGCCGCAAGATCCCGAGTGTAGATGCTGCTCGACAACCCGTATCGCACGCCGTTGTTGACGCTGATCGCTTCGTCCAGAGATCCCACCCGTATCACACTCAGCACCGGCCCGAAAATCTCTTCCTGCTCGATCCTCACGCCGGGCTTCACTCCAGTGAACACCGTAGGCCGGTAGAACCACCCATCCCTGAGAGCGGGGGATTTGGGTACTGCGCCCCCGATTTCCAACACCGCCCCTTCTTTCCGGCCTACGTCGACGTAGTATTCCACCTTCTCCCGGGCACTTCGGTTGATCAGCGGACCCACCTCAGTACCGGGCTTGAGGCCGTCTCCCAAACGCAGTTTCTCCGCTGCGTCGCACACCATCTTCACGAACTTGTCGTGGGTTTGGCGATGGAGGATCAGGCGGGACGTGGCGGTGCAGCGCTGCCCCGTGGTCCCAAAGGCCCCCCAGAGGACCCCCTCTAGGGCGAGCTCCAGATCGGCATCGGGCATCACGATCTGAGCGTTCTTCCCCCCCATTTCTAGGGAAAGGCGTTTGTGCATCTTTCCGCAGGTCTCGCCGATGATCGCCCCAGTTTCGGTGGAACCGGTAAAAGAAATCACCGGTATAGCGGGGTGTTCCACTATGGCGCGACCCGCAGTCTCTCCCCTTCCCTGCACCAGCTGGATCACCTCCGGAGGCAGACCCGCCTCGAGCAGGATTTCCACCAGCAAGGTCGCGGTGTGCGGGGCGTCCTCCGCCGGCTTGAAGATCACCGAATTCCCGCACACCAGCGCAGGAAAGATTTTCCAGGTGGGTATGGCCATCGGGAAGTTGAACGGGGTGATGATCCCGCACACTCCGACAGGCCTGCGGTAGGTCATGGCCCACTTGTTCCGAAGCTCCGAAGGGACGGTTCTGCCGAACAGCCGCCTTCCCTCCGAAGCCGCATAGTAGGCCGTATCGATCCCCTCCTGTACGTCTCCCAGAGCCTCGGCGAGAACCTTGCCCATCTCTCGGGTCATTGCCTTGGCGATCTCCTTCTTGCGCGCCACCAGCAGATCGCCCGCTTTCCGGATCACTTCTCCCCGGATCGGGGCCGGAGTCCTGGACCAGATCTCGAAGCCCCGCTGAGCCGACTTCACCGCCCGCTCCACGTCCCGCGCGTCGGAATCGGGAAAGCGGCCGATCACTTCCGACCAGCGGGCCGGATTGCGGTTCTCGAAGTACTCCCCTCCGGCCGGAGGCACCCAATCTCCGCCGATGAAATTCAGGAAAGTCTTCACCCTTCGCTCCTTTTGAGGCCGTACTTCTCGATCTTCTTGTACAAATTGCTGCGGGGCATCGCCAGCTTGCGAGCGGTCTCGCTAACGTTCCACCCGTTTTCGGCAAGCTTGGCAGACAGAAACGCCCGCTCCGCCGCCTCTTTGAACTCCTCGAAGGTGGAGCAGTCCAAAAGTCCGCGCCAGCGGTTTTCCGAAACACCCTCGAGGAGAGCGGCAACCTCGGACGCCGTGACGGTGTGGCCCGAGGAGAGAATCAGAAGCCGCTCCACCGCGTTCCTCAGCTCCCGCACGTTCCCCGGCCACTCGCGCTGCTTGAGGGCGGCTATCGCGTCGGCGGAAAAGTTCTTGGGCGCCAGACCGCCGCCCTGCACCAGTTGCTTGACGAAGTGCTCCACCAAAAGCGGGATATCTTCCTTGCGTTGCCGCAGGGGCGGCACCGTCAGCGGCACCACGTTCAAGCGATAGAAGAGATCCTCCCGGAAGCGACCTGCCTCGATCTCCTCGCGCAGATCCTTGTTGGTGGCCGCCACTACCCGCACATCCACCTTGATCGGCTTGGCACCCCCGATCCTGGTGACTATGCCCTCCTGCAGGGCCCGCAGCACCTTGGACTGGGCGGCCAAGCTCATGTCACCTACCTCGTCTAAAAAGAGCGTCCCACCGTCAGCCTGCTCGAACTTACCCGGGCGGTCGGCGAAGGCGCCGGTGAAAGAACCCTTCATGTGGCCGAAGAGCTCGCTTTCAATCAGCTCGCCGGGAATTGCAGCGCAGTTCACTTCCACGAACGCCTGGTCTTTTCTCGGGGATAGGGCGTGAATCGAGCGGGCGACGAGCTCCTTTCCGCTACCGTTCTCACCGAAGATCAGCACTCTGGCCGGCGTGGGAGCCACCTTGCGGATCTTTTCCAACAGATCCCGAATCGGCTTGCTGGTTCCCACGATCTGGTACTGCGGTGCGAGCTGTTCCCTGAGCCTTTCGTTCTCCGAGGTCAGATCCAGATGGGCGAAGGCGCGCTTCAGCACTAGGAGGATCCGCTCGGTGTCCAGCGGTTTCTCCAAGAAGTCGTACGCGCCCCTCCGCGTCGCCTCCAGGGCGGTCTGGATCGTGCCGTGGCCCGATATCATCACCACCTGAGCCTTGGGATCCAGTTCCCGGATCCGGCTCAGCGTATCCAGCCCGTCCAATCCCGCCATCTTCACGTCCAGGAGCACCAAGTGGGGGAGAAAGTCGGGATAAATGCTCAGCGCCTCGGCTCCCGAGGCAGCGGTGCGCACCTCCACTTCCTCGTACTCCAGCAGCTGGCGCAGAGCTTCCCGCACCCCCTTCTCGTCGTCCACCACCAGGACCCTGCGCCCCATCAGCGCTCCACTCTGCGGTAAAACGTCACGCCTTCGGGCCTGATCTCGAGGTCCGCCACAGTCCTCGGAACCGATATCAAAAGCTCGCCGTCCGATCCTCCTGTCAGTCGATCGACCAGCGCCGGTATCGCTGCTTGCGGAAAGGGAAAGGCCCTCACTACGAAGGAATCCGGTTCCCAGGCAACGATCCCCGGGCTCTTCACCCGAGCCGGTCCCGCGACTGTGAGAGGTTCACGGCGATCGAGCATTCCCGCGAGGGGACCCAAGGAACCCGCCATCAGACTCACCAGCAGTTGCGCCCTGAAGACGAAACGATCGTCGAGCAGCACCACCTCCACCGAATCCAGCGCCTCCCGGGCGGAAGGCGGCAGTCCGTCGGTGATCAACGCCGCCATCTCCGAAGCGCTGAGGACCACATAGCCCGGCCCGTCGGCGCGGGCCATCATTTCCTCCTTCTGCTGTGCAGCCCGCAGCGCCTCCGGGCTCGGTCGGCCCGGGGAAGCGGCTACCGGCTCGCCGATCTCCCGGCCGGCACTCGCGGCGGCCTTGCCTCCTCGCAAAGACCGATAGAGGCCTGCAAATTGAGCCCGGTAGTGCCAAGCAAGAACTCCCCCCAACAAAAGCAGCGTAAGACATCCCACCGAGGCCAGAAAGCTGCGCAGGCAACCGCCCATCACCCGGCCAGCACCGCTGCATGGCGGCGCACATATCGTGCACCTTGGGGAGTGAGGTGGCTCTCCATCAAGTCCGCCGATTCCACCATTACTTCGGCGGCGAAACTGAGGCGGGACATTATTTCCTCCAACCCTCGGAACTCTGACGCTCTGGCACCTCGCGCAGCCCGAGCCAGAGTGAGGTGCGGCCTAAACGGCCGTCCCTCCAAGGCGAACCCGATACGCTCCATCTGGCACTCTACTCGATGTTGAAGCAGTTCCAATTGCGGGACCCCTTCGCACCCCACCCACAGTACCCTGGGTTGTTCGACCGATGGAAACGCCCCGAATCCGCCGACCGGCATGCGGAAGCGGCGTGTCCCCTCTATCGCCCGGCCCAGCGCTCCCACGATCTCCGATTCACGCGAGGGATCCACCTCGCCCAGAAACTTGAGGGTAAGATGAATCGATTCCGGAGCGACCCAGCGCACCGGATAGCGTCTCGCACGTAGCGGTTCCGTCGCCTTCCAAAGCTCGTCCTTGACCTCGCCCGGGAGATTGATCGCCACGAAGAGGCGCATAAACCCTAGCCCCGCTGGGCCAGAAGCTCGAGCTCAGCCGACTCGCCCCCCAAGAGACTCCCCCTGCGGTATCCCCGGAGATCCAGCGTAACCCTTTCGAAGCCGAGCTCCAAAAGGGCCCGCCCGATTATGGCGGCGTTGCTGCGCACCAAAGCGAATTCCGACGGAGCCACTTCGATGCGGGCTTCCGATCCGCGATGGCGCAACCGCAAGTCTCCTTTCACGCCCAAGCTTCGAAGGAGTTCTTCCCCTCGTTCCACCTGACGCAGGCGCTCCCCGGTCACCGCCAGGCCATACAAGATTCGGCTCGAGAGGCAGGGTGCAGCGGGGGAGTCCCATATGGGTATCTCCAACCGCCTGGCCTCCTCCCTCACTTGCGCCTTGCTGTATCCTGCCTCCAGCAGTGGTGAGCGTACGCCCCACTGCTCTCGCGCTCTGAGCCCGGGCCGGTGCTCGCCGAGGTCGTCCAGGTTGGTCCCGTCGGCCACGATCTCCAGGCCACGCTCCCGGGCCACAGCTACCAGCCTCGACCAAAGCTCGTTCTTGCAGTAGTAGCAGCGATCGGGAGAGTTGGCCACGTAGTTGGGATCGCGCAGCTCGTCGGTGGCTATCTCGATCAGTTTTAGATCGAAGCTCCGCGCGATCGCCAAACCCTGCACCCGCTGCGTCCGGGGCAATGAGGCGCTCACCCCCATAGCCGCTACCGCACGGTCTTTGCCCAAAACCCTTCTGGCCGCCACCGCCACTAGCGCTGAATCTACACCGCCGGAATAACCCACCAGAACCGACGGGTAATTGCTCAACGTCCTCTCCAAAGGTGAAGCAGCGGACATGACGAATGATTAACGCTACGGGCTGCGCTAGGGAAGCCGCACCGCGACCTCGACGCTCTTGCATCTCGGCGTTTCCTCGGTAGCGTTACGCAAAAGTCGGAATTATCGAACCGGTACCATCCTGCAAGAGGTGAAACGTTATGCTACCCTGTCTGATTGCGGTACTGGTCTGGGGATCGATCGCCGCGGCCCACGCAGCTGCGCAACAAACGCCCCTCACCATCGGCTCGGTCACCGCCGGACCGGGCCAGATCGCCTCCGGTTTCATAGAGGTTCCGGACGGAGTGGACCGGGGAACCCGAATCCCGCTGACCATAATGCGTGGAGCCTCACCGGGTCCTACCTTGGCGTTGATCGCAGGAACCCACGGATCGGAAGTGGCCCCGATAATCGCCCTTCAAAGAGTCCGGACCATGATCGATCCCCGGGAGCTGAAGGGCACTGTCATCCTGGTGCACGTAGCCAACCTGCCTTCTTTTCTGGGACGGACCATCTATTACAGTCCCATCGACGGAAAGAACCTGAACCGCGTGTACCCAGGCAAGCCGGACGGGACGGTCTCGGAGCGGATAGCCCACGCCATTACCACGGAGATCATAGAGCGTGCCGACTATTTGGTGGACATGCACGCCGGCGATGGCAACGAGTCTCTCAGAACCTACACTTACTGGAACAAGCTAGGTCTCGATTCCCGCGCCGACTCCATCGGCCGAGAGATGGCGCTGGCCTGGGGTCACGATCACATCGTCATAGACACGTCCCGACCCCGGGACTTAGCGGCGAGCGTGTACACCCAGAACACCGCCCACCTGCGCGGCAAGCCGGCCATCACCACGGAAACGGGCTATTTGGGAGTTCCAGCGGAGGACATGATCCGCCGCAACGTAGAAGGGGTTTTCCGGCTACTGCGTTACTTCAAGATGCTTCCCGGAGAAGTCCAGCTGGTGGAGCACCCGATCTGGATCGATCGGACCGAGGTGCTGAGGAGCTCCCACACGGGGATCTGGTATCCGATGGTCGAACGCGGCCACATCGTGCAGCAAGGTACCACGATCGGATACCTGACCGACTTTTTCGGGAACAAGTTGGAGGAGATCCGAGCCCCGTTCGGCGGAATAGTGATGTACGTGGTCGCGACCCCGGCCATGTCTTCCGGAGAACCCGTTGCCATGATCGGCCGGCCGCAGTTGAGATGAGGACTGAGCGGCTCCACCTCCGCCGGCTCCTGGCGGTAGCGGTGATTTCGGCTTTGACCGGGCAGTCCGCAGAGGCGCAGCGGGACACGTCGGCGAGCGACACGGTGGCCTTCCAGGCGAAACGCGCCCGTCCGGGTGCAGAGTTTCGCATTCCTCTGGCGAGCTTCCTCGCCCCGGGAGTCGCTCAATATCTGTACGGAGCGCCGCTCGCTGGCGCTACGTTCAGCGGTGTGGCGGTCGCCGGCCTGGGGCTCTACCTGAGCGGAGATGAGAGGACGCTGCAGCAAGACCCTCTGCCCCGCCATGCCGAGGGCCAGCAGGCCGTAGTTGGGGTGCTCCTCTTTTCGGCGGCGGGTGCCTACAGCGCCTACGACGCTTTTAGCCGAGCCCTGCCGGCGCTCAAGGCCGAAGGGAAGTACTCCTTCATCTCCGATCGGGCGTCCCTGAGCGAGGTGCTCTCCGCACCTTTCGACCCGCGCTTCTTGAAACGCTGGACCACTTGGGTCGATCTGGCTTACACCGTGGGAGTGGTAGCACTTCTCGCCACCGACCGCGCCGACCCCGGAAAGCAATACCTCCCTTTCAAGTGGCATGACGGAGTTTTTATAGCAGCGATCGGCTACATGCCAGCAACCGGAGAGGAAGCGTTTTTCAGGGGATGGCTCTACCCGGTTCTCTATCAGCGGTTCGGGCAAAAGTTCTGGCTGGCCAATTCCGTCCAAGCAGCGATCTTCGGCAGCCTCCACCTGGATCAAGCCGGCCCTTTTGCCGCAGCCATAGGAGCTTGGGCCTGGTACGAGGGCTGGCTAACTCGGCGCAACGGCTGGGACGTTCGGGAGTCGGTATTCCACCACTTCTGGTACAACGCATCCGTGGGAGTAGCCACTTTTCTCACCGACCAGAAGGGGCCAGCAGTCACCGTGCAACTTCCTTTCTAGACTCGGGCCTCAGTCGACCCTTAGGGCCGCCCGCTCCACTTCGAGAAGCCCTGTGCCGCCGCGGCTAGGAACGGATCCGATCCACGTATTTGCCGGTCTCCACCTCCACGCGCACCAGATCGCCCTGTCGAATGAACTGGGGAACCAGTATCTCCAGCCCGTTTTCCAGGACCGCTTCCTTGAACACGTTGGTGTCTTGGGTGGTGTGTAGCGGCTCGGCGGTCTGCGCCACGCGGAGATCCACGGTGCGGGGATAAACCACTCCCACCGGAGTGTCCTCCAGAAACTCGACTTGAAGCCGCTGATTGGGCTGTATGAACTTGGCGAAGGGACCGAGGCTTTCCCGGTTCAGGAACACCTGCTCGAAGGTCTCCGGGTGCATGAAGACGCAGCGCTCACCGTCGTCGTAGAGATACTCCATCTCCTGCCGCGATAGTTCCACTTCCTCGATTCGTTCTTCCGGGCGGAACCGCCGGTCGGTGATGCTTCCGGTTTTCAAGCTCTGGAGGCGGGCGTGCATGAACCCCTTCATCTGCCCTGCGCCCGCATGGAACTTGGCCTCCAGTATGCGGAACAGCTCGCCGGCCAGGCGGATCGCCATGCCGGCACGCAGGTCGGTGGCAACCCTTATCATAGCACCCCCTCGCTCGGCATGATTCCCAAGGACCTATTTCAACCTAGCATCCGCCTCTTGCCGGTGCCAACGGTCGGCGGTATCCCGGGGTCCTCCGAGCGCCACCGTTGCCTCTTGATCCCGCTCTTTCCGGTCCCTGCCGCGGCGTCAGCCTCGCTCGGCAACTGGCCGTACTTTGCCGCGAACCGCAGGGTCAGGAAGCGCCCCGCCGCCACCGCGATCGGGTCAGGCAGACCCAGCTCCCGGTACGGCACCACCCCGATGGCGACCGCGGAGACCAAAGTGCTCGCTTGAGACGGCGATCGGTCAGCGCTTCCGCCTGGAGGTCAGTGATCCGCTTGCAGCGTAGAAGGTTCACATCGAGTCCGCGGGAGAAGATAGGCGCGACATAGTAGCCTTCGCGGGACAACAGTCAAGCGGTTGTTCCAGCGGCACGATATATTTAGCGCCTTTCGAGTCCGCGATTCCGCCCGAACTGCAAATTGCGAGCCCTGCTGCCGCGGAGGCGTACCATCCTATGCTGATAACGTTGGTGCTGGTTATAAGTGCGTTCGCCCTTTTGGTGGCTGTGACCTTGGCACGCTGGGTGCTGGCCCAGGATCGGGGCACTCCGGAGATGCACGTCATCTCGGACGCCATCCAGGAAGGCGCCGCGGCGTTCCTGAGGCGCCAGTACCGCACCATCGGGCTTTTGAGCCTGGTACTGGGCCTGCTGATATACCTGCTCTATGCGTTCGCCAGGGAACCGCACGCTAACGAACCTTCCGCCGCCGTCGTTGCGCTCACCACCAGTCTGTCGTTTCTCTTCGGGGCCCTCTGCTCAGGAATCGCTGGAGTGGTGGGTATGGTGGTCGCCGTGCGCAGCAACATCCGCACGGCCAGCGCGGCCCGCTCCAGCCTGAACCGCGCCCTCCAGATATCGCTGCGCGGTGGGGCGGTGAGCGGGCTTTTCGTGGTGGCTATGAGCCTGTTGGGTGTGGCCGGCCTGTATGCGATCCTCGATCTGGCGGGCTTTGCGCCGACCAGCATCCCGATTCTGATCGTGGGCTACGGCTTCGGCGCTTCGTTCGTGGCCCTCTTCGCTCAGTTGGGCGGGGGGATCTATACCAAGGCGGCGGACGTGGGAGCCGACTTGGTGGGTAAAGTCGAGGCCGGCATTCCCGAGGACGACCCGCGCAACCCAGCGGTGATCGCGGATCTGGTGGGCGACAACGTGGGCGACTGCGCCGGCCGCGGCGCCGACCTGTTCGAGTCCACCGCGGCCGAAAACATCGGGGCTATGATCCTAGGCGCGACCCTGGGCTCAGGAATCCGGAAGCGTTCGGGCCCGCCGCGGTAGTAGGGCTGATGCTCTTCCCGCTGGTGGTGCGAGCCTTCGGGCTCATAGCCTCTATCATCGGGGTGCTGGTGGTCCGGATGCGGGAGGAAGAAGACCCGATGCAGGCTCTCAACCGGGGTTACTGGACCACGGCCGTGCTCGCCGGCTTGGGGTTCGTCGCGGGAACCTACTGGCTGCTGAACCCCCAAACCACTCCCGATGCCTGGTGGCACTTTGCCCTTAGCGGGCTGATCGGGATCGCGACCTCGATCGCCTTCGTGTACATCACCCAGTATTACACCGAGTATCGCTTTCGGCCGGTCAGGTCGATCGCTGCCGCCTCGGTCACCGGACCTGCCACCAACATCATAGCCGGCTTCGCGGTCGCCTTGGAATGCACCGCCCTGCCCACTTTCACTATTGGCGCCGCCATCATCGCCTCCTACAAGCTGGGCGCATCCAGCGGGCTGGAGCACGCCGGGCTTTTCGGCACCGCCGTAGCGACCATGGGAATGTTGGGCACCGCCGCTTACATACTGGCCATGGACACTTTCGGCCCAATCACCGACAACGCCGGCGGGATCGTAGAGATGTCCCGGCAACCGGAAGAGATCCGCCGGCGCACCGACCGACTGGACGCGGTGGGAAACACTACCAAGGCCCTCACCAAAGGTTACGCCATAGGTTCGGCTGCGCTCGCCGCTTTTCTCTTGTTCTCCGCGTATCTGGACGAGGTGGCGCTGTTGGGCCATCCGTTGGCCGCGGTGGACATCGCCAAGCCTGAGGTCTTTGTGGGGGGACTCCTGGGCGCCATGCTGGTGATGTGGTTTTCCGCTTTGGCCATCGGCGCGGTTACCAAGGCTGCGGTCAACGTGATCAAGGAAGTGCGGCGGCAATTTTCCGCCGATCCTGGGATCCTCCAGGGCACCTCCAAGCCGGATTACGGCCGCGCGGTGGACATAGTGACCGTGGGGGCGCTCAAGGAGATGGTGGCGCCGGGGCTTCTGGCGGTGGGGATGCCGGTGGCTGTAGGGCTGGCGTTCAAGCCTTTCGGGGTCAGTGCCGAGGCGGTGGCTGCGTTTCTGATGGTGGGAACGGTCGGCGGCATCCTGATCGCCACCATGCTCAACAACGGTGGAGGAGCCTGGGACGACGCCAAGAAGTTCATCGAGGCGGGGGAATACGGCGGCAAGGGATCGCCAGCGCACAAGGCCGGGGTAGTGGGCGACACGGTGGGCGATCCGTTCAAAGACACTGCCGGGCCCTCGCTGCAAGTGCTGATCAAGCTTTTGAGCACCGTGACCTTAGTGCTGGCACCTTTGTTCGTTTAACTGCTGGCTTAACGCTGGATCCGACATGCGGCTACCGGCCCATGGGGCGCTCCCGTATACTTTCTTGCGAGCGCGCTGAAGGGACAAGATCCCAATGGACTATCGTTACGGGGACTTCCCCGAGCTTTTTTGGGACGCGAAGCCCGAGGCACCAATAGACCTCGAGCATCCCGTGGTGCTCACACGCATTCTCACTCGTGCCTCACCGGAAGTCTTAGTACGTCTGGTATCCCCCGAGCGTCTGGTGGAGCACCTGCCGCGGTTGCCGCTCAATGACCACGCCCGTGCCTTCTGGACACGGGTAGCGCTGCACTTACAGCGGCGGAAAGCCCCAGGATCGCCCGCCGAATCAGTCCGCAGCTCTGCGGCTGAGTAGGACCGTGGCGGGTCTCCTACGGGCCGATCCTTCTGTGGTTCGCGAGTTGCATCGCCGCGTCTTACGCTTGGTAGCTGACGCTCAACGCGAGTACGGAGATCTGGGACTCAAGCTGGAGGGCGGGACGGCCCTAGCAGCCTACTATCTGCACCACCGAGAGTCGGAAGATCTAGACTTCTTCGGCCGGCCTGGTATGGACGCTGGGGATTTCGCTCGCTTCGTAGCGGATCGGTCCGCCGGGGCCGGAATCTCCGTAGTTCGAAGGGGCCCCGCCACTCGCGGGTTCAGCGAGCTTATAGTGCAGGATGCCGCTGCGCAGGATCCGCCGCTCAGAATTCAGTTTGGGATTCAGTCGCCCTACACGCTGGATTCGGCTCAGCCTAGTAAAGAAGGTGTGCCCGTAGCCTCTTATCGAGATCTCTGCGCCGGCAAGCTGCACGCCATTTGCGACCGGTTCGAGCCGCGCGATTTTGTGGACCTGCACGCGATCCTGCACCGGCCCGAGCCCGGTGGCTCGGCGCCCTCTGAAGTGGAGCGGCGGCGGAGAATTCGCCACCTGGTCGCCGACTTGCAAGCGATCGATCCCGGTTTTACGACACCGCGGATCGGGGAGGCCGTAGCCCGGGGCTTAAGGGGAGATTTGATGTCGGGCTTTCCCCTGCGTCTCCTCAATGAGGTAACCGAAAGCGAGCTCAGGGCGACCGTGGATCTTTGCTGCGACGAGATCGCAGCCATGGTAGCCGAGGGCTGGACTTAATCCGGTCGTGAAGCGCCCCTTTGCGGTGCTCCGTCCAGCTCCATCCTATAAGGACCGCAGGCTCACCGCGGAGCGCGGTCCCGGCCGGAACTGTGTCCGGAAGGTCTTCGCCGTGGTGCGTGGTGTCCCAAGCGCGCGCGTAGGTCGACAGGAATACCATGTCTTGGACCGCGACGCTCAGCGCTACCTGTCGCAGCAGCCGAAACCATCCGCGGACACCCAGGTTCACACCCGGGTCGGCAGGCCTGCTCAGTTCAGATTCCCCCGTGCCGGCACGAAGAACAACACTTGGGCCATGCTCAGAACTCTATCTTGACTTTCGCGGAAACCCCAGGCGAGTCCGTCCCCTAGGAAGTCGCTCACGAGGCGATCGAGTTGAGCGCTGGCGATGAGAGTCCCAGGGGACGGGTCTATCACTTCCACGTGGGTACTGAAGTTTCTCAGAGACTCCGAGGGCGCGGGCGGGGGCATCTCTCCCCGGCGCCGGGGAAATGCCCTTCGCCCATCTCCAGCGACCCTGATGGCAACCCAAAGTAAACCGTCGCCATCTTCGTACAGCCCCATCACAACGGACGCAGCGGGGTCAGGCGCGGCAACGGCTTCAGCCCGAAACCACTCGGGATCGCGACGCAGCGCTGCCGTCCTGGTCCCCCGCTCGTCCCAATGCTCAATGCGATAGGCATTGAACGGCGCGGACCAAACGCCTCCCGGCCTACTTGGGGCAAGCCGGAGGAAGGGCATGATCTCCTGCACATCCGGGCCCTGAAGCGGCCCGAAAACGCGTTGAACGGAATCCCCTGCGAGCAGCTGGAGCAGAGGTCCAGCGCCACGGGTCGCCCCGGGGAGCAGGTTCAGCACCAAAACCCCGGATCGAAGCCACACGGCCTCGTAAGCCCGCCCGGGGAGCCGAACAGAATGTACAAAGTGGTAGTGAGGAGAGAGCACGCTCAGGCGCGGACCGTCTAACACGAATAGCGTATCGGCGGGCCCGATCACTACTAGATCGGGACCCAAGAACTCTCCCGGCCCCTGTCTTCTGGTACCGATAGTGGCAAGAAATCTGCCAGACTCGTCGTAAACCGCGATGATGCCGGGTTGGTCAACCGGTGCCACATAGTAGCGACCTCGAGAGTCTTCCGTGTTGCCGACTGAACTACCATAAAGCGGTTTTGCGGATCGTGCCAGTTGTTGGTTCAGCCGCTGACGGAAGACGGACTGCTAGGCGCGGTGAAGTCGCACCAAGCCCAGCCGAGCCATCCTGTGGAAGTCCCGATCGAGAGACCAGAGCGCCGCCCCCCGCTCGGCCGCGATGGCTGCGATGAGCAGGTCTCCGACCCCGAACCCCTCGCCAGAGGCCACGGCTAGAGTCACCCAGCGGTCGATCCGCTCCCAGGTCTCCCTTGTGGGCAGGTACAGGGGCAAAGCCGAAAGTAGCCGCCTAAGCCGCGGCAGTTCGCGCCGGGGTGCGCCGGAGAGAATTTCTATGCGAACCGGTACTGGGAGTGCGACTTGGTCGTCGTCAAGGAGAGCGGCCAGGTGGCGGGCCTCCGGTGCGTCCCGGCGCCTGAGCGCCACGATCCACACCGACGTATCTACGCAGATCACCGGCGCCGGCGCCTCCTTCTGGACCGTTCGAGATCGAGCTCCAGGGAAATCGAACCGAAGAGGTTTTTGAGCTCCTCGATCCGCCGACGGCGCACCAGCTCCTGGAGAGCCAGGATGACCGTATCCGTCTTCGACTTAAAACCCAACAGCCGGCGGGCCTCTTCCACCAGCTCCTCGGGAAGATCCAGCGTCGTGCGCATAGGCTGGAGAATAGGCTATATGCCGGGAGATGTCAATTTGGTCGCTCAGCATATGCCCTTTCACAGCCCCCGCCAGCAGCCAGCGCGCCCGTCACTGCGGGGAAAACCGCTGCATACCCGGGCCAGCGGCGAGCCTAGGGCCGCCGTTCAGAAGTTTCGGCAAGCCGTCGCCACAGCTCGAGCCGCTCCTTGACGCGCCCCTCGTAGCCGGCCTCGCCCGGCTGGTAGAACCGCGCCCGGGCCAGCCGCTCCGGCAGATAGCTCTGCGGGACGTAGGCGCCGGGATAATCGTGGGCATACTTGTACCCCCGGCCATACCCCAGCTCGCTCATGAGCGGCGTTACCGGATTCCGAATCGCAAGAGGCACCGGTTCGGCTGGCGTCTCCCGAGCGGCTGAAAGGGCCTTGCCCCACGCTTCGTAGGTCTTGTTGGATTTGGGTGCCGTGGCCAGGTAGACCGCGGCCTCGGCGAGGGCCAGCTCGCCTTCCGGGGAGCCAAGGAAGTGGTAGGCGTCCTTCGCCGCGACCGCGACACTGAGGGCCCGGGGATCGGCCAGGCCTATGTCCTCGACAGCCATGCGGATCAATCGTCGAGCGATATACAGGGGATCTTCACCTCCGTCGATCATGCGGGCCAGCCAGTACAGCGCGGCGTCGGGGTCCGATCCTCGCACGGCCTTGTGGAGCGCCGAAATCAGGTTGTAATGCTCCTCGCCCGACTTGTCATAGCGCGCGAACCTGAGCTGCAACGCTTCCGCCGCTATCTCCCGCGTGATCCTGCCGCCGGGGCCCACCAGACTGGCCGCGCCTTCTAGTCCTTGGAGCGCCCGCCGCGCATCGCCGTCGGAAACCTCCGCCAGGAACCGCAACGCCTCCGGATCCGCTGCGAGCTTAGCTCCACCTAGCCCACGCTCGGAATCAGCGAGCGCCCGATGCAAGATCGCCTCCAGGTGCTCCGGTTTCAGCGGCTCCAGCACGAAGACGCGACAGCGGCTGAGGAGCGCTCCTCGCAACTCGAAGCTCGGGTTCTCGGTGGTGGACCCGATGAGGACGATAGTCCCCGCCTCCACGGCCGGCAGGAAGGCGTCCTGCTGTGCCCGGTTGAAGTGGTGGATCTCGTCGCAGAAGAGGATGGTGCGCTGGCCGGTAGCTCGAAGGCGTTGCTCGGCTTCCTCCAGGATCTCTCGGACGCGCGGAACGCCCTCGGTAACGGCGCTGAAGGGAACGAATGCAGCGCGAGTTCGCTCGGCGATGATCCTGGCGAGGGTGGTCTTGCCGCTGCCCGGCGGCCCCCAAAGGATCATGGACTGGAGGTCGTCGCGCTCGATCATATCCCGGAGCACACGGCCAGCGCCCACGAGGTGCTCCTGGCCCACGAACTCCTCGAGGGTGCGGGGCCGCATCCGCACGGCGAGGGGGGCGCCCGGCATCTCGGACCCAGGGATCACCCGAGCGCTTTCGGCGCTCCAAGCAGAACGCTGCTCTTTGAACAAATCTTCCTGGCTCTCAGCCACGCGTGCGACTCCACGGCTCGCAGACTTACTCGAGGAGCTGGGTGTCTAAGCCAGCTGGGTTTATCGAATACTAACTGCAGCTGCCCGTTGCCCGGAATAGAAACTCCGAGCTCCGCGGCGAAGCTTAGCTAAAGGTACTCGAGTCTTGACCCCCGCTTTGCTGCCGTGCGAAGATCAATGGCAGGTGTGCCGACAACCGATAAACTCGTCAGTCCGAGGCGTGCCGTGGCGCTGATCTACACCATCGGCCACTCGACTCGCACCCTAGAAGATTTCCTCGCCCTGCTCCGGCAGCACGGGATACAGCTCCTGGTGGACGTGCGTCGGTTCCCCACCTCGCGGCGCCATCCTCACTTTGCGCGCGAAACTCTAGCGAGGGCTCTTGAGCTCGAAGGGATCGAGTATCTTCACGAACCCGAGATGGGAGGCCGCCGGAGCGCGAGGCCCGACTCGCAGAACACGGCCTGGCGGGTGAAGGGCTTCCAAGGTTACGCCGATCATATGGACACGCCAGAATTCCGGGCAGCTCTGGAGCGGCTGGTCGCTCGCGCGGGCGAGCGCCGCACCGCCGTCATGTGCGCCGAGATCACTCCCTGGCGTTGCCACCGGCAGCTCATCGCTGACGCCCTCGTTGCCCGAGGACACCAGGTTTGCCACATCGTCTCACCCGCCCGTATCGAGGAGCACAATCTGAACCCTAACGCCAGGGTGCTGGGGGACAGGCTTGTCTACCGGCCGCCGGGGATCGAGCAATGAGATGGGGGCCTCACGATTTCTGCCGCGTCACGGCGCTTGCCTTTCTTCGTCATATCACGAACCCGCGCATCATGGGACCCGCCGCCCTCGACGGAGCGGGAGCCTGGCGGGCGCTCGAGACCTGGCTCGCAGTCCCCGGAATCGTGATGCGCGACGAACCGGCAGGCTTGGACGAGTGGCTGCGCCGCTGGAGCGGGCGAGGGCTCGCTCCAAGAGCTGAGGGTCGAGAGCCAAATTGATCGTCAGGTCATAGCCTCCACACATCAATAAACACACATACGTGCCCTCGCATATACCTACCCTCGGCACGCGCAACAGGGAACCCCGCCCGGTCACCAGTGCAAACAGCAGACGAATTACCGCACCGCCCGGTCTAAACTCCGGTACTGAACCGCCTCGCTCACCTGCGCCGGCTCGATGGCAGCACTACCAGCCAGATCCGCAATGGTGCGCGCGATCTTCAAGACCCGATGATAAGCCCGCGCCGAAAGCCGCAGCCGATGGATCGCCGTCTTCAAGAGGGCGTCCGCGGAGTCGCTCACCCGACAGTACTTCTTGAGATCCTGCGGCGTCATGTGCGCATTGGCGAAGAGACCCGGGCGTTCGGCGAACCGCTCCAGTTGGATCTGCCGCGCCCGGTTCACCCGCTCCCGAATCGCCTCGCTCGGCTCGCCACTTCGCTCGACCGAGAGCTCCCGATACGGCACCGCCGGTACCTCGATGTGAATATCAATGCGATCCAACAGCGGGCCTGAAAGCCGCGAGCGGTAGCGCTCCACCTCCAGCGGCCCACACCGGCAACTGCGGGCTGCATCGCCCCACCAGCCACACTTGCAGGGGTTCATCGCCGCGGCAAGCATGAAGCGAGCAGGATAACAGAGCGAAGACGACGCCCTTGAAATGGTGACGAACCCATCCTCCAGCGGCTGGCGCAACACCTCCAACACGTTCCGCCTAAACTCCGGCAGCTCGTCCAAAAACAAAACACCCCCGTGCGCCAGGCTCACCTCCCCCGGCCGAGGAACCGAACCCCCGCCTATCAGCCCGGCATCGCTGATCGTGTGATGCGGCGAGCGAAACGGCCGCAGCGTGACCAGCGAAGTTCCCGGAGGCAAAATCCCTGCCACACTGTGAATCTTCGTGGTCTCCAGCGCCTCGGCCAAAGACATCTCCGGCAGTATGGTCGGCAGCCGCCGCGCGAGCATCGTCTTACCTGAACCCGGAGGACCGATCATCAGAACATTGTGAGCCCCGGCAGCGGCGATTTCCAGCGCCCGCTTTACGTGCTCCTGGCCCCGCACCTCGGAAAAATCCACATCGTCCCTTAACACCTTGCCCAAGAAAGCGCGAGGATCCACCCTGGCCCGCGGCAGCCCGTTCCCCAGACCAAAGAAGGCGGTTACTTCTCGCAGCGAAGCAGCTCCCAATACTTCGATCTCGCCCACCACGCCTGCTTCCTGAAGGTTGGCCAGGGGGACGATCACACCCTTGAGACCTCCTTCCCGGGCCGCTAGCGCAATGGGCAACGCCCCCCGCACCGGGCGCACATCGCCCTCGAGCCCTAGCTCGCCCACTATCAGATAGTCCGACAGAGACCGCAAGCCGGGCGACCCGGAAGGACGGGCGCCGTGAGCGTCGAGCTGACCCGTTGCAGCCAGAATGCCGAGGGCGATCGGCAGATCGAACGCGGAGCCGTCCTTGCGCACATCGGCCGGCGCCAAGTTGACGGTTATCTTCTTCAGCGGAAACTGGAAGTCCGAATTCTGTATTGCGGCGCACACCCGCTCGCGACCCTCTTTCACCGCGCCTTGGGGAAGCCCTACGGTCGAGAAAGACGGCAAGCCGGTTGCAATATCGCACTCCACATCGACGAGATAGGCGTCGATCCCCAAAACCGCGGCTGAACGCACCCTGGCCAGCATGAGCACAAGTATGCCCGCCGCCGCGCAAAACGTGGGTGAAAAACTCTGCGGGCCGGATCTTTTCATTGCGTGAAAACTAGGCCACCCACCAATCCAGGAGTACGCAGTCGCCTGGCTGGACGTCAAGGAGGTACACGTAAGGCTCGCGCCGCACATGGCATTTTCCAGCCGGAGATGACTCTTGCGGACACTCAAAACGGAGGATTATATTGCCCACTTGTGCCGAGTTAACTTTTGCCAAAAAGAGACGTCTACAGACATGTTTCGGTTGGCTATGCAACCGCTGTAGCTAGCGACAACCAGAATTGAGAAACCGGTCAAGGAAAGGATCGACTGCGGTGAACCTCTCCGGAACGTTTCTTCGTATCGCCGCCTTGGCAATGTTTCTGGCAGCCTCCAGCCGCCCCCTACCCGCGCGCAAGGTGTCGGAGGGCACGATCCCCTCCTTCGCCCGCCGGTATGGGGTAACCTGTCAGCTCTGCCACAGCCCCATCCCGAAGCTTACTACGTTCGGCGAGACCTTCGCGGGCAACGGTTTTCGGATGAGCTCGGCTGAGCCAGCTCGGGACACGATCCCCAGCGGCGACCCGTTACTCGAGCTCAACCGCACCCTTCCTCTAGCCATCCGCCTCGACGCCTTCGCCCAGTTGTACCTCCAAGGGCGAGCGGAAACCGATCTCCAGATGCCGTACTATCTGAAGATTCTCTCGGGAGGCCCGATCTCTAGCTCGATCTCGTACTATCTCTATTTCTTCCTCTTCGAGCGGGGCAAGGTGGGCGGCATCGAGGACGCCTTCGTCTACCTGAACGACATAGCCGGCAAGCCGGTAGACCTCGCCGTAGGTCAGTTTCAGGTCTCGGACCCGCTGTTCAAGCGGGAGTTGCGCCTCGAGTACCAGGACTACGCCATCTACCGGGCGCGCATCGGGAGCCAGCCGGCGGACCTCACTTACGACCGCGGCCTCATGCTCATCGCCGACGTGGCAGGATTCACTGCCACGGGCATAGTGGTAAACGGGAACGGGCGCGGTCCGGAGCAGCCGAACCGCAGGCTGGACAACGACCTCGCCAAGAACTTCATGGTGCACCTCACCCGCGATCTTTTCCCCGGCGTGCGCCTCGGCGTTCTGGGCTACCGCGGCCGGCAGACCGGCGCTCAGGTCAACGGCCCCGAGGTGACGAACCAGCTGTGGATGGCCGGCGTGGACGGAACTTTGAACTTCAGGTCCCTGGAACTGAACTTCCAGATCCTGCACCGGGAGGACAGCCGTCCCACGTTCGACCCGGCTGAGCCCAGTGCCGTAACCGACGGCGGATTCGCAGAACTCATCATCCGGCCGCCTGGGAGTCGCGCATACGCCCTCGCTCTGTACAACCGGATACAGACCGACCGTCCCCTCCTGAACGTCCGCCTAGGCGGCCCTCCCAACCTCCGGCGCTACGAGACGCTCACGGTCGGCGGCGGCTACCTCTTGCGGCGGAACGTGCGCGCGTACGCGGAGGCCACCTGGGACACGCAGGAAGGAGCGACCCGGTGGACACTGGGCCTGACCACCGCTTTCTAGCCTCTTCTCGGCTCATAGAGGCGTAACGTCGGCACGGCCAGATCTACATTTCTCGGGCGGGCCCCGCTACATTATCCGCGGACCGCGAACGAAACAGCAGGGCGCTCCGGCAGGAGCCCACCCGGTAAACCAAGCAACTTTAGATCACTCAAAAGCTGATATGCCGATTCCAGCTACCGGAATACGCCGCGGGATGGCGATAGTCTTCGACGGCGAACCGTGCCGAGTCATCGACTTTCACCACCACACGCCCGGAAACCTGAGGGCTATGGTCCAGACCAAGCTGCGCAAGCTCAAAAGCGGCACCACCATAGAGTACCGCTTCCGCGCCAGCGACCAGGTGGAGTTGGCTGACCTCGAAACCCACGAGCTCCAGTTCCTCTACCGCTCGGGCGATATCTACCACTTCATGAACACCGAAACCTACGAGCAGCTGGTCATCGACACCCAAACCCTGGGCGACGCCGCCCGGTGGATCACAGACGGCATGACCGTTACGGCGGAGTTCTTCGAAGGCAAGCCTATCGGAGTGCAGCTCCCCAGCGCACTGGTCTTCCAAGTGGTGGAAACGGCACCGGCCCTCAAAGGGGCCACCAAGACAGCCTCCACCAAGCCGGCCCGACTGGACAACGGTGTCACAGTCGACGTGCCGGAGTTCATCGAACCCGGAGACAAGATCCGGGTCAACCCCAACGCGGGGGAATATCTCGACCGGGTGAAATAGGGCTAACTCCCCGGCGTCCGCCCAGACTCGGCCCAGGCCCAAAGGAGCGCGGCAAGAGTTGCCTGGAGCCAAAGCTTCAACACTCTTACGGGCGCGCCTTGGTGTAGCGATCCAGAAGCCGCCTTATCTCTTTTGCGAATTGGGTGTTCCCCGACTCGGTCGCCAGACGCAGCGCCTGCTCGAGCTGCATCACGGCTAGAGAAATCTCCCCTTTGAGCGCTAACGCCCCGCCCATGGCGTAATGGGTGACGGCATCCGGCTTCAACAGCAGAGCCTGCCGATAATGCCCGATCGCCCCATCTAAGTCTCCCGCCCCCAGCGCCGAGTCGCCCATGGCCAACTCCCGGGTCGCGAGAAAGGCGATCTCGTCGGCGTGGCGCTTCCAGTTGACGTGGCGCTCCAAAATCTTCGCCTCTTGCTCGCTCTTGGGCAACAATTGCAGCACTAAATCGGCCATCTCGTCGGTGGAAAAAGAACCGAACCTCACCCGCTTGGGAGGATGATTGGGATTTCGCGGATTGTCGGACGAGTTATCGTACCGATACCGCATCAAAAGTACCGTTCCCCGAGGAAGCCGGATCGGCTCGGCGTAGCGGTACTCGTCCTGCCAGTTGAAATCCCAGTTGTCGATCCGCAACAGCCAGCGGATTCTCCCGTCGGGCAGCCGGGCCTGGGCGTGCATCTGGCGAGCCAGGAAGTGAGCATGGGGATAGACGCCCAGCACCTCCACCTCCACCGGCAGCTCGAATGAATCCCTCACGATGTAATTCTTTTCGCCCGCCGGGATGTCGATCAACTTGCTCCCCATCATGATCACCACCGGATGGCGCGTAGGGGGCCGGGAGGCGAAATAAAGACCCACTACCGGCTTTACCTCGTGAGGTTCGCTGGCGGGGCGAAAATGGAGCTGGAGCACGATATCGGATCCCGGGCGCAAAGGCCACGCCATATCCTCGGTTCCCGCCAGCGGCACCCGACCGGGAGTCCACCCCACGAAGAATCCTTCGGGATTCAGCGCGTTGCTGGTGATGTGCATCCCGTCGAACCCGGCTGCAGGATCCTGGGCGTCGTAAAGCCTCGAGGATTCTGTGGTGTCCACCATCATGCGTCCGTGATGCACCACCTTGGGATCTCCCGGACGAACGTGGACCGCTCTAACGTACCTGAGCTCGGTCACCGGCGCCCGGGCCACAAAATTCCGATAGATGTCCGGACCGCCCGCCGGAACCGTATAGCTGGGAAATTCCACCACGGCATCGGGCTCGCCCAGAACCCAGCCCTCCACGCCCGGCAGCGCCACCGGCTGATCGGCGGGATTGCCCCGGGGCATCCCGGCTTCCACCCAGCGGCGAATCGTCGCAATATCCTCGGCGTCCAACCGGCGCTCACCCTGAAACTCCACGTATCCGGGCTCCGGAAGCCACGGCGGCATGCGGCGGCTTTCGATCGCAGCCAGCACCAGCGGAGCTACGGCCTTTACTTCCTCATAGGTGAGCAAGCTGAACGGTCCCGAGCCTTCCGGACGATGGCACGGCGCGCAGTGGCGATAAAGAATTGGTGCGACATCCCGGCTAAAGACCGGAGCCTGCGCGCCGCCGTCGCGCCCCCCGCCAACCGAAACCGCCGAGCGGCGGCCGCCGAGCCCGGGGCCGCAGGACAACGCCCCAGCAGCCGCGAAGAAAAGCAAACCGGTAACCCAGACCTTCCTAACGCGACTTCTCGAGCTCCACATACGAACTCAGGGCGAAGTACACCGGATCGGTTCTCGTCTGCGCAGTGGCCTGGCCGGCGAGCTTGCCGTCCCGGTACCACAGGCGCAGTAGGACCTGGTGCGGCCGGCGCACGGCATCCGCAGTGGGAACGGTGCCCGCAAACCGCCCGCTCAGAACCCACTCTTCTTGCTCGTAGCTGGCCTCGTTCAGGACCGTCTCCAGTTGATCGCCCAGCTCCACGTGAACATCGTCCTTGCCGCGCACCGTCAGTTTGAACGGAACCTCTCCTTCGTAGGTGCGGAGCGCGCCGATCCACTCGCCGAAAAGCTCAGCCGGCATTTCTCGAAACCGATCCCCCCGATCGCCCGGCGCCCGCGCCGACTCGCGCCGCGCCACGCGGTAGCGAGGGAGAACCGCCTCCACCACCTGCTCGAAAATCCGGGACCGGGCCTCGCCGTCCGATACGTTCAGCAACACCACTACTCCCAGATTTTCCCTGGGATAAATGCCCAATATGGTGGATACACCGGGCATCCCTCCGGTGTGCCAGACGCGCAAGAACCCGCGATCCTGCTCGACGAACCAGCCCAGCGCATAAGGACCGCTTCCTCGAGGGGTCTGCACCTTGCGCATCGTGTCTATGGTGGAATCCTTCAAGATCGGGCGCTGGTCGGCGAGCGGAGCTTTCAAATGAAACAGCGCGAACCGTGCAAGGTCGTGGGCGCTGGCATAAACTGCCGAGCCACCGTCGTGGTCGAAGTCATAATAAGGGATCGGCCGCCGGCGACCGTCGTAGCGCTGTGCTGCGACGCCCTCCAACTCGGCTGGCAGATGCACCGAGCTGTGCTCCATACCCAAAGGCTCGAAAACCTCCGAGCGCATAAAATCCGGGTAGGACCTGCCCGAAACCGACTCGATCAGCTGATCGATCACACCGTAGCCCAAGTTCGAATAGACGTAAGCCGTGCCCGGAGGATAGACCAGGATGCCGTACCGCGCGATCGCGTCTTCCATCTTGCGCTCACCGTAAACTGCGTCTCGGTAGAAGAACTCGTAGTGAAGGGGCAGCCCTGCGGTGTGGCTCAACAACCGCCGCACCGTAGCCCCGGACGCGTCGCCCGCCAACCCGGTAAGCTTGGCTCCCCGCAGATAATCGTTGGCGGGGCGATCCAGATCTACCAGGCCCCTTTCCACCAGAACCATGAGCCCGGTAGCCGTGATCGGCTTGGAGATGGAGGCCAGAGAATAGGGAGTCCGTGCCGTAGCGGGCACCCGGCGCTCCCGGTCCGCCCAGCCGAACCCTTCTTCCCAAACGATCTTGCCGTCCTTCACCACCGCAACCGCCACCGAAGGGAGATCGCGCTCGACCATCACCTGCTGGATGAAGGCCCTGACCTCGGCGAACCGCGCCGGGACCTGCGCCAGCAGGTACGCCGGCCCCGCCCAACAAATCAGAGCACCAATTACCAGGGCCAATCTAGCCGACCGGAGGACCGTGGTCCGCATCTTTCGACCTTTGAATCTAACGCCCCCTATCTTACGCCGGTTTCGCCGGAAGGCTAGCTTGACAGCGATGACTTACGCCCTGATGAGCAGCGGTGGCAAGGACTCGACCCTGGCCTTGGACCGCGCCCGGCGCGAAGGACTGGACGTCCGCTACCTGGCCAACATCTACGAGGGCTCCACCGGGAGAGTCCGCTTCCACGGCGTGAGGGCCGAACTGATAGCCGCTCAGGCAGCCGCGGTAGGTCTGGAGTGCATCCAGCTGCATACCCACCCGCGTCCTTTCGAGCCGGTCTTTCTCGATCTGCTGAAAGAGCTCAAGCGACGCGGGTGCACCGGGATCGTTTTCGGCAACATTCACTTGGCCGACGTCCGGGCCTGGTACGAGGAACGGGTGACGGCGGCCGGATTCCAGCACCTGGAACCCCTTTGGGGAGAGCCCGCGATGGAGCTCGCCTACGAAGTCGTAGAACGGGGCTACCGGGCGATCGTGGTGAGCGTGGACCTCGCCCAGCCCGCCGCGGGCTTCCTGGGACGAGAGCTGGACGCCGACCTCCTCACCGAGATCGGGATTACTGAGGGACTGGACCCCTGCGGAGAGCGGGGCGAATATCATACCTTTGTATACGACGGTCCCGAGTTCTCGCAGCCTGTGGTGGTGGAACCGGGTGCGACGGTCGAGTTCGAGGGGCACCGATTTCTGGACCTCGTGCCGCCACGCCACTAGCGCCGCTGCAGAGCTGTCTGGAAAAGCCGAAGGATTGCAGTGAAAAATCGGCGGGATACAGGTTGAGTCAGGCTTCGAGGCCTGCGCGCTTCAGCTGGGCCGCCGAGTGGGCTCCGAGCTTCAAGGATTTGGGAAATTACCGACTGCGCTCGGAGGCCACCATTACGACTACGATCTATGCCGGCTTGGGGCTCAGGGTGGGCGTGATCAACGAGCTCAACAACCGGCCCCGCCCGGGAGTAAAGCGCCATGACATGCTGCTCACTACAACCGTCACTTACTCGGTAGGAAGATAGGCCTATGGGCGAGCCCCGCCTGATCGTAGTCAGCAACCGGCTCCCCTTCACGCTGAAAAGGAGTCCCGACGGGATCGAGCGCCGGCCCTCCGCGGGAGGGCTGGTTGCGGCGCTGGAACCGGTGCTTACCGCGGCAGGTGGCGTGTGGATCGGCTGGCCGGAGATCGAACTCCGCACCGGCGAACGGCTGCGTCGCAAAGGGGACGCTTACCGGATCAAGGCGGTCGCGCTAAATCGCAAAGAGGTCAGGAGGTACTACCACGGCTTCTCCAACAACACCCTGTGGCCAGTGTTTCACTCTTTTCCTACGCGCACCGTGTTCCAGCGACACGACTGGGACACTTACGAGCGGATCAACGCCCGTTTTGCCCGGGCGGCGGCGCAGGAACTCACGGGGAACGACATCGTGTGGATACACGACTATCATCTCCTAAGGGTACCGCGACACCTGCGCAGGCTCGTCCCTGAAGCGCAGATCGGATTCTTCCTCCACATACCGTTTCCCCCGTTCGACATCTTTCAGATACTGCCCCACGATCAGGAGCTGCTGCGCGGGATGCTCGGTGCCGATCTCGTGGGTTTTCACGTGCGGGGCTACATGGACAACTTCCTCGACTGCGTGCAGCGGCTCCCCGGGACCGAAGTAGACCGGGTGAAGGGAATCGTCCGCCACGAACATGGCACTACCTGGGTGGGAGTCTTTCCCCTGGGAATCGACTTCTCTTACTACGAAAGGCTCGCCTGCGAGGCGCCCCAGAGCCGCCGGGGCAACAGCATCCGGCTGATCTTGGGAGTCGACCGGATGGACTACACTAAAGGCATACCCGAAAGGATCCTCGCCCTAGAGCGGCTGCTGGAACTGCACCCCGAACATCGGGAACGAATCGTGTTCCTGCAACTAGCCGTTCCCAGTCGCGAGGAGGTCCCCGCCTACCAGGAGCTCAAAATGACCATCGATCGGCTCATCGGGAGAGTTATTGGCCGATTCGCCACCGCCGATTGGGTTCCGTTGAGATATCTCTACCGCTCCCTCCCGCCGGAGCGGCTGGCCGCGCTGTACCGGGATGCCGACGTGGCTTTGGTAACGCCCCTCAGAGATGGCATGAACTTGGTGGCCAAGGAGTACGTAGCCTGTCAGGTGCGTGAACCCGGTGTCCTGATTCTCTCGCGCCTGGCAGGTGCGGCCGAAACGATGGCCGAGGCCATTCAAGTGAATCCTTACGACGTAGACTCCACCGCACAGGCGCTGCATACTGCTCTGGTGATGAGCCCGGCCGAGCGGCGGAGGCGCATGGATGCCCTGAGGGCCCGAGAACGCGCCTTCGATGTCCACGTCTGGGCCCGGGAGTTTCTCTCCCACCTCAGGCGCGCCGCTGTGCGATGAGCCCCAAATGGCGCGCGCTCGCCGCCCTGGCCGCGACGGCACGCATCGCCCAGCCTCCCGAACTACAGGGGCGCTAGCTCAGGAACGCCCTCGCGGTAAGAGCCCAAGCCTCCAAACTGACGGGGCCAGAGGCTAGAGTTTCCCTGCGAGCGCTCCTAGCGTCTGGCGTAAACCGAAGTCTTGCCAGACCGGTCGAAAGTCAAAACCTCGTAAGGATCCTTGACCGGACCCTCCATGCCGGGCGATCCCCGGGGCATTCCCGGAACCGCCAGGCCTAGCACCGGGGGCCGCTCCCTCAGGAGGCGCCGGATAAGATCGGCCGGCACGTGCCCCTCTATGACGTATCCCGATACCACCGCGGTGTGACAAGCCTCCAGCCTCCGGGGCACACCCAGGGTCACCCTGACCGAGTTGAGATCGTCAGTGTCGTGCGTCTTTACCGTGAAACCGTTTTCGCGTAGGTGCCCGACCCACGATGCACAACAGCCTCAGGTGGGACTTTTGTAAACCGTGATCTCGAAAGCCTGATCCGCCACCAGACCCGAGCCCTGCGAGACAGCACCAGGCTCAGCGGCTCCCGCTCCTATAGCCGCTGCCACTCCCAAAGCCATCGCAACGCCCACACCTATTGCCAACTTTCGGGTTTTTTCCATCTATCGCCCCGCCGTTGCTGGATTGAACCATTGCGGCTGCTAGCGGCAACTTAATCGAGCCCTGCCGGTTGTGTCCAGAGCTTTTAGTTGGTTGAAATATTGTTGACAGCGACTCTTTAAGTTCGATCCTACCTTCACCAGCAAGGTGCCGGCAGCCTCGGTCGTCGCCCTGCGGCCGGTACAACTGCCCCAGCGAAGCGAGAAGGACCGCAGGTGACAAGCCGCAGGCTGCCGGCACCACCCAGGCAGATTCTGGTGCTGTTCAATGGAGCTGGTTCAACGCACTGCCTGCTCGAGCTCGCTCAACTTGAGCAGCGCGGCGGGATCGACATAAAGCCTACCGTACCTGGCGACCCAATGCAGGTGGGGGCCGGTCACTCTGCCCGTGGCTCCCACCAAGCCTATCGCCTGACCCGCCTCCACCGTGTCTCCCAGAGCGACCAAGATTTCGCTGAGGTGAAAGTAACCAGTGGACCAACCCGATCCGTGGTCCAGGTAAACCAGCTTTCCCTGATAGAAGAAGTCTCCCACCAGTGACACCACTCCTCGCGCCGGGGCCAAGACCGGTGTTCCTTCGGGGGCGCCCAAGTCCAAACCCGAGTGAACGCTTTGGGCGGCCCCGTTGATATCCCGCCTGGCCCCGAAAGTACCGGTGACGCGGTGGAGGCCGGGCCAAGAGAACTGCCCGCTCCACATCCTTTCGCTGCGGTGCGCCTGGTTTAGAGCCACCCGCTGTGCCGCGCGTTCCCGTGCCACCCGCTCGAGGAGCGCCGAGTCGAGCGGCTCCACGTACTGGCGGGGTAGCCTCACTCGTTCCAACTCCACGTCCCGGCGGGCCACCGGAAGGCGAACCAAGAGCCGTTCTAGAGCCCCATTCCCTCTTTTGATCTCTAGGTCCGCCAGAACTCTCCCGGGCGAGCCCAACGGTACGGGGATGATGCTGCGGTAGACCCCGCCTTCGTGCCGGCCGAAGTGCAGCGGCTCTCCCGCCACCGTGCCCTTTACCACGAAAATCTCGTTGCCGGTCGTATCGGGACCTACCGAAAGCAGGGCGATTCCTCCCTCTACGGGCATCTCTGGGATCCACGCGAGGCGTACTGAACTCGGGCTTTGGGCCGAGAGAGACGCGGCCAAGACTAGGCCGAAAGGAAGGCCTACCGCAGCGAGCGACATGACCACAAGATAACGCGGCTTTATCTTGAGGCGGAGGGTGAGCGATGGCTCCGTCTCTAAAACGACTGCTGGGTGTCGCTCGAGGCGCCGAACCGGCTGATCTCGTATTCCGGCGGGCGCAGCTGGTAAACGTGTTCTCGGGGGAGATCCACCCGGCAGACGTAGCGGTCTGCGACGGTCTGATAGCAGGCGTGGGAGCCGGTTACGAGGGGCGCAACGCTCTCGATCTGGACGGCGCGTTCCTCGCCCCGGGATTCATAGACGCGCACGTCCACATAGAAAGTTCCATGGTCCCACCCCGGGAGTTTGCCCGTGCGGTGCTCCCCAGGGGCGTCACCACGGTCGTGACCGATCCTCACGAGATTGCCAACGTCTTGGGGCTGGCGGGAATCCGCTTCATGCTGGATCAGGCGCGCGATCTTCCCTTCTCCATGCTGGTCAACGCTTCCTCCTGCGTTCCGGCCACCGAGATGGGAACGGCGGGCGCCAAACTGGACGCCGCCGACCTCCGGGCTCTGGCCGGAGAGCGTGGCGTGCTGGGGCTGGCAGAAGTGATGAACTTCCCCGGCGTGGTGTTCGGAGATGATTCGGTGCTGGCCAAGATCGAAGCTTTTTCCGGGAAGGTGATCGACGGGCATTGTCCTGGCTTGAAAGGCAAGGAGCTCTCCGCCTATGTGGCCGCCGGTATAGGTTCCGATCACGAGTGCACCACCGTGGAGGAGGCCCGGGAGAAGCTGCGCTTGGGGATGACAATTTACATCCGGGAAGCTACCAACGCGCGGAATCTGCGAGCTCTGCTGCCGCTGGTCACTCAGGAGAACGAGCGCCGGGTGTGCTTCTGCACCGACGACCGGCAGCCCGGCGATCTGTTGGAAGAAGGGTCGATCGATCATCTAGTCCGCCTCGCCATCGCCGAGGGAGTGCATCCGGTAACCGCCATCAGAATGGCGACCTTGAACCCGGCAGAGCACTTTCGCCTCTTCGACCGGGGAGCTGTGGCCCCGGGCAGGAGGGCGGATTTAGTGGTCTTCAGGGAACTCGATGCTCCCCGTCCGTTTCAAGTTTACGTGGCGGGCCGTCTAGTGGCGGAGGAGGGAAAACTGGTAATCTCGCTCCCGCCGCCGGTCCCGGTGCCCGCCGAGGTAAAGAGCACGGTGCGGATCGACTGGTCCCGAGTGGATTTTTCGGTGCCGGCAGCGGGGACGAAAATTCGGGTCATCGGTGCGATACCGGATCAGCTGATCACCCAGCATCTGGTGGTGGATGCCCCGGTTCGGGACGGCGTAGTGCAACCTGATCCCGAGCGGGACCTGCTCAAGATGGCGGTGATCGAGCGGCACCGGGGATCTGGCAACGTCGGGTTGGGTTTGGTAAAAGGGATAGGGCTGAAACGCGGGGCGATAGCAGGCACGGTAGCTCATGATCATCACAATCTGGTGGTGATCGGTGCCGACGATTGGTCGATGCTGGCTGCAGCCCGGGCGGTAGCCCAGGCGGGAGGGGGTCAGGCGGTGGCCGAAGGCCAGAAGGTGATAGCTCTGCTGCCGCTTCCCATCGCCGGCCTGATGTCCGACCTTCCCATTGAAGAGGTCCGCGACCGGATGGCCTTTTTGATCTCGGCTGCGCGCGAGTTGGGATCGCCCTTGCACGATCCGTTCATGGCGATGAGCTTTCTTGCTCTCGAAGTGATACCCGAGCTCAAGCTCACCGACAAAGGGCTGGTGGACGTGGAGCGATTCGAACTGGTTCCCTTGTTCGTTTCCAGCTAGGGCGAGAAGTGGCGCAACCCGAACCCACGATGCTCATCAGTCGGGAGGCGATCCAGGAAAAGGTCGCTGAGCTGGCGGCGCGCATCTCCCAAGACTACAGAGACGCCCAGCCGCTCCTCCTGGTTGGCGTGCTCAAGGGATCGTTCATCTTTTTGGCGGATCTATCCCGGCAGCTTACCATCCCGCACACCGTGGATTTCATCGCGGTATCCAGTTACGGCAACGCCACCAAGTCCACCGGAGAGGTGAGGCTGCTCATGGATCTGCGCTCGACGATCGCCGGGAAGCACGTGCTGGTGGTAGAGGATATAGTGGATACCGGCTACACCCTGGAGTACTTGATGCGCTTGCTCCGGGCGCGACGACCGGCATCCTTGAAGGCGTGCGCCTTGGTCAGAAAGCCCGATCGCCGGAAGGTGGACGTAACCTTGGATTACGTAGGATTCGACATTCCCGACAAGTGGGTCGTGGGCTACGGTCTCGATTGGGGAGATCGCTACCGTACTCTTTCCTACATCGGCTACGTGGAGCCTGCGGAAGACGGCTAGCGTGCCGACATGATCGAGTCCCGGCGGGCTTTGAACTCCGTCCCTTCCCTCCAGGTTGGGAAGCGGTGCTCGCTGGCCAGAAGGTAACCCACTCGGAACAGCAATTGCAGGTCCTCCACCGCGCCGCTCAAGTCCCAGTTGGGATCGAACTCGTCAGCCGGCTTGTGGTAGCGCAAGGCGGTGTATTCTTCCCGCCGTTTGAGGGACCACTCGGCGCCGTGCTCCACGTGATCGATCCCCGCGTCGGTGTACAGCGCCGGCACTCCCACCTTGGCCAGCTCGAAGTGGTCCGAGCGGTAGTAGAAACCCTTCTCCGGTTCGGGATCGGGGCGCAGGTAGCGGTTCTGGGCTCTCGCCGCCTCGGCCAGATAGTCGTCCAGTTCCGAATTCCCGTAGCCGATCACGGTGATGTCCCGCATCCGGCCGTCCACGTTGAGGCCGTCCAGATTGATCGCTGCCACTGTGCGGTTCAGGGGAAAGATCGGGTTTCTGGCGTAGTAGGCCGATCCCAGCAGGCCCTGCTCTTCGGCAGTAACTGCGAGGAAGACAACTGAGCGTTCCGGCGGGCGAGGGAGGCTGGCAAAGGCTTCGGCCAACTCCAGCAATCCAGCGGTGCCGCTGGCGTTGTCCACCGCTCCGTTGTAGATCTGGTCTCCGCTCAGGCTCGGGTCTTTCCCTAGATGGTCCCAGTGGGCCAGGTAGATCAGGTATTCGTCCGGCCGGTCCCGTCCCGGAAGGAGCGCTACCACGTTCTTGGACCGTGAGTACTCGATGGTGTTCCTCACTCTCACCGATGCATGCAGATTGAGCGGCACCGCGCGGAAGCCCCGCTGGGAGGCTCTGACCTTGAGGGAATCGTAGTCGAGCCCCGCGCGCTGGAAGAGGCGGCGGGCGGCGTCTACCGTGATCCAACCCTCCACCGCAGCGCGGGAGAGGTTGCGATCTTCGGTCACCAAGCCAAAGCGCGGGCCGGACCAGCTACCGGTGACTACTTCCCAGGGATACCCCGCGGGCTCGGTTTCATGAACGATCAGTACGCCGGCGGCGCCCTGACGGGCCGCCTCTTCGTACTTGTACGTCCAGCGACCATAGTAGGTCATGGCACGGCCCTTGAAGAGGGTGGTGTCTCCGCCCTGGAAGTCCGGATCGTTGACCAGCACGATGACTGTCTTGCCTCGGGCGTCCCAGCCTTGGTAGTCGTTCCAGCCTACTTCTGGCGCCACCACGCCGTATCCCGCAAAGACCAGGGGCGAGCGGTCCAGGGAAGTCTCTTCCACCACGCGGCTGGTGAAGGCCACGAAGTCGGCGGCGTAGCGCAGGGCGATAGCCGAGCCTTGGCCGCCGATTACCAGTATCATGTTGCGGTCCGCGGTGATCGAGACCAGAGGAACCTCCTGGAAATAGCTCTCCCCGTTGCCGGGCTCGAGTCCCAATCGCTGGAACTCGGCGCGGAGGAACTGCACGGTCTTCTCTTCTCCGGGAGACGACGGTGCGCGCCCTTCGAAGGAGTCTGCCGCTAGGATCTGGATTTTGGCGGCTAGGTCCCGCGGGGTAAAGGTCGTCAAAGCCTCGAGTGTCTCTCCGCTTTCGACCCGGCACCCGAGGCTCGACACACCTGCGGCCAGCAGGGCGAATGCTCCAGTCAACGATTTGATTCGCATACCGGAATCAACATACACGGTTTCGCAGCCTGCCGGAACGAGCGAGGAGCTCGAAAGCAGCCTCCAGCACCGACTGCACCTCGGTGCGTTCCAGACAGGTTGGCGGAGCTGTCCTGCACCAACCAGCCATGCAGACCCCGTCCGGTTCGCGGCAACTTAAGATGGCATTGGAAAACCTTCCCAGCGGCCGGGCCCAAACCCAACGGGAGGCTCCGAACAATCCCAGGGTCGGCACATTCAGCACCCAAGCCGCGTGCATCAGGCCACCGTCTTCCGATATCGCCAGCGTACACCTTCTTATTAAAGCGAACGCCTCCTCCTGGGAAGTCAGGCCTACTAGATCTACGAGCTCCTCTCCCAGAATCTGTTTCATTACGGCAGCTTTGGGGGCGATCTTGGGAAGGCCTAGTATCAGGAACTGTACCGGATAGGGAAGTCGGCTCTCGAGTTCTTTCGCCAATCGGCAGTAGCGCTCCGCGGGCCAGTTCCTGCCCGGGAGGGCGCCGGCGGGGTTGAGCAGTACCAGAGCGTGATCTGCTTTCCAGCCTGCGGCGCGCAGTTTTTCAAGGCCTGCATCCGGGTTTTTCAGCCGCAGTTCGGGGAGTTCGTCGATAGGGCCGAGTCCTGCTGCTTCAATGGTGAGCCGGGTTCGCTCCCCGGCCGGGATGGGAGAGAATCGGTCGAACTCGCTCCAGGCGATCGGGGCGAGGGCGCGTCTTACGAGTCGGCTGATGAGGTTGCGCTGCAAGTCGAGCACTAGCTGATACCTGCGAGCCATCAGGCGAGGTAGCAGAAGTGCCGCGGCAAGCACTTGGCGTTTGGTACTTCGTGCTCCGCCGATTTCGAAAACGCGTTCGAAAAGAACGGTGCACTTCGGTATCGCGCCCACCTCTTTGCGCGTCAGAAAGTCCAGTTCCGATCTGGGAAGCGATTGGCGGACCGCATTGAGATACGGCAAAGTGATCAGGGTATCGCCGAGCGCTTGCAGTCTAATAGCCAGTATCCGCCTCGGGGGATCTGGTCTCAGCCAGGCCTGCGACCTGATGGGCTCGCTGCTAGGTACCGGCAGGGGCACGAGCTTCACCTAGGAAAAGATTTACTGCACTGCTCGGACCAAGTCGTCCAGAACGGCTGCTGTTTCGTCAGGTCTTTCTCCCGGCTCGAGGAGCCAGGCACCTCGCTGAGCCAGCGCCCGTATCCGCTCGGGCGCGGAACTTCGGTAAAGATCGAATCCGTCTTCCCTCTCACCCGCGAGTCTAGCCACAGCCTCCTCGGGAGAAAGAGACATGGTTCTCGGTCCACCCCGCCGGAAAGCGCCGAGGACGCATAGGGCAACTTGGTCGGAGAAAAAGCAGCGATGCTCTGCCGGCACCTCGATTACGATCTTCGTCTTGCCGCTGAACAACCGCCTAGGTTCGCGCTCCTTCAACTCCGGGAAGTAAGCTGTAGCCGCTTCCGGAAGAGCTATCCTCCCCCTGCGTCCCCAGATTCTCAGGTGCGGATGCAGTTGAACATGCACCGACTCGTCGGCCAAGAGCAGATAGCCGCGCTGGCAGGCGGCGTAAGCCAAGGTGCTTTTGCCGGATCCGCTGTACCCGGCCAGCAGCACAGCGACACCGTCGCGCACAACCGCCGAGGCGTGAAAGGGTTTCCGATCGAGCGAGGCTAGCAGAGTCAAGGCAAGAGGTTCCAACACACCCTCGGCGAACACTTCAGGGTTGGACAACCAATCCGTCGTCACGTGGGCCCAACCATCTAGCCGAAGCGCATCTGCAACACCCAAGCAAGGGGATCCGGCGATCAACAATCGTCCAGGGTCTGGGACTCGGAAGTGGAGTGCCCCCAGGTTCGAGGGTGGTACGGGATTGTGCACTACTATTCTCACTCGCGGCTCTGGGTCCCGCGTTACGTAGTCGGAAGCCTGCAGCCTCGACCAGTGGGAGTAAGTCTCCCTTATGACCTCCATTGCCGCGACCGAATTCGAGAGGAAGCTCGTGGTGATGCCCATTACCGGATATCGGTCCACGTGGTCCAGCGGGATATCGCGGTAGAGTGGATCGCTCACGTCTTCCTCCTTAGACGCTCAGTGCCTCAGGACGGGCAAAAATGCCCGGTTCCTTCTAGCTTTAGGATATTACCACCTCCCTCATCGCGGTATGGCGGACCTGACCATTTCGGTGGTGATTCCCACCCGCAACCGGCCGGAAAGCCTGAGCCGATTATTGTACTCCCTGGAAAGGCAAATCCGATCGCCTGACGAGGTGATCGTGGTGGACGCCAGCGAGCCCTCATTAGACGGCGAGCGGTTGAAGCTCGAGTATCCCAAGCTGGCGCTGAGGTATTTCCATACCACTCCCTCCGTATGTCGCCAGCGCAACGCCGGGATAGCGTTAGCACTGAGCTCTCACGTATTGCTGTGTGACGACGACATCGAGCTGCCTGATAACTACCTGAGTGAACTGGCCAAATTCGCCCTAGCTAATCCCGATGCCGGTTGCGTCACGGGCCTGGTGTGCGAACCGGACCAAGCTGGCGGCTTCTCGGATTCCTTCTCGGCACCGACGGCCCGCCACCTGCTCTTCGCGTTCCTCTTTCAGCTCACCGTTTGGGGGGATGTGGAGGCTACTAGGGAGTCATCTCTCGTTCGCCTAGGGATAGGGTTCGCGAAACGTTGGTACCGCCATCGGGGTAACAGCTGGTCTCTGGCGGGCTGGCCTTTGGTCACGCAAGTGAGAGACCCGGTGGTCCGTACCAGCATATACGCGCTCGGTGCGGCATTGGTGCAGCGTGACTGGCTTTTGCGGTCCCCCTACGACGAAGGGCTTGGCCCTCACGGCATTGGCGACAATTACGGCGTCGCTTTAGGGTTCCCCCAGCAAAGACCGATCTGCGTTCTGCCGCAACTGAAAGCCCTGCACCACAGGGATCCGCGCAACCGCCCAGCCGCAGAACAGGTTTTCTACTTCCGCGTCTTGGCCCTCGAGCGCTTCATGCAGCGCGACGGGAGGTTCTCGCTTATCAACCGAATGTTCCTGGCCTGGTCTCTGGCGGGCAGCGCTGCAGCTTTTCTGGCCCGACGGAAGACCCGACTCTTTGTAGCAGCCTTGAGGGCGTTAGCAGTCGTTCTGACGGGGAACAATCCTCTTCGCCGCCGCGGGTCGAAGAGCACTTCCGCAGAGGCTCCATGCGCATCGCCGTGATTGTTCCGGCGGGAGTCGACCGCAGCAGCGAATACCGCGTCATACCCGCAATCATGTGGATCGTAGAACGCCTGGCACGGCACCACAGCGTCACGGTGATCACCCTACGCCAGGAACCGAAGCCCTCTTTTTGGCATTCGGTCGGGGCGGAGGTCTACAATATCGGAGCTCGGCCCAGACGGCTAAAGGCGGTGCGGCTGCTGTTCGACTTGCACTTGCGCCAGCACTTCGACGTTTTCCACGCAATCTGGGCCAGGGGCGCGGGCGAGGTCGCCCTCGCCGCCGGCCGGCTGTGCCGCCGACCGGTCCTGGTTCATCTTGCCGGAGGCGAACTGGTCTGGATGCCCGATATAACCTTCGGTTCTCCCCGACGGAGAGCTAGGTGGCTCGCAGGATTGGTTCTAAGAAAAGCGGACCGGGTGAGCGCCGCTAGCTCGCCCATGCTGGAACTGGCAAGAAGAGTTGGCGCCTCGCCGGTCAGGGTTACCTTGGGCCCCGATCTGACCGTGTGGACCCCGGAGGCTCCGAGGCCCCGCGACCCCCAGCGCCCAGCCCGACTAGTACATGTGGGCAGCCTTACACCGGTAAAGGACCACGAGACTCTCCTTCGAGCGGTGGCAGAACTAAGAAGACAGGGAAGATGCCTCCGAACCGATCTGATCGGGGAAGACGCCCTGCAAGGGCACGTGCAAAGAGTTGCCCAAGAGCTTGGGATCCAAGACATCGTAATATTCCACGGTTTCCTGCCCCAGCGCCGTGTAGTTCCCATCGTGAAGGCGGCCGACCTAATGCTGGTGACGTCGCGACACGAGGCCGGCCCGGTAGCCATGGTAGAGGCGGCAGCCGTGGGTGTACCGACCGTGGGTACCGCCGTGGGTCATGTGGTTGACCTGGCTCCCCGCGCTGCAGTGGCAGTGCCCATAGGCGACTGGAATCGCCTGGCCGCCGAGATCGCGGAGCTTTTGGACCACGACGAGCGACGTCTTGCCCTGGCTACCGAGGCTCAAAGGTGGGCCGTAAGAGAAAATGCCGACTGGACCTGCGACCGCTTCGAAGAGTTGTACCAGGAGGTAGCTCGAAGGCGGGCACGATGAGCTTCGGCAATGAAGATTCGGACGCGCGCATTAGGCGCTGGCTCAGCACCGGAGACCTGAGCGCGCTGTGGCCGCAGTGCAGCGCTCAAGAGGTCTCGGCGGCACATCAGGAAATCTGTCGAGTCACACGTGCCTTGTTGAATTCGTCGGGTGAGAAGCCGGAACTAGAGACGAACTACCCCGCAACAACCGCGGCGCTCGGTATAGCGGCATTCGTCTCCGGTATGGGACCGCTCCTAGGTTGGTGGGCCGCCCACGGGAAGCTGCGCGTCCAACCTCCCAGCGGACAGGTTCTGGCCAAGCATCTGGAACAAGGCCGTAAGCGCGCAGCGCTTCTACGGAGCCACTTGAAGCAAGTCCTAGCTGCCCTGGAAGAAGCGGGCCTGAGGGCGATTGTACTCAAGGGACTCCACACCGGTAGCGTATACTTGCCGGAGCCAGGCACGCGTCCCGGGGCAGACATCGACCTGCTGGTTGAACCCGGAAACTACCCCGTAGCCGCCCACATTCTAGAGCGGCTAGGCTTCCAGGAGACCAGAAAGACCGTTTTTGGACGGCGCTCCGAGTGGACGCGACCCGATAGCCCGCAAACCATAGCATCCATGGAGCTGGAAACAGAACGCAATCCTTGGCACCTAGATCTACACACCGCGCTCGAGCGGTGGTACTTCCGAGGGCTCACGGCCAGCTTAGGCACCGGTGCCTTCTCGGCTACATCTACCTTTTTCCTAGACGACACCCCCACGATGGGGCTGGGACAGCCTTATCTTGCAGCGTTTCTGGCCCTCCATGCCAGCTACGAGCTTGTGAGAATGCGCCTCATCAGGCTGGTTGAACTGTTGTGGGTCATAGAGAAGGACACCCTGCGCGGCACCCTGAAGTGGGCGGAGCTTCTATCGTTGGTGACGGAGAAGAAACTGGCTCGGTTTGTTTATCCTGCCTTCGCGTTGTGTGAGAGCCTGAGGCCAGGAAGTATCGACCCCGAAGTGCTACAGTATACCGAAGGCCAAGCGACTCCGCGGCTTCGGCGCGTCACGCGTCAGGTGGAAAGGGAGAACCTCGCCCCCCTGGTGCAGCGATCTCTAGACGACAAGCTGATGTGGGCGCGCGGATTCAAGGAGCTGGTGCTAAACTTGTCGGAGTGGGTCTGGCCGAGCGACGAGGTCGAACGGGCTAAATTGAGCCGCCTCTACTGGAAGCGGTTTAGGATGTTGCTCGGGCGCAGGGCACGGCTCCGGGTCGCAGCTTAGGAATCGGGGAACCGTGGAAACACCGTAGCGGGTTTCCTTGGTCAGATGAGAGCCGGTGAACCGTATTACGGACGGAGGGCCGCGTATGAATTCTTCTTCGTCGGAGCGATTGTCTATTTTGGTTTCCCACCCCTACTTCTTGGTGCACGATCCGAAGCAGCTGGCCAGGATGAAACCCTACCCTCCGCTGGCTACGCTGCTGGCTGCCTCCGTGCTCCGCAACTCGGGATATCACGTTTGTCTATTCGATGCCATGCTAGCTGCCGGTATCCAGGAGTACAGCCGAATGCTCGCCGAGCTCCGCCCCGCGGTCGTGGCTTTGGTGGAAGACACGTTCAACTTCCTCACCAAGATGTGCACCCTGGCTACGCGAGAGGCCGCCCTGGAAATGGTGCGGCAGGCCAAGGAACTGGGCTCGAAGGTCCTGGTCAACGGATCGGACCCGACCGACCACCCGGAGATTTACCTGGAGGCAGGAGCTGACGCCGTAATCCTAGGAGAAGTCGAGGAAACGTTGCCGGAGGCGGTGCGCGCCCTGGCTGTAAACGAAACCGGCTCGCTCTACGAGGTGTCGGGTCTGGCGCTGGCGGACGGGGCGAGATACAAGACGGTACGTACTTCTCACCGCCCCCACATCGAGAACCTGGACCGGCTCCCCTTCCCCGCCTGGGATCTGGTGGACGTGGGGCGATACCGCAAGGCGTGGACCGGAGCCCACGGCCGACTTTCCTGGAACATGGTGACCTCCAGAGGCTGTCCTTACCACTGCAACTGGTGCGCTAAGCCGGTCTTCGGAACCCGCTACACCCAGCGTTCCCCGGAAAATGTGGTGGCCGAGTTAGCGCGTCTCCGCACCGTGGTGGAACCCGATCACATATGGTACGCGGACGACATCTTCGGCCTCACCGAGCGCTGGATCGTAGAGTTCGCTCGGCAGGTCGAGGAACGGGACCTGGTAATCCCCTTCACCATCCAATCGCGGGTCAACCTCATGAAGCCTGCGGTAGTCGAAGCGCTGGCCCGCGCCGGCGCCGAAGAGGTGTGGATGGGAGTGGAGTCTGGCTCGCAGAGGATTCTTGACTACATGGACAAAGGGAGCAAGGTGCACCAGGCCCGAGACGCCACCCGTTTGCTCAAAGCGCACGGAATAAGAGTCGGATGGTTCATTCAACTGGGCTACCTAGGTGAGGAGTGGGAAGACATCCTCTTCACCCGCGACCTAATCCGAGAAGAGCGACCCGACGAAATCGGAGTTTCGGTTTCCTATCCTCTGCCGGGTACGGTCTTCTACGGGCGCGTCAAGAGCCAACTCGAAAGCAAGAGCAACTGGAAGGACAGCGGGGAGCTGGCCATGCTCTTCCGCGGCACATACCGAACCGAGTTCTACCGGAAGGTCCGCGATCTCCTACACCGGGAAGTGGACCAAGGCAAGATCTGCGACGAGGACTGGCTGGAGCTTGAGCGGCTCGAACCCGACTTCCGGAATCAGCACCGCTCCAGCTCCAACACGTAGTGGTCGGCAAATCGGGCGAAAGGCGGGACGGCTTCTAACCGCCGCTCCAGCCGATCCAGCCACTCCAGGAGGCGCGGGGCTCGGCGCGCAAGGCGTTCGGCGTAAGGAGGCGGCAACAAGAAACCGATCCCGGCTACCCGAGTCGTCCGGAAGTAGGCGCTGAACGCTCTCTTCACCGCGCGAATCGTAGGGTAGTAAACCCGAATTCCCCGCCAGATGGCGCCGTTCACCTGGAGGCGCCGGAACGCCTTGCCCGGACGGGTGCAAGACCAGACCCATTCCCAAGGAACCAACCGGCCCATGAGGCACAAGACGACCGGGGCCCGCGACTTCAATACCGAGGCCAATCCCTCCGCCGCCCGCTCGAGATCGGACACACAGTTCAAGCCTCCGAAATTGGACAAAGCACCGTCGAACGGCGAGCCGTGACGCTCGAGTAGTGCAGTCGCGCGCTCAGAAGAAAGATCCGCAAGATCCAAGTACGCGGTCTCAATGAAGCTATCTAGCCGGTGCTCCTCGGCCTTCCTTCGAGCCTGCTCGAGCATCGCCTGCGAGGCGTCAGTCGCCAGAACCCGAACGCCTCTGGAAGCCAGATACACCGCATCCTCTCCCGTTCCGCAATTGAGCTCCAATATGCGAGAGCCCGGGCGGAAGAGCGCGTCCAGGCGCCTCCATACCGCCTGGCGATAAATGCGGCCGAGGGTGGTGTGAGTGAAGGTCTCGTCGTACGCTGCAGCGACGGTATCGAACACCGAGCCGGAAGTCATGCCTCAACTTCCTGCGCCAGACTGATCAGAGCCGCCCGATGCCGGTCAGCCTCTTGGGCTTTCAGTCTCGACTGCTCCGGATCCGTCGACTCCAGCCGCGCCGCCTCCACCGCCGCCCTGAGCCAGCGGTCCGCCGCCTGGTAATAAGCCCTCGGATGACGCCCTCTGATCTTGTAGTCCCGGTCGGTAGCATCGTCCCACGGCTTGGGCAGGACCACACGGTCCGCCACGGCATCGAAATAGGGCGTGTTCTTGATGGGATAGGCCACAGTGGTAAGAAACTCGTCCGGCATCGCCAACTTTACGTGCTCGATCGTAGCCTCGATATCCTCTAGTGTCTCCCCTTCGTAGCCCCACATGAGGAACATTCCCACCGTTATCCCGTGTCGCCGGGCGGCGTGACAGGCCCAACGGACCTGCTCCACGGTCACGTCCCGCTCCATAGCGTCCAGGATCCGCTGACTCCCGCTTTCCGACCCGATCCAAATCCTTGAGCACCCCATCTCCGCCAAGGTCGCAAACACTTCTTCTTTCATCAGGCGGTCAGCCCGGGAGATCGTCTCGAACGGAACTTTCAACCCGCGCCGCTTCAGCTCCTCCGCATACTGGAACAGCCAGCGATGGTGAATGGTGAACACGTCGTCCGCGTACCACACCTGCTCCGGGCCGTAAGTCTCCAGAATGTGCTCCAGCTCGTCGGCTACGTCTTTCACGCTTCGGCGCCGGTGGGTGAACCCGAAAACCGCATGGGAGCACCAGCGGCACCTGTAAGGGCATCCCCTAGCGGTGATCAGGTTCACGCTCCCCATTCCGTGGTGCGTCCGCCAGTGGCGCACGTACCGGTCGATGTCCACCATGCTGCGGTCGGGCCAAGGAAGGGTGTCCAGATTGCCTATCTGCGGCCGCGGCGGATTGGCCACCACCCTGCCGCTCTCGTCTTTGAACACCACGCCCAAAACCCCCTCCAGCCGGTGTGGACCGCGGGCGGACAGCGCCGGAAGGAGTTCGGCCATGGTCTCCTCTCCCTCTCCGACAACCACCACATCGGCGCCACGTGCCAGGTACTCCGCTGGATAGTTGGCCGACTCGGGGCCACCCAAGACCACGGTCCACCCGCACTTCTTGGCATAGCGGACGATATCGAGCACCCGCCTTCGGGTCATCAGCACGGTGTAGATGCCGAGTACCCCGCCCCCGGCTTCGAGGCGCCGGCAGAGGTTGTCGAACGTCTGGAAGGTGGTGTCGAAGATTTCCACCCCGAAGCCCGCACGGCGCAGGTAAGCCGAGATATAAAGCAAGCCCAAGGTGGGATAGGGGCGGTTGATCTTCTGCTCCTTCTCGTCTTCGGCCAGAAAGTAGGCGTGGGTCAGCAAAACGTTGCTCATGAGCGATTCAACCGCGGCTCGATCTTATAAACCGTCATGATCTCATTGCCGAAGTCCCGCTTCGACACCGGACCAACCTCGAGACGGTTGCTCAGGAGCGCATGGAAGAAACCCTCTTCGTCGCCGTCCGACGAGAAAACCACCAGAGCGTACCCGCCGGGGGCCAAGACATCGGGGAGTCCTTCGGCGAAGCGCGAGAAAATCCCGGGAGCTCGCCAGGAATACTCCTCATCCCTTGAGACCGGTCCCTCGTAAAAGGGGGGATTGAAAGTAACGAGGTTAAAGCGCTCCCCGCGCACCGGCTCGAAAAGATCCCCGAGCCTGATCTCTATTCTGTCCTCGAGCCGATTCAAAATCGCGTTGAGCCGGGCACATCTCGCTGCTTCCTCACTGACGTCCACCGCAACCACCCGCCACCCGGCACGCGCACTGACCAGGGCCCCTATTCCGCTGCCAGTTCCCAAGTCCAGAGCGCGAAGCTCGGCGCACCCGTCCCCGCGTCCGAGTTCTCGGGCCAACACTTCCGCGAGCACCCTGCCGCTCCTGAACACCGAAGGGCTGTGCACGCTGGGCAGCACTACGATGGTGAAGCCCGCCACTTCTTCCAAATGCACTCGGGCCAAGCGCTTCTTCAACCAAGGGCGACGGATAGACCAGCCGGCGCGAACGACGCAGCGAAGCAGACGGCGGGCAGCGGACGGATTCCAGGGGCGGAGCGGACCTGAAGAGAGAAGCCGTCCTTTCGAGCTCGAACGCGGCGCTGCGAACCGATCCAAGTCAGTCACTCACCTGAAAAGCCGATGGGCCCATAGAAACCGAGCGCGCAGCCTTCCGGGCTGGCAACCCTCTGCCCCGCTCCCGCAACCGTCCGGTCGCCACACGCCAGCCCAGCAAAACGACCAACCATAGCCCATAGGCAACGGCCCAATCCTCCTCCATCTTCCCCTTCCACAAATAGTGCAACACGCCGCCCGCCGCTGCCAAGTAAACCAGCCGGTGCAAGGCCCGCCACCGTCTGGCTCCCAAGCGCCTGATCATGCGGTCGGTGGAAGTCACCGCCAGAGGCACCAGCATCAAAAAGGCGGTGAAGCCCACCGTTATGTACGGCCGCTTCACCACATCCTCCACCACCAACCGGGGCGAAAAACCCAACCCGGAAAAAAGCGTCTGGTCCACCCAGTATATCCCGAAATGAAGCAAAGCGTAAAAGAAACCGTACAGACCCAGCATCCGCCGCAGATGCACCAACGAGGGCACGCCCAGAAGGTTCTTTAGAGGCGTGATGCAGAGGGCCGAAAGGACGAAAGTAAGCGCCGTGAATCCGGTCCAATGGGTGATCTTCTCTACCGGATTGGCTCCTAGATCCCCCGTCAGCGCGCCGCGCACCAACCAAGCCAGAGGCCACAGCGCCGAAACGAACACGGCGGGCTTCACCACCCGCCGCACCCACCAGCCCTGAGCCCGGGCCCCGGGAACCATTCAGAAGTACTTCCTCAGATCCATGCCGGCGTACAGGTGAGCTACCTGATCGGCATAGCCGTTGAGGAACAGGGTGGGACGCTTGAAAAGTTCCCCGATCCGACGCTCTCGCTTCTGACTCCAGCGGGGATGGTCCACGTCCGGATTCACGTTGGCATAGAAACCGTACTCGTGCGGGGCCACCAGGTTCCAAGTGGTTTGCGGCTGCTCCCGCACCAGCCGGATCCTAACGATCGACTTGATGCTCTTGAAACCGTACTTCCAAGGAACCACCAGGCGGATCGGAGCGCCGTTCTGATTGGGCAACGGCTTGCCGTACAAACCGACAGCCAAGATCGTGAGAGGATGCATCGCCTCGTCCAACCGCAAGCCCTCCACGTAGGGCCACGGCAAAACCCCACGCCGCTGGCCCGGCATCTGCTCCGGATCGTACAAGGTGGTGAACTCCACGAAACGGGCGTGCGAGGTGGGCTCCACCCTCCTGAGCAGCGACGCCAGAGGAAAACCTTCCCAGGGGATCACCATCGACCACGTTTCGACGCAACGCAACCGATAAACCCGCTCCTCCAGGGGAAACAACCTCAGCAACTCGTCGATGTCGTAAACCCGCGGGCGATGCACTTCGCCGGCCACCTCAAGCGTCCAGGGCCGCGGCCTCAAAGTATGAGCGTATTTGGCAGGATCTCCTTTCCCGGTCCCGAACTCGTAGAAGTTGTTGTAGGTGGTAATTTCTTCGTAGCTGTTGAGCTTGTCCTTAAGACCGCTCTCACCACCACCGCCTTGCCGGAATCCGCGTGGGGCCGCGGCTTCCACCAAACGATTCACCAGAGACGCTCCCAACGCCACCGCACCCGCAGCGGCAGCGGCACGAATGAACGAGCGCCGATTCCAATAAAGCCTCTCGTCGGTGACCTCCGAGGACCCTATGTCGGATCTTCGTTTTATTACCATCACTCTCCCTCGTGTGAGCGTCGCTCCCCCGGGATGCTGCCGCAGAACCACTCGGCCGGAGCCCTTAGCAGTCCCAATCTAAGCGAACCATACCGCAATCTACCCCGGTAGCTCCAGCGTGACGACCGTCCCCTTACCTAGTTCGCTTTCCACCTCTATGGTCCCGCCCCAAGAAAGAACCAACCGCCGGCAAATTGGGAGTCCCAAACCCGCCCCGCTCGTGGTAGTCGAAAAGTGAGGCTCGAAGATCCGCGGCAGATCCTGCGGGGCGATCCCTGCACCGTCGTCCCTTACCCTGACATGTGCCCCACCACCGGCACCAGCCTCCACCTCCAGTACGATTTCCTTGGCACCGGCATTGCGCGAATTTTCGACCAAATTGACCAGCACTTCCTTCAACTCATCGCGCCGAGTAACCGCCCGCACGCTTCCTGGCGCCGACAGTCGAACTTTGACACTGCCGAGAGCGTACAGCTGCACCACCTCCCGGGCCACCTCTGCGATATCTTGCCGCTCCAAGGGGCCTGCCTCCGCCGGCGGAGCACCGAATCGCGAGAAGGCGCGGGCTATCTTATCGAGCCTCTCAATCTCGGCCAAGATTTGCCCGGCCGTCTTCTCCAATGTCGCTCTGAAATCCCGCCTGCGATCCCGATAGGCCCTTTCTAGATGCTGGATCCCCAGCCTGATCGGAGTCAGCGGATTTTTGATCTCGTGGGCTATCTGCCGGGCGAGCTCGCCCCAAGCCAGCACTCTAACCGCGCGGGTGAGCTCGGTAGTGTCGTCCAAAGCCACCACACAGCCGGCGCGATCGCCCAAGCTCGCCACCAAGGCACGAATTCTCCGATCCTCGATAGCCAGCTCGTGAGCCTCGGGCTCTTCTCCACCACGAGCCAAAAACTCAGCTACCCGGCGCCACAACCCCTCCCACTGGGGGCCCGTACGGTCGATAACCGAAGCCCCCTCGGGCAATGCCACACCCATCAACTGCTCCGCCCGCGGGTTGGCCATGGTAACCCTGAGCTTCGCGTCCAACGCCACCACTCCAGTGGCCACACTTCGCAAGACCGCCGCCGTCCTCTGGCGCGCGGCCTCCAGCGCGGCGTGACTAGCACGCACATCCTCGGCCATCCGCTCCAACCCCTCCACCACCGGTACCAACTCCGAAGGCACCCCGGGATCCAAAACCGGCATCGACACTCCCCGCCCTATCGCCTCCGCAGCACTGCGCAGCGCGTGCACCGGACGCGCCAGCCAGCGGGCTGCAAGTCCCGCCAGCCAAACGGCCAGACCTAAGCCCGCCAGCGTCGCCAAGAGCAACGAGTAACCCAGATCTTTGAGCTCCCGCACCAGCTCCACATCGTCCACCAAGCGCGGAGCTGCCATGACCAGTCCGGCACTACTCTCTACCCCGAGCTTGCGATAACCGACCAGCGTGCGCCGGCCCGCGATTTCGCTCCGACCCGCCACCTCTAGTTCATCTTCGACGACAAGACCCCGGTAAACCGGAAACGGAAGGAAAAGGTCCAAAAGACCCAATTGCGCGAGGACGGGCACACTCGACCCCACCAGCAGGCTCCCCCGGTACAGGATCAGATCGGATCCGTGACGAAGAGACAGCTCTTCCAGCTGGAGGGAAGCGCGGGGATCCAGCGGGTCCAGAGTTCCCCATGCAGCCGCGGCATCTCTCAAAGTCCGCCGGGCCAGCAGGCGCTCCGACCGCTCGGCTTCCGCCTCCAGCCGCGCCACGCCCCAGATTGCAAAACCCACCGTCGGCGCTACGAAGAACACCGCCAGCGCTGCCGCGAGCCTCGCCCTGTAAGACCGCGGCCGCCCCAAGCGGCCGAAGACCGCCCTCAGATCCACACCCCCCACCAGCAACTGCCCGCCCAGCCACAGTAGCCCCACAATCAATACGTCGAACGAGCCCACCAAAAGGCCTCTAATCAAGAGTTGCATCGGCTCTCCCAAACCGACGCGCATATGGAGATGGCGGGCACCCCCGGGGAGTTCCAGCACTCGCTCCCCGCGCACCTCCCAGCGATCCCGCCTCCAGCGCCCGCTCTCAGGCTTCACTTCCCCGGCGATCGGTTCGCCGAGGGCGAACTCGTAAGGCTGCGCCAAGATTTGCTCGCCTCTCAAGAAACGGGCTAACCGCACGGCGGAAACAGCTCGGCTCAACGGCCCCAGACCAACCGTCACCACCGATCCGTCCGCATAGGGCACCGAGAGGACGTAATGAACCCCGGGCAGGCGGTCGAGGGACTCTACCGAGTGTCGATCTCCGCCGCGCGCGGCTCGAGCTATGGCGGCGAGGAGCGGAGCCGGCAGGTCGAGCTCCGCGAGTTCGAGCCGGGCCTCGGGCTCGCCAGAAGGACTCCAAGTGACCAATACCGCGGGATAACCGTCTCGCGCAAGCTGGGTTCTCCACCACGCGCGGTACAGCGCGGCTGCACTGCGCGGCACCGGTTCGTCCATCAGCGAAGACCCGAAATGCTCCAGCAGGCCTGCTGCTACCGGATCCGGCGCCACGCCTAAACGCCCAGCGTCCCGGCCCGCCAGCATCAGGCGGCCTTCGACCTCAGTAGACCAGGTGAAGAGCGCCGCAGCCATCCCCGCAACCCAGGCCGCCACCACGGCAAGCCGCAGGCTTCCCCCGGAGCGAAGGGCCAGCAGGAAAGCGGGAATCCAGAGCGCCAGATACCACAGCGGCCACGGGCGTTCCGGCTGCCAGAGCAAGAGACCGCCCGCTGCCAGCAGGCAAGCCCACAGCATCGCCGCCACAGAGCTTTTGCCCGACGCCGGAATCTTCCGGCAGCGAGCCAAAGCCCCGGCCGCGAGGAGCAACGCCGCCGTGGGGACTGCAACCGCAGCCTGCCAGGCGACCCAAAGCCCCACCGACACTCCTCCAGCAGGTGGGGTAATCCCTCTCACCAGCGCTGCGAGCCAAAACACGGCAGCGGCGGCTATCAGCCAACCGACAGCTCTGGGCAAAATCCCTAGCCGCGGCTCCCAACGCCACAGCCCTGCGGCCAGCACCACCACCAGCGCGCCGGTAGTCAGCAGCGCTCCCGCCGAAGCACCGAAGGGACCCAGAGCCTGCCAGTAGTACCAGGCGGGAGAGAACGCCTCCTCAAGACCGATAGCTTCGCCTGCGCGGGTGAACAACAGCAGAGCCCCCAGGGCGGCCGCAGCCGCGTAACGCACCGGCCGCGTTGCTGTGGCTGCCAGGAGAACTAGAAGCAACACGGTCCAAAAAGAAACCCAGCGTGAGCCCGACTTCACCAGCGCCACTTTGCGCTGGCCCTGTGTGGGCGGTACCACCCGCACGCTGAAGAGCGTGTCGGGAGCTATCTCCACCGATCGACACGAGGGTATGCAGTAGTCGAATATGTCGGCGGACGCCGCTCCCCCTCCGGGGGAGAGGAACTCCAGATCCACCCCAGTAGCCCGCGCAAAGCGCGCTGCCAGACTTTTGTCTCGGTCCGGGACCGCACTGTCGGCGGCGAGCAGTACCTCTCCCACAGCGATCCGCCCCTCGGACTGGCGCCGCGCTCGCAGTATGGCATAGAATGGTGTGATGGCGGCCAAGAGTTCTCGAGCTGTTAACTCCGGTGGTATCCTATGCCGGCCCGCCCAACTGACCGGCTCTCCCCGGAGGTCGAACACCGCCACGCCGTGCTCTGGTTGGCCGTCTCGGAGCAGACCCTCCAGTCTTGTGGAGGAAGTGGCAAATCCTGTTCCAGCCTCGAGTGCTGCGCGCTCGGCCAGAGAACGGGCGAGGGCTACGGCATCGCTCAGCTGGCGATCCAATTCCACGCGCGCCTGCTCGATCAGCTCCTCCCGAACCGCAGGCCATTGTGACTCGACCTTACGGACCGCGGCGCTGCTGCTGACTGCCGTCCAACCGGCCGCCGCGGCGGCCACCAGGCAGGGGAGAGCTTTCCAAACGCGCCTGCGCACGGCCCATGCTCCGGACCACACCAAGAGACCGAAGCCGCCCGCCGCAAGCCAGCCCGAGGGTCGCCCCAGCCACAACCCGAAGGTCAGGGCAGCCGCGGCAAGAGGTATTTCCCAATGAGTCAGCCTGCCGTTTCTCAACGCTCGCCCCTTTTTATCAAGTATCTCCGACCCGACCAGGTGCGCTTCCACCTTGCTAGGGATCCCAGGCTGATCGTCCCCGTGGGCACCACTGAGCACCACGGCCGGCACCTGCCGTTAGGCTGCGACACGATCATAGTAGAGCGCCTAGCCGACGATCTCTCTGCCGAATTTCAGGTCTTGCGTGCACCTACTATAGAGTACGGCGTAAACGCCGCAACACCGGAGCCCTATCCCGGAAGCGCCGGAGTGCGGCGGAAGACCTTGCACCGGCTGCTTAACGACCTGGTGGGCGCCTGGGAAGCCAGCGGCGTCGAGGAGTTCGTCATCCTCACTGCCCACGGACAAGATCCCCACCAGGAGGCTTTGAGCACGCTCAGGACCCGCCGGGCCCGGGTCCGCACGGTCGACGTCTTCTCCATCTTTTACCCCGAAGCCGAGGAACCGATGGAGTTCCCCGTGCACGGGGGAGCATTCGACACCTCGCTCTTGATGTACCTTCAGGGCGAGTTGGTCGCGCCGGAGCTGGCGCAGGACTACCTTCCCTCGAAGCGTGTAGTCCGGCGGTACTTCAGCGGCCGCAGGGGCGCGATTCCGAAAGACAGTCCCGGGTCTTTGGGGCGCCCCAGCCAGGCGACGCCCGAAAGAGGAGAGCGACTCTATCGGTTTATCTACCAGAAGATCGCGAGCGGACTGTTCTACGATTGAGGAACGAGCGAGCGTCATGAAGATAGGCGGAGAGGCAAAGAGCGGTCTGGTGGCGGCGGCGGTGCTGTCGATCTTCTCAGGGTTGCTTGCGGGAGCGGGTCAAAGGGGCCGTGGCGAGCCTCAGGTCTTGGACTCGGGTAGGCTTACCATCTTCAGAGGTACCGAGGTTATCGGCTCCGAGGAGTTCACCCTGCGACGGGGTAGGGCTTCCGGAGGGGACGGGTTCACCCTGGCGACTACCGCCACCTACCCGCCGCGCGGTGGAGGGGTCGCGTTTTCTCCTGTGGTCGAGCTGGGTCCTGACTCGCTGCCTGTTTTGGTGCAGTTCGACGTTTTCGGCGATGGGCAGCGGCGGATATATGCCCGCTTCGGTCCGAGGCGGCTCACTTTGAGGATCGTGAGGCCGAAGGGCGAAGCGGCGCGGGAGTACCCCTCTTCAGGGCGCAATTGGGTGGCTGACGACTCGGTTTTTGCCCTCTACGCCGTGCCTCCAGGACGCGCCCCGGGGCCGGTGCATTTGGTGAATCCTCGCGCCGAACGGCGAGTGGCCGGCCGGCTAGCGGACCGGGGAACCGATCGCGTGCTGGTGGGCGGAGTGGCCCACACCCTGGAGCACCTGGTCTTGGAGACCGAAACCGGTCCCCGCCACCTGTGGTTCGACGGCTCGGGAAGGCTCATGAAAGTCGAGATACCGGGCGCCGGTCTTACAGCCGAGCGAGCCGAGGGTGCTCGCTGATGTGAAAAAAAATCGCATTCGACCCCAAAAGATCGGTGGTGCATTCTTTCGACTCCTCAGATAGCTTGTTGCCGTAGCAGCTACCCCGCGGGAAGGCCGGGCTAGTAGAATGAAACTTCGACACCGTGGTTCTCGTACTGTGAAACGGTAATTCCATTCAACTTGACTCGAAGGAAGCCTATGAGTTACCTGAAGATCATCGCGTCCGTTTTCCTCTTCTCGCTCTCCGCCTTTCGAGCCGAGGCTCAAGGCGGTTCTTTACCGAACGTCCCCCAGTCGTTGAGCCTGGAGGAGGCTTTAGAGCTGGCGCGCCAGTACAGTCCGGCTTACCAGCAGGCATTGAACGACCGGGGTCCTGCCGCTTGGGGGGTACGAAACGCCTTCGCGTCTACGTTTTTGCCGAATTTGAACGCCAGCGGCGGGCTGGCTTATACCGGCTCAGGTTCCCAGACCTTTCTGGCCGAGGAGTTCGTGCAGCCTTCCTCCACGATCGGTTCGAGCTATTCCTTCGGTTTGTCTTGGCAGCTTTCGGGCGAGACTCTTTCGCAGCCGGCTCTGGCGCGTGCGCAACTGGCCGCTACGGACGCCAATATCGCGGGAGCGTTGATGGAGCTTCGCGCCGCGGTGGTGGCGCAGTATCTCACCACTCTCCAGGCGGTAGCCCGGGTTGAGTTGGCCGAGCTTCAGCTTAGGCGGGCCGAGGAGCTTTTGCGTCTGGCGCGGGCGCGAGAGGAGGTGGGCCAGACCACGATCCTGGATGTGCGCCAAGCCGAGGTTGCCAGGGGGAGCGCCGAGGTGGCGCTGTTGCAGGCGAGGCAGGCGGTGACGGTGGAGAAGCTTCGTCTCTTTCAGTGGCTTGGGGTAAGCGCGCCGGAGGATCCGGCGGTGGTGACGTTGTCGGATACTTTTCCGGTCATCGAGCCGCGCTGGGCGCTGGGCGATCTCATGGCGCTGGCGGAGGAGAACAACCCCGGCTTGAGGGCGCTGAGAGCGCAGGAGTCGGCGGCACGCTGGGGCGAGCGTGCGGCGAGATCGTCGTGGCTGCCCACGTTTTCTTTCTCGGCGGGATGGGCCGGTTTCACCCAGCAGTTTACCGACGCTACTTTCCTGGTGACCCGAGCGAAGCAGGACCTGGAGTCCCAGCGGCAGCAGTGCGAGTTCATAAACGACAACTGGTTGAACCCGGGAAGACCGCGGCTCCCGTGCGACGTAATCTTTGCCTTCACTCCGGAACAGGAGGCGGAGATCCGGGCCCGTAACGAAGTGTTCCCCTTCCGGTTCACCCGCCAGCCGTTCTCGGCGCGCCTGTCGATCCAGCTCCCGTTGTTCACTCAGTTCCGGCGGCCTTTATCGATCTCCCGGGCCTCGGCGGCGGCAGAGGATGCCCGGGAAAATTTGCGGGCTCGGGAGCTAGCGGTGAGGACCGAGGTGAGCCAAGGCTATTACGCCGTGCTCACTGCCTATCGGACGATCCAAATCCGGGAAGCCAATCGGGCCGCGGCGCAAGAGGGATTGCGACTGGCCACCGAGCGCTACCGCGTGGGATCGGGAACGTTCTTCGAGCTTTTGGATGCCCAGGTGACGGCCGGGCAGGCGGAAGCCGACTACATTACGGCAGTTTACGATTACCACCGGGCGCTGGCCTCCTTGGAGGCCGCGGTCGGCAGACCTTTGCGTTGAGGCGAGGATCGAGATGTCCGGAAAGAAGAAGCTGGCGATAGGGGGAGGCATAGTACTGGTTTTTGTGGCCGCCGTAGGGCTCAGCACCGCGGCGCGAAGGGATCGGGGCGTAGAGGTAAGGCTGGAAGAGGTCGAGCGCAGGTTCTTGGTGGCAACCGTTACCGCCAGTGGACAGATCGCGCCGCAGAGGGCGGTGGACATCAGTGCCGATATCACGGGCAGGATCGTCCAGATCCCGGTCAAGGAAGGCGATTGGGTGAAGAAGGGCGATCTTCTGGTGCGGATCGACCCTTCCCAATACGAGGCCGCGGTAGCGCGAGCTCAGGCTCAACTGTCTTCGGCCGAAGCCTCCGCGCTACAGGCCCGGGCTAACCGGGATCAGGCAAAGCGGGCCTTGGATCGGGCGCTTGCTTTGAGGCAGACCGACCCCAATCTGGTGTCCGACGAGCAGCTGGAGCAGGCGCAGACTTCTTATGAAGTAGCCCAAGCGTTGGCTACCTCGGCGGAGCATCAGGTCGAGCAGGCCCGGGCGGCGCTGAGGGAGGCGCGGGATCAGCTGGCCAAGACCGTGTTACGCTCACCCATCGATGGGCAGGTCACCCGGGTAGCCGTGGAGGAGGGGGAAGTCGCGGTGCCCAGTACGTTCTCCCGGGAGACCGGGCTGTTGATGACCGTGAGCGATCTCTCGGTAATCCAGGTCAAAGTGCAGGTGGACGAAACCGACGTGGTGAGACTTAAGCTGGGCGATTCGGCTGAAGTCACCATAGACGCCTTCCCCGATACCACCTTTTCCGGCCGCGTGACCAAGATTTCTCAAAGCGCGGTTCGGGCGGCTGCCAGCCCGGCCGGGGCGGCGGCTGCGGAGCGTGCGGTCGACTACGACGTGGAGATAACGCTGGACAATCCTCCGCCGGAGATAAGGCCTGATCTTTCGGCCACGGCGAAGATCATAACTGCCGTGCAGGACAGTGCCTTGAGCATCCCCATCATCGCCCTCACCGTGAGGGAGCACAATCCGATCTCCACTGAAAACGCTCCTCAGGATACCACCCGCGCCCGGCGCGAGACCGAAGGGGTCTTCGTGGTTCGAGGCGGAATCGCCACCTTCCAGCCGGTGAAGGTGGGGATAGCGGGAGAGGAGTACTTCGAGGTATTGAGCGGCCTCTCGGAGGGCGACACCATCGTAGCAGGGCCCTACCAGACGGTTCGCGACCTGAGGGACAGCACCCGGGTCAAGCCGATGCCTGCTACGCGGCAAGCGTCCCGTACGCAGCAGCCGTAGATCCGGCGAGCAGAGCACCGGGCGCTCGGGCGCGATGGCGTTCTTTGAAGCTGTAAGGCTCGCTCTTCAGATGATCCGGGCGCAGAAGATGAAGAGCGCTTTTGCCCTGATCGGGGTGTTCATCGGAGTGACTTTCCTCATCGCCGTGGTTTCCGTGGTGGAAGGGATGAACCGCTACATGACCGAGCGGTTCGCCGGCACGGTGCTAGGAATCAACACTTTCAGGTTGCGGCGCTTTCCCGACTTCGAGGTCGGCAACGTGACCGCCGCGACCTGGCGCAATTGGGTGCGCCGGCCGTGGATCACCTACGAGGACGCCGAGGCGGTGGTTGCGGGGATTACGCTGCCCGCGGTAACGGCTTGGGAGTCCGAGGGCATAGCGGACGTGGAGCACCGCGGCAGGCGCATCACCGGCGTCAGGATCGTAGGGGCGACCGAGAGATACTTCGACATCAAGAGCTATGTGATCGAGCGGGGGCGGGCTTTCAGCGCTCAGGAGGCGCGGGTCGGCCAGCCGGTGGCGGTGCTGGGGCGGGAACTGGCCGACAGTCTTTTTCCGGGGCTCGATCCCATCGGCCGGGAAGTGAGGATCAGGAACTTCCCCTACCGGGTAATCGGCATAGTGGAGCGGCAGGGAAACCTCTTCGGCTTCTCCCTGGACAAGTTCGTGGTGGCACCGGCTCTGTCTCCGGTCAAGCGGTTGGTTGCGCCACCGGGGGTGATCGACGCCTTGGTGGTCAAGGTCTCGTCCCAGGCGGAGATGCGAGAGGCGATGATACAGGCCGAGGCCATCATGAGGAGCCGCAGGGGCCTCAGGCCCACCGAGGAGAACAACTTCACCTTGGAGGGTGCGGAAGCGGTTCTGGATTTCTGGGAGCAGATCAACCGGATTCTGCTGGCCGCGCTCCCGGGGCTGGTGAGCATCTCTCTGGTGGTGGGCGGGATCGTCATTATGAACATCATGCTGATGAGCGTGGCGGAGCGTACTCGCGAGATCGGGATCCGCAAGTCTCTGGGAGCCCGCCGGCGTGACATCATGCGGCAGTTCTTGGTGGAGTCTTCCACCCTGGCTACGATCGGTGCCGCGCTCGGTGTGGGTGCAGGTCTCGCAGGTGCGGCGGCGGTGGCGGCGGCTACTCCCCTGCCCGCCAGTGTAGCCCCTTGGTCCATAGCGGTGGGGGTACTGCTCGGCACCGGAGTGGGAGTGGCTGCGGGGATCTATCCCGCAAGTCGTGCTTCCAAGCTCGACCCGGTGGAAGCGATTCGGCACGAGACATGACCGCGCTGTTCGAAGGCGTCGGCATAGCGCTGGCTTCGCTTCGTGCCAGCAAGGGACGGGCGGCCCTTACTATTCTTGGCGTGGCGATCGGGGTGATGGTGGTGATGGTCATTGCCGCCATGATTAGCGGTATAAACCGCGGGGTCACCTCGATGCTGGAGCAATTGGGGCCGCGCACCTTTTTCGTGTTCCGGGATTTCCAGGCCGGGATTCAGGTAGACGAGCCGGGCCGCTGGCGCAGGAAGCCGCCGCTCACCGAGGACGAGGCGGAGCGCCTGGCGGCGCTACCCTCGGTGCAGTTCGTGGCCTGGGGAGGCAGCACCCGCCGGGATGTGGAGTTCGGAAGCAACCGCTTGAGCTCGGTACCGGTGGTGGGGCGCACGGCCAACTGGCTTAGGGTCACCGGGGGCGACGTCCTTCCGGGACGCTCCTTCACCGAATTGGAGTTCAGGGCCAACAGCCGGGTCGCAGTGGTTACCGATCGCATGGCCGAAGAGCTTTTCGGCCGGTTGGATCCGATCGGGCGCACCATCAAGATCGCCGGCGTGCCTTTCGAGGTGATCGGAGTGTACAACCCTCCACCGCAGCTCTTCGGAGAGGAAAATCGCCCGCAGACGATCGTTCCCTACGGGACTCTGCGCAAGTATCTCGATTACAGTGGGAACTGGATGGAGATTCTGGTCTCGCCCTCACCCCAGGTAAGCGTCATGAAAGCGGTGGACGACGTCACCGCGGCCTTGCGAACCAGCCGCCGGCTCAGGCCGGGCGAGGAAAACAACTTTGCGGTGATCACCCAGGACAAGATGGTGGAGACCTGGGATCAGACCACGGGGATATTCTTCTTGGTTATGATCGTGCTTTCCAGCGTGGGGTTGATGGTGGGTGGCGTCGGTGTGGTCGCCATGATGATGATCTCGGTGACCGAGCGCACTCGCGAGATTGGCGTGCGCAAGGCGCTAGGTGCGCGCCGTCGGGAGATCTTGTGGCAATTCTTGGTGGAGGCAGCTACCCTCACACTGGTCGGCGGGGCGTTGGGGATGGTCTTGGGCGGGAGCATCGCCGCGGCGGTGGCCAAACTCACGCCCATTCCGGCAGTGGTACCACTGTGGTCGGTGGTGGTGGCCTTGGGAGCGTCGATCCTTACGGGCATCGCTTTCGGTCTTCTACCCGCCGCCAGGGCCGCCCGGCTCGACCCGGTAGAGGCCCTGCGATACGAGTAATCCCTTTACATTTGGAGCATGCCTTTCGGTGAGGCTTTGCGTCTCGCGCTGAGGCAAATCGCGGCGCACAAGCTCAGATCCTTTTTCACCCTGCTCGGCATCATCGTCTCGGTGGCTTTCTTGGTGGCGGTGGTGGCGGTGATAGAGGGGATGAACGCCTACGTGCGGGAAAACTTGGCCGGGGCGATCGTAGGGCGCAACGCCTTTCAGATCCGGCGCGAACCGATCACGGTCGGTTTCATAGACGACGAAGAATGGCGGGAGCTTCAGCGGCGGCCGCTAATTGGCGAGGACGATCTTCGCTACATCGAGCGGGCCCTGCCAGACGCTCAGGCGATAGCCCTTCAGTCCGGCTGGCCGACCCCCATGGCGGACGTCGTCTGGCGGAATCGAACCGTGGGAGACGCCCTGGTTTTCGGGGTGACTCCGCCTTTTCAGGTGGTACAGGATTACCAGATCGCCGTAGGCGAGCCATTGACTGCGGTGGACGTCAGGGAGCACCGCCCGGTCGCGATTTTGGGCTACGATGTAGCCAGCAAACTTTTCGACGACCTAGCCATGGCACCGGGGCAGAAGGTCCGCTTGCGCGGCCGTCAGCTAGTGGTCAAGGGCGTAGTGGCCAAGAAGGGAACCGTTTTAGGACAGTCCTGGGACGGGTTCGTGATGCTGCCCATAACGGTCTTCGAGATGATGTACGGGAGACGCCAGACCACGGTGATCTCGGTGAAGATGCCCGAGGCGGACATGGTTCCCGACGCCATGGCCCGGGCGGAAGAGGCGATGCGGATCGCGCACCGCCTGCGGCCGGGGGAGCCCAACGATTTCACCGTGGACACGGCCGAAGGCCTGATAGCCTTCTGGCGCGACCTCACCCGGGTGTTGTTCACTGTGGTGCCAGCGGTCGTAGCCATAGGGGTGGTGGTAGGTGGGATCGTGATCATGAACATCATGCTGATGAGCGTGCACGAGCGAACCCACGAGATCGGGATCCGAAAGTCTCTGGGAGCCAGGAGTACTGACATCCTGCGGCAGTTCTTGGCGGAATCGATGGTGCTGGCCACGGCGGGAGGTCTTCTAGGATTGGTGCTAGGCAGCGCTTTCGCCTTGGTCGTGGACCTGGCTTCGCCCCTTCCGGCGAGGGTCACTTGGTGGTCGGCGGCGATCGCGCTGCTGTTGGGTGCTTCGGTGGGCCTGATCTTCGGCGTCTACCCCGCCAAGCGTGCAGCGGGGATGGACCCGATCGCCGCGCTGAGGTACGAGCAGTGACTTGGATCGACAGCATCATCGAGGGAAGCTCCATGGCTCTGGTGGCGATCCGGGCCAACAAACTCCGCTCGGCACTGACCATTCTGGGAGTGGTGATCGGCGTCGCCACGGTGATGGCCATGGCTTCGATCGTAACCGGGCTGAGACAGCAGATTGTCAACACTCTGGAGGTGGTCGGCCCCACCACTTTCCGAATCGTGCGTTTCTTTTCTCAGACACCGCTCAATCCGGACGCTTTGCCGCGCGAGGTTCGGATCCGGCCCGTTCTCAAGCCGGAGGAGGCGGAGGCGATCGCCGCACTTCCGCAGATCTCTTACTCCGCCATCTGGACCCAGGTGTTCGAGCGCCTGGAGTACGGCCCGGTGCGCACCCAACTGGTGAGTGTCTTCGGCGCAGACGAGCGGTTCATGGAAATTCTGGGCGGAACGTTGGTTGCGGGCCGAAGCTTCACCATCGCCGAGGCGCGCAGCGGAGCTCCGGTGGCGATCTTGGAGCGGAGGGCGGTGGACAAGCTGTTCGGCGGGGTGTCTCCCTTGGGTCGAGTGGTGCGGGTGGGCGGGAGGCCGCTTCGGGTGATCGGAGTGTACGCCAAGGCGGAGAACATCTTCGAGCCGCCAGGTCCGGAGATTGCTGCAATCCTGCCGTTCGAGACTGCCCGGCGCTCGTTCCGCTACGACGAGACCAACGCCCTGGTCATTCTGGTAAAGCCGCGGCCCGGCGTGACCGTGCACCAAGCGATGGATGCGGCCACCGTTCAGTTGCGCCGGATGCGCGGCTTGCGCCCCGGGGAGCCGAACACCTTCGACCTGATAACCTCGGATCAGATCTTGAGCATTTTCGATCGGCTTACCGGCGCGTTCTTTTTGGTGATGATCGTTTTGTCCAGCGTGGCGTTGATGGTGGGCGGGATCGGGGTGATGGCGATAATGATGGTTTCGGTCACTTCCCGGACGCGGGAGATCGGGGTAAGGAAGGCCATGGGGGCGACGCGGAGGGATGTGTTGTGGCAGTTCTTGGTGGAGGCGGCGAGTCTCACGCTCATCGGTGGCGCGTTCGGGATCTTGCTGGGGCTGACGCTCGGCGAGGGTCTCAAGCGACTGTTGGGCTTCGAGGCGGGGGTGCCTTGGTGGAGCGCGGCTGTGGGGGCTGCGGTCTCGGTGGGAATCGGTCTCGCGTTCGGGTTGTTGCCGGCCAATCGCGCAGCGAGGCTGGATCCGGTAGAGGCTTTGCGCTATGAGTGACGGGATGCTTGCTGCACCTGTAGGAGTTGGAGCAGGACTCCTATCGCCGCTCGCGCGTCCTCGCCAGCCGCTTCAGTAGAGTCCTGCGAGGGGGCATCTGAACCCCGGCAGCACATCCTCCCCATCCAAAGCGTCGCTTATACCCAGGAGAAGCTCGCTCGCGCCCGCGCGATAGATGCGGGCTTGGGGTTTTTCCGAGTCCACGACCCACACCAGCCGAACTCCTGCCTTAAGCCACTGGGCGACCTTTGCCAGCATGTCCGCGGCGTGATCGTCGCGCCCCAGAACTTCCACGACCAGGTCCGGAACGCAGGTGGAGTATCCCGGCGGCTCGACCTCAGGAACCCGCTCCTTCGCAATGAAAGCTACGTCCGGCGCCCTCACCGTATCCGGATCGGACTCGATCTTGAAGCCAGTTTCAGCGGCGTAAACCCGGCCCAATGCGTTGGCCTCGACGTGGGCCATGATGAGGTAGGCCAGGCGCATGGCCACAGCTCCGTGGCGCGCCCCGCCGGGCTCGCGCACCGAGAGCCAGCCGCGTATCAGCTCCGCGCGTTTGTCGGGGAGCTTGAGACCAAGCAAGTTATCCGCGGTCATGAGCGCCGCGTCGCGCATACTACCAATGTAATCCGGCCTAGGTCTCACAGCCAGCGCAGGGTTACTCGGCGGCGTCAACCGACGATCAACAGCGTTGCTTCTGTTCGAGCTCGCATCGAGCTCGCAAAGGCTGCGCGCTAACGTCGCGGACGAAAGGGCGACGGGCGCAACACGCGCCAGGCTGCGCAGGAACGCCGGCGGGAGCCCGCGACTTCTCCGGTGGCCTACCCGCCGTGCGGCTTGGCCCAGGGCGAAAAGCTCCGGTCAGTGACCCGGGTGGCCGCCTTCCACCCAGAGCAGCGTGTGGAACCACGGGATCGGACTGGGCCTTACGGTCGAGTCGATCAGCGCCTCGATAGGCTCCCCGAGCCCCACGAGATGTAGTAGCCAGTCTAGCCCGTAGCAGAAGGCGGTCACGGCCAGAGCCGAGAGTGTAAACATTCGAGTGTACTCCAATGTCAAGCAGGTGATCGGTAGTGCGGATCAAGGAGCTTGCAGAGCGCGCCGGCGTGACACCAGACACCGTTCGCTACTACGAGCGGGTCGGGCTGCTGCGGCCGACGCGGCGGGCCCCCAATGGGTACCGAGAGTTCGACGAGACAATCCTAGAGGACCTCGGCTTCATTCACCGAGCGCAGGCACTCGGTCTCAAGCTGAAGGACATCCGGGAGGTCATGGAGATCGCCGCTGGAGGACGGGCCCCTTGCGAGCACGTGCGAGCCGCGCTCGAGTCGAGGCTGGACGAGGTCGAGCGGCGGCTGCGGGAGTTGCGCAGCCTGCGAACCACGCTTCGGGAGGCGCTCGCCCGGTTGGAGCGGGCCCCTGCGCGGCAGGGGCGGTGTCGATGTCCCGTGATCGAGACGGCTAGGTAGGTCTCCGGTCGGAACGATCGCGCCTCCCCAGGGGGACCATCGCCATTCTATCCGGGCGGCTGTAGTCGCGACCCCTCGCTGCCAGCTCGGCGTACAGCACCGGGTCGACGCTCTGACCGGCCCAGCTCCGGGCACCATAGCCAACACCAGCTCCCCACCCGCGCCGGCCACCGTCGCCCCGTGTACCTCGCTTTGTTACGAAACTGTTAAGCACACATCGCGAAGGCGTGATGTGTCCCCGACAACTTTGCCCGCGAAACACCAGACTCCAAGTCTGAAATTCACGGAGAAACCCGGATGCAACTGAACCGTTCGAACCCTGGCCGGCTCTCAGGGCTGGCTCTGACCATAAGTCTACTTTTCTTAGGGTCCCCAGCGGCGGGGGCTCAGCAATCCGAAAAGGGCCGGATCGTCGGACAGATTTTCGACGCCGAAACCGGCCGGCCGTTGCCGGGCGCGAGGATCCGGCTACCGGGCGCGCACTTGGAGACGCTCGCAGGCGTGGAGGGGCGTTACACCCTAGTCAGCGTCCCGCCCGGCACGCACGAGATCCTGGTCTTGATGGTCGGCTACGCGTCCAAGACGGTCACCGGTATCGAGGTCGCGGGCGCTGGTGCGACTCGCGTAGACGTAACCCTCCAGCCCATCGAGTTCGTGGTCGAAGAGCTGGTCGTCAGCGGCCCGGCAGAGGGCGAGCGTGGGAGCGTGGACCGGGCGCTGAACCTCCAGTTCAACGCGCTCGCCGTGAGCAATGTGCTCAGCGCAGAGCAAATCTCGCACACGCCGGACGGCGACGCTGCCGCGGCGGTCCAGCGGTTAAGCAGCGTGACCGTTCAAAACCGCCGGTACGTCTTCGTCCGCGGTCTGGGCGAGCGCTACACGACGATCTCGCTGAACGGCGCCCGCATCCCCAGCCCGGAGCCCGAGAAGAAGGTCGTACCGCTCGACCTCTTCCCCTCCAGGCTCTTGGAGATGATCACCATCGCGAAGAGCTTCACGCCCGACCAACCCGGTGACTTCGGCGGTGCACAACTTGACCTCCGGACCCACGAGTTCGCCGAAAACCGCCCTCTAGCCCTCTCGGCTTCCGTGGGGTTCAACACCCTCGCCACCGGACGCTCCATCCCGACAGCACCCTCTGCGGGGCTCGAATGGCTCGCCCTTTCCTCGTCTCGCCGCACGGTCCCTAGCGAGCTCGCCACCGCGGGGAACTTCGACGACCTACCCTCCCAGGAGGAGATGAACTCGATGGTGCGAGCGTTCCGCAATGCGTGGTCGGTCCGCCCAGGCACGGGCGACCCGAACCTGTCCTTTTCCTTCTCCACAGGGGGAAGCGACTTGGTCCTGGGCCGGAGGATCGGCTACCTCGTTTCGGGCACCTACTCGCGCAGCCAAGAGGTTCGCCACCAGGGCCGTCGCGCCAATGCACTCCCCACCACCGGGGGCGGCACCCTGGAGAGCGACCGGTTCGAGGGCTCGAGTGCGACGGTCGATGTGCTGTGGGGCGGCATCGCGAACCTCCATACGATTTTGGGCACTAACCACCGGATCGCTTTCCAGAACACCTTCAGCCGGACGGCAGAGGACGAGGCTCGAGGTGAGGTCGGTTTCATCGAAAACCTCGGAGGCACCTTCCAGATCGAGCGCCTTCGGTACGTCGAGCGCAGTGTCCGCTCCAATCAGCTCCTCGGGGAACATCAGCTAGGAACGCGGCATCGCCTGGATTGGTCCGTTACCTCCGCCGCCGTCACCCGGAAAGAACCCGACCGATCCGAGATCGTCTACGCCCTGGACCTCGATCCGGTCACGTCGCGGCCTTTATCCCCTGCGTGGTTCAGCGTCGCCAGCGAGGGAGCGGTTCGCACCTTCGCAGACCTCGCGGAGGAGAGCTGGGAGGCGAAGGTGGGATACAATTTCTCCCTGGGCTACGGTGCCGAAGCAAACCAGCTCCGCATCGGAGGCTTTTTCCGCCGGACTACTCGCACCGCCGACAACCGCGCTTACAGCATCACCGCCTCCCTCCCGCGGCCCAGCCGTGAACTCCCGCCCGAGCAGATCTTCGACGGCCGCTTCGCCGAACCTGGCGACTCCGTTTTCCGAATAACGCCCATGGGGATCGGCGGCTCCTACGAAGCGTCCGATCACCTCGCCGCCGGCTTCTTCCTCGTCGAAATCGGCCTCGCTTCGAGACTGCGACTGATCACCGGCGCCCGTGTCGAGCACTCCGACGTCAGAGTGCACACCGAGCCGACCATCGGCCGACCGGTTGCCACCAACCCCCGGTTCACGGACATTTTGCCCTCTCTTTCGCTGATTCTGAAACTCTCCGACGAGCACAACCTTCGGCTGTCCGCCTCGCAGACCCTCGCGCGGCCCGAGTATCGGGAGTTGGCGCCGGTGCAGGTGCGTGAGGTCCTGGCCGGCGACAACGTCCTGGGAAACCCTGACCTCAAGCGCACTCTAATCCGCAACCTAGATCTCCGCTGGGAGTGGTTCGCCGGGACCGGAGAGGTGCTCAGCCTGGGTCTCTTCGCCAAAGGCTTCGAGAACCCCATCGAGCAGATCTTCCTCGCTACCTCGGGCACACGGATCATCTCGTTCGCCAACGCCGAGAGTGCCGAGAACTTTGGGCTCGAGCTCGAGGTGCGAAAGAACCTGGGCACGGTGGCGCGGGCGTTCACGCCGTTCACCCTCTTCGCTAACGCAACCCTGATGAAGAGCCGCATCCGGATCGGGACTGGCGCGGCGAGTAAGCTCAACGACGAGCGCAGCATGGTCGGCCAAGCACCCTACGTCGTAAACACGGGTCTGACCTACACGTCCCGCAGCGGCAGGGCCAGCGCCACCGTGCTATTCAACCTCGTCGGCAGGCGCATCGTCAGCGCCAGCGAGGCACCCTTGCCCGACATCTACGAGGAGCCTCGCCCCCGACTGGACCTATCTCTCCGGCTACCGCTGCTCGGGTCGCTCTCGGCCAAGATCGATTTCAAAAATTTGCTCGATGCTCCTTACCAGCTCACCCAGGGAACTGTGACTCGAGAGCGCTACCGCTCCGGCCGCGTCTTATCAGCAGGGCTTCGTTGGGAGCTGTGAACCAAAACGTCCAATTTCGACACGGGAGGTAGAAAACCATGTACCAGATACTCTCGAGATGGAAACCGGCAGTAACTCTGGGTGCTGCTCTCGTCTTCTCCGCCAACTGCGGCGGGGAATCCACGGGGCCGTCCGGCACCGGCCCTCTCGGTGCCGCGATCATCGACGGCGACATCACCCGTGATCGCACGCTTTACGCCGACACGGTTTACACGATCCGGGGGTTCGTAAAGGTCGCAAACGGTGCGACCCTCACCATCCAGCCCGGAACCAAGATTTTGGGGGACTTCGAGACGGTGGGCTCGTCTCTATTCGTCCTACGGGGTGCGAAAATCGTGGCGGAAGGAACCCGCGAGAAGCCGATCGTCTTCACATCGAGCCGTCCGGCGGGCCAGCGGCAGCCCGGGGATTGGGGAGGCCTGATATTGGTCGGGAACGGTATCATCAACCGGGGCCAGCCGGTTATCCTGGAGGGGACCGGAACCGGCCCGGACAACCCCGCGGTGGACTACAGTGGAGGCACGGACAACGCCGACAACAGTGGGATCCTGCGGTACGTGCGGATCGAGTGGGCGGGCTACGCCACGGCGCCGGACGCCGAGCTCAACTCCCTGACGCTGGCCGCCGTGGGCAGTGGGACGAAGATCGAATACGTTCAGGTGCTTGGCGGCCTGGACGATTCCTTCGAGTGGTTCGGTGGCGCGGTAGACGGTCGGTATCTCATCTCTTACGAGTCAGGGGACGACCATTTCGATGCCTCGGAGGGGTACGCCGGCCGCAACCAGTTCCTAATCGGCTACCAGTCGAAGCGGCTGGTTCCGAGACCGGCCGCCGGGAATCCATCGAACGACCCCCAGGGAATCGAGAACGACGGGTGCCACGGTGCGAACTGTCTGAACGGGCAGAACTCGGAGCCTTACACTATTCCGATCTTCGCGAACTTCACGCTTATCGGCATGGGCCCTAACGTCGAGTACGGCGCGGGAGGTATCGGAATGATGCTGCGCCGCGGCACCGGTGGGTATTACCTGAACGGTATCGTAGCGCGTTGGCCCCGGGCGGCGATCAGCCTGCGCGACCAGACGACACTCGATCGGATTTCAGCTGGCAGTCTGCTGCTCCGGCATATTCTACTGGCGGAGACCCCAGTGACGTTCCAACCGCAGACCGGATCCACCGTGCAGGGCAGCGTGGACCTCGGTCCGCCGAACAACCTAGAGTTGTCCGGGAACAGCGCGGCGAGCCTCTTCGTGGCCCTCCCGGTAGACCCGAGCAGCGCTGCTCAGTTCGACTGGACGCCGTCTGCGAACTCCCCAGCGAGGACCGGCGGCCTAAGTTCCTTTGGCGGGGATTCGCAGCTAGCAGCGAAAGCAGGCACGTTCATCGTCCCGACGCCCTACCGGGGAGCCGCAGCTCCCGACGGCCCCCGCTGGTGGGAGGGATGGACCAACTATGAGCGATAACGAGAAGCTCAGGAGGCAGCAGACACCCAAAGTTGGCGCGATGCCGAGCTCTCCGCGACTGCGCCGGTTGGTCCGGGCTGGTCTGGCATGGGTTGCAGCGCTTGTCGCCGCCTGCGGCATCCCAGCAGGTGGCGACACGCGCCGGCCTGTCTACGTGGACAGCGTCTTTCCGATCGAGGAGGAGATCCGCCGCTTCCGCGCAACTCTCGAAGAAGAGCCGACGTCTCTCCGAGACGGAGCCGAAAGCCGGGAGGAGCTGGTGCGGCGCTTGGTCGACGCGCTGGAAAGAACCGACACGCTCGCTCTGGCCGGGCTCGTACTGACCCGTGCAGAGTTCGGAGTCCTCTACTATCCTCACACGAAGTACCTGGCCCAGCCGTACACGCTGAGCCCCGCACTCCTGTGGTTTTTGATCCAGAACGAGAGCAGCCGCGGGATTACGCGGGCCCTTCGGCGCTACGGCGGCCGTCCCCTGCGCTACCTCGGTCACCGCTGCGACCCGGAAGAGCCGGAGGTCCAGGGGCCGAACCGAATCTGGACCGGCTGCGTCGTTATCTTTACGGGCCCGGATGGGAAACCCGTCGAGGAACAACTGTTCGGCTCCATCCTAGAGCGGCAAGGCCGTTACAAATTCATCTCCTTCTCCAACTCGCTATAAGGCAAAGTGCCAGCGCGCCGACTGGGGCCCGATTCCAAACTCTGCCACACGCCCCCACTCACTCCACCGAGACCTGCACCCTCAAGCTCCTCCCCATCTCCAGGGGAACTACCTCATAACGCTTGTAGCGGGAAAGGAACTTTACATAGGCACGGTTGAAAACATTGTGAAGTACCGCGTCCACTCGCACCGTCGCACCCGACATGGGAAAGGCTATCCCCCAACCCGCGTTCACCAGGATGTAACCGTCGGTAGCCGTGTCGAAGGACGCCAAGCGAGTCTGGCTCGCAGCAGCTTCCAGACCTGCCTTGAAATAGGGCAGCGCGCGGCTCCAAATGAATGGCCTAAACTCCGCCTCCAAGGAACCCGAGAGGGGAGGAATATCGGGCAAGGGCTCGGAAGCCGATCGGTTCTGGGCCCAGACATAGTCGGCGTGCCCCTCCAAAGTAAGCCAAGATACAGGACGCAACGCCACAGCCGCCTCGAACCCCGCTAGCGTGGCGTCGCCCTGCGTGATCTCGAAAATGGGAAGGCCTTCATCGGGGTCCACTCGGCCCGTGGGAGATGGGAAGATGAGCCCGTCCACCAGGTTCACAAATCCACCCACCTCGCCTTGGGAGCGTATCGACGCCCATCTCACCGACGCGTCAAAGTTCCAAGACACTTCGCTTTTGAGATCGGGATTGCCGATCTCGAAGCGTCTGGTACCCTCGTGCTCGCCGTTTACGAACAGCTCGAAAGCACTGGGCACCCGATATCCGCGCCCGGCGCTGAGCACGACCGAGACGTCCTGCGTGAGGCGGTGCGAAAGACCGGCATTCCCGGTTACCGAGGTCCAACTCCTAGTAGTGGCCAAAACTCCCAGCTCCGGATCGGCATCCACTTCCAGATCGCGATAGTCCAGACGCGCACCCAGCCCGATCGTGGTGCGACCCAGTGAGGCCTGCTCGAAACCGAATATCCCTACACCCCGCGAGAAGGAACCCGGCACCAAGGCCTCCTCTCCGAACCGCGAGACGTCAGTCGCTAGGACCGCTACACCCAAGGTGCCGTCCCAAGTGCCCAGACGCGGATGATGAGCGTGTATCTCGCCGGTGTAGGTCTCTGAAATCAATCCTACCGCTACTTCCCCTAGGTCCACCGCCTCCCGCTCTTCGAACTCCCGGCGGTGGTTGCGCTGATAACCAGCCTGGAGATCGAAATGCCACTCTCCACGGTGAGCTTCCAAAGCCAACCTGAGCCGGTCGTCTTGGATTCTTTGCAACGGCGTAGCCAGAGGATCCTCCGCCGGGTCTTCGTGGATCTCCACCTCCTCTCGACGATGGGCATAGTCCACTCTGACCCCGCCGGCGGTTCCATGATAGCCGACCGAGGCGGAGCCGTTCAGCACCCCATACCCGCTGTTGAACACCCGACCTTTGGGCGTGCGGATGTCTCCTCCTTTGCGGCCCACTACGCCCAGCCTCCACCCGAGACGACCGCTGGCGCCTTCGAGCCCGAGAGCGCCCTCCGGCTGGTCATTGCCCGTTGTCCAACCAGCGGACCACCTGGCACGCACAAAACTAGAACGCCCGATCGCATCCGGCAGCTGCGGCGAAACGATGTTGATGGCTCCCCCCAAGGCATCGGAGCCGTAAAGCACGCTCGCCGGACCGCGAACGATCTCGATCCGCTCCGCATGGGCGAACTCCACGTTAGACCCGTGTTCGTCGCCCCACTGCTGAGTCTCCAAGCGCTGGCCGTCCGCCAAGACCAGCACCTGGTTCGACTTGAGGCCGCGCACCACCGGCTTGCCGATACCCATTCCCGTGGACCAGTTGTGAACCCCGGGGACGCGCTCCAGGGCCGCCGCCAACGTGGGCGACCCGCTCAGGCTCAATGAAACCGCATCGATCGCGCTCACCGGCTGCGGCGCGTCCAACAAGGCGGTGGCCACAGGCGTGGCCGAGACTTGAACCGCCGGAAGCTCCACCACAGACGGCTCAAGTACCACGTCCAAAACTCCGGTCTCCGCCAACTGCACCCGACGCGTGGTCGGATGGAAACCGATGCGCTGGACCGTAACGGTATACTCCCGCCGCGCGAGATCGGTTATTCGGTACCTGCCTTCTACATCAGTAAAGGTGAAGCGCCCCACCTCTACCACAACAACCCGGGCCCGCTCGACTGGATTCCCAGCTTCATCCACTACCCTCCCGCTGAGCGCGACACCCCCTTGCTGCGCTAAAAGAGAGACGGGCAGGAAACCCAATTGGAACAGGTACAGAACGGCAATACTCTCATGGTACCGCATATTGATACCCCCTCGGTTTCGATCGGGATTGGAACCGCGCGCCGCAGCGCCAACCGTTCGCCGCGGAGCGGTCTCTAACAGCGCCCACTAATTCAAAACCAGCAGAACTGCCGGTTAAACCGAGAGAGAAGCGGGCGGACTACGTGCGGGGGGAGGACAGTAGAGCCAAACCGACTGAGGCAGTGCCCAGTCGGCATATGTAGGTAGCTGTTTTTCGACTCCCAGGTTGGCCAGCCGGTGGGATACCCGATCCCTGGTGACGAAGACCAGACCGGTGCAGTGATGTCCTGGGGCAGGCCGGTGTATTACCGGACAAGTGGGCAGGTGATCCTGCTCTATCGCGGCAGCCGCGGTCAGCCGTTCGGATAGAGCGTGGCGTATCGGCTCCGCAGCCGCGGCTGCAACCTGAGATAAGAGTGCGAGCCCCGCTAACAGCTGGCGCATTGGCGGCATTATAGCCGGGCGCCGAAGTCCGACGCAAGTGGCTGTTTCCGCAGATCGGTTCGCAGGTGATAAATTCCCGGCCGTGCCGAACAGTGTCGATCTTCTAGCCATCGCCGCTCATCCCGACGATGCGGAGCTCACCTGCGGCGGGACCCTAGCCAAGGCAGCGCGGCAGGGATACCGCACCGCTATACTGGATCTGACCCGAGGGGAAATGGCTACTCGGGGCGACCCTGAGACCAGGGAGCGCGAAGCCCAAGAGGCGGCCCGAGTGTTGAGCGTGTCCCAACGCCTGAACGCAGGCCTCCCGGATGCACGCCTCTCCAACAACGAAGACAACCGCCGCGCGCTCGTGGAGTTCATTCGAGCGCTGCGCCCGCGGGTGGTGATCCTGCCCTTCCCTGTGGGGCGGCACCCGGACCACCGCATCGCCGCCGAGTTGGGCCGGGACGCCTGCTACCTAGCCGGGCTCGCACGCTACCCTGCAAGCGGCGAACCCCATCGCCCGACCAAAGTCATCTACGCTCTAGCATACCGGGAAGACCCGATAAAGCCGACTTTCGTAGTGGACATCTCGGAAGAATTTGAACTCAAGCTCCGGGCTATCCGCTGCTACGCCTCCCAATTCGACGGGGTCAAGGCGGCGGGCGAAATCTTTCCCACCGGGCACGATCTTTACGACCTGATCCGGACTCAAAACGCCCACTACGGAAGCCTCATCCGGACCCGCTATGGAGAACCCTTCATGACCTACGAAACGGTTCGGATCGACGACGTGGTGAGGCTGGACGTGCAGTCGCTGTGAGCCTCCCGCTCCATTCCCTGGAGCCACCGCCCCGCATAACTTCCCATCGATGACCGGCAACGCCATCTATCTCGACAACGCAGCCACCACACCGCTTCGCCCCGAGGTGCTCTGCGCCATGGAGCCCTTCCTGGGAGGAGGTCTGTTCGGCAACCCGAGCTCGCCCCATCGCTTCGGCCGGGAGGTCAGGGCCGCCTTGCAGGAGGCCCGCATCACGATCGCCCAAGCCCTCGGCGCCCAGCCTCAGGAGGTAGTGTTCTGTTCCGGGGGAACCGAAGCTGACAACCTGGCCATAGTGGGTACCGCCCTGGCGGCGCGGGCACGGGGGAGACCCTTCCGAGTGGCGGTAAGCGCAGTGGAACACAAGGCGGTTCTCGCCGCAGTCCGTACCGTAGAGGAACTAGGCGGCGAGTGCGTGATCTTACCGGTCGATAGCGAAGGGCGGCTGGAGTTGGACGCCTTGGACGTAGTGCTCTCCCGTGGGGCGGCCTTGGTGAGCGTCATGTGGGTCAACAACGAAACCGGAGTGATCCAAAACGTTGCCGCGATCGCCGCCCGCTGCCGGGAAACGGGAGTGCCGTTCCACACCGATGCCGTGCAAGCGCTAGGGAAGGTACCCTGCTCGCTGGCCGAAGCTGAATGGACCCTGCTCACGATCTCGGGCCACAAGATCGGAGGTCCCAAGGGAGTGGGCGCGCTGATCGTGCGGGACCAGAACGCGATCGCTCCGCTGATCCGCGGCGGCGGCCAGCAAGGAGGACTGCGCCCCGGCACTGAAAATGTGGCGGGGATTGCAGGACTGGCTGAGGCTGCGAGACTGGCGGTGGCCGAACTGGACCAATTCCGGCGAACCGTGGGAAGGCTACGCGACCTGCTCGAGCGCCGGGTGCTGGAAGCGATACCGGACGCCACGGTGAACGGGGCTGGAGCACCGCGGGCTCCTCACGTAAGCAACATCTCGATTCCGGGCACCGACAGCGAGGCGATGCTCATGCATCTGGATCTGGCAGGGATCGCCTGTTCCTCGGGATCGGCCTGCACTACCGGATCGGTGGAGCCGTCCCACGTGCTCAAGGCCATGGGCCTACCTTACGATCGGGCCATTGCAGCGCTGAGGTTTTCCCTGGGTGCCCAGAACACCGAATCGGACGTGGAGTTCCTTGTGGCACGGCTCCCGGGGATCGTGGAGAAGGTGCGCAGCCTGGCGGGGGTGTTGGGACGATGAGCGGGACTCGCGGCAGGGTGCTGGTGGCGATGTCGGGGGGAGTGGATTCCTCCGTGGCCGCGGCCCTGCTCCACGAGCAGGGATACGACGTAATCGGCGCCACTATGAAGCTTTTCTGCTACGGCGATGCCGTACCCGAGCGCCCCTGCTGCTCCCTGGACTCGATCCAGGATGCGGCCTCGGTGGCGGCGCGCTTGGGAATACCCCATTACGTCCTGAACCTCGAGAGCAGGTTCCGGCGAGACGTGATCGACAACTTCGTAAGCGAGTACGTGCGGGGTCGCACTCCTATCCCCTGTGTACGATGCAATTCGTTCACCAAGTTCCGCGATCTGCTGCGCCACGCCGACGCGCTGGAGTGCGACTACATCGCCACCGGACACTACGTGATCGCTCGGGACGGTGCCCTCTGGCGCGGGCGGGACCGGAACAAGGACCAGAGCTACTTTCTCTGGGGTATCGAGCGCTCCGTGGTGAAGCGAATGCTCGCGCCGGTAGGCGAGCTGACCAAGCAGGAAACTCGCGCGATCGCCCGGCGCTTGGGACTGGTCACGGCCGAAAAGAAGGAGTCGGTAGAGATCTGCTTCGTGCCCGACGGGGACTACGTCTCCGTGCTCACCCGGCACCTAGGAGAGGAACATCCGGCGCTGACACCCGGCCCCGTGAGGACTGCTAGCGGCGAAGTGATCGGCCAACACCGAGGATATGCCCGCTACACCGTGGGCCAGCGCCGCGGGCTCCCCGGCGGCTTCAGCCGGCCGCTCTTCGTGCTGGCGATCGACCCGGAAGAACGAGCTGTAGTGGTGGGGACCGAGGAAGAGCTTCTGGAGCACCAGGTGGAGCTGGCGGAACTGAACTGGCTGACCGATCCCCTCGAGCCGGGCGATTACTGCGAGGTGCAGGTCCGTTACCGGGCCCGGGCGGTACCGGCCCGCGTGAGCATTGTCTCCTACGATCGGATCAGTCTGGAGCTTCTGAAACCCGCCCGAGCCGTAACTCCCGGGCAGTCCGGCGTGCTCTACAAGGGAGACCGCCTCTTGGGCGGCGGAGTGATAGCGAGCTAGGCGCGCTCAGAGCTAACTAGGGTGAAAGCTAGCTCGGTCGTCCTCGGTGCGGGATTCGTGACGTTTCTTTCCTTGATCGGCCTCCTAGTGGCCTCCGCGCTGGCTCCGCGGGAAGTGCCCGTCTTCGACCCCACGCCCCCAGCCGCCGGAGAGACTAGAGAAGGCCTGGAGCCTCGGACTGACACCGTCACTGTGGATGCCCGTGACGGCAGCACCTGGCGGTTTTTCGATCTCGACCGGGGAATCCTACTCGCGACTCCGGACACGTCAGGTTGGGATGTCGCCTTCCGCCGATTCTACATCATAGCATCCGGCGGCGTTCGGGAGCTGGAAACCACCGATTTCGAGTCCCCATCGGTGGTTCCCCACACAGGATATCAGCCCAACGTCTACCGATCCGACACGCTCAATCCGGCGATAGCGCGCTGGTACCGCTACAGCATGCTCACCCACCTTCTGCAATCGAGAGAGCGGGTTTACGCAGTACGCACCAGCGAAGGCCGCTATGCCAAGCTCCAAATCCTCAGCTACTACTGCACCGGGGCGAGGGCCGGGTGCCTCACCTTCCGTTACCACTACCCGGTGCCGGCCGAGGGACAACCGGCTACCGCGCCAGAGGCAACACCTCGGCAAAGCGCCAGCGGGGTCGGTAATCCCGCGTCAGACGCTCGCCCGTAAGCCTAGCCCGAACCATTTCCACCGGCATCCTCCCGCCTTGCAAAATCGCATCGTGGAACTGGCGGTTGGTCATCCTTCCGCTGCCTACCAGTTCGCGATGAAGGGCACGGAACTGCAACCCTCCGAGCATGTACGCCGCCTGGTACAGCGGGGGGTAGGTGCCATTGAAAGAACGCCGCACTTCCGCTGCGGCATTGGCACGCTCGTGACCTACGCGCCGAACCAGGAACTCGATCGCCTCCTCCGGCGTCATCGTGCCCAAGTGCACGCTGAGGGAGAAGATGATCCTGGCGGCGCGGTGGGAACGCCAAAAGAGCATGCCGATGCGCTCCTCCGGCGTCCTGGCAAATCCCAGATCCCACAGAAGCATCTCCCAGTAAAGCGCCCATCCTTCACCCCAGAACGGGGTGGAAAACGCCTGCCGGTGGGAGTTGTAGCGGGAGGTCATGAACCCTTGGAGGTGATGCCCGGGGATGAGTTCGTGATGCACCGTGGCCCGGGAGAAATAAGGATTGTTTCCCCGCATGCTCATCAGCTTCTCCTCGTGGGTCATTGCCTCGGTAGGATAAGAGATCCGGATCACCTCGCCCCCTAGGAAGAACGGCGAGACCCGCTGCCTCTCCGGCGACATCATCTCCATGCGCCAGATCTCTTTGGCCAAAGGAGGAACGGTCACCAGATCGTGACGCTCCACGAACTCCTCCGCCTCCCGCGCGAGATCCCGCACCAAATCGGGTTGCCTTCCGGGTTCCACGTAAGATTGCTTTACCTTCTCCAGCGCCGCGCGCCAATCGTCTCCCAATCCCATTTCCCGGGCCGCCTTCTTGAGCTCGGCCTCGCACCAGGCAAACTCCTGTTCCGCGATCGCCACCAGCTCATCCAAGGAGTAGGGTATCATCTCGTGAACCAGGTCGGCCCTGATACCCTCGGCGCCGATCGGGTCCGCGATGATCGGCTCTTCTTGCCCCGGCTCGAAGCCCAGCACCTCCTCACGGAGGGTTTTTAGGTACTCAGCCAGAGCCTGGTCGGCCCTCTTGTAGGGATCGGACACCCACCACGAAAACATCGGATCGTAGCCGGCGTAGAAGACGTTCCAGCGTTGCAGGCTGCGGCGCAGGTTCTCCACCATACCGGCGGTGCGGAAGGCGACTATCCTCCGATCCTTCCCGTCGCTGCGGCTCAAGGTCCTCAGCTGCTGCCTGGCGCTTTGAACATCCTTGGCCAGCGCCGCCAGTGTGGCCGCCGCCTTCGGCGGATCCATCGACTCCATCCGCTGCCAGGACTCTACGAGATCCATAATTACCGGAGCGAACGGAGCCAGCGGCAGCATCTCCGCATACTGCCCTTCCTCTCGGGACAACAGCTCCAGTTCGTAACTAACCTCGTTGGAAAGCAGGATGTAATCGACTTTGCCCTCCTGGCCCAGACGGTCGAAGTCCATTCGGTTCAACCGAATCTGCCAATCCAGGTACAACTGCCGCATTCGATCGCGGCGAGCCGGAGAGTATTCGACATCGTAGCGCCGGAGCAGAGCCGCGCGGTCTTGGCTGTACAGAGTCACCGTATCCCTGAGCTCGCTCGGCGCCGCCAGCTGGACCCCAGAACCGCTGTCCCAGATCTCCGGCAGGAGGGCGGGAAAGATCGCCGCACTACAGAAGAGCGTGAGGACCAAGTTTCGACTCATCATGCCGCTCAAACCTCGTCGAAAGAAAAGCAGTCTTGACTCCGGACCAGAGCACATCTACACTACTCAAACGATGGAGAAGCGCCAGGTCCTCGCCGTTTGCTGTTGTTGTCCCATGGCCGCGCATCGGGGCGGTCGCGGGCGGCGAGCGTCTGGAACTCAGATGACCTGAGAGAATCAGGTACAGTCTCCAAAAGGACCACAGCCGGCCGCGATCCCTAAAAGATCGCGGCCGTTTTTTGCTTGGTTCGGAAGACACGGAGGAAAGATGCCGGCGAGACAAAGTCTGCCCCTAGCGATCTACTACGAACACGATCACTGGTTCCGCCCGCTGTTCGCGGAGCTAGAACGTAGGGCGATCCCCTACGTCCGGCTGCACGCCAAAGAACACAGGTACACCCTCGAACAACCGGTTCAGCACTCACTGGTGTTCAACCGCATGAGCCCGTCCGCCTACCTGAGGGGCCAGGAGCGAGCCATCTTCTACACGCTCTACCTCCTCGAGCATTGGGAACGGCTGGGGGTACGAGTGGTGAACGGAAGTCGGGCGTACCGGTTGGAGATCTCGAAAGCGGCGCAGCTTTCCCTCCTCCAGGCCCGGGGATATCCCTTTCCGCGAACCCGCGTCATCCACGACCCCTGTCACGCGCCGGCCGCAGCTTCGGAACTGAGCTTTCCCGTAGTGGTCAAACCCAACGTGGGCGGCAGCGGAGCCGGTATCAGGCGATTCGACCGCCCCGAGGATCTCGCCCAGGCGGCGTTCACCGACTCTTTGGACCTCGGCCCAGACCACACCGCCCTGGTGCAGGAGCTGATCCCGGCCGAAGGAGGGGCTATCACCCGGGTAGAGGTGCTGGGAGGAAAATTTCTCTACGCGATCCGGATCTACTCGCCGGGAGATGTTTTCAATCTCTGCCCGGCGGACGTATGCCGCACTACCGACGGCGCTCAGCTAGTGAGGCAGGCGTGCCCGGCCGACGCTCCGGACCACGGCCTCGTGGTGGAGGCGTACCACCCGCCCGAGGAAGTGGTAGGTGCGGTGGAACGGATCATGGAGGCGGCCGGCATCGAGGTGGGAGGAGTGGAATACATAACCGACGCCCGAGACGGCAAACTCTATTTCTACGACATCAACGCCCTTTCCAACTTCGTGGCCGACGCGCCGCGAGTGGTAGGCTTCGACCCGGTGTCGCGACTGGTGGACTACTTGGAACAGGAGGCCGCCCGATGAGGTTCGGATACTGGCTGCCGGTCTTCGGAGGGTGGCTGAGAAACGCGGACGACGAAGGGATGGAGGCCACTTGGCGCTACGTCAGCCGCCTCGCCCGCCGCAGCGAGGAAATCGGTTTTGACCTCACCCTCATCGCAGAGCTGAACTTGAACGACATCAAGGGCCCCGAAGCCCCCTCCTTGGACGCCTGGACTACCGCCGCCGCTCTGGCAGCAGTGACCTGCCGGCTGGAGTTGATGGTGGCGGTACGGCCGACCTTCCACCCGCCCGCGGTGCTCGCCAAACAGGCCGCCAACATCGATCACATCAGCAACGGCAGGCTGGCGCTCAACGTGGTTTCCGCTTGGTGGGCGACCGAAGCCGAGCAGTACGGGGTCCCCTTCGACCGACACGACGAGCGTTACGCTCGCACCGCCGAGTGGCTGACGGTGGTGAACGGGATGTGGTCGCAGCCGCGCTTCTCGTTTTCGGGAAGATTCTACTCCGTACGAGACGCCCAGTTGGCCCCCAAGCCGCTCCGGCTTCCGCGCCCCACGATCTACGCCGGGGGCGAGTCGGAGGCGGCCAAGCAGCTCATCTCCCGCATGTGCGACGCCTACGTCATGCACGGTGACCCGCCGGACCGGGTCGCCGCCAAGATCGCCGACATGGACCGCCGGCGCGCGGCCTGGGGCCGACCTCCGCTCCGGTACGGTGTGGCGGGATTCGTAATCTGCCGCTCGAGTGAGGCCGAAGTCCGGCGAGAGCTCGCCCGCATCACGGACGTCAAGCAGAGCGCCCAGGGATACGCCAACTACCAGGATTGGATCGCCAACACGCAGCTCGAGCAACGAGTGAGCCTGGAGGACTACTCGGTATCCAACCGAGGGCTTCGCTCCGGCTTGTTGGGTTCGGCCGAGCAGATCGCCGAGCGGATCTTGGAATTCGAGCGAGCGGGGGTCGATCTCCTGCTCTTGCAGTTCAGTCCCCAGCTCGAGGAGATGGAGCGATTCGCCGAGGAGGTGATTCCGCTGGTAAAGAGCGCGCTCCCTGCGCCAGTGTAACCATCAGTAGATCGGCCAGGTCCCGGGAGTGACTAGCTCGATCGAGTGCCCGTCGGGATCGCGGAAGTAGATGCTTCTTCCGCCTCGCGGCCAGGTCACCTCGCTCTCCACTGCGACGCCCGCTTCCGCCAGTCGGCGGCGCCACTCGTCCAGCTCTCCGGCAGACACGGCGAATGCGATGTGCTGCTGTCCCGACCCGTCGTGCGGGGGTATCCACCCTCCCGGAGTTCGAGCCCCCCGCAGAGAGGCTCCGTGCTGGAAGAGCAGCAGGACGCTGTTACCTCCCACGTCCAGAGAAAAGCCGCGCTCGTAGCGATCGATCACCCGAAACCCTAGCACCTCGCAGTAAAAGGACTTGGCACGCTCGGCATCGGCTACATAGAGCACAGCTTCCAAGATCCTTGTTATCGCAGCCATCCCTCACCTCCAGGCACCGGGCTGCGCCCGCCCCGCCCTCGCTCACCGCGCGCCGAGTTGCTGGTGCAGCAGCATCTCCATCTGCTTCCCCTCGCTGTCATCGGGTGCGAAGTCCAAGCCTCGCCGGACCGCCTCGAGCGCGGCTCCGAGTTCGCCAGCCGCTACGTACGCCCGCGCTAGATTGAAATGCGCCAGCGCCAACCCGGGATCCACTTCCAAAGCACGCCGGTATTGCGCGATGGCTTCTGGAATCTGACCCTGCCTCAGGTACATGTTTCCCAGATTGAAGTGCGCTAGGGGTTCTTCGGCGTTTATCTCCAGGGCCCGGCGATAAGCCTCGATCGCCCCCGCCGCGTCACCCATAGCCTGAAGGGCAATCCCGAAATTCACCAGCACCAAGGGTTGCCTGGGATCGGCCTGGAGACTGGAGCGGTAATTGGCCACCGCGCCTTCTAGATCTCCCGCATTCGCCAAGGCCACACCCAAATTGTGAAGCAGAGCGGGATCTCCGGGCACGACCTCCAAAGCCTTCCGGTAAACCGATGCAGCCAAACGCGCCTCGCCCCGCTCCCGATAGGTGTCGGCCACGAACGCCAGCGCCACTTTCCAGCGCTGTCGGAGCCACCACTCCTCGTCTCCCGCACTCTCCAGCGCCTCTCCCAGCACCCGCCTTAGCGACCGACGCTCTCCACCGGCCAGATGCAAAGCCGCAAGAGCCAGAGCCCTGACGTCCAGGTCGCTCGACTGCGCTAGACCCCGCAGCCGTTCTACCAGCTCACGATCCAGATCCTCCACGTCCGGCACCAGCTGTTCCAGCAATGCGCCCAACGCCATCGCCAAGGCGCCGTTATGCCTGGAGCGGGGCTCGAGAGCCAAAAGCGGGCCGCCGGAAGCGACTTTGGCGTCCAAGAGCGCCGCAACCTCGGGACGTATGGGTTTGAGGTCCCCCCAAAGCGTGTCCATGGCGGTCAGGATCGCTTGAAGCGACCACTGGTCGTGGCACTGAACGCACGCCCCTTTAATTCCCAGACGCGTATCGAGAGAGGGTCGCGGAATGGATATCGTATGGTCGGAGCGGGCGTAACGGATCCGGGTACCCAACTGCGGTTGCTGCAAGTAGGGCATGTGACAGCTTACGCATCTGCTTCCCAGGGAGCCGGGGGCGTGCTTGGTATGCTCCAATACCCGATCCCGCTTGCTCGCGTGGCAGTCGAGACACTGCCCGTCGTCGAAGCGGCTTGCCAGGGGGTTACCCCAAATGTCGCGGTATCTCTGGCCGTGGGGTTCGTGACAGTCGACGCAGGTCATCGATCCGTTGAGATAGCAGTCGCTGAAGCGGTGACCTTCCTGATAGGCGAAGGTCCTCACCCGCCCGTCGGGGAAGAGGGGACTATCGCCCACTAGGGAAAGGCCCAAAGAGTAATGCTCCGCCAGCGACGCCCCGGCCCGGTAACCCTCTACGAGAACGTCCTTCACCGCATGGCAGCTGAAGCAAACCTCCAAGGAACGCTCCTTGTCCAATACACCGAGGGAACGAACCCCGATGTCCGAGTCCTGCTCCACCGCTCCGTCCCGGGCCAACTCCACGTGCCGCCGCGCCGGTCCATGGCAAGATTCGCAGTCGATAGCGAAACTGCGAATTTGTGTAAAGTAACGCCTCGATCCGGGGTCCAACTCCAGATCGATCCCCGAACCGTGGCATTCCTGGCAATTGGAGAAGCGCGCCTCCGTCCCCAATACGCGGCGGGGCGGCCAGTCGGAGCAAGCCGCCAGGGAAAGCTGGGGAGTGATAGGAACCCAACCGCTGTCCGCCTTTCCGACGGTGTTGCAGAACCACACCCCTTGGTGCCGGCTGAAGTCGAAAGGGAGAAAACGGTAAGTGCCGTCGATCCACCGCGTGATGAACCCCTGTGTACCGCCTCCCACCATGTGCCCTCTTCCGATAACTCCGGCAACGGTCAAGACCACCTCCGAACCCCCACCCTGAGCAACCCGGAACGCGTACTCGCCCCTAGAGTTGACGAACGGAGTCACCACCGCATCCCGAAATCGGATCGGGGTCCCGTCGAAGGAAGCGATCACGGTCTCGCGGCTCGGCAGGCCCCCGGCGCGTCCGTGCGTGGAACGCCGCCAAGCGGCGTACTCAGGCGCGTGACAGTCGCGGCATGATTCAGCTCCGGCAAAGTCCTTTAGCGAGATCCCGGGGCCGGCTGTCCGCTCTCCCGGAGGCGGAAGTTGGACCGGCTCCAGGTGGTACATTAGGAACAAACTGCCCAGCCCCGCGAGCACGACACCGAACCCCAAGACGAGCCAGAGCCACTTGGTGCGGCGAGGTGCCGTAGCCCCGCTGGTTGCACCGCGGCGAGACCGGCGGTCGCGGACCACCCTACCTCCCGTCCCGCGACCAAGCCGGTCCCTGGCAACGGCACAATTGCCTTAAGTAACGCACCAGAGACCAGATTTCTTCTCGGGTCAAGGTCCACCCGAAAGCCGGCATTCGGTGACTGCGGTTCAGGATATATCCGCCGCCGTAAATAGCGTCGAACAGCGTGTCGTCCGGTCTGGTGGATAAATAGGCGCTGTCGGCATGGATCGTGGGACGCACGGGAAGGTATCGCGCATTGGGGCCGTCGCCTCCGCCCCGAGCTCCGTGACACGGTGCGCAGAAGCGAGCGTAGAGTTCCCTCCCGCTCTCGTGCCGCGGAGGAAGCGATGCTGGCGACACCGGGTCGCTGATCTCACCTCCTGCACCTCGTCTTTCGGCGAGATACCGAGCTACGAGATCCCTCCACGAATCGGGCATCGGCGTCTTGGGCATGATGGTTCCCGGAAGGACGTTCTGGGGATCGTAAATCATTCGCCGGATGAATGCGGGAGATCGGCGGTCAGCCACCGCGGACAGATCGGGGCCGATGATGCCGCCATCACCGTCCAGCCGGTGGCAGCCCAGACAGGGAAGCCGCTGCTTGAGAAGATATTCGGCCTTGGTCCGCTGAAACGGGGAGAGCGCTCGGTTGGCGGCAGGTGTCTGACCGGCTCGGTTCGGGATCCCTGCGGTCAGAGACAAAGCAGCTAGCACCGCGGCGGCAGCTGCAACCGTCTTGGCACCGATCATGCGCGAAAGTTGACAGTCCGGCGACGATCGTCAAGCGATACTTGACAGGGCGCGCTCGCTCCCGCTCTTTCCGTTGACCCTTTCAAAGGAGAACGCATGGCTCGGATCACCGCAGAACTGAAATCGGGAACCGTAGTCAGCCTATCCAACGGGCGGCACTCCTGGACCGCGGACGAGCCGCCCGAGGCGGGTGGAACCGACACCGGACCCACGCCCTACGAAATCCTTTTGGGGGCGCTGGCCGCGTGTACCTGCATCACTCTGGCCCTCTACTGCCGGCACAAAGGGATAGATCTCAAGGGTGTGACCGCCTCTTACGAGCACGACCGCATCCACGCCGATGACTGCGAGGAGTGCGACCAGAAGACCGGAGGCTTCATCGACCGCATAACCTGCCGGGTCAAGTTAGAGGGTAGTTTCAACCAAGCCCAGCGCGAGCGGCTCGCCCAGATCGTCGCTCGCTGTCCGGTTCACAAGACCCTGGAAAGCGGAGTCAAGATTACCGATCAGGTTGAATTTAGCTGAGAGGGGCACGCGGGATCAGCGCGGAATCCGCTCGAGGAATTCGCCGACCACCTCGCTAACGGTTCGGTGCGCCACGTCCACCTGGTAGTTGAGCCGTCTCATAGTGGCTTCGTCGAGTCTACCCCAAAGCGCCCGCAGCGCCTCCCGGGCGGCGGGGTATCGTTCCAGGACGGCGGCGCGGACTACGGGAGCGGCTTCGTAGGGAGGAAAGTAGTTGCGATCGTCCTCCAGAGCAAAGAGGTCCAGGGCCCGTATCTGTCCGTCGGTAGAGTTACCGGCGATCACGTCGGCGACCCCGTCGGCCAGCGCTCGGTAGGTCAGCCCCAAATCCATGGTCCCGGGTGGTCGCGCGAACTCCAGGCCATAGGTTTCCACCAGCCCGCGGTAGCCGTCGGCCCGTTCCATAAATTCGTATCCGAAGACCGGGCGCCAACTTCTGGCGTAGGGCACCGCTTCAGACAGGGTTCTGATACCGAACCGTTCCGCGTCTTTGCGGCGGATCAGAATGGCGAAGCTGTTCTCGAAGCCCAACGGCTCGGTCCAAATCAGACCCCAGCGGGCGCGGTAGATGGAGTCCACCGTTTGCCGCACCCGGGCTGCGTCCCGTTCGGGGGGAAGCTCCAGAATGGCGGCGTACGCCGTCCCGGTATACTCCACATAGACGTCCAACTGACCCGCCACGATGGCGCGGTGGCAAACCAGGGTACCTCCCAAGTTGAGCTTCCTTATTACCGGGACCCCGTAGCGCTCGAGTTGCTGGGCTACCAGCTCTCCCAAGATCACTGACTCGGTGAAGTTCTTGGACCCCACGATAACCGCGTCGCTCCGGCCGCAGCCCGCTGCCAAGAGCAGTCCCAGGAGTCGAACCCCAGCGGCTCGTGGTTTCATCGCCTCCAATCCAGACTCCGTTCCAAAAGGTGTAGACCGCCGTCGGCGAACAGTGCCAAAGTTGCCGCAGGCACCGCACCCGCCAAGATGACCGCGTGGTTCACCATCGCCACTCCCCGAAAGATGAACTCGCCCAACCCACCGCCGCCTATGGCGGCGGCTATGGTGGCAATGCCCACCGCAAGCACGGCTGCGATCCTAATCCCGGCTAGAATAACCGGCGCCGCCAGTCTGAGTTCCACCATGAACAGCAACTGGGCTTCGGTCATGCCCATTCCCCTGGCCGCCTCCCTGATGCTCGGGTCCACCGAACTGATCCCGGTGTACGTGTTCCGGATAATGGGAAGCAAACCGTACAGCACCAGCGCCACGATGGCGGTCCTGGCCCCAATCCCGCCGATAAAAGGCAAGGGTATCAAGAATCCGAAGAGAGCCAGACTGGGAATGGTCTGCACCACGTTAGCAAATCCCAACACCGGACCGCGCATGACCGGCTTCCTAGTAAGGGCAATCCCCAGGGGAACACCTATAGCGATAGCCAGGGTGAGGGAAGCACAAACTAGCCAGAGGTGCTCCAAAGTACGGGCCGCCACCTCGCCCTGATTGCGTGCCAGGTACTCGAAGAAGCTCACGCCAGCTCCCGCAGCGCCGTCACTCGAGGGTCGTCGCTCTCCAAAAACTCCTGCGCCGTCCCCAGGAACTGCAAACCTCCACCTTCCAGCAGCGCAATCCGAGACGCAAGCAGCATCGCCTCCCTGACATCGTGAGTTACGAACACGACCGTTTTGCCAAGCCGGCGGCTCAGTGACTTGAACTCCTGCTGCAACTCCATCCGGGTCAAAGGGTCCAGAGCTCCGAAAGGCTCGTCGCACAAAAGGATCGGAGGGTCGGCCGCAAGCGCGCGAGCCACGCCCACCCGTTGGCGTTGACCTCCCGAGAGCTCGGCGGGCATGCGGTGCTCGAACTCCGAAGGGGGAAGCCCCACCAGTTGCAGCAGCTCCTTGACCCGCTCCTCAACGCGAGACCTCGGCCATCCTTCCAGACGCGGGACCAAACCCACGTTGCGCCCCACGCTCAGATGAGGGAACAGCCCGATCTCTTGGATCATGTAACCGATCCCCCGGCGCAACCGGACCAGATCCCATGCCTTGGTACTCACCCCTCTTACCAGCACCTCGCCATCGGTGGGAAAAAGCAGGCCGTTGATCAACCGCAGCGCCGTGGTCTTCCCCGATCCGCTCTTACCCAAAAGGACCAGGGTCTCTCCCCGATTCACCTCGAAGCTCAACGATCTCAAGATCTCCCGCCCGTCGACCGAATAGCGGACGTCCTCGAACTGTATGACCGCTTCTTTCACCGGCTTCTCCCAGCGACTTGACCCCGAGGAGCTTTCCTTCGATCCTTCAGGGGTAAATCATGTACCAATTCCTCTCGCGGTTCTTCACAAGCGGCTTGGGCCTGCTGGTGGCCGACGCCCTATTGCCCGACATTCGCTTCGACGGGGCGCTCTCCCTGTGGACGGCGGCGCTCCTGTTGGGCGTGGTCAACGCGGTAGTGCGCCCCATCGCGATATTGATAACCCTCCCTCTTACGGTGCTCACTCTGGGGGTCTTCCTGCTGATCGTGAACGGCGCCATGCTCCTCCTGGTTGCCTGGATCATGCCCGGTTTCCACCTGGACGGCCTCGGCTCTGCCATAGTAGCCTGGATCATAGTGGCGGTCACCGCCCTCGCAGCCAACGCAGTTACCGGCAGTACCGCATTCCAGGTACGAACCGTCAAGCGCTAGCTCATTCCCCGTACCAACCGCTCAAGCGCGGCCGATCCAGATCCGGCGGCCTGCGCGGCAGATCGAACCAGACTCGGTCCAGCCGCTCCTTCAATTGCGCCGGAAGCTCCGTTACCGGAGCTTTGAGGTTGTCGACCAACTGTTCTGGGCGGCTGGCGCCCACGATCGCGCTCGAAACGTCGGGATGAGCCAGGACCCATGCCACCGCTGCGGTAACCAAGCTCAGACCGTAACGAGCAACCTCCTCTTTCAGCTTCCACGCCTCCTCGAGGAAGAGCTCGTTCCAGTAACGCTGGCGGTACACCTCTCCGATCTCGGGCAAGGTAAATCTAGTACCTTCGGCCGGAGGAGACCCGGGGCGATGCTTGCCCGAAAGCACACCACCCGCGAGGGGATTGTAAACCATGACGCCCAAACCGAACCGACGCGCCAGGGGAAAAAGCGACTCTTCGGCTTCCCGCTGGAGGACATTGTATCGAGGCTGTAGTCCGTCGAAACCCTGGGCCCCCAGCCGCACCGACGCCACCAATGCCTCCGCCACCTCGTGAGCTCTCACGTTGGAGATCCCCGTATAGAGAACCTTTCCCTGCTCTCTCAACCGCTCCAGTGTCTCGAGAGTTTCCTCGATCGGCACCGTGGGATCCCATCCGTGGCAGAGGTACAGGTCTATCCGGTCGGTTCGCAGTCTCCTCAGCGAGGCTTCGCAGGCGCGCGCCAGGTGAATCCGAGAATTTCCGCGGTCGAAAGGCAGGGGACCCGTCGGGAAATACGCCTTGGTCGCCAAGACCAGTTGGTCGCGATTGCGGCGCTCCGCCATCCAGCGCCCGAGCAGTTCTTCGCTCCTCCCCACGGTCTCTAGCCGCATGGGAACGGGATACACATCCGCCGTGTCCAAAAAACGGATTCCGCCTTCGTAAGCTGCATCCAGTATGGCTAGCGACGTCTTCTCGTCCGCCTGACCCGCCAGCGTCATAGTGCCCAGGCACAACTCGGTCACCTTGAGACCGCTGCGGCCGAACGATCGCCACCGCATCAGCTACCAACGACCACCGCCACCACTTCCCGCTCGCGAGCACGATTGTCGAGATTGATCACCACTACCTGTTGCCAGGTTCCCAGAGCCAGACTCCCTTCGATAACGGGGATAGCAAGGCTGGTCTTGAGCAGAGCGGAGCGGATATGGGAAAATCCGTTACCGTCCCCATACGCCAGATTGTGCCGATACTCGGCGTCTACCGGAGCGATCCTGTCCAGGGCTCGCCTTAGATCCTCCAGCGCACCCCGCTCGTACTCGATGGTGGTGATCGCTCCGGTGGAACCGGTAAGCTGTACTACCACTATCCCGGTGCGCACCCCGGACTCGCGCACCAGCTTGGCGATGTCAGGAGTGATATCCCGGTGCCCGAACTCGGCTTCCAGCCGGTACTTCCACCGGGCCTGCACCGGAGCTTGGGAGGTAGTGTGCGGCATCACTCCGGCAGGGCGGAGGTCACGGCGTTGCCGCCGCGGCCTTGCCCTTCACGTATTTGTCGTACCACTCGATCATCCGCGCCACCACATCCATGACCGACTCGCGGGCGGCGTAGCCGTGCGACTCGAAAGGCAACTGCACGTATTCCACGGTTGCCCCGTGCCCTTTCAAAGCGTGGTAAAACCGCTCCGACTGGATCGGGAAAGTCCCGGAGTTGTCGTCGTTCATCCCGTGAATCAGCAGGATCGGCTCGTCGATCTGGTCGGCGTAGGAGAACGGCATCATCCGCAAATACACATCCCGCGCCTCCCAGAACGTCCTCCGCTCGTTCTGAAAACCAAAGGGCGTGAGGGTGCGGTTGTAGGCGCCGCTGCGAGCAACGCCCGCCTTGAACAAATCGGAATGGGCCAGCAGGTTCGCGGTGGTGAAGGCTCCGTAGCTATGCCCCCCAACGCCAAAGTTGCCGTCCGCTATTCCCCTGCCCAACAGATAATCTACGGCCGCCTTGGCGCCGGCCACCGTCTGCTCCACGTACGTGTTGTTGGCCGTATCACCGCCGATCACCGGCAAGGTGGGGTTGTCTAGCACGGCGTAACCCTGAGTCAGCAGGAACAGATGGGAAGCGCCCGTCGGCAATACGAAACGGTTGGGGTTGCCCACCACCTGGCTCGCCGCGTCAGCCGAAGCAAACTCCCGGGGATAAACCCAAAAGATTACCGGAACCTTCTGGCCCTCTTTGTAATCGGTGGGATAATACAGCGTGCCCGAAAGCTGAACCCCGTCGGCCCGCGAGTAGGTGACAAGCTCCCTCCTCACCGAGGAGAGTTCCGGAGCTGGATTCTCCAGATGCGTAATCTGGGTCTCGCGCCTGGATCGAAGATCGCGCAGGAAATAATTGGGCGGATCCACACGGCTCTCCCTGCGGGTCAGTATAGTGCGAGCCGCATCGTCCAGCACCTGCGCCACTACTTCATAGGCCGTCCCGCTCGACTGCCACAGCCGTTCCGTCCTGCCGTTCTGAAGGTTCATTCGATCCAAGAATGGGCGCTCTCCCTCGGGAGATGCTCCGTCGCCTCCCAAGTAGATCCACCGGCCATCTGGAGAATGCCTCAGTACCGCCAGGCCCGCAGCGTCCCGCTTGAGAACCGGTCGTCCCGGATCGCGGTACCGATCCTCGGCGGAGCGATCCCAGACGAGCTGCGGGGCGCCGGGCTCGTCGAGATCGAGCTTCCAGGTCCGGGTGTGCCTGGTCCGGCGATCGGTCTCGGTGACCAGCACCAAACCGTCCCGGCCAAAATAGACACCACCGCCGCCAAAACCCCCGCTGAAGCGGTACGCCAGCCGGATAAGTTCGACCGGCTGGGAGAAAGGAGCGTCCACCAACATGACCCGGTCCCGCTCCTTGGCTGGGCGCCGATTGTCGCCCCCGTCCAGCGCCTCCACGTACATCAAAGTCGCCGGCCGGCCCGGGACCCAGCGTACCGATCGGGGACCGGTGCGCACCCCGTCAACCGGTACGTTCTCGCCCGAAGGGAGCGAGGCCACAGTGGCAACTTTCTCCCCGGTCAGCGACCAAACTTCAATCTCCTGCGGGAAGTTGGAAACCGGCACCATGTAGGAGAACGGCTTCGAGACCCGGGTTACCAGAATCAGCCGACCGTCCGGCGACGGGTCGCTGTCCAGAAAGATCGCGGGCCGTCCGATCGGACGCCGTTGTCCGCTGGTCACGTCCACCAGCGCCAGCTGCGAGGTCGCATAATACTCGAACAACTGCTCGTCGTAGGGCGACTCCAGCAGATCCTGATAGGTGCGCACCGGAGCAGCTAGCCCCTCGTTGCGCTGGACGATCGGCCCTATGGGAACCGGGGGCGGCTGCGGTGCCGGGCCGCGATCGGACGGGACCAGCCGGCAGAGCATTTCAGCCGAGTTGGGCATCCAGGTACACGGGGTCCCAGTGGTTCCGTTGAGAATCGGCGGCGTCACCGAGCGCCGCGCGCCAGACGCCGGATCCAGCAACCACAATTCGATTCCCCGCTCGCCGGTGGCGTTGAGCGCGATCCAACGGCCGTCGGGAGACCAAGCTGCTGAACTCAGCTTAACCCCGGACGGAAACTCCACGGCGGTCTCCCGGCCCGTAGCCAGGTCCCTCAGGGTGAGCGCTACGTATACCCCGACAGTGGTGTAAGGACCATTGGTCTGGGGGTTGATCCTGAGACCCGCGAGCCTCAGCAGCGGCTGCGCTAGATCAGCTATGGTTGGCATCCCTCGAGACTGGGCCAAAAGCAAGGTCTTGCCGTCGGGCGAGGGGACAACCACAGGCAGGCGCGGGGCGTCCAGAATGCGCTGCACTATCTCCGGCGGCTGCTTGTACGGTTCCTGCGATCCGGCGGCGCAGGGAAGCAGAGCGCCGAGGGCGATGAAAAGGCTCAAAAACCGCTTCATGACAGAATCTCCGGCATCAGGGGGTCGAGAGCCAATGTAAAGCGGCGTCGAGATCGGCAGAAGGGGGCGCCCCGGGCGCCGACTCTTCCCGACCCCTGCACCGCCACGCTAGCTATACTGCAATACGCTTTGTCTTCTGGAATCGATGCACGAGTCCCCGATCCTCCGAGACTTGGTCATCCTGGTGGCGGTGGCCATACCGGTGGTGGTAGCCGCCGAGCGGCTGCGCATACCCTCGGTAGTGGGTTTCCTGCTGACCGGAATGGCCATAGGCCCGCATGGCCTGCGCCTGATAGGACAGCCAGAATCGGTAGCCGGCCTGGCGGAAGTCGGTGTGATCCTCTTGCTCTTTACCATAGGCTTGGAGCTCTCCCTGAGCCGACTCATCCGCCTAGGCAGAACGGTGGTCCAGGGAGGCGGGCTTCAGTTGTCGGGCACGATTCTAGCCGTAGCGATCCTAGCTGCGGGGTTCGGCACCTCCCTGTCGACCGGGATCCTCTACGGAGCGCTAGTGGCGCTGTCGTCCACGGCGATCGTGCTCAAGATCTACACCGACCGAGGCGAGCTGGACACCCCGCATGGCAGAGTGGTGGTGGCAATTCTCCTATTTCAAGACCTGTGCGTGGTTCCCTTGATGCTGCTGATGCCGCTCTTGGCAGGAGGCACTTTGGGTTTGGGAGCGGCACTCCGGGATCTAGGGGTCGGCCTAGTGGTGATGAGTGCGCTGATGTTGGGAGGCAGGATGTTGGTACCCAGGGTGCTGGAGCGGATAGCGACCATCCGCAACCGAGAAATCTTCACTTTGTGCATCATGTTCTTCGGGCTGGGGGCGGCGTTCGTGACCTCCTCCTTCGGCCTCTCGCTCGCCATCGGCGCCTTCATCGCCGGTCTGGTAATCTCCGAGTCAGAATACGGGATGCAGGCTCTTTCGGACGTCTTGCCGTTCAGGGACACCTTCAGCGGAATCTTTTTCATATCCGTAGGGATGCTGCTGGACGTAGGTCAGTTGCTCGCAGAGCCGTTGCGCCTTCTGGCGGTCGCGTCGGGGATTGTACTGCTCAAGGCTATTGTGGTCGCAGGCGCCACCCGATCTTTAGGCCGCTCCCTCGAAGTCAGCGTGATGACCGGCGTGGCACTGGCTCAAGTGGGCGAGTTTTCCTTCGTGCTGGCCGGGGCTGCGCTGCCCCTGGGGCTCCTCGGTGCCGAAGAGTACCAAACGTTCCTCGCAGCCTCGGTCGTATCGATGCTGGTCGCCCCATTGTTGATCTCCGCCGCCGGTTCCGTTGCCGGCTTTGTCTGCCGAATCGCCCGGAGACCAGCGCTGGAGATCCTTCCCCACGAGGCGCAAGAGATAGCGCGACTGAACGACCACGTGATAATCGTGGGTTACGGGCTCAACGGCAGAAACCTAGCGCGGGTCCTCAAGGCAGCGGGGATCCCCTACGTCGTCCTGGAGCAGAACGGCCAAACGGTTCGTCGGGCGCGCCTCGAGCGAGAACCGATCTTTTTCGGCGACGGCACCCGGACCGATGTCTTGGAAAGGGTGGGAATCGCAAGGGCGCGCGTAGTGGTTTTCGCCATTTCGGCACCCGCAGCGGAGCGCCGCGGCGTGGCGGTGGCTCGGAAGCTCAATCCCAACGCGAGAATCGTGGTCCGCACCCGCTATGTGACTTCGATACCCGAACTCGAGCAGGCAGGGGCGGACCAAGTGGTGCCCGAAGAGTTCGAAACCTCGGTGACAATCTTCGCCCGAGTGCTGCGTATCTACGGGGTGCCGTCCAACGTGATCCAGCGCGAGATCGACGCCGTCCGCAGCGAGCACTACGGCGTGCTCAGAGGAGTGAGCTTCGGCGACCTCCGCCTGGACAGCCTGAAGCACTTAGGCATCCACGATGCTCTCGACACCGTAGAGGTGGAAGAAGGCTCCCCCGCCGTAGGACAAAACCCCTGGAGCCTAGAGCTGCTACGCGAGACGGGAGCCACCGTAATCGCAGTGGTCCGGGACGGCAAGGCCCTCTACCATCCGGACCCCGAGTTCCGCTTCCGGCCCGGGGACACGGTAGTGCTGATCGGCAGCCGAGAAGCACTCGAAAATGTGTCCCTCCTCTTTAGAGCCGGGCGCGACGAGCGGACTTGAGCCGAGCTCCTCAGGGAGCGAGTCGCTCCAAAACCCAGCGCTCCTTTTGGCGGCGGTAAACCAGCCGGTCGTGCATCCGGTTTTCCCTGCCTTGCCAGAACTCCATCCACTCGGGAGTCACCAGATAGCCTCCCCAGTAAGGAGGCAGCGGTATCTCCTTGCCCTGATACTCCAACTCCAATTCCGCGAGCCTCGAATCCAGCTCTTCGCGACTGGACACCACCGAGCTTTGGAGCGAGGCCCAAGCTCCCAGCTGGTGACCCCGAGGTCGGCTCCTGAAATACGCCTCCGATTCCTCCCGAGACACCTTGCTTACCGACCCTTCGATACACACCTGCCGGCGCAATTGGGGCCAGTTGAAGACCAGAGCGGCACGAGGGTTTTGCTCGAGCTGCTTGCCCTTGCGGCTCTCGTAATTGGTGTAGAAGACAAAGCCCCGCCCATCCACACCTTTCAACAGCACGGTCCGCGCCGACGGCCGACCCTCTCGGTCGGCGGTAGCCAATATCATGGCGGTGGGGTCCGGTATCCCAGCAGCCTGCGCCTCGGCGAACCAAAGCTCGAACTGCTTTATGGGGTCCGGATCCAGATCTTCTTCTCTCAGCCCCGCCTCGGCGGCAGGCTCCGCGACCGGTTTGCTCATGCCTCCCATAGACTACCCGGCAGTTCGCACCGTGACAAGCCCAGAGCCCGCGCAGGGAATCACGTGGAGCTGACTAAGACGTTAGATTTCGCGGTGGTGACGCGCCTATGAGGTCGAGCCAATCGATTCCGGAGGCTGCAGGAGCCTTACCAGCGCCGGCAGCGCTACTGGCCGTTTTGCTAGTGGCCTGTAGCAGAGAACCACCGGTCGAGACCGTGGACTTCGATGCGGCGGGCTTGTATCAGTCCGTGGCACCTGTCGTGATCGGCGTCGAGGGAAGTGCCGCTACCCAGACCCTGAGTGTTCTGGGGGAGAAAATGTCCCCGGACTCCGCCCCGGCGAACCATCTCGTCCGGGAGCCGTCCGGTTCTAGCGCGCCCGCTGGACTTTTCCCGCAGGAGGCCCTCGGCAGAACGTTCGAGTACGACCTGGCGTCCAGGCGGTACCGGCTGAGTGAACGCCCGGCCATACCGGAGTTGGCGAACAAAGGAGTGCGCTTCCTGCTCTACCAGGTGGATCCGGCTCGGCGCGAACTCCTTAGCCCCCTGCGGGAAACCGGCTTTGCCGATCTCACCGACGAGTCTAGCACTTCCGCCACCACGCTGGGCGTGAAAGCCGTGATCGACGCCCTGACTCTATTGGACTACGACGCCAGCGCTTCCACTACTAGCACGTCCTTCACCCTGTCCGCGAAGGGCTTCGTTTCGGATGGGTCCAGCGTGGTAGATTTCGAGCTCTCGCAAACTTTTTCCCAGGAGGGGATCCAGACCCGCTATCTCCTGGCCGCCCCCGAAAAAGACGTAAGCTTGGAGTTCCGGGGCTCGATCTCACTAGGAGGGCAGACCAGCGTGAAGCTTACAGTCTTGCAAGGCGGGAACACCACCGTCATCGAGGCATCCGGCACTCGGAGCGCCATTACTGGAGCCATTACCCACAACGGAACTCGGGTGATCAACATCGCGGGAACCTCGGACAACCCAGTCTTCACCTCGCTTTCGGGAGCCTCCGTGCGAGCCGATCAGGCCGACGCCCTGAGGCGGCTCTTCGCCGCCATAGATCAGCTTCTTTCTGCGTTCGACGATTTGCTGGCGCCCGCGTACCGGATCCTGAAAGTTCCAGTATGAGACCGCCCGTACGTTACGCGGTCTGGGCTCTAGGCGCCATGCTGTCGATCGCCTGCGCGCCATCCGCTCCGCCCAGGCAGCCGATCTACATAGAAGGGCGTCCGGTTCTCGCCCTGGGCGACAGCGCCATCGCCTACACCAAGGTAGGGGTGAGCGGAGTCCTGATCCTCGACCGCAGTACCGGCGTGATCGACACCTTGGGCTCGGCAACCTTGCGCAGCCCGTTCAACGTGGAATTCGACGGGCACCGCTGGTATGTCTCCGACATAGAAGTAGGCCGACCGTCGATCGCGATCTTCCGTGCCGACGGATCCCCGGACGGAAGGATAGATCTATCGCAGCTCGCCGCAACGCCGCACCAATTCGCCCTGCTTCCCGATGGAAGGATCGTGCTGGAGGTTCCCGGGGGCGAGTTGGTCGCCCTTAGCGGGGACAGCGTCTCGACCTTCGCCCGATTTCGTCCCGGCCCCAAGCCGGGACTGTTGAAGGGCGCCCGAGGCGGAGTGCTGCACGCCCTTCCAGATCGACATGTCACGCTTTACAACCAGTTCGGCAATGTGCGATGGCGGATCGACTGGCCTTGGAGGGAGACCGCCTACATCACGGCGATCTCGGTGGACTCCAACGGCAGGATTCACCTGATCGCCGGAGTCCCCAGCGAGGCAACCTTCATCGTCTACACCTTAGCGGCGGAGAGCGGGGAAGTGGTGCGCTGGTCGATCCCCGGCCCCTACGCCAGTTTCACCGTAGATCACTTCGGCGAGATCCGGCCGGATACTACGCTTCCAGGTTGAAGTCAGTGCTTCAAACCCAAAGACTCGGCGAACTGGCGGAACAGCTTCTCCTGCTCCGGCGTGAGCCGCTCGGGCATATTCACCGCGATCTCCACGTACTGATCACCCCGCCGGCCGTTCTTTTCTATGCCCTGACCCGGAATGCGGAACTTCTTTCCCGGAGAGGTCCCCGGTGGGATTCTCACCACCACTCGCCTGCCGTCCAAGGTACGCACCCTCACCTTGGTCCCCAAAACCGCTTGGGCCAAATTGAGTGGTACCGTGCAGTAAACATCCAAACCCTCACGTCGGAAGAAGCGATCCGGCTCCACCCTGAAAGTGATCAACACATCCCCCGGAGGCCCACCCGAAAGATGCCGCTGCCCCTGACCCCGCAACCGAACCGTCTGCCCGTCCTCCGTACCGGGTGGCACGCTGACCACCACCTGCTTCGCCATCCGCACCTCCCCTTGGCCCGCGCACCGGCTGCACGCCTGAGCCGCATAACGCCCCCTGCCACGACATGCGGGGCACGGGCGGCTGACGCTGAACCCGCCGTGCCCAAACGTCACCGTGCCTCGGCCACCGCACTCCGCGCACACCGAGACTCGCGTCCCCGGAGCGGCTCCAGACCCGCCGCACGTGGGACAAGTCTCATTGACCGGAACTTCCACCGTGACCTTGCCGCCCCGCGCGGCAGTGCCAAAGGAAATGGGAACCGCCACCTCGATCGGCTCCACTGCCGCACGACGGCTTCGGCCGAAAATAGACGAGAAAAGATCCCCCAGCCCACTGAACCCGCCAAAACCCAGATCGCCGAAATCGAACCCTTCGAAACGACCCGATCCCCCAGAAGCACCGGCGAACGCCCCATAGCGCCGCATGGTGTCGTACTGCTTGCGCTTCTGGGCGTCGCTCAAAACCGAATAAGCCTCGCCGATCTCCTTGAACTTCTCCGCCGCCGAAGGATCGTTAGGGTTCGCATCGGGATGGTAGCGCTTGGCTAGCTTCCGGTAGGCTTTCTTGATCTCCTCCGCACTAGCCTCGGGACTCACACCCAAGACTTCGTAGTAGTCCTTTACTGCAGGCATACCTTACGACTCAGCTCCGTCGTCGGGCGACGGCGGCTCCGACCAGACATACACGCTCACTCGAGCGGGCCGCAGCAATATTCCCCCGAACCGATAGCCGGGCTGCAACACCTCGGCGACCACCCGATCCTGCTCCGCTTTGCTCGCCTGCGCCGTACCTACAGCCTCGTGAACATTGGGATCGAACACCTCGCCGCTCGCGCCGACTCGCTCCAAACCGGCACTCTCCAACGCCCGAACCAGCTTGCGCTCCACCAATCCCACACCCTCCAACAGATTCCGCACCGAGACACCCGCCGGATCCAACACCACGACCCTGCGCAGATCGTCCAGCACATCCAACAGAGCCGCCACGACCGCAGCCTGCGCCCGGCTCCAGGTCTCGGCACGCTCCCGCGTCATTCGCTTGCGAAAATTGTCGAACTCGGCAGCCAGTCTCAAATGCCGATCTCGCAACTCCTCCAGCTCGGCTGTCAGGCGCTGCACCGCCTGCTCCGGCGGTTCCACCAGCCCGGTAAGCGTACCGACAGGCTCCGGCGGCGCAGATCCCTCTGCGCCCGCTTCAGACACGTCCTCGGCTTCGGCCAAAGCTCCCGTCGCCGCCGGCTGCTCCCCGGCCTCCTCAACCTTCTCGCCCCCGACCTCCTCATTCGAGCCGGCCGTCAAAGCGGCGCCCTCGGGCTCGGCCAAGTTGTCAGCCCGATCTCGTTCCAACTCTCTAGTAACTGGAGATTGCCCCTTGCGCTTGCCCATTTGGACTCGTCTGCCCTTTCGTGTGCTAAGCTGTCAGACCCGAACAGCCACACCCGACGCAAGGAATGTACCCACGGCGACGGCCGAAATGACAGATGGCTATCAACTCTGGCCGAGCAGCATCTTCCTCAAGAGATTCAGTGCTGCCTGCGCGCTGCGGCTCCGTATGTCATCTCGCTCCCCGGTCAGGTTGAGCTTGGCCGTTCGTTCCGCGCCGGCAAGGCAGGCTGCGATCCAGACCGTGCCGACCGGTTTCTCGGGGGTTCCCCCGCTCGGACCGGCGATGCCAGTGATAGCCAGGCTTGCAGGCGCTCCGAAACGCCGTGCTGCTCCTCGCGCCATCGCCGAGGCCACCGGCTCGCTCACCGCGCCGTGGGTCATCAGCAGTTCCCGGGGCACATCCAGATAGCGGATCTTGACTTCGTCGGAGTAAGCGATCACGCCGCCCAAGAAAACAGCGGAGGATCCAGGGATCGCGGTGATGCGTTCTCCAAGGAGCCCGCCGGTGCAGGACTCCGCGATGGCGAGTTTCATGCTTCTCTCTTGCAGCAGAGAGAGGACCACCCGGGCCAGATCTTCCCCCTCTTCCCCGTAGAAGTGGTCTCCCAGCTTGGGCCGCAGCACATGCACCGCGCGCTGGAGGGCGTTCTTGGCGTCTTCAGAGGAGAGATTCCAGGCTGTAAGCCTCAGGTCCACCCCTTCGATGCTGGGGAGGTAGGCCAGGGTTACCGGCGCCAGCTCGTCTTCCAGGTTCCCTATGCGGTCCGCCAATGCGGCCTCGGGGATTCCTGTGGTCCTCAGAGTGCGGGAACGGATGACGGTCAGGCTGGTTCTTGACCGCGACAATCTCTCCTCGAGTCGGGGAAGGAGCTCGTGCTCCAGCAGTCCTTGCATTTCCCTGGGGACTCCCGGCAACAGTACGGCGATACCGGGCTCGCCTTCGAGCCACAGTCCGGGGGCGGTTCCCCATCGGTTCGGTAGGACCAGGGCTCCTTCGGGTATTTCGGCCTGGCTTCGGTTCGCTTCGGGCATGGGTTTGCGGCCCAGTTTGGCGAAGCGTTCTTCCAGTTCCGCCAAATAGGTGCGGTCCAGTCTCAGCGGTCGGCCGAAAATTCCGGCCACTACTAGCTTGGTAAGGTCGTCGCGGGTGGGGCCTAGTCCTCCGGTGGTAATTACGAAACCGGTGCGGGCCAAGGCGGCGCGGACTGCTTCTTCGATCTCCTCCGCTCGGTCGGCTACCGTAGTTCTTCTTAACACCCGCGCCCCGACCGAGGCCAGGGCGCGTCCCAGAAAAGCTGCGTTGGTATCGATCGTAAAGCCGAGCAAGAGCTCGGTGCCTATGGTCACGATCTCAAGGTCCATCTCCCGAAACCGATCGAGGTGTGTTCTTGAAAAGACCTCGGTAGCGGTAGAGGTAGATGAGCATGGAAGACACCGTGAGCAGAACTGCAACTGCGAGGGTTATGGCAACCACGGTGCCGTGGAACTGTTCCCAGTACTCGCCCAGCCATCCCCGCTGCCATCCGAATGCAGTCCGCATGTCTTTCCAGGCGAACCAGCCTATGGTGGCGCCTATGAAAATGTCTTGTACGATCGTTTTTAGCTTTCCCGCTCCGCCGGCGGGGATGACCACTCCGCGGCGCCTAGCCAAGTATCGCAGCAAGGTGACCACAAACTCCCGTCCTACCAACACCAATGCCACCCACAGCGGGAGGCTGCCCCACCACGGGATCCCGTATTCCAGGGCGCGCTCCCGGGTGATCCAGTAGATGGGAACCAGCGTGGCTAGGAGGAGGAGTTTATCGGCTAAAGGATCCAGCATCTTGCCGAGGTCGGTGATTTCCCGGCGCTCCCGCGCCAGCCGGCCGTCGTAGACGTCGCTGATGGCGGCTGCGAGGAAGACTATGAAGGCTAGCAGCTTAGGGAAGTATCCCTCGATGAAGGGCAGCAGCGCGATGACCGGCGACAGTACGATCCGCGCCAGGGTGAGAATGTTGGGCACGGTCCAGACCGCCGCTTGCGACATTCAGCTCAAGGTTTTGAGCACCAGTTTCGCCACGGCCTTCAGGGTTTCGAAGACCCCTTCTCCGGTTATCGCGACCGACTCGAAGTACGGGGCTCTTTCGATCCAGACGCCGTTTTGCTGCAAGACCAGAAACTCCCCCGGATGCCAAGGGTCGGGGACTTCTTTCTGTTTCGCCGGATCTTCCGCCGGCCAACCCGGGTTCAGCGCCGCCTGAAGCTCGGCGATGGGCGCCGCGTTGGGCAGGTCGCGCTTGTTGTACTGTATGACGAACGGAATCTTGGTGATGTCGTAACCGTACTGACCCAGGTTGTCGTAGAGGTTTTGCATCGACTCGATGTTCGCCTCCATGCGTTCGATCTGGCTGTCGGCCACGAACACCACCCCGTCGACTCCTTTGAGAATCAGCTTGCGCGAAGCGTTGTAGTAGACCTGACCCGGCACGGTGTAGAGGTGGAAGCGGGTCTTGAAGCCCCGGATGGTGCCCAGATCGATCGGGAGAAAGTCGAAGAAGAGGGTGCGCTCGGTTTCGGTGGCCAGGGAGACCATCTTGCCGCGCTGATCGGGAGCGACTTTCGAGTAGATGTACTCTAGGTTGGTGGTCTTGCCACCCAAACCGGGGCCGTAGTAAACCAGTTTGCAGTTGATCTCGCGGGAGGCGTAGTTGATCATCGACATGAGCGACCTACCCCCGCTCAGCCTTCGAACAGTTTTTCAATTTCGTCCTCCGCCCCTTCCAGGATGCCTCTCTGATCGGCGCTGGGCGCACCCCGGTTGAACAGCTCTTCGAACACCTTGGCCAGATCGCTCACCGCCTGCTTGACCCGCAGCCGCACCAGGCCTACCGTGGTGCGCTGGTCGAAGAGGACGACCAGGATCACCTTGCGGGCTACATCCGCCAGGTACATCGATTCCCTCTCGCCCTGGTGGAACAGGGAGGCGAATTCCGGCTCCCCGATCATCTTGGCCAACTGATCGTTGGCGCTGAAGTCCGCCGCCGTCAGCGAGGCGAACGCGGTGGGATCGAAGGAGAGCTGCTCCCCAGCGTTCGCCAGAAGCTGGCCCGCCCGATCCACCAGAAGAGCGCACCGGGCATTGGATTCCTTGAGCAGCGTGTTCATGTGCTCCAGGATCCGCCTGTAGTCCTGTTCCCCCAAAGACCACGTGCCCGCTCTGGTCTCAGCCATGGTTTCTCTCTAGCCGAGTGCGGCTTCCATCCGCCTCAGTATGGCGGTAGCTCTGCGCCGAAGCATCGGGTGACGCTCCCACTCCAGGTAATCGCGCAACAACCGAACGGCTCCCACGCTGGGCCGCCCGCTGAGATACCCCAGCGCCGATAGGCGGCGCAGGGGGCGATCGCTGAAGAGATCCTGTCGATACTTCCCCATGGTATACTGGGTCAGCCATAGCCCCAGGACGCTCCCGACCCCGAAGCCCACCAGCGCGGCCTTGGTCTTGGGTCCCATCAGCCGGTCATCTCCCTGCGAGCGGCCAAGGCTCGCGCGATCGTGACCGAGTCGGCGTACTCCAGGTCCCCGCCCACCGGCAGACCCAGCGCGATCCGGCTGATCCGAACACCGTAGCGTTCCAGAAGGCCCCGTACGTAAGTCGCCGTAACCTCGCCCTCCATGGAAGGATCGGTAGCCAAGATAACCTCCCGCACCACCGATCCGTTGGCGACCCGCGTGACCAAGGAATCCAAGCGCAGTTGTTCAGGACCCACTCCGTCCAGCGGGGAGAGATGTCCACCCAGCACGTGATAGAGGCCCCGGTACTCCCCGGTCTTCTCTATGGCCGCAATGTCCGCCGCCTCCTCCACCACGCACACCGTCGAACGGTCACGCCTCACGTCGGCACATATGGAACAAGGATCGGTGTCGCTCCAGTTGCCGCACACCGAACACGCTTTGACCCGCTCCGCCAGATTCAGCAAGGCCTTGCCCAAACGCTCGATGGCGGCCCGGGGCTGCTTCAGCAGGAAGTAGGTCAGCCGCGTCGCCGTCTTCCGTCCGATCCCCGGCAGGCGCGCCAGCTCGGCGATCGCTTCTTCTATCGCCGACACGGCTCTCAGAAGGGTAGCTGGAAGGGAAGCGGCAGCCCGCCCGCGAGCTTGCGCAACTCTTCGCGATAAAGCTCCTCCGCCCGCCGCTGAGCCTCCGCCACCGCTGCTGCTACCAAATCCTCCAGCAGCTCGACGTCTCCCTGCGCCACCACCGACGGGTCGATCTTCACCCGCCGGATACGCCCACGACCATCAGCCGTCACCTCCACAATCCCACCACCCGCTGAACCCGTCACGGTACGCTGCGAGAGCTCCGTCTGTATCTGGCTCAGCCTGCCTTGCACCTGCTGGCTGAGCTGCAACAGTTGGGAAAAATCCGGCATCAGTCCACTGATCCCGATCGAAGTCTCAAAGTATAGCCCGCCTTCGCCTGGTGCAAGCGACGCGAGGCATCCCTACTCCAACAGCTCCAGATCCATGTCCTCGGCCGCCGCATCCAAGGCCGGATCCCGCTTGCGGTAAGCCCGCAGTCTCTCCTCCCGCTCGGCTCGGGTATCAAGCCGTCTCGGCTCCGACGGCCCCCTCCCCGACCGCGCAGTACGGACTACAACACCTAACCTGCGCCCCACAACTTCCGCTATAGCCTCCGCTAGAATCCGCCGCGCCTGGTCGGAGTCCGCCACTGCCACTTCCGACTCGCCCACCTCCACGACCACCCGCTCCTCCGACACTTCCACCACCGCTGCACTCCTCAAGGCATCCTTGAGAATTCTACTCTTCCGACCCAGCGCTTCCAGCACCAAATTCCAGCCTTCTGCCAGCCGCTGCGGATCCAGTCCCGAGCGAGCGACGCCGTCCGAACCCGAACGAACCGCGGTGCTAGCACGGAGATTTTCCGAGCCGCGACGCTGCCCCACGGCGGCACCAGTCGCAGGCTTTTCCTCCCGCAGCAGCTCCAGTACCTCCTCGAGTTCCACCGTCCGATCCAGAAGCGTCCACTGGAGAAGCAACGTCTCCACGTGCAACCGGGCGTTGGCGCTCCGCCGCACCGCGGCTTCGGCGTCACCCAGCAGCTTGAGCATCCGCAAAAAATCCCCGGGCCGAAAATTGTCCCGGTGGCGATCGATCGCCGCTCGCAGCGTCTCGGTCAAACCTTCCGGCTGGCCACCCAGCGACCGCATCATGAGCGAGCGCACCAGGTCTCCCAGACCGCCGACGAATTCCGCCAAATCGGCACCGCCCTCTACCAGGCGAGCTACCATAGGAAACACATCGGCGCTACGCTGCTGAGCCACGAGGTCGAGCACCTCGGCGTATATCTCGTCGTCTATCAACCCCAGCGCCTCTCGCACCCGCGCCGCGGTCACCCGGCCCCCGCCGAAGGCGACCGCCTGGTCCAGCAACGACAGCGCGTCCCGAAGAGCGCCAGCGGCTATCCGCGCTATGAGCAGCACCGCATCTTCCTCGATCTCGATCCCTTCCTTGGCAGCCACGAACTTGAGCCGTTCCGCAATCGCCTGAGGGCCGATGCGGCGAAAATCGAACCTCTGCATCCGGCTGAGCACCGGCGCTGCGGTGTTGGCTATGCGCTGCGGATCGGTGGTGGCGAAGACGAAAACCACCCGCGGTGGCGGCTCCTCCAAAATCTTGAGCAGGGCGTTCCACGCTTCCCGGGTCAGCATGTGCGCCTCGTCCACTATGTAAACTTTGGACCGGTGGGGAGCGCTCGGGGCATACATCGCCCTCTCGCGCAGCTCCCGGGCATCGTCCACTCCCCGATTGCTAGCAGCGTCGATCTCCACCACGTCCAAGTTCGCCCCCCCAGACCAGATCCGAAAGCACGACTCGCACTCGCCGCAAGGCTCCCCCCGCGAGACTTTCTCGCCGCTAGCGCGCCGCTCGCAATTGAGCGCCATTGCGAGGACGCGCGCCGCAGTGGTCTTGCCTACGCCACGCGGACCGGCCAGCAAGTAAGCGTGCGCCACCCGGTCGCGGGCCAAGGCCCCCGCCAGTCCCGACGCTACATGGTCTTGACCTATGAGCTCGGAGAAGCGCTTGGGACGGTACTTGCGGGCCAGTGCCTGGTAAGTCATTTAGCTCACGCGCTGACCAATAGCCGGAAAAGTACCCCAGGCACCCCGGAACGACGCCCGCCCTCGCTTAGCGCTGCTACCTTCGCGGTCCTGACGCGGTTCGCGCGCAAGCGCCCTCCGGACCTGGGGCACCAGATAAGGTAGCCCAACCGCAACCCGGAAACAATTCACGCCACCGCAGCCAAGACCAGCTGCTGGACCGCGTAACGACGATACAGGCTGTCCACCCAGCACAACAGATCTTCGTGCCGCCCCTCCTCCACGATCCTACCCCGATCCACCACCACCACCCGATCCGCACTCTGCACCGTCGTCAGCCGGTGGGCAATCACGATCGCCGTCCTGCCGGCCAGCAAAGCTCGCAGCGCTTCTCTAATCAACCCCTCCGATCCGGGATCCAACGCGGAAGTCGGCTCGTCCAAAATCACGATGGGAGCATCTCTCAAGATCGCTCTAGCTATCGCCAACCTCTGTCGCTCTCCCCCGGAGAGCCGGGCACCCCGCTCGCCTAATTCGGTCTGGTAGCCCCGGGGGAGCCGCTGGATGAAGTCGTGGGCTTGTGCCAGGCGAGAAGCACGCTCGATTTCCTCCCAACTCGCATCCGGCTTGCCCAGGCGCAAGTTCTCCAGCACCGTTCCGCTGAGAAGGATCGGTTCCTGGGGAACGATGGCGATGTTTCTCCGTAAAGACCTCAAAGTGATATCCCGAACGTCGATTCCGTCCACCGCCACCCGGCCGCCCTGAACGTCGTAGAAACGCACCACCAGCTTCGCAATGGTGGACTTTCCGGCCCCGCTCGGACCCACCAACGCCACCGTCTCCCCGGGATCTATCCTGAGCTCGAAGCCCTGAAGCACGGGCCGGCCCGGATCGTAGCCGAACGTGACCGACTCGAACGCTATCTCGCCGCGGGCGCGGTCCAGCACTCTAGCGCCCGGCCGGTCATCAACCTCGGGATAGGTATCGAAGACTTCGAAAATCCGATCCATAGCCGCAAGGCTGTTGGTGAGGATCAAGTTCAACTCCGTGAGCCGCTGGACCGGCTGATAGAGCAGCCCTAAGGTGGCGTAGAAAGCCATCAGCGTGCCTACGCTAAGCCGTCCCGCCCAAACTTCGGTGGCTCCGAACCACAGCACCAGTATCGGTCCGATGGCGGTCAGGAAACCGGTGGCACCCAGCGCCACCGACTGAAGGCGCACGTTGGAGAGAACCGTGTCCAAGAATGGCTTGCTTCGGACCCTGAAATCCTGAACCTCCGCTTCCTCCAGGGTGAAAGCCTGGATGGTGGAAATCGCCGCAAAATTCTCATGCACTTCCCCCGAGAGCTCCTGGAGTTGATCGTGAATCGCCCGGCTCTTCTCCCGGATCCTGCGGTTTAGGGCCGCGCTCACCCAAGCGTAGAAGGGGAAGATGGCGAGAGCGGCCAGCGCCAGCTTCCAGTGCCACAGCAGCAGCACGGCCACGATGGTGGAGACAGCCGCCAGATCCATCACCGTGTTCACGAACGCAGCTCCCACGAAACTCTGCGCCGAGGCTATGTCGCTGGTCATGCGGGCTACCACCTCGCCCACCTTCTGGCGGTCGAAAAACGAAAGGCTCATGCGCTGGAGATGCTGGTAGAGCTGAAGGCGCAGGTCGAAAATCAGCCGGTGCCCAGCCAGGCCAGCCAGATACGAACGCCAATAGCTGGCCAAGGCGTACACCGCGTAGAGTCCCACCAGTCCTGCCATCAGCAGGTGAAGTTCCACCCGCTGCCTTCTCGGCGACAGCAGAAAATCGTCCACCAGAAGCTTCAAAGTCCAAGGAAGAACCAGCGGGATCAGATAGCGAATCACCCCGCAGAGCGCGGCTAGCGCGACCAGATGGCGGTAGGGGCGCAAAGACTTCAGGAAACGGACCAAGCTGCTCCGCCGGAATCGTCCCGCCATCTATCTTTTCCTCCAGGTCTCCGGTAAGAAGAGGACCAACAAAGTATAGAACTCCAGCCTCCCGAGAAGCATCAAAGCCACCAAGACCAGTTGCGAAGCCCAAGCCAAATCCCCGTAGTGGGAGCTCGGGCCCACCGCGCCCAGGCCCGGACCGATGCTCGACATCGCCGACAGCGCAGCCGAGGTAGCGGTCACTAGGTCGCTTCCCAGAGCCGCGAGCAGCATCGTGCCGATACCGTGAGTCGCCACATACAGGCCGAGGAAGGCCATCACGTTCAACACGACGTCCCCTCGAACCGGCTTGGTACCCAAACGGGGCACGAATATCGCACGGGGGTGAAGCACCTTGCGTATCTCTCCCAGGGCATGCTGGGCCACTACCACCGCCCTGACCACCTTGAAGCCCCCGCCCGTCGACCCACCCATCGCCCCGACGAACATCAGTCCCAGCAACATCACCTGGCACACCGAAGGCCAGGCCGCAAAGTCGGCAGTGGCAAACCCGGTGGAGGTAAGGATCGCCACTACGTTGAATGTCGCGTGGCGCAGGACCTCGAAATCGGCTCCCCCTCGCGAAGCCGAGAGCGCCACAAGGGCTACGGCGGTAGCCGAGGCCGCTATACCGCCGTACCACCGCCACTCGGCATCCTTAACCCAGGCTCCCACCCGTCCGGTGAGCACCGCGTAGTGAAGCGTAAAGTTGGTGCCCGCGACCAGCATGAAAAATACCGTTACCCACTGAATCGCGGGCGAAAAGTAACCCAGCGACGCGGTCCGGGTCGAAAACCCCCCCGTGGCCATCACGCTCATGGCGTGGTTGACTGCGTCGAACAAAGACATCCCTAGGACCAGATAGACCAGCAAAACGAGAAGGGTGAGCAGCGCGTACACGCCCCACAGCAGCCTGGCGGTGGAGGCTATGCGGGGAGCGAGCCGGTCGGTCTTGATCCCCGGAGCCTCGGCGCTGAAAAGTTGAGCTCCGCCCATCCCCAAGAACGGAAGGATCGCCACACCCAGCACTATTATTCCCATCCCGCCGAGCCAGTGGGTCACACTTCGCCACAGCAGAACGCTGCGAGGGAGATCCTCCATGCGGGAAAAGACCGTGGCCCCAGTGGTGGTGAACCCGGCCACCGACTCGAAGAGGGCCTCAACCGGACTGGACAGCACGCCGGTGCTAAGAAAGGGCACACTCCCAGCCACCACTACGGCGAGCCAGCCCAAACCCACTACCACCAGCGCCTCGCGCGGATTGAGCTCGACCTTTCGGGGTGTTGCGAACCACAAGACCGCACCGATCCCTAGCACGGGAAAGAAGGCGGCGAGCCACGCCACCAGCTGTCCCTCCACCGCTCCAATGACAGTGGCAGGCAGCATCGCGGCCCCCACCCACACCAGTAGGGCTCCTACCAAGTGCAGGACCTCGGCGAGATTCACTGCCAGACCGGATTACCCGTTGAAGAGCTTGACCACCGATCCTACCGCTTCGGGGAGAGCGAAAACGATGGCAGTGTCCCCCGCACGCAAGGAGTCGGTGCCGCGAGGAATGATCACCTCATCTCCCCGAACTATGGCCGCAACCAAGGAGCCCTCGGGGAACTGAACTTCGGCCAAGGGGCGCCTTACCGCGGGACTGTGGGGGTCAACCACGAAAGCGATAGCCTCCGCGTCGATGTCCTTGAGAGTCGCCACCCTGGTGACGGCGCCACGCCTCACATAGCGCAAGATCGCCGCCGCGGCCGACAGCCTAGGGCTCACCGCTGTGTCCAGACCTATCCTTCGAGCCAACGGAACGTATTCCACCCGATTCAGCAGCGTGATCACCTGTTTCGCCCCGGCCTGCTTAGCCAAAAGCGCCGAAAGGATGTTGATCTCGTCCCGCTCCGTCAGCGCCACGAAAGCGTCCACCCCCCCAACCCCTTCGAGCTCCAGGAGCTCCACGTCGGTGGCGTCCGCATTGAGCACCAATGCACGGTCCAACTTTTCCGCCAGATCCTGAGCCCGCTCGCGGTCCTTGACTATCAAGATCGCCTGAACATTGTGCTGGCGGAGAAGCTGCGCCAGATAGAACGCTTCGTGGCTCCCACCCGCGATCATCACCCGGCGCACCTCCGAGTGCTCATAACCGCAAAGCTCCAGTACCCGCGGTATCGCGGGAGTGGCCGCCACCACGTAAACATGATCCCCAGCCCTTATCTGTGAGTCACCGCTGGGAACTACCGTCTTGCCATCCCGCTCGATGGCTACTGTGAGAATCGGTTTCCCCCGCTCGGCCGCGCCGATGTCGGCCAGCTTGCGGCCGGCCACGGGAGCCTTCTCCGTCACCACCAGGCCCACCAACTGCACCGCTCCCCCAGCAAATACCGCGATATCGGTGGCCGCAGTCGATTGGAGCAGCCTGAAAGTCTCCAGCGCCAACTCTCGTTCCGGGTTGATCATCACGTCCACCCCGAACAACTCCGGCTGCAGCCGCCCGCCGTCGGTATAGAAGTCGGGGTTGGAAATTCGGGCGATCCGCATCAGATTCCGCCGGGCCCTGGCAGTCATACAGCAAACCAGGTTGACCTCGTCCAGATTGGTCACCGCGGCCAACAGCTCGGCTTCCTTTATCCCGGCCCGCTCAAGTACCGCAGGACTCGACCCGCTTCCCTCCACCACAGCCACGTCTATGCGGCTCTGGATGTACTCCAGCCGATCGGGATTCACGTCCACCACCACCACGTCGTGCTGCTCGGCTGAAAGCCGCTGAGCCACCTGGTAGCCGACCTCCCCTGCGCCGACCACTATTACCCGCATCTACCGCCTCTCTGCTCTAGCAGCCGTCTCATACCAAAACCGCGCGCTGCTGCCGCTGACGCTTCACCAGATCGTAAGTCTCCGCCACTTCCCCTCCTATGAGAAAAGCGCACGCGGTGTAGTAGACCCACGCTACCAGCAGCACGACCGCCACAGCGTTGCTCCCGGATAGCAACCGATCGAAGGTGGCGAATCGGGCCAGGTAAAAACCGTAGAGCGCCTTGGCGATTTCGAACGCCACCGCCGCCACTACTGCACCCACCATCGCCATGTCCCAGCTCACCCGGCGCGACGGCGCCAGGGTATAGACCAGAGAAAAGAGTACCACCATAGCCCCTAAGGCTCCGAGTTGGGCGACCAGTTGCCCCAGCCAAGGGTGCGCTGCGACCTGCACCGTAGCCAGCGCGTTCAGCAGCAACAGCGCCAGGCTGGCGAGGACCAGGACCAGATCGATCCCCTTGCCCAACAGCCAAGGGCGGGACTCTTCGGTATCGAATACGTCGTTGAGCGCGGCCCGGGCACTGCTGTAAAACCGGGTGGAAAACCACAGAAAGAGCGGCAATCCCAAGAGGGACAGCGCTTCCCGGCGCTCGGCCAGCCGCCCGAGAAAGCGCTCCGCCGTAGCACGCAGTTCCGGACCACCCCGGGGCAATGCGAAATCCAAAAGGTTTTGCATCCCAGCGACAGGATCGTTGGCCGAATACGCCAGGTGCCCTAGCATCGCTAGAACCAACATGGTAAAGGGTAGGATCGCCACTAGGGCGTCGAAGGCCAAGGCGCTAGCCAGAAAGAAAACCTTGTCCTCGTACGCCGAGAGGTACACTCGCCGCACGAAGCCGACGGGGGAGAACGCCCATCCCCGCTTCCGGTGTCGCGCCTTCGATGTTCCTGGCTCAGCCTCAGTCGTCCGCTTTCTCCTCCTCGCCCTTCTTGCCAGCCCGCCTGGCCGCACGGGCCTCGTCCAACCGCCGCTCGAGCTCTTCCCGGGCCGACTGCACGGCTGCTTTCCCCGCGTCGATCGCCTCTTGAGCGGCCGCCTTCCGCTCCTCCATTGAGCGGCGAACGCTCTCGATTCCCTGTTCGACCCGCGCCTTGCCCCGCTCCAGCCCCTCCTCCACCACTTCTTTCAGGCCCTCCGCCTTCTCTCCCACCATCCTCCACAGCTCCTTGCTTCGCGCCCGAAGCAGCCGGCGGGTCTCTTCACCCGAGCGCGGAGCCAGAAAAAGCGCCACGCCCGCCCCCAGGAGCAGTCCCAAAAAGAATGGCCCCAACCCCGAACCGGAGCGTTCCACTATCACGACCGGCTCACGTTCATGTGCTTGTGACATGAAAACTCACCCCCAAAAGATCTTACTCCCCCGCTTCGGCGTCATCCGGCGCGGCCACCACGGCTGCGCCCGGAGCCGAGCGTCTTAACGACGGTGCAACCACGTACCTCTCCACCAACTCGGATGTACCGTTGACGCGCAACTGGTCGAAGAGAAACCCGAACCTCGCTTCGAGATCGCGGGATATGGATTCCCGCACCGACTCGGGCAGATCCCAGAGCTTGGCTTTGAACGGTCCCAGCGCCTTCTTGCGCGACTTGTAAAGAAACTGCTCCTCCGTATCCGAAGCCTTGCGCTCTCCCGCGCAGTGCTCCAACACCCAGCTTCGGATTTCTTCCTTTAGCTCTACCGGCAACGCCGGATCATCCAGCACCAGGTTCTGGAAGTTGGTGGCTAAATGAATTTCGCACGCTCCGTTCTCGGGAAACTTCCCGAAGGCATCCTCCGGCAGCGTGGACGCGCCGTGCTGGACCGCCCCGGCCAAACCGTAGCGCTCGGTCGCCTCCCGCGAGAGGGCCCTCAGCGCGTCCAGATCCAGCTTAACCTCGGCGATCGATCCGTCGGGCAAGACCACTCCTCCGTGCGCCGTTCCGGTCTGCACCGAAATCTTGCTCAGTCCCGGATAGTCTCCCAGCGAGGCCAAAGTTCGGCGGTAGCCGTCCATGAACGCCCGCAGCTCTTCCACAGTGCTGTTCTTGCCTCCCACTTCCCCGATCTCGCCTCCCAAAGAGACAATAACGCCCTCGGGCTCGCGCTCGCGCACGTAGGCAGTCAGTTCCGCCGTCCGCGTGTAATTGATCCGCTGTTGTTGGTCCAAACCTGGAAGGGTCAGGTCCACCAGCGTCGAAGCGTCAATATCCAAATTGAAAAAGCCCGCTTCCAGAGCTTCCTCGATCAGCGCTTCGATCGCCTTGACCTCTGCTTGAGGATCGGCCCGGTATTTCGAGGGATTGAGTTGAAAGTGGTCTCCTTGTATGAAGACCGAGCCGCCGAAGCCTTCCCGCAAGGCTGCTGCCAGTACCACGCTGGCGTACTCCGCAGGTCGCTGATCGGTATAGGCAATCTCGCTGCGCGCTATTTCGCAAATGAACGCCCCCACCTCTCTGGCCTTGAGCGCCCGGAACATGGCCCGGGCCAGGTCGTAGGTTAAAAGGCGCAAGTTCATAGCCGGTACCGTGAACCCCCCGCACTCCCCTCTCCCCCGCGCCAGGTACAGGTCGTGGATCGAGGCCGGTCGGCATCCGACTTCCTGGGCTAGCTCCCAGATCAGCCAGCGCGCGGCCTCGCGCTCTTCCTCCTCGCCGAACACCGCCCGGCGCACCAGCCGATCCATCGCTGCACTGCGAAGCGCTGCGGAATTTGCTACTTCCACCACCCCGCGGTCGTAGCGAACCGCGCCGGAAAACAGTCCTACGAGCTCCCGAACAGCCTTTTCCATATAACCTCGCCACCCGCGCTCCCGATTCGATGCAAAGCTCAATTCTAGTTCGCCAAACTCCGCACGTCAAAAGAGCACGGTCAACCCGTCGTAGGCCGGCTCCACACCCGCCGGGAGGCGGGAGGCCAGCTCGGCGTGGGCGAACCTGTGCGTCAGATGGGTGAGCAGCGTCCGCTTGGCTCCCACCGCCCGGGCAACCTCTACCGCTTCGGGGATCGAAAGATGCGCCGGGTGAGGATGATCGAACAGGGCGTTGAGCACCAAGAGCTCCACACCCACCAGACGCTCCAGAACCGCTGCGGGAACGGTCTTGACGTCCGTAAGGTAGGCCAGAGCATCGATCCGATACCCGAACACCTTGGAGCGCCCGTGTTCGAGCTCCAAAGGCAAGACCGACATCCCGGCTATCTCCGCCTCCACACCGCTGGCCAGGGGAATCAGCTCGAGTCGAGGGCGCGGAGTTGCTGGATCGTGAACCTCGGATTCGTCGAAGATGTAGCCGAATCTCGAAGTCACGCTCCGCAGCATCCCTTCCGGCCCGTAAACCGGGAGCTTCCCCTGCTTCACCGAAATCGCCCTCAGGTCGTCGATCCCGTGCAGGTGGTCAGCGTGTTCGTGAGTGTAAAGCACCGCGTCAACCCTGCTTATCCCGACCGACAAGAGCTGCAGCCTGAGTTCCGGAGGCGTGTCGATCAACAAGCGGCCCCCTTCCTCTCCCTCGACTACCGCCGCCACCCGCGTCCGGCGGTCGCGGGGATCCCCTGACCTGCACACCCGGCACTCGCAGCCTATCTGCGGCACGCCGAAAGAGGTCCCCGAACCCAAGACGATCAAACGCACGCCCGATCTCCGGCACCGCCCTACACGACTTCCACCTTGAGCAGGTTCGTGGTTCCGGGAACTTCGAACGGCACGCCCGCAGTCACCACGATTCGGTCCCCCGGCCGCGCGTAACCCTTGCCCAATAGAATCTCCCGGGCTTCCGCAAGCATCGCCTCGTAACTCGGTACCCGGTGGGCCAGCTCGGGTATCACACCCCAAACCAGCGCCAGCTGCCTGCAGGTGACAGCTTCGGTGGACAAGCCCAAGATCGGGACGGCCGGCCTGAAGGCGGCGATCTTGCGCGCAGTAAACCCGCTCTTGGTAAAGCACACGATCAACGGCACGTGCAGCATCTCGGCCGCGGCACAGGTCGCCAAGGCGATGGCGTCCTCCACCGAGGGATTCTCGAGCGTGGTACGGTCGCTACGCCGCCTTCGGGAACCGGAATCCTCCAAAGTGACCCGCTCGATCTCTCCGATGATCCGGACCATGGCTCGCACCGCAAGCTCGGGATATGCCCCCACGGCCGTCTCTGCAGACAGCATCACCGCGTCGGTCCCGTCTAAAATCGCGTTGGCGACATCGGAAGCCTCGGCCCGCGTAGGACGCGGATGCTGCACCATGGATTCCAGCATCTGAGTGGCGGTGATCACCGGACGGCCCTTACGGTTGGCGATCCGGATGATACGCTTCTGTGCTAAAGGAACCTGTTCGAACGGCAACTCTACCCCCAGGTCGCCTCGCGCCACCATCAAACAGTCACTCGCAGAGACGATCCGCTCCAGATCGGCAAGCGCCGCCGCCTTTTCGATCTTGGCCACCAGCCGTACCGACTCGGGAACCAAAGAGCGCACCTCAGCGATGTCCTCGGCGCGCCGCACGAAGGAGACCCCGATATAGTCCGCACCGTGTTCCAGCGCCAACGCTATGTCCCCCCGATCCTTGTCGGTGACCGCCGGCGCGCTCACCTGCACCCCCGGGAGATTGATCCCCTTATGGCTGCGGAGAGTCCCTCCGTGGCGCACTACACCGTAAACCCGCCGCCCGCTCACTCGCGAAACCTCCACCGCCATGAGGCCGTCGTCCAGCAACATCGTGGTTTGGGGTCTCACATCCCGAGCCAACGCCTCGTAGGTAGTGGGAATCTCATCCCCTGTCGCTTCCGATTCCGGGACCAGTACCACCTCCGCACCCTCCTTAAGCTCTTTGGGTTGGGACAGTTCTCCCACCCTGATCCGAGGTCCCTGAAGATCTACCAGCAAAGCCACATGTCTACCGAGCCTCTCCCGCAGCGAGCAAACCAGCTCCATCCATCGAGCTCGTAACTCGGGAGTCCCGTGAGAAGAGTTTATCCGAACCACATCTACCCCGGCCCGCAGCAAGGCCTCGAGCACGCCTTCCGACGCGCTCGCCGGTCCCAAAGTCGCCACGATCTTCGTGCGCCTGACCCGGGAATCGGTGCTTCGCTCGGGGGCTTTCATCTCCCACTACCAGCGGCTGCCACCGCCCGAGCGAGCTGTGGCAAAGCCAAGGCCACGATCGCCTCCTCCGAAAGATCGACCCTGCTGGAGAGCGGAGGGGTGAACCTTCCAACTGCAGCTTTTAAAAAGAGGTCTCATGATCGGTAGCACTAGAAAGGGTCGCAGCGCCGGATCAAGAATCGGCAACGCCGGCAGCCCGGTATTTGCGCTCCACGTACTGTTCGAGCAGCTCCAGAAACTCGGCTACCAGCCGATCCCCCTTGAGCGTTACCGCCAGCTTGCCGTCGATATAGACCGGCGCCTTGGGCTCCTCGAACGTGCCCGGGAGCGAGATCCCGATATCGGCATGCTTGGATTCTCCTGGCCCGTTCACCACGCATCCCATCACCGCAACCTTGAGCTCTTCGACACCCGAGTACCGCCGGCGCCACTCGGGCATCCGGCGCTCGATGTGACGCTGAATTTCTTGGGCCATCTCCTGGAAGAAAGTGCTGGTGGTGCGGCCACAGCCGGGGCAGGCACTCACTTGGGGAGCGAAGCTCCGCAGCCCCAGCGACTGTAGAATCTGCTGGCTCACCCTGACCTCTTCCGCCCGGTCACCACCCGGAGCGGGCGTGAGCGACACCCTGATCGTGTCTCCGATGCCTTCCTGGAGCAGCACCGAAAGTCCCGCGGTGCTGGCTACTATTCCTTTGGTTCCCATCCCGGCTTCCGTAAGACCCACATGCAGGGGATAATCGCAAAGGCGGGCCAGTCTGCGGTACACCGCGATCAGATCCTGCACCGCGGAGACCTTGGCGGACAGAATGATCTTGTCGTGAGGGAAACCGATCTCTTCCGCCAGCCGAGCCGAGCGAAGGGCGCTCTCCACCATCGCTTCCAGCGTGACTTCCCTAGCGTCCATCGGCTCCGGCCTCTTGGCGTTTTGGTCCATGAGCTCGGTCAGCAACTGGCGGTCTAGGGAACCCCAGTTGACCCCGATTCTCACCGGCTTGCAGTTAGCGATGGCCACTTCCACGATCGACCTGAAGTTCTCATCCCTCCGCTTCCCGCCCACGTTCCCGGGATTGATCCGGTACTTGGCCAGGGCCCGTGCACACTCAGGATACTTAGTCAGCAGCAGATGTCCGTTGTAATGGAAATCGCCCACGATCGGTACCGTAACCCCCCTCGCCTCAAGCCGCTCCACTATCTGAGGAACCGCCCGAGCTGCCGCGTCGTTATTGACCGTGACCCTCACGATCTCGCTTCCCGCGGCGTGTAGGTGGGCAATCTGTGCCACGGTCGCCTCCACGTCTGCCGTGTCGGTGTTGGTCATAGATTGCACCACGATCGGGTGGCCGGACCCCACGAGGACCGACCCCACGCGTACCGTCACCGTCTGGCGCCGCTGAATCGGGGACATCACGACTACCAATATATAGCTGCCGACTTCGCTGTGCGTCCCGCAAATCCGCCGGCCGTGCTATCGTTAACGACTATGCTACCTTTCGCTACCACCATCGGCTCCATCGTGCGCCTTCAAGTGCAACGGTCCCCTCTCAAGCTCGGCGAAGGACCCGAGAAGGGCTATCGCACGGAGCCTATCACCCCCGTCGAGAAGCTGATCCTCACCCGGGACGGTGCCCTGGGCGTCTTGGGAGATGCCCAAATCTTGGACGTTCACCACCGCAGGCATCCCGCCGGGAAGAACCACGACGGAAAACACGGTGTATCTCTGGGCTTCACCTCCCACTATCGGGAAATGCTAAAGCGTTTTGGCGAGCACATTACTCTGGGTTGCGCCGGGGAGAATCTGATCGTGGAAACCCCAAGCCGGATCGAGCCCGAGACCGCCGCACGCGGCTTTGCCCTGCTGGATCCCGAGGGACGCCTCAAGGGTTACCTGAAGGAGGTGGCGATCGCCCACCCCTGCCGACCGTTCGCTCGCTTCGCCCAGGGCAGTCCACAGATGTCGGCGGAGCAGCTTAAAGAAGTCTTAGCCTTTCTGGACGGCGGGACTCGGGGCTTCTACTGCACCTTCTATTCCGACAGAGAGCCGGTCACCATCGAGCCGGGAGACCTTCTGGCGCTCCTGGGAGACTGAGGCACGCGGCGGGGCCGGAGAGCGGCCCCTCAGCACGGGTGCTCCCAGTCCACAGGGAACGTCCCGGTGCAGTTGTCGCAGGTCAGCTCGGTGGCGTCGGGCGGGTCAATCGGCAAGCGCTCCGCGCACGCGGGACATACCGCGTAGGTGAAACCCAAGTTCGCCTCCGAAGCCCGGCGTGCTCCCCGTTGGGACTCCTCCCACTTGACCACGCTCCATTTTGTAGGCGGCGAATCGCTGAATTCCAGCACGCTCCGGGGAACCGGTACGTTGCTCTTCCGGACGTACAGGACAACTAGAGACGAGGAGCTCTCGTTTACGACTCGATACCACGCACCCCGGCGCAACCCATGGGCACCGGATCGCTTGGGGCGAGCCCACCTGCTAGGTCTAGACAGTGGAGCCGAAGAGCGATCGCTTCCGCTATCCGCACTCGGAGTAGCCGCACACATGGCACTTCACGCACCCCTCGGCGAACTCCAGTTGAGAGCCGCAGTCCGGACACGCCCCCATGAACAATTCCTCCCGAACACCCCCGACTTGGTACGCGTGCCCTTCCGGCCCCGAGACCACCCGTTGCGCAGTTTCCCTCGACGGTTCGGCGGACGGCTCCAACAGCTCCTGTTGGATGCCCTGCTTTTCCTGGAGCCACTTCTCTATGGCGATCCCGATGGCATCCGGAACCGACATCACCCTGTTCGGTCCCAGACCCACCACCCGATCCGAGGAGATCCCCCGCAGCTGCTTGTGGATTTCAGCGATGGGAATTCCGGACCGCAGTGCCAGGGAAATCAGCCGGCCGATGGCTTCCACGTCCGCCATGAGCGCGCCGCCGGCTTTTCCCAGGCTCATGAACACCTCAAAGGGCTGACCTTTGTCGTCTTCGGTGATGGTGACATATAGGGTGCCGAGGGGTGTTTCCAGCCGCCTAGTGGTTCCCCGCAAAAGCTCCGGGCGGGAACGCTTGACCCGACGCTGGAGATTTTCCGCCTCCAGCTCGTGAAGCTGTTGCTTGGTGCGCTTGAGTTCCGCCTCCAGCTCCGCATTCTGTGCCTTGAGCTCCGCTAGCTCCCGCCTGAGCTGCGCCACCTCGGCAGGCTCCTTCGACCCCGCGCTCTCTCTTACCTTCAGCGCGGTCTTGCCGGTAGAAAGAACCTGCTGCTCCCTGCTGTTGTCTCTATAAACCGTCACTCCTTTGCACCCCAGCTCGTAGGCCAGATCGTAGATCTTGCGAACGTCGTCTTCGGTGGCGCTCTCGGGGAAGTTGCAGGTCTTGCTGATGGCGCTGTCCACGAACTCCTGAAAAGCGGCCTGCATCCGGATGTGCCACTCCGGCGATACATCGTGGGCGGTCACGAAAATCCGCTGCCAGCGCTCGGGCACTTGGTCGAAATGGATATGCCCGGCCTCGGCGATCTTGCGCATCAGCTCTTCCGAGTACCACCCCTCGCGCCTGGCTATCGCCACGAAGTCCTGGTTGACCTCGGGCATCAAGACCCCAGCTTGGTTGCGCATGAAGGCCACAGCAAACAACGGCTCGATTCCCGAAGAACAACCCGCGATGATCGAGATCGTACCGGTCGGCGCCACCGTGGTCAAATTGCAGTTGCGCAACCGCCGCATGGGCCGAATCCGGTTCCCCTGCGGATCCCGAGCGCAGGTCTCGTCCGGCCCCCATATGCTCCGCCCCCACTCGGGGAAAACCCCCCGCTCCTCGGCGAGCCGCTCGCTCTCCACCTTCGCCTCCTCGTCCACGAACCGCATCAGCTCCCGGGCCAAGTTGACCGCTTCCTCGGAGTTGTAAGGAATACCCATGCGCACCAGCATGTCGGCCCAGCCCATGATCCCCAGCCCGATCCTTCGGATCCGATGAGCTAAATCGTGGATCTCGGGCAACGGATACTTGTTGGCGTCGATCACATTGTCCAAGAAGTGAGTGCAGAGGTGAACCGCTCTTCTCAGCTCCTCCCATTGAATGCGCCCACCACGGACAAAGGCCCCCACGTTGATCGAGCCCAGGTTGCAAACGTCGTAAGGCAGCAGCGGCTGCTCGCCGCAGGGGTTGGTGGCCTCGTAGCTCCCCAAATGGGGAACCGGGTTGTAACGGTTGGCTCGATCGATAAAGAAGACCCCCGGTTCGCCGGTCTTCCAGGCACCGTGCACGATCCGGGCGAACACCTCCCGGGCATCCAGCTTGCCCACCACCTGCCCGGTGCGGGGATGTATCAACTCGTACTCCGTGCCTTCCTCGACCGCCTGCATGAAGCTATCGGTGATCGCCACGGAGATGTTGAAGTTGGTGATCTTGGTGATGTCATCCTTGCAGCTTATGAACTCCAGGATGTCCGGATGATCCACCCTCAAGATCCCCATATTCGCGCCCCGGCGAGTACCTCCCTGCTTCACCACGTCAGTGGAAGCATCGTACAGGGTCATGAATGAAACCGGACCCGAGGCCACTCCCATGGTGGAGCGGACCACGTCGTTCTTGGGGCGCAGCCGAGAAAAGGCAAACCCCGTCCCCCCACCGGACTGGTGCACCAGCGCCATGGCCCGCAGCGTGTCGTAGATGCCGTTCTTACCATTCGAGAGGCAATCCTCTATGGGCAACACGAAGCAGGCCGACAGCTGTCCCAACGGCCGGCCGGCGTTCATCAGGGTCGGGCTGTTGGGCATCCAGACCCTGGTGGCCATCAAGTCGTAGAAAGTTTCAGCCAGGGCCTCCACCGCCCTCGGGCTCGCCCCGTAGCGTGCGTCGGGCTCGGCGATGGTGCGGGCCACGCGCCAGAACAGGTCCTCCGGTGTCTCCACCGGGTTGCCCTTATCGTCTTTGACCAGATACCGGCGAGCCAGCACCGTGAGCGCGTTGGGGCTCAGCTCGAGCGGCCTCCGCCTACCCGCACGGTTCGAGTCGGACATGGACATCGATCACCCACCTAAGTATGGTGTCAAGTCTACCGCTCATTGAAAGTTAATGCGCCACGGGCTCAAAGGAGCGGCCGAAGCGCGGGAAAACAAAGTAGGAACGCCCAGAGATCCGGGCAAGACTGGGAGAACCGCCTAGAGGTTAGCCCCAGTTCGCCTTTGCACATCACAAATCTGAGAAGGGGCTCAACGATTGGGTTGGGGCACGAACCGCATCTGGACCCAGCCTTCAACCGGCCGGCCGTTTTTCTGGGCGGGGTTGTAGAGCAAGGTGAGAGCAAACCCCCGAGCGAGCTGGGTAAAGACCGCATTATCGGAGGGCTCGGCCACTTCCACCCTGAGAGGACGCCCGTCTGCCGACACCAGTACCCAAAGGATAGCAGGGGAGACCTCGCCCTGGATCCGGTCGCCGATCGGCACCAGCGGCGCCGCCAGAGCCCTGGGGGGAGCGTCGTAACAGGCGCCGCCCCGGTTATAGTCGGGACCCGGCGCCGAACAGTAGTCCACCGGCTCCTCAGGCCGAGGCTCCTCGACCGGCTCGGGCTGGGCCCTACTCATGCGCACCACCAACGTGGTATCCGCTCCCCGGCGAACCGCCACTGTAGCGTCGAACTGCTGGTAACCCGGGGCGTTGACTACCACGCGCTTAGACCCTGGCTCCAGAGTCAACGTATCGCGATCTACCTCCCGGCCGTCGATAGTCACCCTGGCTCGAGCCGGCAAACCTCGCAAGATCAACCTGCCAGTAGCGGGTAGCGGTTGAGCCGGACGCGCCGCAACCGCGGCGGCAGTGTCGCTTGGAACCGGGACACTGTCCGAGACGACCTCAGTATCGGCCGGCACCGGAAGCGGCTCTGGTTGGGTGGCCGGCGCTCCCAGAGTACCGGGCTTTCGCCCGATCGCCGGAGGCCACTCGCCTCCCAATTGCACGAAATAGTAATAGGCACCCCCGCCACCCCCGCCCAAGAGCACTAGCAGGAACAGCCCTACCAGTAAACCACCGCGTCTCTTCTTTCCAGTGGCAGGCTTGCGACCGGCTTTGGGAATCGGAGTAGTCGGTGTGCTGGGCCGAGCCACAGCAGTCCCACTAGGAATCACCGTAGTCGGCGCAGAGTGCAGGGCAACAGTAGCTTGCTCGGCAACGCTGGTTAACGGTCGCCCCTCGAGTGCGGCCAAGAGCTCTTCGGCCGTCTGATACCGGTCTTCCGGAGCCTTGGCCGTCATCTTCCTGATGATTCCGAAAAGCCGCACGTCGCCGGCGGCCTTGAGTACCGGTTCCGGCAGCAGCTCGGTTATATGCTTGTATCCGATCGAAAACGCGTCTTCACCGTCGAACGGTACCGAACCAACCAAGCACTGATAGGCGACGATGCCGAGCGAGTAGATGTCGCTGCGGCCGTCGAGGGGCTGGGCGCGCACCTGTTCGGGACTCATATAGTGCGGCGTTCCTATCACCATACCGGTTCCGGTAAGCCGCGTACCGGTCCCGGCCTTGGCTATTCCGAAGTCGGTCAGCACCGCCCGACCGCCCTCGTCGAACATAATGTTGTCCGGCTTGATGTCCCGGTGCACCACTCCGTTCTGGTGCGCGTAGCCCAAAGCCGAAGCGGTCTCCGCTAGCAGCTTGCGGATCTCGGCAGCAGGAAGCTTTCCCCGTTCTTGCAGCACGTCGGACAAGGAAGCGCCCCGCAAGAACTTCATCACGAAATAGATCACCCGGCCCGACCGCCCGACCCGGTAGATGGGAATTATGTGGGGATGCTCCAGCTTCGCGGCGGTGCGAGCCTCGCGCTGAAAGCGCTCTACGAACTCGGCATCGAAAGCCAGAGAAAAGGGCAGCACCTTAATGGCGACTTCGCGATCAAGGTGCTTGTCGCGACCGCGAAACACGATCGCCATCCCACCGCGGCCCAGCTCGCCAATGATCTCGTACTCGTCCTTGAGCGCTTCTCGAACCACCTCCTCCTCGGTACGCTCACCCGATTGCCCGGTCTTGCCGGAAACCGGTCCGAGAGAAGAAAGATCGAGACCGCAAGCAGGACAAAACTTGCTGCCGTCCGCTAGCTTGTTACCACAGCGGGAACAGAACATCGCCTGGGGCTAACTTACGTCCCTGTTTTTACACGGTCAAGCAGCAGCGCCCCAGAAAACCGGTGATCTGTGTCACCCGGCAGTCTCTTTCTAAAACCGCTCTCATTCTAAAACCACTCTCAGAAAGACGAACCGAACGTCAGGTAAAACCTGACATCTCCCGCTGCACTCCCCAGGCCGGCGCTGAGCGGCGCTGCCGCTCCTAGCCGCATTCTAACGGGAACGTCGTAGGTGACTGCCAGGTCGCAGACTAACTCCCCCCCCAGGCTCCTCAAAGCGAACGGCCGCATAGGCTCGCCCGAGCGCCAACCCCCGCCTGCCTCCCCGAACACGGTCACCGAGATCCGGTCCAACCCCACCGGAAGCTCCCAAATCCCCTCGGCCACCAGGGCAATCGGCACGCGGAGCTCCACCGCAGCGGCAAAGACCCGGCTGAAGCCCCCACCGGGCTGGTAGCCCCTGAGCGGAAAAGACTTGCGCCCCGCACCTATCACATAGCCCGGAAACAGCTCGAATCGATCTCCCGAGGCCCCGCCGAGTTCGAAACTGCGCGGCAGCGGCCCGCGGATCGCACCGGCCGCAGCCCTGGCGGCCAAAACCCAGCGCGCGAATCCCGGCAGGGGCAACGCCAAGTAACCGCTCGCCGCACCGCGCACCTCCTCGAACCAGCGCCGCGAGGAGGGATCCAACAGCGGTGGGATCTCGTAAAGCCGCCGGTAAACGGCCGACACCGCGATGCCGTTTTCGGGCGATATGGCCAAAGCCGGCCGCCTCGCGTGGAAGAAGGCAACGGACGCGCTACCACCGGCGAGGCGGGTCACCGGGTGGCGCAAGAGCAAGCTCACGCCGCTCGAATCGACCGCGCGGAAGTCCTCTTCGAACTCCGGCCCCACCCTGGCAGAAAAGGAGGTCCTCCACCGCCTGAAGAAAAGAACCGTCGATAGCTGCAGGTCCCTTTCCCGGAGCCCCAGCACCACAGGCAGCGTATCGCTGGTCCCGTTGCGGGGAACGACGGCCCTGGTACGCACCTCCTCCCAGCTCTGTGACGCGGAGACCGTGACGGCGATCGCCTTCCACCGTTGATGGGCGACGTCCAACTGGCCCTCAATGCGCCCCTCTTTGCCCGGCGCTAGGGCCAAGTGCAGGCCGTATGCAGTGCGCCGTACCGCGTCCGCACCGCTAGTCAAGACTCCCAGAAACTTTCCCGCCAAGCCGGCATCGTGCCAGGTCGGAATCCAGTAGTGGGGCCTGAGCGACGGCCAAGGAGAATAACCGCCGCGAGTCACCTCCACGCTGTCGAGAGGGGTCGCCACTGCCACGGGGAATTCCGGGGATGGGGGGAACGTCTTCCTCCCGCTCACCGGCTGCTCCACTAGTGCAAAACCGTCGGGAAACATCACCGAAAAGTAGAGCATCCCGTCTGGGGCTAGCGCAGGATCTCGCGCCCCGGTGGGCTCATCGGTGAGCTGCAAGACAGCCGCGTCCGGCAGGTGGTAGGCGAAGATCTGCGGGACTCCCGAACGTTCCGAGGTAAACCCGACCAGCCGGCCGTCTGCAGACCACGTCGGATCGTCGTCCAAAGCGAAATCGTCGGTCACCTGCACCGGACGTTGAGGATCCCCCTTGCGCCAGAGCACGAGATCCCATCGGCCTTTCAGGTGTCGGGCACCGGCGATCCATTCTCCATCCGGGGATGCCGCCACATAGCCCCACGCGTCCGCCGGGGGGGTCTTCAAAAGCTCGACCCGAGCGCTCCCTGCGGCAGCTACCCAGAGCAGCCTGGCAGACCCGGCTCCCAGATCGACAGCTCCCAGCGCAGCATCTCCGAGGGCGAAGGGGCGGGAAAGTCGCTCGGATCCCGGAACCGTTTCGAACCGACCGCCGGGCACCCAACGGTACAGCCTGCTCCTGATCTCCACCGGCGAGGTGAAATCGAGCTGCGAAATCCACAGAACCGAATCCTGCCAGGCCAAATCGGCAGCACCGTTGATCCGCCTGGACCATCGCACCTCCCCGGTGGCGCGCTCCAGAATCGCCACCTCTGGATCCTTCTTCCCATCCGCATGCACGTATGCCAGATACCGGCCGTCGGGTGAGACGCGAGGTCGCGGGAGGGTGCGCAGCCCTCGAGCCACGATCTTTTTCGACGGGGGGGGAGCATCCAACCAAAGTTGGCTCACGCTGTCGCGCCACCGCCGGTGAAGTTTGTTCCAGGCGTCTTCGACACCCAGACCGCCGGCACTGCGCAGCGGTCCAGAGATGCTGAAAGGCCACAGTCGCCTCGAAGTCCGCTCCACGAATGCGGCGGGCACGCTGTCGCCACCCTCGGCAGCCTGCAGTTGAAAGAAGTACGATCCCCAGGCGTAGGGTCTGAAACCGGAGGGCCACTTGGGACTCAGCAGAGTAGCATCGTTGGCATCCGGCCAACCGTCCCTCGCCGAAGCGGCCAACAGTTGGCCGTGCAGCCCCCCTCTGAGTCTCCCCCCCTCGGTATGGCGCGATTCGTAATACGTGGCCAAGCCTTCCGACACCCAAGAAGGCCTATAGGCATTGGGAAAGAACGCCGGAAACCTGCCGAAGACATACTGAGGCAGCCGCCACACTCCCAGAGAGCGGTCGAGGTGAAATACATGGGTCAGCTCGTGGACCAGCACCACCCGCAGCCAGTTGTCGTAGTTGCCCAGCACCGGGTTTCCCGCGGGCGGAGTGAGATAGAGTGTGATGCGGTTGGAGGGAAAAAAAGAAGTGAAAGCGTTGGAGAGGTCCAAGTTGTTCGCCAAGACGAGGTCGATCTTGCCCCTCGGCTCCGCGAGCTCCCGAGCCAGCATGGCGTAAGCGCGCTCAGCTTCCAGCGCAGCCTCGAGCGCCAAAGAGCTGTCTTCCAATTTGGCGTGGATTCTAAAATGCCGCGTATGCCAAGTCTTCCAGTCTCCCGAAGGATCGGTCTGGGCAGCAAGGCTCTTCGCGGCAGCCGTCCAGATCAGGCACAGCCCGACGACCGACGCCGCACGCAGTAGGAGAACGACACCCCGCGACCGAGACATGCGGCTCAATCCTGCGTCCGACTCCGCGCTCTCAGAAAAGCCTTTAGACCCTCGACGATCCCCTCGGCGTATCTTCGCTGACCCTCCCGGCTAGCCAGGACCGCTTCCTGCTCGGGAATCATCAAGAACAACCCCTCCACCAAAACCGCCGGCATCCATGTCGGTCGGGCCAAAGCTAGGTCTCCCCGGCTGACTCCCAGATCGCGGAAGCGGAACCGCTCGACCAGAGCTCGATCTACGGCCCTAGCCAGTTCCACCGCCCGGGGATGAAAGTAGTAAACGTTGGTACCGTTGTTGAGAAAAGGGTTTACTCCGTCGGGGAGAGCGTTGGCATGGATCGACACTAAAAGCTCGGCGTCTTCCCGTTCTGCCTTCGTGGTGCGGGCATCCAGGCTCACCGGTGCGTCGGAATCCCGAAGCAAGATCACTTCGGTCTGCTCTGCCAGGAGTAGATCTCTGGCTATTCTGGCCACGGCCAAAGTAACCTCGGCCTCCCTCACACCAGTGGGGCCCGTGGTGCCGAGAGGAGGATGACCCGGGTCGAGGGCGATCTTGCGTCCGGCCAAGGGGCGGCCCCGGTCGATTGTGGGGGGGCGGCGAATCTCCAGCCAGAGCTGGCTGTCTACCCAGCGCGCCCGGTACCCCCATACCGGCTCGCTCAGTTCGACCGTTATTTCCAGCTCGTCAACCGTGCGCTGAACGAAGCGCACCAACCGGATCAGCGGTTCGTCCTCGCCGTAGTGAATCCAATCCATGTCCCCTTGTACCCCGTACAGGGTGAGGATCAGACGGCGCTCCTCTTCGTCCACTCTGAATGGCACTTTGGCACTCACCGGGATGCGGAGCGTAGCTGAGGCGTCAGATCGCGCAAGGCGCAGCGAGCCCACTCGCCCCCCTGGTGGGGGAGTGCTCGCGGGCAAGGGCCTCACCCCTCCCGAGTCCACCCAAGCAACGCTCGTCGAGGAAAGCTGTAACCTCACCTGATCGTTCCACCGGCCGCTCACCGCCGCCAAGGTCCCAGTGGGAAAGAACCACTGGTAGGTGCCGTAAGGGAGAGCGCGACCCGGCAATATGCTGTCGGTCATTCCGGTGCCGCCGAGGTCGTCGTCGATCATCGCCACGCGCGGTTGGCCGGGGTCCAGCACCCCCACTCGTAGCGGCCAACGCGCCCGGACGGTGTCGCCGTTCATGATGGCCTCGACTTTGAACCAAGAGGAATCCTCGTTCGCCGGGCGAGAGAACCGCCGGAAGATGTCTCCCGGGTCGGGACCGAACCGGCCACTCCAGCGCAGCGCGTACCGCATTCCCCGATCCTGGCCCGTATCTACCGAAACCTCCCGCGCAAGGAACCCCTCTTCTGCCGGCGGCGCGGGATCCCGCACCATGCCGGTGGGACTCATCCTGAAAGTGTCTCCCTCCGCCGTCACGATGCGGACGTCCGCATCCCTAGACGCCACCAGGGAAAGCCACAAGGGTTCACCCGGCCGGATCCAGCGATCGCCCCAAGGCACCAACGAGCTCGTGTCGATCCAAACGGCTGCCGGAGGGGGCCGGAACCGGGGAACCAGCGGCACTAGGAAGACCGCCCGGACCGTGTCCTCGCTCGCGGCTGCCAGCAGTTCGAACCGTGCGACCGTATCGTCGGGCAACGGTAGCCATGCGATCCAGCCCCCGGTGGGATAGACGGCGACCGGCTCGCCGTTGACCCAGAGGGCGGCGTCACCCCTTCCCACCGAACCGAAGATGAACGCCGAGTCGCGGCTTCCGATTCTAACTCCCGAGTCCGCACGGATCAACCAGACTTCGCCCTCCTTGACCGGGGTGCGAGAGCGCGGATAGACCACCTGGATGGACAGGGTTCCCCCGGCCAATGGGGGCCTGATCGGAGGAAATGTCTGGAGAGCGGTTCGACAATTCAATCCCGCAAGCAAGGCCAAAACGGCCAAAGCGATAATACGCGCTTGCCTCACGGCGGCGGAACCTACACAATTAAAAGAAGTTCCGTCAATTTGCATTGCAGTTGACCCCTTTTCGGGCCGCGCGTAGATTGGCTCGCCCGGACCCGGGAGCACCCCATGGAAGGAGCCGCGTAAGAGACCGGTGCCGCACTGTCCGAACTGCCGATCTGAAGTTACTGCGGGCTTGCCCTTCTGTGCCCACTGCGGCCACCGCCTGCCGGTACCCCAGGGAGTTGCCGTTTGCCGCACTTGCGGAGCCGCCGCGCAACCGGCGGCCAGCTTCTGCGCGGCATGTGGGCGCTCGCTTACCCGGATCAGCTCGGGGCGCTCCGCGCTTGTTGCCAGCGTTAGCGTGGTGCTGATCGACGAGAGTGGCGATGAACTCCAGCGTTTCGGACTGGCGGGCGAAGAGACCACCATCGGCCGAGAGGATGCGGATATCTGCTTTTCGGACGATTCGTACCTTAGCCCGCTGCATGCGCAGATAGGGTTGGACGAGGGCCAGCTGGTAGTGCGCGACTTGGGAAGCAGAAACGGGACCTGGTTGTTCCTCACCGAGCCGTACCGGCTGGTGGACGGCGATCTGCTTTTGATCGGATCGCAAATTTTTCGATTCCGAAGGCTGGGATATCCCGGGCCTCGCCCGCCCGAGCGGGACGCCACCCGGCGCCTGGGGAGTCTGGTGCCCAGCGCCGACATCGCCTCCCTCACCCAATTGCGGGCAGATGGCAGCGGCCGCGACGTAATTCACCTTTCCCCGGGGAGGCATATTACCATAGGGAGGGACCAGGGCGACTGGGTTTTCCCGTACGATCCCTCCATGAGCGCCAGGCATGCTCAGGTTCGTTCCGAAGATGCCGACTTTGTGCTGCTGGATGCCGGCAGCCGCAACGGTGTAGCCGTGGCTGTCAGAGGAGAGATGCTTCTCAATAGTGGATCCAGGTTGCTGGTGGGCTCCCGGATGCTGAGGGTAGATATCGCGTGAAAGTCTGCACCATCTGTGGGGCCCAGTGGCCTGAGGAAACCCGGTTCTGTCCCAACGACGGCTCGACGCTGCGTTCGACTGCGGCGTCCGATCTGATCGGCAGCATCGTTGCGGAACGCTATCACATCGTGAGAAAGCTCGGCGAAGGTGGGATGGGAGCGGTCTATCTCGGCGAGCATGTAAAGATGGGCCGCAAGAGCGCCATCAAAGTCATGTCTCAGTCCATGGCCAGCGATCCCGACGCGATCGCTCGCTTCAACCGCGAGGCGGCCAACGCCGCCAGGATCAACCACCCCAACGTCTGCGCCATCTACGACTTCGGGGAAACCAAAGACGGCCTGATCTACCTGGCCATGGAGTACATCGAGGGAGAGGCCCTGACCGATCTCATAGACCGGGAAGGGGTGCTTGCTCTGCAGCGGGCCGTCAACATATTGCGCCAGGTGGGCGAGGCGCTGCAGGCAGCCCACGACCTGGGGATCGTTCACCGCGACCTCAAGCCCGACAACATCATGATCACTCGCGGCCGGGACGGCTCCGACGTGGTGAAGGTGGTGGACTTCGGAATCGCCAAAGCCATGGGAGGCGAGGAAGGGCAAAAGGTCACCAAAACCGGGTTGGTGGTGGGCACGCCCGAGTACATGAGCCCGGAACAACTGGCGGGCGACAAGTTGGACGGGCGCAGCGACCTGTACTCTCTAGCACTGGTTTTCTACCGGATGCTCACCGGCGCCCTTCCCTTCCAGGCCGACACGGCTCAGGAGGTGATGATCAAGCGGTTGACCGACGAGCCTATGCCCCTCAACCACGCCTTGCCCGGCGCCAACTTCCCCCTTCGCCTCCAGCAAGTGATGGATCGCGCCTTGCAGCGGATGCCGCAGGACCGCTACGCCACCGTGTCCGAGTTCGTGCGCGACGCGGTGGCGGCCGTTTCCCAAATGGCGGCAGCCCCGGCGGGAGTGGACACCGAAGGCGCCACCCAGATCCTCTCGAACGTAGAGACCGCCGCTACCCTGCAGATTCCTCGAACCCGAGTGGCCGCGGGCCGGGCGGTAACGCCCGATACCGCATCTCCCCAACCGGCCGTGACTCTCGGCGCTCCCCCTCGGGCCCGCAAGGGAAGACAAACTGCAATCGTAGCCGCGGCAGCCGCTCTTATCGCAGTGGGCGGTGGCGCTGCAGCGCTGGTTCTCTCCAACCGGAACGTCGCAACTCAACCACAGGAGGGGACTCAAGGGGCAGCTGCGGTGACCCAAGACACAGCCGGGAGGGTGGCGCCAAGCACAGTTTCATCCCGGTCGGGCGAGGGCATCTCTCAACCTCAGGGAGCTGTCCCCGCAGAGCCGCGCTCCGCTAGGGGCGCTGCTGGCGAGGCGACTGTTCGGGAGACCGAGGTCCGACTGCCGGGAATCCGAGTAACTACCGAGGGAGCAGAGCAGTGGTTGTTCGCCAAATTCGAGCTACTGGACACCGCCTCCGTTCCGCACCTGGTCCCCGGAATAAGGGATACCGCGTCGGCGTATTTCGACTTGCCGAACATTTCGACTAGCGATAAGGCCTTGGCCGCCTACGTACTGGCTAACGCCTATGCCGAGATCGACAATCGCGAGGAGGCGCTGAAGTGGGCCCGCGAGGCCGCGCGTCTGGAACCTAATAACAGGGCATACCAGGCCCTGGTGGAGAGTCTCGCTCGAGGTCGTCAGTGAACACTATGGGCGGGAAGACCGTTCAGCAGGGCATCCGGGTCTCGGTTTTCGGAAAAACCGACCGGGGCAGAAACCGGCAGCACAACGAGGACGCCTTCCTGGTGGCCGACCTCACCGCCAGGAACGCCTCGCTCCAGCCCGAAGTGCGGGAGCACGAACTGGGTCCCAAGGGCACTTTGCTGGTCGTGGCCGACGGGATGGGAGGTGCAGCCGCGGGCGAGATCGCGAGCGAGATGGCCACCCGGACGATCTACCAGCACATGATCACGGCGTGGTACGCGGACCAGGAGAACACTCCCCAACAGTTCGCCTACCGCCTGAAAGAGGCGGTCGAGCTCGCCAACCAGCGGATTTACGCGTACGCCAAGGAGCATCCTCAAGTTCGGGGCATGGGGACCACCACCACGGCGGTAGGGATCTTGGGCGACCACCTCTATCTCGCCCAGGTGGGAGATTCCAGAGCCTATCTGGTTCGCCGTGGCGAGGCGGTTCAGCTTACCAAAGATCAGTCCTTGATGCAGCGCTTAGTTGATGCCGGGGAGCTGACCGAAGAGGAAGCCGAGCGCAGCGAGCGGCGGAACATCATCCTGCAGGCCTTGGGGCCGGACCCTCGGGTGCGCGTGGATCTCACCCATCAGGAGGCCCGGCGGGAGGACCTGATCGTGATGTGCTCCGACGGGCTGTCCGGGCAGGTACGCAAAGAAGAGATCGCCGAGATCGCCACCGCGAACCGCGAGGACTTGGCCGTCGCTTGCTCCAAGCTTATCGATTTAGCCAACGAGCGCGGAGGACCGGACAACATCACCGTGATCGTAGCCCGCCTGTGGGGCGAAGGGCTCAGGGAAGTAAGGGGAGACGAGACCGTGGGCCACGAGGTGTACCCCCTGCTCGACACCGAGTCTACCACCGAGCCGGTGCCGGTTTACAAGGGGAACCCGCCGCAGCCAAAAGCAGCCCGCGGCTGGCTCAAGTCGGTTATCGGGGGCTGGCGCCGTACGGAGATAGAGAGCGAAACCGGCTAGGCGATGAAAGCACAACTCACCGTATTGAGCGGTGCCAGCTCGGGCGCGGTATTTGTCTTCTCCCAGCCCGAGGTCACCGTGGGCCGGCATCCTGCCTCCGACCTCCAGTTCCACCTTACCCGGGAGCTCGACGTATCCACCCACCACGCCGTGATCTTCAAAAAAGGGGAGCGATGGTTCATCCGCGATGTGGGGAGCAAAAACGGCACCCTGGTGAACGGGCACCCAATCGCGCAAGACACCCCCATCGACGACACCGACCAGATAAGGTTCGGAGCCGAAGGTCCTCTCTGCGAATTCCGTTTGGTTCCCGACTCCACCCCTGACGCTGCTCCCCGACCCGCGACGGAAGGGGAGCGGATGGCCGCGGTGGGAAGAGAAAGACCGGCGCGACCTACGGCTTCCGGGCGCATGAGCACTACCGAACGGGTGCGCATCGAGGTCAAGAAACACATCCGGCGTCACCGGGCTCTCACTGCGGCCCTCCTCGGAGCTCTCCTTTTGGCTATCGGCGCTTTCATTTTCGAAAACCGTCGCCAAGAAAGACTGCGCCAAATGGAAGTGGCCTCGCTACAGGCGAGAATCGACAGCGTGCTCACCGCCGCCGACCTGGCGATAGCGTCCCTACAGGGACAGCTCACCGGTTTGGCAGAGGCGCTGCGGCAGTCCCAAGCCGAGGTGGAAAGGCTGAGAGCCGAGTTAGGTTCGGCGCAGGAGGCGGGAAACGACCAGCAGGTGGCCTCCCTGCGCCGCCAGCTGGACAGCGCCGCCCTCACCCTGAGTTACCGGCATGCGGCGGCTCAGGTCGATTACGCCGGGCTGTTCGAGGCACACCAGGACGCGGTGGCGATCATCTACGTCGAATTCGCCCCTCGAGAGGTCTTCACCGGGACCGCCTTTGCGGTCCGGGAAGACGGAGTGCTCATAACCAACCGGCATGTGGTGCGCGGTGCCGACGGAACCCGCACGCCGCGGCGCATCGGCATCCAGTTCGCCAACTCGGACCAGAACTTCCCCGCGCGACTCTTGGCGGTGTCACCCGACGCCGACCTGGCCGCAGTCAAGGTGGACATACCGGGAGGCGTGCCTACTATAGGACCGCTGGCTGCGGAGGCTGCTCCCATAAGGCCGGGCGAGCCAGTCGCCATTATCGGTTTCCCTCTCGGTCTCGAGTTGCCTATGAGCCCCCGCGGAGCGCGGTTCGTAGCGCGCGCCAGTCTCACCCCAGGTACGGTGAGCAAAGTACTGGAAGATCGGATCCAAATCGACGGCTACGGCGCCGAGGGGGCAAGCGGAAGCCCGGTCATCGACCAGCGTGGCAGAGTGGTCGGGGTGCTGTTCGGCGGACAGCGGGGAACTCAAGGGCGCATCGTCTTTGCGGTGCCGGCACCCTTCGCCGCCAGGCTTTTGAGCTCCCTCGACTGACCCCAGCACGACCCAACTCGGCGGTAAGCAACCTGTATAGCGCGACGACCACTCGGCCCCAGAACCAAGTATTCCTGGCCCTCTGTCTGGCCCAAACCGCTAAGGGGGAGTAATACGGCCCAGCACCCGCGGCCCTCGGGCGCCGGTGGCATGAGGAACGTTCGCCGCGCGACCCTGTAAGGTGAGCCATCCCAGAAATGCAAAGGCGGCCGCTTCCTTGGCGTCCCCGTCGAAGAACAAATCCTCGAACCGAACGACCTCCCAGTGGGATAGACGCTCGCCAAGCTTCTCCATCAGCGTGCGGTTCTTGGCACCTCCTCCCGACACTAAAAGCTCGCTGCTCTCTCCGCGCGGCAGCCACCGCTCGATCTGATCCGCAACCGACCGAGCCGTGAGTTCCACGGCCGTGGCCACTACGTCTTCAGCCCTGGCAGCGGAGGAGCGGACCCTTATCTCGGAAATCAACTGCTCGGCAAAAGCGGCGCCGAATCTCTCTCTACCGGTGCTCTTGGGAGGGGGCAGCTCGAAGAAAGGATCTCGCAAGAGAACCCTAACCGCTTCCTCGACCGCCTGCCCCGATCCCGCCAGCGCCCCGTCAGAATCGTACTCCAACCCCGGCGCCAACCTGCGCAACGCGGCGTCGACCAAGGCCATTCCGGGACCGGTGTCGAATGCTATCACCCCTTCCAGTACTCCCAGTCTGGGCACCCAGGTTACGTTGGCCATCCCTCCCAAGTTGAGCAGCGCCCTCGCCTTTTCTGGATGCCCGAACAAACAAGCGTCCGCGATCGGTACCAGTGGGGCGCCCTGCCCACCCGCCGCCACGTCCCGGCTGCGGAAATCGCTGACCACCGGCACGCCGAAACGCTCGGCCAGCACCGCGGGATTTCCCAGCTGGAGACTGGCTCTGCCTGGCTCGTGCCAGAAGGTGTGTCCGTGGGAAGCGATGAACCGCAGATCTTGTGCCGCCGCACCCCCTTCGGCGAGCACTCGGTCCACCGCGTCTGCGAACCGCTCCCCCAGCCAGACATCCAGCAGGGCAAGCTCCCGGGGCGTGCCCCGCTCGATGGCGCCCAGCAGCCTCTCCCTCTCCCGAGCTCGATATGGGAGAAAAACGAATCGCACCAAGGAGAGCGCCCCCGACTCGTCGATTCGGACCAGAGCGGCATCGACTCCGTCCGCCGAGGTGCCGGACATCAGGCCCACCGCCAATACGCTCATAGGGGAGGATCGCCCACCACGCGCCTGACCAAACCGCTGCTCGCCTCCAGCAGGCGGCCAGCCTCCTCCCGATCCACTCCCCGGCGCACCATGACTATCGCCACTTTGACGCTGCCCCCAGCAGCCTCGATGGCGGCCCGAGCCTCCTCGCGTCCCACTCCGCAGGTTTCCATCACTATGCGCTCCCCGCGATCCTTGAGTTTCTCGCTCCACGCCATCAGATCCACCATCAGGTTGCCGTAACACTTGCCCAGCCGCACCATCGCGCCGGTACTGATGGTGTTCAACACCAGCTTAGTCGCAGTCCCCGCCTTCAGCCTGGTGGACCCGGTGAGCACTTCCGGTCCGGTCGGCAGGAAGATCACCACTCGGCATTTTGCCACGAGATCGCGGGGAGGCTCCGAACAGGTCAGCAGCACCGTTTTGGCGCCGCGAGACTCCGCCCGCTCCAAAGCTGCTCGAACATAGGGCGTAGTTCCGCTGGCTGCGATCCCTACGACCACATCCCTCTCCGACACGGCATGCTCGTCCATAGCCCGCGCACCGGCTTCGGTGTCGTCTTCCGCCCCTTCTTGACTGCGGAACATCGCCGCAGGACCTCCAGCGATGATCCCTATCACCATCTCCGGGGGGGTGCCGAAGGTGGGGGGACACTCCGCTGCATCCAGCACCCCCAGCCGCCCGCTGGTTCCCGCGCCCACATAGATGAGCCGGCCACCCGAGCGGAAAGAATCGACCACCAGATCGATGGTAGCGGCGATCTCAGCGCGGCAGCGTTGCACCACGTCGGGAACTAGCCGATCCTCGGAGTTCATCAAGTCCACGATCTCGAGCGAGGTCGCCACGTCGATCGATACGCTCCGCGGGTTGCGTTGCTCGGTGAGTCTAGGATCCAAGAATTCGGGAGTTGACATCGGCTCCGATTGAGGGAATCCTAAATTTCCCATTGAAACTCGAACCGGTCAACGAGGACAAAGCAAATGAATCGCCTGAGCTATGTTCTGAGTGTCCGCGTCGCGGCCGCGATCCTAGGAGCGGGCCTTAGCGTCACCCCGGTCTTCTCCCAAGGAAAGCCACCGTCCGGCATTCCCGCCGACTGGCCGTTGTTGAAAAGAGTCGCAGCCGAGAGCGCAAGTAGTGCGATGGTGGTTTCCGGTAGCCCGATCGCGAGCGCCGTAGGAGCGGAGATATTGAAGAAGGGAGGTAATGCGGTGGACGCAGCGGTGGCCGTGGGCTTCGCCCTGGCAGTGGTCCATCCTGAGGCGGGCAACCTGGGGGGTGGCGGGTATATGGTGATCCGGCTGGCCGACGGGACGGTGAGGGCCCTCGACTACCGGGAAACCGCGCCCCGGCGCGCCAGTCGGGACATGTATCTGGACCAGCAAGGTGCAGTCAGCGACCGCAGCGTCATCGGGCATCTGGCAGCCGGTGTTCCTGGTAGCGTGGCGGGGATGGCCGAAGCGCACCGGCGATACGGCTCCCTGCCCTGGCGGGTTCTGGTGGAGCCGGCGGCACGCTTGGCGAGGGAGGGCTTCGTGATCGACGAGTTTCGCAGTCGCTCGATCGCCTCTGCAGCCCGGAAGCTGGAGCAGTTTCCCGCCTCGCGATCGCAGTTCCTCCCCAATGGTGAGCCGCCGGCTCCGGGTACGCTCTTCCAACAGCCGGACTTGGCCATGAGCCTCCAAGCCATAGCCGACAGCGGCGCATCGGTCTTTTACCGGGGGTACATAGCCGACCTCATCGTGGCGGAGATGGGGCGTGGCGGCGGGATCATCTCCAAAGATGACCTGACCGGTTACCGGGCGATCTGGCGCGATCCGGTGGTCATCCGCTATCGGGGCCACACGATCTATTCCATGCCGCCCTCGAGCTCCGGCGGCGTAACCCTGGCCGAAATCCTCAACATTCTGGAAGGCTACGATCCCCTGCCGCCCTTCGGCACCGCCGAGTCGGTGCACCTGAAGGCGGAAGCGATGCGCCGCGCTTTTATCGACCGCAACCGCTACCTCGGAGACCCTGCTTTCGTGAGCATGCCGCTCGACCGTCTGCTTTCCAAGGAGTACGCCGCCGCTCTCAGGGGCGAAATCGATCCCAAGCGAGCATCCAAGACACCCGCATTCGTCTCCTCCGGAAGCGAAGGGATCAACACCACCCATTACTCCATAGTGGATAGTCACGGGAATGCGGTCAGCGTGACCACCACCATCAACTCCAGCTACGGTAGCGGCGTCACGGTGACCGGAGCTGGCTTTCTGCTCAACAACCAGATGGACGACTTCGCCGCCGCTCCCGGAAGACCCAACCAGTACGGCCTGGTTCAGGGCGAAGCCAACGCCATAGCGCCGGGCAAACGGATGCTCTCCGCCATGACTCCCTCGATCGTGCTCGATCGCGAGGGACAGCTGATGATGGTACTCGGCACTCCCGGCGGGCCGACGATAATTACCAGCGTGGCGCAGGTCATTTTGAACGTCATCGATCACGGCATGACTCTGGCAGAGGCGGTTGCAGCTCCGCGAATCCATCACCAGGCCTGGCCCGACCAGATCTTCTACGAAAGAGGGAGCCTGTCGGAAGCGGTGGTGGAAACGCTGCGCGCCTTGGGCCACAGGGTCGAGGAACGATCTGGCTACAGCGGGGATATCGCCGCGATCGAAAGAAGAAGTGGGCAGTGGATCGGCGTGCCCGATCCCCGTAGAGGAGGAGGAGCGGCAGGGTACTGAGGCCATGGCGTCTTGTACCTTTCGGCCGTGGGAATCCTCGAGGGCGGACGAGCAAGGATGGAAAGCAGGTGCAGTTGCCGAGGAATAGGTAGTTGGCTAGGAGCAGGTGAGTACTACAGGCGAGATCGCAAGAACTCGGGTGTAAGTCCCTGGAGCCATCCGGCGAGCCAGGAGAAGTATCCGCTGACTAGCAGCAGGCCCACGCCGATCAGGATCGCCCCGGCGAGCTTCTCGGTAAGCGGTATAAACTTCCGGTATCGGCGGAACCACTGGATGAAGCGTTCTACCGCCAGGGCGGCTATCAGGAACGGGATGGCGAGGCCCAAGGAGTAGGCCAAGAGCAAAATTATCCCTTGGCCCAAGTCAGCGGTGGTACTGGTGTACAGTAGGATCGATCCCAGAATCGGCCCTATGCAAGGCGTCCAGCCGGCACCGAAGGCCAGCCCTACAGCGACGCTCCCCAGGTAACCCAGCGGCTTGTCTTGAATCTGGATCCGCCGCTCCCTGGCCAGGGGAGCCCAGCGGAAGACGCCGAGCAGATAGAGCCCGAAGGCGATGATCAGAAGGCCGCCCACTCTTTCCAACCATACCTGGTTGTAGTTGAGCAGCCGGCCGATTCCGGTGGCCGTAGCGCCCAGTGCCACGAAGATCAAGGTGAAGCCGGTAATGAACAGCAGCGCATGGGTGAAGGCCAGCCATCGCCTGTCGCTGAGTTCATCTAGTGACAGCCCGGTTATGAAGGAGATGTAGCTGGGGATCAGGGGCAGAACGCAGGGTGATAGGAAGCTCAGCGTTCCGGCCAGAAAGGCGACGGCGATTCCTACCGAAGCGGTTTCGGTCATGCGCTTTGTAGAACACTCGGATCGGCGTCAGCGTTCCCGGCAAAGGCGTAGAAGCCCACGAGCTTGTAAACCAGCTTGGCCGCCAGGAAATCCGGATGCGGCTGCCCGGGTATCGGGGCCAGCTCGACCACGTCGCATCCCACTACCCGGCGTTCCCGGAACACCCGCTCGAGGAGTGCGAGCGTAGGTTGCCAAGTGCCCCCTCCCGGCTCCGGGGTCCCTGTCGCCGGCATTACCGAAGGATCGAAAAAGTCCACGTCTATGGTGATGTAAACCTTCGGGCCGAGGGATCGGATGACCCGATCTATCCAATCCGGTTGGTAAAGCTCGTGTCCGAAAACCGCCGGTATCTTTTCTTGCCTCATCAGGTCCCGCTCTTCCGCGGTCAAGGAGCGGATCCCAACGGGAACCAGCTTCACCTCCCGGTGGACCCGATGCATGACGCAGGCGTGGGAGTAGGGGGTACCTTGGTATTGGGCTCGCAGGTCGGCGTGGGCATCGAGCTGCAGCACCGAAAGGGGCTCGGGCTTGAGGCGCTCCGCGTGCGCCAGGACCGGCGCTGCCGAGACAGTGTGCTCACCGCCGAGCAGGATGACGAACTTCCCGTCTTCGAGCAGGATCTCCACTACCCGGCGCAGCTCCTCCAGAGCGGCTCCGGGGTTGGCTGCGGTCAGCAGGAGTTCGGGGAGGGTGTGGATTCCCACCTTATAGGGCTCGGTGTCGAGCTCGTGATCGTACAACTCCACGAAGCGCGAGGCGTGGAGCAAAGCCCGGGGACCGAAGCGGGTACCGCCGCCCCAGGAGACCGTGGCCTCGTACGGTACCGGGAGAATGACCACCCGGGCTGACGCGAAGGAGCTTTCTTCCGGCGGCAACCCCAGAAAGTTTTCCGGAGGCGCCCAGGAAAACGACTTGAGCCTCCGATCCGAGGCTAATTCGGGGCTTCCCCGGTCGCAAAATTGGTTCACCCGCAGAAGACCAGGGCACTCACCACCGTGACCCAGCGACCGTCGTCCTGTGCCTCAGCGGTGCAACTTATGTTCATGGTTTTGACGATCTCGCCGGAGAGAAGCCATTGCTCCTTGCGCTGGTCCCACGCCTGTTCGGGATCGAAAGGCACGCCCAGCACCGTGGCCAGCATACTGGCAGCGAGATCCTCGGCGTATTCTCCCGCCGGCTGCTGCCGCTGGCCGAACGCGTGATGCTCGGAAATGTACCCGTGGTGGTTGGGATCCGCCGGAATCGCAAGGCCGATCGCCGCGGCCGCCAGACGCGACGGCTCGTTGGTGGAAGCCTCGGCAACCACCGCGAACACCACCTGCCCGGGCTGGAGCATCTTCACCCCCTGCTCCCAGTGTACCAGCTGGCAGTGGGGCGGGAAGATCGAACTCACCCGCACCAAGTTGTACTGTGCGATCCGGGCGTCCCTCAGCGCCAGCTCGAAACTGGTCAGCTTCTCCCGATGGCGCCCTACACCTTTGGTCAGAAACGCCTTCGTAGGCATGAACCACTTCGGGTCTATCACCTCTTCCTCAACCTCGCTTGCTAAATTGTTTCCGGCCTCAAAGTAACAGCGTCCCGCGTCTGACACTCGCGGCAAAAGCCGTAAATTTCCAAGCGATGGTGGTGGTGCCGGAAGCCGTGCTCTTCAGCGATCAGCGCCTTCATCCGCTCCAGGCGCTCGCTAGAAAACTCCACCACCTTTCCGCACGAAAGGCATATCAGATGCTCGTGATGACTCTGGGCCGCAAGGGGCTCGTAGCGCTTGAACCCCTCCCCGAAATCGTGCTCTTGAACCAGCCCGGCGGTGGTAAGGAGAGTGAGAGTGCGATACACCGTGGCCTTGCCGATTCTCAGTCCCCGCTGCCGCAAACTTCGCTCGATGTCGCCCACCGACACATGACCATCGGCAAAGAAAACCGCCTCGGCCACCGCCTCCCGCTGCTGGGTGACTGGCAGATTGTGGTCCCGAAGATAGCGGCGGAACAGTTCCAAAAGGGCGTGGGGATCGACCTTAGGAGGCGGGCTCGTCATCCTGGTATCCGCACCAAAGAACAACCGGAATCTCCACCGGCGGCTCCAGCTCCCCCGAACGCTCTCTCACCCCTCGTACGATCTCTTCTACCACCTCCGGTGGGCCCTCTCCTACCTCCTCCAGCGTCACCTTGCTCTGTCCCCGCTGTCTACCCCTCAGCACCAGCATGTAGCTGGCAGAGTAAACCCGAAGACGATGCCCCTCTCCCCGCCGAGCCAGAACCGCCGTCCCCCATTCTCGATCGTCCTGCCTGAGCGGAGGGAAAAGCCAAACCCGCTCGAGCTCCGCATGGGGAATGACCTCCCCCACGACCGTAGCCACCCGCATCCAGCCGGAAGCTAGGCCCGGTGGACCGCGCTCGTCGACCGGTGAGCCTGCTCCCACCGCTCCACGTAGAACCGCAACACGTGCATGAAGTCCTGGGCGTTGGTCACCACCCCGTAGGCCTGGTGCGTTCCTCGGTCCCGAAGCTTGCTTACCACGAACTCTTCCTGGTCCACACAGATCGTGGGCAACGGTCTCAACCGATCGCCCCCCTGGTCCACGAAGGCGGGCAACATATTACCGACCGCGATGCCGTGCAAGGCTGTGGCGATGAAAACCGCAAAGGTGGCCCGGGCGGTATGCTCCCGCATAGCGTCCTGGGCATCCAGAACGTTGGGTATCACTCCGGGGAGAGGACCGTCGTCCCGAATCGAACCCGCTAGCACATAAGGGACGCCGCAGGTTACCAAGGCGTACATTATCCCTTCCCGGACCAAGCCCGACTGCACCGCCTTTTCGATCGACCCCAGGCGCCTTATGGCGTTGATCGCCCTCAAGTGCAGCCCATGCCCGTGCTCGGCAAATTCCCCCGTCTCGGTGATCCCCAGCGAGGTACCGAACATCGCGGCTTCCAGATCGTGCACCGCGATGGCGTTGCCTCCGAGGAAGGCACTGACATACCCATGCTCTATAAACCAAATGAAGTCCTCCCGCACCCGCGCATGAACCAGTGCCGGACCAGCTACCCAGACGATGTACCCGCCCCCCTCTTTTTCCTCGGCCAGGAGCTCAGCCAGATGCTGGTAGTCCACCGGCCGCTCCCGGCTTACCGGAGTGCCCATGAAACGGAACTCGTTGGCGCTGCGACCGCCGGTCAGAAAACCTTCGGCGTGGACGTAGATCCCCTCGCTCCCGTCTTCCGCTTCCCCGATCGCTACCAGGTTCCCCTTCTTCAACCGCCGCGGTTCCAAAGTCACTAGTTCACCGCCGGGCTCGAGCACTATAGCACAGTCCATGCGCAAGGCCCGCGGCCTCAGCCACCGGCCTCGGACTTTCACATAGGTAGGAAGATTGGTAGTGGCAAAAAATCTCTCGGGCAGTATCCCGTCCTCGGGCGCTGGCTCGAAGCGAGCGTCCGGCGCAGCGCTCAAGGGCGGCATATCGAAGGACGGAGGGCTATATCGGAATCGCATCATCAGCCATCAATATGGTAGCGAAATGGCGGCCACGCACGCTAGAGCAAAGACACCGGGTCGCGGTCGAATATTACCCGGACCGGACCGCCTTGTCGCGAAGCATACGGAGCCCGCCGTGCGGCGTAGCCCACCACCCGCCCGAGCCACTCCCGGTCAGCCGAGCGCAACAGCAAGTGCCAGCGCCACCGCTGCTGGATCCGGGCCAGAGGAGCGGGAGCGGGACCCACCACCTCCCCCCGGCCGGGGTCCCGGACGGTTATCAGTCTGCGTACCCATCGTGCAAGCTCCAAAGCCGCCTCCGCCACGCGGCGCTGGTCCAATCCGCTCAACACGATGTTGACCAAACCCACGTGGGGCGGATATGGGGGCGAACGGCGCACTTCGAGCTCGCGTCGAGCAAAACCTTCGAAATCGTGAGCCGCCACGGCCTCGATGGCATAGTGCTGAGGGTGGCGGGTTTGAATCAGCACCTCGCCGCCCTTAGGACCCCGGCCAGCACGACCTGCCACCTGGGCTACCAGCTGGAAGGTTCTCTCCGCAGCCCGGAAATCGGGAAGGTGCAGCGAAGTGTCCGCATCGATCACACCCACCAGAGTCACGTTGGGGAAGTCCAGCCCCTTGGCGATCATCTGGGTCCCGAAAAGCAGATCCACCTCCCCCCTCGCAACCCGCTCCAGTATCCGTCCGTGAGACCACTTGGCCGTAGTGGTGTCGGCATCCATCCGCGCCAGCCGCGCCCCGGAAAAGCGCTCGGCGAGCCAGCGTTCCAGTGCCTGGGTGCCCACACCTCTGGTCCGCTGCGTCTCCCCACCACAAATCCCGCACCGCGCCGGCAGCTTCTCTCGATGGCCGCAGTAGTGGCACCTGAGCGCAGCAGGAGTCCGGTGCACCGTGAGCGCGATGCTGCAAGAGGGACACTCGGGCACGTCGCCGCACTTCAAGCATTGAAGGAAGTTGGCAAAGCCCCGACGGTTGAGTAGCAGGATCACCTGCTCCCCGCCGCTCAAACGCTCCGCTACCGATCGGTCCAACTCCAGAGACCAGGGAACCCCTCCCGATCCAGTGGCCAACGGAGCAACCCGCAGATCTACGACCTTGACCTCCGGCAGGCCCGCAGCTTGCACTCTCTTAGGAAGGCGAACCACGGTGAGCCTATCGCGCGCAGCCCAGACTTCCAAGGAAGGGGTAGCGCTGCCCAACACTACTCGTGCTCCCGCCAGGCGGGCGCGCCTCAGCGCCACATCCCGCGCATGATACCGGGGAGCCTCTCCGTTCTTGTAGCTGGGATCGTGCTCCTCGTCCACCACCAAAGCGCCCAACTTGTCCACCGGCGCAAAAACCGCTGAACGGGCTCCCACCACAACCTTCCGCCTGCCGGAAGCCACCGCGTACCAAGCATCTACCCGTTCCGCCTCGGAGAGCCCACTGTGCAGCACGGCCACGGTGTCGCCGAAGACGCCTCGCACCCGCGCCACAGTCTGGGCGGTGAGGGCGATCTCCGGCACCAGCACGATCGCACCGCGACCCTCCTCCAACTCCCGGCGCAGCGCCTCGAGGTAAACCAGAGTCTTGCCGCTTCCGGTGACCCCGAAAAGCAGCGCCGCCCCTCCAGGCGGCACCCCCATGACCTGCGCCAGCGCTTCTCGCTGCTGCGCCGTCGGCTCGGGGGGCGAAACCTTGGGCATGTCGGCGAAGGGATCCCGGCTCGCCCGGCGCTCCCCGTAAACCGCCACGCCGCGGCGTACCAGACCTGCCACCAAAGCGGAGGAGAAACCCAACTGCTGCACCAGATGCTTGACACTGGCCTCGCCGCCCAGCGCATCTATGGTCTCGTAAAGCTCCCTCTGCCGCCCAGCGCGGCCAAAAACCTGCTCTCGTTCGAGCAAGGAGGGTAGATAGCGGCTGAGCCGGACCGTCCTCTCGGTCTTCGGAGCGATCCTCAGACGAGCGGGCGCCACCTCCAGAGCCACCACCCCTGCTTGCTCGGCACGCCGAAGCAGATCCCACACCGACCGGCCGACTTCCCGCCGGAGTCTCGCTGCGCTAGCCCGGCCCCCGACACGGCGCAAAGCGGAGACGAGCTTTCCTGCCCAGTCCGGCATCGCAGGCGCGGTACTCGCCAAGCGCGCCATCAACCGCGACCGGCCCCAAAGCGCGGAAGGAAGCATCGCCTTGAGAACCAAACCGATAGGGGTGACGTAGTAGCCGGCCATCCACTCCGCCAGCTTCAATAGATCCCCGGGTACCACCGGCTCAGGGTCAGGAAAAAGCAACAGATGCCGCAGCGACTCCTTCTCTCCGGCACGACCCAGGCGCATGACCACTCCCACCATCTCTCCGGTGCGTACCGGTACCAGCACCCGCATACCCGGTGCCGCCTGGTCGAAGAGGTCCGGGGGTACCAGGTAGCGGTATAGGCGATCGCTGGGAACCGGCAGCGCGACTTCGCAGACTGCGGCTTCTACTTGTGCGGCCAACGGGTACCCTTCAGAATCGAAAGGCCGAGTACTCTACGCCGCGCCAGTCGCACGAGGGTGAAAACCGGCCGGCTGAGCGCTGAGCGCACCGCAGACCAACCTCCGGCCCGCCATGCGCGGATCACCACCCAGAGCCACTGCTGGGAGATCCATGAGCCATCCCGCGCTGCATCCTCGGCCACCAACTCCACCAACCCAGCCTCTCGAAACAATTGCTTCCATTCTATCAGAAGAAGCGGATGAATCCCCAGTGCGCCCAAGCGGTCCGCTTCCAGCCGAGACGGACGGCTCAACCAAGCGGGAACGATCCCGGCCACCACTCCGTAGGCGCGCACTACCCGAGCAGCCTCTTTTACGACTTTCACAGCGTCCGCACCGGGGAGGTAGAGCATGTGGATGACCACCAAGTCGAAAGCCTGACTCTCGTGAGGGAGATCTTCCGGATTTCCCACTTGAAGCGTGACCTGAGATGCCAGACCCAGCTCCCGCACCGCGGCGTCCGCCCGCTCGAGGGCCACTGGATCGGGATCGATCCCGTGCACCCGTGCATTCAATCGGTTGGCCCACCACAGCACGGCCCGGCCGGATCCGCAGCCGATCCACAGCACGTCCTGCTCCGGCTTGGCGTCCACCAGTTGCACAATCCGCCGGTGGATGCCCTCGTCCACCTCGCGCCAGGGCTGAAGCGCGGTCAGGAGGTCGGCCCTATGAGCCTTCCCCGGCATCCCGAGGCTCCGTTCTCAGTCGATCAACGCCTGCAGGTGAGCCGCAGCCGCCAACCGAATCCGGGAAGGCACATATCCACCCTCCAGCACCGAAGCGATGGGGACTCCTAGTCGCCGCCAGCGCCGCACCCAGGTGGCATAGTCCTCGGGCTCGAGGGTGAATCCTGCCAGCGGATCGCCCGCCAGAGCATCGAAGCCAGCCGATATCAGTATCAGATCCGGTTTCCACCCATCGGTTGTGCGGTCCACCGCTTCCAGCAGGTCGGCCACGTACTTCTCCCTGGGCAGACCCGGGGGCCGCGGAAGGTTAAAGATATTGCCTACCCCACGCTCCTCCGCCCGCCCGGTACCGGGATACAACGGCCATTGGTGCAGGGATACGTAGCGGATCCTGGGTTCCGACTCCACCAGGTCCTGAGTGCCGTTACCATGATGGACGTCCCAATCCACTATCAAGACCCGAGCCGCCCCCAGCTCCTCCAAGGCGGTAAGCGCGGCAACCACCACGTTGTTTATCAGACAGAATCCCATAGCTCGGTCTCGGGTGGCGTGGTGACCTGGAGGCCGCACCGCTGCGAAGGCCGGGGTTCCTTCCAGAGCCAATCTGGCAGCCTCCATCGCGGCTCCCGCGGCGTGGATCGCCGCTTCCCAGCTTTTCTCGCTCATCACAGTGTCGGGATCCAGCCGGCCTCCGCCGCGGGCAGCGGTTTGGCGCAAGAAGTTCAGGTAATTCGCCGAGTGGGCCCGCAACAAAGCGCCCTCGGGCGCGGGGAGAGCTTCGTGCCAGAGCAGGCGGTCTGCGAACGGTGCCGAGCGTAGTTCATCCAGGATCGCCCTCAACCGCGCTGCGGTTTCCGGATGGCCGAGCCCGGTATCGTGCACCAGCGAGGAGGGGTGCCATACCACGTGCGCGCATCTAGACCTCTGCATCGTCGGCGGCCCTGAGCGTCTTCCTCCGGCTCCGCCCCCGGTCGGGATTCACCAGACCGGACGCCGCCGGGCCGGGAGCACGATGAAGGGAGCACCTGGCTTAGCGCCGAGATCCGCCAACTTCTGGCCTTCGTCCAGCACCAGCGCGCCACGGAACTTCACCTGGTACTGGTCGCCTCTCGGTTCCCGGCCCGTGGCTTTGAGCAAAGCCTCACGCTTGAGCTCGGCTACGGCGCAGTCCGCAGGGAGCCAGAGCTCTACCGTATCCCAGACGTCCGTCACCCACACGCGAACGTTGATCCCCGCTTCCACGGCCGTCATGACGCGCCCTCCCGGACCGGAGGAACGCTAGCCCCGCTGCCCTCGCCCGGAGCCCTGCTGTCCTCGACCGGAGGCAGAGTGGAGAAAAACCTATCGATGCCCTGATCGTAGAAGAGGGACGAGGCTCGTACCCGCGTGCCCCGATCGCCGGGAAACACCGCGATAGCCAACTCCTCTCCCCCTTGCCCTCGAAGAGTGGCGAAGTTGGGGCCTTCCTTCTCCACGAACGCCGCCTGATGAGGAACCCGCTCGGCGAAAAACTTCTTAGCTCGTTCCAGCACCTCTCGACCTTCGAGCGATGTTAACGTCTCGTGAATCATGAACCCTCCGCTCGGTGTCATTGCATATAGCTCGGTTTAGGCCCCGCGTCCAGTTCTGTCCTTTACCGAAAGCAGTTCCCTCAGTCTTTCTTCAACTTTGGAGTTGGGAACCGCGTCGGCTCCCTGGTTTCGTGCGGCCCGCAAACGCTCCCCTTCGACGTGAGGACCGAAGGCCAACACCGCAGTCCCGGAAGTCATCAGCTCTTCGATGAGCTCGAGGCTGGAGTCGCTCCCCAGCTCCACCACCGCAAGGGCGGCGGGGCCGGACAGCGTCACCCTCCACCCGGCGCGGCGGGCAATCTCGTCCAGCCTGGCGCGGAAGAAAAGGTCCCGGCAGACGATCCTCAGCGTGCGTTCACTCAATGGGCTCCGCCCGCACTGCGACCGTTTCGGGACTCGAGGGACGGCGCCACAGGTCTCCTATGGAAGCCGGCCGTCGCAGCACCACGATCGCCTCCCCCGCCGGACGTGGCTCCAGACCTTGGAGGGAAAGGTAAATAGGAAGTTTCCGTCGGGGCACGCGGACCCGGTGACGCCGCCCGTGCCAGACTATCGCCACTTCCTGCGGTAGCTCCGGGCGCTTGAAATCCCAAAAGATATCGTCCTCCACGCGGTAGACCCCGGGCGCCAGTTGTTCTCCGTCCAGGTAAAACTCGGGATCGAAGGGCTTCCCCTCGAGCCGTCGAAAGTTTTCTTCCACCGCTCGGTCGTAGCGCTCCAGCAGAGCGCTGTTGGCTCGCCACTCCAGATGGTGCTTAAGTTCGTGGGTTAACGTCTCCCACGCTTCCTTTCTCCAATCGAAATCCGGTCTCTCGCGGGCCAGGGCGGCGAACGACCCGTAGTAGAGGACGACCTTCGAGGGAGCCGGATCTGCTCCTACGTCCAGCGGAATACATTCACCCAAGGTGTAAACTCCACCTACGACCGGGTGCGGCACGGTCTTGCGGCTGACCTCGATCTCGACTATCCCCTCCAAATATTGCTCGGGTACTTCTGCGACCAGCCGTTGCACCATCGCTCGGAAGTCCAGAAAGCGCACTCCGAGCCCGGCGCCTCAGCCAGCGGTCCCCGCAGCGGGAGCCACGCTGAGCCGCGCCACCAACTTACGATTGATCAGTATCAGCCCGGCCAGCACTACTCCCCACTGGACCAGTATCGTACCCACGTTCTCCACCGCTAGGGGATCCAGCCAGCCGGCGGGGTCCCAGCTTCTGGCCTGAAGCAACCACCACACCAGCAGGATCAGAGCTTCCAAAGGCACTATCATCCCTACTACCACATCCCACCATCTCCCCACGCGGATATCCGAATCTGGGTGGTTGATCTGCTCCTCGCGGAAGCGCTTGACTCCCCAACCGATGACGCCCACCGCAAAGAAGAACCCCGACAACATAAGTCCCACGCCCCAAACCCAATCCTGATTGTGCAACACGTCGAGAGAAACTGCCGACGGCAGCCCTAGGACGAAGCCGATGGCACCCACCCATTTGATCGCCGGTCCCCTTTGGAACCCGGCGTCCACCAGCACCCGGGTTGCCAGCTCGATCATGGAGATCAAGGAAGTGAAAGCGGCAAAGGTCAAAGCCAGGAAGAAGAGCAGCATGAAGAAGTCGCCCAGCGGCACTCGCGCGAACAGTTGGGGCATCCATATGAAGGTGAGCCCTTCGTTGCCTGCGCTGAAGATCGTCTGCTGGATCAGATCGGGCGTCAGCGCCTCCCCGCGCCCCAGCGCGTCGGCCAGTGCCGGGTATGCTGCCAAAGCATTGGGGTCGGCGGCCAAGCTGCGCACCAGTTCCGGGACTACCGCGAACACGGTGCACAGCACCATTACGCCTGCGGCTAGAGATACGCAGTTATTGGCCGTAGGGACGATGAAGGCGTTGAGGGCGGTATCTTCCCGCTCCCTCAAGTAAGCGGCGTAGCAGAGGATCAACCCCCATCCCGCCCCGGTATCCCAGGCGTTTTGGGTCAGGGCCTGGATCCAGAGATTGGCGTTGGCCAGCCGCTCCCATTCTATAGTGAACAGGTAGCGCAACCCGTCTTCTGCACCCGGAAGCGTTACTGCACGCAGCGCGAGGACGAAAACCAAAAGGATCAATGTGGGCATCAAGACTTTGGCGACTTTCTCGATCGCACGCACTCCCTTGGCCACCACGTACACGCCCAGCGCCATAGCAATTCCGTGAGTCAAGACCGGCCACCAAGACGAGGTGTATTGGTTCCAAAAGGAGCCGGGATCGGTGCGGGGGATCTCGCCCAGCAATGACGCCCAGACATAGCGGATCGTCCAACCCGCCACCACCGAGTAGTAGAACATGATGGCTACCGCGACGAACGCGACCCAGGCACCCATCCAAGCCCAGCGGGGACCGAGCAGCCGAACGAAGGCGGCGATCGGACCTGACCGCGTCATGCGGCCGGTCCCGAATTCGACCAGGAACAACGGGATCGACCACAGGAGCAGAAACACGATCCAGGCTACCAGAAACTCGCCTCCCCCGTTCTGGGCTGCGATTCGGGGGAAGCGCCAAATGTTCCCGGTCCCCACCGCCATCCCCAGCATGGCCAGCAACATCAGCCACCGCGATGAAAACCGCTCGACGGTTTGCGCCACGGGTCCTCCCGGTATATCGGTTCAGGAAAGCAGCGCTTCCAAGCGCTCCAGGACCGAATCGAACGATAGGGTCTGGCCGGTCACCGACAAAAGCAGCTGATCGGCGGGGAGGGCCTGACCGCGCCGCATGAGGCCCAGGATGAATTCCCCCGCTTTGGGATTGCGGTACCAGTCTTCGTCGTATTGCTCCACCAACAGTCGGGAGACGGTCGCCTCGAACTGCCAGGCTCTGAGATACCGCACCGCGTAAAAAGCCGGGTCCACATCCACCAGATAATCCTCGGGGAAGTACCGGAACAAGGTGGCTTCGGTCAAAAGATCGGCGTACCGGCGAGGGAGATCGCTTCCTTGGTTGCGATGCAGGGACAATTCGTAGATCAGCTTTGCGCTGTAGCGCCGCAGGCCGTAGAGGTTGTAGACTCCCACTTCGAAGCTCAAATTTTCGGCCTCCCGCTTCCCCAGTGCGACATAGCGCGACAACCAACCCCGTTCCCCGATCATGTGATCGAAGAGCATGGCGAATCCCTCGGTCACCGAGGCGTCACCCAACCACCGGGCGGCGAAGGACTCCTCGGGATCGACCGATGCGAAATGGAGGGCGTGCCCCAGCTCGTGCCAGAAGGTCCAGTAGTCTTGGTACCCCCCTCGGGGACGCAACACCAGATAGACCTCCTCCGGTACCCGGGCCGCTACGCAAAAAGCCCGGGGCTGCTTTCCTGCGCGCTCTTCAGTATCGATGCGGATCCTTCCGCCACGGGTAAGGTCCAACCCTAGATCCGAGAGCTGCCGCTCCGCCGCCTCCAGCAGCCCGCCCCCCGGAAAAGCCGAGTCGTAATCCCGCGCTCGAAAGATCCAGGAGGCGTCCGCCCTCTCCAGGCGAGAAAGAGGGACCCCCACCCGCTTCCGCGCCACCTGCTCCAAAACTTCGGCGTAGAGATCTTGGGTCCGCTCCAAGAACCTTTCCCCCTCCTCCGCCAGGCGATCGAGATCTATCCCCGAAAGCTCCGAGATTGCGGTCGGATAATCCGAAAACCCGAGGGCAGCGTATGCTTCGTATTCCCTCTGAAAGCGCTCGCTCCTAATAGGGTTGAGCCCGCTGGCCACCGCGGCGGCGCGGCTGCGGTCCAGCGCCAGACGAAACTCACGGTCATGGGCATTGGCCAGCTCCGCGGGTATCGAAAGGTAGAGCACCTGCCGCTCCCCCACCGGCACTACCGTTTCCCGTTCCCAGGTCAGCTGCTGTTCCTCAAGAGGGGCCGTGGCCTGTGCCGCCCGCAAGCTCACCACCCACTCGTAGAGAGCCAGCGATCCGCTGGATCGCGCTAGTCCCACCGCCTGGTCGCTCGCCAGTGCGCCGTAGCGTCGGTATATGTCCTGGAACTCGGGCTCGGCCTTGAGCCCCGACCCGGTCAGGTAGTGCTCGCGACCCAGCTCCTGATGGAGCGCCTCACCTTGGCGTAGCAGATCGTCCAGGTCCATTCACGATCCCAGCCGTTCCTCCAGATATCGCCCGACCTGAGCCAGGTGCACCCGCTCCTGAGCCAGGGTATCGCGATCTCTGACGGTCACGGTCTGGTCCTCTGTCGTCTGTCCGTCGATCGTGATCCCAAAGGGCGTTCCCGCCTCGTCCTGCCGGCGGTAGCGGCGCCCGATGGATCCGGCGTCGTCGTAAAAGACCGGCATCTTGCACCGCAGCTGATCGTAAAGCCGCCGCGCAATTTCGGGCATCCCGTCCTTGTTCACCAGAGGGAAGACCCCCGCCTTGATCGGCGCCAGGGCGGGATGCAGCTTAAGCACGACCCGCTTCTCTCCTGCCACTTCTTCCTCGTGATAGGCATCCACCAGCACTACCAACATCAGCCGATCGATCCCCAGAGAGGTCTCGATAACATAAGGAATGAACCTTTCTTTCGTCACCCCGTCAACATACTCTAATTTTTTGCCCGAATACTGCTGGTGCCGGCTCAAATCGTAATCGGTCCGATTGTGGATCCCTTCAAACTCCTGCCAGCCGAAGGGAAACCGGTATTGAATGTCGAAGGCCCGCTTGGCGTAGTGCGCCAGCTCCTCCGGAGAGTGCTCGTGAAAGCGGAGTTTGTCCCGAGAAATACCGAGGCTCGCGAGCCACTCCATTCGCTGTTCTCGCCAGTATTCCAGCCACTTCTCGTCCTCGCCCGGCTTTACGAAAAACTGCATTTCCGCCTGCTCGAACTCCCGGGTTCTAAAAATGAAGTTCCCCGGAGTGATTTCGTTGCGAAAGGCCTTGCCGATCTGCGCAATTCCGAACGGAATCCTCTGGCGGGAGGATTGCATCACGTTCAAATAATTGACGTAGATTCCCTGGGCGGTTTCCGGCCGCAGGTAAACGACTGCCGCCTCTTCCTCCACCGGCCCGATGAAGGTCTTGAACATGAGGTTGAACATCCGCGGCGCGGTGAGCGACCCCCGGTTGCCGCACACCGGACACTGAGCATCCGGCTCCCCCGGCTTTCCTTCGATCCGCTCGTCGTCCGCCCGGAACCGGCTCTTGCAAATTTTGCAGTCCACCAGAGGATCGGCAAAGCCGGCCACGTGGCCCGAAGCCTCCCAGACCCGCGGGTGCATCAGTATGGCGGCGTCCAACCCCTCGATGTCTTCCCGCTCCTGCACCATGGCCCGCCACCACAGTCTCTTGAGATTGTTCTTGAGCTCTACACCCAAAGGGCCGTAGTCCCAGACCGAGCCCAGCCCACCGTAGATCTCCGAGGACTGGAAGACGAAGCCCCGGCGCTTGGCCAGGGACACTAGCCTGTCCATCAAGGATGCTTCTTCTGACATAGAGCGGAGGGCAAGATAGACCCGCCGGGGCCGGGCGACAAGCTGACGCACCGGGCGAGAAGCTACGCCCCCGAACCGTCCGGGTTGGGGTAGGGGCCAAAGGGTTGGCCCTCGCACCGAGGCTAGCAAGAGGGCCAATAGTAGGTGCTGGTCTATATGCTGAAGCTCGCACTCCTCAAGAGTATGAGAAGGGCCCACTATTCGGCGCAAGCCTTATATTAGAGCAGGCTTATATTTATTGTAGGCACTATGGCAATAGGCCAGAAGCGATTCGGGGAGAAGCTCTTGGAAGCCGGGCTGCTCACGGTCGAGGACCTGGAGGCAGCTCTGGCGGTCCAGCGTGCCACCGGCGAGCCCTTAGGTGAGGTAATCCTCAAGCAGAAACGGGTCTTGGAGGAGGACTTGATGAGACTCCTCTGCGAGGAGGCGGGAATCGAATTCCGCTCCCTCAAGGGGGTGACACCGGACCCGGCGGCAGTGGCCCAGCTGCCCGGGGAGCTGGCCCGCGAGAAGGCGGCCGTTCCCTTGGAGCTGGAGAAAAACCGGCTCACGGTTGCGATGGCCAACCCTTTGGATCTGAAGGCGGTGATGGCGCTGGAGCGGGCCACTGGACGGCTGGTCCACGTTCAGGGAGCGCCGCGCAAAGAAATAGAGCAGCTGTTGGAGAGCGTATACGGGCCGGCCCCGGGGAAAGACCAAGCGCCCCAGCTGATCCAGGACTCCGGCCCCCGGGCGCCGCCGGAGACGATAACTACGGTGGAAGGAACCGGGCGCGCCTCCCAGATCACAGAGGAGCTGATCCGCCGCGGCGTATCCATGGGAGCCACCGACATCCACCTGGAGCCCTTGGAAGGGGGGTTGCGGGTCCGCTACCGCGTGGACGGCCTTCTGAGAGAGGGCGGCTTCTACGCCCGCAGTCTCCAGCCGGCGATCCTCACGAGAATCAAGGTGATGGCGGGCCTGGATATCGCCGAAAGCCGGCAGCCTCAGGATGGCCGCCTGAGGGTGCGCCACGATCAGAGAGACATCGATATCCGGATATCGACCTTCCCCACCCTTTACGGCGAAGACATCGTGCTGAGGCTGCTGGATCGAGCCCAGGCAAAACTCGACCTCTCCTCCCTGGGGATGGATCCCCAGGATATCGAAACCTTCCGCGATGCGCTCAGACGTCCCGAGGGGTTGATTTTGATTACCGGCCCTACCGGAGCGGGAAAAACTACGACCCTGTATGCCGCTCTGACCACGCTCAACACGGTCACCCGGTCTATTGTCACGCTGGAAGATCCCATTGAGTACGAACTCCCCGGAGTCCGGCAGTCGCAGATCAATCCCAAAGCCGGTCTGACCTTTGCCACGGGGCTGAGGGCGCTGCTGAGGCACGATCCCGACGTGATCCTGGTGGGGGAGATGCGAGACCGGGATACGGTTGAGATAGGGCTCAGTGCCGCCCTGACCGGTCACCTGGTGCTGACCACACTCCACACCAACTCCGCCGCGGCGGCCGTTCCCCGCCTTCTGGACATGGGTGCCGAGCCGTTCATCTTGGCGTCGGCTATCCGGCTGATCGTGGCCCAGCGCCTGGTAAGGGTACTCTGCGCCGAGTGCAAGAGACCGCTGCAGGTCGCCGATGCGATGAGACAACGCTACCAGCTGGGCACGGGCACCATCTACCAGCCGGCTGGCTGTCGCGCCTGCCAAAGCACCGGCTACCGTGGCCGCACGGGAATTTTCGAGCTGATAGCCGACTCTCCCGCCCTCGCGGAGTGTATCTATCAGCACGCCTCGGCGGAAGAGGTTCAAAGACGCTGCGGCGGAAGAACTCTTTTCGAGCACGGGCTTCAGAAGGTCCGCCAAGGAATCACCTCGCTGGAAGAAGTCTTGAGCCGAGTTTCGGAGTAGTGCGTGCCACACCAGTACTCCTATCAGGCATTGACCCAGAGCGGAGCTCTGACCCGGGGGTGGATGCAGGCCGAAAGCGAAGAAGAGCTGGCGGCGCGCCTCAGGGAGCAGGGTCAGTATCTGGTCCGGGCGCGCAAGGCGCGCCGGGCCAAGGTCTATTCCGACGGCCCCATCAGCAACCAGGACCTGACCCACGTGATCGAGTACTTGGCTACCTCCCTGGAGGCCGGGATCCCACTGCTTCAGACCTTGACCGACTTGGAAAACCGCTTACCGCGCCGGCGAATCCGCCGAATGGTGAGCGAGATCCGGGAAGCTTTGTTGCACGGAGAAAGCCTCTCGGACACCATGGCGCACTACCCGAAGGCACTTTCCAAACTGGTGGTGAGTACGGTAAAAGCGGGAGAAACCACCGGGAGGCTAGACTTTGCCTTGCGCCAGTTGTTGGCTTATCTGGACTGGGTGCAAGAGATCAGGGTTCTGATCCGGCAGGCCACCACCTACCCCGCAATCGTGGTGATTGGGGTGATAGCGCTCCTAGTAACCTTGATGGTGGTTCTTTTTCCCAAGATCCTCCCGGTCCTCGAATCGTTCCAGGTGTCTCTGCCCCTGCCTACTCGCATCACTATCGAGGGAGCGCGTTTTGTGGCGCGGCAATGGGCAGCGCTGGTGGCCGGGTTCTTAAGTCTCGTGAGCCTCTTGTGGGTCGCAGCCCGCACCTCGCCGGGGAAAAAATTGATCGACTCCGCACTGCTCAAGCTCCCGGTAATCGGTCCGGTAGTGCTCGACATCAACATGGCGCGGTTGGTAACCTACCTCTCCCTCTGCTACACCACCGGGGTGGGCGTCTTGGGCGGCCTCAGGCTGGTAGAGGAGATGCTCGCCAACAGCGTGCTGGCTAAAGCGGTGGGGAGAGCGCGCGCCGCAATAGAAAGGGGCGCCTCGATCGCCCAGGCGTTCGTAGAAGAGGCGGTGTTCCCCACTATCGTTACCCGCAGTCTCGCCCTAGGGGAATCCACCGGGCGCTTGGACGACGCACTACAGCGGGTGAAGCTCTATTACGATAGAGAGCTCCCGGCCAGGGTGAGACGCCTGCTGTCGCTGCTCAATCCAGCGCTGGTGGTGCTCCTGGGAGCGGTGATTCTGATCGTTGGCCTAGCGATCATCCTGCCGATTATGAACCTCTATCGGTCCCTGGGACGCTGAAGGTGGAGCCTGCGGACATGCGCTTGCCACCCTCGCACGGCCGACACGGCTTTGCCGCCGCACTCACACCACACTGCATCGATGTCGTGGAACACCTGGCTCGGGGCGGGAATCTTTTCGTCGAGCGCCACACCCGAACCGGAGAGGCTCTCGCCAGCATCCCGGTAGCGGCGGAGCGGCTGGCAGACTTGGTGGAGTCTCTGGGCGGCCGGGGTCGGAGCCTCAACCTGGCGCTGAGCGGTTTTGAATCCAGCTATCAGGTATTGGAACTCCCCCCCGCCGAAAGAAAGCTCCTCCAACCGGTGGTAGAGCGGGAACTCAAGCGACTGGAGCCCAACATAGTCCAGCCCGTAGTGGGATTCAGTTTCGACTCGCCCACCTGGCATGGACCCAAGACAGCCCCCCCGGGAGTGCTCGCCGCAGCGATCCCCCGAAGCACTCTGGAGATACTGGTCGGTACTTTGGAAAGACGCGGCATAGCACTGGGACACCTCACCGTGACCCCCCAGGCGATGCAGCGGCTTTACGAGGTCTTCTGTGGCGCAGAGGACCCGGTGTTGCTGGTGCTGGTAATACCGGAACTGACCGTGATTGCGGCCTTCGTGGAGGGTCGGGTACGGCTCTGTTGGGAGTCGAATGTGAGGACGGCTCCCGGGGGTGCAATCGATCGGGACGTACTGGCCGGGCGGCTGGCTGCGGCGCGGCACTTCGTGCAACAGATCTCCCGGGGACGGGCTCCGGCCAAAGTGTTTCTCTCAGCCGATCCGGAGGAACGCCCTCTGCTGGAAGATCTGATCAGCCGGGCGATACCGGTAAGTTGCGAGCCGTTGGGACCGCTTCAGGCTGCACCCGGTGCGCTGCTGGCCCTAGGAGCTTCGCTGGACGCCGCCTCCGCCGACCGGATGGACCTGCTTCCTGACTCCCTCAAGCCCCAGGTGGCGCCCGAGCCCAGACTGAGAGCCATGGTGGCCGCAGTATGTACCCTGGCGATAGCGGCGGCCGGGTGGGGCGCCTGGACCGGACTTTCCAGGGCAGCAGCCTCGTCCCGAGAGGGGAACGATCTAGAGGCCCTCGCCGCTTTGGAAGCACGGCTCGAGGCTTTAGAGCCGATTCTCCTGGAGCGCAAAGCTCATGCTAACCGGGTAGCCCTATTGGGCGAGCTGGCGGCGCGAAGAAGGCTCCCGCCATCGCTGTTGGACGCCATAGGCCTCGCCACGCCGCCGGCGGTGCAGCTCGATACCATCACCATCGAGCGAGGGGAAGGCGGCTGGCAAGCTCGGGTGAGCGGACGAGGGGCAGGCGTACATGCAGCCTCGGCGATGAGCTCTGTGGACCAAATGTTCCGGGAACTTGCGAGACTGGTTCCTTCGGCCTCAGTGACCCTGACCGATCTCTCCGACACCGGCAGCGACCGGGCGGGAGAGGCCTCGGTGCGCTTCGCCCTGGCCCTCACCCTGAAGGACACCGCACCCGGGTATTCGGAAGGCACGCAACCTGCAGGCGGAGGACAGCGGCGGTGAACCCGCGGATTCAAGAACTGCTCGCCACGTTCCGCCGCAGTGCGCTGAGATACCGATCGTGGCTCCTGCTGGGGATAGCCACCGTAGGCGCTCTCTTTATAGCCAGTGCGGTGAGGCTGGACAGCGTCCGGCGGGCGGCGGAGGGAGAAAGGCGCAGGGCAGAGCTCACCAGGGAGATCGAGGCTGCAAAAGCTTGGCTTGCTCAATACCAAGCACCCACTCCGGCAGAGTCCGCGGCCTGGAGGCGGAGCTCTGCCGAGGTTGCCGCGCTTTCGGAGTCGAACGCCGATAGGCTCGTGGCCGCGCGGCTAGTAGCGGAGCGGGCCCAGGCTGCGGGGATCAGAGTGATAAGAGTTAACTTTCTATCCCCGGATACCTTGGAGGAGGCAGTGCCGCCGGGGGTAGAAGCAGCCGCTGCGTCGCCGCCAGACTGGGTGCTCCTGCTGGAGGCCGATGCTGGGTTGCCGGAGCTGGCCCGGTTTCTGGATACTCTCCCGTTGGGGCTTGCCCTCTGGCGGCTGGAGGTTATAAGGGAAGGTAGCCGGGGACGGGCCAGCTTGAGACTTCTGAGGTACACGCCCTCCGAGGGGTTTGCCGAGGCAGCACAGGAGCCTCCAAAAGAGGGGTCGAGATGAAACCGCGTGCCTGGTTGTTGCTCCTTGGACTTGGGTTCGCAGGGTGTGGCGGTCAGCGGCGTCCGGTCGAAACCGTAACGCCGGCTCCGGAGCCTGCGCTGCCGCCCCTGCCAGCCGAAGTACTCACAGTGCCGGAAGCGGCCCCGGCCCCTGTTACCCCAGCCAACTTGGTCACCCTGCGGGCAGTGGACGCCGACGTGCGGTCCCTGCTGGTAGCCCTGGCCCAGGTGACCGGAGTGAATCTCATAGTTTCACCCGAAGTGAAAGGCAGCTTGAGTCTCGCGTTGGAGCAGGTGCCTGCGGAGGAAGCTCTCGCCGTGCTTTTGGAGGCAGCCGGCCTCTCGGCACCCGGCGTACTGCGGTCGCCCTGGGGCGCTACGGTGTTCTTTCAGCCCCCCGTGCTGCTGGACACGCTGAGCGCGGAGGCCATCGCGCGGCGCTACGGCGTAAGTGCCAAGCTCGCCGGCTGGATTGTCGAGCAGCGCTCGCGGTAGGCGAGCTACTTCCCGGGCGAAATCAGGTAAATCAGGGTGTCGGCTTTGGCGCGCACTCTCCCATCGGTAGTAGAGGTGTCACCATCTATTAGCTGGCTCACCTCGCGACTGCGATCTATGGGTACCCCCTTGACCCTCACCCTTATGAATGTAGCCGACCCCCAGGTCAGGGTGTCCAACTGAGGCAGAACCACCCCGCCGAACGCGATCACAAGTGTGTCACCTGGCAGCGCCCCTCGCTCCAGGTAGGGCCCCGACCACCTTTTCAGGAGTCCATCAGGATAGGTCTTCCCAAAAGGATCGGTCTCCGACGAGGTGGGCTTGACCACCAGGTGGGTAAGCTTCCCCGGCCAGCGTCCCAGGTTGAGGCGGAAGGTCTTGGCGGCGTCCTCCACCGCCTTAACGTCCTGGACCAGGCGTTGCAGCTCGCCCTGTCCGGACTGGCCTATTACGAAAGGCAGTATGGCCGCGACCAAAGCCGCCAGTATCCCAATGACCACGAGTAGCTCGACCAAGGTGAACCCGGTGCGGGCTCGGTTCCGGACAAGGCGCTTGCAGTTGAAGATCATGGCTCGCTCCGTTGACCAATGGCTCACCAAAAATAAATTGCACGCATGCACCGCGCGACTGGCTGGCAGCGAGGCTTTACCCTGGCCGAGCTTTTGGTAGTGCTAGCTGTGATAGTGATCCTCGCAGCGGTGATCGTACCCCACGCCGTACGCTCGGCCGACAAGGCTCGGATAGAGACCGCAGCCACCGCGTTGCAGAATATCTCCGATGCCATCGACGATTTTGGAGACGACGTACGAGAGCTGCCGGGGGATTTACGGCACCTGGTGGAGCCTCTCTCCGCGGGACAGCGCGACTGCGCGGGGCAGACCTATAGCGGGGCCGAGCGGGGCCGGTGGCGCGGACCTTATCTGAATCGGTTAGTGCCGGCTACCGGACTTCCAGTTGCCATAGGGACGGCCCTTTTACCCATAGTACCCGATACTTCGACCGACAACGCTCGGATACAGATACCGAACGTGCTGGAAGATGACGCGATCGCCTTGAACGAGCTGGTGGACGGGGATGGCAACCGCAGTTCGGGCACCGTGCGCTGGACTCTGCCCGACGCCCGGGGGTTGGTGACTGTGTACTACCAGACTCCCCACCGGTGTTAGCGCCGCACTGGACATCGGTGCGGCTGGGGCGGCAAGCTCGCGGGCTCGCTCTGGCGGAGTTGCTCGTGGTCTTGGCGATCCTCGCGATCCTAGCCGCGGTCATCGTGCCGTCCGTCGTGAGGCGGGCAAGCGGGGGGGCGGCGGGAGGCCTGGCGAGTGACCTCAAGGGTTTGAGCGACGGTATTGTAGCTTTTAGGCAGGACCTGAGGCGATATCCCCTGGAGCTTTTTCATCTCTCCACCGCGCCGGGGGCTAGCGACAAAGATGCCTGCGGTAAGCTCCTTCCCGATCCCGGGCGCTGGAGAGGCCCCTATGTGAATCGGGTGATTGCCCGAACCGGGGTTCAGACCCGAGCAGGTATCATAGCCGACACTCTGCGGCGGGTACCCTCGGGCCAGGTGGCGACTTTGTTCGTGGATGTGCGGGAAGTGGACAGCGTGGTAGCCGCCGAGCTCGAGCGAGCGTTCGACGGCGAGCCTTTGAACTACGGCGCGGGCACTATACAGTGGACAGCCGGACTAGAGCCGGGCCGCGGGACTATGTCCTTCGGAATGCCCATAAGGGGGTGTTGAGTCCCCATCGGATCCCGCTTCGCCTTCCGTGCAAGAAAAGCGGCGTCTCCTATGAGGTCGAGGAAACGCCGCCTGTCTCAGCAAGAGCTTGGGTTAACGTCGCGGAATGGGAACGGCTAGGTAAAACGTGGTATCCGAGCCACTTGGACGCCTCCGTAGCCGCCCCGCTACAGGATCTCCATTACCCGCACTAGTCGTATCCGCGATGCCGTCGATGAGCTCGTTAACCTGGTCGAAGCCAACCTGGCCGAGACCGAGGATCGTGACCGTTACGAACACCAAGCTATCGGCATTAACGGCCGTGGTGCAGGCCCCAGGAGCGCGATTGCCCGTCGAGTCGTCAGCGGCCACAAAGCAGGTCAGATCGTTCTCCACAGCCCCGTCGAACGCTGTCAAGAAAGCAGTGCCCGTCCCCCCGCCAGCTACCGGCAGCGCCAACTCCACGTACGGCCCCTTCCAACGCTTACGCTCGCCCGAACTGTAGGTGTCGCCTTCCAAGGTGCTGTCGGTACCTCCAGCCACTATCAGATTCACCAAGTCCTCCAAATCGCCCGGAAAGTCTCTCACGTTGGCCCGGAACATAGCGATACCGTCCCGAATACCGGTGAGATCGTTGGCCACCCGGGGTGCATCCGCCGCATCCGACTGCTGGCTGACCACCGGAATCACCACGGCAAGAAGGACCGACAGAAGCAGCAGCACAACTAGCAGTTCGACCAGGGTGAACCCCCGCGCAGATTTCCTGGACCCCTTACCGATCAGCTGTTTTGACGTCATCTGACCCTCCTAGTCCTTCGGTCCGGCCTGAGCCGGAGCAAGTTGGTTAGTTCGCTACACGGCTGCCCATATTATGAAAATAAAAACGCAAAAATAAAAAAACCGCCGGGTGCGCCCCCCGTCCGTGACCCCGCTCACTCGACCATAGTTCAACCGGCCGGGTGAGGTAAACCCCGTCCAACTGGGCACTATTGCGGGCGCCAATTTAAAACCTTATAATGGCTTGTGTCAACAGATCTATGAACCTACTTGAACGCCAGGTCTTTGTCGGACCTGAAGCTTGGGCGACTGCCTTCGCGCTGGCAGTGATCGCTGCCCTTGTGGGCAGGTGGTTGGTAACGCTCCCGGCATTGTCCTCGGATGCCTCGGTCAACAGCCTGGGCAAGCGGGAGCCTCTAGTAGCGTATCTTACTGTGTCGCAACGAGTTGAGCCCACCACGCCTGGCCTCGCTGCGGGAGCTTGGTCCAACCCCTTTGACCCGCCTAAATTCGCTTTCGCCTCGCCGGCTGCAACAGCCCAAGCAACTCGGGTTACCGCCATACTGATAAGCCAAGAGCGGCGGGTAGCTATCGTCAACGACCGGATTGTGAGCGTGGGCGATGCTCTGCCGGGAGATGCCCGCATCGAGGCTATCGAGCCTGATCAGGTGATCATAAACCGAGGAGGGCGCCGGGAGGTGCTGAGGCTTCTGCCCCTAGCGGGGATCCGGTGAACTCCTCTTTAATCCGCTACGCGGTATCGGCCCTTTGGCTGCTTGGGGTTTCGGGCGCGTGCCGGTCGGGTACGCCCGGCCAGCCCTTGACTGATATCCGGGTAGAGCCGGGGCCGGTGGAAGAACAGGCTTCGGCGCCGGACACAGCCGCGCCGCTTCCCGGGCTGCCGGTCGCCCAGCTGGCAGAGCCCGCCGGCGCGGGGGGGCCGCTCATAACGCTGGAGGCTGTAGGGCAAGATCTCCCTCTGGTGGTCCGCGCCTTGGCGCAAGCTGCAGGCCTGGGCTATCAGATTGCACCGGAGGTAAAGGGTAAGGTCACCGCGCGTTTCAAGAACGCCACTCTCACCGAAGCGCTGGACGCAGTGGTGGTGGGCAACGGCTTCAGCTACGCCATCCAGGGGCAGATCGTCCTGGTGGGCCCGGCTCGCTTTCCCAGCAGGATCTTTTCTCTCGATTACATAGCTCTCTCGCGCTTTGGCACGGGAAGCACCGTGATTCAGAGGCGATTGGGCCTGACGGGTGGCGTAACCGGGCCCGGTGGTTTGGCCGCAGCCGCCGGAACCCAGCCCGCAGTGCCCGGAGCTGCCCTTGCCGGAGCCGACGTAATCCAGAGCGTAGAGGTGGCGGATCTCTGGGAGGATATTCGGGTCTCGCTCGAGGGTTTGATCTTCGACACCGTAGCAGCACCGACCGCCGCTCCGACAGCCGGGGTCTTTGGCGCGCTCCGCGGTCCCGGTGCCCACTCGCGCGTGGCGGCTGACGGCCGGCGCTTGATCATCAACCCCATGGCGGGGACGATCCTGGTGACCGCCCCCGCTAGCAAGCTGGCCGAAGTGGAGGCCTTCCTCGGAGCGTTCGAGAGCTCGATCCAGCGGCAGGTGGCGATCGAGGCTAAGTTCGTCGAGGTCCTCCTGGATCGGGACTCGCGCTTCGGGATCAATTGGGACGCCGTGGTAAGCCGGGGCTCGGTGCAACTGATCGGCAGGGGAGGCACACCTGCGGGCCCGCCAGGGGTCTCCACCGTCGAGCTCACCTTGAAGGCGGACGAGATCGAGACCGTGCTCCAAGCTTTAGAGCAGCAGGGTGAAGTCCGGGTGCTTTCGAGCCCCAGAGTCTCGACGCTGAATAACCAGCGGGCGGTGATCAATGTGGGCACCGACGAGGTCTTTTTCACGGTCACCCGCCAGCCGGTAATAGGGCCGACCGGGGCTACCATAGGCTTTACCACCCAGGTACAGCCCCAGCAGATAGCGGTCGGGATACTCCTCGACGTGCTGCCGCAGATCGGTCCCAATCGCACTATCACGATGAACGTGCGACCGGTGGTGACCGACGTGATCCGGGTGGAGGAGGTAAGCCTGGAAGACGGGACCCAAGTGCGGGCTCCCGTGATCGACCGGCGCGAGACCGACACCGTGGTGAGGGTGCGGGCAGGAGAAACGATCGCCATAGGCGGTCTCATGCGGACTCGCCACGAGGTACGCACCACCGGGATTCCGATCCTCAAAGACATCCCGCTGTTGGGTGCCTTGTTCCGAACCCGCCAGGAAAGAGAGGAACAGCGGGAGCTCGTGATCTTTCTCACGCCCAGCATCGTGGCCGGACACGCAGCTTCTGGAAGCTAGGTTAGCGTTGATGTACGAGAGCTTCTACGGGCTGCGCGAGAAGCCGTTCACCCTGACGCCGAACCCATGGTACATCTTCTACTCGGAGAACTACCAGGCCGCCTTGGAGCAGTTGCTCTACGGAATAGAGCAGCGCGAGGGTTTCTTGCTCCTCAGCGGTCCGGTGGGCACGGGCAAAACCACTCTGTGCCGCGAACTTTTGGAGAAGCTCGATCCGCAAAGGTACCGGACTGCTTTGATCTTCAACCCGTTTCTGAGCCCTCAGGAGATGCTGCAGGCCTTGCTGGACGAGTTCGGACAGCCGTATCCGGACAATTTGTCTCGCAAAGGCCTGCTCGACCGGCTGAACCGCTACCTGCTGTCCGAACTTTCGGCCGGGCGTACCTGTGTAGCCATCTTCGACGAGGCGCAGCACCATTCTGCCGAGTTTCTGGAGCAGATTCGGGTCCTCTCCAATCTCGAGACCGAGCGCGAGAAGCTGGTGCAGATCCTGCTGGTAGGCCAGCCGGAACTGCGCCAGCGGATTCAGCAACCCTCCCTGGCGCAACTCGACCAGCGGGTCTCGGTACGTTGCGAGCTTAGACCGCTGAGCTTCGAGGAAACGGAGCGCTACCTGTACCATAGGCTCAATGTAGCCGGCGCCCAGGGCCGCATCACCTTCACCCCCCGCGCGCTCCAGGAGCTCTACCAAGCCTCGCAGGGAATACCGCGACTGATCAACCTGCTGGCCGACCGAACCCTCCTAGCAGGATATGTCGCGCGAACCACGAAGCTCAGCCGTCGGCACGTAGCTCAGGCAATCACCGCCTTGCGCGGGGAGCTGGGTAACGGCAGGCGCGCCCGCAAAGCCGCTCCGGGGCGTCGCCGGAGGGTCCGGCCCCTGACTTGGGTTCTGTTGCTGATTGCCGTCCTGGAAGCGCTGGCGGCTAGCTGGTACTGGTATTTCCCCAACTGGAGGCCCTGGTGAGCCTGATAGCCGAGGCGCTAAAAGCCGCTCAAAGAGAGCGGGAAGGGCGAGAGGCGGAACTCGCCCACCGGGCGCGAACGCTACTCAGGCCGGGAACCCTGGGTTGGGGGGCACCGCTCGAAAGGATAGAGCGGCGGGGGACCCGCCGGCTTTGGGTACTTCTGGGGGGAAGCGGTATTGCCGGCTTGGCCGTGGTTTTCCTGCTTGCGCCGTCGGTGGATCTGACCGGTTCTCAAACCAGAGGCGCTCCGGCAGCCCAACCACGGACAACCTCGGAGCAGGCTATATCCCCTGCTAACCCCGCGCTCGCTGACCTCGCTTTTCGGGAACCCGCAGTCCCGGAGCAGAGTTACCTGCCGGCGGATTCCAGTGTGAGCACCCTCGCTTCGCCGGCGGGATCGGCCCTTAGCGAAGAGCGGATCCAACGAGGGCAACAGATTCAACCGGCCGGACTGGAGCGATCCGCTACGAGCCGAAGGACGGCCGGGGCCGAGGAGGAGAGAGCGGCCAACTCCGGCAGACTGCGGGTATCGGTGCCGAGTAACGCAGCAGGCTCTGCCTTCGACCGGCTCTTCCAAGAAGGCCTGAAGCTCCACCGCGCGGGGCGATACGGGGAAGCGCTGGAGTTGTACGAGCAGGCTTCGGTTCTCGACCCTCGGGACCCGAGAGTTTTCAATAACATCGGGGCGGTGCGGCGAAGCTTGGGACAGCTAGAGGAAGCGCGCCAAGCATTCCGCAGGGCAATCGAGCTCGATCCTCGATATGCCGCCGCCTGGAGCAACTTGGGGCTGGTTCTGGAAGCTTTGGGCGAGCGGCAGGAAGCCGCCATCGCTTTTCAAACCGCGCTGCGCTTCGACCCCGGTAACCCCTCGGCCAGCGTGAATCTAGCGATCCAGTATCACGAAGCCGGACTCTGGGACGAAGCGCAACGGCTATTGGAAGAAGCCGTCCGCCGCGACCCGCTGATGCCGGAAGCCCATTACGAGCTAGGGCGGCTGAGCGAAGCCAAAGGAGACCTGGAAAAGGCTCGCCTTTACTACCAGCGCTTTTTGGATCTGGGAGCTGCGCGGTTTCCCGAGATAGCCGCCAAGGTGCGAGTCAGACTCGAGCGGCTGAATCGCTAGACTCTTTACTGTCGCTAGGCAGTCTACTTAGGAACCGCCAGGAACTTTAGCGTGTCGCCCGAGACCCAGCGGGCCATACCGGAGGCCGCAGCGGTATCCCCGTCTATGGTCTGGTCAACTTGATAAAAATTCACTAGGGGGATGCCCGCCACCCTAACGGTCAAGTAGCTCACGCCGTTTTCCGCCACGACCGTCGTGAAGTTGTCCAGTATCGTGCCGCCGAACCCGGTCCTTAGACTACCCCCGTCGCTCACCGCTCGGTCGAGATACGGCCCCCGCCAGCGGGCGCGCAGGCGAGCAGGGTAAGACAGCCCGTCCAGCGTGGAATCGGTGGAGCTCGGGGCCGCAGTGAGATCTTCGATGTCGCCGGGAAGCCGCTCTACGTCCGCCGCAAAAGTTTCTACCGAGCGCTTGATGGAGCGGAGATCGGTGGCCAGCTCGGAAACGTCGGCTTTACTGAGCTGATTTATTACCGCGGGCACCAAGACCGCGGCCAAGGTCGCGAGGATGACTAGAATTACCAGCACCTCGGGAAGGGTAAGACCTTCCGCGCCGCGCCGGTCCCGCCTGCTTCGCACTCTGGCTTCAGTGAACCTCATAGTGCACCTAACCCCCGGCTTATGGCACTGGCCGCGCGCTTCCTCAAGTCCTCCTTGCTCCACCTGCCGCCACCGGATTCTAGCGTCACCCCCTCCGGTGCGAATTCCACCCGCGGCGCAAGGAGCGCAACCGGCACCCCAGCCCGCTTGGCTCCACGGATAACCTCCCCGGTGAGCTTGCCGCAAAGGGAGGTGCGATCGAACGCCCCTTCGGCAACCAGTACCATCGCAGCGCCCTCCAGCCGCTGATCGAACCCGGCTCGATCGAGCACCCATCGAGCTCCCGGTTCTAGCTCGCCCGAACCGAAGAACAATATCCCGAAGCCCAAACCGCCGGCCGCTCCCGCCCCCGGGCGTTCGGCCAACCCGCGAGCCCCGCGGTCCGCCAGAAAATCCACCAGGCGCTCCAAGCCCGCCATGAGACGAACGGTGTCCTCCGGGGAGGCTCCCTTCTGGGGAGCGTAGACTGCCGCACCCTCAGGGCCGAGCAGCGGGTTCTCAACATCCACCAAACCTAACAGGGACACCGGAGGTCTTTCTCCAACTTCCAACGCCTCGAGCTCGGCCAGAGAATCGCCGCAGTCCGGCAACACAGTACCCGAACGCCCTCGAGGAACCCAGCCGAAGGCCCGCGCCATCCCCAGTCCCCCGTCCATAGTAGCACTGCCACCCAAGCCCACGAGCACTCGGCGCGCTCCCAAGCCCGCAAGCTCCAACACCAGCTCCCCCACTCCCCGGGTGGTAGTACGACGAGGATTCCGAAGGTCAGGCGGCACCAGGGAGAGCCCGCACACCAGCCGCGACTCCACGATCGCTTCGTCCTCGGCAAGCCAGCCCGCCACCGCCTCTACCGGCTCGCCCCGAGGTCCGGTGACTACATGGGTCGTTTGTTTCACCAACCGCGCCGCCACGGCCTCCAGCAAGCCGTCTCCGCCGTCGCTACCCAAGATCACGTCCGGCTGAGCCCCAGCGTCTTCCACTCCGGCTGCGATGGCCGAAGCCACTTCGCTCAGAGAAAGGGTCTCCTTGAAGGCTTGGGCCACCACCAGCACCCGCTCGGTTGTCAACGCTCTTCCTCTTTGCAGTCCGGCACGGCGGCGAAGCGTGAGGCTACCGCCTTCAGCCTATGATCTGGCTTCGCCGCGAGCCGACGCTCACGTATCTGATGGGAACCTGCACCAAATCCTGGATCCGGTCCAGATAGGCCCGCGCCTGTGGGGGCAGATCCGCCAGACGGCGCACGTCGCCCGTGGGGCGGCACCAGCCTTCGAGCTCTTCGTAGACCGGGCGGGCCGCCTCCAAGAGCGCCGAATCCGCGGGCACGTCGTCCACGATATCGTCGCCTATCCGATAGGCAGTGCACACCGGTATCCGCTCCATCGTGTCCAGGACGTCGAGCTTGGTCACTGCAAGGTCGGTAAGCCCGCTCACCCTGGCGGCGTAGCGCACCACCACCGCGTCGAACCAGCCGCAGCGCCGCGGTCTGCCGGTGGTGGCTCCGTACTCTTCTCCCAGCTGCCGGAGCCGCGCCGCCGCCTCAGGATCGGCCTCGGTGGGCAGCGGACCGTTGCCCACCCTCGTGGTATAGGCTTTCACCACTCCCAGTACCGCATCGATCGCCGTGGGGCCGATCCCCGCGCCCACCGCAGCACCTCCGGCGGTGGTGTTGGAAGAGGTGACGAAGGGATAGGTACCGTGATCTACGTCGAGGAGGGCGCCTTGGGCTCCCTCCAGCAACACCTTTCGCCCTTCCCGCAAGGCGTCGTAAGTGATCTTGCTAGTGTCGGCCGCCATCGGCAAAAGCCGCGGCGCGAGCCGGCGCAACAGATCGCCGTGCTCTTTCACCGAAGCTCTAAGAGAAGAGCCCATGAGCTCGAGGAGGCGATTGGCTCGCTCCACTTTTTCTCCGATGCGCTCCAGGGTACGGGGCAGGTCTCGCAAATCGGCAACCCGAATCCCTCGGCGGCCGTACTTGTCCTCGTATGCCGGCCCGATTCCCCGACCGGTGGTACCGATGCGCTGTTCCTGCTCCGCCGCCTGGTCCAGCAGCTTGTGGTAGGGAAGAACGAGATGGGCCCTCGACGAGACGATCAGCCTCCCGGCTACCGTAACGCCCCGCCTTTCCAGGTCGTCCATCTCGGAGAGCAGCGTTTCCGGATCGAGCACCACGCCGTTGCCTATGACGCAGCGGGTGCCGGGATGGAGGATGCCCGAGGGAATCTGGTGGAGGACGAACTCCTCCTCGTCCTTTACCACCGTGTGGCCCGCGTTGGCCCCTCCCTGGTATCGGACCACCAAATCGGCGCCCTCGGCCAGCACATCGACGATCTTCCCCTTACCCTCGTCCCCCCACTGGGCCCCGACCACCACCACGCAGTGCCTCTTAGGACCGAACAATACCGCCCTCCCTAATGTCTAGGGCACGAGACAAAAGCCCCGGGGGTGACCGGCAACCCCGGGGCATCCTCTGGAATAAATTATTTCCGACCTGACGATAGGTCAAACCGGAAGGCCCGCCACCGTCCCACAAGACACTCGTCAGACGGGACGGCCCGCCCTAACTGGGTTCAAACCGGCCGGTTTCCCGGAAAAGTTAGAGCCGCGTCATTTGGCGAGAGCTCAAAACGGCGCCGTTGCTCGATGGCCGGTCAGCCACGGCCGGCAACCGCCCCTCGCCGGCCAGCGCCAGCGCCGGCCAGCAAACCCGCTGTGCTCAAAAGATCCGCGATTCGGGAGCGCTCTTTCTCTCCCAGATCCGAAAGGGGAGCTCTGACCGGACCGCCTGAAAGTCCCACCAAGTCCATAGCCGCCTTTATCCCCGCAATACCGAGCTGGTCCACGATCTCTTGGCTCAAGGGAGCCAGAAGCTCTTGAGCCGCCCCCGCTTTGGCTTTGTCGCCGGCTTTGAAAGCTTCGCCGATAGCGACCGCGAGCGAGGCTGCAAAGCACGCGACCGCCAATATGCCTCCTGCGGCTCCCAGCTCCAACCCCGCGTAATAGCGGGAACCGGAGCCGATGAGCCACACCCACCGGGGAGCGGCTTCCCGGTACGCGGCGAACAGTCTGAGATCGCCCGAAGAGTCCTTGGCGCCGAGTATGTTTTCGTGATCCGCCAAGGCGGCGACCAGCGACTCCGAGAAGGTTATCCGGGTGTATTTGGGCATGTTGTAAAGCAGCACCGGGACCGGAGAAGCGTCCGCTATTCTGCGGAAGTGCGCCGCCAGGTCGTTTTGGCTCAGGACCGGAGCGTAGTAGGACGGCGAGCGGACCAACACCGCGTCAGCCCCGGCCTCGGCGGCCGCGCGGCAGGCGGCGATCGCCGCGCGGGTCGATTCCCTCCCAGCACCAGCTACCAGCCAGCGATCGTCGGGCACCACGTCCCGCATCCAGCCTACTATCTGTTCGAACTCCCGCTCGCTCAACAGCGCGGCTTCTCCCGTCGTCCCGGCTACGACCAAGCCTGCCGCGCCCGCCCCCAACAGGGCGCGCGCGTTCTCTCGGAATGCCACAGGGGCGACCTCTCCGCTCTCGGGATCGAAGGGCGTCGTGATCGGAACTAGCAATCCGCTCAAAGCTCGCTTCATTGGCCTAGCATGCCCTCCATGCCGTCGGTGAACCCTTGGAGCCGCTCGTGGCCCGGTTCCCGGCTCAGTTCCGCAGCCGCCACCTCCGCGGTGGAAGCCACCCGGGAACGCCTCCGCAGCGTGCGCAGTTTCAGTTCGAAATCCCCAGGATTGCTTGCCGCCGCCCGCGCTACTTCAAAGCTCACCGCCCCGCTCTCCACCAGGTCCATCAAATGCTGGTCGAACGACTGCATCCCGTACTGGTCCCGGCCCTCTTCTATGTAGTCGCGGATCTCGGCGACTCGCGTGCGGTCGCGAATTAAGTCTCTAATGGTCGAAGTTGCGATCATGATTTCCAGCGCGGCTGCCCGCCCAGGCCCGTCCGTTCGCGGCAACAAGCGCTGCGAAATCACGGCGTGAAGCGTGTCGGCCAGTCGAATTCTCGCGATCTCTTGCTCTTCAGCAGGGAACATCGCCACCATCCGTGCGATGGTGGTGGTGGCATCCGGAGTGTGGAGCGTAGAGATCAACAGATGCCCGGTTTCGGCCGCCTTCATCGCCGTATCGATGGTTTCGGCATCCCTCAGCTCTCCGATCAAGATCACATCCGGATCCTGACGGAGGGCTGAGCGCAGTCCGCTGGCGAAGCTTTCGGTATCAACTCCGATCTCCCGCTGGGTCACCGAAGACTTAGCGTCGCGGTGCAGGAACTCGATCGGGTTTTCCAATGTCACGATGTGCTTGTTGCAAGTCTGGTTTATATGGTTGACCATAGCCGCCATAGTGGAGCTCTTCCCCGAGCCGGTAACGCCGGTCACCAGGATCATTCCTCGCTCCGCCTCAGCGATCTTTTCCAATACCTTGGGGAGACCGAGCTTCTCGATAGTGGGCACTTCGAAGGGAATCACTCGCATGACGATCATGAAAGACGATCGCTGCCTTAGAATGTTCACTCGGAACCGCCCTATGCCCGGTGCGCCCCAAGAGCAGTCGTAATCCCGCAAGCGGTCGATGTTCTTCCGATCCTCTTCCGAGGGTATCAACCTCAAAGCCATCGCCTTGGTCTGCTCCGGAGTCATGCGCTGCTTGGTGAGCGGCTGAAGCTTGCCGTCTATCCGCGCCCGAATCACGTCGCCGGCTTTGATGTGAAGGTCCGAAGCGCCCCGCTCCACCGCTGCCTTGATGATGTTTTCCATGGTTCAGTATCCAGCTTTCAAGTCCACGAGATTGAGCAGGCGCGCACCGCTCTTGTAGCGGCGAATGTTCTCCACTAGCAAGGCCGTCTGGCGATCCCAGAAACGCTCCGACACGGCGCTGATGTGGGGACTCACCACCACTCGAGGATGACTCCAGAAGGGGTGACCCTCGGGCAGCGGCTCCTCGGCGAATACGTCCAGGACGCACCCCGCCACATGACCGCTTGCAAGGTGCTCGAGCAGCGCCGATTCGTCCAGTAGCGATCCTCTAGCGACATTGATCACGAAAGCTCCCCGCGGCAGCGCCGACAGCACCGAAGCTCCCACCGATCCTCTGGTCTCCGAAGTTTCCGGAGCCGCGATCACCAGGACGTCGCTCATCCGGGCCAGTTTCTCCAGGGACCCCGGCCCACCCAGCCAGAGCACGCCCTTGGGGCGCTTCTTGCCCGGGTGCCGCCGCACGGCGCGCACTTCCATCCCCAGAGCTGCGGCGCGGCGCGCGATCTCCGAGCCGATTCCGCCGAGACCCACGATACCCATTCGGGCCCCGGAAAGCTCCTTTACCGGAAGGGAACGGTCGGTCACCGCGCCCTTGAGCCAGCGCCCTTCGCGCTGCCCGGCCACCGCCCACAGAAGGCCGCGGAAGCACATCCCCACGGCGGCGATAACCCATTCGGCTATCGGCGGGGCGTGAACCCCCCGGGAATTGGTAAGTTTGGCCCCGGTCGCGAGGAAAGCAGGGGTAAGCGCGCTGCTGACCCCGGCGGCGGCGCTGTGGGCCCATCGGAGCGTCCCGTGAGCGGCTCGAGCCACAGCTTCCGGCACTCCGTAGCCGATATAGATCTCGGCCCCGCGAGCTGCCTCCACCGCCTCCAGCGAACCGGGACCGCCGTCGCCGTCGCTCGTCGCCGGCGAGCTCACCACCACCACTTCGAACTCGCGGCCTATGGCTTTCCTTAGGGCAGCGATCGCGGCGGGGGGAACCCTCCACACCGGCCGCGGCGAATTGAGATCCACAACGACGCGCCTCACTCTTCTTCGACCGAGAGGGTGTAGGCTCCCGAGCTGCGAA